>Ga0208701_100012_pt1 | contig 92919 bp, 91 predicted proteins | sample DeeseametaMP1482_FD_184188 | JGI IMG/M metagenome (GOLD analysis project Ga0208701, IMG submission 184188) | Marine microbial communities from the Deep Pacific Ocean - MP1482 (SPAdes) | ecosystem: Environmental > Aquatic > Marine > Oceanic | place: South of Fiji, South Pacific Ocean | collected... | reverse complement strand
CCGAGGGCCCAGGCCGACCACCTGTGCGACTCTTTCGAGTTTGCGGCCGCGAAAGATTTAGTGGTAACAAACTTGGACGGGTGGAATCCAGGCTTGTTCGGGGTGGCTGGCTCTCGGACGCCCGTGCGGGGGCGAACCCGGGAGGTTTCGGGTAAAAAAAATGAGATTTTTTTTGTGATTCAGCTGGATTTGGCAAAAGAGAGCCTACCTCAAATAGACCTCGCCTCTTCCCCTGAGAGGCCCCGTGAAGGCTCGAATTCGTCCAAGTGACTTGAATTCTCAAAACGCTCTAGAGGAGGCCCGGACACCATCGCTCAGGCGACCTTCAAATGGCGTGGTTATGGGGTTTTCCTGGTGCCGCCTTTTTGACCCCGGCTACCCTGTCAAGGTAAAATGGGGTATGAATAGTTCCGTCACGAACCCCTTGTTTTTCCGCCTGAAGACTCTCCTTTCGCTGGAGATTTCCGAAGTCGACGGTCTAGCTCGAAAAGCCGTCGGCAGTCTGACTTCGTTTCGACTTTTGCTTGGCCGTTGTCTCTTGGCTATGCGAGAGACCAAAGGGTTTAAGAAGTACGGTTGTTCCTCTGAGATTCACTACTCTGTTTCTCGTCTGGGGCTGAGTAAGGGAGTCGCGGGCGACAGCAGGCGGGTGGCCCGTGATCTGCTCGGTTTCCCTGACCTCACTTTGGCCGCTGAACAAGGAACCATCGGATGGGGTAAGCTGAGAGAAGTGTCTCGCAAGGCCAGTCCCGAGACCGAGGCGCTCTGGCTCAAGCTGTGTGGAGATCTGAACTACAAGCAGATTGAGAAGCTGGTAGCGAAGACTCCCAAGGGAGGCGTTCCCGGAGATGTCTTTGAGGATGCCGAAAGGCCGACCACGGAGTTTCGTTGCCGGATGTCGGAAGAGGTTCTCGCCATGCTAGATCGGGCTCGTCGGATGTACTCTTTGGAGCAAGATAAAGCGGTGACCAGCGTCGAGGTTCTGGAGTGGGCACTGGCTTCTTACATTTCTAGTCAGCCGGTGGATGAAGAGTCGTTGGAGAAGGTGCGACTCGAGATGGATAAGGATCTGCTAGCGGAGAGGGCGCGGGAGATTCCGTTAGTGTCTCACGCCCGAGAGGTCGCCGTGGAGATGGGCTGCATTCCGATCTCCGGGGGTTGCGAGGTGGAGGACGGAGACGCCCGCGCGGTCGAATCAAGCCAAGAGGGTCTCGCCCGTTCCGGGAATGATGTCCTTCTCAGCGGGAGCGCCGTGACTGATTTAAATGAAGGGCATCCCATTTTCGCCCGCGTGGGGGATTGCGGCCAACACGCCCTTGCCCTCACCGGAGAGGACAGTTCCGTTTACGGCGATGCTGCTTCAAGTGACTCTAGTCCGGACGACCAAGTTTTCGCCCGCACGGGGACTTTCGAGAGTGAAAGCCTAAGCGTTGAAGGCGCCGCTCATCGTAGTTGTTGCGGGGACCGGCAGCAAAACAACCACTGCTGCGGACAAAAAACGGATGGGCTAGAACTTGCCGCCGCCCGAGCCAACTCCGACTATCTCGAAGCCCTGAAAAACACCCTCTCACCTATCCAAAACAAGAATGTCTGCTTCAACCCTCACAACCGGCACGCCACCAAGGCTCAGAAGCGAGAAGTTTTGCGTAGGGAAGGTTGGTGCTGCGCCACACCGGGATGTCCCCACAAGATATGGCTCCACCTCCACCATCTCATCCCCTACTCTCAAGGCGGTCCAACTCTGGCCCACAATGTGCTCGGGATTTGTGTCAGCTGTCACTGCAACGTCCACGACGGCCTGCTGAAAATCTTCCTCAACGACAAGGGCAAACTCGTTTTCACCGACGCCGACGGAAACTGCCTCACCGAACAAGCCGACCTGATGCTGGCCGGATGGCTCGATTTCCACGAGGGCTGGCACGGCGAGCGGGAGGACTCCTATCGGATGAGATGGGGGCGTGGGGATTGGTCTGTTTTTGAGGGGTCGAGTTGAACCGCTGGCTCAATGCTAGACGTAAACTCAGCCCGTGCAGTAAAGTAGTAATATGGATTCGACTGGCTTGCTAGGCTGGTTAACGTGAAGCGCGACGTGACATCTACTGCGGACGGACTCACGACGATTACTCTTCAGGGTGAGCACGTCTGGAGATTGGTCAACACGAGAATCTTGCAAACTTTTGCAGCGCTTGTTGTCCTCGGCTCCCTGTGTCTTTTGCTTAGTCCTTCAGGTTCTCACCCGGCCGAGGAACCCGCATCAGTAAAACTTAGAGTTTGGGCAATAGCGTACTCAGCAAGTGTCGAAACTTCAATTACTTCAGATGGGGAGGGATACACTTCACGCGTCTCGTGGTACCAAAGTGGATATAAGCCTACCGTCATTTGGGGAAAAATTGATAAGGAAAAAGGCGATGAGTCTCCTTTGTTCGCGACAGTTGTTTTCGCTCAGCCCTCTTGGACGGCGAGAACAATGCGGAACTACCTCCTTTCTGTCAAGCCCTCTTCGATTATGTCGCGCAATTGAGGAAAGCCTGAGTTATCGCAGAGCGAATCCCGGGGCCTTGAGTCCCGCGACTCCTCGGAGCGTACATCAGAACAATCCAGCGACATACTATGAATGCTAGACGCAGACTCCGACCTCACGGTAAAGTGGAGAGACGGGTCGGTGTGCGACCCCCGGGAACGTGACAGACATTATGAACATTGAAGAGTTAAACACTTGTCGCCACTGCGGAGAAAATGTGTTCAAAGAGACGGAAACCTTCGTGATACTAGCTGGTGGTGCTCTAGTAAGAAGAGTCGTCAAAAGTAATCCAGTAAAAGCATTTCTCAGCTTAAAGTGGCGTGCTCCATTTAGCAGAGGAGAGGGCGGTATGCTGAAGAGCGTCGACATCGTCGACTATTCAGACGACCGCCAGTTCGACCTCAGATTCTGTTCATCAGCTTGTCTCAGAAATTTCTTAAACTCCCAAGTAGACGCCTTGGACGGTCAGATTGATGAGTGGTACAGAGATCGGTTACTCGTGGTCTTAGAAGAAAGTGGACGTTCCGTCGCCGTTGATGAATGGCGGAGATATTTTGGCGGCTCCATCAGCGAAGCTGAAGAAGCTATCGACAAGCTCTCCTCGGATGCGACCTGACCGTTTCCAAACCCCATCACCCCAAAAGCACCGGCAAAACCTCCTCCGCCTTCCCCAAATAGTATTCATCGAACCTCCCATCCTGAACCTCCGTATTCACACACACCGTGCGAGCACCAGCCTCCTCGGCGAGCTCGATAAACTGAGAGGCGGGGGCTACCAACCCACTGGTGCCGACGACTATATAGAGGTCGCAATCCCCCAGGAGAGCCAGCGCCTTCAAACCCAACATGGAATCCACCGGTTCATTAAAAAGGACGACATCGAACCTGCTGTGAGCACCACATTCGGGGCACGGCGGTGGGTCATCTCCCAGCTGCTCGGGCGCCGGCCACGGTTTGACGTCGCACTGAGTGCATCGCAGTCGACGTAGGGACCCGTGCACTTCTATCACCGTCTCCGAACCGGCCGCTTGATGCAACCCGTCGACGTTCTGAGTCAGCACACAGACCCAGCAGTCCTCGGACACTCTTCGCTGCAGGTCCGCGATGGCCCGATGGGCGGCGTTTGGCTTCACCTTGGAGATGGCTCGATGCATATCCACATAGGAGCGCCACACTCTCACAGGGTCGGCCTCGATAGCCTCTTTGGTTCCCACGAGTTCGACCTGCTTGCTGCCCCAGATTCCACCCTCGCCTCGATAGGTGGGAAGGCCGGACGCTTTGGACAACCCGGCGCCGGTCAGAAACACAATCTTTTTGTAGGCCGACACGCCGAGGGGGGCCGCCTTCTTCTCGATGCTCACGGCCCTATCTTCGTTCATAAACCTTTAACACATTGTTCACAGCCCAACTGGAACTATCCGAAACAACCTCAGTTGATCACTTCAACTCACACCGCTCTCACTCCCAACAATAGAAGCGGAGACAACAATGGATTCCAAGATCAGAAGTGTGATATCAAGCCTACGAAGCAACCAGAACAGAGCACTAGAGCGAAACCGGCCTTCAAGTTCGGACAACCAGCCTTCTTCCACAACTCGACCCACCAACAGAGCAGTCGACAGGACGGCCCAACCAAACCGCCGAACCGACACGACCCTCCTCGACATTCACGACCGCTTCGATCTTCCGAGGCCGTCGGATCCCCCCTTCGATGGACGCACCGGTCCTGTCGCGATACCGATCAATCCGAACGGTCCCGGTGCCGACAACTTCATCCCTCCTCACGAATACTACGAATATATTAAGGAGCAACGCGAAAATTGGGGCGGCGAAAGGGCCGGTCCGGTAGGCATCCCCCGCAACCCAAACGCTCCGGGCGCCGATGATTTCGTCCTTCCCCACGAACTTGAGCGCATCAAAGACCGCATCCTTCAGCCGCCCATCGGCACCGTGCCCGAAGGCAATATCCCCGTGAACGTCGACGATATCGGCATCGACATCTTCCCAGACGACTGGGGTCAGGTGGTCTGGGAAGAACCTCTCGTGACAAACCACCCTGACAGAGCCCGCGAATGGGCCGAGTAAGATAGACTCGCCAACGAAAAAGACCCGCCTCCTCAGCGGGTCTTTTTTGTTGTCGTAACCTCAGGTCAGTCGTCCCAGCCTCTTACACATCGAGGCGATCCCAACACTTCCTGGAGCAGGAACGCTTCGTCGAGCCTTCCTTCCAGATCGTCCAAGATCCAGGAGTCCGCCGAAGGAGCCTCGGAAAACTCCGAATCGCGTCTCCCCTCCTCCACCGGACAACTGTCCGAGTCCACCGGTTGGCGCGAACGCCGTTTATTCGGGTCCTGCTTGCCACCACCTCGCGGGTACGACTCCTGCTTCTTTGCCGGCCGCTGCGACTGTGGCTTGCCCTGCTGGGCCTTGGCTTGGAAGAGCGCCTGCTGGCGCTCTTGTTGCTCCTGCATCGCTCGCTGAGCTTCCCGCTCAAACTCTTCCAACTTGGCTTTCATGTTTTTGAGAAAGTCCACGGCCTATAGCTCCTAATTGGTCGTCAGGCGACCGGAACGAAGAGCGGCCGCAAGTCCCAGAGGAACACGAGCTTCCGCCTCCACCAGTCGAGCGCGTTGCTCTTCGGTGTTGGCCCGCATCTCTTCTTCCTTGGCCGCCGCTTCGGCGCGACGCTGCTCGGCCCGAGCTTGAGCGATCTGCTTGTCTGCTTCAGCCTGGTCTATCTGCAAGTGGGCGCCGATATTTCGGCCAACATCGACATCCATGATGTCGATGGAAAGGATCTCGAAAGCGGTGCCTTCGTCCAGTCCTTTGGCCACGATCTGCTTGGAGATCAGGTTCGGGTTTTCCAATACGTTCTTATGGCTGTCGGCGGAACCGATGGTGGTCACCACGCCTTCACCGACTCGGGCAATGATGGTTTCCTCACCGGCACCACCCACCAATCGTTCGATGTTGGCCTTCACCGTCACTCGGCAGATGGCTTTCACCTGAATGCCGTCCTTGGCCATGGCTGCGATCGGCACAGTCTGGATCACCTTCGGATTGACCGACATGGAAACGGCTTCCAAGACGTCTCGACCGGCAAGGTCAATGGCCGAAGCCTTCTGAAAATCGAGGGGGATGTTGGCTTTATCGGCTTCGATCAGAGCCCGCACCAGCCTGTGAACTCGTCCACCGGCCAACACGTGGCCTTCCAGATTCTGGGCAGTCACATCGGTCAGTCCGGCTTGACGACCCATGATGAGAGGGCGTACGACGTCGGCCGGATCCACGCGACGCAAACGCATCACCAAAAGATGCAAGGGGTTCATCGGTACCCCCGCCGAGACGGCCTCCAACCAGAGACCCACGGGAATGTAGTAAAACAGCACCATGGCTCCGGCGAAGAGAATTATCAGAAACGGCATGAGACTATCCATGGCGCGTACCTCCTTGCGACTTCTTGCCGCCCGCCAACCCTTGACGCATCTTGGTGTCGGCAATCATATTTTCCATTTTGTAGTAATCCATCACGGTGAAGCTTCCCTGGCTGAGTGCCTCGAACAACGCTTCCGGCACTTCGGCTTGAGCTTCCACCACTTTGGCCCGCATCTCTTCCACCTTAGCCCGCATCTCCGTTTGTCGAGCCATCGCTTCAGCACGGCGTTGCTCTGCTCTCGCCTGGGCCACCCGCTTGTCGGCCTCGGCCTGGTCGATCTGCAGTCGAGCGCCGATGTTCTCACCCACGTCGATGTCGGCGATATCGATGGAGAGGATCTCGAAAGCGGTGCCGGCGTCGAGTCCGGTATCCAGAACGGCCTCCGTGATGAGATCCGGATTCTCCAACACTTGCTTGAAGTTTCGAGACTTACCGATGGAGGTCACAATGCCCTCGCCTACTCTGGCAAGCACCGTCTCCTCGCCGGCCGAACCGACCAGTTTGGCGATGTTGGCGCGCACCGTCACCAGGCAAACCGCTTTCACTTGAATGCCGTCGTGCGAGACGGCCTCGATCAGCGGAGTCTGAATCACTTTCGGATTGACACTCATCTGGACCGCTTCCAGCACGTTTCGACCGGCAAGGTCGATGCTGGTGGCGGTATCCCAGTTGAGATCGATCTTGGCTTTGGAAGCCGCGATCAGGGCCGACACCACATTCTGGACATCTCCGCCCGCCATATAGTGACTCTGCATCTTGGCGATGCTGATCGGGATCCCCGCGTATTGCGCGGTGATGGCCGGAATCACCAGTTCGTGAGGCGGAATCTTTCGAAAGGTCCTCATCACGAAGAGGTCGACCAGACCCACCGGAACCCTCGACAGCTTGGCCGAGAGCCACAGCGGGAACGGCACGAAGAAAAAGATGATCTGCAACCCTATCATTAGGAAAAATAGAGTCGCTATTAAAAAGGGCAAGTTATTCAAAACAATCCTCCCAGGTGGATCAACTCTGACATGATCTCACCACAACTTTCTGAGCTTCCACTCGTACGACCTCAACGGTCTCACCTTTCTTGAGGAACTCGCCTTCGGAGATAACCTCCAACCGACGGGTTCCGAAAATCGCCGTGCCAACCGGCCGCAAGGTGCTAACGGCCTGACCCACGTCTCCCACCACCACCAACGGGGCAGATATGGAGATACTTTTGGCCTTCTCCTCGGAAGTAGGAGGGTCCAAAACGAAGAGCTTCTTCGTCACGACAAACTTGGGTAAGAACTTCACCAGTAGGTAGCCGCTCACCATCGAGAGCAGCACCGAAAGGCAAAAGATGCTCAGTCCGGCTTGAGGGCTATCCATGAGTAGGATACTCAGCCCCGCAAAACTGACAACGGAGAGGACGCCGAAAACGCCCAACCCCGGGATAACGAAGACCTCGACCAGAGCGAAAACGACACCGGCGAGGAACAGGGCCATCGGTACCCAGAGGTCGTCACCGGTCAGGTAACGGCCTCCGAACAACAAGGCAAAACTTGTAAAGCAGCAGACTTCGGCGACACCGGTACCCATAGTGATAACCGACATAAACCAGAAAGCGATGCCGAGTGTGAGCAACGCGCCCGTGACGAACGGAGTGGTCAGAAAGGCGCCGGCCTGCTCGCCGAGGGCTTCCGCTGAAGCGGGTGCCAGAAGTAGCAATAGATAAAAAAACTGGAGCCAGAGACTATCTTTTTTTAGGGAAGATACCATCCTAGGTCTCCTTTCTGCGTCGCTCAGAGTAAGGAGAGACGCCACATAGAGGATATCACACTCGCCAAATTTTCACCATAGTGAAATTTCAGGGAAAGTTTTCTTCTATTTAACTCGCTGTTCGTTGAACCCCGGGGCACACCCCTCTACAATAGGGAAGACCTCAAAGGCGGGTCACCCAAACTCCGATTAGGAGTACTATATGAATATCAACACTTCTCCCAAGGGCTCCGGAAAAAAGTCGTCCAAATCGACCAAACCACCGGCTCCCCCGAAACTCGAGGATCATCCCGACCTCGAAGACCGATTTCTTAAGCATCATCAAACCCAGGACCGACTTCATCTTATGGAGGAGCACCGGGAAAAGATGAGTGCGCTACGACAGATGCACCTGGCCAAACTTCAAGCGATTCGCGAGCAAGTCCAACTGGAGCTGTTCAAGATTTGGAACGAGATGTGGCTGCAGAAAAAGGCCGCCTACTCCAAGGCCCATAAAGAGTTTCTCAAGGTGCTGGCGTCTTAGCAAGATTCTCTTCCAGCCAGGCCAACGCCGCCTCGCGATCGCGAAACACAGCGTCTCGCTGGGCCGCGTAGGCCTGGGTTTTCCAACGCGCTACTTCCGGGCCCTGAGGCACACCACGAGAGAGAATGTCGTCACCCGTAATCAGGGGTTTGAGATTTCTGGTCACCTTGAGGTAGTGCTCGATCCGCTGGTCGAAATTGGGATGATTCGCAATACCGCTCAATACCGCGATCTGACGCGGGATCAGAGCGTCGAGCATCTCCGCGATCTCGGATGGACAGAGATCCCGCCTTGTCACTCCCGCCAACACTTCTTGCATCGGTACGGCCCACTGCAAGATCGTCCACCCAAAACGCTCCTTCAGAAAGTCGCGACCCTCTTGAGATAGCTCTTCATACATAAGCATCAGCGGCACCAGCCACCTCTGTTCGGGAGGGACCAGAGTGGGATAGGCTTCCATAAATTGAAGCGCTCTCTCGATTCTTGCGATCACCTTTTGTTCGAACTTGAGGTCGCGGTGAAGGGCTTTTAAGACCTTCAGTTTGTGAAGCCGGGTAAGGACTTTTACCGGGTCGTGCTCGGAAAGGGAGAGGCGAAACTCTTCGGCGATACGCTCACCGTGGGCCAGTCGAAAGACATCGGCCTCGAGCGCGGCACGCATCAGTTGCAAGGTGTGGGGTTCGATAGTGAAACCGAGACGCTGCTCAAACCTCACCGCTCTGAGGATCCGAGTGGGGTCGTCGAAGAACGAGTGGTTGTGCAGCACCCGAATCTTCTTTGTATCCAGGTCCTGACGCCCTCCGAAGAAGTCGATCACCATCGCTTCCAGGTTGTCGGAAAGACGCAGAGCCAGCGCGTTGATAGTGAAATCGCGCCGATAAAGATCGCTCTTGAGCTTACTCTGAGCCACTTCCGGAAGGGCGGCCGGCCGCACGTAGACTTCTCGTCGGGCGGTGGCCACATCGAGCTTGTCGTCGTCACTGAACTTAACTGAGGCGGTCATGTACTTTTCGTGAGTCACCACCTTGCCGCCTAGCTCCTCGCGGAGAGCCTTGGCCAGGAGAATGGCATCACCCTCGACGACCAGGTCAAGATCGTCAGATGCACGACCCAGTAGAAGGTCTCGCACAAAACCTCCCACGATGTAAAGGCGCGTTTGTTTTTCCGCGGCCAGTCTGGCGGCGACTTTGAGTCTCGTCAGGTAAGGCTCGCCGACGGTCTGTAGACTGAGGAGCGGCCCGCCACCCGAGCGGTGCCAGTTTTGCTCCTCCTCTTGCTGATACAGCTCCCGTAGAAGGTCGGTTCTGGTCACGATCCCCACCAGTTTGCCGTCCTGCATGACAGGCAAGGAGCCGACATGTCGCTCCACCACCACTCGCCTCACCGCGTCCAAAGAGTCGTCGAAATTAACACTGACGACTTTGTGAGTCATCACTGATCGGGCGGGAGCGTGTCCCAGGTCGTGGTCCAAGGCACGAATGAGGTCGGTACGGCAGACCATACCTTGGAGCTCTTTCTCCTGATCCACCACGATGGCGGCATGATAGCCGCGCGATAGGAGCTCGGAGTAGGCGTCGGACACGGTGCAGTCGAGGTCCACTGTAAAAAGCTCGCTCGACATCAGGTCGGCGGCGGTGAGCGACGCTGTCTGGCCGTCTCCCACCAGTTCGCCGAGTTGTCGGGCCACTTCCTCGGCGCTCTCGTTGATGCGAGAAGCGGAAGCCGCTCTCTTGTGTCCGCCTCCTCCGTATCGAGTCATCCAAGCGGCCACGTTAAAGGCGTCGCTGCCCGCTCGGGCGGCGATGCTGGTGCCCTCACCGTCCACCTCCAGCACCGCGCAAACCGCATCGGTCCCTTCGATTTCCAAAAGACGGGAAGCCAGCCCGCCCAATCCAAAGACCGATCTTTGGCGCCGTGCCTGAACCACGTAAAGTTTACCGGCCGTCCCTTCGAAGACGCGACCCGTCCTCAAGTACTCTTCCAGGAGATTCCGTTGGGCCTCGGTCAGAGGGTCTTTCAGGAAGTTACCAACGACCTCCAGATTAGCCCCGCACTGCATCAGGAAGGCTGCTGCTTCAAGGTCTCTAGGCGTGGTGGAATTGTAGCGAAAAGAGCCTGTCTCTTCGTGAATCGCAATCAAACAAAGACTTGCCACTTCCATCTCGATCTTGATGTCTTGCATCCGGCAACGCTCCACCAGCAAGGTTGCGGCCGCGCCCACCGGCTCGACCCACTCCTGGTCGCCTCTCACCGCCTCGGCGGTCGGTGGATGATGGTCATAAATATAAACCTCCACGCCCGAGTCGTGAAACCACTGTCTGAATTCACCCAGCCGGCTGGGGACCCGCGTATCCACCACGATCAATCTGTCAGGCTTCTCGCTGAGCGCCTCTTTCGTCGGAAGAGCGGGGAAGTGCCGCTTGTGAAGGTCGTAGAACTCCTTCACCCCGGGCCCTTTCCGTCCGGGGAAAACAAGATGGGAGCCCGGATAGAGCTTCTGGGCCAGCACCATGGAAGCCAGTCCGTCAAAATCGGTGCCCACGTGGGACATGATAAGTTGTCTCATTTTTTCAGTCCTAATTTGTCGACCAGATCCTTCAATACCGGTTCCACGCGATCGGCTATCACCATGTGTCCCTCTTTATTGGGATGGACGCTGTCCACCCGAAGACCCGGGCTGGTCAGAATGCCGTCTAAAATATCCGAAACGTAAGCCAGTTCGTTCTCCGCCACTAGCTCACTGAACATGTCTTCGAACTTGTCGTCCATCAAGCCACCCCGAACGCCGAGCATGAGGATCGGGATTTTCTCAGCGTGAAGTTGGTCGACCATCGACTGCAGGTTGGCCCGGGTCTCGGCGGGATCGACTTTCTGGAGGTAGTCGTTGCCGCCCAGCTCGATGATGACAAGCGATGGGTCCAGCGGAAGCACCTCCTCTTTGATACGGGGCAAAGACTCAGCCGTGGTGATCCCTTTCTGCCCCAGATTGACGATCTCCACGTCCAATCTCTCCGAGAGCACCGAGACAAAATTCTCCTCCGGCTTCAGAAAAACGCCTTCGGCCAGGCTGTCCCCGAGAACCACCACCGGCCCACTTCGAGCCGTGTCGGTGTACTTCACCGAGTTGCTGCATCCGACCAGCAACAAAATCAACAGAAAGGGCCATATCCGGCGAGCGAGAACGGGCAAGCCATGCGATGGATAGCGCTGACTGGTGTAAACGGTTTTATCGGCCATAATCTGGTTCGAGAGTTTCTCGAACAGCGGCCTCAAACCTTGAATCTCAACATAGAAAAGGTCCTGGGCCTGGATCTGCCGGGGAGTCTCACGAGGGAAACTCACAGTCGCGCTGTGGCTTTCGACCACTATCGCTTCGAGCCGGCCGACGATATGCTGGCCAACCTCGCTCGGGTCGAGAGCGAGTGGGGCTCGCCTCCGCTTGCGGTCCTTCACAACGGCGCCTGCTCCAGCACCACGGAAACGGATCCGGAAGTCTTCCGCACCTTAAACGTGGAATCGTCTCAACAGCTCTTCGACTACTGCACGCAAAAAGAGATACCGCTCCTTTACGCCTCCAGCGCCTCGGTCTACGGAGACGGCTCTCAAGGTTTTTCGGACAAGATCGAGCGAAACGCCGACTTCCAACCCCTCAACCTCTACGGACGATCCAAACACCAGTTCGACAGCTGGATCCTCCAGCAAGAAAGCCGTCCCCCCACCTGGTTCGGCCTCCGCTACTTCAACGTCTTCGGCCCTTTTGAAGAGCATAAGAAAGGGCAAGCGAGTGTTCTTCACTGGGGGCGTCGTCAAATCCAAGAAACCGGCTCGCTCAAGCTGTACCGGAGCCATCGCGCCGATATCGCCGACGGCGAGCAGAAGCGAGACTTCGTCTCTGTCTTCGACGTGGTGCGGGTTACCTTACAACTTCTCCATCTGGCCCTGACCAATCCGGATCTGAAAGAGAACGGCCTTTTCATCAACGTCGGCCGGGGCGAGGCTGCCACCTGGCTGGAAACGGCCGACGCCCTCTTTACCGCCATGGGCCGAGCGACCCAGGTCGAATTCTTGGATATGCCCCCGCCGCTTCGCGCTCACTACCAAAATTTCACCCAGGCCGACCTCTCCACTCTCCACTCTCTCGGGCTCACCGACCGCTTTTTGACGCTCGAAGAGGGCTTCAGTCGCTCGCTCCCAGAGATGGCTTCATTGCCTGAATGAGTTTTCTCTGAGCCAGCGTATAGCTCCCGGATAAAACTGGAAACTGCCACGTGGTGACTCGGCGGTTTAGAAAGAAAGCGTGCTGAAGTGATGCGTTGGATCCTGATTTTGTTGCTGGCGCTGACCCTACCCGTGTGGGCTGAATCTCCCACTCCCCAACTCTTGGAGCAGTTCGCTCGCGAAGTGGAGAGAGAACGAGTGCGCTGGCAGATCCCCGCCGTAGCCGTGGGTCTGGTGGAAGATGGGAAACTCACCTGGTTTCAGGGCTTCGGCTCCAAGAGTGAGGAGGACCCCGCGCCGCCCGACGCCGACACCCTGTTTGCCATCGGTTCGGCTAGCAAAGCCTTTGGTGCCACCACGCTGGCCATCGCGGTGGACCAGGGCAAAGCTTCCTGGGACGACCGGATGATGGATCGGGATCCCAGTTTTGCCATGGCTGATCCGTGGGTCACACGAGAATTCCGTCTTTTCGACCTCTACTCCCAGCATCCCGGAGTTCAGGCCTACGCGCTTTCGGCTCTACTCTCTCTTGGATACAGCCAGGAAAAACTCATGGCAGCCTGGAGGCACGTGCCTCCAAACGGACATTTTCGAGCCACCTTCGCCTACGTCAACATTCCCCACCTTTTCGCCGGCAAGTTGGTGGCCGAACTGTTCCAAAAACCGGACTGGGAAACGAGCGTGGAGGAATTGGTCCTCAAACCTCTCGGCATGAATCGAACCAGCGGCCGTCCTGAAGTGCTGTCCTGGCCGAATCGGGCACCCGGTCACGTTCTGGTGGAGGGAAAGGCCAGGCACGGTGAGGGAGGAGCGTTTCCCTTCAACGCCGGACCGGCAGGCTCTCTCTCTTCCACCGTCAACGACCTCACCCGATGGATCCATTTCCAATGCGGAGATGGAGCCCCACTACTGAGCCAGGAAAACCTCCTCAGGACCCGCCTGGTGCAAACCATGGTCGACGACCGGACCGGCTACGCCATGGGTTGGGGAGTCGCCTTTCGTTCTCCCACGCCCCTCATCTGGCACACCGGCGGCACCTTAACCCACGCCTGCATCGTCGCCTTCGAGCCGGACCAGAAGCGCGGGCTCATCATCCTCACCAATCTGGGCGGCCAGAATATCGCCCAGCCGCTGGCCTATCGTTTCTTCGATTTGGTTCACGGAGAGACCGGACCGAACCCGGTGGAGCAGGCCTGGGAATTGCGTCTCCAGGCCGAAGCACAAGCGAACAAACCTAATCCCGCGATCTCTTTTCAGGCTCCCGCCACCGACCTGATCGGTCGATACGAAAGCCCCATCCTAGGGCCGGTGAAAGTGGGAGCCAACTACAGCGTCGTCCTGGAGGAGATCCAACTCCGTTGCGTGCTCAAACCGATTGCGGGAGACGCGTTCTGGCTCGTCACCACCGAGCCTCACTGGGTTGAACTCGGACTGGAGGAGCTGTTCATCCTCCACTTCGTGCGAGACGCGGAGGGCCGAGTCACGGGCGTGCGCGCGCAGCAAGAAGGCGGCATCGGCCTCAACACCGTGCTTCCCCGATACATGACCATCACCGACGACTAAGTGCTCCGTCCAATTGTGATTGCGGTGGTTGCGCTAGGATACCCCCAACCGTATACCTCCCGAGAAACCCTGAGGGTCTACTCCGCCACCGCTGTCCGCGCGAACCTGTGGTGAGACAAAATTCAGGAGTAGCAAAATGAAAGTATACGGATTTGGAACGACCAGCGCGGAAGAAAAGCTGGAGGCGGTTCAGTTTGAGCGAAACGAACCAGGAGAAGGCGAGGTCAAGATCAAGGTGACCCATTGTGGCATCTGCCACTCCGACCTCCACCAGGCTCGCAACGACTGGGGAAATACTCAGTACCCGTGTGTGCCCGGTCACGAAGTCGTGGGCGTGGTGACCTCGGTCGGCCCCAAGGTCAAGAAATACAAAGAGGGAGACGTCGTCGGCGTCGGCTGCATGGTCGACAGTTGCCTCGATTGCGAGTATTGCGACAACGGCAACGAGCAGTACTGTAGCGGTCCGAGGAGCGCCACCCTCACCTACAACGGTCCCAAGAAACCCGACGGAACCAACACCTACGGAGGCTACTCCACCGAGATGGTCGTTCGGGAAGAGTTCGTCCTGAGCGTCCCCGAGTCGATGGACCCGGCCAGCGCCGGACCCATCATGTGCGCCGGCATCACCGTTTACGCACCGATGAAACACTGGAACCTGAAGAAAGGCCAGACGCTCGGCGTTGTCGGTATCGGTGGACTCGGCCATATGGCGATCGAGATCGGTAAGGTTTTAGGTGCAAAGGTGGTGGCTTTCACTCGCAGTGAGCAGAAGCGTGACGAAATCTTGAAGATGGGCGCCGACGAAGTGATCATCAGTACCGACGAAGAGCAGATGAAAAAAGCGGCCGCGAGTTTGGACATGATGATCAATACCATTCCCGTTCCACACGATATTGCTCCTTATCTCGAGCTTATGAAGGCGAACTCAACTCTGGTGGTGGTCGGCAACATCGTGAGCTTCCCCGAATTCTCGCCTGGTCCGATGGTCTTCAACCGCATCTCTCTGGTAGGCTCGCTGATCGGCGGGATCGCCGAGACTCAAGAAGTGCTGGATCTTTGTGCCAAACACAAAATCACGCCGCACATCAAGACGGTCGGCGTGGGCGATGTGAACGACGTGTTCGACACTCTGGCCGCGGGTAACGACGGAAACTTCCGTCACGTCATCGACATGGAGACCTTGCGCAAGCACCAAAACGTGGTCGATGACTCCGCGAAGTCGATTGAAGATCCCGTCCGAGCCAAAGAACTGGCGGGCCAGGACTAAAGACCGCGGGGCGGGGTCTCTCTTCGGAGGGTCCCGTCCTCAGCTTTCTTCAGCGTCTCGGAGACGACAGACGTGTCGAACGTGTTGTCGACAAACGAACTGGTCAACTCGGTAGAGTTGATTCCGCCACGGAAATAAAGCTTCTGACCCACGCCGTCCTCCGACTTGAGTTCATACTGTCCGTAGCCCGTCATCTTCCACTGGTCTCCCAGAATCGGAAGCGTTCGTCCCTTAATAAAGTCGTCTCCGCCGACGCTCTCCCAGCCTTGAAAAAAGTAGCCGTCGATTCGAGAGAGTCGAGCGTCTTCCATACTGAGAACGGCCTGCTCTCCGAACGTTGTGGTCAGCTTCTCGGCAAACTCCTTGCCGACTTGCGGACTGTCCGTGAGCTGTCCCATCTGCCATGGCTCGAACCCGAAGGTGGGTGACGGAATGACAAGGTTTCCGTGAGTACTGCCGCCAAACTGGACGGTGTCTTGGAGTCGCTTGTTCATCTCATGGGTTCCGCAGAATCCTTGTGAAACGGGGAATTTGGGAGGGGTCATTTTAAGATTATTGTTGATCATGGTCTTGCCTTTTCAAATTTTCCGGACTCTATTCCGACAGCCTTAAAGTTTTCTGAAAAGCTGGGCCGTTCGACGAAATGTGACTATCCATACAAGTTTTGATATATTGACCGATCACGAGTATTGGGAAGAGAAAAGCGGAGGAATCATGAATCGACTCAAAACCGGAGTTCCAGGCCTGGACATCGTCTTGAACGGTGGCCTTTTGGAAGAGCGGACATACCTACTACTCGGTGCCCCAGGAGTGGGGAAGACTATCATGTCGCTGCAGTTCCTGCTGGAAGGCAGTCGCAAGGGGGAGCGTTGCGTCTGCCTCAATCTGATCGAGCCTGCTTCGGCGGTAGAAAACAATGCGCGTTCTTTCCATTGGGACTTGGACGGCATCACCATGAAAGACCTCACCGGACACGGAGTCGAGGCGCCCGGAACCTACGAAGTGTTCGCCCCCAGCGAGGTCGAAAGCTCTCCCATCTTCAAAGAGATCTATGACACTATCAACGAGATACGCCCTCAACGTCTGGTGATCGATTCGGTCACCCAACTCCGACACGTGGCCATCGACGACTATCAGTTCCGCAAACAGATCCTCGCTCTCATTCTCCATCTCTCCAAACTGGGCTGCACCACACTCCTGACTCACGAGCCGAATCAGTTCTCCAAGGAGATCTACACGGGTTTGGCCGTCGACGGTATCATCCGCCTGCGGCGCGAACTATCGGAGCAGAAAGCGGTGGAAGTTCGCTCTCTCGAGGTGCAGAAATTCCGCGGCTCCGACTATCGCGCCGGGGTCCACTACTTCCGATTCAAAAAAGACGGGATTCATCTCTTTCCCAGACTCGATGTTCAGCGAGACGTGGAAGAGATGTCGGACGAGCAGCTCAAGAGCGGTATCAAGAGCCTCGACGACCTCCTCGGCGGCGGTATCGAGATCGGTACCACGACGTTGATATCCGGTCCGACCGGTGTCGGCAAAAGTACCATGGTGGCCCAGTTCTTGAGTCAAGCAGCCAAGTTCAAACAGAAGAAGTGTCTCTATCTCTCCTTCGAAGAGGCCCCGTCGAGCATCCTCAAGCGCAACGACGGTCTAGGCATTCCCCTGTGGAAGTTGGTGGACGACGGAAAAGTCGCTCTCGAGTATGTTCATCCCCGCCAGTACTATCCGAGTGAGCTGGCAATCCATGTGCGAAGCTTCGTGGAGCAGGGATACGAAGTGGTGGCCCTGGATGGAATTCGAGGCTACGAGTTTGCCATGGAACCGTTCGGAAGCGCTGTAAACAACCTCAACAACCTGCTTTCCGAGCTAGGAGCCGCCGGTGTCAGTGTGTTTCTGACAAACGAAGTCGAAGTTATCGCCGGGGGTGAGTTGAAAGCCACCGAAACCGGAGCCAGCCACATGTGTGACAACCTCCTTCTGATGCGCTACTCGGAATACAAAGCCGAAGTCATCAAACTGATCGGTTGCCTGAAAAAGCGTTTGAGTCCGTTCGAACCGGAACTCAGAAGAGTCCGAATTCGAAGCGCCCCCGACGGGCTGGAAGTGGGCCCCAAACTCCGCGAACTCCGCGGTATTCTGACCGGCGTTCCCACCCTCGCGCAAGAGGAGACATGAAGAAGAATGAACGAGCCTTCTCTTATAGAGCGGCCCCGAGTCCTGGTTCTCTTTCGCAATCCCCTCGACCGCAAACTCGTCGTCCGATTCCTTGAGGAGCGAGACATCGATGCCGACGTGGTGGGAGACTCCGATCAAATGGAAAGCCTTCTCGAGGGCTCCTTCAGCGATTTTTCGCTCGTCATCCTGGACCTGGATGTCGCCCTTGCTTTCGGTCCTCGACTTCTCAGTAAAGGTGATGAGATTGAACGGCCTCTGCCTATCTTGCTGGCCTTGCCCGCTGACGCTTCAGCTCCCCACTGGCTAGCGAAAGGCTATCACGATGTGGTTCGTATGCCTGTTCGCAAGCAAGAGTTTCAAGCGCGAATCAACTCCAATCTGGTCAGGATGTCCAAGACCGAAAAGCAACTCGATGAGATGAATAAAAGGCTGCTTCGCCAAAACGAGTCGCTTCGAGTAGCCCGCGCGAGGGCGAAGAAGGCCGACCTCGTCAAATCTCGGTTTCTCGCCAACATGAGCCACGAATTGAGGACTCCTCTCAACGGCATCAAGATGGCCACCGAGAACATTCGTCATCTCACTGAAACCGAATCGATACAAGAACAGCTCGATATCATCGATGTGAGTTCGGAGACTCTCCTCAAACTGGTCGGTTCGATCCTCGACTTAGCGCGGATGGACCACAAGAAGTTCAACATCGAAATCTCGACCTTCCAACTGCAACCCCGCCTGGAGGCCCTTCTCCAGCCGCTGAGGGCCAGAGCGCAAGAGAAAGGTATCACATTTGATTTCCACCTTTCTCCCGAAGTACCAAAATTCATAGAGAGCGATCCGGTCCGCCTGGATCAGATTCTGGGCAACCTGCTGACCAACGCTCTCAAGTTCACCTCCCGAGGCACCGTGTCTCTCGAAATCTTACGAGAGGAGCAAACCCTACTGTTCCGCGTTCGAGATACCGGCCGGGGGATTCCCGAAGAACAGATAGGCTCCATCTTCGAACGTTTCTTTCAGATCGACGACAAGGACAGTCGAGAGCTGGACGGCGCCGGCATAGGGCTGGCCATCGTTCAACAGATTGTGGACAGTCTCGGGGGAAAAATCTCGGTGCAAAGCACTGTTGGAAACGGCAGTACCTTCACCGTCGAGCTTCCTCTCCAGGAAACGGTCGAGCCGACAAGCGAGACCCAAGACTCTTCGGCACCTCAAGGGGCCGAGGAAAGCTTTCGCCTTTTGGTTGTAGAGGACAACCCCATCAATATCAGGGTTCTCAAAACTCTCCTCAGCGGCTGGGGTCACGAAGTCACCACCGCGACCAGCGGCGCCCAGGCCGTGGAGCTTTTCGGCGAGTCTTTCGACCTCATCGTGATGGACGTGCAGATGCCCGGTATGACGGGTCACGAAGCGACCAGAAAGCTGCGGACACTGGAAAAGAAACACAGATGGAAGCGAACTCCCGTTTTAGCTCTCACTGCAGCCGCCAGTGAAGAAGACAAAAAGCAATGCCTGGCTGCCGGTATGGATGATTACCTCTCCAAACCACCGAATTCGAAAGTGCTGCGGGAGACTATCGGCAAACTGGCAAGGGGAGAAAAGTCCGGTTCGTCAACGCCTAACGGAGCTTAGGTAAGTCTCCAGTTGGGCTTCCCTTGTCTTGCCCCGGATAGTCCATTCCACCGACACCTTCACACCTCGAATCAGCGAGTCGTCCCGACCATCAATGGGATAGACTTCCCGCTTGATCCGAAATTTGGTGCCGTCGGCAACGACCGTCCGCTCCGTGGTTCCGAAGGAGAGGTCTGAGAATCCGGTGTGGCGAGCGGTGGCCATTTCGCCCTGACAGAGATTATTTGCCTGGAGGCGATCGCGAGTCATGGCGATGGCTAACAGCGATCCTGGAAAGAGGTTCAGCACGAAGAGGCCGATCAAGAAGAGCACAGCCGTGGCGAAGATCGCATCGACCAGCCCGAAACCGCGCTTCACAGCGACTCCACCAATCGCGTCAAAGGCTCCAGGCTAGCCACCGCCATGAAGGCAAAAAGAGCACCCAAGAATGTCATGCAGACCGGCTCAAGGATAGCTGAAAGCACGTCCAGGCTGTACTCGAGCTTTTCCTGATAGTAGGTGGCCAGCCAGCGAAAGGCCCCGCTCAGACGTCCGCTCTCCTCGCCCGATTCGATCAAGAGCAAGAGAGAGGGTGAGGCAAATTCCAACGACGAGATGCTTTCACTGAGCGTCTCTCCGTGGCCCAGAGAAGCTTTGACGGCTTCCGCCCCGTTGGTGTTCCACGGCTGTCCGGTCGCTTCCAGTGCGCGCTCCACTCCCTGGATCAAGGGGACGCCGGCTTCACACTGGATGGACATCGCCTCGCAGAATCTCAGTGTTGCGACGTCTTTGAGCAGTCCTCCCCAGTAAGGCAGGTGGCGAGTGCGGAAAAACAGCTCGTGTTTCCATCGCGGCCAGCTCTTCACCACGGCCACAACCAGTCCCGTGACGGTGAGATAAAAGAAAGGGCTGCGGGCACAGTCGGAGAGAAACACCAGCACTCTCGTGGCCCAGGGAAGCTCCATATCCATGCTCACCAGCATATCCAGCAGTCCTTTTAAGACCAGGGGCGGGAGTATAAGAGAGGCCGACACCGCCACCGCCATGAGCAGAGCCGGATAGGTCAGCCTGCTACGGATGCGGGCTTCCAATTCACTCATCCTCTCGTCAAATTCGGCCAGCCTCGTCAGCACGGCCACCAATGACCCCGACGCCTCCGCCACCTCGATCATTCCAAGGTGAAAGCGTCCGAAAGGGCTACCGGCAAAGGACATGGAGCGCGACAAGCGATGACCGGACTCGACCGAAACAGCGACCTTTCCATACACCTCGCTCAAGGCGCCGTCGGTCCCCTCTTGTTGCCGGCGTAAGGCCTGATGGATCGGGATCCCCGCTGCAACCAGGGTTGCTAGCGTTCTAAAATATTTGGACTGCTCCACTAGTAGGAATTCAGTTTCGCTTCCCGCTTACCTTTGCCGAGGGGGGTCCATAGAACGGATTGCGAAATGTTCGTTGATGCGTCGGGGACTAACTTTAGTTGAAGTGCTGGTTTTCTCAGCACTATCGCTTCTACTGATCGGGCTGATAGTTCGTTTGTTGCTGCCCTCGTTGCGCGCCTCCAGCCGTGCTTCGGCCCAGGTCGAGTTGCAGCAGATGGCCACTCACGCCATTCTGTCGCTCAGTCGCGATCTGGCTCGTTGCAACGGAAGTTCCATCTCAGTCTCGGACTCAACGGGGCCGAGCGGCCTGGCCTACGTGAGGTCGGCCGGAGTCAGTAGCAGCGGACGACGAGTATGGGAAGAGGTCGCAACTTTCGTGGTACGCCTGCCTGAAGAAAGACGGCTCATCCGCCAGACCTACCCGCCCGCTCCCCCTGAACTGGGCGTGACTTTTTTACCGTCTTTGGCGCCGAGCTTCAGCCCGTCCAATCTGGCCCAGGTGGCCTCCCAGCCCAACTCTACTCGCCGCAACCTGGCCTCGGAAGTCGAAGAGTTCGAGGTCTCCCACCTCGGTTCGGGAAACGACCAGTTCACGCCGCCGCTGCGCATCCGTTTGAGGCTACAGAAGCAGGTTGCGAGCAACCAGGTCGAGTCGTTCGAGATGGTGAGAGAGTATGCGCTTCGCAATTAGAGTTTTGCTAACGGCCCTGTTGCTGAGTCCTGCTTGGGCTCAGCAACAGGACATCGAGGTACGGGTGCGGGGCGCGGCCGATATCGAAGTCCTTGTAAGAAACGAGGCTTCGAGCGTATGGCGATCGGCAGGAAAAGCGGGCCAGGTCATTCGGCTTCAAGAGGGGGAGTTTGAACCCAACAACATCTCCGGGCGTACCCATGTCGACGTTATCTTGAGAGGGCCGGGCTATCTGCCGATCTTCCAGAAGCTTGGCGGTCCGTCATCTTCGGTGGTCGTCTTGGAAGGACGAGTCGTGCCTCAGGAGGTTCGTGTTACTCTGCACACTGTCCCACCTGACTGTACTCTTCACGGACCAAACCAAAAGCTATGGGGGCGAGGGATCCTCGAAATCACACCCTCGGAATATCTGCCGCTTGCCAAGGCGCTCCAATGGAGCCTTCCCGCTTACGAACTGAATGAGATCGAGGCCACTCTCTCGGCGTCGGGATATCGAGAGCGGGAAATCACTCTGGGTCCGGATTTCTGGACCTCCAGCTCTTACCCGCCCGAACCGCTCGTGCTGGAACCGGAAAAAGGTCCCCAAGCTTTCTTTCAGAGAAATCCCCAGGCGATCCCGGCTCTCTCTACGCTTTCGCTTCTGACAGTTCTAGGGATTCTCTTCGGAGTCCACCGAGTGAAGGCTCGCTTGCGGAAAGGCGATAAACTGGAGAAACTGCGCGCGGACGACCATGACCCTCTCTCAGGAGCCGTTTTAGGCTCGTACCGTTTGGGGCATCTTCTCGGAGAGGGTGCCATGGGAGCCGTCTATCTGGCCGTACCCGAAGAGGGGCTGGAGCGAGAGCGAGCCGTAGCCGTCAAGGTCATCCATCGTCGTCTAGCCGGAGACCCCGAGTTTCTCAGTCGTTTTTATCGGGAAGTGAGAGTCGCGGGAGAGTTGATTCACCCCAACATCGTGGAGTGTCTGGACTGGGGGAGCCAGGATGGTCTCCTTTATCTGGTGATGGAGCTTCTGGAGGGAGAGTCGATTTGCAAACGAGTGCGCCCCAACGCTCCGATAGAAGAAGTGGCCGGATATCTGGTCCAGATAGGTCGGGCGCTTCAGTATGCTCACTCTCTAGGAGTCGTACATCGTGACATCAAGCCGGAAAATGTGATGCTTCTCACCCGAACCCAAAGAATCAAAGTCATGGATTTTGGGTTAGCCAAAAAGCACGACGCCTCCACCCTCACCGCCACCGGAGCCATCTTCGGCACTCCCGCCTACCTCCCACCGGAACAAGCCCGAAGCGAACCCGTGGACGCCGCTGCCGACCAATATTCGTTCGGAGTGATGGCGTTCGAGCTGTTGGTTGGAGAGCGACCGTACCAGGCCGACGAGCCGGTGCAGATGATGCTAAAACATGTCTCCGAACCGATTCCCTCCATCCTCGACCGGCGACCAGATCTGCCTTCGGAGCTAGCTGCTATGGTAGCCCGTCTTATGGCCAAGAAACCGGCCGAGCGCTACCCGAGCATGGAAGACGTGGTAGCGATACTAGAAGCATACCTCTAGGGCGTGTCACTATTCAGCGTTTTTTGGCTCAGAAAGTACATTTTTGTCTCCTTGGAGTGAAAATTTGCGCCTAATACCGGGCGTATTTAAGAGAATTTTCGCTTCAAGGAGGCGAAAATGGACGCCTGAGGCGGAAAACGCTGAATAGTGACACGCCCTAGTGCAGTTCCCAAAGCATGATGCGAATCCGGTCCGAGTCCTTGAGAAACTTGTTGAGGTCGAATTCAAAGATGTATTCCGACGAAATTCGAGCTCCCTGGCGACTCTTCGGCTTAAGGTCCGCTTCCGACATCCTGTTTGCGATCACATTGAGAACACCCCAATCATCGACGTTCTCCGGTAAATCCAGATACTCACCGTCCATAGTGAGTCCCGATTGCACCAGGAGAGGTACCATCTCACTGATGTTGATGGCATCGTCCCGGTTGGTCAACCTGTCGTTGATCAAAGTGTTGATCTGGTTCAACTGGTCGTCGGTAGGTTCGATGGTAAAGCTGATATTGGCGTTCGGACCTCGTCCACCGGATATTTGGAAATCGTCGTCACCCTGCCCGTTGGAAAGGTTGAACTCGATGTAGACTCTATCGACCTTGACCTCGGCGGCGTTCTCCCATCCCAGGACTCGCGCGTTTTCCAGCTTCAAGGCGCCGGAATCTCTGATTCCGGTGCGCTCTCCGTTGGCCAGAAAAAGGCCCACCAGAGTGACGTCGCTGGCTTCCAAGCTACCCTCGGTGTAAAGGGTGCCTTGGAAGTAAGAGCCCCTCTCCTCTCCTCGATCGTTGCCGTGAACGATGATGTCTCCTCCGGCCAGCACGGCCACCTGGTCGGTGGCGGAAAGGGCTGCTCCATCGTGAATGGTCACCGATCCTCGAGTCACGATGGCCCCTTTGCCGGAGAGACCTCCGCGGATCTCAAGGTCGCCCTCCACCAACAAGACTCCTTCGTCTAGAGTGAGCCCTCCACGCACGTCCATCTTCTCGTCCAGCCATTTCCCGCTACCCGATAGGGTGACCGCACCGTTCAATTCGGAGGCTGAAATCAAGCGCCCGGGACGACTCAAAAACTCTTCCAGGTCTATGTCCGGAAGCTCCGTCCCCGAGGCGTTCGGTAGCACCTCGCCTTCGACTTTCACCGCCCGGCCCAACTCAATGGCACCCACCGACTCCAAATTTCCGGATATTCTCACCTCGTCGCCGTCCAGATCGATGGCCACTCCACCCGCATTGGAGAGCAGATCGGCCGGATGCAACTCCTCTGAGGCGAGGCCGCCGACCAGGTCCTCCGGACTATCGATCGAGCCCAGCAGAAGGTCTCCCCGACTGCTGATCTCCCCTGAAGCCGCAATAGCGTACGGAAACTTGGGCAAATGGACGACCACTTCGACTGTTTTTCGAACTCCGCCTGATTCACCCACGGCGACTAGCTGGAGGCTTCGGGGAGGAACGATACGCCCCGCCCAGCCTTCTTGGGCCGACTCCCCGGCGCGGTTATCAAGAGACCGCGGCACATCCAGAGCACCTGCTTGGGCGCTACTGAAAGTGCAACGGCCTATCGAATCTCCAAGCGTCACCTCCACCGTGTGACCCGGGTCGTCGCCCTCGCCGAACCCCTCCTCCGTCAGAAGCCTCTCCAGACAAAGGGCTATAGCCGCGTCGGCCACCTCCACTGCCTGGGTGCCGCGCGACACGCGTGTCCCAAAGCTCAGATGGAAGATACCGGTGCTGGCAGCGGTCAACCCCAGTAACAGTATCAGCGTCGCCACCAGTAGGGTGGTCGCCAGTGTGGCGCCGCGGGAGAGTCTTAAGCGCATCTCAACAGTGTAACATAGGACAGTGGAGTGCGCCGGGACTCCAGCCGCCCACGACAGCTTAGCTTCGACCAGTCAGATATCCGCCAAGGGTACACAGAACCAGGATCAGGGGCCAGAAGAGACCTTGCCCTAACTGCGTATAGAGCGGCACACCCAGCAAGGGCGCCAGAGTGAACGCCAGCCCCGAGGAGGAGGTCAGGTATCCCATATACGCCCCCATCTGTTCTTCAGACGCCATAACGGCGACCTTGGAGAGCTGCGCCGGAAAGTACATGATCTCTCCCACCGTCCAGACCACCGACATCGCAAGAAGTGAGCCAAGACCACCCACCAGGGCGGTTCCTCCCAATCCGAGCCCGACCAGGGCAGCTCCCCAAAAGAGAGCGTTGGAAGGCTTCCATCCGGCGGTTCGTTGATTGATAGCCACCTCGAAGAGGAGAATGAAGATGGTATTCACCGTAAAGAGTAACCCAAACTCTCTCTCCGACATACCCAGACCGTTCACCACAGTCAGAGGCATGGTCGACTCAAGCTGGCTAAAGCCGAGAGCAACAAGGAACGTCCCCGCGAGAAGCGTCAAGAAGTTCCGGTTTTTCAGCGGCGAGCCTTCGGTGGCGTTCTCGGTCGATCGCCCGCTCTTTACCCCCACTCCCCAGACCAATCGGGACATAAGGATAGAAGCGAGAAGCGCCGACAATCCGTCCACCAGGAAGATGGCTGGAAACCACAGGCTGGCCAACAGACCGCCGACGGCCGGACCGATACTCATCCCGGCGTTGGCCGCCAACCGATTCAGTGTAAAACCCCTTTGGCGAAGTTCAGGGGTCAGCACTCGGGCCTGAATCGACAAGGCGGCCGGTCGGAACGACTCGCTGAAGAACGACAGCAAGACCGTAGTGGCGGCGATCAACGGAGCGGAAGTGACCAACGGAAATACCAGCATGACACAAGAACTCGCAAAAAGTGAGCAGCACAGCACCTTTCCGCTACCGAATCGATCGCACAGTCGACCCGACACCGGACCGGCAACCATCGAGGTCAAGCCGTAGAGGGTCAGGATCAGAGCAGCCTTCTCCGGCTCCCATCTCAGATGGCGAATGAGATACAAGAGCAGGAACGGTAAGACCATCGTCCCGGCGCGATTGAGAAAGGTCGCCAGGGCCAGCCACCAGGCTAGTGTCGGCAGACCGGCAAGCGACGCCCAGGGGTTGATTTGTTTTAGGATTCTTAAAATCACAGATTCTCCTCGCACACCAAAGCGGAGGAACTGCAAAACAAAAACACCCGCTTCGGCGGGTGCTTGTACATAGACTCGATCTGATTCGGAGTCTAAAGCATGATGTTACCCACCAAAATAAACTGAGCCACGCCATAGGTATGGCGGAGCGCAATCTGATATTTTGGTGAGCGACTTGTCATGGCGTTCAATATAAAGAGGATTCTCGAATCGGTCAACCCTGAAAAGAAAAGCTTCAGCCTAGGGTCTCAAGCCCCTCACCGTCCGTCCAGCCCTCCAGAGCTCGGATTCTCTCATCTCTCCAAGCTCTTCCCCGAGTCGTTCGCGGTAGTCCGGTTTGGAGTTCGCCTCAATCACAATCCGGGCTTCTTCACCTGAGGCCACCTTGCCGTACAACTCCTGGAAAACGGGTAGAGTCGCCTCCCGAAAACGATGCCGCCAGTCCAACGCGCCCCGTTGGGCCGTGGTCGAGCAGTTGGCGAACATCCAGTCCATCCCGTTCTCCGCGATCAGAGGAATCAAACTCTGGGTGAGTTCTTCGACAGTCTCGTTGAAAGCTTCCGAAGGACTGTGGCCCTTGGACCGAAGCACCTGATACTGGGCCTCGATAATGCCCGCCACGGCCCCCATCAAGACTCCTCGCTCACCGGTGAGGTCGGAGTACACTTCTTTCTCGAAGGTGGTCTCGAAGAGGTAGGCAGCCCCCACTCCAATCCCGAGCGCAACGACCCTGTCGAGCGCCTTTCCGGTGGCGTCTTGATGAATCGCGTAGCTGGAATTCAGACCCTTTCCTTGTTTAAAAAGACGGCGGAGTGAGGTGCCCGAGCCTTTGGGTGCGATCAGGATGACATCCACATCATCGGGCGGCACAATGCCTGTATGGCCGGCATAAGTCACACCGAAACCGTGAGAAAAGTAGAGAGCGTCACCCGGCTTCAATCGAGCCTTGATAGCCGGCCACTGAGCGATCTGTCCCGCATCGGACAACAGAAACTGCAGGATGGTGCCTCGCTCGGCGGCCTCTTCCAGCTCAAAGAGGTCCTCGCCCGGAACCCAGCCGTCGTCGAGGGCCTTCTGCCAACTGGCTCCCCCTTTGCGCTGACCCACGATCACACGAAATCCCTGATCTTTGAGATTCAGAGCCTGCCCCGGACCTTGCACTCCGTAGCCCAGGACGGCGATCGTCTCGTCCTTTAAAACTTCGAGAGCCTTCTCCAGTGGAAACTCATCTCGAGTGACCACGTTCTCTTCTACATCACCAAACTTCAACTTTGCCATAATACTCTACCCCGCGGGAACACACTTTCTGGCCGCTTCTTCGACCTCTTCCATCACTTCTCGGAACTCTTTCATCGGCTTGGTGATCACCACTCGACCCGAGCGGACAAACTCCAGCAAACCGTAAGGCTTCAACTCCTGAAAAAGCTGCTGGGTCTCCTCCTTGTGACCAGTCTTCTCGATGATCGTAAAGTCCGGCTCGATACAGATGATGCGGGCGCCGTGAGAGCGGATCAGAGTCTCCACCATCTTGGCCTCGACCAGGGTGGCGGTGGGCACCTTGTAGAGCGCGATCTCTTGTTGAACGATCTGGTCGTTGCGGTGGAAGAAAGCCTTCACCACGTCCACCTGCTTGTCCAGCTGACCCACCAGTTTCTTCACCTGGTCCTCGGTGCAACTCACCACGATGGTGTAGCGGTGCACTCCTTCGACTTCGCTGGCCGAAGCGGTGATACTCTCGATATTGATGTGGCGCCGGTTGAAGATGATACTCACCCGGTTCAGCATGCCGATCTGGTCTTCGGTAAACACCGAGACGTTGAACTGCTCTTGCATTATTTCAGCCTCACTTCCGACACCGAAGCGCCCGTCGGCACCATCGGAAAAACGTTATTCTCTTTACCCACCAGCACTTCCAGCAGATAGCTGCCGTCGTGGTTGACGAACCGCTCGACGGCGGCTTCCAGCTCTTCCCGCTTGGTCACCTTTTCAGCCTCGATGTGGTATCCGCGGGCTATAGTCTGAAAGTCCGGGTTCACCATTTCGGTAAAGGAGTAGCGCTTGTCGAAGAAGAGCTCTTGCCACTGCCGAACCATCCCCAAGAACTCGTTGTTCAGCAGTAAGATCTTGACGTCGATTTTAGACTGAAAGACGGTGCCCAGCTCCTGAATCGTCATCTGAAATCCACCGTCACCTATGACCGCGATCACCTGGCGATCGGGAGCCCCGATCTTGGCACCCATAGCGGCGGGTAGGGCAAATCCCATCGTTCCCAGTCCGCCCGAGGTGATGTTGCTTCTCCAGCGGGCGTAGCGATAATAGCGCTGAGCCACCATTTGATGTTGGCCGACGTCGGTCACGATGATCGCTTCGCCGTTCGACTTTTCAGAGACCCAACGGATCACCTCACCCATGGAGAGAACCTTATCCCCCTCGGGATATAACTCGCCCTGCACCACTTCACGGTCTTCTTCTTCCTGACAATCGCGAAAGCGCTGGAGCCATTCGGGATGCTCCCGAGCTTCCAACTGCTCGGTCAGCAGCTTCAACGTCTCTTTGCAGTCGCCCAAGACCGGCACATCAGCCTTGATGTTCTTATTGATCTCGGCCGGGTCGATCTCCAGATGAATCACCTTGGCTTGAGTAGCGTAGCGCTTCACGTCTCCGGTGACCCGGTCGTCGAAACGCATCCCCACCGCGATCAAAACGTCGCATTCGTTGGTCAGCAGGTTCGGACCGTAGCCGCCGTGCATGCCCAACATCCCCACGTTGAGAGGGTGATCGGTGGGCAGGCCGGAGAGACCTAAGATGGTCCAAGCCGTGGGGAGGCCGGCCTTCTCCACGAAGTTTCGAAACTCGTCTTCCGCCTCGGCCAAGATGACACCCTGCCCCATCAACACGTAGGGACGCTTGGCCTGATTGATAAGCTCGGCCGCTCTCTTGATCTCTTCCATATTAGGCTGAGGGGTGGGCACGTAGCTTCTTACCAACTCGCAGCGCTGGTAGGAAAAATCGAGCTTGCCGAACTGAGCGTCTTTGGTGATATCCACCAGGACCGGCCCGGGACGGCCTGAGCGAGCGATAAAAAACGCCTTGGAAAGGGCCGCCGGAATCTCGTGGGCCGAGGTGATCTGGATGTTCCATTTGGTGACGGGCATGGAGATACCGACCACATCGGTCTCCTGGAAAGCGTCGGTGCCCAGCAAGTGGCTCGCTACCTGACCGGTGATGCAAACGACCGGGGTTGAGTCGATCTGGGCGTCGGCGATACCGGTGATCAGGTTGGCAGCCCCAGGTCCCGAGGTCGCCAAACAGACTCCGACTTTGCCGGTGGCTCGAGCGTAGCCCTGTGCGGCATGAATAGCACCTTGCTCGTGACGGCAGAGCACGTGGTGTATCTCTTCTCGATAGTCGTAGAGCGCATCGTAGACCGGCATGATGGCCCCGCCGGGATAGCCGAACATGACGTCCACTTGCTCTTCCAGCAAGCACTGTACGACCGCTTCGGCTCCTGTCATAGTTCGAGTCTTGGACTCCGTGGCCGTCTTGCTCATGAGGTGGCCTCCACCGTTTCCGGACGTCGCACGTCCTCGGTGTACAGTTCGGAAAGTCGGTGGCCCAGGCTGTCTTTCCAGGGCAGAGGAAACCGGTAGTCGTCCAGACTCTCGGCTCCGGCCACTTCGGCCGCCGTGCCTGTAAAGAAGGCGCTGTCAGCCTGCTTCACTTCGTCTAAGGTGAAGAACTTTTGCTCCACTTTGATGCCGTTGGCTTCAGCCAGGTCCAGAATGGCTTGGCGAGTGATGCCGGGGAGAATATGGCCCAGAGGCGGAGTATACAACACTCCGTCCTTTTCAAAGAAGAAGTTGGCCGAGGAGCCCTCCGCCACGTGGCCGTTCAAGTCCGTCAGGAGCGCCTCATTGAAGCCTTGAGACTTGGCTTCTCTGGTGGCCAGAAGCGAATTCACGTAGTGGCCGCAAGTCTTGGCTTCGATATGGGTGGATTTGGGGTTCGGTCGTTGGTAAGACGAGGTCTTCACCTTCAGGAGCGAGTCACCCAGGTAGCGTCCCCATTCCCAGGTGGCGATGAAGAGATGTGTCTCCTCGATGGGGGCCAGCGCCATGGAGTCTCCCTGATAGACCAGGGGTCGGATATAGGCGTCCTCCAGTCCGTTCTTCCGGAGAAGCTCATGGGTCAGGTCCATCAACTGGTCAACCGTGTAGTCCAGTTTGATATGCATCTTGGCGCAAGAGTCCAGCAGGCGCTGATAGTGTGCGCGGCCCCGATAAATCTTGGCGCCCCGGGGAGTCTTGTAGGCGCGAATCCCCTCGAACACACCTATTCCGTAGTGAAGGGTCTGGCTGTAGAGGCTACAGTCTAGTGATTTGGGGTGGAGCCACTGTCCGTCGAGATAGACCAGTGTGCTCTCTTTGTAGTACATAGTTTCTTTTCGCTTTCATCGAAGTGACCGCAACCTAGGGTCTGTTGACAGACCCTATTCAAGCCAGATGGAACACAACTGTAAAATCGCACAGAGTCTTGAACTTTCGGTGATTTTCGGTCTAACTCTTAGAGTTTAATAGTTCCAAGGCGAGAATGCTCCTGCCGTCTACTGATTCGTAACGAAGAATCTCTTTCCGTTGAGGCTGACTTCGTTGGAGGCCTGGCGAGGGGCGAGTTGGTAGGTTTGGCGATTTCCGTTGTGATAACTGAGGATAAGCTCGCCGCCGGGAGTAATGGCCCAGGAGCCCTCTCCTCCACCCGCCACCGCGCCGCTCCCGTTCATGGAGACACTGGACATATCCGAGCGGGTGGAAAACGCACGGTTCTGATAGAGATAGAGGTCGTAGCGCTCGCTGTAGCCGTTGCCGGTGTAGAGATAAAGCAGATGTTTGCCGGCCAGAGCTTGCTCCCAAACGTTTCCGCCGGCGGGTTGAGTGAACTGAATCTGGTTGCTCAATCCTTGCCCGGCATAAAAGCCGGATTCGGCCGACTGAGAGTTGGAGAGAGCCACCACCATGCTGCCTCCACCGTGAGGTGAGAAACGCACGAAAGTATCGGCTATCAAGAAGCCTCCCTGAGGGTCCGGCTTGCTAGCTCGAAAGTGCCGATCGGTGGCGTTGATATTCTGGACCTCACCTACCAGCGTAAATCCATCCTGAGCGAGATTCGCTTGTTGGGCAAACGATTCGAAGTTCGGATAGCCGTGACTTTTGATGACAACGATGCTGGTCCCGTCCGAACACACGGCACCGGAAGCGTCCTGACGAACTTGATAGCCGGCGGGGACTTGGAGTTGGAATCCGGAGGGGTCCTGAACCAGAGTTTGGGCTCCAACTCCTCCGGAGAGCAGAGCCCAGGTAACCACAGAGAGACAGATAGCTTTGAAAAACTTCATCCTCGGATTATGCGTTCGAACCGAAACCGATTCTGTACGATGGAGCACAATTTGTTCGGATTCAACATTTCGGTTACACGGCTCGCGCTCTCTTGCTCTATTCTAATCGAGAGATAAAACTAAAACCCAAACAAAGGAACATAACCAAGTGCGCATCTCCACTAGCTCATCTCCGCGCCCGTCAACGCTCTATCCACAGCAGTCGCCGATCGATCTGAAAGAGGCCGTCTACGCTCCGGGACTTCAAGACCAGGTCGATATCGGTTGGTCCGACAGCGACGCCTTGCCGATCACTCCGAAACACGGCCACGGGGCCGACCTGCCCGGCGAGCAACAGGCTCTCACCCTCAACGGCAAACCTTTCGAACCCAAAGGCTTTCACTTCCACGCCCATTCCGAGCACCTGGTGAACGGCTCTCCTTACCCAATGGAGCTTCATATCGTCCACCAAAACGACGACGACGGGACTCGGGCGGTTGTCGGTATCTTCATCGACGACCAGGGAACCAGCGGCTCCAAATCAGACAACTCCGTCAGATCGCTGATCGATAGCCTGGAGGGCCAGAAATCGGCTACGGTGTCGCCTTCCGATCTACTCCCCGAGTCTACCGAACAGTTTTATCGGTACGAAGGCAGTCTCACCACACCGCCGTACGACGAGAACGTCAGCTGGCTTGTGATGCGGGAACCCATCCATGTCGCTCCTGAAACCCTGGCCCGCCTGAAGGATGAACAGGGACATGAAGCTCGACCCGCCCAAGACATCAATCGGCGGTTCGTGCTGGCCAACTTCTCTGAGCCTGCTTGAAAATCACGACCTGTCGTGGTAAAACCTCTCAATCATTTGCAAAATCAGTTTTTTAGAGGGAATTAAATGCATTCAACCAGACTATCTCTGCGCCTCACACTGCTGGCGCTGGCCGTCGTGGCCGCATGCTTCACGGGCTGCGGAGACTCGGACAACTTCGTTTTTACGAACAACAATCAGGGACCGGTAGGCAATACCGGCAACCTGGTCTTTCGCTTCCAACAAGCGGCTGCTCAAACCGTCGACATTCTTCCTAACGGCACCGTGACCGTCCGTTTCGACCTGTTCGGCACCAACCCGCCTTCCCAGGCCTCGCTTCTCGACAGCGAAATCCGGCCCTATGCCGACCTCATCGTGCTCGAAGACGTCTCGGCCGATGTGGTCTTCGTCTCCGTCACCTGCTTCGATGCGAACGACCTACCTTTGGCCATCCTGACCGGCACCGTCGACGTCATCGTGGGAGCGGACAACGAAGTCGACTTAAACGATTCCCAACCTGTTAGTCTGGACGCCATTACGGTCAATCCGGACCCGGCCTTCCTGGCAGACTACGATCCCACCCAACTGAGCATCACCGGTTCGTTCGGCAACGGACAAACTCTTCCGCTGCCCATCACCGCCAACACCGTTCAGTTCAGCGGTCTCGGCAACGTCGCCAACGTGACCAGCACAGGGCTGCTGAGCGTCGGCATCTTCCCGTTGTGTGGAGCCAACACAACCGCCACGGCCACCTTTACCTTCGGCACCACCCAGGTAAGCGATGATTTCAGCGTTCAGACATTCTGCTTCGACGTCTTCTCTCCGGTCGACACCAACCGGCAAACCGTAGAACCGTTCTTGGTGACACCCAACTTCACGTACGATGAAGGCTACACATTCGGTATGGTCGCTCCTGACGGCGTGATCATCGTCGACGGCGGCGAACTGCCCGGTCCGCCGACATTTGCGGTCACCCCCACCGTAGCCGGCGTCACCATCAACTCCACGACCGGCGACTTCAGTATCGGTGCGGGCGTTCCCGTCGGCACCACTTTCGAAGTTGTCATCACCTATGTCGACGATGATCGCGTGGGCGGCACCGGAGCCACCATCACCACTCGATTCCCTGTCGAAGTGGCGAGCGGCCTGCCGGGCTAGTCGCATAAACGCCAAAAGGAGAGGCTCCATGACAGGAGCCTCTCTTTTTTTTTACCCCAAGCTTTACAACGCAAAGTCCTGCAGTTAAAGTAGGCGGGATGAAACTTTGGAAGCGTCTCCTACTGGCCTCCGTGCTAGCCGCCATACACCTACTGGTCTTGGCGGGAGCAAGCTATCTACAGAGCATACCGCTCTTGTTCTGGCCTTCGCTTGCTCTTCGAACCCTCGCCCTGGTCCTGGCCGCTCCGGCCCTCGGGCTGCGCGGCCTGATGGACCTCAAACTGGGGATGGCCGTTCCCTCCTGGCTTTGCTTCTGGATATCCGACCTTGTCTTACTCTACCTCATGGACAAACTTCGAGCGGTGCGAAAGGTTCTCAGGTCTCCCACCGTCCGCAGCAGGCGAATTCTCTTCGCCGGGACCGGCGTCGCTCTGGTTGGGGCCACCGGTGTGGCTCGCGAAACGACTCAAATAGAGGTCCGCCAGCGCAACCTTCCGCTGAAAGACCTACCTCCCGAACTAGCGGGCTTGAGGATCGCTCTGCTAGCCGATCTCCATCGAGGTCCGGCGGTGAGTCAGGGCTTCCTGGAAGAGGTTTTGGAGCGAGTCAATTCCCTCAAGCCAGACATTATCCTGATGCCGGGAGACTTCGTCTCGAAGTCTCGCAGCTACTACCAGGACCTCGAAATCGCCCTCAGTCGCCTCTCCCCCACCATCGGTAGCTTCGCTACCCTTGGCAACCACGACATCTGGGAAGGTCGAGAAGAGGCCATGGCAGCCCTCTCTTCTGCCGGAGTCCACACTCTTCAGAATCGCTCCCTCTTCCTCAGCACCCAACGCCAACTGAGCGAGCAGCCCAACGGCGGTCTCTGTCTGGCCGGAGTAGACGACCTGTGGAGCGGCGAGCCGGACCTGAAGTTGGCTCTCGAATCGGTCCCGCAAAACATCCCGGTGATTCTGCTCTCTCACAATCCCGATCTCGCCGAGTCGGACGAGGCCAAGGATTTTCGAGTCGACCTACAGGTTTCGGGGCACACCCACGGTGGGCAGATCGTCCTCCCCGGGATAGGTGCGCTAGCCACAGCCTCCCGCTACGGCACCAAATACCTCTCCGGCTGGAATGAAGGGCCGTACTGGCCGGTTTACACCACGGTGGGTGTAGGTACTAGTTCGATCCCGGTGAGAGTCGGGGCCAGTCCTGAGATCGTGGTTTTCACGGCGATGGCGAGTTGTTAACCTCGCTGTAAAAGACAACCCTCTCCGGCCGGGGGCTTTCCACATATTTTCAGCGGCTCTCGATAAGATAGAGTCATGAAGATCCAACAGAGAATCCCAGCTCACCATCCGATAGCAGGACAAAGCCTTCCCAAACCTCAGGACTGGAACATGAAGCGTTCCGAACGCAGCACCAGCAAAGAGCACGATCTGGACACCTACGAGCGAGTCTACGCCAACTTCGGCGCGGCGACCGGCGCTCTTTTGAGTCATTTCGCCGTTATCGGCGCGGGGGTCTTCGCGGGCGCTACCGTGGGAGCAGCTATCGGCGGACCGATCGGTGGGCTGGTCGGTGCGGCCGCGGGCGTGCTCGGTGGAGCAGGCGGCGGATACGTCGGAGCCAAACTGCAAGCCAAAACTCTCTGGGGTAGATCGCTTCTGACCAAGGTGGGAGCTACGGTGGGGCATACGCTCGGACGCGTGGGTAAGTTCTTCAAAGCTCCTCTCAGAAAAGACTTGGTGGAGACCTCCGACAGGTTTTCCGTCAAGACACTCAACCGCTACGGCGCCGACATGAGTCACAGCGGCCACAAAGTTATCGACGCCAAAGACGCCGACGCCCTCATCGAAAAACTCCAGCCAGGCGACGTCATCCTCACCGGAGACGAGCGCAGCACCCCGTTTGCCACCATCACTCAGTTGGCTACGGGACGCTCGGAATTCACCCACGCCATTCTCTATCAAGGTGAGGGTAAGACCATCGAGGCCAAGATGAAAGGCGGCGTCCAGGAAAGCAGCCTGAAAGAGGTCCTCACCTCCAAGCACCACGCCGTGGCTATCCGTCCTCATTACGAGGAAGGTCAGGCCGATGCGGTTCTCAACGCCGGCCGCGAAATGCTCGGGCAGCCCTACGATTTCAAATTCCGAAAGGGCAACGACACATACTACTGCTCGGAAGCCGTCTACGCCGCCCTGGAAAAAGGCGCGCCTCAGCTGGAGTTTCAAACGCGCGGACTCCTCGGCCGAGAAGTCGTGATCCCCAACGACCTCTTTTACACCCAAGACGCCGGCGTGGTCGGCGAAGTTGGGCTCGGACGCAGCTATATGGATCGAATGATGGGCAAGTTCATCGCCCCCGAAGGCGAAACGGCCTAATTTAGTACCGTTTCCAACATCTGCTCCAGACGCTTGGCTTCCGTGCCGTTGATCTGGTGGGCCGTCTTATAGGCCTCCAGGCTACGGTCTTTGTCCCCCATCGCTTCGTGGGCCTTACTAGCGAACAAGAAATACGGAACAGCCGCCACGGGTGGTCCACCGGCTTGCTTCAACATCTCGAACATCTCGTGAGAAAGGCTGAGGGCCTCCTTGTAGTCCTCGTGCTTGAGGAAGTGGACGACAAAGCGTTCGTTGAGACTGAAAAAGTAAGGGTCTTTCAACTCCACCAGCATCTTGCCGGCCGCGTGATAAAACTGGCGAGCTCGTTCCGGATCTTCGTCGGACAGAAAATCCGCGTGAAGCTCCAGTGCATCGGCCACCAGACGGTGTTCCCCGAGATGCTCCTCGGCGTAGTCTAGCAACTCGTCGAGGATCTCCAGCCCCTCTTCCGAGCCCTTGCACATCGCCTTCAGCAGCATAGCTTCCACCTTCAAAATAGGAGGGAGCTCGGGATGTTCCATGGGACCGTCCAACCGGTCGCTCACGTCCTCCACCTGTCCGGATTTCTTGAGTGCCCGGGCCAATCGAATCTCCACCGCGGCCTTGCGCAAGTCGTCGAACGCTTTGGCTACCTTCTCCAGCAGTACGGCAGCCATATCCCAGAATCGGATATGTTCGTAGACGGCGGCTGCCAGCAACTGCATCTCAGGGTCGTGCCCCTGGGCCCCTCTCAAAGCGGCGTCGCACTGAAGCGCCGCTTCAAACGGTTGCCCTTCTCCCAGCAGAGTGGTGACTTCTTCGGCCAGATCTTCAAAGTTTCGGTCGGCATGCTCGCGCTGGGGACACAGCAGTGGTTCGCCTTCTGCGGGAGTGAGCACAGCCAAAAGCTTTCGCCCCTGCTCAACTCCGGGCTTCATGAGCTCTTCCACTTGCTGGAAGGGCGGCTCATCCACCTCCACTATTCGCTCGGCAAAAAGAATCCCGGGCTCTTCGTAAACTCTAAAATTCCACTGCATATTGGTAACCTCGGAAGGCTCATTCTGAGTCGATGCGAGGCTTCCTTGAATAAATTACAGACTCGACCGTCTCATAAAAGCGAAGAGCCCCGAAGCGAACTTCGAGGCCTCCTGGTACCCAGAGTACCGGGTCGCTACCCCAACGCTTCCGCGCCTGCCATCCCGACCAGCGACCACGGTCGGGGCAGCGCAACAATATAGATTTTCTAGCCGTACACCTCGGAAGTGGAGGCGAGGTTTTCGTTGAGCAGCCACTGATAGCGCGAAGTGATGATGGCTACGTAGTTCTGCGTCTCTTCATAGGGCGGGATGCCGCCGTAGCTGCTGACCGCACCGGGGCCGGCGTTGTAAGAGGCCAGAGCCAGGGCGACCGGATCGTTGGTGTGGGCCCAAGTATCGAGGTTTTGAGCAAGGTAGCGAACGCATCCGTCGAGATTCTCGGCCGGGTCGTTAGGGTCCACGCCGAGGTCGGCGGCGGTGTAGGGCATCAATTGTCCCAGGCCGATGGCGCCTACCGGGGAGACAGCGTCGGTGTAGAAGGCTGACTCCTGGCTGACGAGTGCGGTCACCAGGAGAGGGTCCACATTGTAGCGTTTGGCAGTCTTTTCGATCATGTGAGCCAGGCCGGCGGCTTCTTTTCTTCCGATATCATCGTTGAAGGCGTGAATGGTGCTCACAATGACGGGATCGGCTTTCGGAAGCTTGTCCGGAGCGGCCGCGATAGCTTGTTGGCGAGGTCTCTTAGGGAGTGACTTCTTCACCGCCACATCGATTGCTTCCGTCAACAAGGTAGCCCCCGGAAGCACCCGGGGTTGCCTGGAATCACGATGCGCGGCGGCGGCTCGATGGTTCGAAAAGGCAACGAGACCCAGAAGGTAGACGGAAACGGAAAGAAAGAAGATGGTTGCCTTGGTCTGCATTTTTGCTCACTCCACAGTTAGTTTTGCAGACTCCGGTGCGAGTTACACGAGAGTCTTATCCCTGCAGTCGTGGCGACTGGCTCCAACCCGTGTTCTCTACTTCGTTAGTATAATGGGCTCGAAACCATAAGGATAGGGTAATTTATACTATTCCTCCCGTGGAAAGAAAAATTCTTCTTTTGGAAATAAAGCCCGTCACGAAGCCGTTTACAGACTACCTCTCTCCCATGGTCCAAATCGCTCAAAAAGTTTAGACATGAAGAATCATGACTCAGAAACAGCCCTAAACACCGCCACGGATACTATACATAGGTATAGTCGGTCGCTATCCACGCTCGCTAGATGACGCCGGGAAAAATTAAACCAAATGGTTGACTATCTTGCCAGCCGAAGCTATATTCAACCATGTGGTTAAACAAGGCCCTCAGGAACTCGACTCCATTTTCCACGCCCTCGCGGATGCAACACGCCGCGACATGCTGCGTGCACTGGCACAGGGAGAACACTCAGTCGGCCAACTTGCCGAGCCTTTCGAAATCTCGCTCGCCGCTGTCTCAAAGCATATCAAGGTGTTGGAAAAGGCCGGACTGGTGCAACGCACCGTCACAGGTCGCACTCATCACTGTCGACTCGCTCCAACCGCTCTGGCCGTAGCCCACGAGTGGCTCAGCTTTTATGAGAAGTTCTGGAACTCTCGACTAGATGCGCTGGAAGCCTTGCTCCGGAGTGAACACGAACAGCCGAAGATAAAGGAAGAATAGCATGAGCAATCTGAAAAACTCTGAACTTTACGGCGTCCTCACCGACCCGGTTACCCTCAGAATCGAGCGTCGCCTGCCCGGCCCCGTGGAAAGAGTCTGGTCTTATCTCACCGACGGCGAGCTACGCCGGCAGTGGCTTGCCTCGGGAGACATGAAGCTGGAGGCCGGCTCCACGTTCGAATTGACCTGGCGAAACGACGAACTTACCGACCCCCCCGGAGAACGGCCTGACGAGTTTTCAGGCGAGCACAGTATGAAAAGTACGATTGTCGAAGTCGACGAACCGAGAAAGCTCGTCTACACTTGGGGCGAGGGAGAAGTCGAATTTACCCTCCAACCCGTGGACGGAGACGTCTTGCTCACACTCATTCACCGAAGAGTGTCCGAACGCAAGATGAGATTGATGGTGGGCGCCGGGTGGCACATGCACCTGGAAATCTTGGAGTGCAAGCTAACCGGCCTAAAGCCGGAACCGTTCTGGGATGGCTGGTTCAGGCTCAGAGATGAATACGATCGGCGATTCGCCTAAGGAATCTCTCTTAAAGCAGCGGTCTCACGCGCGTAGTCTCTAACCAGCCGCTCCTGTAGCGCGGTTTCCACCGCTCTGGGGGAGCGGCTTTCTCTCACCACCTCGATAGCTCGCTCCCAGTCCACCCCTCGACTGACCAGAAAGCCCGCCAGAGCAAACCCCGAACGTCCGAGACCTCCGACACAGTGAACCATCACGTTGCGCTGCTCTTTAAGGCGGTCGTCGATCCAGCCGGTGATATCGGCAAGCTCTCTGGGCGAGCAAACCTTCTGGTCGATCACCGGTGCGTGCAGCGCAGGCAGACCCCGCTCTTCGTACTTGGCCATCAACTCGCCCACACCGTAAAGCTCCAGTTCATTGGGAGGCACCATGCAGACGACCGCCCCCACGCCCTGTTCGGTCAAGGAGTCGAGGTCGTCGGAGAGGTCTCTGTCCCGATCGGCACGACCGGGCAAAATGGTCAGACCGAGTTTGGCGGGGCGGGTCAGTTCGTCGGGCAGCCAATCCACTCGGAGCCGGTCGGTCTCTTGATGAGTGGCCAGAATCCGTTCGCAGAGGTGACCGCAGGCAAAGAGAGCGAACCTCTTCTGCCAGTTATTGCACTCGTCGAAACCCAGGGTATGGGCCGCGTATCGAAGCGCCCCCACCCACCACTGATAGGGGCTGCGGTCCGACTCCAACAGAGCGGGATAGAAGCTGCGGAGCTTGCGGGCCGTATTCCAGGTTCGCTGGAGACGACCGTCGGCAAAGCTCTGTTTGGGCAGACCTGCACGCAGGTCGGAGACGTCCAGCAACAGACGGTACAACTCGCAAGCAGCCTTCAGTTCGCTCTCCGATTCGATCCTGGTAAAGATGAAAAGAAGATCGTTCTCCAGTTTGATCAGGTCCATCAAGACATGGGCCCGGCGGGTATGAAAAAAGTCGATCAACCAGACGTTGCGATGTCCGTCGACGATAATGTTGGCTCCGTTGAGATCGCCATGGACAAAGGCCTGGAAACAACGACCTCCACGCTTGAGGTTGTCCAGATGCTCTCGGTAAAACGGGATGGGGTTCGGTGTTGTCAGTCCGGCTCCGAGCCGGAGGGTGTCGCCCTCCGCTTTCTCTTCCAAAATCGAGTCCACTCGCTTCTGAACGCTATCGGCCCAGCGACTGGAAAACTGGTAGTGAGCCAGCAGATCCGTCTGCTCCAGCGTTCGAGCTTTGTACAATCGGCTCAGCTGCTCGCCGAACACAGAATCGAGGACGGCATCCAACTCCACTTGAGGCGCCCCCGTCTCCACCATCTTTTGAAAGGTGGTAGAAAAGGCCCCACCCATCGAGGCGTATCGATATTTGATCGCTCCCTTGTCCTTAAAATCGGCAAACTCGGAGACCTGAGGTGCGTTATTCCCCAGCACGTGTTGAATCCGCTCAAACGAAGCGCGCTCTTTCCCCATCAACTCCTGGTCGCCGATCTTCACCACGTGAGGCACCTGTTCGTGGCCGTGCAGGTCTTCGGACTGCGTGCCCAGCACCAGATTGCCGCTGAATCCGCCGTCCAACACCCGCACCTTCACCTTGCGACAGTCGCGGAAAAGGTAGCGCAACAGGACGCGCTCCGAGTCTCCACATCGGGTCAGACCTTCCACTTCAGGGAAACGCTCATCGAGACCCAAGAGAGGTGTATCGAGGTCCTTACCACCCAGAAAGTCCACGAACTCACCTACCGAATGAACCACCCTCACCCCCAGGATCCGTTCCATTTGATCGAGTGCCTCGAAATGGCGCGAGCGAGAGGAAGAGGCGGTAAGGGCCGAGCAGACGGCCACATCGAACTCCGGATACCTGGTGCGCAACTCATAGGCCAGGAAATAGACCTTGGCCTCCGTCCATACTCCCATCAACCCCACTCGCAGCGGCTGCTCCCGGTACGGCTCCAAAAGCGATTCCAACCCGGTAGACTGAAAGTCGTTCAGGGATAATGAGTTCACGATGTCGACTTTGTCTCTTTGCTGATGGGCAAAGCAAAACTCCGCGCCCGGCGAATCTTTCAGGCAGTGCATTCCGAAGCGTTGAAGATGCTGCTGCTGCTCAGGGTCGCCGGCGTCATGCCAATCTCGGAGGTGAATGACCGCCAATTCGGGCTGGTCGTACGCCCACTCCATGATCCGAGCCACCGGACCCTGCTCGGGCACCTCCCCCATCAGACGAAGTGATTCGGCGTATCCCACGTGGAGAAGATTCGGAAGAGGTTCAAAGCGCTCCAACGGTCGCACAAAATCGTGCTGCAAGCATTGGGTAAATAGGATCGCCGTCAATTGTTTTCCCTCCAAATAAAAAGAGCCCCGAAGGTGTTTGCTTTCACACCCTGAGGCCCTCTCTTCAAGAGACTCTCTCTTATCGAGGAGTATTGTCCACTTCGACTTGTAGGCCCTTGCCGCGAAGATACCCGGCCACTTTCTGACACTTCTCTTTGTCACCGCCAAAGCAAACGGCTCGACCGTTATTGTGGCAGGTCATGACCACTTGAGTGGCGTCCTGGTGGTTGCATCCGGTGGCCTTCTGGAGCCACAGAACCACGTTGTCGAGTTTGTTGTGATTATCGTTGTAGAGGATGACCTGCCAGCTGCCTTCGGGCTTTTGGAACTCTTTGGTCCACTTCTTAAGTTCGGTTTCCAGGTCTGGCATTGTCAAAGTCGGCATAACGACATCTCCTAAAAAAATGTGATGGGTGACATGATATTGCCCAGTTTCGATAAAAGAAAACCTGGTTGGAGCACTCGATACGCGTTACTTCTCGGGCTTCTCTTCCTTGTCGGGGGCCAAGAGCTCGATCTGCTCCATCAGTGCGAGAAGTCCATTCCCGTTGTCATAGACGAACGTTTCCACGCCGTCTTCTTTCATGCTATAGGAAACTCCCGTGAAGTCCGGTTCAATCTTGTATTCCTTGGGCTGCTCGCCTCGTTCGTCCACAATCTCCATAGAGAGGACTCCACCGAACGGCCGGGCTTGAGCAGTAGCGATCATCTTGTCGTTGCCCACGAAAACGGCGCCCGGATTTTCATCCTGGTCGAACTCCGTGCCGTCGAGCTTCAACAGGCCGTCTCCCATCGTCTCGAGTTTGTCCTTGACCTTCTGTTCATCTTTGGCCCGGGAAGCAGCACTCTGAAACCGCTCTTTCATGGCGGCGGTATCGCTGAAAACTGGATTGGGTTTGGGGGATATGAACATGCCTTCTACTCCGAATTCTTCTTGTTAACAGAGTATCAGGCCCCTACCGCACAGCATGTTACCTAAGATTGAACAAAGAACCAAATTGCTCAGAGGCGCGGAAAATCGGCCCTTTTGAAGTCTGCCCGCTTGAAACCTTCGTCCTCGTCCCCCTCCGGAGTGGTCACTAAAACTCGCGTCGCCCCTGAGAATCGAGGCAACACTACACCGGTGTACACCGCCCAGCCGTAGGGATGAGTTTGAGTCGAGCGGTCGGGTAGATAGAACTTCACTACTCTCGTTCCGTCCTCAGCTGTCTCAACTCCCTGGAAGACCGGTGGGTCGGTAATGCGGTCCCGCCCGGTGGCCAAGACCAGGATGCTCTCTTCGAAGTCAGGAGAGTAACCGTTCAGAAAACGATCCGGATTCGGCGTCGCCGGCAGATTTTTATAGGGAGTGACCTTGGGTAGAAACTCGATGAAGGAGTTCAGCTCTTGAGCGTTCGTGATCAGGTAGCTCTCCTGAGTGATGGCCGTTTGGGTCAGATAGCCGCCGAAAGGTTGTAAGGGAAATGTACCTGGCTGGGCTGTTGCGGGGGCCAGGAGAGTGAGGATGAAGAGAGTGGTGAGTAGACCGCGCATAGGCGGTTGATTATGGGTCTGGGGTGGGTTCCCTGCGACTCGGTAGGAGAGGGTGGAGAAGCTGCCCCAGATAAGAGCGGGGCATCTCTTCGCGAACACCGAAGGCATCTGGTTCACGGTCGGGACAAACATAGGTCCCGAAAGCGAGATCCATCAGTGGCGAAATATTCGCATAGTTTCCTGCATCCTTGTCCTTGTCGTGGTGCCAATGATGGAGTTCTGGAGCACCTATCAAAACTCTCAGCGGACCGATAGGAAGTCGAACGTTGGAGTGAATATAAATCGCCCATATCCCGCGAAAAGCCATAAGACCGGCAAGAGTTTCTAGCTGAAATCCCAATATGAAGGCGGGAGTGTTGATCAACGCCATGGTGTAAATTGTGTCCAGCGGGTGTTCACGGTGAGCAGCCAGCCAGTCGAGATGCTCCGCGCTATGGTGAATCGAGTGAAAGCGCCACAAGAATCCAACTCTGTGTTGCAACCGATGACCCCAATAGATCAGAAAGTCGCTTAGAATCACCACTTCGACAGCCTGCATCCACCAGGGCTGCGACCCTAAGGTTGCCTGAATAGCTTCCGGCACTAGAGACTGAAGAGCGTTTCGGTAGTGCGTGAGCACACCGAGCACCAGTCCTCCCCAAAGGAGATATTGACCCAGAAAAAAGCATAAATCCGTCCACCACTCCGGACGAAAGAAACGTTGCTCGGTTTTTGCCGGGAATGCCCACTCGAGCGGTCTAAACACGAGCACCAGAAACCCGAAGCTCGCGGCAGTGAGAAGTATCGCTTGATAGACAGGCATCTAGGGTGATTCCGTCAGCTCTTCGAGGGTCGGCGAAGTCGTCGGGTCCGGAACGAAAACTCGTGTGCTCTTGGATCCCGGCGCATTTAGAAAGTAATCTGTTTCGAACTCTTGTGGAGAGGGGCCCGCATGAGGATAGACCCCATCCCAATCCACCTGATAAATCTCCACGGCAGTCCCGATCTTCGAGCTCGGCATCGCCGTGGTCCGTCTCAGTTCCTCAGCCGCCTTCGTATTGGAGCGATAGGAAATATAGAGAGCCAATAAAGTCAGGGAACTCAGGACCGCTAGCACACGAAATACTCTTACCACGTTTCTGTTTATTCCCAGGCCCGAGGTAATCTGGACATGGTCAAAAGACCGGACAAACCGAACCTTCCGACGAAGCATCGTCCATGGATCGATTGCTGAGAAAACTCGGCCTGGGCAAGGGTCGTTTGAGCCTGGAGCTCAGCGCCTCCGAACACTTTCTAGGCGACTGGGTGGATGGCGTGGTGACATACGAACTCAAGAAGCCCGAAGAAGGGACCGGTTTGTGGGTGGAGGTACGGGCGAGCCAGAGCGTCTCAGCGCCGCGCGAGGTCTACCGGGAGCATTTGAGGGGTAGGCCTCGGCGGGAGGTGGAAAACCGGACATCCACCTTTACTCTCTACGAGAAGCGCTTGCAGCTGGACGGTCATCATCTCTACGATATCGGTAGCCACGATTTTCGAATCCCCTTGCCCGAAGCCATCGCCAGTCCTCGCCCCGACCAGGAGGCTCCCTTCCACTGTTGGAGCGATTGGGGCAAGCCTCGTGGACTGGTGCACTTCAGCAGAATCAGATGGCAGGTCAGAGCCAAGCTGGTGATCCCTTGGAGCTTGGGAGTCAGCGATCGGAAGACGCTTTATGTCAAAGAGCGCGCACCCGGTGAGGTGGGACCAACATCGCTGCCTCCCCGAAGGGCAGGCAAGAATTATTGCGGGGGCTGCGGCACTCAACGGGCGCCGGGAGACAACTTTTGCTCTCATTGCGGTCGTAAATTCTGACTTCTTTAAGCCTTCACCGCTAAAGTGAGGGGAACCATGGTACCAATTACGCTCAACACCTCAACCAAGGCGACCGGACGGCCTCGGCCTCCTGTCTCCTCTGTCCCAATCCAAGAGACAATTACCGACACTTTTACCCCTACTAAGGAAAAGAAGATTTGGCTCATCCACGGCTCCCACACGGGAGGCCACCGAAGCGCCGCTCGAGCCCTGGAAGAGGCCCTGGAAAAACATCCGAACGTCGAAGCCGAGGTCATCAACCTGGCCGAAACCTCGGACAACTCATCCCCCCTTTCCACCGCCGCCGAGACCACTTTGAAAGCCGGCGCCTGGATTGGCGGCATACGTCGATGGGTCTTCGACCAACAGTTTGAGGGCAACAAGCTGGTGAAGTGGGCCAGCAACAAGGCGATGGCTTTCGAAGGTCGTTTTCAGGACCCGTTTCTGGCCCGGGTGGAGAAAGAAAAACCCGACGCCATCATCAGCACCATGTCCGCCACCAACAGCCTCCTCTCCCATTGGGTCGAAGAGGGGAAACTTGAACAGCCGGTCCACAGTGTCGTCACCGACTTTGCCTCCCACCAAATGTGGGCCCAGGAAAACATTGCCTTCTACTATGTGGCCACTCCGCAAGTCAAATCCGATCTAGAAAAGTTTGGTGCTCCTAAAGACCGAGTCCAGGTCTCGGGCATTCCGATCAAGGGCGATTTCGCAACGCCAGCGAGAAGCGCTTCCGAGGCCCGCGAAGAGCTGGGTCTGGACCCTTCCAAACCGCTCGTCCTGGTCTTGGGAGGAAGCCTCGGACTAGGCTCCTTTGGAGAAACCGTCTCCGCTATCGACCAGGGCGAGGGAAACTTTCAGCTCGCAGCCATCACCGGACGCAACGAAAAATTGCAAAACGAACTCGCTTGTCTGAAAACAGACCACCCGTTTGCGGTGGAGGGTTTCGTCGACAACATGCCTACATGGATCGAGGCCGCCGACATCGTGGTCACCAAACCCGGGGGTCTCACCTGCTCCGAAATTTTGGCGCGCGGAAAGCCGATGATTCTCAAGAGGGCCGAAAGCGGCCTGGAGAAACGAATGGTGGAGCGGCTGGGTGAAACCGGAGCCTCGGTGGTGGTGGAAAGTACAGAGCAGATCGGTGCTGCTGTCTCCCGCCTCTTCAACGACCCGGAGGAACTTCAGGGATTGTCGACCAGAGCCCGAGAGCTAGGTCACCCGGACTCTTCGGCTCGCATTGCCGAGTCTATTCTCCAGTCCATCTAACCGCCCGGAGTGACCGCTTATTCCTGCCGGAGTGGTAGCCCAAGACACCGTAACTGCCGTGCGATGAACACACGGCAGTTACGTCGCACTTTGTCCCCTGGGCGACTAAGCCTTGCTGCTGGAACTCGACTTCGAACTCGAGCTACTGGAGCTAGAACTGCTCGAACTCGCCGTCGAAGTAGCCTTCGCACTTGCACTCGAGGACGAGGAAGCGGATGAAGTCGCCGAGGTGGCTGCCGAGGTCGAGGCTGAGCGGGTGTTGGTAGTGTTGCCCGGACCCGTCATCGAGCCGGTCGGTCTCACGAATCCCGTCAGGCCGCGACCCTCGAAAGAATGAGTGCGCCGGCGCACCGCATCTCCGGTGTTGCCCTCGATAGTGTTGAAAGTTCCGTTCTCGTTGACGCCGGTTACCAATCCCACGTGGGAACGACCATCCTGTTTCCAGACCGCCACATCGCCTACTCGCAGGCTACCAGGGTTCTGAGCGGCCTGACCGGCACTGAAGAAGCGATCGTTCTGTCGACCCCAGCCCAGGATACCGGCCACGGAGGATTGGTGTCCGAAGGGAGAGCCGCCGGAATTGCGATAGGCTTGAGAAACGAAGTCCGCGCACCAGGGCTGCCAGGCGCCGCGAGAGATTGAACGGACCGCACCCGGATTGTTGGTCTCGCTGATGCCCTCCATACCGAGAGCCCAACGTGCTGCATCGGCTCCTTGACCGCTACCGGTGATATTGGGAGCCGCTCCGGTCTGGCCCGCGCCGGAAGGCACATATCGGTCGCTCGGGTTGTAAGGACCCGGATTGTAGCCGTTTCCTCCGTTGTAGTGGCCGCCGTTGTAGCTTCCGCCACCGGAGGGGCCGTATCCGGAATTCCCGTTGCCGCCTCCGTGGTAGTTTCCACCTCCGTGGTAGCCGCCGCCCCCTCCGCCGAGGAAATCGTTGAACGGCATACCACCGCCGCCACCTCCGGAGCAACCGCAGCCTCCGCCTCCGAAATTCGGGCTGTTCATAGGAGCGAAGTTTCCGCCCATCGGCGAGCCTCCACCCATCGGACCGCAACCTCCGGACATGCCGCCCGTCATCATATTCATGAGCTGCATCATCACTTGCATCATCTGCATCAGCTGGTACGAGCTGCCGAATCCACCCGAGCCGTAAGGCTGGTAGTATCCGGGGTTCATCCCGTAGTAAGGGTTAAAGCTATTGATCATCGTAGTCTCCTAAGAGTGGGTTTGTCATAGACTACGATCTTCGCGTTAAATCAGTGTCACAGAATTGTCGTCGGACACACGCGTGTGATTCGGGAATGATGGATTTCCCCAAAGTAAACGAGCGGCATTGATAATTTGCCTATAAAGTCTTAGAATAAAGCGGCAAGTGCAATGAAGAGGAGTCTACACCTTGAAACACAGTACAGAAGAGAAAGTCTGGGCCATCGTGGCCCACCTCGGGTTCCTGGCCGGAGGACTCGGTTACCTACTCGGGCCCATCCTCGCCTTACTCATTAAAAAGGACTCACAGTTCGTCCGACACCACGCGAGGCAAGCCCTCGTCTGGCAAATCGGTACCGTAGTCTTCTTCGCCGTCGTCGGATTGCTCGGCTTCTTCTTCTCCGCCGCCACGGTAGGGTTAGGACTCGTGCTCGTGGTCCCTCTCATGATGGCCCTCGCACTAGCAGTCTTGATACCGTCCATCATCGCCACCGTCAAAGTCATCAATGACGAGCAGTACCTCTACCCGGTCACTGGTCCTTACGGTGAGAAGCTTTAATGGTTTGTCATAAAAGTTTTTTGGAGTCGAGGTCGTCTAGAATTGGCTGTGAACTCGACGTTTTTTCCGCGGCGTGCCGGGCCGCGCGTGAGGAAAAAGCGGTGAGTTCACAGCCGCTTTCGGGCGGCCTCGGCCCGATAAACTTCATGGACAGACCACCGGTGGCAGCTGAGCGCAGGCGCTCCTTCCAGGTCGAAATAGTTTCCAATACGCCGATCACTGACCAGGCTGAATACTTTCGCATGATACCTTCCCATCAAGACGGATCTTCGACATTTCGCCCGTGTCCCTCTGACCAAGTGGTCATTCTGGCCTAAACTATTTTTTGTTGGGATATTCGATCTCTCGTGTTCGGTCTATCACCCAGCCTTTTCCTGAGAACTCGTCGGGTTGGTTAGGACGCCCCCAATACTTGGCTACAGGTACACGTTCCACTTCGCGCGACTCAAGCTCTCGGATCCTCGCCAGCAAACTCTCCCTCTGCTCCTCGGGGCAACGATTTTTGGCCCGCCGCAAATACTCCAGCGCCTTCTCTTTGGCTCCGGTGGCCCAAAAGAGCTCGCTCAGCTCCGACAGATTGGACCAGTCGTCGGGGTCGAGGTCCGCTAAGCGTTCGGCCAATCTCCGTTGGGCGGTCTTTCTGCTCCGGACCGCGCGGCGACAAGTTGGGCAGCCTTTCGGAGCAGCACGTGTAAAGAAACCCCGTTCTTCGTACCAGAATTTCTTTTCGCCGGCAGTAAAGATGAAGTCTTCACCGCAGTAGACGCAAAATTTGGTCTCATCCCAATGTGCAAAGAGAATCGGGGCGCCTCCTCGGCAATCCTGGACGCCGGGGTCTCCAGGGAGGGCTCGACCCTGGTCGAGGCAACTTGAGCAGACCCAATGTTCAGATGCGTACCGGGTCCAACCGGGGCGGCAGTGACGGAACTTGGGGAGGTTTGACAGTCGCGATTCTAGCTCTGGTAGACCGGTCTCTTCGTGGGGCGTGAAGCTTTTGCATAGCTGGCATCGCATTAGGTTCTTCAAAGGTTTGTCACTCCATCCAAGAAGGCGAATTCTGCGGGTCTCAATCGAAAATACTACTCCAATCGCGTGAAGCCCGCTCGATGGCGAGTATCTCCAAACGGTCCCCTTTCACTCGGTATGCCAAAAGCGAAGGCCCTATCGGCCAAAAAAGCACACCTTCTTCCAAGCAGATATCATCTCGACGATGACCTAGACTCGGATTCTGCATTAAAAGCGGAAAGGCCGACTCTATCCGATTCAGGACTTTCAATGCCGTTGGTGTATCAAACCTATGCTCGACGTAGTCGAGGATTCCGGCGAGGCCACGCTCCGCGTTGGAGGATAAGTGTAGCTTGAGCGACAGAGCTAGAGTCGGCTTTCGAGATCTTTCCGAAACTTGCTCAGGACTTCTTCGCCAGGCCTCAACAGTCCGGCTTCTGCTTCCTCTAGGCCCCGAGCGACGGACCGCTTCAGTGCCTCGCGATAGTCCTCTGAACCCCGGTCTCTTTCAACAAGCAGTTTGAGTCCTTCTTCCACGACCTCGCTCTGGTCGCGATAGAGACCTGAATCGACTTTATCCTGAATCAATTTCTGGAGTTCCGGGGTTAGTTCGATATTCATGGGATGATCGTAGGCAAGGGGGAAAAGATTGTCAATATTGATCGTGCCGCTCCCGGTTCGTTGCCCCTTTTTAGCACCGTTTCTGGCCTCGCAAGGCGAACTGGTTGTTTCTAACAGCTTGACTACACCCCGGTCATCGCTACCCGAAGATCACAAAAAGCCCCGCCATCCATCGAAGCTTTTCTTATGGAGCCGAGAATCGGACTCGAACCGACGACCTATTCATTACGAGTTCGCCTGGAGACTTTCCGGGCTTTTCCTGGCCTCTCCCGAGAAGCCCGTGGTTATCGGGTTTCTCTGCCCTCGCTTTCCGGAACTGTCCCGAGGAATTCCGGCCTTTTTCGCTGCGGTGGTGATCAGGAGGTGATCACGCGGTGGCCGGCTAGGTCCGACGTCGTGCGATGAAGTCGCCCAGCCGAGCCACTGTCTTCTGGGCATCGTCATGGGCCCATTCAGTCTTTCTTCTCCACGACCAAGCGGCTTCGAACGCTTCCTGGAGGGCTTGTGCGACAGACTCTGCAGTCAATGCCCCGCCCTTACACTCGTGTTTCATCCGTTCTAAGTTAGCTTGACCACAGTACTGGATTCCCCACGTCCCACATGAGCATCGGCAAAAAAAGTGGCCGTGGTCGCAACCATCATTTTCGAAAATCCTCGTCGATTCGACGATTGCTGACGAGGGCAAAATCTCTATCGACTCCGCAGTCGGAAAATCGTCAAAGTGCAGAACGTCAGTCTCGGTGTTGCGGGCGAAGGACTCACAGTCCTCAAAACGTGGCGACGTCGAAAGCCACAGGCCCCCTTCGATGCCGTAGAGCGAAAATACAGGAATCTCAAACTCGGCACCAGCGTGCTGCGCATCAGGGAAGTACCGAAAATCCAACCCGAGAGAGAGCAGAAATACAGACCAGGAGGCGTCGGCTCGTGATTCGTAAGTCTGTCCAGAGAAGGTTCTACTTACCAAGTCATGAGTCTGGACGTTAGGATCCACTCCCAGCGAGAATCCGTGGAAATGTGCTTGCGTGAATTCGTAAATCCGGCGGTTCTTGCTCCTGAACACCAACGCTCCGCGCCTGATCCAGACTTGAACTTGGTCTTCCCCAGCCCAAACGACGAAATGGCCGCAAAGGCCTAGCGTGAACTCCTCGACTGCAGTCAACTCCGAAATGCTTCTTCGAGAAAGACCTTCTTCTATCCAACCTGGTCGGTAGCTTATCCAAACAACACTCGGATGTTCAGCTGGTGAACTCATGTCCCAAGTCCGCTGAATCAGAGCATCAAGACCAAGTTTGGAACGTTGAATCTCTACCGCGACGTATCCATTGCGGGACCTAACAAGCACGTCCGTTCTTCGGCCAACTTTCATCGAGTACTCGAGAACACTCAGGCTGTACCTGGGAGACTTCTTGCAAGCTTCGTATATCGCAACCTTAGCCTCTTGATGCTCCAGCGACTCACCTTTCCCGTAGGCGCAAGAGGATTCTCGAGCGTGGTAGAAATGATCTCGCCGCTCCCGACATCTTCGTAGAAAGACCGGGCTTTCGCACTGGGGGCAGACGAAGGGGCCGTCTATCCGTTGAGACTCTGCCGCCGATACACTTCGAGTAAGACGTTCAGAATGGGCGATCAGCACTTCACAGCCTCGTCAACGCCCGTCTGCGCTCTTTGGCCCACCACGAATCTTCTTCTCAAGATCGCCCCAGTCCATTACATTGCGATAATGCTGCTGGCCAAAGTCGGTTTCCCGAAAGTCAAACTTCATCGCTGTCAAGATTCCATCTTCTCTGACAAGACACTGTTGCCAAAGATCGCGGTCCCTGCTGACTGGTCGAAAGTCTCGCGACAGGACCAGTTGCCATATTTGACCGTTCGCGACCAACTCAATTACTCGGTACGTTCTGCCTTCCGACCCGGTAATTAAGAGTGTTCGCGGCTGGGAGAGCATATTGCGGAGGTGTGGCGATACGTCCTCGGCAACAAGGCAAGGGTAAAAGCCTAGTTCACCCGGGTTGCAGGCGAGAATAGCCTCTCGCAACTCGCGCTCGTGTGTCTGCGACAGGATAACTTCACTGAAAGGCTCAACGGTCGCTACTCCGATCCTCCAAAAGATTCCCAAGAAGTAGAGCTTGACGCTTTTGTAGTCAAGGTTACGATATTGGACAATCCCCTCCAGCCCCACCCTGGATGGGTTGCTGATCAGGCGTTCGCTGCAGTACTTCTCGCCCGACTCATTCAGATGTTGCTCGCACCGACCGCAGAGGAGTCGCTCCCATATCCCTTTCTGCAGATACTGAACCCGACCCTTATTGGGGTCGATCGTGTTGACATGCATCTGATTAAGAACCGGGTGATCTTCCTCCGAGTAGAAACGCTCATAGAGATGCTCGGGTAGAATGTGGCTTTTCCGAAGAGTTGCCTCCTCCCCGCATAGCTTGCAAGTCCCTAGTGGTGCCGCCATCTTCCCCGACCTTTCTCGCCCTCTCCCAACCTTCTAGGCAATCGCTTCCGAAGAGGACGTTGCTTCGGTCTGTTTCAAAATTGTCTGACAAAATCCGCCTTACCAGAATCTCCCAAAAAAAACACATCCAGGCCCGTCATTAAGCCATTCTGAGACGTAACTCCTGTAGCCTCATCTGCCCTCGGGTATTACAGCTGGCAAAAAAGTGCATCTCGGCCAAAACGCTAGAGTCCTTGTAAAGACTGGGTTCGCCGCTCTTTGTCATACAAAATCCCTTTTATGCTTTTTATAGGTTCTTCACGCGCAGTAGAGTAAGGCGACGCGGCCGGCCCCCTTGCCCGATTTTTGGGCGAGGGATACCCCCCCTGGGTCGAGAGGGACAACATCAGGCCCGGTATGGGCGGGCTTGCCTGGCTGCACTCCCGAAGCGCTGAGAGGCTCTCTCTCGATCTGTGAACAGCGATTCGCAGGGAGCGGCGAGCGGCTTAGAATCGCTCTGGTGAGTCCTAGCGAGGTGTCAGTTTCAAGGTCCCCACGCACCAACTGCACCCCATCACCTCTCTACCGCCAGACGCGCCGGAAGTTGGCCGTGACCACCGAAGCTTCCAGGGGCCTGCTGGGCTGTTCTCCGATGTGATTGGTCGGCGACCATCTCTGATGTCCGACCTTGACGCCCAACGCTTTGCAGTCGTTCGCCGCCTCCGCCAACGCCTGATCCGCCTCCGCCTTCTTCCGGACCCACGCCTTCTTCTGAGCCGGCGACTGAGCATCCAGCTTGGTGGCCTCGAGGTGAACGACTTGCTCTCGAGCTTCGACCCATTGTTCGTATGCCCGCAGCCGTTCTTCCCTCTCTTCTTCGTCGGCCTGGTCGAGGAACGACACGATGCAGCCGTTGCAGGCGTCCCGGGTCATAGGGCCAGGGGGTCTCCAAGAGTTGTGAGAGGTCGGTATCTTCTCCCACTCATCGCAGTTCCGGCACATCCGTTCGGGATTCAGCTTCCCGTCTTCGTCCATCTCGAACAGCGTCTGCCAGGTCTGAAACGCCGGGCGCCGCGGGGCAGGGTTGAAGTACGAGGAGTGGAGTATGCCTTCTATGTCGAGGTTGTAGTTCCGAAAGCGAGGGACGCCTGTACTCTCCGGCTTCTCCAGCATGAACTCCAAAGAGGCCCGGTTCGGGCTGGGGTCAGCTCTCTCGGCTCGGTTCTCCCAATGGTTCGGAACGTACCGGGGATCCTTTGGGTTGGCTTGATAGCGACAGTAGGTGAGTCGGCCGAGGCTGGCCTTCTTCGAACGGGCAGCCGGCGGGAGCGATACACTCGGACGGACAGACTCCATCCCTTCCACCCAGCGGACAGTGATGCTGCCCTTCTCTTCCCGGGCATTCTCTTCTTCGATGGCGCAGCTCTGGGCGAGCAGTCGGAGGACACAGACAAGGCTTCTTATGCGGGACAATGGGGGCTCCTCGTGGTAAGGTTTCACAAGGAGAGATGTTGCGTCGTCTTCGTGGGCTCAACGGGTGGAAGCGTTGAGCTTCTTTCATTTTACAGGTTGCGCAGCCGACCTCCAAACCAGACCGGAGAATCAGGCCATGGCCACACAGGAAACACCGCCGATTGCATTCCTCGACCCCGTGCTCGACGTCATGCAGTTGCTGATGACGCAGGAGCTAACTCCCGAAACCTTCGAGGTCGTGAAGACCGCTCTTCGCCAGGTGCCGTTGGACTCAATCCCCAGGAAGCAGCGGGAGGCTTTCACCTGGATTCTCCGGACCCTGACCAGCATCGAAGAGACTGGGCTCGATGCCAATCGGGCCCTCGATTTCAAGCTTCAGATCTCCGTTCTGATTCAGATGCTTGTGTATCGGTGAGGCTCTCCGTGGAAGGGAGCTCCCTGGCTTCCTCCACGTGAAAGTCGTGCAGGTGTGGCTTGGCTGCCGCCAGTATCCAGCCGGTCATAGCGCGGAAGGCAGGGCTGCTCTCGTCTTGTAGGTGCTTGTTCGCCTCTTCGATCGCGGTCTTCTTGTCGAATGTACCTGGGCCGTCTTCGTTCAGCGAGATGCGGCCCAGAGATATCAATCCGTCGGTTCTTCCCTGGTTCGGTTTCATAGCGTTCTCCTTCGGTGGCCGGGTTGGCCAGGCCGCCTACTGCCGCTCGGAAGGGGAGATTCCTAGTCGACAGAGGAACGGGGAAGCCATTATCCTCGAAGGATGTCAGGCAAATGTCCCATTCTCTGATTCTCGAACCAGTGGTATGCTAATAGGGCACCTGGTTCAGAGTCAGCGGTGACCTGCTTCTCTTCGGAGGGCAGCGAGCTGGGGTCAATGCGGTTTCAAGGCGAAGGGCGAGTGGCGGCCGTACAAACCACCATTCAACCTGAAACTCGACAACTGGAGAGCACAACTCAGACTGCGCAAGAAAAGGAGGCGATGCCCATGAAGAAACTGAACACGATTCTATCCCTGATTGCCACCGCCCTTGCCTTCGTAGTCGCGTTGACTCGGGACCAGGTGCGCCCGTCCCTACCTCTCACAATTCCCGAATAGCTCGAGCCAGGTATTCGGAGATCCCGAATAGCTGACCTAGAACAGAGCTTCCTGTCTCGGGAACAGCTTCCGGGCCCACTTCTCCAAGTCTTCCCTCCGATAGTAGACTTGCCCGCGCGGGTTGTCCCCATCGCGGTAGCACGACAAGGTTCTTTCTTGAGTGCCTCGGCGTACCCGGGCTTTCCAGCGTTTGAACTCCGGGTGAAGCTTGGCCTTCAGATCAGGCAGCGGCGGGAATGGCGAATAGGGGTCCGCTATGTATTCGGACTCGAGCCCAGCAAGGAACAAGGCGGCTTCGGTCAGCGTTAGTCTCTCTATCTTCATCAGAGCCTCCCTTCGGGACCGCCACTTATTGCAGACTCCATCGTGTCCTGGTCGACTGCGGGAATACAGCCACGGAGGGGGCGGTACCGTGAAGACGCTTCCGTCTGCAGTGGCCACCGCAGACGAATCTGACTTCGCCACCAGGTAGAACCTCGAGGAGCCGTAGACGCTTCCGATTGCATCGCCGGCAACGCAGACAGATCTGACTACCGGCGCCGGAGCGTGCAGACGGATACAACTACGCAGAGTGTAGATGAATTCGGCTACAGCTGCTCGAGCAGACGGATCTGACTGCGGAGACGTCGAGGCCTTACCTCTGGCCGAAATCGGCGCACCCGGCTTCGTGTCGTTTGAATGGACAGGACCGGCACACTATGCCACCCCTTCAACGAAGAAGAGCCCCGGCGGTGAAGCCAGGGCTCTCGGTCGGTGGTCGGTGGTATGCTACGTTGAGTTCATCCCACGAAACGCCAGAGTCTGAGCCTGTCGGCCCACCGGACAGCTTCAGACTTCTTTATGAGAAGCCGCCCATTCGGTAGCGGCGGTTCGCAAGCCAAGCCAAAATATTCATGGTCGGCATCTCGATGCAAGTGACGCCTGCAGTCAGCTTGAACGCGCTTCTGCAGGTTGTAAATGACGCGTCGGCTGCGTGGGTGCTGGTCGTGCCCGAGCACCAACTCGGCAACTTCGCGGGGCGATAGTAAAGGGTCGGATTTGACAGTGGTTCTCATTTTTTCTGGCTCCTTCTAGTTGCCACCGCTGTCACTGCTGCTTTTCGGCAGCAACTGAAGCAGCTTTTTCGGTGTGAGTGTCAGGTACCTGGAGATGCCCTCCGGCGGAACCGTGAGCACGAACTCGTGCACGTTTCCTTGGTCGTCGACTAGGTGGGTGATCAAATACACGACGAACCTCCGTTCCAGTCTCCTAGGATCTCCTCCAGCGTCGCCAGTTCGGTCCCCTGGTGGCGTTGACAGAAGAGAGAGCTGGTGTTTGCCCTTTGCCTACACTGATGACCCTCTTTCGTGTATCCCCTGCATTGTCGCTGATGCTTGAGCTTCCCACCGTAGGGGAGGCCTTCGAACCCCCACGGGCTCCGTGGCTCCTCCGGCGGCACCATCCGTGCGAGCAAGTCGGAAGCCTTGGTGATCCCGCTGGCCACCTCTCGCAGGACCAACCGCTCCACTTCCTCTGGAAGATTGGAAGACCGCAACAGGCACCTAGCGCCGTCAATGACACGGCCGGTGTTCTGTAACAGCTCTATGAGTCTTTCGCGCTCCTCGCTCCTCATAGCTCACCTCCAACCCCGTCCAGCTCAACCCAGCGGCCCAGCAGCCAGATCAACTCCCGCCGGTAAAGCTGGAGCAATCCCATCGTAAGTCGGTGGTTCTCGTAAGTCGGTACGGTCTTCAGAGCAGCCAGGAGTTCGCGAATCGCTCGCTCTAAGGTCTCTCGCTGCCGTTCCGGATCGTCCGCCAGCTTGGCTTCCTCTTCCGGGTCTGGCTCGAACGCCTTCCACCCTGTGAGAGGCTTGGACGGTGCGAACAGGTCCTTGTAGATCCACCGGCTGAAACAGTCGATATCCTCAGAAGACGGGTCCACCCCGGCCAGCAGACATTCGGCGGCCCGCAGTAGCTTGGCGCGGTCTAAGTCCTGGAGCGTGGGGGTGTTCATCTTAAGTGAACCCGGGTCCGGATCGCCCTCCTCCCCTTCTACCTTGACCAACCCATTCCAGTCAGCAACCAGCGCGGCCAGCTCCTCACGAATGGCCAGGCAGATGCGAGCTCGCAGCCTGAATGAGTGGTAAGGCGACGCGGTGGCGTGTTCGACCAGAGCGGCCACGGCCTCCGAAGCAGCTTCCTGGTAAACTCGATTGGCAATGTCTCGGCCGAGATCGTCCAACTGCATTTCCCGGACGGCGCGCTCTTCCTCAAAGCTGAGTCGACTGCTCCCGAGCTGATGTCGATGGTCTGGCCTGCAATGGTCTTCCAACTCCACTTCCGGCGTGAACAGCATCTCCCGCCAGTCGGTGGTGATCTCCTCACCTCTTAGCTCGAGCCCGGCCACGGTGAGCCGACCTTGAAGAACATCCTGGGCTTGGGCGATGATAGCGGGAATCATGCTTCACCTCCGGCCAAGGCGTCCCAGTCTTTGACGAGGGCCTCCATCTCGTCGAAGAGCGCTTTCTGGAAACGATGGAACAGGTTCATGTTTCGAGAGTCGAGATCGCTGCCTCGAGTCTCGACAAGCCTGAACTTCTCGAACAGCTCCCGAAGGGCCTCATCGATGGCGTGGCGGGAAAGGGTCGGGTTGTCTCCTCGCTCGAGTGACGTCCGAATCCATTCGTCTTGCTCCAGGTTGCCGGTATTCGGGAGAGCCACCAGCAAAAGGCGCTCGTCCTCAAGCAGACAAGCCTCAACGTCCTCTCGTCGGGTAAACCACAGAGTGCCGTGGTGGAGATCCTCGAAGAAGCACTCTTTTGGCGGGTCCTGGTTCCGAATAACGTGTCGGGCCGCCGTCACAGATTGGGGTTCATACTCGATAGGCTTCACAGTAGCACCTCCGATCGGAGCGGATTCAGCCCCAGACGGTAGCAAGCCACCAGGCTGAGCTCCAGCTCGGTCACGCGGGTGGAAATGAGCCAGCGAACACGGCCGCGGCGTTGGTGTGGGGTGAAGCGGGAAAGGGTACTGGGTTTGTCAGTACCCTTCGTGCAAGTTGAACTTGTACGACTAAAGGGGTGCCTGCTGCACAGGTAGCCCTTCGTGTCCATTTCGTGGACAGGAAGACCAGAGAAGGGCGACGTTATCGCGTCCCCCGGGGTATTGGCAGTATCAAACCTCTGTCCGCCGGCAAGGGGTGTTTCAGTGTCACGGCCCTTTTGGTCGCGCTCATCGGTTGAGGATGAAAGGGTGTCGGTTTCGTCGACACCCTCAAGGGGGCTCATACTATGCGCACCCCTTGGAGGGTGTGAGCCAGATTCACACCCTTCATTACATCCCGAAGGGTGTTCGCTGAGTAAACACCCTTGGAAGGTGTGCACCCAATGCGCACCTTTGTCAGGCGCGCCCGGTGAATCAATGGTGGGAAGGGTTTCGCAAAACGGGAGACCCTTGGGGCAAGGGGGGGTGCAATTGGTCACGGCCTTCGCGATGAAAGGGGTATCACTAGTACGGGTACCCCTTTCAGCTGGGGAAGGGGTGTCCAATTTCGTGGACACCCTTCGGGCGGGGCCGGGGTCACAACTTGAAGTTGTAGGGGTGCAAGTTGAACTTGCACCCTTCGGGAGTCCCGCCGGGTTGGCAGTTGAACTGACAGCCTGGTCGGGTGCGAAGCTCTCCTTCGCACCATGGGGGTCGGAACCGGTAGTTCCATGCTCCTCGGCCGAGGCGTCAACCTGAAGTTGACACCTTTCGGTCTCGGGGGTGTCCAGTTTTACTAAACACCCTCCATGGTCTCGTTGCCCCTCTGTTCGAGGGAAGTGTTGATTCTCGGGTAAGATAGCACCCGAGGGGCTGGCGTGTGTGTCTTTGATCGGATGGTACACGTCTGGCCTCTCTTCCTATTTTGTTTGATGTCCCGCAGCGTCGGCGGGAAGAACAGGAAGGGCACGTGCACAAAACAGGACGAAACCACGAAGGAGTGGTATCCTGGTTCTTGCGGGCCTGCTTCTACTTCTTACCACGGAACGGAGCGGGCCCGTTCTTATTCAGAACGGTATGGGGAACAGAGTTTCGGCCTTGAAGTAATTCTCCTTGAGAACGGTTGTTCGGTCTATCGTTGCCGTCGCCGCTGATCGGAAATGCCTTTACTAAGATGTCGGACGATCAATCCGCTAGCTATCTATGGTAGTGACCGTGCCAAGAAAACGCCAACTTACGGGGCGCCACAAAAGAACTGGTGCGAGCCCCCGAGACACGATGCGTCTGCGCAACGTGGTCCAGCAAATACTCCAGGTCTTCGACGATACTCTCTCGGCTCTGGATACGGACCATCGGATACACGTGTGCACCGTTGTTTATAAGGACGCTCATAGCACTGAACTTGCCTTCATGATTCCATATCGTAAAACCAACCTCGAACGGTGTTGGAAGATTGAGGCTTTCAAGGAAATCCCACCCCCTGTGGACCGACTTCAGTATCTCCTCGCAAAGCTCTTTTGGAGTTGGGGGTCCGCTGTGTAGGAAATACGAAACGTCCAGCAGTTCCAACACCCCCTCACGAAACAAACGAATGTACCCGATTGGCGGCTCCTCGTACGAGCCCCTGAACTCGACTGCAAGTCCTCGGAAGTCGAACCAAGGTGAAAAGCCGCTTTGGTATTGGCTCCAGGTGCTGAGCCCCAGCCTGTCAAGCTCGCCCGCAGACTCTTTGATCGGCTTGAGGTCCAACGTGTTACTCCCAGGCTCGAGGCGACCTGGAAACATGTGAAGTACATATGCCCCTTTTGGGAATTTGATCGGCGTCCAGCCACTGTCAAGCGCCTGAAGGCACTTGTCCCGGAACGAGCGTACCACAGCCTCCTGCTTCTCCTTCGCTCTAAAACTTTCGCTCATCTCTGCGTACTCCATTGGCTTATTATCAGAACCGTATCGCTTATAAAAGAAAAGGTGAGCATCGGACCGCGTCCCACGATAAAAATGTGGCGCCCTCCAGCTTCGCCCGTACGCCACGACGAGCACGAAATGACGGTCAGGCTCGTTAGGTACTGGTATGGCACGCGCCTCGAAGTTTGGCAGCTCGGGGGTGATGTCGACCGCGAGTGCGTTTTGAACCTCCTTCTCTATTTGCTCGGAGGACTTTCCTTCAAACAGAGCCGAGCCAAATTTTCGACCTTGAGGCGGATGGCAAGGCAACTTGTTATCTTCAGGGATTCCGACCACTAGGACCCCCCCATCGGCGTTAGCAAATGAAGTTACGTCTTTTCGCAGTTCCAAAAGGTCCAATCTATTGCCCTTCCGATTGAAGTCGAATTTATAGTCTACATACTGATTTTCTTCGACCTGGAGCGCTATCAACGAGATTATGTCATTGCCATCGATTTGAGATAGTGGTTTTCTGCCGAAAGGATACATAGAGCGAACGTGCGTTCAGGACTGCCACGGCTCCTTCCCTGGGTCTCCGGGAAGGCATACGGGTAAAACTGCTTAAGATTCTACAATGTTTTTTGCAAAGCCCTTGGTTGAAGTCTCGGTTGAGGATATCAGACAGCTCGAATTGGAAGAGTTTGAGAACTTGGATTACAAGTTCAAAATTGAAGACGCCAACGATCTTGCCCGCGAAGTCGTGGCAATGGCTAACACTTCCGGGGGTCTGCTGGTCGTCGGCTTCGAGTCAGACAAGGGCGCAATCGTTAGTAAGGACGGCTTCCCAACGAACGGCGAGAGCCTGGATCACTTTGAGCAAAAATGGGTAAATTTTCTTGAAACCAAAGTGGAGCCGAAGATTGTACCGCCTCCTCAGGTCTGCCTCGTTGATGCCGGCAATGGCAATGCTCTTGGGCTAATCTGGGTCCGCGGGCGCAGTTCTTTTGCTCCTCACCGCGTCCTGAATTATCTCCACAAAGAGCACCGCAAGAAAAAAGCCACAGTCAAGCCGAGTAAGGTTAATCATGAGTTTTTCATTCGCAGAGGGAGTGAGTCTAGAGCGATGAGTCACGCGCAGATTAAAGCCAGTTTCGAGTCTAGCAGGCGGGGGTTACAGAGAATTGCGGATCTCCATGATCGGCGCGTTAGTGACCACTGCACTCAGCACGGGGTGACAAACAAAATCGTGCCCGGAATAATGATGCACCTTGTTCCTCCAAGGTCGCTCGCCGAAGAAACCGCCTATACTGATGTCGAGGAATTGCTCAACCGCCCTGGCGAAGGCGCGAATGCGATTCCGGTGACCTTGAACCGTGTCAGTAATGCATGGAACGTAGTGTATAACTTTGATGGCGTAGCGCTTTGGTCAATTGCCGACGATGATGACGGAAGCCAAAGACAGCACGTCCAGTTGTTTCACGACGGCTCGCTGGAGTTCCTTAATCCTATTGCAGGTCGACTCGGGCCTGACCAAAAGCGTGTTCTTGACCTGAACCTATGGTGGCAGGCAATGAACTCATTAAGGCGACATCACGCAATTATCAAAATGGCAAGCGGCCAGGAGGCCTTTTATGTCTTCTGCTCTCTGGTTGTGATGAGATCGGCCGTGCAAGCGACCCACGGGCGCACACCGTTCAATAAGGACACCTATACGTTTCCGGCAGTCCTTGTTCGCTCACTATCAAGCCTGAAAGACGACCTTACCTCACTGAAGACGATGGTCGAGCATACTCTCGGCCTTTCTGCTGGTACACTTAAGTGGAACTAAATCGACACTCTAAGGTTAAACCCGTTCAACGTCCGCTCCAACTGACTCTGGCCCCCGTCGATACCCCGAGGCCGCTTCACCTCTTTGATGTCGCTCACATTCGGCTGGTCCTCAAATCGAACTCCGATAATCCACTCCTGCGGACCCGAAGGCTTGGCCGCGCTCGTACCGGCTTCAGTAGCCACCCGTGTACTGCTCTCGCTGAAGGCCTTGGTGACCAGCGGCGTCCCCTGGATCGCTTGAGTCGCTACGGGTTCCACTTGGATCGGCTTTGTCGTCTCGAGCGCAGCTTGAGCTGCCAGGACTCTCCTGTCTGAGCCGCCCTCGTTGAATTTCGCAATGGCCTCATTCCGCCCCTGAGCATCGAACCGGCTCGCCTCCAACGCCCGTTCGTTGGCGCTGTCTTGGAGCTTGGCAACTTTCTTCTCACGCTCTTGGGCTGCCTTGGCTGCGGCCTCCTGGCGCTTTTGGTCGATGTCCGCGATCCGCTTCCGTCTTCTCTCGTCCTCTGCAAGGACCCGATCGGCCACGGCCGGGTTGGCGTCGGCGAAGGAAGCCTGACGTCGGGCATCGGCCCCGCGGTTCTCCTCCCGAATCTCTTCGGCCCGAGCTCGGCCTGCTTCCGGGGAGAAGATAGCCGCTAGTTCGTCCGCGAGTTCGCTCAAGCTCTGTCCTGGGCCCTGAGCCTTGCCGTCCTCTCCGCCGGAGGCCTGTTGCCTCTGGGCGCTCTTCTGAGCGGCCTGGTCGCGTGCTTTCTCCTCGTCGGAAATTCCCTTGAGAGCCTCCTTCCGCTCTTCCCGAATCTTCTTAATCCGGTCGTCCTGCGCTTTCTGCTGGTCTTCGATGGCATCGATTCCCTTGCGCCTGGCCGACTCGACTTCCAGTTCTCCGGTCGCCTCGATTTGAGCCGCGACCTTTGCCGACTCGGCCGCATCGGCACGCTGCTTGGTTTTGTATTTGAGCAGCTCTATCTCTTTGGCAGTACGCTCCTCCAGCGCGGATTGAATTTCTCCGTCGACACTCTTGCCGGCTTCAGCCTCCTCGCGAAGCTTTTCGATCCTCTCGTCGATAGACTGGAGCACAAGCTCCTGCTGACGAACATACTCACTCGATAGAGCGGACTCCTCAGCCTTGCGTCGCTGCTCGCGTTCCTTTTCCAACTCTTGCTCTGCTCGAGCTATATCGTTGAGGATTCGTCGCCTGGTGCTGCCCTCCAGTTCGTACTGGGTAAGCAGGCGCTTGAGAGAGGCTATCTTTTGTTGAGTAGAACTCTCGGTCTGGGTGGCTTCAAAGAGTGCCTGATTGACGCGCTCATTCTGGGCCTGCTTCTGCTCCCCGGCGATCGCCTTCTCCTCGCGAGAGATCTCCGAATTCACGCGCTTCTTAAGGTCACCCAGGTTCTTCTCTGTGGCCAGGATTGCTTTTAGGGCGGCCAGGCGCTCCGGAGCCGTGTCTCTCGAGCGGGCCTCTTCGAGTGCAGCGTCTACCCGCTCTTTGGTCGCCTTTGACGAGATGTCCGCAGATTGCTTCTCGAGCTTCGCCCGCTCCTTGATGAGGTCAAGTAGGCCCTGGAGAGCAACTTTCTGGTTTGGGTCGGTCGTGCTGGCCAGAGCGTCCTGAATCGCGTTGAGTCCTGACACGTCGATGCCTTGATTGCTCAGCAGCGCTTTCACTTGTCCGATACGACCTTTGGTTTCCTGGAGCAGTTCGTTCGAGCGCTTGAGGTCGTCGGTGTCTGCCTTGATCTTCAGATCTGCGAGCTGCTTACCGGCGGCCGCCTGGATTCGCTTGAATGCCTTCTCGGTTTCTCCAAGCTTCTCAGTTCCCTCACGCTGAGAAGAGACCAGAGCCTTTCCCTTTTCGATGACGCGCTGGAGGACGGTTTCTTGCTTCTTCAGTCCCTCAATCTGCTCATCATAGTATCCGGCAGTGAGCGGCGAATTTGCGAGACCCCTGTTTTGAGCTTCAAGGCGTTTCCGTTCTTCGCGTACGTCGTTCAGAATGGCGAGGAATTTCTTTTGATTCTCCCGCGCCCGTTGAGTGCTTCTAGAAAGACTATCGAAGTTGATCCCCAGCTTTGCCATCTCGTTCGCGAACCTCGCGCCATCAACACCATCAAGAGCTTGCCCAATTTTGCGGACGATGGTTTCCGTATCCTGTCCGATGTCAACGAATTCTTTACTTGCTCCGGTCGCCTTCGCTACTGCGTCCCGATAGCGCTGAAATCCACTAAAGGTACCCGAGATAGCCTCGCTCTGCTTGTCGATGGCCCTGCCGAGCTTGAGACTCTCTTGTTCGGCCTGGGTGATGGCGAAAAGCAACCCGCCACCGATAAGCCCAACCAGGAGCCCGATCGGACCGAGCATACTTGCAAAAGATGCTGTCGCGCCTGTGGCTGCAGTTCCGGCTGCAGTGGCCGCGGCGGCCGTCCCGGTGAACGCGACAGGCAGGGCAGTGATAAGGGGGCTCAGTCCGGCTATGGCCGCCTTGATCGTCAAGAAGGCTGCGCCTCCACCAGCTAGAGCGGTGGCCAAGGCGGTGGCCCCACCCACCAACGCAAGGACGGGTGCCGGCGCCGCGGCAATGGTGTTGATGAAGTTGGTGGCAGTTTGAACGAGGGGAATGAAAGCGGGGATTAGCGATTCTCCGATAGTGGAAGCCAGCTTAAATGCTGCGTCGCTTAATTGAGAGGTGTTGCCCTGTAGACTCTTGAGCTGTTCGCTGATCGCGCCGGTAAAGTTCTTCTGGGCCGCCACCTTCTCGATGGCGTTCCCCAGCTTCTTGAGATCCTCGGCACTGTCGAGAGCGATGGCGCCGTTGGTCTTGAACGAGGCCCCGGCTTCCTTCAGGTTCCGCCTCGTGATACCAAAGGAGTCGTTCAAGATCTCGATCCCATCCTGTGAACCCGAAAGGGCCTTGGCGAGGGCTCGAGCTGAATCCCGAATGTCCCGATTGAAGACGGAAGCCAAGTCTCCAGCCAAAGGCAGGAAGCGATCCACATCGGCCCCGAGCGCACGGAGCGTCACACCCGCAGAAACAACCTCGTCGAGTTTAAAAGGCGTCGACCCGGCGAAGTCTTGGAGCTTCTTCAGCTCGATCTCCGCTTGAGCAGCAGAACCGGTGAGAGTCGTCAGGGTAAGGCGGAACTGCTCGACCTGGCCCGCCGCATCTAGGAATCCCTTCACGGTCTGAGTGCCTGCGTTGGCGAAGTCCTGAAGCTTCTGGCCTACCTCGAGATTGGAGAGCGTCTCGAGCTGCTGATTGACCTTTTGGATGTTGTCTTCGGCAGCTTTTGAGAACTGGCTGAAAAGCTTGGACGTCTCGCCCTCGAAGTCGCGTAGAGCCCGGCTGACTTCTCGCACTCCGGTCTTGAGCTCTCTAGTCTCGAAGAGGAGCTCGGCTGCAAATTGTTCACTGGCTGGCATCGTGGTTTGTCTCCAATTGGCGGGGGTCTGGTGGTCAGGTCCAGGTTACCACGGTGGGCCATTTCGTTCGTGTTTTGGTAAAAAGTTAGCGCTCGGGAAAGCTCACTAACCAAGGCCTACTTTATAGGCAGACCCTCTCGTATTTTACCAATTACGGCTTCGCGGACATTGGTGGCGGCTTGGCTGAGGTGGCGGCAGACTTCCTCGGAGAGGCGTTGGCGCCAGTGCTCGGGGGTCAAGTCGGGAGCCCAGCGTGCAAGAATGTCGGGCAGCGAACGGAGGTCGACATCAGGCTCGAGCTGTTCGGCGATGGCCTCCACCACTTGCGAGAGCCCAAGCTCACGCTCTAGTTCCTCGCGAATCCATTCCCGAAGGGCTCCCGCCAGAGCGGCCGCCCCTTCGCTTGCCACGACGTCCACCGGCGGCACCAGCTTCTCCACGCAGCCGTGAGCCTTCAGCTTGTCCTCGATAAACCGGAGGAAACGATTCGGATTGGCGGCCAGGGCGTTGATCTCGACCCGTCGGCACTCCCAGCGCTTTCTTCCTTGCTTGACCCCTTCGAACGCTTGGCGCTCCATAGGCGTGAGCCTGAGCCCGGTGGAAAGCTTCTTCTTGCGGATGAACGTCTCTGTTTCCAGCCCCATCTCCAAAGCTTCCTCTAGACGAAGGCCCAAGTCGATCACGTCGATGCTGTGTTCCGGCATCGCCCTGGTGGCTTCGCAAAGGGTTCGGTAGATCTCATACCCGGCGGGGTCGCTATCGTGGAGACAGAATATCTGAACCCGCTGCCGGTCGGCCCGCTGGAGGAGAGTTCGGGCGGCTCTGGTGGCGAATCCCTTGGACCCCACGATCGCCATATCGAACCGCTCTGCCAGCTTCGCCGCTTGGAATATCGGAAGTAGGCCCTCCTTTTCGACGAACAGTATCCGGGCGTAGAGCCAAGGTGGCATCTCGTAGGAGTCGACCTCTCGGGTTCCCAGCGCAACGACCTCCCCGCCGTGTGGCTCTACCAGGTGTCCACGAGGATCACGAAACATTCCAGAGATCTCGCCGTGTTCGTTCTCGTGTTCGTCCACCAGCTTGGTGAAGTATTCGTAGCGAAGTTCGTCGGCGGTGTACTGCTGGACCAGGGGCCGAATGCTGTAGAACAGGTTTCGAATGGGAAACACGAACCGGCCTTGTCCGGAGGCGTCCTCGATGGCCTGGGGGAGAGTGTGGGCCACGACATCCTTCAGGCTTGGCCCCTTGCTGGCGGCCTGGCGCTGCTTCCGTGGAAGCCCTTTCGCCACCCGCTTGCCCTCCGTGTGGAATTGCCTGCACGTCGCTTCCACGGCCTCGTGAAGACCGAGAGAGCTGCTCGAGAGATCAAGCCGGGACTTCCCCGAGTCGGTGAACCGCGGCGCTGGGTGGCTGAGGTGGCAAATGGCAACGAAGTCGGTAAATGTGTCGACATGGCAAGCCTGTAACAGCCCCCGGATTCCCGCTCCAAAGAGTTCCTCGCCAGCAAGCTCGAGCCTGAACTTGTACCCGTCAAACGGGTCCCGGGCAATCGACGGCGTATAGTTGACGCCCACCAATAGGCCGGGAATCTCCGCCCTGGCCACGGCCAGTTCCAGGCACCACGGAAGCCCCTGGTCGGTACCCGTGACCCGCTTGTATCGAACCGGTGAAAGAAGCCCGTAGGCCTCCAGCTCGGTGGCCAGGTGGCTCTCTCCCAGCTTGCCCAGCACAGAAGGCCGCAGTTCCTTGCTCTCGGCCGTCATGGCTCTGAGCACCTTCTCGATGTCCGGACCACTCTCGGCCAACTCCTCGAGCGTCCTGGCGTGGGTCACGCTGCACACGGCCGCCGCCTTCTTAGTGGACGAGAGCCCCTTGAATTGCCGAACAAAGTCACGGAGTAGAGTACCGTGGTCTCGGTCTCTAATATATCCCACCAGTTTGCTGAAGTCGGCCTCGGTGTACCAATGCGGCGGAGTCGATGATCCGGGCTGCCACTTCTTGAAGTTGTCGGTGGTCGGCGGGTAGACGTCTCCGCTTACCTCGAGGTGAAGGTGGGGGTTGAAGACGGTGTACGCCTCGACCATTTCCTGAGGCGGCTCAAACTCGACCCTCCTTGGAAGCGTCACTTTCACCGTTGTGCCGGTCGTCTCAGCCGGTTCCGAAACAAACTCGATCTCAGCTGCCCCGGTGGCGTCCACCAGAGCAGTGACACAGTGGAGAACACCACGGGACCGTATCTCAAGAGCCGGCGCTTCGTATGGTGGCCAAAGGGCGCCCATTATTCCCAGGATGCTGGGAAGAGCGTTTCCCTGGCGGCCCCGGCTCGGAGCAACAAATCCCACCTTGCTGCTGGTTCTGGTGCTGGCGTCGAAGATAGAGCGAATCACCTCGGGGGGGATGCCCGGGCCATTGTCGGCGACGGTGGCCAAGATGTGATCTTCCAGATACTCGACATTCACGCGGACGGCGGGTTGTATGCTACCCCCCTCAGCAGCGTCGAGGGCGTTGTCGACCAGCTCCTTCACGGCCACCTTGAGCCACTGGCCTTCTTCGAGCCCAATGAACTTTCGGAGACCCTCAACGGTAAAGAGATCGTTTCCGCGGGGGACATTGATGAAGTCGTTCACTGGACGGCCCCCGCTCTCCGGACGATGGTGGAAACAAGGGGGATGGACCAGACCCCACCTCTCTTGGTTGGCACTTTGTATTCGTTCAGTCTTTCGGCGATCTGGCGGTAACTACGTCCGCTCTGCCTCGCTTTCAGAATCCAGCAGATCATCTTCTGCTCTTCCCCGTGGGGCACTACTCGCCCATCTCTCAAGCAGTACCCATAGCGTGTGGGGGAAACTTCGCTGAAATCCAACTTGACGCCGTGTCGCGGTGCTTCCCGTTCAAAAATGGCCGTCACGGTGTTGCCGCTCCAACGTCCGCCCATCTTGGTGGGAACTCCGTTCATTTCGAGGACCTCAGCTATCGTCGCGAACGACTCGCCGGCCAGGCGCCGACGAATGATCTCTTCCACGACCTGAATTTCGTACTCATCCTGAAACACTTGGCCGTTGACGCTTCTGTAGCCAAACGAAGGTGGCGAGCCACGGTAAACCCGCTTCGACCTCGGCTTCCAGTGATACTGGTCGGTGCAGTCGTCACAGAGAACCGCCATGCAGGCCTCCTCGCCCTGATAGTGGCGCGGGAATACTTGTCGGTATTTGACCCGCAACGTGGTGCCGCAGACGTTGCAGGGTTGCTGTTTCATCAGAAACCCTCCCATTCGAGGACGTTGGCGACGGTCACAGCCGCCCATTCCTTACCAGTTTTGGTCGGCACCTTGCGAGAATTGAGTTCTTCCGCTATCTCGGTCCGGCTCGCGCCGTCTTTATACTGCTCAACGATCCAGCGAATCACGCGCTGTTCGGTATCATCTGGAACCGTCTCCTCGCCGTCCTTCTTGTAGCCGTAGCGTAGCGAGCTGATTTGCTGGCGGATGCCCTTCGGACTTGATGGTGCCTCTTGGGCTATGATTCGATAGACTGTGGACGCCCTCCAAGTCCCGCCCCGGCGGGTGGGGTGTTCCTCCAACTGGAGAATGAACGCAATGGCGCGCGCGTTATAGCCAGCTCTCCAAAGTTCGAGAATTCGCTCCAAGCCAGCGAACTCGATCGGCTCCTGAACCAACTCTTCCCCTTCACGACGGTAGCCGTATGGAGCCCGGCGTCTGAACTCCGCCTTAGTCCGGGGCGTGTGCCTCCATTCCACGGTGTTGTGGCATGGCACGCAGAGTGCTCGTTCTACGGGGTCGACATGGGGTAGATGGGTGAGGCGAACCTCGACGTCTTCGCGCTCTAGGCCACAAAGGATACAACAAGTTCCCGAGCCTCTCTGGCCTGCAATGTCATTCATCCGATGGCCTCCATCTGAGACCACCAAGGATCTCAGGGAGACTTTCAAGCTGCGCGTCCTGATGACTGTGACAGAAACAGCTGCCGGCAAGGCGGGATGACTGACACGGTTTCCCGTCCCGCGTTCGAGCGCTACAAATCCGAGAGCGGTCCTTTCGGTATCGCATCTCGTCCCAAAGTCGATGGTCGAGGCCTTGAGGAATGGTCGGATGGCGGTAGAACCCTTTTCTGTCGGTAATCACGGCGGTTCTTGTGGCCAGATACTGAGTCGCCCAAGTCTCCGCCGCACTTTCCCAGTCTTCGTATCCCCGTTCATCGAAGATATGCGACGTGAAATGAAGTCCGAGACCGAAAGCGAGTTGCCAGCGTACTTGAACCCAATCTCGGGTAAGGTCGATTGTAATCGAGGGCGCCCACTTGTCGTAAACCGGATACGCTTCCGGACCCGCGTTTTCTGGATACTGCCATCGATACCGAACAAGCTCAATCATCACGCCCTCGTGAAGAGCAAGGTCCAGCAGTTCCTCCAGAATCATCTGGGCGAGTCCGCTCATCCCGATCGGCTTGGCGTGACTGGGGCGGTCAAATCCGGCTTGAAAAGGGACGAAGGCTTCCCAAAAACCGAAGCGGTCTCGATCGTGTCTGGCCATCAGCAAGCCTCCTCGGTCTGGTCGTCGTTATCATCGCGAACGTCGAAGATTCGCATACCCTCGGCTCTCCGTCGAGCGACGGGATCCATAGCTTCGGCTACTGCTTCACGCTGGCGAAGCTCTGGATCTATGTGCTCGTTGGGGTTGTAGATCTGGTCGAAGTACGGTGGAAGGTCTTCGTCTACATCATCCTCGACGTCGTCATCACTCTTTGACCCCTTACTGTACTTTGCCTCATAGAATCTCTCCGCGAAAACGTCGGAGGCTAAGCTTATGGCCTTGGCGATTGGATCGCCGACAGGATTCAGTTTTTCGGACTCTAGCTTTTTGTTTAGGGCGATCGTCTTAGCGTAGCCGGAGTGGATGAAACTGAGGAGCTCTTTCCCAAGGCCACTACGGCCATTGTCTTCCGGAAAGAAGTCGGCCAGCAGAGCAAGATGATTGTCGGTCAGCGTTCTCCGAAAGAGTCGTTCGAGAAAATGGACTGTCTGCCAAAGTGCCTCGTCGTACGAAATCAAGCCTCTCGACTCCAACTCCGCCTTGGTCCTTAAAAGTGAAAAAAGATCCTCGTCCTCTAATAAGAGACGAAGTCTCTTTTCTTTCTCTTTCTTTCCCTTTCTTTCCCCAGCCACGGCGTCAGTACTGGCCTGGGTTCGCTCGTCAAAACCAGTGATCCCCGCCTCACTAGTAGTAGTGATCCCCGCCTCACTACCTTTAGTGTTCTCTGCCTCACCGGTACCGTGGCATCCAGTGTTCTGCCCGTCACTGGTTAGAAATTCACATCCTTCGTAATTCTGACGTACTGGCTTGATGGGAGAGAGGTCGGCAATCTCCCATTCGCCGGAGTCGTAGTTGACTTCGTATCGGTTTTTGAGTGAGCGCTTCTTGCCGCCTTGTACCTTGATAAGGAATCGCTTCTGGACAAGAACCTTTACAGCTTCCTTGACGGTTCTGGAGCTGAGGCCAGTTAGATCGGCAAGGTCATTGGATGAGAGGTCTACTTGGGCATACTGCATGAATCCGACCGTCAGCCTATTGACCGCACGCAAGACCTGCTCTTCTGCCCGCGAGAGGACGCCCTTGATGAAGACGTTCTCCAACTCATTGCCAACCATGGTGTAGTTCCCGGCTTCCTTCTGAAATCTCCGCAAACCTCACCTCAAGAAGCTCCTGCCGTTCATCGGTAGCGCGGTTCTCGGTGTGCTATGATGGTGGCGGTCGAAAGTGGTCGACTGTTCGAACCCCGCGCCGGTCTGCGGGGTTTTCTCTTTTCTCACGAGGTGGCCGCCTGGTCAGTGTCGGGTGTCATCACCCAGGCGATCGCGCGCTCTTCGATGATCCGAATGCGCCGGCCCACCCGGTGAATACACTCGGGCGGGACCTGCTGGGTTGCGATGGCTTCGTAGGTTTGTTTCGGGCTTAGTCCGAGCAGCTCGGCAAGCCACTCCACTTTGCGGAGCACAGGGACAGTCTGACCCTTCCCTGGGAAAAGTTCGGTGACGTTGTTATGCACTGGCCTTCTCCTTGTCGGGCTTCTCCATGACCAGTTCTCGAACTGGAATGCCAGTGATCTCCTCGAGCTCCAAAGTCAACTCGAGACTGACGCCACATCGCCCACCGAGTTGGTGGTAAAACGTCTCCGTAGAGACTTTTAGTCGTTTGGCAACCCAGGTCCAGGTCGTACCTCGCTCCTCTTTCCAGGCCGCGAGTCTCTTGCGATTCAGTATCATTTCTCTTCCTCCAGGTGGCTGCCGCGCTGTACTCGCGGCTCCTAAAACAATGTAGCTTGACCTCATGGATTTCGTCAAGTAGACTCGACACATACAGAAACAATACACCAAAACCGGAGGAAAACATTTATGGCAACAGTTCGTGAGATTTTTGCAGCGAGGTTCAAGAAGGCACGAGAGGAGGTCGGAATCTCTCAAAAAGCTGTAGCGTCGGAGCTCGAAGTAGGGCGGAGCGTAATTTCTGATTGGGAGCACGCAAAAACCACGCCCGCTATGGATCGCCTTGGTGACATTTCCCAGGTCTTGAAGAAGCCTGTTTCTTATTTCTTCACGGCAGCCGAGGACCCAAAGCAGTTCGGAATCGGGAATGCCGAACTTGTGGAAGTTGCGGTGGAGGCCCTAGCTCGACTATGTTCTCTGCGAAGACAATGTGAATCCATGGCAACGGCCTTAAGTCACATTGGAGACGTATTGCACGAGTTCATTAGGCTAGACCCACGAGGGACGGTCCCGAGTTTTGAATCCCACCGCGAGACCAACCAGTTGATCTCGCACCACGACCCAACATACTTGGAATTCTTAACGCAGTCTGGCACCCCGAACTTTCACCTTTGCGAGTCGGAAGAAGACTACCTAAAGCTTCACCATCAACATTCCATGAAAAAGATCGGGGCTGCGCTGAAGCGTTTCAATCGCTACGTCGACGGAGATCTCCAGCAGGGTGGGCATACAGAGGGACTTGTGGATATTGGCCTGGAGGAGTCGGCAAAACTCAAGAAACTGGTTGTCAACGAGAAGTGGGATGCTCACCCACATCGGCCCGTAGAGAAGTATCTGACGAACATTTCTTGTGGCGAAGGGGGTTTCTGATGAAAGGCTCAGTGACCAAACGCCCCAACGGAAGCTATCTGGTCCGTATCTCAATCGGCCGAGACGAGAAGGGCAAGCGCCTCTATCACACCGAGACACTGAACTGCACCAAGAAAGAGGCCGAGAAGCGATGCCGAGACCTCGTCTCTCAGTTTGAGCTGGGCGGAGTAATCGCGGAATCCAAACTGTCCTTGAACGCCTACCTGGCTGAATGGCTCGAGGTGGCGAAGAAGCCGAAGGTCTCACCGCGGACGTTCGATAGTTATGCGTATGACCTTGAACGCTACGTGAAAGGCGGGCTCGGCCGATTACCACTCGCCAAGGTTTCGGTGTTGGACATTCAGGAGCTCTATACTAAGCTGCATTCCGCTGGCCTCTCCGGTTCCACCATCCGGCGCCTACACACCGTCTTGAACCAAGCCTTTAAGCAGGCTGTTCGCTGGAGGAAGATCACCTATAACCCGGCCGCGGACGTCGAGCTGCCCGCTCGAAAGCGCAAGAAGGTTCATCGGGCGTTCAACCAACTTGAGGCCAACCGCTTTCTGGGAGCCGCTCGGGAAACGCCACACGGGCTCCTTTTCGAAGTGGCCCTGTTCTCGGGGATGCGCCCCGGCGAGTACCTGGCACTGACCTGGTGCTGCGTGGACTGGGAAGCCGGAACACTCCGTGTGGAGAAAGCCGTGTGCCGGCCTAAGGGAGGGAAGCCATACTTCGGTCCGCCCAAGACCCCCGAGAGCCGACGAACGATTCCAATGCCGCCCAGCACCATGGCCAAGCTCCGAGCTCACCGAACGGAACAGCTCCAGCTCCGACTCCTCGAAGGCGAGAACTGGATCGACCTCGACTTGGTCTTCCCGAACACCGTGGGCAATTTCCAGAACGAGCGGAACCTCTCGCAGCGGTACTTCAAAGAGGCTTTGAAAGTAGCGGGGCTACCAAGCAAATTCCGACTTTATGACCTACGCCACTCCTGTGCGACCCTTTTGCTCGTGGCCGACGAAAACGTTAAGGTCGTCGCCGAGAGGCTTGGTCACTCGACGGTAAAGCTTACTCTCGACACTTACCAGCACGTGTTGCCGAGTATGCAGAAGCGGGCGACAGAGAAGCTTGCTCAGCTGTTCTCCTAGAAGGTGAGTCTCTCAAGCTGCCTTCCGGTTGCGAATACTCTCCTCAAACTCGATAGCATCGGCGAGTTCACGTTCCGAGACTCCGAACCACCGTATTACAGGCTCCACCCTACGCCCTTCGGCCTTGTAGAGATCGTATAGAGCGCCCGTTGTCACCCTCGATTCAGCACACGATGGGGCGCTCCCACAGACGCCAGGAGTCATAACGACAGTGCGTTCCTGTGTGAGTGGCCACCATTCTCTGGGCAGATCATTCACAAATTTAATCTGATCCCCCAAGAGATGGACTACTTCGCTAAACGCAAGCTGCCCGGAATGCTCAAGCTTCTGATCCAGAAAGTCCACGAGTACTCTCTTCTGAAAGACATACAGTGTTTTCTGGCGAGCGAATGCGTACTCGTGATATCCGAACTCTTCTGCAAGCAGTTGGTAGACTCTGCGGATTTCATCAAATGACACTCCCTTGCCCCGGAGCGCTTTAATATAGAGCAGTTCTACGAATTCCATGAAGTTCACGGCACTGGGGTCGTCGGTGTTGCGAACAACAATACCTTTCTTGCGCTCAGACCCTCGTTTGTAGCCCTGGAGCCAGCGTTTGATCTCTCTCGTTTCCGCGCCAAGATACCGCGAGGCAAGGCTAGGCTCGAAAAGAGGCCTAAAGACTATTTCATCGTGGTCTGTCATTGCTTTCATTCCCTGATTTCCCGCCTACTCCCCACTATAAACGCTTCTCGACAATGTGAACAGATGTTCACCCTTAGAGTTTCCGATGTTTCTTAATATTTGTCGTTCGTAGCCCTCTCTTCGGGATGCGATACACACTTGGTTTGGGCGGCGGATTCTCGGCAATAGCTCGCTTTACATAGGGGTATGAAAGAACAAACAGTTCGAATCGCTCCCATGCAGACATTCCGTAAACCGGAAGAATGAAGACAACGTTCCTCGACTGATAGATTACCCGCTTTTGCTCCTTGTTTCTGTGAATAACCTCATCATGGGTGAAGACATACCGGTTTTCCTCTGCAGCCCACGGCAACCAGACTACATCGTCTGTCCTCCGCGGGAATATTTCATCGTGATGTATGATATCCTCACCGAGGGCCTCACGAAGAAAAATCGCGGTTTCAGTCTTGGTCCACCTATCAAAGAAAAACTTCATCCCCACGCCCTGTTTCTAACCCGTTAGGGCATCTCGCTTCCTACAGGAGAAAATGTTTCTGCAAGAGCTTTGCGCCACAGAGGTGATCAAGAGGTGATCATCCTCCGACCAACCCGGAAAACCCAGGATATCCCATAAACGAAAAAACCCCGCAACCACGGGGTTTTTTCTTGGAGCCGAGAATCGGACTCGAACCGACGACCTATTCATTACGAGTGAATTGCTCTACCAACTGAGCTATCTCGGCAGCGCGAAAAAAATAGCATAACCACAAGGCTGAAGTCAACGTGTCGCCGGATCTCAAAGGTGCCTCAAATCAGTTCCAGAAAAACGGAAGACAAACTCGGTCTTTGAAGGAGCTATCGTTATGTTGACACCTCTGAAATCCCCAGCCTCCCACGTGGTCGCCGTGCGGCTGGAGGGCAAGGTTACCAAAGAAGACGTGGCTGCCGTGGTGGCGATGGTGGAGGAGGCTCTGGACAAGTCGGAGCGACTGAACTTGCTTTTCGACCTGACTCAAACCGACGGGATCGAGCCGACCGCGGTGCTAAAAGACCTGGCCTTCGGGATGAGAAATCTGGGGCGTATCTATCGTTTTCAGCAGATGGCGGTGATCAGCGACAACGAGTCGGTAGGCAAGATTGTGGCCTGGGAAGACTGGTTGTTTAAGTCGGTGGAGATCAAGCGTTTTCCCAGTCAGGAGACCAATCAAGCCTTGAACTGGATCGAGTCTCGATTGGATCTGCCGGCGCCGGGCTTTGATCACCAGGAGCGAGACGGCTATCTGGAGCTTCATTACGGTGATCAGGTGACAGGCTACGACGTGACTCGGATCGCCGACTTGATTCATCAACAGTACGACAAGACCGGACCGGTTCACATCCTCGCCTTTGCTAAAGGGACTCCGAAGTTCGGCCCGGGGGTGCTTTACGAAAAGCTGCGCCAGTTTAAGCTGATCAGTCTTTTGGCTCGTTGCGCCATCGTGGGTCCGGATTCGCTGAGCGGTCGGGTCAAGGCGTTCAATACCGTGATCCATCCCCATATCAAGCACTTCTCGGAAGACAAAGCCGAGGAGGCCCTGAATTGGCTGACCGACGACTCACCGACCGTCGAGGTCCTCCCCACCGATTCGGAGAACATCTTCGCCCTGCGTATTTCGGGCAAGATCACCTCGGTCGAAGTGGAGTCGTCCTACGCCGTCCTGTTGCCTCATATGAAAGGCGACAACAGCACCGACGTGATGCTGGAGATCCCATACCAGGACGGCATCACCGTGACGGCGCTTTACCACGCTGTCAAGCTCGGGATTAAGCACTATAGCAAAGTCACCAAGGGCATCCGGCGTTTGGCCATCATCACCGACTCCCGCCTGCTCACGAAAGCCACGGAAGTAGAAAACCTTCTGATCTCCTCGATCGAAGAGAGACCGTTCACCTTCGGCCAGCGCGAGATCGCCATGGCCTGGCTGTCCGAGGGTCGCCCCCTCTCGGCCGCTCCGGAAACGGCTCATCTTCCCACGGCCGAAGTGACGAAACTGTTGGAGGCTGCGGAGTAAGCGGTTTGCGAATCGGTCTCATCTCCGACACCCACGGACACCTGGACAAGAAGCTCTTCGACTTCTTAGAAGAGTGTGACGAGATCTGGCATGCGGGAGACATCGGTACGCTATCGTTGGCCGAAAAGCTCGCCACATTCCGCCCTCTGAAAGCGGTCTGGGGAAACATCGACGGTCCGGAGATCCGTTTCGAGTATCCCGAGCAGCAGCTCTTTGATTGTGAGGGAATGAAGATCCTCATGTTGCATATCGGAGGCTATCCGGGTCGCTACGCCAGGGGGGTGAGGGCGCTCCTGAAGAAAGAACAGCCCGACGTCTTCATTTGCGGACACTCTCACATCGTGAGAGCGATGCCGGACGAAAAGCTAGGTCTCATCCATCTCAACCCGGGGGCCTGCGGCCGGCAGGGGTTCCATCTGGAAAAGACGATCATGCGGTTTACCATCGAAAAGGGCGAGATGAGCAAGTTTCAGATCTGTCGGCTGGGAAATCGCTAGTCGCTCTCCAGGAGCTCCACAATCTGCTCCAACCCCGCTTTGAGTTCGCTCATTCTCGAGCTTTCGATCTTCTCAGCGAGTTCAACTTCGAGTTCTTTAAAGACACTCAACCCCTTCAGCATAGCCGTGCGGCCCTCTTCGGTCACTTGTACCAACTTGGCTCGCCCGTCTTCGGGATCGGCCACCCTGATGAGGTATCCCATCTTCTCCAACTCATTCAAGAGGTAGTTGAGATTCTGCTTGCTCACTCCGGAGCGCGCTGCCAACTCCGATGGGCGGGTGCCTTTCGTAAGATCAAGATAGGGAAAGAGCCGCGTGTGGGCGATGTTGAAGTTCGGCTCGAACTTCTGAAACTTGGCCACACAGATTTCATTGTACAGCCTGGCCGCCTTGAGGAGATACTGTCCGAGATTGTCCTTCTTCGCTTTCTCAATTCTTTCCACGAGCCGGCTCCTTTGACAATTTAGTAAAAATATTTTACCATATTCTTATGATTGATTTGGCTGAGGATATCTGGTCGCTGCCTCTTCCCTTTACACTCTTGGGATGCAATATCGGTACCACCACAACCATCGTGAGAAGTCCGGCGGGAGTCGCCTTGATATCCCCCGGCCCCCTGACCGATGCAAACGTCCGGGAAATTCTGGATTTGGGTCCGGTCACACTTCTGATCGCTCCGAATAAGATGCATCATCTGTACCTCAAAGAGGCCATCACACACTTCCCGGAGGCTAGAGTGCTGCTGGCCCCCGGACTGGCTGAGAAACGACCGGATCTGGCCGGCCACGAAGCCCTGCCGCAGCCTCTCGATTCGTGGGGCTTGGAACAGAAACTTATCCGAGGTCTGCCCGACTTGAACGAGACGGCTTTCTTCCACACTCCCTCCGGCACGCTGCTCCTCACCGATCTGGCCTTCCACTTCCCCGAACACTCTCACTTGCCGACCAGGCTCTTCCTTTTCCTCAACGGGGCGTTGGGTCGATTTGGTCCGACCCGGATGCTGAAGAGAGTTTTCCTCAAAGAGCGAGAGCTGTTCCAGACGGACATGGACGATGTCTTGCGGTGGCCGATCCGAAACGTTGTGGTGGGACACGGGCAAGAAATCTTAGGTGACGGGTTGGAGAAGATGCGAGAGGCCTTCTCGGCTGTCTAACACGGAACCCAGCCTTCAGCCGGTTGCGTGTCGGGCTCCCAGCTTGATTGGGAGTCGGGAATCCAGAGTTCCTTGTCTTCGTAATCGCTCCAGTCGCCGGCGGGACCGAAGTCTTCCTCTTCCTCGACCTCGACCCGAAATTTCAACTGGGTGTGACCCATCTGAATCATTTCACCGTCCAGAAGGACGTGCTCCATGACGGAAGCCTTGTTGACATAGGTCGCGTTGGTCTTGGATAGATGATAGAGGACCGGGCCCTGATTGGTGAAGACGATCTTGCAGTGGGTTCGGCTCACCGCCATGTCGGCGATCACCATTCGCTGGCTGCCTTCGGGGTCAGAAGGAGTGCTACTTTCCAGCCGTCCGAGCAAGGTGATGCCGGACTCCAGCTCCACACTTTGTCCGGAGTCTCTGCCCTTGACGATATCTAACAGGAATCTTTTCTTCACACCAACCTTTTTCCAGTACTAGAATAGTATCAGAAAAAGAGAGCATACCCCTGCCGGTTAACGAAATTTCAACAAACGCGTTTGGTCCTCAAGGCCTTCTCGGACGATTCCAGAAAATGAAACTCTATGTTCTGCCCCACGTGTGTGCGCTCATATCCGGAAGACAGTGAGAAATGTCCGAAATGCCAGGGGCCCCTCACCAACGTCATCGAGATCTTCTCCGACGACGAGCCTCCGACAGAGAGCAACGTCGACCCAGTCGAGCCGCCGGCTCCTCCGATCACCCAAGAAGAAGCCGTCTCCGAGGCAGAGCCGCCAGTTGAAGTGGCCTTCGAAGAGCCCCCACCTTCGGCTCCCCCTCTGTCTCCCGACGAAGAGCTTCGAGCAGCCAAGGCGGCGTTCGGAACATCCACTCCCAATCTCTGGATCGCCTCCACCGTTCTCTGCACCATCCTCCTTCTGGTGGTAGCCTTTTTTGACAATTCCAAATCGAAGCCTGAGCCGCAAGCAAGCCCCACTTCTCTTAGCGAGCAGCTGCAGGCTCAAGAAGACGCTCCCCCGGTAGAGAGCAGTCCGGCCCCGGCTGTGCAAGGACCGACCACCGAGGAACTACGGACCCAAGCCGACGCCCTTCTTCTGCAAGCCAAACGAAGCCGCCAGTCCGGCGACCTGGAGAGTGCCGAGAAACAAGCCGAAGAGGCCTATCGTCTTCACAGTGAGATAGACGACAACAACGATGAAATCGCTTACAGCCTCGAGGAGTTGGCGCTCATTCATGTGGAGATGAACGACCTCGTCCAGGCACGTTCTGAACTCAACCAGGCCCAGAGACTCGCTTACAGCAGCCAGCGGAAGCAGATACTGGCGAGTCTCAGCAGCACTCGCTCCGCTACCGCTCGCAGTTCAAAAGACACGGCATCGAGCTCTCGCAAGCGCCGTCCGAGCCTGGGGGAAGCAAGCAGCGTACCCCAAGCGGCCCCTCGAGTCTCTCAGTCCACGACCACCGAGGAAGAGACAGTCGGCCGCCCGCGAATGAAAGAGATCGAAGCCTACAAGCCGGACGGCCAGGCTCAGAACGACGTTGATGTTCCCCTCGGGCAGCAAGATGTCGTGGAGAGCTACCGCGGCACCCGACGAGGCTCCCAAAGCAAAATACCCGGTCTACGCTAGCGTCACTCCGCCTTCCGTGATCTTCGGGCCATGGTAGTCGAAGTCTTCGGCGCTGGCGGCGCGCACGGCTCGTTCGTAGTCTTTCGGGAGTTCGTCTTTGAGCAGTTCTCCTTCATCGAGATAGTCGTACAACTCACCGTAATGACGAGTCTCGTTGACACTCACCCGTCGCAGAATGTGCCAGGGACGCAGTCGATGACAGCTGTGGTGCCCCATGGCTCCCACCATTTCAGCAAAGCCTTCGAGAGTTTCCTTGTGGAAGGTGGCCACTCTTTTTCTCTTGTCGGTCACCACGAGTCCGCCCATAAGGCTCTTCTTTTGGGTGGCGATCCCGGTGGGACAGGTATTGGTGTTGCAGACGAGAGCCTGGATGCAACCTAAAGCCAACATCATCGCTCGAGCCGAATAGCAGAAGTCAGCTCCCAGCGCCATGGTCTTGGCGATACAAAAAGCGGTGGAGATCTTGCCCGTGGCCCCCACTTTCACCTTATCTCGCAAGCCGAATCCCACCAGGGTGTTGTGGACGAATATCAAACCCTCCGTCCCCGGTGTGCCGATGCGGTTGGTGAACTCGAGAGGAGCCGCGCCGGTCCCCCCTTCTCCACCGTCCACAACGATATAGTCGGGGCAGATACCGGTCTTGATCATGGCCTTGCAAAGAGAGACAAACTCTCGGCGCTTACCGAGACAGAGCTTGATACCGATCGGTTTGCCTTCGGAAAGCGAACGAAGACGCTTGATGAACTGCATCATCTCAATCGGTGTGCTGAAAGCGCGGTGAGCGGGGGGAGAAAGCACATCCTGACCCATCGGGACTCCCCGGATCTCAGAGATCTCTCTGGTCACCTTTTTCGCCGGAAGGATGCCTCCGTGACCCGGCTTGGCTCCCTGGGAAAGCTTGATCTCGATCATCTTTATCTGAGGGTTTTTGGCCGTCAGAGTGAACTTGTCGGCGCAAAAACCTCCGTCGGCGGCCCTGCAGCCGAAGTAGCCGGTGCCGACTTGCCAGATCAGGTCCCCTCCGGGTTGGAGATGATAGGGACTTACGCCGCCCTCTCCCGTGTTGTGGGCAAAGTTGCCGTCCTTGGCACCGCCGTTGAGCGCCAGGACCGCGTTGGCACTGAGAGAACCGTAGCTCATGGCCGAAATATTCAGGACACTAGCATCGTAAGGCTGCAAGCAGTCGGGCCCTCCAATCGTCACTCGTAACGACTCCGGGTCGACGTGGACGGGCGCTAGGGAGTGGTTCACCCATTCGTACCCTACCTCGTAGACGTCGTGCTGCGTCCCGAACGGCTTGGTATCGAGCACTCCCTTGGCTCGTTGGTAGACGATACTCCGCTGCTCCTTGGAGAAGGGTCGTCCGTCCGATTCGTTTTCGATGAAATACTGCTGGACGCCGGGACGCACACTTTCCGCCAGGTATCGCATGTGTCCGAGCACCGGGAAGTTGCGCAGGATGGTGTGGTGAGTTTGAAAGTAGTCTCGGAGAGCCAGTAAGCTGAGTGGGCCGGTGAGTGCAAGGCCCCACCAAAAGTGCTCATCCCACAAACCCAAAGCCGCCACACCCAGGCTTAGTCCCACAAAAATCAATAAAAATGCGTGTCTCATCGGCACCCCCGTAAAAAGTTATCCCTCTTTACTGAAGAGGCACTGAGTTATCCTATCCAGGCCTCCCACAGGAGCAAACCTGAAATCTTGGAAAGTGTCAGGATGGCTACACTCATGCAAAAACTCCGGATCGCAAACAGCAAACCGGTCGTCTTTCTTACCGGAGCGGGCATCTCCGCTGAAAGTCATATTCCCACGTTTCGCGGCGAGGAAGGCTACTGGACGGTAGGGTCCAAGCACTACCACCCCACGGAACTCGCCACTCGACAAGCCTTCAGCGAACTGCCGATGGATGTGTGGGCCTGGTATCTCTTCCGTCGCACGGTGTGCCGGCGAGCCGAGCCGAATCCGGGCCATCTGCTGCTTGCCCGCCTGGAAAAACACCTGGGCGAGAGGTTTCTGCTGGTCACTCAAAACGTGGACGGTCTGCACCTACGAGCGGGCAATAGCCTGGAGAAAACCTATCAGGTGCACGGCAACATCGACTTCATGAGATGTTGGAAAGAGTGCTGCACCGACCTTTTCCCCATCCCCCTCGAGATCGGTGACCTTGAGCGAGGGGAGGCTCTGAGCGAAGAGCAAAAGGCGATCCTTGTCTGTCCCAAATGTCAGGGCTTGGCCCGACCGCACGTACTCTGGTTTGACGAATGCTACGACGAGCAGATTTTTCGATTCCACTCTTCGCTCAAAGCAGCGATGAAGTGCGGGGCGTTGATCAGCATCGGCAGCTCCGGATCGACCAACCTGCCCACCCAGATGGTAACTCAGGCTTCAGCCCGGGGAGCGGTCGTGGTCGACATCAACCCCGAGGGAGGTCCCTACGCTCGTATGGCCCAGGCCGGCGGCGGATTCTGGCTTCGGGAGAAGGCGGGGACCGGACTCCAAAAAGTAGCCGAGGGGCTGGGGCTGACTTAGGACCCGAGCAGAAATTATCTGTACAGATAATTCCCGCCCGGGCCCTTAGATCATCGTCCAGGGGTTGTCGATTTTGATGGAAGTCTTTCCGCTGCTCGCGGTCGCCGCTTTCTCTCGCTCCTGATCGATAAAACCGTCCAGTTTAGCCTGCTCGGCTTCAGCGGTGTCGACGAACTCGCAGCCCATCTGATACATGCCGCTGACCGTGAGCTCTTTCACCCAGACCACCCGCATACGCGAGACGAAAGGGTCCTCCCCTTTCACCAGGGCAATGCTGATTTCGCACTCCTCATCACTCGGAGGCTGGTGGTCGGTGGCCCGAAAGCCGGAGCCGGATATATCGATAACGAAAAGGCGTGTTTTGGTGGCATCCCCGTCGGTGGACGTCAGCGTTGCACCCAGAACTTTGTTGAGACGATACGCTTTACGCCGCTCTTCCCCGCTCTTGGCATCCTCCGCCGCCGAACTCTTGTCTTTCTCGGTAGAATCCGAGCCGGCCGGCTCACCGGCTACCTCCTCGGATTCCGTCTGATCCTCAACCTTTGTTTCCTCAACCTCATCTTCAGCCATGCAAACAACCTCCCGTTTGGAGTGAAATTTCGCGCAATCCATCCACATTCCCCGTGGAGAAGTGTAACTTGACGGTAACATGCGCACCGCCCCCTGAGTTTAAAATGGTTCTATGCAGGTCAATACCGTCCATAGGAACGACGCACTCACTCGTCAACGCGAGCGGCTTCGCGAAGCTGCCGAGAAAGAACGCGCCCGCGCCGGTGATCTCACCGAGAGCGGCAACAGCGATCTCAGCCAGGCCGATGAACAAAAGGCCGACGCCGCCGGAAATCGCCAGAAAGGTGACGAGCTGAAGCGTGAATCAAACCGCTTGCGCCGAAACGGCCGCGAGCAGAGCCATCGCGGGCTCAATCGCCTGGCCGACGGCTCCGACAAATACGCCGAGAGTTTCCAAAAGCAAGAGACCGGACTGTCCAACCTGCAACAGTCGCTCGAGTCGATCAAGTCGGCCAACGACTCCAAGTCGACTGCCCTGAACAAAATTGACAGCGGACTGACCGAGCAAGAGAGTCAAAACACGACCCAAAGCGGTACCATTTCCGAACTGGAAGCTTCCCACAATCAAAACAAGCTTCTCACCGCGCAGAAGTCCGGACACGCACAGGGAATGGAGCAAAACCGCCTCCAGCGCGGCGAACAGCTCGACCTTCAGACCGAGAAAGTCGCCGATTTTCTTTTGGCCGGAGCCGATTTCGAACAGGGCTCCTCGAGCAAGCAAGCCGGTGTTCAGGACCTCAAGGGTTCGGTGGGCCATCGAGTCCAAGCGGAAGCTTTCAACGACGCAAAATCTGAAGCCGAGCTCAGCCAAACCTGGTCGGAAGCCGACGCCAATCGCCATCAGAATGCGGAAAAGCGTCTCTTCTTCAGTTCTCTTTTCGAATCTCTTCGGTCCGAAGCCGCCAACGCCAACGCGGCCCTTCATCACAGCGCTGCCCAGCGCGGCGAGATGAAAGCCGAAGACTTGCAACAAGCGGCCGGCAGCCTGAGGGCCCACGCTGAGGCGTGTTTGCGAAACGCTCGCACCCTCGAATGCTCCGGCCAGCACCACGTGATGGTGGGCCAGCAGATGAAAGCTTGCCCCTGGACCTACTGCCAGGGCGTCGCCCTGGAGCGACAAGGCTACGCCGAGCTCGCTCACGCCCAGGAGATGAAGAAGCACGCTCGCTCTTTGCGCGATGAGGCTCAAGCCAAAGCTTTGGAAGCCGAGACAGCTCGAGTGAAAGCCGAGCAAGCTCGTGAGGTTGGTGACGAGTATCAGGTGAAAGGTCACGGCTCCGCCGTGCGCTCGGACATCCTGCGGGACCGCTCCGATGCTCATGGAGAAAGCGCCGACAAGGCCGACGCTCAAGCTGCCAAGTCCCAAGAGCGCGCGATGAAGATGGGCGAAGCAGCCTCCGGTCAGATGGAGCAAGCCAGGGCGCTCAACCAGCAAGGACAGCAGAAGTTTCAAGAAGGTCTGACCGAGCAGCGAGGCGCTCTCGGACAACAGGCCGGCTCGGTGCGGGGCTTCGACCAGTCCGTGGCCACCGAGGGCCGCCTGCAGAACGGCGCCAACGAATATGTGGTCAAGGTCAGCGAAAACCTTTCCACCGGACGTTCCGTCCTGGGTCGAAATCGGACCTTGCTGGAGCAGTTGCGGGGCTCCGTAAATGAAGAAAAAGCTTCTCAGGACAAGGTCCAGACCGGTATCGATGAATTCAAGGCCGGTGGTGCCCAGTCGGTGGAATCGACTCGTAAGGGTGAAGAAGCTGCTCAGCTTCTGGAACAGGCGCGCGACCTGGAGTTGGAAGGCCTGAGACTGCAGAATCGCGGCCAGAAGATGCTGCTGGAAGCCCGACCCAAAATGGCCGATGCCGCTCGTCTTTCAGCCGAATCGTTCGATGCTTACAAGAAGGCCGGAACTCAAGAAGAGGAAGCCGAGCGCCTTATCGCCCAGGGCAAACAGAAGCTCTCCGCCGCCGAAATCTTGAGGCAGAAGGCTTCGGCCTACGAGTCCATTGCCCAAGGCTAAGGGTGAAGGGTTGATTTCTTGACAGGTCGTGAAGACATTCTCCAGTTCTGGTTCTCGGAACTGGAAGCCAAAGACTGGTTTAACGGCGGCGACCGCGTCGATCAACTGATTCGCGACCGCTTCGAAGCGACCATCGAGGACGTGTATCAAGGGGAGAAAGCAGACTGGCTGAACACGCCCCAAGGACGATTAGCCTCGATCCTCACTCTGGACCAGTTCCCCAGAAACATCTACCGACGAACCCCCCGGTCGTTCTCCTATGACGACAAGGCGGTCGAATGGTGCTTGGAAGGCATTGACAACGGTGCTGATACGGCGCTCGAACCGGTCCAGCGGGTCTTCTTCTATCTTCCCTTGGAGCATAGCGAGGATATGGAGCATCAGGACCTTAGTCTGGAGCGCTTCGCCAACATCGTGACCTGCGTGGAGCCCACCCAGAGAGCAAAATTCCGCGAGTTTCTCCACTACGCTTGGCGGCACTATGAGATCATCAAGCGTTTTGGGCGATATCCACACCGCAACGACATACTCGGAAGAGAGTCCTCCGACAAGGAGAGAGCCTTTCTCCAGCAGCCCGGCTCCTCGTTTCTCTAGTCCTGAACGTAGAGGAAGAGTTCAAAACATCGTCCCGATTCCACGGAATCAAACGTTGTTTGCTCAGAGATCTTCCATCCCGGTAAGGCGAAATCGTGGGTCACGATCCTTGCTCCCACCGGCAACTCTCGCAGCTTGTCGGAGAGTTGAAACAGCGTGCGAGTGGTGAGATACAAAATCACCAAATCAGCTTCGCTCAAGTCCGTCTCGCGAAAGTCCTGTTGTTGAACCGTCACCATATCGTCGAGATCGAGATCGATGATATTGGACCGAGCCTCTTCCACCACTCCCGGCTGCACGTCCACCCCCACGCCCCACGCGTCGTACTCCTGGGCCGCACAGATCAAGACCCGTCCGTCACCGCATCCCAGATCAACGACGAGATCGTCGGAGCAGGCTTCGCCGAATTCGAGCTTGGCTCTCACCAGATCATGGGGTGTCGGGATGTAGGGATCGCAAATTTGCATCTTCTGATTATACCGCCGAACCTGTGCAGAGGTTACGGCTCATCCAAAGTCACTAACTCATCCACGAGCTCATCCTCTGGCGGACAGGTCTCGCCTCACAAGCCGTAGCGCTTTCTCAGACTCTCCAAGACGGCCATGACAGTCGATTCCATTCGCTCAACCGGCGCGTCCAGGCTCTCGAACTGTTCTCTAGAGAGTCCGACCTGATAGTTTTTCCAATTGGCTAGAATCTCTTGATAGACCTGTTCAGCGGCGCCATCCTTGTCATCGGAGGTGCGTGGGAGAGGAAGAATCAGGATATTCCGCCTCAGCGCCTGAAAGGCCAGTTCTCGTGATTCGTCTCCACCTCCGATCAGTATGAGCACGTGGGCTAGTTCGAGAGCCCTCTCAATTTCATTTGGTTCGAAAGTCTGGAGCATCGGGTCTTGGGACAGTGGAGCGAAGCTGTCCGCTACGAGGTGTTGGACGCCGGGCTGGTCCCAGGAAACCATTTTGTAGCCGTCTCTTTTCAGTCTGTTGCCGAGGACGGCGCACAGTTTGGTCACAAGATTGGAGGGCTTTGGGGAACCGACGACCATAACACGGAAGTCCTTGAAAGGCTCAAGCTCCTCGGCTGGAGGATCGTCTTCGCCTTTCTGGTCTTGAACGGCTGCCCTGGTGCCGTGAACTAAGTCTTTTTGCTCAGCATGCAGTTGCCAACTCTCAATACGATCGGTGATAAGACCGGCTAGGTCCGCGGCTGACTCCACCGAGGTAGCGTCAAGGACGCTCTTCGAGTCAGAGATCTTCAGGCCGACCTCGTCGAGGGCTACCTGTAGGTGAAGGAGCCTCTCTCCACGCTGCAGGCGACTTCGAATCAACGCATCTTCGCTTTGGAAATTCTCGGACAGAGAGGACTCACTGCTGACCGGAGCTATGTAGACTTCGCAATCCAGAAGCTCTTCTTCCCTAGCCGCGACCGCTCCGATAGTCTGGAACTGGTCAAGTTGATCCGCTACCAGTTTGACTGTGCCACCCCATCGTGCCGTAATAGGTCCGGACATGAGGACGATCGGCTTCGACCACACTTCCGATTCTGGTACACGAAAGCCAATCTCGGCGGTCACCCGAGAAATATCCTCGCCGGTGATTTCCCCCTTCTCACGACACTCTTCGAAGAGTGACTCCATGACGTCCGCAGCGAGACTCAACCTGCTCTCCTTGACATCCTTGAAGAGTTCTCGCAACTCTGGGGCACCTTCTAGCGACACACCCGCCGCTTCGCTTTGCAGAGAGAGAATGCCGATCAGTTCATCGAGGGTGGGTTCGAAAAGCCGTATCCTCGGGAGGAAGGTTCCGATGAAATCTGGTTCGGTTTCGCTTGTAAAAAGCACCCGGATGCCAGCGTCGGTCATGGTTTTCAAATGTTCGTTGAGTGAATCACCGTCAAGAACTAAGACGAGATCTTCAACGGAGAGACCATAGACCCTCCGGACAGTTTCTCGGATACCGTAAGGTTGGCGATCCTCCGGCTCGTCTAGGAAAAGACTTCCATCACCCGCAAGTTCTTCCACGAACCTTTCCGCGTGAACGACCACTCGGCCCCGTCGACGCAGCTCCGGCGTCAACCCGGCCCAAACAAAGGAGGTTTTTCCGCATTGATTGTCACCAATAATGCAAAGGCCTTTCCGGTCAATTTGCTTGAGGGCGTATCCCAAAACGCTGGTCGTGAAATAGTATCGAGATTGATGTTCCGTGAACGGCTGGATACCAGGGAAGGGACATGGCGCCAGGACAGAACGAAGATTGGCAATCCACTCCGTATCACTCGACTCCAAGAGAGTACTGAAGTCTCTACTATCTAATCCTGGGAAACGAACGACAGGTTTGCCGCAAGCTTCAGCAGCCACGCGGAGAACATAGTCGTCATTCGGCTCGGGTGGGGGCCACTGCAACAGGATCGCTTCATACTCGCGAAGGTGAGAAATCAGGTCGAGACCGGTTACTCCTGACGGTACCGAGTTCACGCCCACGAAGTCGTAAGTTTGTGACCGCAGTCGCTCTTGCAAGGAGTCTCCGTCGGCAGTCGAGATCACTAGAATGCGAGGCCTCAATCTTTTCAGCCTGACTGAGATCTTCTCTGCGATCTCCAGCAAGTCCGGATGCCTCGCCTCAAGCGCGTCGCCGCGTTCGAGTGGCTTCAATAGCGCAGGAGATGTAGGCTCGTCAAACGATCCAGCCATTCAAACTCCACTTCTCCCCAGTCAGACGGCACCCGCTCGGCTTTCAGCGCTTCCGCGATGCGGACTTCGATATCCTCGGGGCAACCCTCCAGAGCACGGTTCCAAAGTGTCTTGAGAAAACTCGGGGGCTCAAAACCTCGGTAGTGCTGCGCCGATATCCGCCCGGTCCCCAGGGCCCGACCGACGACCTCCTTGAATACCTGAGCCAGGAGAACCGAGGCTTCTCCCGGGTAGTCCGACAGCATCCGACTTATGACCTGTGGCTCTACTTCAAGAATGAACTGCTTGGCTTGCAAGCTCAAAATGCGTTCCCAATCCCCCACCCCCAGAGGCCATAGATTCAAAGATTGCTCGCGTTCCAAGCGAGCGTCGACTCTGGCTTCCACGGCCACCGCACAGCCTTGTCGGCGAATCGCCCGATAGATCTCCTCGAAACCAAACCCTGCTAGACGCTGATCCGCATGGTGGATGATCACCGGTTGAAGGTCGGTCAATTCCGCCCAGCGCTTCAAAGCGTGCGGCACACCTTCGGACGGATAGAGCCGGTCGATTCGAAACTCCTCATATTCCTCCAAGATGAGAGCCGCGGCAAACAACTGATCCACCGAAACAGGCCAGACACCCGGCTGAGATCGCAGAGAGGGCGTCAACCCCGCCCGCAAGAACGAAGTCTTCCCGGAACCGGCCGGGCCCACGATCCGCACGTTCTTCCCCCGGAGGAGCGTTCGAGCGGCCTCCTGTACTTCGCTCTCGCGACCGAAATAGAGTGAAGCCTCGCGTTCCGAGAAAGCCTTCGCTCCTGGTAGCCTTAGGTCGGCACCGCGAAGGAAGGAAGCGACATGGGTCAGGGAAGAGGTCACTTCAAACAACGACCAGGCGTGTTTCCGACCCGCACGCCAGCTGTGCGGCTCCGGGTCCAGGACCGCCGTCGGCGTTCCCGAAACGGCGGCCAAAGCCAGGCTACGCCGAAGGCCCTCCGTCCTTTCTGCTCCCCCTACGATCAACAATCCGTTGAATTGAAACAGCTCTGGAAGTGAGTATCTCTCTGCGCTCTCGGCGAACTCCGGCTCAAGTCCGAGTCGAGTCAGATCATCCCGAATGTCTTTTTCCTTTGGGCCGGAATGAAGGACCAGAATAAGCGGCTTCTCTTGCAATACCTCACTTAGCTCGGGCATAGAAGAGCTGCTCAACAGTATACCACCGAGTTGTTGCTTGGCATCCGGATTCTCATCGAAATAACTCTGCAGCAGATCGAGCAGACCGAGTAACGGTAGTCCGGTTTCAGGCTTTATTCGTTTCGTGGATAAACCGTCCGGGATAGCATCGGTCTCTTCAACCAGTCCGCTGGTACGGACTTCTACCATCACAATCTGTTGCTCCCTCCGGGAGAGTTGCCCGACCAGGCCCCGCTCAAGGACAAATCTGAGCAACTTAAGAGTGAAGTACTGAAGAGCAGCCATCAGCCTCAATGCTCGATGCGCCTCCGGGGAAGCGGTTCGTTCGAAACGGGCAAGCCGTCGTTCCTCGGACAGCTCCCTGGGCTTCCGGCGCGCAGGGATGACATAATCGTAGACCTCTTCACGAAGGTGGAGTTGCTCCGGAGAGGGCAGGAGTACCGCCAGAGCTGGGATGCGCTTGAGATTGCCGCGAGAGAGACGTTGTTTGGCGCAACGAGCCCACAATTCTGCGGGGAGGGGGCTTGCCAGCTGGATGTGCGAGGGGTTGAGAGATTGTTGTATCGCCTTTACCGTACCTGTAAACTCACCGTGCATGCCGTCGGAGAGGAGTACCGTTAGGCTTTCAGGAGTAGAATTTCGCCGGTTTTGTCTGGACGGAAGAGCACTTGAGTCCAGTTCGCGCAGTACCGGCTTCCCTCCAGTAAAGTTGTCTCTTGCCGCCGCTTCAACGCTCCGGGTGAAGTGAGGCCACTGCTTGTCGAACCCCTTTTCGTAGACGCAATCGAGCGACCAACGCGGAATCTTTTCCTTCTCAAAAACGAGCCGTGGTACGCCAAGTTGTGCCGTTTCGTCCGCCGTGGAGATTTCGTCGAGCGCATCGTTCAGGACGATTTCAATTTGATCCGACCTTAAGTTTCGGAACCGCTTACTCCAGACAGCGTAGTGGTGGTTTTCCTCTTCCGTCGGCTGCGGGACACGCAGAGTCTGCGCAAAACGCCGCGAGGCCGCTTGCTGTGTCTCTTCCTTTTCTTCAATCGGGTGCTTGGCGTCAGTTATCGTTTGGCTGGATGGTAGGGCCGTAGAGACAACGGAATTGGCCACCGGTCGGTTCTCCGACTGCAACTGAGGTGGCGTATCGACTCCGTCTTTCTCCTCGACCACCGGCTCCAGGAGTCGGGCGAGCCACAGTAAGTCCTTAGCGAACTGGACAGGCTCGATGTCGGGATGCAACTCCAGCACCCTGGCCAGCCTTCTGAGGAGAGGTTGGCTCAATACGGCTCCTGCAGAATGTCAAGGATATCTTTCAGTTCATTCGGACTGCATTTTGCGTTCAGAAGAATCTGAGCCGCGTTCAGCAACTGGTCTACGGAGTGGTTCACTTCGGTGTTTTGAAGTTTCTCGGTGAAAGAGTCCAGGAGAGGAACGATCTGAGCTGAGTCGCTGGTTCCATCCCCCAGGTGGCTATCGAGAATGCGCTCTAACTGACTGCGGTCAGGTCTTTCCAGATGAAGACAGAGGCATCGCCGCCTGAAAGCTGCCGGGAAGTCTCTCTCCCCGTTGCTGGTCAGGATGATGAACGGGAATCTGCTGGTTTCCACCTCGGCACCCTTCACCTCGTACCTTTCACCATCGTGTCCGGAAATCTCGATGTCCGGCTTGTTCTCCCAACTCAGCTGGGGAATCCGGAAGCTTCCGTCCTCAAGAACATTGAGAAGATCGTTCGGAAGGTCCGGGTCGCTCTTATCGATCTCGTCCACCAGGAGTGCCCTCCTCGTTGAAGAGGCAAGCGCCGTGCCCACCGGGCCAAGCCAGAGGAAATCTTCGATGCCGATGCTCTTGTCTCGACGCTCGTTGTCCAGCCTTCCGATGGCGTCGTAGCGATACAGTCCGTCCAGCATCTTAGTGCGAGAGTGGATATTCCAGCGTAGCACCTCGCCAAGTCCTAATTCGTTGGCAACGTGATAGATCAGGGAAGTCTTTCCAGTACCAGGATCGCCCGATACCAGTAGCGGTTTGCAAAGATGAAGGGCCGCATTTACCATTCTTTTCATCTCCTCGGTGGCCACAAAGCCGTCGGCCCGATCTCGGCCCGGTTTTCTCCAGGGTGGCCCTTCAGGGAGTGTGATCTTGCGAGGCTTACCGCCACCCCGATAGATCTCGAATCTGCTTCTTGTTTTTGGCATATTTTTCTCCAATCAGTCTGGTAGTGGGCAGGGGGGTGGAAACTGTTCCCAGCCCATCAAGACGTCACGCAGTTCGGCGTACTGTGAAGCGTTGAAATGGTCGTGAAGAAACTCCCATCCGCGTTTGCTGAGGTCGGAATGGTCGTACTCCGGTTCGGAGTAGATGACCGTCCAAATTGGTCGATGGGCCGGTAGCTTCTTGAGTGAGGTGACGTCGGAACTACAGGCTAGGAGTGTTCCGAAGAGGGCGCCGCTATCGGCTACCTCTATAGAAACATAAGGAAGGCTTTTGGCGTAGTCGAACCGGTCCGTCAGAAATTTTAGGTGTTCAGTGGAGTCGATTTCGGGGCAACTTCTCAAAAAGAACGGCTTTTTCAAAAAGAGCTTACGAAGACCTTTTGCCTTTTTTGTCCGTTCAAGGAACACCTTGAGGTCTTCGAGATGCTCCTTAGCGGAATCCCAGTCGTAGAGGCAGTACTCGACCCAACAAATCCGCTCCTCCGACCATGCCTGGAGTCTATCACCGTTTAGCTGTTTCTTGATTTCTTTAGCCGCTTCGTAGAGTCCATCGGGGAGAGAGCCTTTGAAATCGAACACGCGCCATTGAGGTGCACCTTCAAGGAAGTCCCATTTTTCCAGGGCTGCGTCCCACTCCTCAACGGTATAGAAGATCATGAGGTCATCTTCGTCGTGTTCGACCCACAACACCAATCTTTGGGGCGAGTCAGGGGCATCCCACAAGCACTGTCGAGTGTGAGCCTTTCTGATGTCGCGAAGTAAACTGTCGTAGCCGTGGCCGTAAGCTTTTCGGTGAAGCTTCTCTGCCTCGGTGCCTTCCGAGTGTATTGAGAGAGCTTCCAACAGACTGGCCCAAATACGGTCTTTACTCGCGCTTTGGACGGCGATGGCAAAAAGGAATTCCAAGATCCCGTTTTCAGTACTGGTGTCGAGCAGTGGGAAATCAAACTCGGACTTGAGAGCGCTTTTAACTAATCGCAGCGCGCGAGGCTTGGAGAGAAGCGAGGCACCAACGTGACTCCACCACTCGTCCACAACCGGAGCAGCCTTGCGGAGCTTCGACAGCTTAGGGCTGTCAGCACCACCATCCGGCATTCCCTTGATCAGATTTTGAAGGTCTTTGTCCGACAGGGAGTACTCGGCAAGTTCTCGCTTGAGATACATGTGGAGAGCACCTCCAAAAGGGAGGGGAAGTTGACCCCCGAGTTCGTCAACAATTTCCTCGAAGTCCGTCTTTGTACTTGAAAGTATGTTGTTCGGAGGTGGATCCAATACACCAAGTGCCCCGGCGCAGGCTGCAAATTCTTCAGGACCGCCTGGGAAAGCGTATTGGATTTGTACTCCGGCAGCCCTAGCGTGGTCCACTTCTTTCTTGACCCACTTTTGCTCGGCCAGGTTCAGAACGGTATGGGGCGAGGCCACAACTAACAGAATTCGGGAAAAAGTGATGTTCGCTTCGATCATCTCGGTGAGCCTGTCCCCTATACCGAGGTTCTTGCTGTCCAGAAAGCACCCGTAGCCGCGAGCCGTGAATGCCTGATACAACGGCTCGACGTAACGAGCCTTGTCTCTTGTGTCGTGGCAGAGGAAGATGTCGTGGATCTTGGACAAGGTTGCCATTCCGCCTTCGCCAGAGATAGCAAAGATCTTCCTAAGGCTATTTAGGGGAAGTCGTCCAGCCGGTCGATCTGCTTCAACGCCCATTTCTTTTCCAACTCGCGCAACATTTCCCCGAGCCAGGGTCCCGGCTCTTTCTCTAGTCTGGTAGTGAGGTCTCCTCCATTCCAGGGTACAGGCTCCCAACGCAGCTCGCCCGCCCCATTCGCTTCCTTTTGGATCCGCTTCCGGTCCTCGGTAGAAAGGCGGCTCTCAAAAGCGCTGCAGACGACGGCTTCACCCAACTTCCGGAAGGCTACACCGGCCACTTTGGAAAGCTCGAAGATCTGCTCCAAGGAGGCTTCCTCCATCTGTCTTGCTCGATCGGCCGCGTCCCACCAATGCTCTAGAAAGCGCCTCGTCTTGCGAGATAGCTTCAGTCTTTCAAACAGCGGCTCGCGCTGCGAGTGAGGCAGACAAGGTCCGAAGAGGACGGCCAACCCCGTATCCAGACCGGGGCCTTGTTCTTGACTCATCTCCTTGAGAAGTGTCCATCCGTAGTCTGGAAGATGAAAGATCGGGGCCAGGGCCTCCAACTGCCTCAGCAAGTCTATATGTGGCGGTCGAGCGGCCCGAAAGTACTTGTCCAACTCGACTGCGATTCTCTCGCCCGCCACCTTCTCTAATCCCGCACTCGCCGCTCGCGCGCTGGTGATGGTATCGGCGTCGAGGATGAAATCCAATTGGGCCGCGAACCGGACAGCTCGAATCACCCTCAGGGGATCCTCCCGAAAGTTCTCGCTGCGAATCTCTCGCAGCACCCCGTTCTTCAAGTCCTCCCGACCCTGAAACGGATCAGCCAGGTTTCCCGAGACATCGACGGCCATGGCGTTGATCCGCAGGTCTCTCCTGGTGAGGTCCTCTTCCAGATCTTCTCCCTGCAAAGACACCAGGTCAACCTCTTCGTCCGGCGAGAAACAAAGCCGCAGTGTACCGCGTTCCTTGTCCAGTGGTACGGGTGTGGCACCGGTGAGGTTGGCCAGTCGCACTCCCATCTTCATGAGCTTTCTGGCTCGACAGTTGACGATGAGATCAACGTCGTTGTTGATTCGACTCAACAGAAGGTCCCGCACCACGCCACCCACCAGCAGAGGTTGAATCTCAATCTGCCGCAAGGCGTCGGCCACTCTCCGTAACGGCTCCC
>Ga0208701_100011_pt1 | contig 93391 bp, 90 predicted proteins | sample DeeseametaMP1482_FD_184188 | JGI IMG/M metagenome (GOLD analysis project Ga0208701, IMG submission 184188) | Marine microbial communities from the Deep Pacific Ocean - MP1482 (SPAdes) | ecosystem: Environmental > Aquatic > Marine > Oceanic | place: South of Fiji, South Pacific Ocean | collected... | reverse complement strand
TACCGGCTTGCCTCAGCCATTCGGCTGAAAACGGTACATGTCCACCGCCACTTACGCCCCCAGGTCCAGCTGCCACATCGGACTCCTCTCAGAAAATTTCACGAAGACATTATCTCCGTGGGCGCTCTTTCCTCGAAGAGTGGAAGGTTTCCCCTCATGTAAATTTTTTCCCGAGGTGTCCTCTCAGGGGCCTCGTCATGATATAGTAGGGCGGTGAAGCTGTGTCGTCTTGCATACCCGACTGAACAAACCCCGGATTGGTACAAATGCCTTATGGTTAAAGGCTTTTTACCCACCCAGGGGAACCCGTGTTAATATTCTGTTAACACAGGTTCAAAGAATCAGAAACATGGTTTCGATAAGATAGCAGCGTAGAAAAGTCCGAGACGAGTGAATCTCGGCCAATGATTGCAGGAGGAATAACTTGGGAAAGCCGTTTCAACTAGTTGACACAACATTCTTAGAGAAGGCGCTTGACGCCACGTCTCTGAGGCAGCAAGTCATCTCAGACAACATGGCGAACGCCAATAACCCTGAGTACCAGGCGAAGGCCGTCAAGTTCGACGAGCATCTTCGCGAAGCGTTCGACCACGACGCCAACAAAGGTAAGCCGGGGTCTTTCGCCTTCACCAGCAATCTTCCGAAGCATCTTCAAATCGACGATGTCGGTGGCTGGACCAAAGAGTCCCTGAAACCCACCGTTGAAACCGTCGGTGGTGACATCGATGTCAATACCGAGATGTCTTCCCTGGCCAAGAACCAGATTCTTTACAACGCATACACTTCCAAGGTCTCCGGTATTTACGGCGCTCTGAAGTGGATCATCGAGAACAGCGGACGATAATAGGAAGGCAGCACGGAGTTAACACATGAAATTCTTCAAGACATTCGACATCGCCGCCAGCGGTATGAAAGTGCAGCAGAAGATGATGGACGTCACGTCCAACAATATCGCCAATGCTCACACCACCAAAACCGCCGACGGCACCCCCTATCGCAGGCAGTTCGTGCAGGTCGCTTCGCAAGACGCCTCCGCCTTCGAGTCCGCTTACGAGCAAGCGAGCATGAATAAAGAGTTCAGCAACATCTTCGAAGAAACCGGAGTCGGCTACGCCGGTCGCGGTGCGAAGGTGGACGGTGTTCGCGAAGACGCCAGCGATTTCAACTGGGTATACGACCCCTCTCATCCCGACGCGATGAAGGAAGGTCCCAAGGCCGGCTACGTGGCCAAGCCCAACGTCAACATCATTCAAGAGATGACCAATATGATGCTAGCCACTCGTGCTTACGAAGCCAACGCCACTACGGTGGAGTCGGCCAAGTCGATGGCGATGAAAGCACTACAGATCGGGAAAGGCTAAGGAGTAAGTTAAATGCAAGGATCACCTTTTCAAGGAATAGGCGGAATCGGTTCCGCAACCAGCGGAGCTTCCGGAATCCCTTCGATGCCGAGCATCGGCTCCATCTCGAGCCCGCTCTCCCCTTCCTCGGTCTCCGAAGAAGACGGTCAGTCTTTCGGAAACATTTTGTCCAATGCCCTCGGCACCGTCAACGAGTCGATGAATACCTCGAAGGAAATGACCGGTGCTCTGATTTCCGGTCGTCTCGACAATCTGCACGAAATGACTATCGCGGGTGCCAAGTCCGGGATTATGATGAAGCTGACGACCAACATCACGTCCAAGCTGGCCCAGGCAACAACCCAGCTGTTTCAGATGCAGATCTAAGATACGCGGAACAAACCGACACAGACCGCGACGAACGACATTAGACACGAAGACACAGGCTTTAAGTAGGAGGAGCGCACCATATGGCAACCGGGATACAGACAGGAATGAATAGGGGAAGCCGCAGCGGCATTTCCCGAAATTCGCAACTCGGTAAGGGAGCACCCGGAGGCGGTGGGGGCCCGCTCGGTAAGCTCGGAGATATTTGGAGAAATATGGGCAAGGGAGCCAAGATCGGCATCAGCGTGCTGGTCGCTTGTTTGGTTTTCGCCGGAGGCGGTCTGTATCTCTACTCCGCCAGCAACGCCTATGTGAAGCTCTACCCTGCTAAGCTGTCGGACAACGACATTCAAGAAATTTCCAGCGCCTTGACCTCGATGCAGATTCCTCACAACATCGACGTGGTCGACGGTATTATGCTGCACCCGCAAGACAGAATTCCGGCTCAAGTGAAGTTGGCCGAGATCAACTTGCCCCGTCAGCCGGTTCTCACCCACGACAAAGTCGAAGGTGGAATGGGTAAGACGGCCGCCGAGCAGAAGGCAATCCGCCAACAGCTCTTGGAGGGCGACATCACCTTGGCGCTACGGCAGATGGAAGGCGTCAACGACGCCATGGTCAAGCTAGCCATCCCGGACAAGACCTACTTCCAGGATGATAGCAAAGCCGTCACCGCCCGCGTCTTTTTGAACCTCAGACAAGGTTTCGAGCCTAGCCGCGACCAGATCAGCGGTATGCTCTCCCTGGTAGCCGCTTCGGTCCCCGAGCTAGATACCAAAAACGTTAAAATCATCGACTCCAAAGGGATGGACCTTTCGGCCCGAGTTCCTCAAGAAGAGAACGGAATGATCGCTTCCGGCACCCAGCTGGAAATCCAAGCCCTGGAAGAGTCCCGTCTGCAACAGAAAGCCCAAGAGGCTCTCGACCAGGCTCTGCCCGGTAAAGCTAAGGTCGCCGTCAATCTGGAGATGGACTTTTCCAAGCGCGAAGAGCAGCGCTACACTCCCGGCGGAGTGGCCGACGACGGTGTGGTCGTCTCCAGCCGTCAGGTCACCCGTGAAAAATTGAACAAAGGCGACAAAGGTGGCGAAGCCGAGGGCGAACTCCTCGCCGGCGGCGGCGCTAAACCGAAAGACGGTTCCGACTACGTCAACGAAAAACAAGCCGAAAACTTTGAAGTCGCCAAGCACACGGTGAAAACCGTGGACACCGGCTTCCGCATCAAGCGCATCACCGCCAGCGTCCTGGCCGACAACGTCTCTGACGACGAGAAGGCCGCCATCGCCGGTTTCGTCAAGAACACCATCGGTGTGGATGAGAGCCGCGGCGACCAGGTGATGGTCGAAAACATCGCTTTCCAAAGAGAGATGATGGGCGGCGCAGCTGGAATGCCTAACTGGGGTCAAGTGCCCGCAACTCAGGAGCAGCAAGGTGTAGCCATCGGTGGCCAACATCTGGCCGCCGGAGTAGCCGTGGGCGCCATCTTCGTCCTCGGACTGCTGGGAGTCTTCTTCGTGAAGCAACACAGAGTTCAAGCCGACCAGGGTGCGATCATCTCCTCCGGCTCCAACAACGTGACCGCCACCAGCATCACCGACCACTTCACCGAGAAGTCCGGTAAGACCAACGCTCCCGCTAACACCTCCGGTGCCACTCAGGTGAACACCACAGACGAACTGGAGAAGCTGGTGAAAGAGCGTCCCACGAAAGTGGCCGAAATGCTCAAGAGCACCTGGCTCTCCCAGAGCTAGGGTTCAAAAGGCAAACACCGAGTTCTCGGAGTACTAAGAAAGGAGGGAATGCAAGTTCCCTCCTTTTTCGCGCCTAAGTTAAGAAGAGCGGACCTGCGCGAAGTCCACGGAGCCGGCGAGCAGTCCGCGTCGGCTTGAAGAAGGGATTGGAATGGGCTTTATCAAGATTCTGCGCTGGCATGTAGGTAGCAGGCCGCCCCGACTTTCACGACGCTCCCGAGGCATCGAGTCGGACTCCTTGCACCGGGCCGCCATCTTTTTGGTGGTCCTGGGTCAGGAGCACGCCACGCTTTTGTTCGAAAAGTTTTCCGATGAGGAGACGCGCCTGCTCCAGTCCGAAGTGCATGGAGTCAGCGAGGCTGACCGCTCGCTGGTCGTTGATGTCCTGCGCGAGTACTTGGAAGGGCTTGCCACCGAACATCTGCCTCAATATGTTTCTCGCGACGACCTTCCGGATGTCGCTCGTGCCTTCGTTCGTTCGCAGCCCGAAGACGTGGTGGAGCGAATGAGGGACCTCTGGCTGCACGAAGAGTTGGAAGAGCAGAGCATCGATGAAGACTCCTTGCTGGAGTTGGACTTCGAGGCTTTAGAACCGGCTCAGAAAGCCGCTGTCTTCATGATGTGGTTGCCGCCGGAGTTGTCGGCCATGGTGCTGGCAGAGTTTCCTCCCAATCTCGTTCATCTGGTGACCGGTATCCTGGTGGAGCTTCCTTTCGTGAAGCCGGAAGCGAGAGAGCGAGTCCTGGCTGAGTTCATGGAGGGGGTGAGTCTCGGTATCCCCGGCCTGACCGTCGACGACGTGGGTCTGCCGGTGGTGGTGGAAACCTTCGTGAGGAGCGACCCTCGAGCGGTGTCGAAAAGACTCGAGACGATGTGGCTCAGAGAACAAGCTGTGGTGTCGAGTCCGGAAAAGAATAGAGTGAAGGTTTCGCCTATCGCCGAGCTGAGCAGCCTGGAGAAGGCGGCCGTCTTTCTTCAATCGCTTTCGCTCCCTCTTTCCTACAAACTTCTCTCGAAAATGGAAGAAACAGAGGTCGAATTGCTACTAGAGACCATAGAGAAGCTGGGCGGCGTGGAAGCTGATATCAGAAAGGCCGTGCTTCAGGAGTTGATGCTCGCCACCAAGGGAGCCGACGCCCAAGCGCAGCCAATCCATATTCTCGGTAAAGCGATGGGTCAAATGATTCGGCGCAAGCCCGAGGCTGTGGTCAATCGAATTCGCCAACACTGGCTCGCTGAAGGGTAGGCCACCCCCGAGCAGAACTTAAGTAGTAGCAGGAGGAACATCAAGATTTCACAGCAGCTAACGCCCAAGCAAAAGGCAGCCGTCTTGTTTATGAGTCTCCCTCCGGAGATGTCCGCTCAGCTATTCAGCGAGTTGGGCCCCGAAGAGGTGCAGGCCATCACACTGGAGATTACGCAGCTTCCGAGTATCGCGCCGGAGGTTCGGGCTTCCGTGATCAACGAATTCTTGAATTCTTCCGGAGGCGGAGGCGGCGGTGGCGCGGCCACGCAGATGCAGGCCCCGACGACCGGTATGGCTACGCAGAGGTTTTCTTCTTCTGGAATGCCCCCTGGAATGGGCGTTATGCCGACCGGACCGGCGGCCGCCATAAATCGTCCCTTCGGCTTTCTACGCCGCATCGAAGCCAACACCGCTTCTCAGCTCATCTCCAGAGAGCATCCCCAGACCATTGCGGTCATTCTCTCTTATCTTGAGACCGAGCAGGCGTCGTCGATTCTGGATAATTTGATCCCCTCGGTGCAGACCGAAGTGGCTCATCGGTTGGCCGGTCTGGGCGAGGTGCCCAAAGAGGTGTTGCGAGAGCTGGAGAAAGTTCTGGAGAGCAAGCTCCAGAAGGCTATCGACGAAGGCTTCGAGTCCAGCTACGACGGCAAAGATCGTCTTTTCAAAATTCTCAACAAGGCCGATCGAGGCACCGAGGAGTCGGTGATTTTCGGCCTCACTCAGACCAGTCCGCACCTGGCCAGCGACATCAAGACCAAGCTGTGCGATTTCGAGGACCTGAATTCCATCGACCAGGCCTCTCTTTCTCAGGTGTTGCGGTTGGTAGACGACAAAGACCTCATCCTGGCTCTCAAGGGCGCCAACAAGGAGCTGGCCGAGCGCGTCTACCGAGTGTACGGTCCGGACAAGGCCAACACCATTCGCAGCGACGTGGAGTCGGTGGCCCAGGTCTCCTGGGAAGATATCCGAGCCGCCCAGCAGCAGATCCGAAACATTCTGCGCGGCCTGGTCAGTCTCGGCAAGATACGATTTAAGTAAGGATAGAGACCACTGGCCCTCTACAAAGGCAATAAGAAAGACCAATCCGGCTCCGACCAGGGGGAGAGGAAGTCGGCGATTTTCCGTTCCCGGCCGAACCGTCCGGAGCCGCCCGAGCCGGACGATGATGCCGGGGTGGTTCAGCCCGAACCGCAGCCTCCCCAGCCGGAACCGGAGTTCGATTCGATTCCTTCTCCTCCGCCGAAGCCTGGCGCCAAAGGGCGGGTGTTCGGTGGTGCTTCCAAGGGCGAACCCTCGAACCTGAAGCAGTATGAAAACACTGTCATCATCGGTGCCGACGGTCCCCGAGTGGTGCCCACCGGCGGAGGCCCCGAGGCCCCTCCGACACAAACCTACGGCGCTCCGGATGATGACGACGACGAGGACTACGACGACGAAGATGATGAGGATCTTGGTCAGACTCAGGTGGCCAAGCAGCCTCAGCAGCCGCCGCCCTCGCAAAAGGTCAGCCAGGAGATTATTGAGCAGGCCCAGGCTCAAGCTCAAGAGATCATGGCTCAAGCCCAGCAGATGGTAGAGCAAGCCCAGATGCAGGCCGCCCAGATCGTCAACGATGCCATGGCCCAAGCTCAGCAGGCCGCCGAAGAGGCTCGCCAACAAGCTGGTCAGCAGGGCTATCAAGAGGGAATGGAAGCGGGCCTTGCCGAGGGGCGTCAGGCCGGAGAGACCCAGCTTCAGCAGATGATCGAGGCTTTGAAGTTTCAGTTCGTGGATCTGGTCCGGCTGCGTCGCAAGGTGATGCTCGACATGGAGCCCGAAATCGTGAAGCTCTCCTGGGAGATCGCCAAACGGGTGGTGGGGGACGAGCTCAAGAGCAATCGCGAAGTGATCGTGGGCATCGTGCGTTCTGCGCTGGCTACTCTGGGCGAACGAGATGAGATTAATATCCGGGTGAATCCTCAAGAGTTCGATACGGTCAAAGGACACCAGAAGGCCCTGGAAGCGATGATTGAAGGACTGAAGAAGTTCGTCATTCAGGCCGATGGTGCCATTGAGCCGGGAAGCTGTTCTATCGAGACCAATTTGGGCAATGTGGATGCGCGTATCGAGACGCAGTTTGAAGCGATCCGCCTGGGTTTGGAAGAGATGACCAACATTCGCCAGTTTGAGCGCCAGGACCAGGTGGGCGCTCTGCCGGTGGAAGTGCCCGGCGACCCGGATTTCGAGCAGCGAATGAAGGAACGGGGACCGGTCGAAGAGAGCCGGGAGCAGCATCACGGTCACGGCCATCACGGCGGTGGCGAGGAAGAGTACGACCAAGAGTATGAGGATGATGGTCAGTATCAGCAGCAGCAAGAGATGGAGCTTTTGCCTGAGCCCACGGAAGAGCTTTTCGCTCAGCTGACCCCGGAGCAACAGCAAGAGTATCTGGAAGCTTACCATCAGCAGCAAGAGTATCTAGCTCATCTGCAAGCCCAACAACAGCAACAAGAGATAGAGCTGTTGCCGGAGCCTACCGAAGAACTCTTTGCCCAGCTAACCCCGGAGCAGCAGCAAGAGTACATGGAGGCCTATCAGCAACAGCAAGCTTACCTGCAACACATGCAAGAGCAGCAGCAGGGATGATAGGAGCCGGCTTATGACTTCCAGTCCTACGGAGGGGGGATTCGCCCCCGACCTCAGCCGTTATTTCGAACAGCTTCCCAAAATCAATACGATCAAGCAGCATGGTCGGGTCAGTAAGATTGTCGGACTCATTATCGAGTCCGAGGGACCGGCTGTCATGATGGGTGAGATGTGCTTGATTGTGAACCCTCGCGGAGGCATCGTTCGCTCCGAGGTGGTGGGCTTTAAGGGCAACATCGTGCAGTTGATGCCCCTGGGCGACCTGGGCGGTGTAGGCCCCGGTAGCGAAGTGCGAGCCACCGGTAAGCCCCTGATGGTAAAGGTCGGCTGGAACCTCTTAGGACGCGTTTTAGACGGCCTCGGTGAGCCGATCGACGGTCTGGGTCCCCTGGACTGCGAAAACGAAGTTCCGATCTATGCCGAACCTCCCAACCCGTTTCTGCGGCCACGAGTCGAGGAGCCTATGGAGATGGGGATCCGGGTTCTGGATTCCACCATCCCGTTCGGTAAAGGTCAGCGGGTCGGTATTTTCGCCGGTTCCGGTGTAGGTAAGTCGACGACCCTTTCCATGGTGGCGCGGTTCGCCAAGGCCGACATCAACATTTTGGCCCTGATCGGTGAGCGTGGCCGGGAGTTGCGAGACTTTTTGGAGCGAGACCTCGGTCCCGAAGGAATGAAGCGCTCGGTGGTTTGTGTGGCCACCTCCGATACTCCCGCGCTGGTGCGTCTCAAAGCCTCTTATACCGGGACGGCGGTGGCTGAGTATTTTCGCGATACGGGCCACGATGTGATGCTGATGATGGACTCGGTCACGCGTTTTGCCATGGCCCAGCGTGAGATTGGCCTTGCCGTCGGGGAGCCTCCCGCCACTCAAGGCTACACTCCGAGTTGCTTCGCTCTCTTGCCCAAGTTGATGGAGAGGGCCGGCACCTCACCTAAAGGGACCATTACAGCCATCTATACCGTGCTAGTGCAAGGGGACGATATGTCGGAGCCGATCGCCGACACCGTCCGGGGTATTTTGGACGGTCACATCGTGCTCAGTCGTAAGATTGCTCACCGGAACATCTATCCGGCAGTGGACGTGCTCCAGTCGGTCTCTCGTGTCTTTAACGAGGTGACGACCGATGAACACAAGGCGCTCTCCGGCAAGATTCGAGAAGTGCTGGATATGTACAAGCAAAACGAAGATCTTATCAACATCGGCGCTTACCAGCGTGGGAACAACCCGAAGGTGGACTACGCCATAGACAAGATAGACGATGTGCAGGATTTTCTGAGGCAGGGCATCTTCGAGCGGACCACCTTCGATCAGATGATGGAACACCTCCGTGGCATCTTCCCCGAAGTCGCCATGCAATTCCGCCGGTAGGAGTCAGTAAATGGCGACGAAGAAGTTCCAATACCGACTGCAGAAAATTCTCGAGTTCAAAGAGAAGCTGGAAGAAGAAGAGAAAGAGAAGCTCGCCAAGCTTCTGGAGCTTGAAGTCTTGGAGAAGCAGAAGCTCGCCCAGCTCAAGCAGAAACTTCTGGATGTCCAGCAAGAGTTGAGGCTCAAACAGGCTACAGGTCGACTGGCGGTGGAAGAGCTCCGCTACTATCCGGGACACATTCAGGCCGTCAAGATGCAGATTCGAAATCAGGAACTGCGCCTCAAAGAGATTGCGATCAAGATTATCGAGCAGCGAAAGGCGTTGCTGCACGCAGCCCAGCAGCGTCAGGTGTACGAGAAGCATAAAGAGAAGAGCGAAGAAGAGTGGAAGGCTGAAGAGGCCCGCAAGGAGGCCGTCATGCTCGACGAATTGGCGACCATCAACTTCTCCAGGAAGCAACGCGAGGACGAAGGTTTTTAGAGTTCACATATTTGTAACAACATGGCTTCATGGCTGCAAAGCTGAATCGGTATCTTGATATACAGGATGGTAGCGATTAGAATTAAACCGAGATAGTGTATCTCGGATTACAAGCCACAGTGCGCTCTAGTCCAAACCGTCGCAAGGATAGAGGCGTCCTGATAGGTCGTCTGACAGGAGGAACACGTTTTGTCGATTTTTAACAGAATCAACGCCATTGAAAACAAGATTAGCTCGCTAGAGGGACGGTTCGAGGGCCACGCTCCGCCCGCTGGGATAGGCAAGAAGAACGTAGCCAATCAAAACGACCCTCGCGGTGTGACTTTCGAAAACCTCGTCAATTCGCTGGCCGACGACAAGTTTAAGCCCGGCGCCTCCTCCTCGTCCCGCGCTCCCTCGGCCCAGCAGCAGCTCGATTCGGCCTCGGTCCGCCCCTACGTGCAAGAAGCGGCCGCCAAATACAATGTGGACCCGGCCTTGATCGAAGCGGTTATCAAACAGGAGTCGGCTTACAACGCCTCGGCTCAATCGCCGGTCGGAGCACAAGGTCTCATGCAGTTGATGCCCGGAACGGCCAAAGATTTGGGAGTCGCCAACTCGTTTGACCCCAGAGAGAATGTCATGGGCGGAGCCAAGTATCTCAGCCAGTTGATGACCATGTTCGACGGCAACCTGACGAAGGTTTTGGCCGGTTATAACGCCGGTCCCGGAAACGTTCAGAAGTACGGCGGAGTACCTCCTTTCAAGGAGACCCAGGATTACGTGGAAAAGGTTCTCAACAACTACTCGGATTTTAAGGCCTAAGGAAGAAACACTTAATAGTATGGACAGCAGCAGCATTGGAGCCCTCACCGGGACTACCGACACCAGTAAGAAGAAGAAAAGCAGCGCAAGCCCCGGAGACGCGGACGCCTTTGCCTCCGCCATGGGTGAAGCCGATAAGGGCGAAGGCTCCGATAAAGCCGAGCTGATCAGTAAAGAGAAGTCTTCCAAGGAAAAAGAAGCCGACAAGGCCGACGCCAAAAAGCGCGAGGCCGAGCAAGCCGACAAGCAGACGGCTAAGAAAGAAGAAGTCAAGCACCAAAAAGGCGGCAAAATAGACGACTATCTTCAAAACATCAAGAGTAAGGATCCGGCCGCCCTCTCGATGGCCGAGCGCCAAGCCTTCAGGGTTGGCGAGTTCGCCTCCGGGGCCAAGAAACCGATGTCCGGAGTGATGCAGATGTTGCAGGGCCAGGGTATCGATATGACCTCCTTCTCTCCGCAGCAAATCATGTCGCTTCTGAGCCGCTTCGACACCAAGGAGCTCGGCAAGATGATGTCCCAGATGAAAGCTCTGGGAGTCAAGGTAGACGACGAGACGGTCGCTCAGTTGAAAGAGCAGATGAACAACGCTCAAAATAACAACAACGTCAAAGAGCCTTCGAATTTCAATATTCAAGATTTCGCCGCCGCCGGTATGCCCAAGGAGGCCGGAGAGACGGCTCGCGCCGAGCAGCGCCGCGCCGTCATGGACCAACTCCTGACCAAGATTCAAGTGAGAAACGTGGCCAACCAGACCGAGATGCAGCTCCGGCTGAATCCCGAGTATCTGGGCGAGGTCAAGATTTCACTGCTTCACGATAAAGAAGGCGGCGTGAAAGCCACCTTCCAGACGACCTCCAAGCTGACCAGAGAGATTCTGGCCGAGAACAAAGATGAGCTGATGGAGAAGGCCCGTAGCAACGGGGTTCGGATCGGCGACATGGACGTGGAGTTCGTGGACGAGCTGACGGCCTAAGTTGGCTCATCGTATGCGACTTCAAGCTCTGACAGCCTTTCTAGGTCTCCTCCTGCTTTGGATGCCGGCCCAGGCTCAGGAAGCTAGTCCGCAGGCTACGGAAGGCTCTCAGGTCTTACTCTTTAGTCAGGCCGAGTTAGACCAGTTGATCCGGTACGCTTTAGCTAACGGGCGTTCCCCATCGGGCTTATCTCGTCAAGCCGTGGAGCGCGATCTCTCGACCTTCTTGAGCCCCGAGCAAGTGATCTACCTCATTCTGATGGATGAGGAGACGCGTCGTTGGGAGAGAGAGTCGATACTGGACAGACCTGTGGCAGAAGACATGAAAGCCCTGCAACACAAGACCCTTCGAGAATGGGATCGACTTTACGGCCGATAGTTATACTTCGGTAGGGGGCAGTTCCATCTTTCTGACTCCGGGGGGGCAGTGTCGGTAAGTCGAACCTCCCGTGCATGAGAAAACTTATTGTAGTCGCATTTCTTCTAGTCACCACACTGGCCTCGAGTGCCGATGTCGCCATCGAGGAGCTTTTGGTCCGTCGTCAGGATTCCAATGTCAACATCCGAGTCAATCTCCACAACCCTTCCGCCGAGGCGCAGCAGGGGCCGATTGTGGTGGCTCTCATGGTTCGAAAGGACGCTAGCCGGCCCTGGACTACCATCCACACCTGGAACAACATCTCCAAGTTAGCACCGGGATACCGAGTGTCGCGCGACTACTTCGACGAGAACAACACTGTCCTAGCCGACCTGGCAGCGAGCGGCACCTTCGAAGTCAAGGCCTTCGTGCGCGCTCCGGGAGATGCGTCTGTCGAGAGCGTGACCACTTTCAAAGATTGACCTTTTCGATGTACCAGTAAGAATTGGCCCCCTTCGGTTGTGAACCAGGTCACAATTCTTGCCGGCGATCCTCGTTATATTGGGCGAGAGGTGTCTTGAGATCGAAAGGACTCAAGAAAAATGTCACGCTTTTCAAGCTACATCATAGCCCTCTCCTTGTGGGCCTTCACTTTACTGATGATGATGGCCCACACCATCGACCCTGAAATCCCATTGGCGGGACCGGGAGTCATGTTAGCCCTGTCACTGGCGATAGCTTCTTGGGTTGTTTACCTTATGGCGGACGCCGACGATGTTCTGGTTTTCAGAATCGCCCAGGGCTCTCTTGCCGGTGTTCCTGTGGTCTGGGCTCTTTGGGTCGCCAACACGCACGATGTGTTTCTAACGGGCATCCATTTACTGGCACTGATGTCGGTCTCTGCGTTGTCTGTCGGAGTTCAACAGATAGCCTATTGGGAGCGCGATGGGGTGGCCCCGTCCGCCGGGTATGATCTTTTGGAGGCTGTGCGCCCCGTTTTGACTCCGCCTGCCGCCCTGGATACCGGCTCGATGCGGATTCCCCGGTGATCAGGGACCGCTCCTGAAAAGCTCGTTGAAACGTTCATTCATGCGCTCAAGATGGCTACCCGCCCAGTAGAGCTTGCGGCATTCCGGACACTGCCAGAGGGGGTGGCCTTCCGCCACGACCCAGTCCGGCACGTCCTTGGCGTGGGCGGAAGGGTCGGTTGAGTGGATGACGGTGTTGCACTCCAGGCAGATGCTGTAGCGGTAGGTCTCGACATCGAGCTTGAAGGTGGTCACCACGATCTTGAGCTGCTCAAGATAGATGTCGCTGGCGAGGATCAACGTGTTGCTCTCGTTTTCGAAGTCCGAATCGCGAGTGAGCAAGATGCGACCACTTTCGTTTCGGAGACGGCGAAGTTCGTCGTCCTCTCCGTCGCCGAATAGGAGAGTGTCGTATCCCAGCATTCTCAAAGAGCGACCCAGACGATGAACGTTGTTGTCGCAATAGAAAGCCGGTCCGGGGGCTGAGAGACGACGCCGCTCTAGCATTAGGAGGATTCCCGACCCAGATGATACCGCAGGAGATAGAACACAAAAGCAAAGGGAGCCGCCACCAGGCCGATGTCGAATCCGATCACTCCGAATTGAGAGACCTTTTTGGTCGGCTTGATGACTCGTTCGCGGAGCACCGAATCCTGCGTCACCGCTGAACAGAAGAAACCGTAGCCTACGGCCAGGGCGGCAAAAACGGCGAGAAAAATCTGAAAAACGACCTGGCGCTCCTCTCCGTCCGGCGTGAAGAGAAAGGCTCCCATCACGGCAGAGCAGATGCTGGTGATCAAAACGGGGATTTCCCAGGCTCGGACTCTGGTGTAGGGAGAGCGAAAGACCAGGTGGGCAATGGCGAGAGTGAGCAAGGCGGTGGGAAAGACTTCCTTAAACTCGGGGGCCTGCTCTTGCCACATTTTGTAGGGGAGAAAGAGCATGATCGGGAGAGCCAGAATGAAGAAGGCCTTGGTGAGTTTGAGCCACCACGGTGAAGGCGGCTTCCCTGTCTGATCCATTTCTGTTCTCCAAGAGCCGCCGAGGTTCGATGTGGTAACTCGCGGCACGTCTCGTGATTTGGACCGCCTTCTCAGCTCTCCTCGTTCTCATAGTTGGTACCGTACGGAACCGGAATCCATCTGTAGCCGCCCTGTTCCTCGATAACCTTCCCCAGTCCGGGGAAAGAGATATGAGGGCTTGCGATGACCCATCCGTGACGGTCGGCCAGGATGAGAAAGTAGAGCCGTCTCTTGGCGGCCGCCCCCTGGTCCCAGTCGAACTTGACCGTGAGCTCCGGATTGGTGAACTGGGCTTGCTCGATGTGAACGGTGTCTCCCCAAAACAGTAGCGACTGTCCGCCGCTTTCCACCAGGTAGGCCGTGTGTCCGGGGGAGTGACCGGGCGCGGTGCTTGCGCTGACTCCGGGAAACAGATTGCTAGAGGAGGGGAACGGTTTGAGTTTATCTGCCTCAATGACGGGGGCGAGGATGCTCTGGATCTGATTGAAGCGTTCGCGAGCCGCCTCGGGAGCTTTGGTTTGCCGGCTTTCGTCCAGCCAGTACTCCGATTCTCTTTCGTCGCAGAGAACGTCGGCGTTGGGAAAGACCAGTTCTCCGTCACTGACTAGCCCGCTGATGTGGTCGGGGTGAAAGTGTGTAAGGAGGATAGCATCGATCTGTTCGGGCTGGTGGCCCGCCGCCCTTAAGCTGTCGACGAGATAGCCTCCGTTTTCGCCGAGCATATCGCCGGTGCCGGCGTCGACGAGTAGGAGCTTCGAGCCGGTGTTGATGAGAAACACGTTGTAGGAAGCCATCACCGTCTTGTCTATCCGATGACGTTCGAGATGCTTACCAACCTCTTCAGGGTCTGTTGCGATCTCGGCGGGGTTCCTGGGATTGACCCCGTCCAGCAGAGCCGTTATCTGAAAGTCCCCCAGTTGAAATTGATAGAAGTCCGCCGGCGTGGTGGTTTGAAGAGGCGGGGCGGCAAAGCAGTGTAGGGTCAAGAAGAGGAGACAAAAGATGGGCGGCAAGATTCTCATCCCTTCACATTGCTTGCCTTCAATGTTCGGACCTATCAACCGAGGTATACGGATGAGCCATCCGAGCGGATCGATCTTGGTGGTAATTTCGTCTCCGGTCAGACCCATGGGAGGTCCCCGTCAGTGGTCGGCGAACTTAGGTTTCAAGCGGGATAGCTCTGACCGGAAGGCGCTGAACAAGCCTCCCAACGGGACCTTTGTTAACTCGCGGTTAACAACTTGTTAAAGAGCCGGTAACGCTCACCACTTACTCTAGAGTTAGCAAGTAAGAGTTATCGACTTCAGGAGGATTCAATGTTCGATCACATCGGCGCAGCCAACAACATCACCCAAAACCAGCAGACGCTGCAAAGTCGCTTCGACAATATGAAAAACCAGTTCACCCCTGGTTACAAAGCGGAAGTGGTGGAGTTCAATGAAATTATGGGCTCGGAAATGGGTGGAGGAGCGAAAACGAAGAAGACTTCCATCTCGTTCGAGCAAGGTAAAATTTTTAAGACCCAGACGAAAACCAATATGGCCATCAACGGTCGCGGTTTCTTCGTGGTCTCAGACGGAAACCAGAAGCACTACACCCGCGACGGTCGGTTTGAGTTCCAAGAGGGCGCACTGAAAGACCACTTCGGCAAGACCGTGGTCGGCTTTCCGCTGGATAGTCAGGGCAACATTTCCGGTCAGGAAGGCCCCGTCGCTATGACGATGGACCCGAACACCAAGCTGTACGCCGGAAAGTACACCGACTTCAAAATCGACGAGGCCGGTAAAGTCTACGGTATCGCCACCCTCACCGACCCCACCACCGGTCAGCGGATCGAAACCACCACGCCTCTCTACCAAGTCGCCGTGGCTTCGTTTGCCAACGCAGGCGGTCTGGGTCGTAGCGGAACCACCGCTTTCCAAGAATCCGAAGAATCCGGTGACGCTATGCTTGGTGTAGCCGGACAGGGCGCGCTCGGTGAAATCAAGGCCGGTAGCCTGGAGCTTTCCAACGTGGACTACATGCAAGAAGGCGCCGCCATCGGTATGACCAAGCAGAACTATCAAGCCAACATGGCCGCCTTCAAGGCGATGGACCAGTTGACCAAGTCGGCGCTCGGTCTCGTACGATAAGCGTAAGCATCTTACTTCGAAAAGAAGGAAGGTTGAGCCCGGAAGGGTTCGGCCTTCTTTCTTCTTGTTTCTTCTCTCAAAAGACCCCTGAGGAGGGTACAGGTTTCGGGTCTCAAACATGGGGAGACGACTTCGCGCAGAAGGTGTTTGGGGGCACTGGAAGATTCGGTTCGAAAAAGATGGAATTTTCCGGGCTGGAGCGCGACATAGCGGGTTGTGGCCAAAACCACAATATTCTATGGACAAAAGAGTGAAAGTTGATTATAGCTTAGTTGTGGGCTCCGTATTAGTGAACCACACCAGAGGTGAGTGGCGTAAACAGGAATGCGATCTCAAGCACAAAGACAGATGAACCAGCAGGGGCCCAGTGCTTATGACTTCCGTCAAACTGAAAAGTTCTCGTCCGACCAGAACAGGTTTTTGCAAAAGATCTTTTCCGACTTCGCGGAAAGCACGGTGCGAAAACTTGCACCGCTCCTGAAGAGTCGCTACAACATGGAGCTGATCTCCATCAAGACCCGTTCCTATCACTCCTATCTCAATAGTCTTCCCGATCCCACGCCGGTTCTGGTTTTCAGCATCAACGAGCAAGTCTCGGGTTTTTTGGACGTGGATTTCGAACTGGCCTTCTCTCTCTTCGAGCGCCTGCTCGGCGGCCGCGGCGGGCCACCTCCGGATAATCAACGTCCTTACTTCACCGATCTTGAAAAGACTATCCTGAAGCTTCCGTTTCTCAAGATTCTGGCCTCTTACGGCGAGGCGTGGCAAGGTGTACAACAGATCGAACCCAAGTTTCAAAGCCTGGAGTTCAACCCCAACGCGGTTTATATCTGCTCTCCTTCCGAGCTGATGGTGGTCACCTCGTTTCAGGTCAACCTCGCTCAGGCTCAAGGGCTGCTTTCCCTCTGTCTGCCGTTCCACCACCTGCGAGATATGATACCCAAGACTTCGTTCGACACCTGGCAGCATACCAGCGGCGTCAACATTGGAGCCGACGGGGCGGTCGTCTTCCCGGAGACCATCCAGAACGCCAAGGTGCCCGTGTCGCTCAGCCTGGGACGAGCAGAGCTGCTCTTTCAAGAACTTCTGACCATCGAGGTGGGAGATACCATCCGCTTGGATGCGGAGATCACTCAGCCTTTGCGAGTGAAAGTGAACGATAAAACAAAGTTTTTCGGCCAACCGGGAATAAAGGACGGCCGTATGGCTACTAGAATTACCAAGGTACTCGAAGAAGGGGATGAAGAATACGATGAGTGAGCACGGACCCCGCGCGGTTCAGTTCGGCCAGCTGGAGGGCGGGTCAGACGCCGCCCCAAATCCCCACGGAATCGAGCTGCTGAAAGACGTATCTCTGACGGTGCAGGCCGAGCTTGGCCGCACCCGGAGACAGGTGAAAGACATTCTGAGGCTCCAAGTAGGCACCGTTTTGCAGTTGGACAAGGAAGCCGGAGACCCGGTGGACGTTCTCGTCAACGACAAAGCTATCGCCCGTGGAAAAGTGGTGGAGATCGACGGCCAGTACGGCGTTCAGATTACGGAGATCCTGAAGTAAGTGGCGGGTCAGTCTTTCATGCCCGAGGGCTTTTACGGAGACCTCAGTATCCTCAACGACGTCCCCCTCTTGGTGGAAGCCGAGATGGGTCGCTCCAACAAGAGTGTTCGAGAAGTCCTGAAGTTTGGCGAGGGGTCGGTGATCGACTTCGACAAAGAGGCCGGCGATCAGGTGGATCTGAAGGTCAACGGGCGGATCATCGCTCGCGGTGAAGTGGTGGAGATCGAAGGCAACTACGGCGTTCGAATCACCAAGCTCGTTTACAACGGTTAAGTTTTAAATTCTGTATTAGTAAAGGTGGATTAGGTGAAAAGCAAGGGCGACAGACGGACTGCGGGCAGATTTGCGCTCTACGTCATGGCCCTCCTTCTCTGCCTGATGGTCTCGGTCCCTGCTCAAGAAGGACCTCCACCTGAACAGCCTACCGTGGTCTCCTCTCCGCAGCCGGATAGGCCGAGAACAGTAGGAGAGGCTCTCTCTCCCGAGGTTCTCCCCACGGCCGCATCCACTCCGGCCGCGGCGACGACCGAAGCGGTCCCCACCGCATCGGAGCTGAACTTCCCGGAGAAAAAGAATCTAGGAAAAGACTGGGCCACCGACGGCAACGTGGGGCGCTCGACCTTTTTCGACAAACTGATTGAAGTTTGTTGGTCCCTCGCGATGATCTGTCTACTGGTGTGGGTCGCAGGTAAGGTGGCCGCCCGGTTTGGGCTGAAGAATTTGAGTCCGGGAGGCTCCACGGACAGCATGATTGAGATCTTGGAAAAGAAGCGCCTCTCTCCGGGTCGCACGGTCATGTTGATGCGAGTGGGGCCGAAGGTCCTGGCTGTTGCCGCTACCGAAGGTGGCTACGAGACTCTCACGGAGTTCACTCTGGATGAGTTCAATCAATACAAGGATTCCAAGGTGACGAAGCTACCCGTTGACAGTGAGAAACCCGGCTCCGAAGGCGCCACCACTCCGGGGGATATCGCCCGTCACTACCTCTCCATTATCCCAGGTACAGGAGCCAAGAAATGATATTCACCCGAAGAAAAACTCGGACTTTGCTGCTCGGTCTCGGCTTCCTCATCCTGCTCTTCTGTGGTGCCGGAGAAGTGTTGGCGCAACAACAGTTTCCTCAGATCCAGATGCCCAACATCTCGATCAACGGTGCCCCTCAAGAAGACAAAGCGAAGATGTCGACTTATCTGCAGTTGATGTTCTTCCTCACCATTCTGACCCTCACGCCCTATATCTTGGTGATGAGTACCGCCTTCATCAGGATCGTGATCACGCTCAGCTTTTTGCGGACAGCCCTCGGTACTCAGCAAGTACCGCCCACTCAGGTCTTGATGGGACTGGCCCTCTTTTTGACGATGTTTGTGATGGCCCCGGTGGGGATCAAGATGAACAAACAGGCGATTCAGCCCTATCTGAGCGGAGACATGGAGAGTCAAACGGAGTTTATTACCAAGCTCCTGGAGCCACCGCGAGAGTTTATGCTACGCCAGACCCGAGGCAGCGATATCGACCTCTTTCTGGAGCTCTCGCAGATTCGAAACCGGCCCAAAACCGAGGCCGACATACCCCTCTACGTTGTGCTGCCGGCCTTCGTGCTCTCGGAAATTAAGACTGCTTTCCAGATAGGGTTCCTACTCTACCTGCCGTTCCTGGTCATCGATATGATCGTGAGCTCGGTTTTGATGTCGATGGGTATGTTCATGCTCAGCCCGATGACCATTTCGCTACCGTTTAAGCTACTTATGTTCGTGCTAATCGATGGTTGGGAGCTTGTGATCAAGGGGGTTGTGAAGAGTTTCAACCCGATTGACCCGGGCCCGTCTCCTTAGGGAGGCGGGCGGGTCATCGGACCGAGTGATGCGAAGGGCATTTTGTTCAGACAGAATTGTACGATTTCAAGGCATATCGGAAATATTCCTGACAATCGTACGGTTCTGGCTGGACGAAATGAACGAGTATCACGACGGGAGAAGACCCGTCCGCCTCCCTCAAGGCGGGCGGCGAGCGGCCAGAACGGAGAAATCGAGAATTAGGGAAGGAGAGACTGGACTGTGTTTTTTGCGCAAGAGATATTCGACGCGATTTTTGAGCCGATGATTCAAAAGGCGGTCCGCCTCATCCTGACTCTTTCCGCTCCTATGCTGCTCGCCGCCATCGGCACGGGTATCGCGGTTTCCATCTTCCAGGCGACCACGAAGATCCAGGAGCAGACCCTCTCCTTCGTTCCCAAGATCGCCGCCACATTCGCCGCCCTGGTGATCTACGTTCCCAAAGTGAAGGTCGAAGCCTCAGCGTACTTGATGGAGATCCTGAATTACATTTACCAGATGCAAGTGGATGCGGTGCTGAAATGATTCACCTCCTCGATCTGACGCTCTTGGCGCAAAGCTGGTTTTCCGAAGACTTCATCATGGAGATCAGCACTCGCGGACTCTTCTTGATTATGCTGTTGTCGGCGCCCATGCTGATGTCGGCTCTCTGTGTCGGTCTGGTGATTTCGATTATCCAGGCCACGACCCAGGTTCAGGAGCAGACTCTGGCTTCCGTACCCAAGATGGCGGTGACGTTCATCAGCCTGATCGTCTGCGGGCCCTGGATTATGGACACTTTAAGCACCTATGCCACGGAGCTGTTCCAATACATCGCTCTGATGGGGCCTTGAGATGTCGGACGATTTTTTCACAGCTTTCGCGGTAGGGCTTCTGGCCTTCGTACGAATCGTCTTCATCTTTTCTCAGGCACCGATTCTCGGTAGCCGGCACATCAAGGCGCAGCTGAAGGTGGGTTTGGCGGCCAGCATGGCTATCGTCGCCTTCCCAAATCTGCCGATGCCGGCCAACACGCCTGCCGACCCGCGAGAGTTCTTGTTGGCCTTGCTGAGCCAGGCGGTGGTCGGTCTAGCTATAGGGTTCGTCTCTTTCCTGGTCATGGCCGCCGCCCAGTTTGGGGGGGAGATGATGGACATCCAGATGGGTCTGTCGGTGGCCGCCTCGATGGACCCTTCCAGCGGTGGTACTTCCAAACTCCTGAACCGTCTCAATTTCTACGTCGCCATGTTGCTCTATCTGGGAGTGGACGGCCATCACATGTTGTTGAGGGCCCTTTTTCGTTCGTTTCAGGTGATTCCGGTGACCGAGTTTCGGGTCTCGGGCCGGCTTGTAATGCAGTTTATTCAGCACACCGAGGACATCTTTCTCATCGGGCTGCAAGTCGCCGCGCCGCCACTGGCCGCTCTCTTCATTACCCAGGTCGCCATGGGTCTGTTGGCCCGGGTGGCGCCTCAGATGAACGTGTTTATGTTGAGCTTTCCGCTCAACATCGCTATCGGCTTGATGCTCTTTTCTATCGGACTGCCGGTCATCCAGGGGCTGCTGCTCAAGCAGTTTGAGATCAACCACGAGCAGACTTGGGACGCCATTATGATTATCTCAGACAGAGACGATCCCACGCTGCCCACCGAGCAGGGGTTTGTCCTGGATGAACCACCGCCGGTGGTGCCGGATGCGACCCCGAATCCGCTGCCGGATCATCTAAAGCCGGTGGAGTAAGACGGAAGAAGTGACAAAATTGTAAAATGGTTGGTTGTGGCCGCCGAAGTACTTATACTGGAAGTGCTTGTGTCGGCGCTTGAACGCCGAGAATTTGAGGATAAGGAGGTGACCGATGTCTGGCGATAGCGATAAAACAGAAGAGCCCACAGAACACAAGTTGCAAGAGCAACGAAAAAAAGGGCAGGTAATGAAAAGCCAGGAGGTCATCTCCACCATCGGCATGGTGGCGGCTGTCGGAGTTTTGTACGGTGCCGGTGCCTTTATGTATCACTCGGTCAAAGACTTTTGGCTGGACACCTGGGGCCTCATCCCCACCTTCGATCCGACCACTCGTTCCTTCTTTCACGACACGATGGATGTGATCATCGTGATCTGCATGACGCTGGCACCGCTTCTCGCCGCGGTTTTCTTTGCCGGAATCATCGCCAACGTGGCCCAGATCAAGTTTCTCTTCACGGTGGAGCCTTTGAAGCCGTCCCTGAAGAAGATCAACCCTGTTCAGGGGTTCAAAAACATTTTTTCGGTGAAATCGCTGATGGAGTTGGTCAAGCAGTTGGCCAAGCTCTTTATCGTTGGTTTCATCTGTATCTCCATCGTGCGGGGTGAGATTTCCAAATTCGCTCTGGCGCCGTCCTGGGCTATCGAGACCACCATCGGAATGGTGGGCGACATCGTGTGGAGAATCGTGAAGGCCGTCCTGCTGGGCATGGTGGCGATCTCCTTCGTGGACTATTTCTTCCAGAAGAAACAGTTCTTGAAGTCGATGAAGATGAGCTTCAACGACCTGAAAGACGAGTACAAGGAGACCGAGGGTAACCCCGAGGTCAAGGGTAAGCTTCGGCAGAAGATGCAGCAAGCCTCACAGGGCGGCATGATGCAGGAAGTCCCGAACGCCAACGCGGTGATCACCAATCCGACCCACCTCGCGGTGGCTATCAAATACGACAAGGAGCTGTGTCCCGTACCTACGGTCGTGGCCAAGGGAGAACGCTTGATCGCTCAGCAGATCAGGCTCAAGGCCGAAGACAACGAGGTGCCCCTGGTGGAAAACGTGGAACTTGCTCGGGCTCTCTTTGGAGCCTGCGATGTGGGTCAGGCCATACCGACCGAGCTGTATAAAGCGGTCGCCGAGATCCTGGCTTACGTTATGAAATTGAAGCGAAAGAAAGAAATGCGCCGTAGGAAGCGCTAAGAGAGTTCATGCCTGATTTTCGTAAACTGTTGAAAGAGAAAGTGCTGGTGGTGGACGGTGCCCTTGGGACCCGCCTGCAGACCCTGACGGGCAATCGCCAGTCTTGCATCGACGGATTCAACCTCGATCCGAGCTACTCGGAGATCGTGGGACTGGTCCACCGTTCCTACGTGGAGGCCGGGGCCGACATCATCCTCACCAACACCTATGGCGCCAACGCCGTCAAACTGGACCGCTACGCCCGCAAGAACCAGGTGCTGGCCATCAACGAAGCGGGGGGCCGATTAGCTCGTCAGGCGGCCGGAGACAAAGTGCTGGTGGCCGGTTCCATCGGACCTCTGGAGCGTCCGGGAGGCGCTGAGGCGGCATCCGAAGAGTATTTCGTGGAGGTCTTTACCGAGCAGCTTCAGGGCTTAGTCAACGGTGGAGTCGACCTCTTCATCTTCGAGACTTTTCAAGACCTGGTGGAGTCCAGGGCTGCTTTGACGGCGGCTCAGTCTTTCGACTTGCCTGTCATTTTTAGCATCGGTGGCGTCACCAACGGCCGCACCAGTCTGGGCTACACGGCCGAAGAGCTGGTGGTAACGGCGGCCGCCCACCAGGTTGACGTGGTCGGGGTCAACTGCCGCGGAGCCTTTGATATTCTTGAGTCGATCGAGCGTATCTCTCAGACGACCTCGCTCCCTCTCATCGCCATGCCCAACGCCGGTTCGCCGGAGATCGATCGAGGTCGGGTGGAGTATCGAGTGGAGCCCCACTTCTTCAAGAGCTTTGCCAAGCGACTTTTCGAAGAGGGAGTCAACATCATCGGCGGATGTTGCGGAACCGGGCCCGAGCACGTGAAGCAGATGGCCGAAGTCGCGGCCCAGACCGAGTTGCCGAAGCCGCGAACCGTCTCCGATGTCCGGGTCATCACCCGCACCACCACCGTGATGGAGCCTCGAGTCCCGAAGGTGTCGGAGGTCGAAAAGGTTTTTAAAGAGGTACCCTTCATCATCTCGGTTGAGATGAGGGCCAGTCGAACGGGCTGCTTCTCCGATTTCCTGGAGGCCGGACGGCGCCTGGCGGGGCAGGGAGTGCACCTCTTCGACGTACCGGACAATGCAGGGGCCAAAGTGACCATGGACGCCATGGTCAGTGCCTTCAAGCTGCAATACGAGACGCACATCCCCACCATCATGCATCTCTCGGCATCGCACAGAAATCTTATTGCCACGCAATCCTATCTGTTGGGTTGCGCGGAGTGTGGTCTTCAGTCCATCCTGGCCGTCACGGGAGACCATCCCAACGTGGGAGACCACGACAAGTACGCCAGTCGAGTCAACGACGTCAAGAGTTCGGTGAACTTGCTCAAACTGATGGCTGGGCTCAACGAGGGTCGACTGTTTAACGGGGCACCGTGTGCCCCCACCTCCTTCTTTCCGGGAGCGGGTTTCAACCCTATGCGCAAACTGACGCCACAACTGAAATGGTTGGAAAAGAAGGTGGAAGCGGGTTGCAAATTTATCTATACTCAGCCGCTCTACGACGCGGAGGACGTGGAGCGGTTGACGGAAGCGCTGAAGCCATTCAATATCCCTGTCCTGGTGGGCATTCTGCCCCTATCTAGCCGCCGCAACGCGGAGTTTTTCGCGGCCGGCAAGATTCCGGGAGTTATCATTCCCGACCACATCATGGAACGGTACCGGAAGGTGGAGTCGCCTGAGGAAGGTGTCGAGCTTGGTGTCGAGTTGGCTGTCGAGTTTTTGAATGCGTGTCGTGGGAGCATCGATGGGTGCTACCTGATTCCGCCGTTTACGAAAGACAAGTACTCCCGAATTGAGGAGATACTGGAGAAGTCCGGGGTAAACCGGACAGAGGTGAGTGTGAAGTAGTGGGTGATAAGCTCTTAAAACTCCTTAAGTTTTCCGATGTAGCCACGGCCATCGGTATTATCGGCGTGGTCTTCATGCTGATCGTGCCGCTGCCCAGCCCGATTCTGGACGTTTTCCTGGCGCTCAACATCGCCATGGCCATCGTGATTATCCTGATCTCGATCTATATCGAAGAGCCACTCCAGTTCTCCGTCTTTCCAACCCTACTCCTCGTTACAACCCTCTTTAAGCTAGCGCTGGACGTATCTTCCACGCGCATGGTGCTTTTGCACGGCTATTTGAAAGACCCCGTGACCGGCGACCCGATCGGGGCCGGTAAGGTGATTCCGGCCTTCGGTAAGGTCGTGGTCGGTGGTAACCTGGTGGTCGGTTTCGTGATGTTTATCATCTTGATTATCATCCAGCTGATGGTTATCACCAACGGTGCCGAGCGTATCGCTCAGGTGGCGGCGCGTTTCACTTTGGACGCGATGCCCGGTAAACAGATGGCCATCGACGCCGACCTTCACGCCGGTAACATCGACGCCGACCAGGCCCGTGAGAAACGGACGAAGATTCAACGGGAAGCCGACTTCTACGGTTCCATGGACGGTGCCGGTAAGTTTGTCAAAGGCGATAGTATGGCGTCGATCATTATTATGATCGTGAACGTGGTCGGCGGTATCTGTGTAGGTATCTTCTATCACGGCATGGGCGCATCCGACGCCCTCAACACCTTCGCCATCTTGAGTATCGGAAACGGTCTGGTCACCACGATTCCCGGATTCTTGATGTCCACTGCGATGGGTATGATCGTATCCCGGGCGGCCTCCGACTCCAACCTCGGTGACGACATCTCCCGCCAGATTACGGCCCGTCCGGACGTACTGAAGCTTTCCTCCGGTTTTATGGGTATGGTCGGTTTGATGGGAGTCACGGGTGTCTTGCCTTTCCCTCCCGTTCCGTTTATCGGCCTGGCCATCTTCTTCTACTTTTTCGGAATCGTGCTGGCCAAAGCCAAGCTGGACGACGAAATGGGCGCGGGTTTGCCCGATGCGCCGGGTGGAGCGGAAGCCGGCGGCGGTGGCGGTGGGGGCGCACCTGGAGCAGCCGGAGCCGCGCCTGGCGGTGGCGGTGGGGACGCTAAGAAGCCTGAGAGCGTGGTGCAGCTGATGCAGGTTGACGCTATCAGCCTCGAGGTGGGTCGTGGACTGCTCTCGCTGGTGGACCCGCGTGAAGGTGCCAAGCTCTTGGAACGGGTAACCTCCATTCGACGTCACGTGGCCATGGAACTCGGTATCGTCGTGCCCGGTGTGCGTTTCCGTGACAACCTGCAGCTCAAACCGAACACTTACGTGATCAAGATTAAAGAGATCGAGGTAGCCCAGGGTGAGGTGCAGGTGAACCAGTTCCTGGCTATCGGTCCCGAAGAAAAGCTGAAGAACCTGCGCGGTATCAAGACCGTGGACCCGACCTACGGAATGCCCGGTGTATGGATCTCCCCCGAGCAACGGGGGGACGCCGAGCGCTACGGCTGTATGATCTTCGACCCTGTGAGCGTGGTGGCGACACAGCTGACCGAGGTCGTGCGGACCCACGCGGCCGAACTTCTCGGTCGTCAGGAAGTCCAGGCTCTCATCGACACCATCAAGAAGACTCACCCCGCGGTGGTCAAGGAACTCATCCCCGACGGCTTGCAGCTGGGTGAAGTGCAGAAAGTTCTGCAGAACCTGGTCAAAGAGCGGGTCTCCATTCGCGACCTGGTCACCATCTTGGAGACTCTGGCCGACAACGTCAATATGACCAAGGACCCCGAGATGCTCACCGAGTTTACACGGGTCGCGCTGGCGCGGTCAATCTGTAAGGAATACCAGAACAACGAGGGTACCATCAACGTCATCACCCTCGACCCCGGTATCGAGCAGACGGTTCAGGCCGCTATTCAGCGGACCGAGCAAGGCTCGTTCCTCACCATCGACCCGAACGTGGGTCAGGAGATTCTCCAAGCCATCTCAAACGAGGTCGAATCGTTGCAAGAAAAAGGTCTGCAGCCGATTCTGCTCACCTCGCCGCCGATTCGTCCGGCGCTGAGAAAGCTGACCGAGCGTTCCTTCCCGAACCTGGTTTTGCTGAGCTGGAACGAGATTGCGCCTAAGGTGAACGTGAACTCCGTGGCGATGGTGGCGATGTAGGCCCTTCAGTATCGGGGTATCGGGCATCCTTTGAGGGGTCGGCTGACGACTTCGACCTCTCGACCTGAGGAAACGGCTTCCACCACTTCTCCAACCTGGTCTTCCTGGAAAGGCCCGATGTAGCGCAGCTGAGCACTTTTGTCGTAGACCAGAGCGGTTGTCGTTCGGTCGACTTTCAATCCGCTCACCAGAGTCTGATTCGGGTCTCGCAAGACGGGTAGCCCGCTCTCTTTTTCTTTCAAGAAAGCACGTACTCGTTGCGGTGTGTCGGCGGGATGGGGCGTCACGGCAAACACTCTGACCTCGGGGCCGGCCTCTTGGGCGTACTTTTCAAGGTCTTTTTCCATCTGTCGACAGCTTCCGCAATGACTACACCAGACGACCAGGACCAGGGCTTGGGTCTTTTGGGGTGCCAGCAAGTCTGCTACGGTGTGGGGTTGGCCTTCCAGGTCTTGGAGGGATTGTGCTCCCGCCGAGAGAGAGCAGCAAAGCCATAGAAGCAAAAGTCCGCGCATCATTGCTGCTTCATCATCATATCCATCATTTTCTTTTGCTGGGCGGCCTGAAACTCAGCATCCGTCACCTGGCGGTAGCCTTCTAGACTAAACCACGATTCATCTAACTCGGCCGTGGAAAGGTCCACCAGTTCTCTGGTCATGGCTTTCTTTCCATCGGCATAGATGATCTCTTTCACGATCTGATGCTTCATAGAGTCCTGGAAGAGAGCCACATCTCCGGTAAGCTCGTTGGTGACTTCGCAATCGTTGATGCTCTGGCTGGTCCACAGTCCGTTGGTGACGGGGCAGGAGAACGAAGGCATAGCGGAAGTCCAAAACTCACGTCGCGAGTTGTAATCAAAGCTGCCGACGCATCCACTCCCTTTCATCTGCGATTCTACGATCCAGTGGCGAGCGTCGACCTGGGCGACTTTCTCCACTCCTTTGTCCTGCACAGCCACATGGGTGCTCATCTTACCGGCGCCTTTGGAGGTCTTTTGGGCCTTCGAGGGATCGATCATGGAAGCCAGCGGGTTGAGGCTTGTCACGGTATAAATTTTGGAGTCGGGATCCAACTGAGCCTCCTGTTCGAGATCGCACATCACCAGTCGGATATTGACCATCTTCATGACCCCCATGTCGGTGGTGTCCTCGATGCGTTGACGCTTGCCTTTAGTGCGCGTAACGGAGGTCATCTTCATCTCCGCCGCGGCCGGGTCTTCGAAGGTCGTGCGCATGGTAACGGTGTGATCTGCCAGAGCGGCAGTGCTAAGAACTAGCACCAGAAGAGTGGGTAGAAGTTTTTTCATAACCCGAAAGATACCGCTTGCGAATTCCGAATCCTTCGGCCGCTGAGTAGGACAAAATACCCTCCCGGTTTGTCGGATAAGGACTACAATACCTTTTCAGTTCCTTTTGAGTCCGAACGACTAAGATCGATTTACAAATACTCCCAGGAGGACGCCATGTTGGGCTTTGTCACTCGACTTTTCAACAGTCCGGCTCCTTCTATGCTCAATCAAACCTCATACTCTCACCTGAGCGAGTCTTCCCGCCGGTCTATCCTTGATATGACTCGCGGTTTGTCCCGCGAACATCAGGAAACCGTGAATTCGGTGTTGGCCGAGTTTGGCGACCAGGGGATCGAAAGATTTCACGAATTCGGCCTTACCTTCAAGGCCAAACGCTTGGCTTGGTACGACGACACCCTGGCCTACTACACACCCGACAGCCGGCGAATCGTCCTAAACAAGCGTCGCGAGTGGGACGGCGAGGAGGGAAGAAAGACCGTCCGTCACGAGCTCTTTCACGTCGTGGACCATCTGATGGGCGAGCCGCGCAGCAGTCTCTGGGGCGATTCGATGACGTCGAGCGCTCTGTCTTCTCAAGACGAGCAAGTGTCGGCTTTGTACAGCAATTATCGTTCTCGAGGAGCCCTGCAGTACGCCATGGACTTTCGAGACTACGGCGAGCGCCCGCTGGACGACAACATGCACACCGGCAAAGAGATGACGACCATCAAACGAAGTGGTGACAGTTTTAAGGTCGACACCGATCCCAACTGGCTCTCCCGACAGCACGGTCTAGGGGCGGCCCTGGCCTGCGCCGCGGGCGTCGGCTTGATGGCCGTGGGTGGGTGGATCGCCCCGGCGGCCGGAGTGGCGCTCCTCGGTGTAGGCGCCCTGGGTGGCAAGAACGCCGCCAAGGAGGCTGTCGATCGGTATCTCAAACCGGCTGACGTGAGGACCTTTCAAGATTCCGCCGGGCGAAAGGCCGAGGTCCGGGCCCGTGGAGACGAGTTTACGGTGACCACCGAACCGGGCTTTGAGAGACAGTTCAGCTTGTGGAGCGAGTACGCCATGGAAACCGACCTGACGTCGGAATATTTTGCCGAGGCCGGCTCCTCCATGCTCTCCGGTGGAGTCTATCGTGAAGCCATCGAACTCACCGATCCGGAAATGGCCGGGTACGTGAGTGCGAAATGGGAGCAGTTTACGGGGCAGGCTTTGCCTGGGGCAGGACGGCTTCTCGGCCTCGAAGGCTGAAGATGTAGAAAGCCACCGTCCAGTAATCGGTGAGATTGAAGTCGGAGTCATGTCGCGGCCGACACATCACGCTCTCCCGGAAGATGCGGTTGAGTGTCAGCAGATCCGTTTGAGAACCGGGGTGAGTTAAGCCTGAGCACTCTTGTTGGAACAGTTCGCGACCCTTGATAGGGTCGTTTGGTTCAATCTGGGGGATGTGAATATGGCCACCGCGACCACCGGCAGAGACGTATTCCTCGCCACCGGGTTTCCGCTTGTGCTGGGGATTCTCATTAATCGACTCTTATTGATAGAAACCCCCGGGGGTTTCGAACGAGAAACTGGTCAGAGAGCTCGCCCAAATAAAAAAAGCCGGTCTTGCGACCGGCCTCGATCCGCGTGGCTAGCTGGACGAGCACTAGCTCTTTTTGGGCATCAGCTTCACTCGATTGAGCTCGTAGGTCTGAGGCCACCAGTCGAACATCCGCTGTGAATTGCCGTCTCGCACATAGTGCGAGACGTACTGGTTGTGCTTCAGGCCCAACTCGGTGATGCCCAACTCCCGTAAAGAGCGTACTTCCCCCTCTTGAGGTCGGGCGTCGGAGTTTGAGTCGGTCCAGACCGCGAGTCCGCTGAGTTCTTCACCCTGCACCTTCCCGTTGTCGTCCGTATCCCTCACACTGAGCGCTTCGTATCCATCGGTAAATCCGGTGGAGGTACCGAAAAGGTTCGTTCCGTCGATCTTGCCGTTGGGTTGGGGCTCGCAAAGGATGCCGTCCTGCGGCCCGGGCCATTCCATCAGCACCGGAAACTTATCTCCGTGGAAGTCGAAAAACGCCATTCGATCCCGATGCAGAGTCTTATGGGGAAGCCACTCCCCACCGGAAGCTTGAATAGCTCCGTCTCCGTCCATATCGAGCAGGAGGGGGCTTACCGTTTGTACGCCCGTGACACTCCATACCGCGACGGTAGAATACTCGGTCGTGGTAATCGCGTCCACAAATTGCGTGGTGGTGGTCACCAGATCCACATCGACATTCACATCGTTCGGGCCGATCGCGATCCAGGTAGAGTAGTCGGCGGGGTCACCGATATAGTCCACACCGAAAGTCGCGCCGTTGGCGTCAATATTGGTTTCGGTCTCCGTACTACTGCCGGTCATGACCTCTTCGTAGCTCTGGCTTATCTGAGAAAACTCTTCACCCGTCTGCTCGTCTTGCACCAGCGAATATGCCGTACTCCGTCCCGGCACCACGGCAAGATCGTAAAGCTCGGACTTCACGCCCGCGAGAGCAGAAGCAAACTCCGCATCGGAAACCGTTAACTCGATGGTCCAATGCTTCGGGGGCGGAACCTTCCCATGCTTGTTCTCTCGCCAGGCTGTTCCCACGATTTTCCAGAGCGACTCGAGGATCACGTCGTTCGTGACTTGAGTCACTTCCGTGACCTGGACCTGGTCCGAGTTGATGTTGACGTTCACGTTGGAGTTGCCTCCGGGTACGCCGGCCAGAGCAATACCTGTTAGTCCACCGACCATGGCCAGGGTGGTGAGCTTTCTTTTGAAGGTTTTAAGTTGCTTTCGAATCGGATCGGTCCTCTACTATCGACTTTCCTTCATGGTATAGGGGCCGGATCGGCCTGAGAATACCTCGGGGGATACCGAATGAGGCTATTCGTTCCATAAAGGTGTACCCGGGGGATACGTTCCGAGTCGCCGCCGGCGGAGTCCCTAATGCCGTACGTAGGAGTAGCGTTCCAGTACGGTCAGTTCGCCGAATTTTGAGATGTCCAGGAGGTCTCCCATCTTTTTGGCATCCCAGTTAAACTTCGCTTCCCTGGCGACAACCGTCAGCACACCACCGGCGTTGCTTCCAGGCGGTTCGAGACTGGGCCCGTTGTCGGTACCGTAGGCGACGATGGAACCGGTCAACTCCAGCTTGTTCCAATCGGCCTGATTGGTGTTGGGGTCGCCGGTCCGAAACGTGAAGTCGTCCCAGGCGTAGAACAAACCATCGACTCCGGCCGACAGGTATTTGTCGTTCTTAGGGTCGTAGGTGGAGACCTCGACGTCTTTCTGGGAATAGAATGAGACCCCGACATTGCCGTACTTGTCGAGTTTTCCGGCGTCGATACGAAGATCGCCCTGGGTGACGAAGGAGCCGCCCTTATCGGAATTGATCTTGCTGGCTATCAGAATGTCACCGGTGCCGGTAAAAGCTGTCTTGCCGGAGGAGCCGGGCTTGAGCTCAAGTTCGATGTCCTGCTGATACTTCGTCCCCGTGTTGTCGACCACGTCGGAGACGTCCCCTCCCTGGTTTTCCGTGCCCCGCTGGGGGACCAGGGTGAAGTCCGTGACGCCGCTCGTGGAGCTGGTAACCAGGACGTCGCTTTCAAATTTTAGCTTTGAGGAGGCGAGACTCACGGTATTTGAAGGCATGCTGTCTGAGCGGACATTGGCCAGATTCGCGTTGACTTGTTTGCTGACTCCGCCGTTCAGGCCGTGGTTGAATGGGTCTTGGCCCACCGGCAGAGCTGCCATGAACGCTTTGTAGTCGTCCCAGCTCAGGTCGAAGTAATGGAGGTCGCCCGAGTCGTCGAAGACGTAGGTTCCGCCGTCGATGTGAACCGCTTCGGTGGGGTCTGAAGAGGCTTGGTGGATATCGTCCCATTCCAATTCGTAGAACGGCTGTCCGCCATCGTCGCCCAGAGTGGCGCCTCCGCCGGGGGATACCGTTGAGGCACTGTATGTCATGGTGTCATACAGAAGCTCTCCCGAAGAAACGTAGTTTGGGGTGTCCCCTCCGTTGATGACGACGTCTCCCTTGGTGCGTGCACGGGGGGTCGACTTTTTGGCCGTGACGGCGATATCTCCGTTGCCTGGAAGGGTGACGTCGATACGACCTCCCCCCATCATCGCCGCATCGGGAGCCCCGTCTTTGTAGGCTACCCCAAGGACGACATCGGCTTGTTTCCTGGCTACGTGACGACTACCCGCGGGGGGGTCGTACTTGCCCGGGCCGATTTCGCCGAGGCCGTTGCCACCGAAACCCTCCACGGTGAGGGCGACGGTTCCGGGAGGTATCTGAAAGAGACCGTCAAGCAAGCTGTTCACTATATTGCTACCGCCGTCTGGTCGCGGTACAAATCGAATTCCACCAGCCAGATTGTTGACCGAAACTCGATCGAGGTCAAACTGGAAGTCGCCGGGAGGGTCGGGAAGCCCGTCGTCCAGGATATCCACCAGAGGAGAGCCGTTGTAGAAGTTAAACCGGATCCGAAACATGGAGAAAGGGACGCTCTCGTCCGGTCTGAGAAGCCCCACCACCATGCCGTCTCGCTCTTCGATATAAAGCGTAGGTTCATTCACCACTACCCGATTCAGGTCGCCCTTCCAGGTTGAAGTCTCCTGTAGTCTCGCTCTGGCGTACTCGATCCCCGCTTCAATGGCGCCCTCGGCCAGCGATTGGTCCGAAGTGTTCCCGGATCGAGCGATCCGACCGGGACTCAGTTTGAGCGTGGCGCCCAGCATCATGGCGATCACCAGGCTCACCATCAGGGTGATGATAAGAGCAAAGCCTGAATTCGGGTGCTTTATTTTCATGGCTCCTCCCCAGAGCTGTTTTTAGGAAAAATCGTAAAGACTCGCTGAATGGTGGTCGGCTGTCCGCTGAGAGGTGTGGACCCCAAAGGCACGTTCTTGCGAGCTTCGTCGATGGAGTTTGCCCGCAGATCCACCGTCACGCTTTCGTCGTCTCCGGTCACACGAAAGGACAGAATATTCGTGCCGAGCAGTCTCGTCTCTTCCAGGTCGGGTCCACCCATCCCGCTGACCGAAAACCCGCTAGGCGCATCGAGATAGCCTCCACTACCGGGCAAAAGGGTTTCCGGGTCGTTGGGGTCGTTGATGATTTTTCGAACCATCACCTTGTGCGGGCACTGGTCTTCGTAACCGTCCCCCCCATCGCCGCCGGAGCAACTCTGTCCGGCTACGGAGTTGTGACTTCCGGGCACCACCGCATAATACATAATGTTCCGCTGCCAGTGTGGTTCACCCAAATCGCCCGCGCCGGTGCCGTCGCTGTAGACCGGCTCTCCCGTCGTCGGGTCTATGAAAGAGAGAAACCAAAGAGCGTCGCCGTCGCGGACTCCCCAGGTGCTGGGGCCGGGAGAGAAACCGACTGAATCGGGGGCGGTGTTGGTCAGGTCTTTGGCCAGGATGTTGTGAATCTTAAAGAGGACTTCCTCAGTCGCGGTCTGGCTGGCCGTGCGGGTCCACATTTGAAAGCTCTCGATGAGGGCTGCCGTCACCAACAACATGACCAGCGAAAAGACGCCGACTCCCACCACCGTCTCCACAATTCCGAGACCCTTGGAACGACGGTGCTCCCTCACTCGTTGACCTCGCTCACGAGACGACTGGCCTTGAATTCCAGCTTACCGTATCCGTTATGCTCGGTCGTGCCGGAATCCCACCAGGTGACGACGATGTTCACTTTCTTGAGACGATTCTGACTCAAGCCGCCCGACGTCCCGAGTTCGTCGGCGCCGTCCAGGACAGTTGTCGCCGTCACTTCGTAGTTGAATTCGGTCCGATCGACTGTCACGCTTCCGGTCGTGTAGGGAGTGGCAGAATGATCAAAATCCCAAAAGTTGTCATCGGATTGGGCCGCCGCGATCACTCTCTGAATTTCCGAGTCGGCCACGATCGAGGCGCTGATTCGGTCGGCCGACTCCTGACCGGTCCGATGAATGGTGGTGGTGAGGCCTATCACCGACAGAATGACGGTAGTGATGAATCCGAGTGATAAGAGAAGTTCGGCGACGCTGAACCCGTTTTTCTCGATATGCAACTGCACGGTCAAAAGTTTAGCATAGAATCGAAGGGACATCAGGACCCCAGGGAATACCTCGCGGGATGTGTCTTTACGGTCCTGCGATGGAGTATGTTGAGTTTTAGTAGAGATGTACTTAAAGAAAGGGTCTAAGAGATTCGAGTGTGCTAAGCTTGTCTTATGATTGCTAGGCTCAAGAAAACCAGAGGAATGTATGTGATCGCCGCGCTACTGTTCAGCGTGGTCGTTGCCCTTTTCTTGGGAGCCGCTCTTAGGTTGTCGCTGGGAAATCTGAAGGCTAACGACGTGGCCGGTCAACGCGCTCTCTTTGCAGCCGAATCCGGTCTTCGATATGTACAGGCTCGATTGGCTTCCGACTACACTTGGGACTTGGACGGGGGTCTGGTGGTCGACACGCCGGAGCTGGCTGTTTATGAAGACCGGGGCAACATTGTCGGCGTCGTGAGGACTTCCGAGGGAGACTTTGCTCAGTTTCGAGTGCGCTTCAACTTTCAAGATGACGCCCAAGCCGATACCGATGGGTTCGTGGACCCTGGTCTCTACTCTGTCGACTCCCCCTATGTTTCCGTCAACAATATTCTGGGCGGCTCTCCTCGGATGGTTCCGCGAGCCGACGGGCCCGGGTTTTCGGTGATGGCTACCAGTCCACGTCCTTACTCGGTCCCCGCTGGTACCGCTTGTGTTGTGGTGGAGGGACGATATGGACCGGGGTTGAGGTCGCTTTCCACGGCGGAGCTGAGTCCGCCGGTGACGGGGCAGGTCACAACCAGAGTGTTGGAGGCCTATCTTGAGGCCGATACTCTTCCAGGGGCCGACTCCGCAGCCATGTCGGCAGGCGACATGAGCTTCGAAGTGGAGCCTTCGGAATACGTAACCTTAAGCGCCAAGGATGCCAATCAAGCATCTCGGTTGAGAAGTCGAGCTATGATCGAGGTAGTGGGAGGTGCCAGCCCAAATCTCGTCTCGACCAACGGAGAGACCTACACTGTGGATGGTTCGCTCGCAGCGGACGCCAGTTCGGACATTCAGACCAACGTGGAGGACACTTCCACGAGTTTCTACCGGCTGGAGTGGGATGAAGTGAAAAAGGCCGACTCCTCGGGCGGGACTCTGGCCGGCGGAACTTACGTGATTTGGGATGACGGTTCGCTACATCACTACGACATGAGTTATTCGGAGTACGTGACTTACATTGAAGCCAACCCTTCGGCTGGTGGAAACGTGGTCGATCCATCGACCGATCTGCCCCCCGGGATGTCGTTCGATACCAGCGACCCGGCCAAACCGAAACTGGTGATTAGCGAGAACGTCTTGATAGACGGTGGGAGTACGGACGAGTTTAACATCATCCCCCGGAAAGGGGTTCAGGAAGACCCGCCCGACTCGGACTCGGGCTCAGGAGACCTTTTGGAGATGGCGACAGAAGTTGCCGCCAATCAGGCGCCCGGTGAATTGAGGGGCTCGCTCTCAGGTGGTACCGAGTTTCCGCCTCCCGCTGGTGCCCCTCCCTTCCCATCGGAGCAATTCTTCTATGGGACAGATTTTACCGTCAAGCTGCATGGAGATCACTGGCATCTTATGGACAACGACCAATCAGGGCAGTTGCTGGGGCCCTCCGCCATTGCTTCCGTGCTGAGCGATCCGGCGCTAAGTGCGAGTGACCAAGCTCTCGCTCAGCAAGTGCTTCAGGCTTTAGGTGGAGCGGGAGGTGGCTCTATGAGAGAGCTAGACTTACCCTCCCAACCGGCGGCATTGAGGGCCGACGACGTCGAAATCGTGTTCGCCCCGCCCGAGGGCGAATCCGCCATTCTCTCCGCCAACGACACCATCCGACTTGGGACGCGAGTGAGCGGTAAAGGCGGCTCCATCACTTCCGCCAAGGACATTCGAGTTGTCGGCGACGGCGACACCGCACTCCAAGCATCGGAAAAGAACGGTCTCACCCTCTATGCGAGGGGGGATGTGGTCATGTCGGGATTAAAAGAAGTGCCTGTGGGTAGCAACAACTGGGAATATAAAGACGTGGACCTGAAGGGAGTCGTCTATTCCTGGGGAGATATCGAGTTCAAACTGAGTAACGACGACCCGTCGGTGAGTAAACACGGAAGTCTCCAGGTCCAGGGAGCCCTGGTCGCCTACGGCGGCGACCCCGCGGGAAGTCCGGGTGCCGACGGCAACGGCGAGATCAAGATTGACGCACAACGCTCGGAGCTGAAATACGACCCGGTCTACCTCATGCCCATGACTCTCACTCCACCGGCCAGACCCTTAAGGCAGTCACTCTACAATATCGTCAGATGAAAAGCACTGCGAGAGGACTATCCCTGGCGGAGATGATGGTCGCCCTGGGCTTGATTTCGGTGGCGATATTAGCGGTGCTGGCTCTCTCCATATCCATAGCTCGTGTTAATCGAGAAGGCACGGACAGAGCGATTGGAGGGGTGGTGGCCAGACAACTGGTCGAGCGCTTGATAGATAGCTTGCGCGCGGACATACCAGCCGGTAGCGCGGCCGACTTTTGGAACAATGAATACACCTCCACACCTTTTGAATCGGGGATATTCCGCACCAACAATACAGACTTTGAATTCAAGATCTTTGCCTCCTCCGTGGTCGACGCCGGGGGCGATTCGGTAGGTGGCACCACGGTGGGGAATCGGCTCAAGAAGGTGGATGTTTTTGTTTACTGGTGGGATTCGGAAACCGAAGAGCGCCAGGGATACGGCAAGCTTGAGATTCAGAACACCCGGCTTGTGAGTGAGGCGGAATTGTGAGGGTGGACTGTCGGGGCATCACTCTCCTAGAACTCATCGTGAGTGTTTCTATATTTTCTCTGGTAGGATTGATGCTGGCAGCGGCCTTCTCCGCGGCCACGAACACCTGGCGCTCTACCTCCGCCTCAAGTGACGCGCAGCTGGCTCTGAATAAGGCCCGCGACGACCTGGTCAGAGACCTGCAGAACACCAGCTTTGCCAGTGTCCGGGTCGCCGGCGGAGCCACCACGCTCGGACCGCCCGACGGCGATGTCGTTTGGTTTCTTTCTGCTATCGATCCGTCGACGGGGAATTATATGAGAAGGTCTGACGGCTCGCCTTTCTGGCAGCGTAACATACTCTACTATTCAATCGTTCCTGATAACCACTCCGCGCTTTTCGGATACACCTGCAGCGGTGGCGCTGATGTCGACGGCTATGAGAATCAGTGTCCCCACAAGGTGCTCGTCCGAAAGGTGATCGATGGAGGGGGCGCTACCGATCCCAACGATGAAACCACTGAAGAGACGCCCCTGACGGCCTCGGAAGCATCGAGCTATCTGACTCGTCCCAACGGCTACGACACGTCGTCGATGCTCGCGGAGTCCGGGATGACGGATGTCAGCTTGCCCTCGACAAATCTGTTGACGTTCCGAGTGCAGCTTGCACCGGAGCCGGCCTGGCAACGAGAAGTGAGGGTCGAGCTCGGTTCGGTATCGATCCTCACGGCCGGTCGAGAAGTGCGGATCGGTTCCACTCCTTTGAGCACGACGAGGTTCTACCGAAACCTGACCCTGTCGGTCTTTCCAGGATTGCAGTGATGCCGATAAGGTTTGTCTCGACACATCTGTTGATCTGGTTGCTCCTACTCCACCCGCTGTCGGCGAAGCCGGCGGATATGGTTTTGAGAGGCGGGGCGATCTATACCGTGGACGGAGCCCGCAGTTGGGCTGAAGCTTTAGCGGTAGAGGACGGTAAGATAGTCTACGTCGGCACCGACGGAGGAGTCGACGACTGGATCGGGGCGGATACCGAGATAGTGGAACTTCAGGGCCGGATGGTGCTGCCGGGCTTTCACGACAGTCACGTTCACCCGGCTTCCGGGGGCGTGGAGCTCAATCAGTGCGACTTGAATTCGGCCAACTCCGTGGAAGAGATCGAGAAGAAGCTCGCCAACTACGCGGGCGAGCACCCCGAGTTGGAATGGGTTGTCGGGGGCGGATGGCAGATGCCTATTTTTCCTGAAGGACAGCCCACCGCGGAGCAACTGGACCGCCTCATCCCGGACCGCCCTGCTTTCATCACCTCAAGCGACGCCCATACAGCCTGGCTCAATTCCAAGGCACTGGAAGCGGCTGGGATCACCTCTGATACGCCGGATCCGGAAGGCGGGAAGATCGACCGCGATGCCGAGGGCAGACCGACCGGACTGCTCCGCGAGGAGGCGATCGGGCTCGTCAGCGGGCTGCTGCCGGAGACTTCCGGCGAGGAGTATCGGGAAGGGCTCCTGACCGGACTGGCGGAGGCCAATCGCTACGGAATTACTTCTCTGGTAGAGGCCAACGCGACAGACCCGATCGTAAGAGCCTACCGTGAGCTGGATGCCGACGGTCTTCTCACGGCCCGCGTGGTGGCTGCTCTCTACACGAACCCTAAAGCCGGCCAGGCCCAGGTGAGCGACCTGGTGAGAAAGCGGGAGTCGAACAAGGGGGGTCTGTTCCGCCCCACTTCCGTCAAACTTTACGCGGACGGCGTCATTGAGGCTCACACGGCAGCCCTTCTGGAGCCGTACCTCGACGCCAATCACAGGGGTCTTTCGATCTGGAACAGGGACGAGTTTGCCCGAACGGTCGCGGCGCTACAAAAGGAACGCTTTCAGATTCACGTCCACGCCATCGGTGACAGGGCTATACGAGAGACTCTGGATGCTCTCGAGGCGGCGGAGTCACAAACAGGCTCGCTTGATCTGCGCCATCAGATCGCCCATCTGCAACTCCTATCCCCGCAGGATATCCCCCGATTCAGGGCTCTCGGAGTGGTCGCCAACTTTCAGCCGCTCTGGGCCTATCCCGACTCGTTTATCGAGAAGCTGACCATCCCCGTCCTCGGACCGGAACGGTCGGCCTGGCTCTATCCTATGAAGAGCTTTCACGACCAGGGTGTGGTGGTGGTAGGAGGGAGCGACTGGTCGGTCACCTCGATCAACCCGTTGCCCGCCATTCAGGTCGGCGTCACCCGTACCGACCCGGAGCAGCCTGATGCCGGTCCGCTTCTTCCCGAGCAAGCTATGACTCTACCGGCCATGCTGGCCGCCTACACCATCAACGGAGCTTACGGCATGCATCAGGAAGAGCAGACGGGAAGCCTGGAAGTAGGGAAGTTCGCCGATCTGGTGATCCTGGAGAAAAACCTCTTCGAGATTCCGGTAGACGAGATCGGCAAGGTGCGGGTTGTAAGGACGATATTGGCCGGTAAGACCGTCTATCGCAGCGAAGATTAGGTTTTCGCGATCGATGGTCGCCACCGATGGGAAAAGATTTTTCGACACCACCGGAGCCACACTCGAGCTCTTTGTAGTGCTCTTTCAGTCAGGCTTCGTTCTGGCGTCGGGACGACGTACGGAGAGGCCTCGTTATCTCCATAGAGTTCTGTAGCGACGGAGGAGAGGAGGCTGAAGCCCATGGTCTCACCTCGCAGCGCAGCAAGCGAATTGATTTGTTTGTTTCTTCTATATATATCCATATCGAACGGGTCAGCCTGGTGTCGCGGCACCCCGTTTTGATTTGGCGATTGCCAGCGGGGAGCCTAATGAAGTCGGCTGTCCTTTCATGTTTCACACGTGTGAATTTATCACGAAAACAGAATCAGAGCAAGCCCGAAGCCTGTTGTGCGTTGGAGGGAAGGAAAAAGAGCCGGTCTTTCAACCGGCTCTAGGTAGTAGTGAGTGGCTATTTTCCGACATTCCCCATCAGCTTCTCGCCTGAGTAGACTCCGAAGGCTGCGATGACACCTGCCATGACGGCGGAGGTCGCCATCATTCCGATGCCGTCAATTCTGAACCAGCCACCCATCTGAGGGGTGAAGTTGGAGACGGAAAACGCGGCTCCCACGGCCAGGACCGCTCCCAGAACGGGCTCTAGCAGACGGCGGCCGGGGGAAATGACACCTATAATGAAGGCACCTACGTAGAATCCGATGATAATAATAAGTCCTTGGGCCATAAACTCGGTATGCTTGGTGGCCGCGAACGGGAAAACGAAGAGCTTGGCCAACATTCCCAATCCGACCTGGAGGGCCAGGTAGCCGAGGACACTCAAGATCACCCAGTTGAATGAAAAACTGTTTCCCGCGGATTTGTTTTCGCTCACGACACTCACCCTCTCCCTATAACTCGAAACTCTTTTGCGCTCTGTCGACTGACTCTTGCTAGCGAAAAGTTTTGGCACTCTTGAATCCCCTTTCGGTCTCCTGACACTTCTTTCATCTTAGCAAATTTGCTTATCGTGTTCAATGAATCGGGTTTTGGATGCAAATAGGAAACTCTAAAGGCTCGGATTCGGCTCAGAAAGAAACGTCTCTCATGAGAGATTGGGAGCTTCCGAGTGCCATGGCGAACCGATTTGACTCCCGCGCTCATGACGGCGAAGTGGCGAGGGGCGATTCCGCTCTTAACGAGCTCTTTACCCTGATCTTGTCTGTCGCCGAAGAGGGAGAATACGATCCAGAGTTTCTCCAGACACGCCTCCTGCCCGCTCGAGAATCGATCCTTCGGATGGAAAAGCGGGCGGCCCTGTTCTCTATTCGACACCCCGACGAGGTGGAGCTGGAAAGCGCCATGGAGACTGCCTTGGAGCAACTGAAAGAAGCGCTGGGGGCGGTCTTTTTGTGCTTGACCGGGGAGGAGGATTTGGCGGTGATGGGGGAGGCCGCGCAATGGATTGCTCAGGGTGGTGCAACCGCCGTCGCATGTCTGAAGGCCATGGATTCGGTGGCCGAAGCACAGCCGGAGGGTTCGGCGGATTCTGTCTTGGAAACGCTCTTTCCGGCCGTCAAGGCGCAAGACTCTGCTATGATCGAGGCCGCTCTGTCGGCACTGAACGAGAGTCGGCAGACACGGCTGGGCGAGGTTCGGGCACTGGAGCGAATCTTCGCACCCCACAGTTGGCGAGAGGAGCACCTCAAGCCGATGCTCGATATCCTGGAGGAGATGGAGCGTTGCGGAGACTCTCTTTCCGAGATGTTTGGCGATGGGAGCGTGACCGTGGAGCAGGTTGCGGGTTTTTATTCGCTGGCTGTCAGGTTTGACGAATTGGTAAAGGATGCTCAGGGCCATCGTCCGTCTTTGCAATCCCTGCCTGGTGTGGGAAGGCTTCGCGAGTTGATGATGCTCCTCGGTGCCGTTTACGAACGACGGGCTCCCATCAGCGTTCTCAAAGAGGAGCTAGAGGAGTTGATAGCGGGCACGAAAGAGTGTGTGGGGTCCGAGGCGGTGGAGCTTTTGCGCCACACGGTGCACCACGACGACGTCACTCATTTCCCCGTTCTTTGGGACCGTCTGTGCGATCAAAAGTAACTTGGCTTTAACACCCTCGCTTCGCTCGCAATGGGCCGGCCATTGTTCGACTCTAAGCTGACAGCAGAGCGTTCCAGGCCTGTTGAGCAAGAAAGTCTCCCTTGGTGACAAACCCATAGAGAATGGACGAGCAATCGCCATATTGGAAAGAGAGAGCCAGAGTATCGTCTAAGAAGATGGTGCTCTTCTTTCGTCAGCTCTCAACCCTTGTCGGGGCCGCGATTCCCATCGTCGACAGTCTGGGGGTGACGGTGGAGTACGAAGAAGACTCCACTCTCCCGCTTGTGGCCGCACGCATGCAGAGTCAGCTGGCGTCGGGATTCACGCTCTCCCAAGCCGCAGCTGAGTTTCCCCGGGTTTTCTCCCCCCTGGTGGTCGCCTTTATTCGAATCGGCGAAGAGAACGGAAGTCTGGTGCGGCAGCTGGAGCAGATGGCGATCTGGATGGAGCGGGACCAGAAACTCAGAGGCAAGGTGATAGCGGCGCTCATTTACCCGGCCTGTGCTCTGTTGCTCACGATCGTCCTTACAATAGGGCTGTTTATCGCCGTCATACCAGGCTTTATCGAGATGTTTCAGGAGATGGAGATCGAGTTGCCCTGGCCCACCAAGCTCCTGGCCGCGATCACCACCGGCCTGGGCGAGCCGTTGGTGTGGGCGGGGGTTGTCTTTCTGCTCACAGCGGGGACCGTGGCTGTCCGGAGTTTCTTTGAATCGCCCTCCGGACGCCTCGCCTTCTATCGATTCTTCTTGAACGCCCCCTTGATCGGTCAACTCCTGAGATACGCGTCGGTAGCCCGGTTTTCGTTTGCCATGGCTGCCATGATGCGTTCCGGATGCAATTTCTTGCTGGCCCTGCGGCTTTCCACCGGAGTTTCCGGAAGTCCGGCACTACACGCCCGCATGGATGAGATGTTGAGCGCTGTTTCCGAAGGCGACACCTTGGCCGAGTTCATGCACCGAAATACGGAGATTTTTCCCACTGTGGCCGCCAATCTTGTGGCGGTTGCCGAAGAGTCGGCCAAGCTGCCCAAGATCTTCTTGCTTCTAGCCAGACACTTCGAAGAGTTGGTGGAGCATCAAGTGGAAACGATGGCCACCTTGCTGGAGCCGCTCCTGATGAGTAGCGTGGCTGTGGTGGTCGGATTTGTGGTGATTTCCGTCTTTCTGCCGATGTACGGTTTTCTAGACAAGTTGTAGTGCTGCGTCTTTTTAGGGTTGACGCAGTATTCTAGGCGGGATTTGAACCGGGCGACTCTGAATGAAGAGAGCTATGAGTAAACATCTACCCACTTACCTAACCCAGGAAGACAAGTTGTCCGCGGAAGAGTCGGCCAAGGTTTTTAAAGACACGGCTAAGGGTTTGGAGGAGTCCGTGGCTCCCTTCATCGTCAAAGCCCAAACCGTCATGGAAAACGCTTTCTTAGAGTGGCGCGGCGAAGGCAAGTATATCTACACCCCGGACGGCAAGGGACTCTTCGACTGCGTCGGTGCCGGTGGGGTGTTCGGTCTGGGGTTTTCCCACCCGGACGTGGTGGAGGCGGTGGTACTCCAGGCGCGACGAGGAGGGCTCGCGACCAGGGCGGGGTTTTTGCCCGGTCAAGCGGAGTTGGCAGCCAAGCTGAAAGCGATCGCTCCGGACAACCTCCAGCACGTCTACTTCGGCAATAGCGGGACCGAAGCCGTGGAGGCAGCGATCAAGCTGGCTCGTCTTTCCACCGGGAAAAAGAAGTTGATCGGTACCAAGCTCGGCTATCACGGGATGAGTATCGCCACCATCTCGCTCTCCGGCATAGGAATGTGGCGTGACGGGATCGGACCCTACCTCGAAGCGACCGAGTTGGTGACTCACGGAAATCTCGCCGAACTGGAAGAGGCGATGGACGACGACACGGCGGCCGTTGTGCTGGAACCGGTCCAGTGGGCCTCCGGCTGCAAAGTGGTCGCTCAAGACTACTTTCAGGGAGTTCGAGAGCTTTGCGACCGCTACGGCGCCAAGTTTATTCTCGACGAAGTCCAGACCGGACTGGGTCGGACGGGGAAGAAGTTTGCCCTGGAACACTGGAACGCCAGGCCCGACATTCTTTGCACCGGCAAGATCTTATCGGGCGGGATGGTGCCGGTATCGGCGGTCCTCTACACGGCCGACGTGCAGAAGGCCGAGCGGATGAGACCTCTCTTCAATAACTCGAGCTTCGGAGGAAACCCGCTTGCCTGCGCAGCCGGGATCACCACTCTGAACCTCCTGAGTGACCGCTATTTCGAAAGGGCGGAGAAGCTCGGCGACCTGATGGGAGATGCCTTTCAGGAGTTGTTGGATGAGTTCGGATATTTCTTAGCCGGATTTCACGGACTCGGACTCATGCGCTGCTTGGAGTTTCAGAACCCCTTGTTCGGAGCTGTCTTCTCCGAGTGGTTGAGAAGAGATGAATCGATTTTGACCGCGGCGATGGGTCACATCCCGCAGTTCGTCCGGATCTCTCCTCCCTTTATCTGCGACGACGAGGATATCGAGGCGCTGAAGCAGTCGTGCAAGAACGTCCTGCGGACCATGGCCGGCTTCACGCCGCAGGAGTTGTTCGAGGATTTCAACGCCAAGCTGCAGATGGTCCAGCGGGCTATGGCCGAGGCAGCCGAAGAACAGGAAGGGGCGATGGCGTGAAACCGAGGTTGGGGTTGTCCCCGGAAGAGCTGATAGAGACATTCAACCAGATGTATCTTCAGAGCTGGGGTGAGGTTTCAGAGAAGCTTCAGTGGGATTTGGCGAACTTGTCGCGCAAAGGTGCCGGAGAGGAAGTCGACCTGGGACCTTTTTTGTTGGAGTTGATGGAGGCGGTCGTGAACGCTTGCCGGGATAGTACGGTCCTGACAATCTACGAGAATAACGAGCGACTTGCCCAAGAGTTGGAAGCCTGCGGAGTGACTCTGCCCAGAGATTGAAACGACTTGTTCATGAACGGTTCATGAACTCCATCATGTGCCCTTCGGGCGCAAATCCCCGTAAAACCTGGGATAAGCCCTGAACGGACCCTTAAAATCGCCCAATATGGTTAACATAAAGTTAACAGACAGCCCTTTAACAAAAAGCAGTTCCATGGCATAATGTGAACACAGAGAGAGAACAAACGGAGGAAATTATAAGATGGCATTTGTTGGATTCGGCGGCTTTAACAGAGCTAACCAAGCAGCAATTTTACAACAGCAACAGAGTGATATGTTGCAAGCACAGAACATCTTCACCCAAATGGGTGCCGAGGCTCGTAAGTCTCAGATGCAGCGCTGGCAGATCAACTCTGAACTTCAAACCAAGATTCACGAAATCACTGCGAAAGTAACAGTGAACAAAGCTAAAATGGCTGACAAAGCTATGAACGCTATCACTCAGTACATTTCCAGCTAAATTTCCGACATCTGTTATCGAAAAAGCCTCGAGTTTCGGGGCTTTTTTCGTATTTTCAGATAACGCGGTTTGGAGAGTTTTTAACATGAAAAAAGACATCTCTTGAACGAAGTGGTATATAGTGAGTGAGACTAGAGATACTCTGGCTGGAAGGTAACCATGAAGAAGATTCAAAATCCCGTCGGACAAAATGTGCAGCAAGCGCGAATGCTGCAGCAGAACCGGCAAAAGCAGCTTCAAACGGATGTTAGCAATGCGAAGACGACCAACGCCACCACGATAGGGCGTCAGACGAATCGCACCGCTGATGATAAGAAGACCGAGACTCCGAAGGAGAAGGTTACCATCACCACTGCTCGTGCCGAAGAGCAGAAGGAAGCCAAGCCTCAACAGCAGGATGCCCCCAAAGTCGAGAATCAGGTCGATTCTCAACCATCGGCACCCAAAGAGAAGACTTCAGACGAGCTGAAGACGGACTTTCTGAATAAGTTCGCCGACAATCTGGATGAAAACGCGGCCAGCGAGATCGCCAAGAAGACCGGCGCCTCCATGGCCGAGATCGCCCAGAACGGCGGCAACGAAACCGAAGCTGAGCCGGTCCTCGCGGCCCACACAAGAAATTACGCCAAGTCGATCATCAACAAGAAAATGCCGAACGCCTCGGCTGCTGAAATTCGGGAAGCCGCGAAGAGCGATCCCGAGATCGCCAAGGCCGTCAACCTGATGGACGCCTCTTCGGCGTACATGAAGCAGGTTGTCAAAGAGAAGTCGGAAGGACCTCAGGCGCCCGGCGAACCTGTGGCCCCCGGCGATTCCGACCTTGCCGGTCCGCCCGCCACCGGAGCCCCGGGAACTCAGCCCGGAGTCGATCCTTTCGCGGCCCGAAGAGCGGCGATGGATGGGCAACAGCCTCCCGGCGGTGGTGGTGATTCCGGTCAAACGCCTCCTCCCGGAGAGGGTGGTGGCCCCACGCCCCCCTATCACCTCTCTCCTGAAAAGCAAGCTGAAATGATGGCTCAGAATCATCAGACGATGATGGAGGTCCAGAAGATCTTTACTCAGATGTTCGCGGATATGCAGAAGGCCGCCGCTCAGCGTCACCAGATTATGCAAGAAACGGCCATTGCGATTTCCGACATCATGATGTCGCTGCACACCAAGCGCGCGGCTTCGTTCGCCAAGCATCATCAGGCCTATCTGACGATCTTGACGGACTCCTGGGGCTAAAGACCAGTTCCGCGGAAGAAGGCCCGTCCGCGGGCCTTTTTCATTTCACGACATGTTCTCACCGGGGGTACTTTGCCATCATCAGAGAACCCTCGGGCATGAAGCTTACTGCCGAACAGCAGGCTGCCCTGGAGAGGTTGGCCGAGCGTCTTGAGTTCGAGATTGAGCGAAACGGTGAATTGGTGCTCAGCGCCATGGAGTGGCGCCTGGAGGGGCCGAACGAGCAGTTTGACCCCGCCGACCCTTACCTCGGGCTGACACCGGAGTTTCTGTCTATTGTCGACGAACTGTACGGCTCACCGGAAGGCTGGCTCAAGACCTATATCGGGCTGCTGCTATGTCTTTCCGGTGGTGGTCAGTTAGCGGAGAGATTCCGAAGCATGTCGTCTCGGCTGTGGATGAAAACGATTTACGAGGGTCGGGCGATCTGGTACAGCGCGTTTCCCCCGCTCGACGGTGGGGGGTCCAGTCAGGCTCGTGTTTTTCACCAGTATCTGAGTAAGAAATACTCGGGCCGCCTCTTCGAGACGTGTTTCGAGTGGTGTTGTGGTCCCGGCTTTCTGGGGTTTTCGACTCTGTGGTCGGGGCTGTGTAAGGAACTCGTCCTGGCTGATATCAACGAATCGATCGTGCCGGGGATCGAAAGGACCGTCCGTGAGAACGGGTTGGAGGGACGAGTTCGTTATTATATCAGTGACAACTTGAGGGAGGTGCCCGGTGACGAGAAGTTTGATCTTGTTCTGGGCAATCCACCCTGGGCGTTTCGAGAGATCCCCGATCTCCCCAACCCCCTGATACCGAACGATCCGGACTGGCAAATTCACAGGCGATTCTTCGAGCAGCTGCCCGACTTCTTGACCGAGGACGCCCGGGTCTGCATCAGTGCTTATGAGCCGTTCCGCGAAGTGGCGTACATTCAGCAGCAGTTGGAGCCTTGGGATATCAGGCCACGACCACCCATCTTGGATTTTCGAGAGTTCTTGCGGGAATCGAGATTCTTTATCAAAGAGATCTATCGCGGTCGGCCTGATCCTCAGGTGGCCTACGGGGAGGGGATGTCGCTGCTGCTCATCGAGAGAGGCTCGAGGCCGGAGCAGACCGTCGGCCTGCCTGATTTGATCGGGTTGGGGGGGCGAAAAGAGGAGCAGCCGGCCGAATCCTTTCAGTTTGACCTGACGGTGGTTCAGGGGTTGCCTCTGGCTCAGATGGTGCAACACGCCGTCCAGATCGAGGCCCTGAGGACGGGGGTCGGCCAGTCGCTGGTCGATCACCATCTCACTCGGGTTTTGAGTGATGTCTTTGGGCATCGCCGAAACGCAACACCTTCAGCCCTTCAAGCCTTGCAGCTTTCTCCGGAATTTGCCGCCGCCTTCCCTGATTGGACGGACCCGAACAGTTTTCATTATCAGCCCCCGGTCGAGGGCTTGAGGCTGAATCCCGAGTCTTGCCAGGAAGAAGTAAAGAGCCTGAGGCTGCAGCTAGGTCAGGACGCGCCCGTCGGAATCGGGCTTCGGACTCTGCAGGTCCTGCTCAAGGAGCTTCCTCCTACCGTCTCGTTTTGCGCGCTCGTGAAGCCGGGGTTTGATGAGAGTCGAACCCGCGATTTTATGGAGCGTTTCGAGGGGTACTCCGAAACGAGAGTCACTTTCTTTCAGCACGGTCATCAGACTCTGTTTGCTCAGGATAACGGTCGCCTGGCGATCGTGCCGGGCGGAACGAAAGTGCTGCTGACTCCTGGTGGGCTGTCCACTCATCGGCCGGGTGACGTGTTGGTGGCGGCCCCCATTCCGTTAGTGCGGTCGCGCCTCATTTGGGAGGGTGGAAACCTTCTTTGCGATGGTCGTTTTTCGGTGGTCGGGGCCAACTCGATCGCTGCCAATATGAGAGGATTCGGGCTGACCGAAGAGCAGGTGGTGAGGGCCTTTGCTTTGGAGACGGGCTATCGAGTTCACGTGCTGGGGGAGGTGGAGAAGGCCGTCGCCGCTTTAGTTCGCGGTGAGCGGGGCGGCGCTGTGTCTCACGCTGTCGACGGGGGGCAGGCGGACTTTCACATCGACCTGGATTGCTGCCTTCTGGGCGCGCCGGCCGACGGACCTCCGCGGGTGGCGGTGGCCGATCCTGAACTCGGCTTGAGCTATCTCCATCAGGCGATGGCTCTGGACCACCTTTTCTCAGGGCACTGTCTCGGAGCTACCGAAGCGCGTGAACTCTTTCAACGAGCGGTGGAAGATTCGGTCATTCGCCGGGCACCGATACTGGCGGATTATTGTCGAACCTTGCGAGCGGCAGGGTATGAAGTGCATCGCGTGCCCGATATTCGACTTGTCTCTGACTACAACTATCTCGGTCGGGTCAATACGACGTTTGGATACTGCAACGCTCTTGCGCTGAGATTGGAGGGGAGGCCCACGCTCGCCCTGCTATCCTGCGGGATGGAGGAGATGGAAGCCGAGGTGGAACGAGTGTATTGCGGACTTGGAGTCGACGTGCTTTGGCTGGGAGACCGACACATGGCAGAAGACCTCCTCAGTATGCGAGGAGGTCTCCATTGCTTTTGCTCAATTCTCAGCTAACGGTTACGACATCGTCGAGGATTCTCGATACATCGTCTCAACTCGTTTGAAGTTGTCACGGTTGATGCGCATGGCTTCGTTCAGCAAGTCGTTGCCCTGCCGACAAAGCTCCAGTCCCTCTTCGAGATGAGCAACATCCACTTCGTCGATAAACTGGGATAGACGAGCGACTCCGTCGTTCCAGTGAGCTATGCCGGAGAATCCGACTTCCAACTCTTCCCGCATGTCTTCGATCGCTTCGGGTGGTATCTCGATCTGACGGATAAAGTCTTCTCGCTCTTGCAGTTTCTCGGCCAACTGGTCCACGTAGTCGGCAAACTGTTCGGTCGTCCATTCGCCGGAGGCTACTTTTTGACAGGCCTCTTCGACTTCTTGTAGGTGTCGGTCAATCACTTCGGGCTGTTGATTGCCCATAGCTTGACCCATGATTTTCGCTTGATGAGGATTAGGTGTATTACTTCCAGCCACGATTTCGCTCCAATTTCGTTCGCTTACCTGATTCTGTTGGGTTTCATTCGATCCCTTCCGGATCGATGCCGAGCGAGCGCATGAGCGCTTCGTCGGTCTCTTTGAAACTTTCTTGAGTCTCGAAGGCAAGCAAAATGACTTCCTCGCTGGTCTTGTCACCGCGAGCGATATGAAGTCTAGCCTGATCGAGAAGGGAGTCCTGGCCGGTATGAACCCAGTCTATGAGTGTGTCGAGTCCGTTGAGATAGCAATCCAGGCCTTCGGCGGCCTTATCGTAGTACTCTTGAGCGACCAGGTAGGTTTCTTCATCCATCATCGATTCGGGCAGTGAGTTTTCGAAAAGTTGTTCGGTTTTCTTCCGAAGGAGCTCGACCCTGAAAAGAAATTCTTTTTTTTCAATATCGCGACATCGAAGCAGTAAAATCTGCTTTTCGAGCCCTTCGGCAAGCCCCGGGAAACGCCCGATTTTATTGATTTTCTCTCTGATCGACTCGGAACTCATGATACAAAACAGGGGTTCAGAGCTGAATGTTACATTCCCTCCGGGTGACAAAAAATGTTCTTTGGTCACGAGGACATACTTCGGAACCTGAGAACAACGAGGGGCAACTTGGGGAAAATTATTCAATTGTGAGGTTGGATGCTTATGTGTAAATGGAAGAGATTTGTGGTCAGTGTGCTGTTGTCAGTTGGCCTCGTTGCTGGGATGGCGGCTGCTGAGACAGTCTACTCCGTGAGAGAAGGCGATACGATTGAGAGCGTGGCCGAGGTGCACAACACCTCGACCGGCAAGATTCGTGAGCTGAACCCTCACCTGGCCGAACAGGCCTTCGAACCCGGTCTTATTTTACTTTTGCCGGATAATTTATCGGAAGAGATTGAGCGGCAGCAGCAGCGGGTCACCGACCCCGTCGTCGTCGCCGGTGTCTTGCACGACCCCCCGAAAGCTAACGCCGTACCGGTGACGGCTGAAGAGAAGCGCCGAATGGAAGCGGAGCGTCGTCGGAAGTCACTGGCTTCGCGCCGAGGTCAAAGAGTGAAGGCCCTGGCCGCCACCGCTCATAGCTACCTGGGCACTCCCTACCTTATGGGTGGAACGACTCGCCGAGCCATCGACTGCTCGGCCTTCACTCAAAACGTCTATGCCGCCCACGGCATCAAGTTGCCCCGTACCGCGGATGTGCAGTACAATGTCGGCAACAAGGTTCCTCGCGGACAGGAACAGCCCGGCGACCTGGTGTTTTTCGAAACCTATCTCCCCGGGCCCAGCCATGTGGGTATCTACCTGGGTAACGGGAAGTTTATTCACGCTAGTTCCTCTAGGGGAGTAACAATTACACCGCTCAACAGTTACTACTTTGGTCCGCGATACCTAGGAGCAAAAAGAGTCTTTTAGTGAACGAAACCGACAAGACACCTGAATCTATCGGGTCCACGTCACCTACTCGCGAGGACCGCCTAATGGCGGCCCTCGCTTATCCTTTCTGGTTTGTCATTTTCCCCCTTATCTACATGACGCCGGACAAGCGGAACGAGCCGTTTCTCAGGTCGCACAGCTACCAGGGGGCTGTACTCGGTGTGATGGGCGTGGTCGGCCTCAGCGTTTTGCGGGCCTTCCTGACGACGGTCTTACGATGGTTCATCCTTTTTGATGTCTTACTCTACCCGGTCCTGAAGGCCGCCGAGTACGGAGTCATGGCTATGATGGCCTACGGCGCCGTGTTCGCGTTGATGGGCAAGAAGGCGCGCATCCCGTACGTGACGGATTTCGTGAAGTCGCTGAGCGAGAAGTGATCGCTTAGCCCCAAAATGTGAGCGAGCACACATTTTGGAGCCCCGAGACCTGCTATCGTTGAAAGGTAGTTCAGAAACCGGAGGCCCAAGATGCAAGGATACACCCACCCTCAATACCAAGAACTCCTTCGACTCCTGGCTGCTGAGGCGCAAATGACGGCCCAGGACTATCTGAACCACAACCTGGAACTCTCCTAAGAGTGACAACAATGAGTAACTAGGGACACGCCCTAAAGGCCCGGACAGTGCAACGTCCGGGCCTTTGTCTATTTTTACAACTCTATTTGAGTCGGTAGTCCGCGGTCATCATGTAGTGGTCGGAGAGCTGTGACCCATGAAAAATCCGTGAAAAAAAAAGAAGCGGGGATGGTGGCATTCGTATTGACGACCTACCTCCGTTGTGATAACTTTTGCGTGCCTGCGGATGTGGCGGAATTGGTAGACGCGCATGATTCAGGTTCATGTGGGCTAACGCCCGTGGGAGTTCGAGTCTCCCTTTCCGCACCAATAAATGAGAGCCGCGAGGCTCTTTTTTGTTTTCAGCCGAGCTCACGGTTCACACTTCCATCACACCGGAAAAGCCCCGTTTTTGGAGGTTTCTTTAGGAGATCTACCGGTGAACGGTCGATTTTGAATAAATTCAGTAGTGGATTTAACATTCTTTTAACACTTGCTTGACCGTTTCAAAACGTAGTGCGGAGTCGGCTCTGTATTCTAGACTCAAGAATATACAGACGGAGATAACAACCAATGACCAAGAAGCTCTCAGCAAGGATTGTGCCCGAACTTGAAAAGCGACTCAGAGAGTCGGGCCTTCTCACCGCAATCGTGACCCTCGACTCGCCCCGCTTCAAGCACTACTTGAAGAAGCCGGCGAACCTTCTCCACGACCGTTGGACCTATATGGAGCGCGACGATGCGCGGGGTGTCCTTTACCGGCTCGGCAGTGAGAGAGGTATTCGCCAGGAGCTGAACATCAGCCGCCGCACCAAGCAGGCGACCGTCACCACTTACGACCCCAGAGCCGGACGCGAGCAGAGCATCGTCTTCGACCTGGTCAGCAAAGCCGTGATTTCGAATACCGTCAGACACGACTCCGCCGGCGTCAAAGTGACTCACAACTTTCTCTTCCTGAACAAGCGCGAAGGTCTTCTTCGACGCGCCAAGGCCGAGGAAGTCGCCGCAGTCTAATTTGCAGCTCAAATAGAACGGGTAAATCCCGTTTCTTCGTGAATACTCCCTCAACCATTTGACTTGAGGGAGTATTTTCTATGTCTGAACTAGCCGATATCGGTCTCTACGGCCTGGCCGTGATGGGCCAGAACCTGGTGCTCAATATGAACGACCACGGATTTAAGGTGGCGGTGAGTAACCGGAGTAGCGGCAAGGTGGACGCCTTCTTGGAGCAAGAGGCTCAGGGGACTTCCATCGTGGGTTTTCACGAGGTTAAGGATATGATCGCCGCTATCCGAAAGCCGCGGGTGGTGATGCTGATGGTGAAGGCCGGCAAGCCGGTCGATCTGACGATGGAGGCGATGCTCCCTCACTTGGAGCCGGGCGACATTATCATCGACGGCGGCAACTCCAATTTTGAAGACACCAATCGGCGCTGCAAAGAGATGGCGGAAAAGGGTCTGCTCTTCATCGGGGCCGGTGTCTCCGGTGGGGAAGAGGGGGCTCGTCACGGTCCTTCCATTATGCCCGGTGGTCACAAAGACGCCTGGGAGCGAATCAAGCCTATTTTGCAGGGAGTGGCGGCTAAGACCGAGTCCGGCGAGCCTTGCTGCGACTGGGTGGGCGAAGACGGGGCCGGTCACTTCGTGAAGATGGTGCACAACGGTATCGAATACGGCGATATGCAGCTTATCTGTGAAGCCTACGATCTGATGACCAATTTTCTCGGCATGCCGGCTAAGGAATGCTCCGAGGTTTTCACGGAATGGAACAAAGGCAAGCTGGACTCTTACCTCATCGAGATCACCAAGAATATTCTGGCCTACGTGGATGAAGACGGCGAGCCGCTGGTGGAGAAGATTTTGGATACGGCTGGTCAGAAAGGGACCGGCAAGTGGACGGCTGTCTCGGCTCTCGATCAGGGTATTCCGCTCACTTTGATCGGGGAGGCTGTCTTCAGCCGCTTCCTCTCGGCGCTCAAGGACGAGAGAGTGGAAGCGGCTCAAAAACTGGGTAGCGAGATCAAAAACGTGGGGGCTCAGAAAGAGACGTTTCTGGGCTGGCTGGAAGATGCTCTGTACGGAGCTAAGCTGATCAGTTATGCCCAGGGATATATGCTGTTCAGGGCGGCCGCGAAAAATTTCGGATGGAACCTCAACTACGGCGGAATCGCTTTGATGTGGCGGGAAGGCTGCATTATTCGCTCGCGCTTTTTGGGCGATATTAAAGCCGCCTTCGAGGCTGAACCGGATTTGGAGAACTTGCTTTTTGCTCCTTACTTTAAAGAACAGATCAAGAAGGCCGAGGAAGGCTGGCGTAACGTTGTCTCCACCGCCGTCCGCGCCGGAGTGGCCGTCCCGGCTCTAGCCACGGCGCTATCGTTCTACGACGGCTACCGTCGGGACCGGCTGCCGGCCAACTTGCTGCAGGCTCAGCGGGACTACTTCGGTGCTCACACTTACGAGCGCTTGGACAAACCTCGCGGGGAGTTCTTTCACACCGACTGGACCGGCGAGGGTGGTCGGGTGACTTCGGGTACCTACAACGCCTAGGCCGATGCGGCGGCGAATGCTTCGATGCGGTGGCATCGAGCCTAAGGACAAGTAGACTGCTTCCCCGCTCACTAACAAAAAGTCGCAGGATCCTTGCCCCAAGTTTGGCCAAGTAGCCTGATTTTCTCGGAAATAGGGGCAAGGATCCTGCGACTTTTTGTGAGTGACTTGTGAAAGAGTCTACCGGGTCGTGGCAGTCGGCGGCTCGATGCGTCCTTTGCCGTAAAGGTGAATAATGGCCGCGTCGTCGGGCTCCATCGACATCACCATGACCGAGACGGGGCCCTCGCCCTCGGGGCTGTTTTAAGACGTACGCTAGCCGTTGGAGACCTGGATGTCCGCCGGGAGTTGACGGAAAAATTCGGTAGTGAGACGCACCGCCTCGGGATCGCCGCCTAAGGTGAACTTTAGTAGCGGAGACTCGCTCGAGATCTGTTCCGGTATCTCGTCGTCCGAGCGATCGCAGACAGCCCAGCAAAGGTTGGGACCAGCGGGGTCTCCGGCCACTTCGACCAACTGGATGAGGAGAGCGTCGGAGGGCAGAGGGGAGATGTCCGGCAGGCTGGAGATGATGATCGTGGGCCCGTCCTTGAGAAAGCTCTCGGTGGTTGCTCGTGCCGAAACTCCGAGATAGAGTGCGGCTCGAAGAGCCTTCTGCGCGTCTGAGTCGTAGACGCCCAAGATCGGACGGTCTTTCAGCGCGCACGCCCGACCCAAGAAGAGGGCGATACGACTGACTCCGTGGATCGAAACTTGGAGCGGTTTTAATGGTTCCCATTCCATAAGGGCGCGACTTTTCAAGAAAACCAGGATTTTATCTTGCTTCCCGAGGATATTGCGCTATTCTCAAGGATCTTTTGGAGCAAACTATGAGCACAGTCACCGCCACAGAGGAATTTACAGAGCTAGATTCGGTTGTGGTCAGGTTTTCGGGGGACTCCGGAGACGGCATGCAGTTGACGGGGACGCAGTTTACCAACGCGTCTGCGATCGCGGGCAACGACATCTCCACCTTTCCCGATTTCCCGGCAGAAATTCGAGCCCCCGCCGGCACCCTGGCCGGGGTCAGCGGCTTTCAGGTCAATCTCAGTTCACACGAAATCTTTACCCCCGGCGACAGCACCGATGTGCTGGTCGCGATGAATCCGGCTGCTTTGGCGGCCAATCTGCCGGACCTCAGAGACGATTGCATCGTGATTGTGAACGAAGACGCTTTCACCAAGCACAACATCAAGAAGGCCGGGTTTGCCGAAAATCCTCTTGAGGACGGCACGCTGGAACGTTTTCGCCTCCATCGTGTCAAGCTGACCACCCTCAACAGAGAAGCGGTCGCCGATATTGAGGGGCTCTCACAGAAAGAGATCGACAGAACCAAGAACTTCTTCTCGTTAGGACTTATCTGCTGGATGTACGACCGCCCCATGGAGCCGACTCTGGAATGGGTGCAGAAGAAGTTTAAGAAAAACCCGACTCTCGTCGAAGTGAACACGAAGGCGTTCAAGGCCGGTTTTCACTACGGTGAAACCACGGAGACGTTTCAGCTGCGGTTTCGTATCGCTCCGGCCCGCCTCAACGACGGAATCTACCGGAAGATTACCGGGAACGAAGCCCTGGCGCTCGGTCTGGTGACGGCCGGCAAGCTGGCCAACAAGGATATCTTCTACGGGAGCTATCCGATCACGCCGGCCAGCGATATTCTGCACGCTCTCGCCGCTCTGCGACACTTCGGAGTAAGAACTTTTCAGGCCGAAGACGAAATCGCGGCTATGGGGGCGACCGTGGGAGCAGCCTTCGCCGGAGCCTTCGCGGTCACCGCTTCCAGCGGTCCCGGTGTGGCTCTCAAGAGTGAGGCGCTGAACCTCGGGCTGGCTCTGGAACTCCCCATGATTCTTATCGACGTGCAGCGAGGCGGGCCCAGTACCGGACTACCGACTAAGACGGAACAGTCCGACCTGATGATGGCTCTCTTCGGTCGCAACGGGGAAGCGCCGCTGCCGATCATCGCGGCCTGCTCGCCCTCCGACTGTTTCGACACGGCGATTGAAGCTTTTCGTTTCGCGGTGAGAGCGACCTGCCCGGTCATCATCCTCTCGGATGGTTACCTGGGCAACAGCGCCGAACCATGGAAGATACCCGACCCGGGCAAGATGGAGCCGATCAAAGTCGTTCATCCCAGCAAGGTGGACGGCCAGGAGTTCATGCCTTACGAGCGAGACCCGGAGACTCTGGGTCGGCCGTGGGCTATCCCGGGCACACCGGGTCTGGAGCACCGTGTGGGGGGTCTCGGCAAGGCGCCTGTGACAGGAAACGTGTCCTACCGTCCGGAGCACCACGCTCAGATGGTGGAAGACCGCCAGGCCAAGGTCGACAAACTGACCGACATCATCCCCGATCAGACGACTCACGGCCCCGACTCCGGCGACCTTCTGGTGATGGGCTGGGGTAGCACCTACGGCGCTATCAGAGCGGCCGTGTCGCGAGCGCAGTCGGAAGGATACTCCGTGTCTTCCACTCAGCTTCGTCACATCTGTCCTCTGCCCAAGAATCTGCCCGATTTGATGGGTCGGTTTAAGAAGGTCTTGATACCGGAAATGAACTGCGGCCAGTTGGCATTTTACCTCCGTGGTAAACTGGGAGTCGAGGTGGAAAGCCTCACCCAGATTACCGGTCGGCCCTTCAAAATCGAAACGATCCAGGACGCGATTCGCGATCTGCTTGGAAAGGACGCAAAATAATGGCAACCCGAACAGCTAACGGAAAAGCCCCCACACCCAAGCTCAGTCGGAAGGACTTCGCCTCCGACCAGGACGTCAGATGGTGTCCCGGCTGCGGAGACTACGCGATCCTGGCTCAGATGCAGAAGATGCTGCCGGAGTTGGATATACCTAAAGAGGACATCGTCTTCGTGTCCGGCATCGGATGCTCCAGTCGCTTCCCGTACTACATGAATACCTATGGCATCCACAGCATTCACGGACGAGCTCCCACGCTTGCCTCGGGCATCAAACTGACCAATCCGAAGCTGAAGGTGTTCGTCATTACCGGAGACGGAGACGCGCTCTCCATCGGTGGAAACCACTTGATGCACGTCCTGCGGCGGAACATCGACCTCACGGTGGTGCTTTTCAACAACCGGATCTACGGACTGACCAAGGGACAGTTTTCGCCCACCAGCCGAACCGGCCACGTCACCAAGTCTTCTCCCTTAGGCTCCATCGAGCAGCCCCTGAATCCGCTTTCGGTGGCGCTTGCCGCTGAAGCGACTTTCGTGGCTCGCTCCATAGACGTGGAGACGAAGCATCTCCAGGATACACTGCAGCAAGCGGCTCAACACAAGGGCGCAAGCTTCGTGGAGGTTCTACAGAACTGTAATATCTTCAACGACGGCGCCTGGCACCACGTGACCAAAGATGACGCCAAGGAAGACCATCTTCTCAGACTGGAACCCGGACAGCCTCTGGTGTTCGGTCAGGAGAAGCAGAAGGGTCTTCGAGTGAGCGGCCTGGGTCTGGAAGTGGTAGAAGCTTCTCAAGCAGACACTTCGCCCTTCGACCCGACCGAAAAGAGCGGTGCCCTGGCTTACGCGCTTTCTCGAATGGAGTATCCCGACTTCCCTGTTCCCATCGGCGTTTTTCGCCAGGTCGACATGCCTACTTACGAGACCGACATGGATGCTCAGGTGGCCTTCGCCAAAAGCAAGAAAGGTGACGGAGACCTGTTGGACCTCTACCTATCCTCCGACATTTGGAAAGTCGGCGGAGACGGCAAAGTGCCCGAAGAGCGGAATGAGTTGAAGAAGCAAATCCGCTCTTAGACTCCTAAGCGAAAAAAGGCTCGCGATGACCGCGGGCCTTTTTTTCGTTCAGAGGGCTGGGCCCTAGCCTGGAGGGGACTCGAGAAGCTCTTTGGGCGGCGTGATCCGAGACTCCAGGAACTCATCCAGGGTCTCCAGCCAATCCACCACGGGCTTACTCAGTTTGTCGCTGGAAAGAGAGAACACGACGGCAGCGGCAGCTTCTTCAAACTCTTCTGTTTCCACCAGGAGCTGGGCTCTTGAGAGATGAGCGGGCTCGAACGCCGGGTCGATGTCGATGGCGCTATTCAAGGCGCGCAAGGCAAGTTCGGTCTTTTTGAGTCGCTGGTAGCAAGCGGCTAAGTCCATCCATACTTCCAGCAGGCTGGAGTCGGTACGAAGCAGCTTCTGCAGTTGGACAACAGCCAGGCTGTCTTTACCGGTAGCACTATAGGCGCGGGCCAGGTTGACCAGATGCCGCCAATCGTCGGAATAGGTGCGCTGCAGTTGACGATAGAAATCGATCAGCTGCCGGCTGTTATCCGGCAAAGAAAAATGCTCGTAAACACTAGCATTAAGATCCTTTCCGAAAGGATCGGCTGCTAGTCCGTCTCTGACGGTATGTAGCTCTTGCTCTGTCACCAAACACTAAAAACCTGGAGCCGACGTTTCGCTGCGGAAAGAACTCTGTCCTGCGGTTGTCTTTCCTGACTCGAATTCGATTCAGCCGGTCTCTGAGGAGAGCCGGCGGACTCGCTGTAGCGTTCCCTTTACTCCAGGGTGCTGCCTGGTCATCTCGAAAGGAAACGAAATGATCCTCTTTTTCGGTAAAAAACGGATGCTCGTCTTCGCTCTGGTGGCCACACTGAGTTTGCCCGGTCTTGCCAAAGACCACCCGGAGGTGACGGAAGCCCAGGTTCGACCGCCCCAGGGATGGCCTCAACATAGAGTTGAGAGTGGACAGACTCTTTGGCGGATTAGTAAGGGGTACGGAATTCCGGTCGACGAACTGATGCAGGCCAACAACCTGACCGGCACCACCCTCATGCCGGGAGATGTTCTCTATCTCCCCCGCGAGGTGAAGCCGGAATGGACATCGCCGCCGGAAAAGGTGGAAGCCCCGGCGGCGGAGGCAGCCTCCATCGTGGAACCGACGGCGGCCTCGAGTCCCCCCGATAGGCTCGAACCCAAGCCGCTGGGGGAGTGGGTGGAAGTCAGGCTGCCGGACCAGTCGAGAGCCTGGGTGAGAGCGGAGAACCTCGTGCTCGGCTCGTGGCAGCCTCGCGACCGGGAGCATCTGGTCAGCACGGCAAGAGCCTTTCTCGGAGTCCCTTATAAATGGGGTGGAACCAACCCGAACGGCTACGACTGTTCCGGCTTTGTGCAAGAGGTGTTTCGGCTCTCGGGTCATTCCGTGCCTCGAATGGCCGATGCTCAATACGAGAAGCTGGAGAAGGTGGACAAGGAAGGGCTCGTTCCGGGAGACCTGGTGTTTTTTAACACCGATGGCAGCGGGGTGAGTCACGTGGGGATCTACAGCGGGGACGGCAGGTTTCTTCACGCCTCGTCTTCCCGTGGGGTGATCGAGTCGGCTCTCGATGAATCGTACTATTCGACTCGCTACGTGGGAGCTTCCAGACCCGATTCTCTGCCGGTCTTGAGCGGCAGCAATTTCTAGACAAAAAAAAGAGCCGTCAAGTCGCTTTGAGGATGATTAGCAGGAGGGTCCACAACGCTTTGTTTGACTTGACGGCGTGTTATTCGCTTGTAGGGTTAGTATAGCGAGCGGGCCGTCCGATGTGAGACCGGAATTGTTTCTGTCCTGTAAACTTTGTAAACGGCTTCCGGAGTTTTGTAAACCGGCGTTAACATGCTCGCTGTTCGTGGAAAGCTTGCTTAGGATCCTAGAAGAGCGGTTTGAACGAAAGATCGAGTGCCTTGAGAAAGTCTCGCCAACCCTTGGGTAGGGTAGCGTCGTCTCGACCGGCCTTTAGGTGGAACGACACGGAGTGTTCGTTTTTCTGAAAGGGGACCGTGCTTTTGAAGCTGTCCAGGGCGAGGGAAGTCTGCTCGGGCAGAATTTTTCGCCGCTCGAGTTCTTTGAGGAAGCTGCCCAGGTCGACCCGCCGGCTGAAGAGACCGTCGGTGCCGACGGCGGCGGCAAGGGCGCTCTTCACTCCCGCGGAGACCGAACTGTCGGACCAGGAATCGGCAAGCTTACCGCCCAGAGAATCGAGGGAGGGGAGCAACCGCTCCTTGAACTGAGTCGTATCGACGACGGCAAAGCTGGGAGTGGTCGACTTGGCTTCCCGGGCCATCTGACAAGCTGTTTCGAGTGGAGAATCTTGGGCCAGAATTTGGGGATTGAGTAGCTCTTCGAGTTCTAGTCCGCGGGCTTTGATCTTGTGAGGCGAGGCTAAAACCAAGCCGGCCCAGGGAGAGAGTCTGGTCAAGACTTCAAGCTGACCCTGTAGGCAGGCGTCCAGGATGGTGATATCGAGCTTGCTGTTTTCCAGGGCGGTCGACATTTCGCTCAAATCCATGGAGGCCAGGGTGGTGCGGTCCCCGTGTCCGCTGAGAAACAGGAGTTGTCTGGCTTGGGGGTTGATCTCTTTGGCCTGGTCGACCAGCGAGCGGAGTCTCTGTGGACCGGCCTCTCCCGGACTCGGCTCGGTGGAGTGGCCGAGATGGCGGCGGGTTTCCGCTTTCCATTGAGGTGCTTTCAGGGAGCGGCCCAGGAAATATCCGGCTGGAGCCGTGAAAGCAGCCAGTCCTATCGCTCCCCCGACGAGAGCCCCGGTGGCCCCGTGGAGGCCCCAGCCGGCCCAACTCGCCAAGGCCGCCGGTGCCAGACCGAGGCCCGCGAAAAGCGCGGCATCCTTGGCCCGGGAGTGACGCTGCCCGTCCAAGACCACGTCCATCGCCCCATCGGAATTGTCTCGAGCTTTCTCCAGGCGGTCGACCGCGTTGAGCTTGAGCGACTCGATATGGGTGGCCTTGGCGTCGATGTAGGCGCTCACTGAGACGATAGGTTTCTTGACTGTCGAAGCGATTCTCATCTCCTTAATTCTACCGGCCGACCGTTAAGGCGACGTCAAGGATTCGAAAATTTGATCTGTCGGCCCGCCTGGGCGTATAATATGGGGAGTTTGATCAGACTCTCGTTATGCATTGGCTCCGCCACCAGGCGTTTGGGCCCAAAAACATCGGGTAATCTTCCACGATGAAGAACATCAGGCCCACCAGGGCACTGGAGAAAAGAGCCGGAATTTCTCCGCTCGCTCTTACTTTGCACGTGCTGGTCGTGTTCATCTGTTTTGTGGGGATTCTTCTCATTAACTTCTGGCCCGACCAGATCGACCTGCGCGAGGGGGAGGTGAGCCCGCGAGCTATTATGGCCGACAAGCGGGTTGAGATCCTCAACGAGCAGGCCACCGAGGATGCCCGACGACGGGCTGCCGCGATCGTTCCGGAAAGATATACTTTCAACAGCGACGCCATCAATCTCGGCGCCACGAAGATCGACGAAACGTTCGTGGCCATCGACAAAGTCGCTTCCACCCGCAAACCGGATAAGCCGCTGGACGGGAAAGTCGTCAAAGACCTGAAGCTCAAGCTTCCTCTGAACCTTGGCGAGACGCCGCTTCGGACTCTCCTAGAGCTCGGGGCTGATGAGCGTTTCACTCTCCAAAACGGAGCTCTCCACATCTTCTATAAGCTCATGGACGATTCCATTACCGAAGCTCGCCTCGATGAAGTGCGGTCGCAAACCGCCGGCCTGGTGGACGAGCAGATGGCAGCCTCGGCCGATGACACCAGGCAAGCCCTCGTTCAGCTTATTAACGACGCCGTGCAGGTCAACCAGATCCCGAGCTTTGAGAAGACTCAAAAAGCCAAGCGAGAGGCCATGGCGGCGGTGCCTCCGGTGATGACCATCATTCCTAAGGGTGCCGCCGTGGTGCGCGAAGGCGAAATGGTGACCGGTGACCAGATCAAGATCTTGGAGGAGCTCGGCCTCTACAAGCCCCGCCTCGACTCCAACCGAATCCTGGGTGTGTGCCTCATGGTCATGCTCTGTCTGGGCGTACTGTATGGGTATCTCTTCCGCTATCGGCAAGACTTTACGTCCAACCCTCGCTATCTGTATGTTCTCGGTGTCATTATGGTGGCCGTGGCCGCGATCTGCCGGCTTCTGATGGAGTATTCCGGATTCCTCACGCCGGTGGCTATCGCCTCGGTCCTGGTGACGACCCTGATGGACCGGCGGCTGGGTCTCCTGGTCACCGGAGTTCAAGCCCTGCTCATCGGAGTGATGGCCGGATCGCTTGCCGTTTGTGGCGTTGGATTTCTGACCGGCGCGGTGGGCGTGCTGGCCCTTTCCCGAGTGGATTCGAGAAACCAGATGATTCGGGCAACCTTGTTGGTTGGTTTCTCCAACTTCGTGGCCGTGGTGGCTTTTCAGTTGGTGGACGGAGCCAACATTCAAGACGTCATGGAGGCTGCCGGTTTCGGCCTGCTTAACGGTCTCCTTAGCGGCTGGGTGGCCGTCGGCTCCCTGCCGATGTTCGAACACTTTTCCGGTATCACCACTCATTTCCGGCTGCTCGACCTCTCCAACATGAACGAGCCGCTGTTGCGTCGCCTGACCCTGGAGGCGCCCGGCACATATCAGCATTCTATGATGGTGGCTAACTTGTCCGAGCAAGCGGCTCGGGCGGTGGGCGCCGATCCGTTGCTTTGCCGAGTGGGGGCCTACTATCACGACATCGGTAAAATGAAACGACCGCGATTTTTCATCGAAAACCAGATGGGCCTGGAGAACCCCCACGACAAGCTTGCCCCCTCGCTTTCCACTCGAATCATTCACTCTCATGTGAAGGACGGAGTTGAGATGGCCAGGGAAGAGGGGTTGCCGGACGTGCTCATCGATTTTATTCAGCAACACCACGGGACTTCGCTGGTCGGATACTTCTATCATCAGGCCTGCGCGCGCAGCTCGGAGCCGGTGTTCGAAGAAGACTTTCGCTACCCGGGACCGCGTCCTCAAACAAAAGAAACAGCCATTCTGATGCTCTGCGACGGCCTGGAGGCGGCCGCCCGCACTCTCTCCCAACCGACCCCGGAAAAGCTGAGCGAACTGGTAGAGAAGATGGTCAAGCACAATATGGACGACGGTCAGTTGAACGAGTCCGGTCTGTCTCTCAAGGACATTCAGATCATCAAGCAGACCTTGAGTAAAGCTCTCCAAAATATTTATCACGCTCGAATCGAATACCCCGACGCCGGGCCCGAGCGAAAAAAGGTGACCCAGCTGAGAAGCAGTCAAAAGAAAAGTTCATGATGGAAGTAAACGTCTCACACGAGGGGGTCGACGACGACGAGCCTCCCTCGTGCGAGTGGATAGAAAAGGTCGTGCGGAGCACGTTGGCTTCGGCCAGTTTCGACTCTCCCTGTGAGGTCTCGGTGCTGCTGACGGACGACCAGAGGATGCGGGAGCTCAACCGCGACTATCGGGGGAAAGATAGCCCTACCGATGTCCTTTCCTTTGCCTTGGAAGAAGGCGAAGCGCTGGTCTTGCCGCCGGGAGCTCCGCGGATGCTGGGGGACGTGATCTTATCGCTGCCCACCATTCGTCGTCAGGCTTCCACCCACGGTCAGACCTACGCCAGGGAGTGCGCCTGGGCTTTGTGTCACGGGACTCTACACTTACTCGGGTACGACCATGAAACCGATAGTGAAGAAGAAGCTATGCGGGCCGTGGAGAGCCGGGTGCTGGGCGGACTGGGAGAGGAGTTCCTGAGCTGGTGAGAGCTTCACATACCCGGGCGAGTTCCGTGTTTCAAAGTTTTTATTTCGCCTTTCGTGGCGTGGTTGCCGGCTTTTCAGACGAGCGGAATTTCCGAGTCCAGTGCCTCTACGGGTGCTTTGTCGGTTTGCTGCTCCTCTGGTTTAGGCCACCTCTCGTCAGCTGCGCGCTCGCTCTAGCCAGTGTCCTGGTGCTTTTGGGCGCGGAGCTGGCGAACAGTGCGCTGGAGCGAGTGGTGGATCTGGTCAGTCCTGAGGAAAGCGTTCCCGCGGGCGAGGCCAAGGATATGGCAGCCGCGGGCGTGATGCTGGTCTCCTTTGCTTCGGCGGGAGTCGTGCTAGCGGTCCTGAGTAGTGAGATGAGAGGGGATACGTTGATAGGCGTGGGGGGATTATTGCTTTGGTTCGTTTTGGCCCTTAGAGTTCACTGGAAAGAGGTTGTCGAGTCTTGAGCTACCTCGTGCCTGTGGGCCTTGTTTTGTTGGTGGTTGTGACCTCGACCCTCGGATTTTCCGAAACGGTCTTGAGCCAGATGGGAGTCAATCGGCTGAGCAAGCTGCTGGCCGGAGAGAGGGGAGACGATGAGTTTACCCCTGAGGAGCAGGTGAGTCTGCTGACAACCATCCTGATCTTGAGGCTCCTTGCCATTCTTGCTCTGGGAGGTCTGGCGGTCGTTTGGACCTTTGATCTGCAAGGCGGCACTTGGGTCGTCACGGGGGCGCTGGCCGGTCTCACTTTCGGTTTGGTGCTCTGCGAAACGCTGGCCAGGAGACACGCCCGTTCGCGGGCGCAAAAGGTGGCGGGCCGTGTGTTGGCCTTCTTTCGGGGTCTGACAAAGCTGCTCTCGCCCATCGTCGGGCTGGTGTTTGCTCTGACCACTCCGCTTTCGCCCGGGAAAGCCGATCCCGTGGCTAGCCTGGAGGATCTCAACGACCAGATTCTCGACCTCCGAACTCAAGGGGTTTTCAAAGAGACCCAGACCGAGATTTTTCAATCCCTTTTGGACTTCGGAGACACCATAGCTCGAGAGGTGATGGTCCCTCGAGTGGATATGGTCTGCACCAAAGTGGGCACGCCGGTGGTAGAAGTGCTGAGTCTGATGCACGAGTTCGGGTTTTCTCGACTCCCGGTCTATCGAGAGACTATCGACGACATCGTCGGCTTCGTCTACGTGAAAGACTTGATCGTCGCGCTAGACGACCTCGACAGGCCGCTCTCCGAGGAAGATATTCGTGAGGTCGTGGTGGTGCCGGGGACTCGCAAGGTAGGGGAGATTCTCAGGGATTTCCAGGCTTCGAACCGGGCGCTTGCGCTGGTTTTGGATGAGTACGGCGGAACCGACGGTTTGCTCACGGTTGAGGATATTCTGGAAGAGCTCGTTGGTGAGATCAACGACGAGTACGACCAGGAGGTGGCCGAGATCGAGCGACTGGACGACGGCACGATTCTGGTCGATGCCAAGATGATCTTGGAAGACGTCAACGAGACGTTGGACATCGACCTTCCTATCGACGGTCCCGAAACGCTCGGCGGATATCTCTACGACAAGTTCGGCCACGCCCCCGACGTGGGCGAAACAGTGTTGGTCGACGATATCAAGTTTGCTATTGAAGGCGTGCAGCGAAACCGCATCACCTGGGTGAAGGTGGAGCGCTTGACCGAAGAAGACCTGACCGTACTGAGAGATGAACGAGAGCAGGTGGCTTGAGCAAGGTCGCCGTTGTCAGACTGGACGCTTTGGGGGATACACTTCTCTCCACCCCGGCTATCGACGTTCTCTGTAGAGAGGTCGGAGCCGAGAACGTGCTGGTGATCGCTTCTCCGGGTTTGGGCGTGGTCTTTGGAGAGCGGCCGGGCCATCGAGAGGTCGGGCCTGAGGGCACGGATGAAGAGATCGCGAAGCACATTAAAGAGTTCGGTGCCGATACCGTCTACGTTTTTAGTGAGAAGAGGAGAGCGCTTCGCGGGGCTTTTCTCAGCGGGGCATCCGAACGCGTGGGGTTTGACCCCGGATGGACTCAGCCGCTGCGGAGCCTGGAGGTCAGGCGTTATCTGACCGTCCGCTTCCCCATCGTCAACAGCCTCGATAGCGACTCGCGCTATCACGAAGTGGAGAGATACTGCAGGCTTGTGGCCAAGGGTCTTTCTCGAAAATCGGTCAACGGAGGACGTCTGAAGTTCTTCACTCAACCCAGGCCTGAAGGGGGGTCTTCACTCAGCGGGCCGGTGGGGTTTCAGTGGGCCGAGAAGTGGCTGCGGGACGGCTGGCCCCCCGAACTTCTCACCGAGATTGTGAGTTTGCTTCCGGATGACGCGCTGATTTTCGCGCCTCCTCAGGAGAGAGAAGAGGCGTTGCGCCGACTGCCGGAGGGCCGTCATCCTCACCTGATCTGTTGTCCCGGACTCAAGGAATACGCCGCTGAGCTGGCCCGCTGTCGCTACCTTGTGTCGATCGATACCGGTGCCGTGCACGTCGCCTCGGCGATGGGAATACCCGTGCTCGATGTTTTTCCTGAAGAGGGGGCGCGTCATACCGTGCCACGATGGCGACCCTGGATGACGCCGCATAGAGTGGTTTTGAAGCCCTCATACGTTGGGCAGGATAGCTTTTCGTCATTACTCGATGAGCTTCGGGACGCCATGTCCCATCTGGACAAGATTTTGCACGGGCCGGTCGCTATCTGACCGGAGTTTAGAAAGAAATGATGCTTATCAGAGTGTGGCAGAACACCGTGACCCCGGCCAGGCTCAACAAGGCGAGATAGAGCTTGCTCTCTTTGGAGAGCGAAGGTCCGACGGGAATGGCGGCTCGCACAGGTCGATAGAGCGGTGCGGAAATCGGCGAGTGTGCCATGAGGGCTTCTCTTAGTCTAGAGTGTTCGCAGTCGAGTACCCGTTGCTGGTCCGTGATTTTGCATTTGTTCGTGGTCATAGGAACAATCTACACCCCTCATGAGGTAGGAGAGTGGACCAAGGTTGAAGAGATTTGACTTCTTGTTAACAACTTTGTAACAAAGTCGCCCAAACCGCATGTTTTTCGTAAGTTTTTTCATGATCTATTCCACATCAGGAGCTTTTGCGCCGGTTTCGCCTTTCTACGATGACCCCGATGGTCACGAGGCCTACCCCGATCATCAGAGTGGCGGCCTGCCAGGGAAGTTCGAGAGCGACTCTGGACAGGGAGATGCCCGCCCAGGCCGTTAGGGTGTAGCCGCCGGCCTGGCGAAAACTGTGGCGAAAGGCTTCGGGGAGCACGAAGCTTAAGCCCAGGAAAGCGCAACCGAAAGCGAGCATCCAGGCGAAGTTGAGCGCCAGCTGGTAGCCGGCGATGAACTGAAGCCCGGCCGGCGCGACAAGTAGCGCCAAGCCTGTGTGCAAGACCGGTTTGGTCCAGGAAAAATCACGTCTCCATTTCCAGATAGCGCATGCGATGAAGACCGCTGCCATGGGGAGAGCGCGATACTTGAAATCGAGGTCGTCGGCGATGTAGGGGTCGACTTTCCATAAGAAGAGGGCTCCGGAGGCGATGGCCGAGGAGTACAGGTCTTGCTGGACACAGCGAAGGGCCAGCATAAGAGATGCGAACAGGAGAGTTTCGGCAGTCCAGCCTTCCACGATTGAGGGCTGGTCTTGGAGACTGGCCACAACCAGGAGGGCCAGATTAGAGAGATGGGCGGAGGCGCCTCGGCGGAAGAGACTGATCGACTCGGAGAGCAGGATTCCGACACCTACTACGACCGGGTCCAGGATAAGGTGTGTCTGGGTGACGACTTGAGCGGTTCCGGTAATGGCCAGAGCGTTGCAGATTTCGCCGCGATGGTTTACCGGCGCGGCAAAGTAGGCCGCTGCACTGGCCAGTATGAGGAGGAGGCCCGTCTCCAGGGTGCTCTGGCCGAAAGACCAGAAGAGGAGGACGCCGAAGAGAGCCGGGCCGGAGTAGGGAGAAAGCAGGCGTGCCGCTTTCTCGGGGGCCTTTTTGCAGGCAAGAGTGAAGCCGAAGGCGAGCGCTGTGAGGACCAGGCAGTAGGCCAGACTCTCCAGGCTTCCACCGTCGGGCCTTTGGCCTATAAGGATGGCACCGGCCAGCAAGAGATCAAATCCGTACCGGTGTTTAGGCGGGAGCTCCACGGCGCTTCCTCGCCTCGCCGGCAGTCGGAGAAAAACCGCGAAGCAGAGAGCCGGCAAGAACAGGAGCAGGTAGGGGAGGTCCTGGGTGACGACCGTCATGACGGCCAGCGAGTAGGCTGCGGAGGTCACCAGGCCCAGAGGCTTTCGCTCGGCGCTGTGGAGGCTGAGGGTGAAGCTGAGGAGGGCTCCGGTGTAGAGCCACATCGCCTCTTTGGCGAGAGGGATACCCATCCATAACGCGACCCAACTTACTTCGAAACAAGCGTCGCCGTAGGCCTCTTTGAGGAAGAAACCGGCCGCGATGAGAACGGCGGTAGCCGCCAGTAAACAAGTCTGGACGGGAAGGTCGATGAGGGCTAACAGGAGGGCCGTGGAGCCGATGATGGTGAGCCTCGGGAGGCCCAGGAGAGCGGATTTTGTTTCGGGTTTTGAGGCCAACCAGCCGCGCTCCATGGTCAGCGTGAGAGCGACATGCAGCAACAGCACGATGTTCCAACTTAGAGCTGCCGCCGGATTGATGAGGCGAGCTAGAGCGCCAAGGGCGAGACTGCCCGCCATCAAGGGGAAGAGAAAGCTTTCGGTGGTCCTCTTTTCTGCGGTCTCCATAAAGCGGGAAGCTATGAGAAGGAGACTGGCAAAGACCGGGAGGCTGCCCAGTAGCGGGGCAAATTGATCCACGCCGTCGAGCGGCTGACGGGTGATGGCAAACAGGAGTAGGTGCGCCCAGCCTCCCAGAAGGGTCAGCAGGCCGAGCAGGAAGAGGGTCTGGTCGTGACGGTTTTTTCGGGACGACATCCAGAAGAATCCGGTGCCCACGGCGGTGAAAAGAAACCTCAGACCGGCCTGATGGAGGCTCTGTTGAGAACTCAGGACGGTGGTGAGATCCGACAGGAATCCGATGGCCAGGGAAATGGCTCCCAGGGCTCTGGCGATCTTGGCTGCCCCGGCCGCTACTTGAGAGTCGGGCTTGGCGGTCAGAAACAGCGCCGAGGCGAAGATGAGGTAGAGGGCCACTCCGCCGGCAGGCACGCCGAGGACGGCGCGCATGAGGACACAGCCGACCAGAGTGAGGGCGGTCTGCATAAAGACGCGGGATTGAGAGTTTGAATCGCTGTGGCCGGTGAGGGTTGGGAGGTGGAGAAAGACCAGAGCGGCGGTGAAGGCGGTCATGGGGAGAAACGGATTGTTGGAAGTGTCGAAGAGGGCCAGGGTGGTGATCGCTCCGAAGCTTCCGGCGTAGAAGCTCACGGACTTTCGGAGCTTTCCCCACTCGGGTGAATCGGACTCGGTATCCCAGGCGAACAGAAATCCCACCGCCAGGCTGCACATAGCGGTGGTGAGGGCTCCCTGAGACCAGCCCGCCATCACGCCGCAGAGCGCCCCGACGAAGAGGGGGACCTTCTCTTGCGTTTTTTCGGCTTGCCAACTCAGAATAGCCGCGCTCACGAGTAGAGAGAAAGTCCAGTAAAGCTTGCCCGGCACGAAATCGGGGAGCGCGCCGAAGACATCCAGGGCCAGCAAAGCGGGGGGCGTGAGGATGTTGGCGAGAATGGCCAAAAGACGGGCTGAGAGGGGGACGGACTTTTTCAGCTTGTGAGCCACGAAGTGAAGAATCAGGGGGCTGGAGGCGATCAGGAGACCGGCCAGGAGTTTGCCGTAGCTATCCCAGGAGGCGCGCAGCCAGCCGACCACGGCGGCTACCACCAGGAGGGCGCCCAGGGAATGGAACCAGCGGATGTCGGCTTCTCCTACCAGGGTGGCGACCAGCGAAGGTTCGGCCGGCTTTAGGGCGGGAGGGGGAGTCGCTGTGTCCGGTTTCTTTTTGACGGAGTCGGGGATTGTTTCAGTTTCCGAGGCTTTCTCATCAGTCTCGGGGGGTTCCGGCTGCTCTTCTGCCTTTTCGGGTTTCTCCTCACGCTCAAGCGTCTCGGAAATGACCGAATTCTTTTGGCTCGCAGCCACCACGTCTGCCGCCTGGGCGACTACGTCCGCGGACTCCTGGGCTGTCTCCGGCTCGCCGGTCTGCTCTACCCAGTCGGAGACCGGCCACTCGACCCAGGCCTTGGAGCCGCCCAGGTCTTCGAGTCGGGAAAGTCGAGCGTTGTACACGGCCTCGACTCTGTCGCGGTGAGGAGGCTCCAGAAACGACCATTTCCCAATTTCGTGGAGGAGGTAGGTGACGTTCCTTTTACTGGCCATGGCCTGGGCCGGGTTGGGCTTCAGCGGCTGGTCGCAGGACTCGCAGCGTCGCGCCTTCTCTAGGTTCTCACTTAAACAGTTCCAACATCTCACGATAGCATTCTCCCCTAAATACTCGACCAGCGATAGGTGCGAACGACCCAAGAGGAGCCGAGGCGGTCGGCTGGGAACGGACCGGCATGGAAAAAGATGCAGTAGATTATTTGAAAACGTTAGTCGAGACTCACGGAAGTGCCGGATTTGAAGAAAAGGTTCAGGCCGTCTTTCGGGAGCGAGTGAAAGATGTCTGCGACTCGGTGGAAACCGACGTCATGGGTTCTGTTATAGCCCGTCTGAAAGACACCGGCGGGCCTAAGATTCTCCTTGACGGACATAGTGATGAAATCGGATTCCTGGTCCGTTATATCGACGAGAAGGGTTTTCTCTTTCTTGCCACCTCGGGAGGCTGGGACGAAGAAGTGATGGTGAGCCAGAGAGTGCTTGTCCACACGGCCAACGGCAGCATCCCCGGAGTTTTGGGTAAGAAAGCCATCCATCTGATGGATGCCGAAGAGCGGAAGAAGAAGTCTGAGATACATAAGCTTTGGGTGGACATCGGCGCGCGAGACGGAGAGCACGCTAAGGAATTAGTGGATATCGGCGACTTCGTCACGATGAACGCCTACTTCGAAGAGTTGGTGGAGGGCCGTGCCGCTGCCAAATCGTTTGACAACAGGGCGGGTATCTTTTGTGTCTCGGAGACCCTGCGGGCTGTGAAAAAAGACCTCAAAGCTACTCTCTACGGTGTCTCCGCCGTGCAGGAAGAGATCGGTCTGCGAGGGGCGCGCACCGCCGCCTACGCTATCGATCCGGACGTAGCCATCGCTATCGACGTGACTCACGCCTTTGATATCCCCGATGTCAACAAGCGCAAAGGCGCTGATATCGTGCTCGGCGGAGGGCCCGTCATTGTCCGTGGCCCGAATATCAACAACAAAGTGTTTCGGCGCCTGGTTCAGGTGGCTAAGGAGAATCAGATTCCGTATCAGGTGGCCGCTTCAGGCGGAGGCACCGGCACCGATGCCAACGTGATCCAGCTCACCCGGTCGGGTGTGGCCACGGGGCTGATCGGACTCCCGCTTCGCTATATGCATAACCCTTGTGAGATGCTGCAGTTGAGCGACCTGGATAACTCGGTCAAGCTTCTGGCGGCGTTTGCGGAGTCGGTGACGGAAGAGGACGACTGGAGGCCGATCTAACTATCTCTGTCTCGTGCGCAGAACGAGGCGCCGAGTTTCTTTCGTCGAATTTGATAGTGTGAACCATTACTTCGTCGCGTCAGTTCTGGTTTTCCTCACGGCGTCTTTCGTCGCCGTGGGGAACTTGAATGCGATCAATCGTGCTTACGAAGATGGCTCTGTGATGCCTATCCGTAGCTTTTTCGATCCGGTCTGGAACAACACCGCTTATAAGGTTTCGTTCCTGTTCTTCGTGTGCTTCGGGTTCAGGCAGTTGCTGTTTTTCGAGTCCTGGGAGTCTTTTCTGTACGTCGTTGTTATGGGCTCGGTCGTCTTGGGACTCCTAGGAGCTCTCGTCGGGATAGTGTGCGCCGTTGCGGCCTATCTCGGTTCGCGCTTGAGCCGAGTTGCCGCAGTCACCTTGTCCACACTCGCTCTGTATGGGCAGCTTTTCTTTTTTCTGCTGCTTGTAGGAAAAGCGGGGTAATCTCCGTGCCCTCTGTGGTTTTGCACCTCTAGCAAGAGCACGAAGGACAGAATTCTAGCGCTCCCCCTTAGGCTCGTCCTCTATCGGGGTTTCTGATTTCTCTTCAGATTCCGCTCCCTTGACGGTTTCCGGGTCTCCTTCAGTTTCCGGATCCTTGAGGGTTTCCGATTCCCCGTTACCTTCAGTTTCCGGTGAAGTAGACGGAGACGGCGTGGGTGCTTTCTTGATCCAAACCTGGTAAAGGCGGCGGTTGTTGACCTCGTTGGCTTCTTCGATCACTTTTTCGGGGTCGATGATAGCCAGAAGCTTCACAGAGTCGCTATCGGTCGCGGCCACGCCGGTGAAGAGCGCTTCCCGCTTCTGGTTGTGCTTCATACCTTCGACTTCGGCGAAGTAGCTGGCGCGCTCACCGGATTCCGCCTGGATGACAACCAGCTCGATCTTCACGGGGGCGCTGATTTCGCTGTCCTTCACCAGGTTAGTAATGATGACCTTAATCTGATTGTTGGGCCCTATCACGATCCCGTTCGGTGCGATGATCTCCGCCGGCCACAGGTCTGGTGGGGGTGGCGGCTCATCCTGGGCGAGAACAGGGTTTGTGCCAAGGGCAAGGCACGCCATCAATCCGTAGATTAGCTTTTTCATCAAGGTCGACAACCTCCTGTAGCGCTCGACCGGCGCGAATTTTGCACTTCTATACTGTGTCCCGGCATTAGGCACCTTTTCCTGCCCGCCGCCCCATGTAGGACTTCAGAGTTGGATAGGCAAACGCCAAGGCCATGCAGATTAGTGTGGTGATACCCACATATAACCGGGCAGACTCTCTTTCGGTTGTGCTCCCGTCTTTGCTTCATCAGACTTTCCCTGCCGAGGAGTATGAGCTTCTGCTTTGCGATGCGGGTTCCACCGACGGCACGGAAGAGCTGGTACGTGAACTCGACGATCCGCGAGTGGTCTTCACTCCGGGCCCGAACATCGGTCGTTCGGGAGCTCGAAATCGGGGCGTGAGGGAGGCTCGGGGCGACCTCATCCTTTTTACCGATGCGGATATTATCGCCGAGCCGGACCTTTTACAGCAGCATTTCGATTTTCACAGCCGATACCCGGGTGATGCCGTGGTCGGTTGCGAGGTGCAAGTGGATACGCTGGATGAGTACGAACTGTATCGTCAGGACCCTCAAAGCTACGCTCGGCACAAGGTGAGTCGCAAGACCGTGCCCTGGCACTACTTTCTCACCGGAAACGCGAGTGCGCGAAAGGCCGATCTTCTCCGGGTCGGAGTGTTTGATGAAGAGTTCACGGGTTACGGCCACGAGGACTTGGAGCTCGGCTACAGGCTTCAGAAGTCGGGCTGTGTGCTCCGATACAACCCTTACGCCGTGAACTATCACTGGCATCCGGTGCCTTACGACGAGCAGTGTCGCAAGATGTTTCTGGCCGGAAAATCAACGGTTCGCTTCTATCGAAAACACAAAGACATCAAGATCCCCCTGATCATGGGGATGAACCCTCTCTCGCTTGGAGTTCACGCTCTCATTCGAGAAGGCGGCTGGCTGTTTCGAACCCTGGAGAAGTGGTCTCGAAGCTCTAAACTGGCTCGTGAGATCTTGCTTCAGTGGCATTACGTCAGCGGGATCCGGTCGGTATGGCCCTGAGAAAACCGAAGCCGAGCCTGAAACAGCTTTTCGAAGCCCGCCAACCGCAATCCATTCTGGTGATTCGTACCGACCGGGTCGGAGATCTGATCTTGTCGACGCCGTTCTTGCAATCGCTCCGGGAGCAGTTTCCGAAAGCCGACATCACGGCTTGGGTGGCGCCCTATTGCGAGAGTATTTTGGGACAGACGGGTTTGGTCGACCGAATAGCCACTTCTCTTCCTTCCGGTCATTTCGATCTGGCCATTTCGCTGGCTCCTCGAAGTGAGTCTCTTAAGAACGCCTTGGCCTCGGCTGCCGCTTTGAGAGTCGGCTACATCTACACCGATCGGCCGCTGGTCCGTTTGTTGGCCCGTCGATGCTTGACCCACTGTGAGTTGATCAAGGTGTCTGTTCCCGATCATCTTGAACACGAGGTCGAGCATTTGGACCGCCTTGCCCGAACGATGGGATTGCCGCCGGCAGCCAATCGTCCCCTCACTCTGGGTATGAAGTTTCAAACCAAGGACTGGCTGGTTCTCCATCTCGGAGATCGCTGGTTTACGAACGGGTGGACTGTGGATGATATCGTCCGTCTTTGTTACGGACTCGAGGCTTACGGGCGTTTGGTGGTGACCGCCGGGCCTCGAGAGGCCGAGCTCGTTGCCGCAGGCGGCTTCGAAGAGTTCGATCTTCGCACGGGGTTGAGGTTTCAGGAATGGTGCCAGTTGATCGGTGAATCCAGGCTCCTTGTCTCTCCTGATACGGGTGCCGTTCACGTCGCTGCCGCTCTCCAAACTCCGGTCGTGGTGGCGTACGAGGAAAGCACGTTCGACCATTGCTCCGTGCAATGGCGACCCTGGATGGTGAAGCATCGCGCCCTGGTGAAGGGGTCGGCTGAGAGCTCCGTTTCCGAGATCCTCGAGGCGGCGGGTCAGGTGCTCGAAGCGGCGGTTTAGTTGATTTTGAAACTCTGGATGACCGGCTGGAAGACCGGCGACATCCTGGTGAAATGAGACCTTTCGCCCATCAGCATCAAGACCCATAGAGCGCCCCTCGGGCCGTCGAAGGTGAGATAGGATTCGGCCACCTCCGCCTTACCGTTCTTGTTCATTTCGTGCTGAATTTTGACAAACTCCCGGCCACCAAGGTTGATGGGAGTGGGTCCGCTGACCCGTCTTGCGCCCTTACTTTCAAAAGCGTTTGAGTAACCTTTGGAGGCCTCCATCTGCAACTCTCTGCTGACGCTGGGCACGGGAGGGAGTCCGTCTGCCTTGAAGATCATGATGAGGGCTTCGTCGCTTTCGTTCTTGGGGATGACAACGCCCATAAGTTCGCCTTTGTCCAGGCCTCCGAACTGAGCTATGAGGGCTCGCATCAGGTTGGGGTCGTCCACAAGATCGAGTTGAGGGGGAGTGGAGAGGGTGAAGCCCCGTCCCGCACCGGAGGTCGCCGTGCCGCCGGTACCGGTGCTGGTGGTTCCCACGGAGGCCCAGTCGTTTTCTTCCTGGGTACCCGCCGTCGTCGAGTAGATGTCTACCGTACCCAATTCTTTGCTTCGGGTTACCTTCAGGCCGGCACCTACGGAAAAGTCCTGGAGCAGGACCATCTCCTTACCTTCGGCGTTGGTTTCGACCGGCACCCGAAAGTCGCCGAAAACGATGGAATTCCCATCTCGCTTGACCTCCAGCGAGAGCGCTTCCAGGAGAGCCGGAAGCTCGACCTTCAGAGAGGTGCCGGAGCCCTCGGTCGCGCCTTCGAAAGGCCTGTTTCGGACCCACACCTCCTCACCGAGGCTGGCTGACGACAGGGTCAATAGGAGAAGAAAGGTAGAGACCAGGTATTTCATACTATCTGAGATTAGGGCCTGCAAGAGAATAACCTGTCACGCACACCGGTCTGACGCCCTCCGGATAAAGGAACTCGTTTCCTACCTTAGAAACCACCCATTCCAAGAGTCGCTTCACCCACGAGGCGCCTCTCTGAGGAACTGAAGGCGGACGGACGAATGAAAGTTGGAGAGAAGAGCGTGAAAACAGAACCGATCGGGAGCTTGCGACGCACCCACACATGCGATGAGCTGCGCTCCGAGCATGACGGTCAGAAGGTGACTCTGATGGGGTGGGTCCATCGTCGGAGAGACCTTGGAGGGTTGATCTTTATCGACTTGAGAGACCGATACGGAATGACCCAGGTCGTCGTCGACCCTGCCCAGGGCGAAGCCTTTGAGAAGGCGGAACGAGTCCGTTCAGAGTTCGTACTTGCCGTCATCGGCCGGGTGAGAGTCCGTCCCGGTGAGACGCGCAACGCCAATATCAACACCGGCGATGTGGAGCTTGTGGTAGAAGAGATCAAGATTCTCAACCCTTCCAAAGTCGCGCCCGTGCAGGTGAGCGATTATCAGAATGTGGACGAGGCTCTCCGTCTGCAGTATCGCTACGTGGACCTTCGCCGTCCCTCGATGACTCACAATCTGGTCTTGCGTCACCGAATCGCCAAAGCTGTACGGGACTACCTCGACAGCCAGAACTTTCTTGAGATTGAGACTCCCACTTTGGTGCGTTCGACGCCGGAGGGGGCCAGAGACTATCTGGTGCCGAGCCGGGTTCACCCGGGAAGCTTCTATGCTTTGCCGCAGTCTCCCCAAATTTTCAAGCAGCTGCTCATGGTGAGCGGGATGGACCGATACTTTCAGATCGCTCGCTGCTTTCGTGACGAGGACTTGAGAGCCGACCGTCAGCCGGAGTTCACTCAGATCGATATGGAGATGTCGTTTTCAGGCCAGGACGATGTTCTCGGCGTGGTCGAAGGCATGTTGGAGCATATGTTTCGCACCGTGATGGGTGTCGACATCGAAATGCCGTTCCCTCGGATGCCCTATCACGAAGCGATTGAGTTTTACGGAAGCGACAAGCCGGATATGCGCTACGACATGCGCTTCCACAACGTCGAGGAGTACTTGTCCGAGACCGAATTCAAGGTGTTCAAGTCGGCTTTGGAAGATGGCGATAGCATCCGCGCGCTGGTCTTACCCGGGCAAGCGACCGCTTCCCGCAAGGTTCAAGGTGAGCTCGACGAGATCGCCAAGAGCGGCGGGCTCGCCGGCCTTTTCTTTGTCGGTCGTGGTGAAGACGGATCACTCAAGTCCTCCATCCTTAAGCACGTGGGAGAAGACAATCTCAACGGCATCATCGAGTTCGTGGGAGCGGGCAAGGACGACCTGGTCTTGATTAGTGCCGGTCCCAAGAAAGAGTTGCTTGCCGGCCTGGGCAAGTTGAGGGTTGAGCTGGCTCGCAAATACGAATTGGCGGCCAGAGACAACTACAAGCTGCATTGGGTGGTGGATTTTCCGCTTTTCGCCTATGACGCTGAAGAGGACGCCGTCTACCCCGAGCATCACCCTTTCACCTCGCCTCACGCGGAAGACTTTCACCTTCTGGACTCTGAGCCGCTTACCGCGCGTGCGGCCGCCTACGACCTCGTGATCAACGGCAACGAGGCGGCTTCCGGCAGCGTCAGGATTCACCAGAGAGAGCTGCAGGAGAAGGTCTTGGAGTGTATCGGACTTTCGCTTGAAGACGCTCGACAGAAGTTCGGATTTCTGTTGAACGCGTTCGAGTATGGAGCTCCTCCTCACGCCGGCATCGCTCTGGGCTTGGACCGTCTGGTTGCTATCTGTGCCGGTCAGGACAGTATTCGTGAAGTGTTGGCATTTCCCAAGAACGCCAGTGCGTTCTGCCCGCTTACGGAGGCACCCGTGGAGGCGACGCAAGAGCAACTCGAACTGCTTCATCTCAAAGTTGAGCATCCTTCCGCGTGACCGAGGAGCGCACAGCCGCGCTCATACTGTCCGGACGGTTTCATCTCACCAACGAACAGCGGCAGATCTACCAGCTACGTAAAGGGCTTGACCTCGACGGATTCTTACGCCACATGGTGTATACCGCGCAGCCGATGGCTCTCGTCCCTGTCTCTGATTTTCATGTTGGAGCGGCCGGGGTGAACGCCGATGGTGAGGTCTTCTTGGGAGTCAATATCGAGTTTGTCGGTGCTTCATTTGCCCAGACGGTGCACGCCGAGCAGTTCTTGATCACTCTGAGCCGGACCTATTCCTCCTCACCGATCGTCAAGATTGCGGTCTCCGCACCGCCTTGCGGGCACTGTCGGCAATTCCTAAACGAGTTCGACAGCGAAGGCACCCTGGAGATGTTGATCGGTGATGAACCGGCTGTGCCGATGAGCGTGCTCCTGCCTCGCGCCTTTGGGCCCTCCGACCTGAAAGTGACCGAACCTTTCTATTCCGACCCTCCCGAACCGTTAGTAGAGGACGATCTGGATGAAGCGGCGCGTCGAGCCGCCTTGCATTCCTACGTCCCTTACAGCGGTACACGAGCAGGCATCTCCGTGCGTACCAAAACGGGCAATATCTTCTTTGGAGCAGCTCTGGAGAATGCCGCCTACAATCCGGCTCTCCCGCCCCTTCAGGCCGCCATCGTTTCTGCTTACGCGGCGGGCCACCATCCCGATCAGATCGCCGATGTCGTGCTCTGTCAGGAAAAGGGTGGCCTGATTAACTATGAGCCTCAACTTCGCGATTTGGCGCTTTCCCTGAGTGAGAGCGTCGCTTTTCGCACAATCTACTTGTAAGGTTGTCCGATGAATCTCGAAGGGTCAAGTTTCTCTCTCGTTCTGCCGGACTGTTTTGAAGTTGCCGAGGGCGAGGGGCGCGTCCACTGCATCTGCCGAACGCCTCCCGGGGTCTTGCATCTTACTCCGCAGACAGTAGAGGACAAGGAAGAACTGCCCAATCTTTCTCGCATGCTCGCTGGCTTCTTGACCCGATCCGGGCATCCGGTGGCTACCGATGAACTGCTCAGGATCACTTCCGTACCTAACGCCCACGGTTTCTCGTGGCAGTACACCGAAGAGGATAACTATCATCGCTTGTGGCTGTTCGGCAACGAGCAAAGTTGGCTGCTAGCTCACTTTGTCTGTCCCCGTGAGCACTATTCCGAGTTTCACGAGCAGTTGACGGAAGCCGTCAAAACGCTCCGATTGCGCGAGGAGTGAACTCGATTCTCCCGGCCGCGGAGCTCTCGCTCTGGGTCGCTCTCGGCAGTACGGTCGTCTGTGTGCCCCTGGGACTCGTTCTTGCGACCTTGCTTCACGGCACGAAGTGGCGTCCACTGGAAGCGGTTTTTCTCTTACCGTTGTTTCTGCCGCCCACGGTTACCGGTTTCGTGTTGCTCTGGCTTCTTTCGCCGGCGAGACTTCCCGGCGCGTGGATTGCCCAGGCTGGATGGCAAATCGTCTTCACTCGATACGGTACCCTTTTGGCTTGCGTGGTGGTGAGCTTCCCTCTTGCCTTTCAGGCCTGCATGGTCGGGCTGTCCAGGGTGCATCCCGAACTGATGGAGGGGGGGCTGACACTTGGAGGCACAAGGATGTTCACCACGGTCAAAGTTGTGTGGCCTCAGATGAAAGCTGCGGTGGGTGTGGCGTTTCTGCTTGTCTTTGCGCGTGCCCTCGGGGAATTCGGAGCGTCCATGATGTTGGGGGGCAACATCATGGGGGAGACCCAGACACTCCCGATTGCCGTCTATTCCATGGCTCAGTCCGGACACTTTGGCTGGGCGGCGGCAGCCGCCGCGATATCGGCGATACTGGGGCTTGGTGTCTATTTTCTCTTGAGGCTCATCGAGGGCAGAAGCAAGGACATCTAAAGCTCGCCTCGACTGGACTTTATCCTCAAGGGTGCAGCGTCTGATACTCCAGGAGCTTGGTAGTGCAATTGTACCAATGGTATGGTGAGAGTGCGTCGGGCTCCGCTACTGTCGGACTCGCGCTGTATCTAAAATCGCTGCCGGGTCGCTGTCCGTCTACCACCAACCACCCATTGCAGTAGTTCAGTGACTCAGGTGGCTCATTGGCGATACGCTCTGCCCCGGTCCGCTGGGCGGGCCCGAGAAATCTCGGACTCGCCTCAGCGGCCATATTATTCCGATGATGCGTCCCTTTATCAATGGCACAGGGACCTGGCCGCGGTATCTACTGTCTCTTGAGTTGTTGACGTTGTCCCCCATGACAAAGACATGTCCGGGTAGCACGACGGTCTTTTCGAAATCGCCGATGATATCGACGTATAGACCTCCGACCAACTGCCCGTTTCGAAAGAGTCGGCCGTCTGTTATTTCAACAGTGTCACCCGGCTTTGCCACTATTCTAGCGAGGAACTCGCGATCTGTTTCGTCGGCATAGCTTAGTACCACGGGCTCGAAAGGGGCAGGTAAACTCTTGTGATAGGCTCGCATATCCACCAAGGCAAGGTCGCCGGGCTCCAGGTTTGGGCTCATGGAGCCGCTCGCGATAGTGTAAGGCTTGACTGCCAGAGTGACTCTAAAGGTATCGGTCGCAATTGGAATGAGCAGGTTACTCAGGAAAGTCGCGAGAGCGTAAACGATCAAGTAACACCACCATTTTTGGTATGGCCTTCGCCTAGCTGACCGGCGAGCTGAGACTGCCGCTTCTGCTCCGGCGAGGAAGTGGCCAAGAAGCACAAGGCTCCAGGCAAAGACAAATCCCTTGACACCGAAGTTGATCCACGGCGTGTGCCAATGCATGAAACCAAATCCGTAGGTCGTGATCGCAAGGTACCAGATTAGGCCACGTGTGGCGTGACCGGTGTAGAGTTGTCCCGCTCCCGGGAGGACGAATGACATCAAGAACGCCAGCCACGGCTTGCGGTTTGGCGGTGATGGGCTGTTGTCTTGCAGTCGATCCATAAGCTATTCTTGAAGTAGAGTCTCTCTTTAGAAATTCTGCTAGCCTGAGAGGAATCCCGTTTCTCGATATCCAGGGTATCTACTAGATAGCAAGAAGCCACCGTTCGTGATTAGAACTCTTGTTATGATACTTTTGCTTGGGGTCGTGGCTCTAGCGCAGCCGGCTCCTCCGACTTCCTCGGAGAGAGAGGCTGGATTTCTTTTTAAGCAAGGCCTTGAGCTGCTAGAAGACGACCAGACCGCTCGAGCCACTGATCTGTTCCGCCGTGCTTTGCGACTCGAGCCGGAAAGACTGGAGATTCGCCCATATCTTGCTCGCGCTCTTTACGATAGCAAGGACTACGAAGGTGCGCTCAGGCAGCTGGACCTCTATTTGAATGCGGAGCCGGACGACTATAAGGTGGCTCTATTCAGGGTCAAGACGTTGGCAGCTCTAGAGAATTACGGCCAGGCTAGCGACGCCTTGGAGCTTCTTCGTCATGCTCAGGAGGACGTCTGGGAGTGGCATAACTTGCGGGGGTATCTCTACCAGCAGACCGGCCAACTGGAGGCTGCCGAATTAGCCTATCTCAAGGCTCAGGAGCTTTCCACCGCTGAGGTTTACGAGCCCAGGGCCAATCTCATCGACCTCTATCTGTCGCAGGAGCGGACCGAAGAGGCGGCCGAAATTGTGAAGCAGATGTTGTCGGAGGCCGCTGACGACGTTAGGGTACTCAACGCGTTTGCGCTTCTGCTCTCCTATCAGGAGCCCGGTTTTGATCCGGCACCTTTGATGGAAGCCGTTAAAGAACAATCATTGCCATTCGAGCTCCAGTACAATCTTGCGGCTGCTTTGGCCGAACGCCAAGAGACCGAGGAGGCGGCGCTCTTGGCCGCGGACCTCGTGGATCGCTTTCCGGAAGAGCCTCGTGCTTCGTGGCTTTACGGCCGGGTGCTTCTCCAGCAAAGAGAGCTCCAGGACGCGGGGGAGTATCTCCTGGCCGCGCGGGACCGAATTCCCACCACCAGCGAGACTCTGCAGACCCTCGGGTCCTACTCTTACCTCGTTGGTGACTACGAGGAGTCGGTCGGTTGGTTTCGTCAGGCGGCCGAGCGAGAGCCGGAAGATCCGGCCATTGCCCATAACCTGTCTTTGGCTTTAAGCCGGATGGACAAGCTGGAGGAAGCGGCCGTCGTGAGCCGTCGGGCGGTGGAGTTGGACGCCGACGAAGCCAGATATGTCTATCAACTGGCCCTGGTCTTAGATCGTGACGGTAAGATCGAAGAAGCGTCGACACAGTATCGACGCTTCTTGGAGTTGAATGAAGATGCCGCTCAAGCGGCTATCGTTCGCGAGCACCTTTCCGAGCTGGAAGGTGACCGTTAACCCGCAAACGGCGGTTTCGTCAGCTGGCTTTTTCCTCGATCTCTTCGGTGTGAATCAGAGTAGGGGTCTCTCGTTTTTCGATCACTTCAGGCGTGATAATGCACTTGGTAACGTCGTTCAGTGACGGAATTTCGTACATAATGTCCAGCATGTTTTCTTCCATGATGGAGCGCAGAGCACGGGCGCCGGTCTTTCTCTTCTGGGCTTCTCTGGCGATGGAAGCGATAGCTTCTTTGGTGAAGACCAGATCGACACCGTCCATCGCGAAAATCTTCTGATACTGCTTGACCAGAGCGTTGCGAGGCTCGGTAAGAATCTGAACTAGCGACTCCTCGTCCAGGGAGTCCAGAGTCACGACGACCGGCAAACGGCCGACAAACTCGGGAATGAGGCCAAACTTCAGCAAGTCTTCCGGCATAATCTGGGCCAGAATGTCGCCTAGCTTACGCTTTTTCTTGCTTTCAATGGTGGCTCGGAAGCCCATCGATTGGTCTCGAACTCGTTGCTCGATAATCTGCTCCAGGCCTTCGAAGGCTCCGCCGCAGATGAAGAGGACGTTGGTGGTGTCGATCTGGATGAATTCCTGGTGCGGATGCTTTCGACCGCCCTGAGGGGGTACGTTGGCTTCGGTTCCTTCCAGTATTTTTAGCAAGGCTTGCTGAACGCCCTCGCCCGACACGTCGCGCGTGATAGAGGGGTTCTCAGACTTTCTGGCCACCTTATCGATCTCGTCGATGTAGATGATGCCCTGTTGAGCTCTCTTGACGTCGTAATCGGCCGCCTGAATGAGCTTCAAGAGTATGTTCTCTACGTCTTCGCCCACGTAGCCTGCCTCGGTAAGGGAAGTGGCGTCGGCGATGGCGAGCGGCACGTTGAGGATTTTTGCCAGTGTTTGTGCCAAGTAGGTCTTACCGCAGCCGGTAGGTCCGATCAGGAGCACGTTGCTTTTCTGCAGTTCCACCTCTTCGGTGGTGGTGGTGGCCGCAGCACCGGTTTTGGAATGGATCCGCTTGTAGTGGTTGTAAACCGCTACCGACAACGTCCGCTTAGGTCGCTGCTGACCAACCACATACTGATCCAGGATTTGATTGATCTCCTTGGGCTTGGGAAGGTTGCGAAATCGGAGGGGATCGTCGTTGGAGCGAGACAACTCATCTTCAATGATCTCGTTGCATAGCTCGATACATTCGTCGCAGATATAGACGCCGGGTCCGGCGATCAGTTTGCGAACTTGATCTTGGTTTTTGCCACAGAATGAGCACTTCAGCGTGCCTCTGTCATCTCCGAATCGAAACATAGTCCTCTTAACGGCTTCCTTTAGTGATAACTTCGTCGATTATACCATAGTCGACAGCTTCCTCTGCTGTGAGGTAAAAATCGCGCTCCGTATCTTTTTGTATCTGTTCCAGGTCTTTTCCTGAATGCTTCGCCAGGATGTCGTTCATCACCCTGCGGGTGCGAAGGATCTCTTTGGCGTGGATGTCGATGTCGGTCGCCTGGCCGCCGACACCCGATACCCAGGGCTGGTGAATCATGACCCTGGAGAAGGGAAGGGCGAACCGCTTCCCTTTGGCACCGCCGGCTAGGAGTATAGAGGCGGCGCTGGCCGCTAAGCCCATGCAGATCGTCGAGACGTCACACTTTACTAGCTGCATACAGTCGTAGATAGCGAGTCCCGCCGAAGTGGAACCACCTGCACTGTTTACGTAGATGTCAATGTCTTTGTCAGGGTCGTCCTGCTCCAAGAAAAGGAGCTGAGCGATGATCAGGTTGGCGATCGGGTCGGAAATCGTCGAACCGACGAAGATGATCCGGTTTCGCAACAGTCGAGAAAAAATATCGTAGGAGCGCTCTCCCCGTGCGGTCGCCTCGACAACCATGGGCACCAGGCCCGCTCTTTCCCCGCCGTTCAAACTGCCCAACGAGATATCTGAAATGCTCATTCTTTGTACTCCGCTCAATCCTGTCTATGCCCGTTCAGGCCGAGGATTTCGGATTCCTCTCCTATTTTCTTTCTCGTTTCGTGAGGAGTTTAAACTCCACTACGACTTTTTCTTGCTAGCTTTCTTAGCTTTAGGCTTCGACTTCTTGGCAGCGCCTTTAGTTTTGGAGGCGGAAGACTTTTTGTCGGGCTCTTTGGCCTTGCTCTTGCCGGAACTCTCGTCTTTCGATTTACTCTTGGCTTTGGCGGGCTTCTTCTTGTCTTTGCCGCCGGACTTCTCTGCCTTCTCGTCTGATTTCTTGGGCTTCTCGTCAGACTTCTCGGCTTTGTCATCGTCTTTCTTAGTAGCTTTGCTCGAAGACTTCTTCTTGGAAGATTCTTTCTTGGATTCTTCCTTCTTCTTGCTGCCGGGCGCCACGTACTTCACGTCGGCCCTCTCTAGTAAGAGGCTGTGGAGTTTCTCCATCAGGAGGTTGTACTCCAGCATGCTCAGAGCGCCGTTCTTCTCCATCTGCTTGCGAAGCTGCTTCGGTTTCATCTTGGCCGACTTGGCTTCGGTCTTGATCACGGTCTCGATCTCTTTGTCGTCCACCGTCACGTCCTCGGCCAGCGCGATGCTCTTGTAGAGGACTTCCAGTCGGGCTTCGAAGAGTCCGGCACCCATCATCTCCTGGATCCAGGCGTCCTGGGTCATGCCACGGGCTTGCAGCAGTTGTTCCAGGCTCAATCCGCGCTGGGCCAGCTCGTACATTCGCATCCGAATCGTTTTCTGAGCGTGATGCTGACGAAGTTGGGGAGGGATGATGTCTTCGGCAACTTGCTCCAGCAAGTTTTTCACAATAGCGGTCACAGCCTCGCCGTCGGCCTGCTTCTTGACTCCCTCTTCCAATCGCTCGCGAATCGCTTTGCGTAACGCATCAATGCTGTCGTGCTCGGAGTGAGATTTGGCAAATTCGTCGTCGGTTTCGGGAATCCGCTTAACCTTGATGTCGTGCACTTTAAATTTGAAGGAGACGGTCTCGCCGGCCAGGTCTTCGTTGTTGTAGTCTTCGGGAAAGGTGATTTCGAAGGAGCGTTCGTCTCCGGCTTTGGCGCCTTCCAGGTTGGATACAAAGCCGTCGATGTAATTCTCCGGCTTCATTTCCATCAGATAGTTGGTGACGCTACCGTTTTCGATCTCCTCGCCGTTCTGAAACGACGCGTAGTCTACGGTGGCGAAGTCGCCGATCTTGATGCCGCGATCTTCTTCGAGGGCCACGAATTCAGCGTGTTGTTCGGCCATGCGGTCCAGAGTGTCCTGGACGTGCTCGTCCGTGATCTCTTCTTTTTCTTGCTCAATCTCAAGCCCGTCGTAGCCTTTGATCTTCAGAAGGGGTGCGATAGTGAAGGAAGCCTTGAAAACAAGGTCTTTCCCACGTTCATTCTGCACGAGATCCCAGTCGGGCTCGCTGATGGGCTCGAGTTTCTCTTCTTTTATGGCGTCTTGGAAGGCTCTGGGGACCAGATCGTTCACGACGTCTCTGACAAGAGCTCCGTCGGTAATATAGCGCTCGGCCATGGCCTTGGGGACCTTCCCTTTGCGGAAGCCGGGAAGGGCAAACTGTTTTAGATTTTGCTTAAAAGCTTTTTCGAAGGCCGATTCGACTTTTTTGGCGTCCACCACCACTTCGATGGTTCGCTCGCTGGCCGACTGCTCGGTGACCGTAACTTTCATGGAAGTTTCTCCTCGTGGAAATACACTTATGAATACTCTGATGGCCCGGTTTTCCCGGTGCCCAGGCAACACGAAGGGCCACCTAGGTGCTCGACTCTGAGAGAGTCGGGCACCGTGGGCAGCCCCAATTGGAGCGGAAAAAGAGATTCGAACTCTCGACCCTCGCCTTGGCAAGGCGATGCTCTACCACTGAGCTATTTCCGCGTGTTGGGAGGTTGCCTTCTCTTTTAGGAGAGAAGCTCCTCCCGACTTCTTAGCCGGCCTCGTCTGGTGGGCGAGAAGGGACTCGAACCCCCACGGATTGCTCCACCAGAACCTAAATCTGGCGCGTCTGCCAATTTCGCCACTCGCCCTAGGGTGAGCCCGGCTGTCGAATGCTTTTGTATATTACAGACAAGCGCCGGGTTCGTCAATACCACCTCGAAATCAATTTTGGAGGCTGAATTCGAGCAAAAAAAAGAGCGCTCCCAGAGCGCCCATTTTTACAGAGAGAAGTTGGCCGAAGGTTAGGCCATGATCTGCTGAACCCACTTGCCGTGAAGCTTCGAGGAAGACTTCGCACGGTTCAAGTTGGTTTCACGGAACATCTCCGCTACCTTGGTATTGGTCTCTTGTTGAATCTGGTGAATCTGAGCCTGAGTTTTGGTCTTCTCAGACTGCATTTGGGCCTGAATCTGAGCGACCTGGTTGGCTTCCGAAGATTGTTGTTGAGCTTGCTGAGCGCCTTGCAGCTGAGGGCTGATTCCGCCGCCACCTTGGGCACCGCCGCCACCGCCACCTAATAGTCCGCCTATAGCCATAATGTTTCTCCAATCGGTTGCTGTTCTTTCCATTAGAATACCTCTTGTGGCAGGACATGGGAAACATTTTTTGTTTCCGGTTTGTAAACGATGTTAACTTATGGCGTCAGGGTGTTACGAACTCGTACTTTTTCGGTCAAGGATCAACAGCGCGAGTAATCCTAGACCCCGAATGTAGGTGGATAAAGCGAAGACCCACCAGATACCCGGCACTCCATAGGAAGTTGTTTTGACGACCCAGGCCACACCTGGCCAGCGAAAAAGACTCGACGCCACGGAGATGACCATCGGCGTTGTGGTATGTCCAAATCCGGCGAAAGCTCCCTCCACACTCATCCCAATTCCCAGTAAGACCTGACTCGGGACCACGATGTAAAGATAGCTGGCGGCTAGCGTGAGGACAATCGGGTCGGAGGTAAAGATGGAGCAAACCGGCTTCGCGGCGGCTACGATCGAGAGTCCGACAACCAGGTTCATGACGGCTGAGGTCATCACGACGACCCAGCTTCGGTAGCGTGCCTCGGCCGATTCCCGAGCTCCTGTCGATTCTCCGGTCATGGTGATAGCGGCCAATTCGAAGGAAAGACATAAGAAATAGGAGAGGGAGATGACCTTGTGCCCCAGACCGAGAGCGGCCAAAGCTTCCGTACCCTGGGTCGCGATGTACGGTGTTACGACCATATAAACGAGGCAGAAGACGATGTTGGTAATCGAAGGGGGAAAACCGATTTTCAGCATTCGAGAAGTCTCGTGCAGATGGAGACCGGGTTTGTCGGAGTGATTTCGAAACCACGACCGCCGAGCCAGGAAAAAGAGGGCAAGAGAAAACAGGAAAGAGCAGCAAGATGCCAGGGCGGCACCGATCACGCCGAGTTGGGGAATTGGTCCGTACCCGAATATCAGGAGTGGGTCGAGGAGTGCGTTGAGTACAAACCCTGCCGAGAGTATGAGGGTTGGAGTTCGGGTGTCGCCCTCGCCCCGGAAAGTGGCGGCCAGCGCTTCGTTTAAGAACATGATAGGACAAGCGAGGAGCGTAACGGATAGGTAGCAGTCTGCCAGCGTTGCCGCATAGAGGTTGTCGCTTTCCCAGTTGGACATGAAGAGAGTGAGCTGCTCGGCTACAGCGAGTCCGGCGCCCATCGTCAGAAAACCGAACACCAAACTCGTTCGCAGAGCCTGAGAGCGGATGTCGGCTACCGCTTCGTCGTCGCCGGCACCACGGGCCTGGGCGATTCTGGCGTTGGCACCGGTGCCGACGACCCCGATAACGGCCGAGAGCAGCCAGATCGAGAAAGAGGCCAGATTGACGGCGGCAAAAGCGTCGGTACCGATTCTGCCGATGAAGAAGGCGTCGACGAGATTGAAGGCAACTTGAAAAAGCATTCCCGCGGAAAGCGGGAGAGCGAGTTTGAGTAGGGTTAGGGCGGTGCGGGCAAAGCGCCCCGGATCGAGGTCGGGCTTAGCCACCTATGGAGGAAAGACTCTTAGATCTGACCGTGGAAGTTGGAGCGCTCAAACATTTCGTCGAGTTCGTAGAAGGCGTCGGCCAGCATGAGGTTGCCGCGTTTGAAAGTTTCCATCGCTTCTTCAAAGAGGTCGTCTTCTTCTTCGGGGTCTCCGGTGAGAGCCTGCTCTGTGATATCGAGCGCCTCATCGAACAAAAGCGTGACTTCCTTGAGGGATTCGTAGATTTGACGATGATTTCTCTGGAGCTCAACGTTCTCTTCCAGAGTTACCAGCAGAGATTCGTGTTGCTCGCTTTGGATGTCTTGGAGCTCGTGAACCAGTTGCAGAAAGTCTTCACGGCTGAGTTCTCCTTCGCGGTAGACAACGAAGGGTATGGTGAACTCTTTGTACCTAAACAGCTTCTTACTTAACACATTAAGCCTTTCTTTGGTCAGTCCGCTCTCTGGTCAGCCGCTTTTCGATAACAGCCTCGTATCCCTGGTTCCCCGGAACATAGAACGAACCCTCGTGGATCCCGTCTGGAAGATACCGACTTTTCACCGCTCCGTTCTGTTTGTGAGGATTCTTGTAGCCTACGCCGATGCCGTGGTCGGCCGCTCCCTGGTAGCTGCCGTCGCGAAGATGAAGAGGGACTTCTCCCGGACCGTGTCTCTGAAGGTGAGCTTCAGCTTTGAAGAGCGCTTTCAAGCTGTCGGACTTATTGGTGGTGGCGAGGTAAAGCGTCGCTTGACTCAGGTGATATTTGCCCTCGGGGAGGCCGACCCATTCGAAAGCTTGAGCACATGAGTTGACGACCGCGATGGCCGACGGGTCGGCCAGACCGATGTCTTCGGAAGCGGCGATCAAGAGGCGTCGGAAGATGTAGCGCGGACATTCCCCAGCCTGGAGCATGCAGGCCAGCCAGTAGAGAGCGCCGTCGGGCTTGGAGGCTCGTATCGATTTGATAAAAGCCGAGACCAGGTCGTATCGCCGATCACTCGATTTGTGGTAGGCGAGGTTTTGGTCGGTGAGCACACCGTCGAGTCCTTTTTGGGTGAGGGTGAGCGCCCCCGAAGCGGAGTACCCGGCCCGGGTGAGAGCCAGTTCCAGTAAATTCAGGGCGGTTCGGGCGTCACCGTCGGCGCAAGCTGCCAGCACGTCCAGGCAGCCTTCCTCCATCTCCACGTCCAAAGTACCGAATCCCTTTGGGTGCTCGAGGGCTCGGGCCAGGATGGCTTTGATATCGTTGTTGGAGAGTTTCTCCAGTCTGACGACCCGGCAGCGACTCAGCAAGGCTTTGCGTAGCTCGAAGTAAGGGTTTTCGGTGGTGGCACCCAGCAGGCGCAGGCGTCCGCTCTCGATCACGGGCAGCAAAGCGTCCTGTTGAGATTTGTTGAAGCGATGAATCTCGTCGATGAAGAGGAGGTGTCGCCCGGGCTCGTCATCTGCTCTGGCAAAAACCTCTCGCAGCTCTTTCAGCCCTGCTGTAACGGCTGAAAGGACATGGACCCTTTGCCGTGAGGCTTCGGCGACCAGGTGGGCCAATGTTGTTTTCCCGCTACCCGGAGGCCCCCAGAATAAGAAAGAAGTCTTGAGGTCCCCCCGTTCAAAAACTGGCTCCAAGACGTCCTGAAGCACCTTGTGGTGCCCCACGAAATCTTCCAGGCTTCCGGGACGCAGACGAGCGGCCAGCGGTATGCTTGAAGTCGAGGTTTCTGGATCCGGCTCGGGTTGGTCAAAGAGAGAGAGTTCTGTCTGCACTCGAGGTTCTACGACGGGAAAAGAGGTTGTCCCCTTTCCCGGTTCGGGGGTGGAATCTCGCACGATAGGTCAAATAACAGCTCGCAGATGAAGAGTGTCGACCAGCTTTTAAACTCCCTACGAGAACACGGAACTGTAGACTCCGAGGGGTCTTTCACCATCGGGCTGACGGAAGCACGAGCCAAACTTCGAGAATATCAATCGAGTGAGCGAGGACGATATATACTTCATCTCATCTCCGGTGGGATGGCCGCGGAAGCCGATTACGTGCGGATGGAAAGGGATGGGCAGAGGACTCGTATCGTTTTTTCCGGAGCCTACATGGAGGAAGAGGCCCTCGCCCAGGCCTTCGGCGGTACCCTGACCACTTCCGATACGGGAGCCGACGATATGGCCCTCGGCATTCGGGGCGCTCTGGCCGAGGGAGCGGAGGCTGTCGGGTTGCTGGTCGAGCATCCGAAGAAGCCGGGTTTCTGGTGGAGAATCGATTCGGCAGGAGAAGAACGAGGCGCACACCCATCTTCTCAGGCATCCTCCGTGGTCCTGGAGCTCAAGTTCCCGTTTTCATGGAAGGAACGCCTCGGCGGGTTCTTGGCCGGCCTTCGAGGGTACACCGGTTCCAGTCCGGAGGAGAGACTGGTCCAGGAGTTCTGTGACCATTCTCTAGTACCGGTGGAAGTCCGAGGCCAGCGAGTCGACCGGCCTCTGTTCCTACCTGAATCAGCGGTGACGATCCGCATCGGCTCCGGAGTGGATGCGTTGTCTTCACCGGACCTAGCCTTAGAGAGCGACAATGTTCGGGGAGCAATCTGTCTTGCACCGGGCAAAGTTCAGCTCATCATTCGGGGAGTCGCCTACTGCGAGTTGGAAGGCACCGGCTACTCCGGCTTTCTTTACTGCTCCGGGCTCCAGCGCGACGCCACCAGGGAGAAGGTGGTGAGAAACGCCGCCTATCATGCTCTCGAACAGAAGTTGGCGGAGCTGAAGGATGATGCCCTGGAGCTACTGGCTCTCAAGCTGCCCGACCCGAAGTTCGAACTGGTCGACCCGTTTCTTCACCAGTTGTCGGCTTTGCTGTTACAGGAAGAATTGAGTCCCGAGGCTAGTCGGAAACTGCGAGGCTGGATGGAGGAGAAGCTCTCGACCGTGGAACTTGAAGCTGTCCCTCGTCACGCTGCGGGCATATTTCGGCTCTATCAGATGGTGAGATTGGAGTTCTTCGGTAAGATGCCGGTGCAGGTCGAAATGTTGCGGCGTTGCGCTACCGCATTGCGGACCGGACACGCTAAGACGGAAACACGTCTGCAAAAGACTCTCGAGGCGCTCCGGCTCTCCGAACCTGGGCAGACGCTTCTCCACGGATATCTGCTCTTGGGTCTGGGCGCTTACTACAGCACGAAAGACCGGCAAAAAGAAAGTGAAACGGCCTGGTTCAACGCCCTGAAAACCGTATGGGAAGATCCCAGTCCGGAGGCCCAAGAACTCTTTCATACCCACTTGAAGTATCCGGCCGACCATATTTGCGGCGAGGTCGCCTCCGTGCTCACCATGTACAGCAACGAATGGTCCACCTGACGCTCTAACAGAGTTAACATCTTCAAGGGTCCAATCACACCTGGAGAACTACTCCCCCTGATAGTCTGGCCCCAAGAGAGCAAGACTAAGGAGAATGTGCATGGCTATGAATATTGGTGGCTTCAATCCCATCGGCGGATTGGGGTCGTTCGGGATGAACCCTATGATGGGCGGAGGGATGGGTGGCTTCGGACTGATGTCGATGATGCAGATGGTGATGCAGCTTCTTGGGATGTTGATGGGAGGCTTCGCCATGCCGCAGTCGCCGGGAGGTTTCGGCGGCGGTATGCCAGGTGGCGGCGGGGGAGCGCCCGGTTACGGCGGAGGTTCGCCGTTGAACGGCTTCCTCGGAGGTGGCGGAGGCGGTGGTTCATCTTACGGCCCAGGACAGGCTTCTCCCGGGGGAAGCTCTCCGAACACACCTATGGGCTCGGCTGACTCTCCCCTGGGTGGCGGGGGGCCCAGCCAGTTCGACGGTATCATTCAGGAGGCCGCCCAGCAGTACGGAGTAGACCCCAATCTTATCAAAGCGGTCATCAAGCAAGAATCCGGATTCAACCCGAGCGCCCGTTCCCCGGCCGGCGCCGCAGGTCTCATGCAGTTAATGCCCGGGACCGCCAGGTCGCTCGGAGTGCAGAACCCTCTGGACCCTCGGCAGAGTGTCATGGGTGGTACCAAGTATCTGGCCCAGCAGCTCAAGGCCTACAACGGCGATGTCACCAAGGCCCTGGCTGCTTACAACGCCGGTCCTGGGAATGTGAACAAGTATGGAGGGGTGCCGCCGTTCGCCGAGACTCAGAATTACGTTCGGAAGATCACGGCCGATTATGCGGCTCGGCGGGGAGGGTGAAGCTCTCCCGCTAGGAACCGGCATCCGCTCTCTTGAACGCCCTCAAGTGAAATTCTTACTGAGACTTCTATTTATAAGCTTGCTCGCCGGTTTGGCCGGATGTGGTAGTTCGAGCTTTGAGGGGGAAGTGACCCCTCCTATTGCCCCGTTTTACCCCACGGTTTACCGAATCGGTGTCCTCGCACCGCTGGACGCCGGATCGGTGGAGTTTGGTCGCGGCATTCGCAACAGCGTCATCCTCGCTGTGGAGCGATGGAACGCGCAAGCTCAGCCGTTCGGGCCGTTCTTTGAGGTGGTGGCCGTGGACGATTCTTCGGACCCGAACGTCGGTCTGGCCAACCTGCCCCAGCTCCTGAATACGCCAAACCTGGTGGGAGTGGTGGGCACTTACAACTCCGGAGTAGCGACGGCCGTGTTGCCCACCCTGGAGGCAGAAGGCATCCCCCTGCTGAGCCCGGGCAACACGGACCCGGCCCTCACCCTCGGTCCGGACTCCAACAACCCCTCGAGGCCCTTCGACAACTATTTCCGGCTGGTCGCACGCGACGATCTTCAAGGTCCCGCTCTGGCTGAATACGCCTTCTCGAACCTGGGCGTCACACGAGTCGCGATTCTCACGGAGGAGAAGGAAGTTAGCCAAACCCTGGCTTCAAATTTTCAAACTCGCTTTCAGGCGCTCGGTGGCACCATCACGGCCTTAGAGATTGCTCCCGAGGGCACCACAGACTATTCTCTCCTGCTGGGGAATTTGGCCGCCACCAGCCCCGAACTCCTGTTTTATGCCGGCGAGGTACCCAGCGGATCGACCGTGAGAGACCAGGCCACGGGCGCTGGGCTCGCGGTGACTCTGATGGGAGGAGACGGGCTGAACGCCCAGTCCTACATCGATGATGCGACGGTGTCGACCGAAGGCGATGTTGCCAGTGCCCCGGGTGTGGCTGTCGAACTCCTTCCCAGCGGCGCTGAGTTCCTCGCCGATTACCAATCCGCAGGTTTCGCCGAACCCGCAACTTTTTTCGGACCCTATGCCTTCGATGCCGCCAACTTACTTATCCGAGCAACCGTTCAGAACGGTCCGGAATCTCAATCGGTCTTGGCTTTTCTTGAGCAGGTCAACACCATCGGTGTAACCGGGCAGCTAGCCTTCGACCAGTTCGGCGATGCTCTAAACCAGGCGGTGACTCTCTACGTCGTCCGGGCCGATGTGTTCGTGCCCGACGAGGTCGTTAAGCCCTAGAAGGGGGTTTCCAGTCAGCCTTTTAGGTCATCTCTTCTGAGTTAGTCAGTCTTTCACAACCACAAACGAAGTCGCCCCCTGCCGCTCAATCAAGAGAGCCAGATCTCCCTCGGTTCGTGCGACTTCTCTCACGAATTCGTGGGATGAAGCGATAGAGTTGGCACCAACCGCACGGATGAGGTCGCCTCGCTTGAGACCGGCCCGATGGGCGGGAGTGCCCTGAACCACTTCCGTGACCACCACGACCGGCATATTCTCCGGGTCCAGAACATCGGTGACGGCCACGCCGACCCGGGCTCCTTGCTCGGCATCCTCGGGCCACACTCGGTAGGCGAGGGTATCGTCGGGGCGTTCTACTATGCGGATAAAGAGCGTCTTCTCGTGTCCACCTCGAAGAATGGTGAAAGGGACTTCGTCTCCGATAGGCAGGCGAGCCACTTCCCGAAGAAGGTCGCGATCGGAAGAGATGCGATTGTTGTTCACGGCCACGATCACGTCGGTGACTTTCAAGCCCGCAGCTTCACCGGGACCGCTCTGCACCACGGATGATACAAGCGCCCCTGCCGTGTCAGGCTTGAGGGACAGAGCGGACTTTAGGGCCGGTGTCAGGCCTTGAATGCCCACCCCGATGAAGCCGCGTATGACCCGGCCGTCTTTCTGCAGTTGAGCGGAAACTTCTTCGGCAAGGTTGATGGGGATGGAGAAACCGATCCCCTGTCCCCCCGGTACGATGGCGGTGTTGATGCCCACGACTTCACCCTTCGTATTGAACAAAGGGCCACCGGAGTTACCAGGGTTGATGGAGGCATCCGTCTGCAAAAAATCGTCGTAGGGGCCGGTGCCGATGACCCGTCCTTTTCCGGAAAGCACACCTACGGTCACGGTGGCTTCCAGCCCGAAAGGGTTGCCGATAGCCATCACCCAGTCGCCGACAGCCAGGGCGTCGGAGTCGCCCAATCTCGCCTGGGGCAATCCACTAGCGTTTCTGACTTTGAGCAGAGCCAGGTCGGTTTTGGGGTCGGTGCCCACGATATCGGCATCCAATTCCCGACCGTCTGACAGTTTGACGGTGATGGTCTTGGCTCCGTCCACCACGTGGTTGTTGGTCAGCACGTCGCCGTCGGAGGTGATGATCACCCCACTTCCCTGACCGTTGGCCTCCGGGGCCATGGCTCCCGGAAGCTGAGAAGGAAAGCCTTTACGGCTTGGAAGTTGGCGGACCACGGAGATATTGACCACCGAGGGCTTCAGCTCGTGGGCTAGCCTGGCGAAGGTTCCAAGCTCGGTGTTGATCTGTTCCTTGGTCTCTTCGGGCGCTTGTTGGGAGACCGGCTCAGGGGTGGCCGCCCAGAGGCGGTCCATGGGCAGAAAGCCCCAGGCCATGCCCCCGGCAAAAAAGAACAAGAAGATGAGTAAATTTGTTTTAGTCTTCATTTCGCTCGAACATATAACTCCCTTAGCTGAAAAATTGTTGCGTGGACGCGCCTCTCTGTCAACCATTCATTCGGAACCCATTCGGAATCGACTCGTCTATGATGAAGTCTCAAAGGAGGTGTCGATGGTCTTGGTGTCATCCTGTTCCGACGCCCAGTTTAGGTGCAGGAGTTTGTCCGAAAGAGCGGATCGAGCTGTTTCCACGGAATCGAAGCGAGCTTCAGGGTCCTTTTCCAGCATTTTCAGAACGGCTTCCTCCACTTCCGGTGGGATTCTGGGCTCCAGAGCGGAGGGTCGTTCAGGAGCGACTTTCAGATGTTGGTAGAGAAGAATCTCCGGCTTCGGTTGCCGGAAAGGTCGCTGACCGGTCAGGATTTCGTACAACACGATTCCGAGGGAGTATTGGTCGGAGGCGGGCAGCGGTTCGCCGTTGATCTGATCGGGCGAGATATAGGCGGGAGTT
>Ga0208701_100010_pt1 | contig 100887 bp, 92 predicted proteins | sample DeeseametaMP1482_FD_184188 | JGI IMG/M metagenome (GOLD analysis project Ga0208701, IMG submission 184188) | Marine microbial communities from the Deep Pacific Ocean - MP1482 (SPAdes) | ecosystem: Environmental > Aquatic > Marine > Oceanic | place: South of Fiji, South Pacific Ocean | collected... | reverse complement strand
GGCGGTGCCCGTCGCCATCGTACTGGCCCGAATCGTGGCGGTGCTCGACGCGGGCCGAGCCGTGGGGCAATATATCCCAAGAAAACTGCAGGACAAGCTAGAGACCGACGGCACGGTGGCCGATGTCGTCACTACCGGCACCGTTCTGCTGACCGACATAAGGGGCTACACTAGCCTGTCGGAAGGACGCTCCCCTAAAGAGATCCTCAACCTCCTCAACAGCTATCACGAAAAGACGGCCCGCATCTATGAAGAGTACGGAGGCCACCTTCTCACTTACCAGGGCGACGCGCAGATCGTGGTCTTCGGACCGATGCACAAAGTTCGCAACCCGGTGCTCCACGCCATCAAGGCCGCCCAGGGCATACCGGCCGTACTAGAAGCCGTGGCGGCAGAAGCGGAGATGGAACCAGGAGTGCTCAGGGTGGGAGCAGGCATCACGACCGGTCGAATCACCCTCAGCTTGCTGGGGATCGCCGGACAGCTTCAATATTCGGTTTTTGGCTCACCTGTGCGGAGGGCACACCACCTGCAGTCGCTCTCCGATAGCCTGTCAGACTCGATTATCCTGGACGTTCGAAGCTGGTTTGAGGTGAAGGACGAAATCGAGCTCCATCGCCACGAATCGGAGAGCGGTGAAACTTTCTACTCCGTATAGAGCCTTTCGCCGAGAGCTTGAAACCGGACCCTGGGGACAACAAAGGCAAACGGTGCGGCATCCCCCACCAACGGCTGAAGAAATTCGCTCCTCATCTCCACGACTCGGCCCGGAATGACAGCGGCCGGATCGATAGGAATGCTGATGTAGCAGTCACAGACCTGTCCCAGGTGCGGCAGGGGCCGGACCGCTTTGCTCTGACCTACCAGATACCGAACGGCTTGGTCGGCGGAGTCAAAATGAAATTTCCAGTCTGTAGGAAGATCCTCCAACTCACTCAGCCTAACCCTTGAATACAGGTCCGGTGCACGACCTGTGCCGGGGACAATCGTGGTCACGAGGTCACCGTCGAATCCTTCGTGCCCAAAAGCTTCCGGCAGATGCGAAGGCAACCCGTCGCAGAGGAGCCGGGCCGCGGCCACTACCAATCCGCTCGATTGCACGGCCTTGAGGAAATAGACCGCGGGCTCTTCATCCTTGTTCTTGAGGTAGAGACGCCAATTGCTCTGAAAGGGAGAGGGGAAAAAGCGCCGCCACGAGCCCAGAAAGCGAGGCCCGAAGCCCCCGTGTCGATAAGTCAGGACACTGACACAAGTCATCCCGTTTCTCACTTCGAGCTCCAGGGGTGGCGGGACCAGATGAGCCACTCTCTCCACCGGGACCATCCAATTGAGATAAACGACATCCGTCACATCGCTCGCCAGAACACAGAAACGCAAGCTTTCAGGAAAACACCGGACCAGGTCTCGCAGGCCGGGCGAGAAGAGACGATGGGCGACTTCGGAGCCCGGCCATTCTAGCTGCTGAAGCTCTCGATCGAAGGCGGGATAACGATGGTGATGACCCCTCGCCAAGGCCACACCCATCAAGATCATCCACACCGAAAGGAGCGGAAAGGCCAGGGCGTTGAGACCGAACAGGAGATCGGAAAGCGGATAGCCGCTCGTCGAGGCGCGGGTTGTGGAATACCAGTTGGCCAGAGCGCAGAAGGCAAAAAGAGTCCAGCAAAGGCGGCCTACTCCGACAAGCCATCGAGAACGACCGGGTAAACCCGCAGCGGTAGCTCGCATCCAACACCAAGCCATCACGGTGTAGCCAGCGCAACCGTAGGTACCCATCCAAAGCAAGAGTTGAGACTCCAAATCCACGTACTGCCGGGGCGAGATCTGACCCGCAACGGTCTGCTCCGCGAACGGAATGAAGGAGGTGACGCACACGTACTGGGCCCACTGGTCGGGCCAGAAGGCCGCTACCGAGGCCAGCAGCGATGCCAAAGCCCACACCCAACCAGGCTTTCCGTTCACCCGGAGAAGATAGACACAGAGAGCCAGACTCAAGAGGACATCCCAGACGGCGGTCAACTGCCAGGGTAGCCAGCCGAAGCGCCAAAGCCATGGATGATTGGCCACGAAGCTCGCTCGCTCTAAAACCGAAGAGCCGAAGTCCAGACCCGGGGCCAGCAGCGTGGCCATGCTCAACAAACCGACCAGTCGCACGATCAGACACAGCAAGAGCGCCTTGAGACAGCGCTGGTAGGCCGCTATATCGGGTGAAGCCTTCATATTCCCAGCTTCGCTTTAGAGGGGCGGTTGCCATTTGGCCCGCACGCAAAAAGCCCGGCCAAAACCGGGCTTTCCATTTCTCACTCGTTGTGGGGAACGAAGCTACTAGGCGGGTTGGGTCGCCATGAATCCGATCAGATTGGCGTTGAAGACGCCCTCTTGTCCGGCCAGACGGAAAAGTGCGGAGCCGGTCTTGCTGAAAGCTTGTAGGACGCCACTGTACTTTTGTAGTTCGTCGGCTTCGTTGCGCACGGTGAAGGCGACCATCTTTTTGTTTAGATTCTCGATGCGGAAGGTCGGGTCGTTGAAGTGGCTACGGACAACCCATCCGGACTCGGAAAAAATTCTCTTGCAGATATCTTCGGCAGTCTCTTTGCTCTGGGTGCCGCGAACGACGTTGGTGACAACCAGTCGGTTCTCTCCGGAGTTGGAGGACGACTCAACCCTGTGGAGGTTGCGTCCGGCGGCGGAGTTGCCGTTCTTGAATTTGCGAAGGGTGCGCTCGCGGCGACGGCGGTTGGTAGAAATCTTATCCTGAATTTGAGTGAGTAGTTCGAGTTCCATAGACAGAGTATCGCAGTCGGAAATGAAGTGAAACTGTGATGAATGCCAAAAAATGTTACATACTTGTTAACATTGGGATTTTATTTCGTGTAATCGATGGAGGATCGGGTGACGAATCGGTTCTGGGAGTCGTAGACCAGGACTTCCAGCGTCCCCGCACCGGTAAGGTCACTCGACTTCACGGACCACTCCAGTGGATCATCGGAGGCGTGAACAACTCGTCCGCCGTCTCTGAAGTAAACTTTCAGTAGGGGATCGTAGCTCTTGAGAAAAAGTCGGACCTCGTCGCCGCCCGAAAGCTTCACCGTTTTGGAGACCTTACGGTAGGCGACCGGTGATGCCGTCAGCTCCGCTCCCACAAAGTGGGGTTGCGACACGGCTTTTGCATAGGCCGCCAGCAGCTTCTCCGAGCCTGTCAATTGGAAATTGTTCAGCTGCCGCTCCTCACGAGCCTGGACCATATTGTTGCAGTCGTACCAGTTCACCATCTTCACCCGAGGGAAACGGGTCGGCAGCGCGCCGTACAGCTGGCCCAGCTTGGTCTTGGCGAAGGGCGTCAGGTCCTTCTCCACCAGAGCGCTCCTGTGACTCGCGGCCCATTCCCCGATGGCTATCGGCTTGCGAGAAGAGTACACGTCGTACACATAGCGCAAATGATCGGTCGGGTGGATCTTCTCTCCCGGACGTTTGTGGTTGTTGTCCAGAAAGGGTACGGAGTAAAAGTTCACACCGACCCAGTCGACTGCATCGTCACCCGGATAGTAGTCTTGAATGTTGGCCTGAGGTACCGTATTAGGACACCACATCAGAGCCACTTTGGGTGCACGCCGGGTCTCTTGATAGACGTAGCGGAAAGCCTTTTTGTAGGCTTCGGGGTCTCCGTGGTAGCCGGTCCACTCTCCGTTCATCTCACTCGCGAACCTCAACATCACCGGATGGTCCAACGCTTTGGCCGCATCCACGAACTCCTTGAGATACCCCTCATCGTAGACCGCCCGCACCGACTTCGGCTCCCAGGCGATATGAACCACCGCTCCCTGAGACTTCACGTACTCGGCCCACTCCCGGGGAAAAGGGTGTCCGTAAGAACGGTACATAAAGAAGGAGGCATGCCGCTTTCCGGTCAGCTTGTTGAACTCTTCGATATCGCCGTGGGTCTGGGAGGCGAAGTGATGGGTGCCGAGATTCGGGTCACGGTCGATAAAGGCGCCGACCAGGCAACCGTTCTCCGGCTCCAGGCGTGACTGCTTTCCGCTTTTTGAGGGGCTGGTTCGACTATAAAACTCCAGGTCGGTGGCGTACTGGTCCGCTTTGGTCTGCTCGGCTATAGCCGCTTGCTTGTGACCCTTCTCGCGGTAGATAGCCGCTTCCGATGCGAAAGCCTGGTGAGCTGTGGCAAAATCGTTCAAAGCCACCGCACGCTCCGCCACCAACCGCCAATCCGCGGCCGATCCGGAGTACTTCGCCTGCTCTTGCAGGCTTGCCAATTGGCTGTCGTCCACGACGGCGGCCTTCCCCGGACCGGGAAGAACCAGATCGAGATTGGCGCGCGAGGCCGGTCTGGTAGGGCGAGAAGTGGCGACCGATACTTCCACGGAAGAGTTCTGCCGCTCCAGGCGCGCGATCTGTTCTTCCAGGGTTTCCCCTTCAGGAGTGGGGGTGGGAGTGGAAGTGGAAATCTGGACCGGTACCGCCGGAGAGGGACGGAGAGCTTCCGGCTTTGGGGAGGGGGACTCGACACTAGGAGCCGGTCTGCAACCCACCAAGAGGAGCACCAGAAGCAGAACCGCCGTCCCTCGACTCATTCCTCGCTGTACTCGACTCTGAGGATAGCCTCGGACTTGTCTTTCGCAAACCTCAGCCCGAAATCGATCAGCTTCTTCTTTAAACCGTATTTTCTGTTCAGTTGATGAATAGCCGCGTCCCGCTCTTCGATGTCTTCCACGATAGTCGCGACGGCCGTGAAAAGCTTCCCGTGCTGCCTTCCCGAAGAGTTGCTCCAACCGATCTTCACACTGGGATTGCGCCGTATCCGCTTCACCTTCCATGACTCCCCGCGGGTCGTCATATAGACCTTCTCATCGTCCACGCAAAACCACATGGGCGAAGACACGGCATCGCCGTTTCTCTTGAAAGTCGTCAAAAGGCAGTACTGTTTGTCTTTGAGTATCTTGCTTAGTTTTTTGGCCATCTTTTGGATTCCGCGGTCACCGAAGAGCCGACTACTGATATGTGGCCGTCTTCGCCGGCGGAAACCGTTCAGCCCATACCGCCTGTAGGCCTAGCAGTTAGCTAGAGAATTCCACCCGTTCGTAGATCTCATCGAGCCGAGGGCTACAATCTATCGAAGCGAGGTTCAACTCCACGCTCATCTTCTTGAAAGATGAAACCAGCCACTGGTCGTCGCGCCGCCTGCTCCAGGGCTCAACCCACGGCTGGTCCTGAGATACCAATATATATTCTTGGAGGGAATCAATCGTCTGGTACGAGGCTCCGCGTTCAAGGGCAAGATACTCCTCCGGTGTAAACCGTCTCCGTTCTCGGGATGCGAAAGAACTCATGGGACCCTAATTCGTTGCCGGCTTTCCGTCTCCCTGGACTTCGTAATGAGCCATCTTGGTCAGCGCCTTCTCCCGCGCCACCGTGAAGCCACCCACAGAATCCTTGACACCTTCGGTGCGCTGGTCCCGCACAAAGCCTGGAGATCGGACATGAGCGGTCCCTTTAGGGTCGCTGAAAGAACAACCTCTCACCGGGGATTCCCACCCAGACCTTAGAACACGATAAACATGGCATCTAACGTTACTTTTCGATTTCTAGCAGAACCCGGCGACGTCAACTTCGGAGGCAAAGCCCACGGGGGCACGGTCATGAAGTGGATCGACCAGGCCGCCTACGCTTGCGCCGTGGGCTGGAGCGGTCGCTACTGTGTCACCGTCTACGTCGGCGGTATTCGCTTCTTTCACCCCGTGATGATCGGGGATTTGGTGGAGGTCAAAGCCCGCATCATCGACACCGGCACCACCAGCATGCACATGGCCGTCGATGTGTGGGCCCGAGACCCCAAGGGCGATGAACCCCGCAAAACCACTCACTGCGTGGTGGTCTTCGTAGCCGTCAACGACGACGGCAAACCCGTACCGGTGCCGAGCTGGGAGCCTGACACCGAGGAAGAGCACGCGGCCCAGCGGTATGCTCGGAGGTTGGTGGAATTGCGGGGCGCTATCGAAGAAGAGATGCGGCCGTTTCATTTCGATAGCTAGAGCTGATTCAATGTCTTGACAGCATTCGTCAAGCAGTGGGACAATCCCACCATGGACCTATCCAAAGTTGACTCAAAAAAACGCATCGTGCTGCCGAAGGGACAACCCGGGGACGTCTATTACATAGAAGAGCAATCTGAAGACCGAATCTTACTGGTGAAGCTTCAGAAACCCGAACACCCCCATCTCTCAAAAGAAGATGCCCTTGCAGCCATGGAAGCGAATCCGATCTGTCCGACGATGTCTTGGGAGCAGCTCCGGAGCCTGACTCGAGAATGACCTTTCTCGACACGAACGTCGTCATCTATGCGTCGCAGCCCCGGTCGAGCTTTCACGGTTGGGCCCGAGATACGATAGCGAATGCCGTCGGCGGGAAGGGTGCCGTCGTCAACGCCGTTGGGTTGGCCGAGCTCTGTGTAGGAGACCCAAACCCCACAACTGTAGCGAGCAGATTGAGAGGCTGGGGGATCGCTATATTGGACTTGCCGGCTGCTACTTCACAAATTTGTGCCCAAGCGTTCGGACTATACCTTCAGCGACGAAGCTCGCAGGTTGGCGGTTCGCCTCCCAAGGTGCCTCTTCCAGACTTCTTCATTGGAGCACACTGTCAACTTATGGGATGGGAACTCGCAACGGCCGATGTAGGACGATTTCAAACCTATTTCCCAAGCGTCATTTTGATCACACCTGATTAGAAGCCAAACCATGCTCTACGCCAACGGCCGGGACCTCGGCAAAGTGTAGAGCTACGAATTGGGCCTCGGTCACGTCGGGTCGGACGTCCACCCTGGCCGTTTCGCCGTTCCGTGGTTTGGTAGAAAGTCCCTTATTGCTCATTTAACCCGGAGTTAACTTTCTCTCAACAACTGCTCTCAAATTTCCTCAGTCTTCCTACACGGTCAGTGGTGTTATCAACTGACATAAAGCAGTAGGAGCGACCATGACGACCAAGAGTGCAGCACCCAAAACCTCTCGACCGGCCACCAAGCCGACCCCTCCCAAGAGTTCCCCTTCGAAGACATCAGGCAGCAATGCCGGAAGCGGTGCGGGTAAGACATCGAGAGTTCCGACTAGTGGCGCACCGGCCCCTTCCAAGCCGGCCAGCAAGCCGTCCACTCAAGATTCCGTCAAGATTAGTAAAGAGGCCACCGAAGCCGGAGGAAGCCAAGCCAGTAAGGTCAACTTCGGAGCCTGGGACCTGGGAACATCGAGCGCTTCCCAGCCCAACAGCAACGTGAACGGTGTGGGCAACACCGTTAGCAACACCAACACCTCTTCCGGCGCCAGCGGTGCGCCCCCCGCAAAACCGGACGCAAAGCCGTCGGCAGACACTCCCTCCGGGACCGGCAGCACTCCCAACAGTAGCAACATCAACGGTGTCGGCAATACCGTTACTAACAACAACACCAACAATGTCGACCAATCTACCCCCGGTACGGGCGCCTCCGACAAACCGACTGCCGAAAAGCCAACCACCGACAAAGTCACGGGAGAAGGCGCACCCAATACTTCCAACAGCAACATCAACGGTATCGGCAACACCGCGACCAACAGCAACACCAACAATATCGACCAATCCACCGGAGCGAGCGGTACAGCCCCGGCCAAGCCGGACGCAAAGCCCACCGCCGATTCCCCCGCAGCAAGCGGCGAGAAAGCTGAATTGACCGCCGACGGCCTGGGCAAGCGGCTGGGGGACGACACTCTCGGCCTGGGTTCTCAAGGAGATTCCGTGAAAGCGCTTCAGGAAGCCCTGAACACCCAGTCCGAAAACAAACTTGAAGTCGACGGCATTCTGGGCAAGCTGACCCACAAGCAGTTGGTGGAGTTTCAGAAGGGGGCGGGGATCGAATCCGACGGGCTGTTGGGGCCGGAGTCTCGGGCTAAGCTTTTGGAGCGGTTCTAAACTCCTGCGTGCCGGGCCTGCCGATCAGGCAGCGCGGCAGTAGCCCGGCGCGCCGCATCCCGGTCTCGCTCCAGCAGCCCGGCGGCCTTGTCGGCGGCCATATCCTTGCACTCCACCAAAAACCTCACCAAAAACCGCCCCAACCTCTTGACCGAAATCCCCGCCGTCTCTCGGGTCTCATCCCAAAGCCACTCCGAAAACCGCTGAAACTCTTCGAAAACAGATTCTCCAGATAGCAGCGCTCCGGAAAGAGCCCTGAAGCGTCCACTGTTCACCACCAGGTCCCAATAGCGTGAAAACCGCTGCAACCCCTGAAGCTCCTGAAAACTCAGATGAGCCGTCCGCAAGACCTCGTAGGGCGCCTGGGGAGAATAGACCATCCCCCACTCTTCTCCGGCCGTGGTGATCGGTGTGCCCCGTAACCTCTTCAGAATGCCGAGTTGAATCTCACTGACCCCGAGCGCGTGGAGACGGTCGAATCCGGCACCGAAGCTTTCCAGATCTTCACCCGGAAGCCCGGCGATGAGGTCGGCGTGCACGTGCACTCCCGTCTCTTCGGCCAGAAACCGCAAGTTGTGCTCAATGGCCTCGAACTTCTGCCTCCGACCGATCCGCGCACAGACTTCGGGATTGAAGCTCTGGATACCGACTTCAAACTGCAGGACACCGGGAGGGAAAGCCGCAATCACCGGACGGAGCTCCTCGGGTAAGCGATCCGGGATCATCTCGAAGTGGAGGAACATCCCCTCTCTATATCGCTCTAAAAAGAAAGACAGAATCCTGTTGGAAGTGGCTTGCTTGAGATTGAAAGTCCGGTCCACAAACTTGAACCGCAAGACCCCGCGAGACATCAAGAGCTCCATCTGCTCCAGAAACTCGTCAAGGGGAAACGCCCTCACTTGCTTGTCCAGAGACGACAAGCAGAAGTGACACTGAAAAGGACAGCCTCGGGATGCTTCCACGTAAACGATACGACCGTGCTTGAGATCAAAGTCTGAGTAGTGAGGGTAGGGCCACTGTAGCTCGGAAAGCTCGGGCAACCCCCCCCCGAACACTTTCTCGGGGGGGCGTCTCCCCGCCATGACCTCACCACAAAGCTTGGCGAACGCCACCTCACCCTCACCGCGCACCAGATAGTCCGCCTCATCAAAGAGCGGAGTTTCTTCCCATTCGAAACTGACCTCGGGACCACCGATCACCACCACCGTTTGAGGCGAGAGGCGCTTGAACATCTGAACCACTCGGGTCACCTCGTCCACGTTCCAAATGTAGACGGAAAACCCGACGATCTCCGGCTCTAGAGCGACAAGCTGCTCCACGACATCCCGCTCTCGCACCCCCAGACTCCACTCCTGAATCTGAGTAACCTCTCGGAGCGCACCCAGATTGGCGTAGAGATACCGCAGACCGAACGCTGCATGCTGAAACCGAGCGTTGATAGTGGCTAGGACGATGCGCGAGTTCAAACCGAAACGATCAATTCAGCGGAGCGATGTCGTGGCGCACATCTCCCGAGCTATGAAAGACGGTGAAGTAGCCGCCGCTTTTCGGCACGTCCACTTCCAGAGCCATGATTCCGTTGTCGCCGGTCTTGAATTGAGCCTTGTCCCCGCCGTTCAGAGAGCACTCGAATAGCTCCCCTTTTACGGGATTGCCCCACTCATCGAGAGCCTGCACCTTCAAAGTGGCCTTTTGCAGCTCGTCGTTGTCCTTCACCGCCACGGTCTCGTACTGGCGCACCATAAAGCGCTCGGCCGGACCACCCCGGAGGGTAAAGGTCTTGTGCTCGGTCAAAGGACCGGCCATCAGGCTCAGCACCCCTTGTCCAGGCTCCCGCACCGAGCGGACCTTAGTCTGAAACTTTCCGCCCTTGGTGACGCCCGATGCCGGTTCTACCGCCAGTCCGCGCGTGGTCAGCCGCACGGCGGTGCCGTCGGCCACGGGCTTCCCGCTCTCGGTGCTCAGAGTGAGAGTGAGGTTGGCTTCCGACTCTCCATCGGCAGGTAGAGAGGTCTGCTCGAAGCTCCATTCGGCCAGCTGACAGTCGAGCCGTTCCCGGCTATCCTTGACCAGAAGCGCCGTGGCAACCGGCTTTTCCTTGGAGCGGTTGCCCGGCCCGTCGGAGACGATGTGTCTACCGATGACCATATCCACCGAAGCTCCGCCGTCGAAGTTGACGGCCTCCACAACGTTCTCGCTCTTTAGCCAGCCCACCAACGGACCGAACTGGAGCCCTTCGCGGTGATTGTCGTGATAGCCGGTGACGGTGGCGAACAGCAGTTTTCCCTCACGGTTCAGACCCACCACCGTCCGAGCCGCCACTCGAGTGATGTCGTTGCCCTTCGGGCCAAGTTCTTCCAGGTCTGCCGTGATCTTGGCCAGACCGTTTTGGAGGAGCCTCGGACCCCCGCCGAGCGCGATCCATGCTCCCGACCAATCGCCCCCGTCCAGATCCTTGATCTCCTGTCCGGTAGCGGCGATCCGACCGAAGAGAGCTCTCTTATCCTTGGTCAGGCCGAAACCGGACCGAGGAGGCCTCCTGGAGACGTGAGGTGCCAACATACGACCCTCGCGATAGACGAGCCCTAAAGCTCCGCCGTTTCCGGCGAAGAAGCCCCCGTTGATGCCGGCGGTAGCGCCGTAGCGACGCACCATGGAACTCAACGGCTCCCGGGCGTTCGTTTTCTCCTGAGCCAAACCCAAAACGACATCAATCGACGGGTCGGCCGGGTCGAAGAGCAACCGATTGAAACGGGTCCATTGGCCGTTCATGACGACATCCTCGCGAATCCAAGTCACTCCGGACGTCAGAGCGTACTTTTCTCGTAGCTCTCCCCTGGCCTCGAATTCCACCACCACTCGTGGAGGCGCACTCAGGGTCGAGACCTTGACGTCCGAGGCGATCGGCGCGTAGGCCAAATTGAGTGTGAGGGTGGTGCGGTTCAGGGCGGTAGGCTTGAGAGCCCAAGAACGAACCATAGCCACCGACGGCGCTTTGCCGAGCGACACGTCGCCCACCGCATCGTTGAGTTCGACGACCAACCTATCCGGACCGGTCAGAAAAAAAGCACTGGCCTGCGGCGCACGCTTCTCCGTCTCTATGACCAACCGAACAGTGTCACCCTGCACCGACTGGCGAACAGCAACAATCTTATCAAGCTCCACCTCGGCTCCCGCCGACAGCGTCAGTAGGAGTAGAAGGGAGACGAATCGTCTTAACATGATTGAATAAAACTAAAACCTCGAAAAGAGTTTCAGACCTGTCCGGCCACAAGTTCGAAAGTCTCACCGACTTTCATCACTTGCACCTTCACGCTCATCGAGGATTCGACTTCCGATTTAAACTTATCGACGTCCATCTCCAGCGGCGGCCAGGTGTTGTAGTGAACCGGGATGACGATCTTAGGAGAGACCAGTTCGATGGCTTTCTTCGCTTCGAAGGCATCCATCGTAAAGTGACCACCGACCGGAAGAATCATGACCTCGGGATTATACATTTCCGCGATCAGTTTCATGTCGCCGAAGACGCAAGTGTCGCCGGTGTTGTAGACCCGCACACCTCCAAAATCGATGATCACCCCGGCCGGCATACCCATATATTTGCCTTCGAAAGACGAACTGTGGAAAGCAGGCACGAACTTGCTCCAACCCCAGTCGTGGTTCACTCGCCCGCCCAGGCCGCAGGGGACGGTTTCGAGCCCTTTCTCGCCCAAAAAATTAGCTAATTCGTAAACGGCTACGACTTTAGCGCCGGCGGCTTTGGCGATCGACTCGGTATCGCCGACGTGATCCTCGTGACCGTGAGTGAGGATGATGGTATCCGGCTTGAGGTCCGACGGCACATCACCGTTGCTGGGGTTTCCGGTGAAAAAGGGGTCGAACAGGACGGTGTGCTTGTCGTTGGCACAGGCGACCACGGAGTGGCCATGGTAATGAATTCTCATGTGATTCTCCAAATAAAAAAGTGTGGTCCGTTCTTCCACGCGTCAGCGGAATAACCCGCTCAGACGATTTTGCGGACTAAAGCACTGGCAAGACAGGCGATGCCTTCTTGGCGACCCACCCAACCCATCTTCTCGTTGGTGGTCGCTTTGAGCCCTAGTTGCTCGGCCTGCAGACCGAAGGCTTCGGAGAGCCGCTCTTTCATGGCCGGTACGTGAGGCTTCATTTTCGGAGCCTCCGCCACCACCATAATGTCCAGGCCTTCTAGTTCAAACCCTTCGCTCCGAATAACTTCGGACACCCTTCGGGCGAGCTCGATAGAGTCGGCGCCTTTGAAGGCGGGGTCGTCATCCGGAAAATAGGTACCGATATCGGCGCAACCGGCCGCGCCCAGCACCGCATCCATAGCGGCGTGAGTGATCACATCGGCATCGGAATGGCCGAGAAGACCGTGGCTATGCGGAACTTCGACGCCACCCAGTATCAAGGGTCGACCTTCCACAAACCGATGGACGTCATAGCCGATCCCCGTCTTGAACTGGGTATGACTTTTGATGAGCTCCACCACCTGATCGGCGGTCAAGTTAGTAGTAGGCCCAGTAGGCTCGCTCAAGTTTGGCACTGGTATCACCCTCGTTCGCCACGAACATGTTCTCCAGAAGCTCCGAATTGTAGATGATCCTGGCTCCCGTGGCGTTGATGATGTCTATATCTCCTTTGGCCACCAGGGCTCCTTCAATCTCGATCCCCTGTTGCTGAGTATCGAAGCGAAAATCATCGCCCGCGTAGATGAGCCCTCTGAACTTCATATCCGCCGAATATCCGGTCAGGAACGGGTTGCTACCGCTGAAGTAGTCGGACAACTTGTTCCACTCCAGGACCACAATCCCGTCTTTCTCCGTGCCGGTTTGACCGGCCAGATGTTGAAACGAGGTCATCTGATTTTTGATAAGGGACATCACGTCGTTGCGACGGCTTGCCTGCACCGTGGGGTCGTCGGAGATCAACCAGGTCTCGTCGGCGTTTCCGTTCTTCAGGGTCTTCAGGTACTCACGCATCCGCACGTAATTTTCCACATTCAGACCCGGTCCCGCATCAACGCCCGGCTTCAGTTCGACGATATCCGGTTCACCGGGGTCCCACTCCCAGTCAGGGTCCGGCTGCATCTCCGGCTCTCCATCCGCGCCGATGATCGGCTGGCCGTCGGGGTCCAGGACCGGGATCAACGGAGGGTCGGGCGGCTCTCCAGGGTCCCAATTAGGGTCGGGCCCGTTCACCGGGTCTATCTCCTCCTGGGTCCATTTCCGGTACTCGTAGATGGCCCGTTCGTCGGCGGGGAATTCGTTGGTCAGAGAGAGCCAAATCGGATCGTCCCCCGGCTCCGTGCCGGGCTCCGAAAGAACGACTTTGGAAAATTGGCCGGTCAGCTCGGCTTTCTTCGGCTCGGGTTGATCCGCCCACTTGTTCAGCTGCGGGTTCTGGTCTTTGTTGAAGGCTTGAGAGAAGGCATCCCAGTCGGGCGGAATACCATCGGCCGACGAACTGCCCGGCTTGGAGAGCACGATGTCGTCTTCCGAGTGTAAAGCCACTCCAAAGTCCGGTGTCGTGGAGAGGCTACTTTTGGCCCTGATCTTGAGGTCGTCCTTGCCCGCCTTGAGAGCTCCTTTACCGCCCACCGAGCCACGAATGTCAATACCGTTAGCACTGATGCTGGCCCCGCCAAGCTCCGAACCGAGCACCAGGGTCGGTTGATTTCCTTCTTCGGGCGCGTTCCATCCACCGTCGCTATCCCAGTTGCCGCTCTTCCCGTTCGTTCCGCGAAGAGCGAAGCTTCCCCCTTTGGACTCTAGCTGGTAGTTGTCGGTCACCGTCATGGTTCGAGCTTCCAGATCGAAGGTCGCAGCCACTTTGGACCCGTTGCCCCAGGTGTAGGTCCGCTTCAGCGGATTCTTCCCCTCATAGGATGCTACCACTTTGTCGTTTTCCAGGAGTTCGTGAACGACCGTCCCCCCTTCTTCACGGGATCGAAAGGTCACCCGCTCGGCAGGCATCTTGAATTTGTTGATGGGAGAAGTCAGTTCATCGGCATCCAGGTTCGGTACCTCGACCCCCGGCCCACCGGGACTCAGCACGCCGAGAATGTTGTCCTCCACATCCTCCAGCCTGGCGTCGTCCGATTGGACGTTGGTCATGACACCATCCATTTGCATCCTCAGGCTATCGCCCTGAATGACACCATAGGGCGGTTGAACTTTCGCTTGCATTCCATCCGGCGCCTCGAACAAGACCGCGCGCCCGGTCTTGCTGAGCACCTCCGGCCCCGTTATTCGCCCGTTGGCACGGACAGCGTTACCGGAAGGTTGTCGGGCCCCCAGCCACCAGTGCCCATCTTCGGAATTGGCCAGGTTGACCTGAATATCGCCACCCGAGAGCATGGACACCGAACTAAAAGGGCTCCGTTTGAGAATGAAGTCCATATTCTTGACGATGAAACCCTGTTTTGTGGTAATCCAAACCCTCACCGAGCGAGGAGGTGTCGTGCCACGGGGATGCCAGCCCTGACTATCCTTGTCCAAATTGTTGAGAATACGGCCTTCGAAGGTCAGACCGGTCTTGTGGATCAGCCCCTTGACGACGTTCTTGTTGGGGTCCATATCTTCCGATAGATACTCCACCGTCATCACCGGCTCGGCCGCCCCCTCCGGAAACGTCTCCACCTTTCCGTTCTGGAAGACGCCCTTTCCAAAAAAACGGTCGTTCTGGAGCTTGTACTGGAAAAACTCCGACGCCGACAGAGCGGCGTTCTTGGTTTTTTCCAGCTTAATGGAGGTCCCCATGAGCATGAGATCGGTCTTGTGAGCGGCGAAAAACGCACCCGCCAGTGCCAGCAAAATAATCGAGACCATCATCACGCTGACCAACGCTATACCCTTGCGGGAACGAGTCTTATTAACGAAATACCGAGTCTTCACAAACCTCAACCTCCTCACTTCGTGTTCTGGGGCGCCACCCTATAGTGTAGCTCAAAAGTACCACCTTCGCGAGTCTGGTCTCCGCGTCTGGTCATGATACCGTTCTGGCGCAGCAAAATACCTATATCGACTTCCTGGCTTACCGGGATTAATTTTACCTCAAAACTTTTTACTTTGCTGGCCAAAACCCGGGTGTTGGCCAGATCCGCGCCGGTGTAGCCCAGCGGGTCCTCGAGCAAATACGTTGCCGGAGCCTGAGTAAAGAGCGGATACGGGAAGGAGCCGACGTTGTCCGGTGTGGGGTTAATGGCCATCCTCACCAATTCACCGGCCGGCAGTTCGGTGGTAGCGTAGTAGATAAGATAGCGATCCCAATTCGGTCGTGCCTCGATAGAGTCGAATGAGTCAGGCCGAGACCAATCCAGCATGGAAACAAAACAGAGTCCGTCACGATGGTCTCCCGACGCGCTCCGTTTCTCCACCGTCAGGGAAAAGTAGGCTGAGCTGCGCAGCTCATTCTCAAGAAAGAGAACGATACGACGGGCTTCCGTCGTCACATCGGAACGGGCGACGGCCACCGAGTAGGTCCGAAATCCGTGGGAGATGGTTACAAAAAGAACGGCCAGAAAAAACGAAAAAACCAGAACGGTGATGATGGCCTCGGTGATAGTGAAGCCTTGACAGTTTCGCGGCGCCGGCCGGTTCATTCTAAATCCGGCGCGAATGAAATCAAACGTTCGAGAGTCACTGTGCGCCGGCCCCCTCCTTCAGCACGACCGTCCTCGGGGTTTTCGACCATCCACCACACTTGGACCTCTACGTGGTACAAGTCGGCCCCGTACTGATTCTTCGCTTTGGTAGTATGGATGAAGTAGCTGTCCCGCTCCGCGACCAGCGTCCAGGTTGTTCGATAACGGAAATTCACCGGTCGGTCTTCCTCGTGAGAGAAGACTTGCTCGGTCCCTTCGCTAATACCACCCTCAGGCGTCGGAGGTCCATCCACCTTGGCCTTCTCGAAGAGGTACTGGCCTACAAAAGTGCCCGCCGTCATATCGGTGGACTTGGTGCTGGCGACCAAGAGACTTCCGAGCAACCCCAAAACGCCAACGATCAGCAGGCTCAACATAATGAGAGCCAGCAACGTCTCGATCAGTGTCAGCCCTTGCCGACCACCCCTTTTTCCCAATCCATGGTACGCCACAACTCCTTCCAAGTATAGCAGATTCAGCGCCCCTCGGCTTATCCCCGGGGTATCGTTTTACGAAGGGATTGCATGCCCCATATTGAACGGCCTACGGTGGAGTTTAGAATCCCTTACAAGCCCCTTTCGAGGCTGATTATCAGTACGTTCATGCTTCTGCTTTTGGGTCACCCGCTAGGGGCTCAGGAGCTGACGGGGGTGTGGCTTTCGCCGGACTGGTTCTTCCCCGGAGACCGCCGCTACAGCGAAGCGGAAGTCCGGCGAACAGCCCGAGATGTGATGGAAAAGTTGGCCTCTCAGAGAGTCGACACCGTTTTCCTGGAAACTTTCTTGAGGGGCTACGGCATTTGTCCCTCCATCGACAGAGACGATCGTGCCAAAACCGCTTCGGTCGTCCCCTACAGCGCCGGCCGGCAAGGCCATCCGGTCTATCCTCATCTGCAATGGAACTACGCCGTCCAATTCGATACGGTGCTCGACCCGCTCCAGATCTTTATCGAAGAGGGTCAGATTCAGGGTATCGAAGTTCACGCCTGGGTTCATATGTTCTATTGGCGAATGGACAACAACGACATCATGCTCTCCTGGCACAACGGACCTTCGCTCTGGGGGCACTTGATGGAGGACTATCTCCGCAAACAGGCTGAACGCCTGGCCCTGGTGCAGGACGCCTCGGTTCGCCCCGGATATGAACAAGTCGCCATGGAATCACTGGGCAGCGACCTGCCCGTCGAACTGCTCTTGGAAGCCGCCGACCTATTCTCTCAGGGCTGCGATACGAACCAGCTCGAGGCTCTGCTGGACGAGTACGACGTCAAATCAGACGGCCATCCCATGGGTGCCCTGATCTCGCACCTCATAAGTTCCGGTGGACAGCGGCCGGACTTCGTGCTGATGGCTTCCGACGAAGAGCCGTTTCCGGCCCCGCGGAGCAGCCAACTCCGCTCGGTCTATGTCGACCCCGAAAACCCCGAGGTGCGAAAACACCTCGAAGAAGCCGTGGTCAACATTGCCCGAACCCATCCCGGCCTGGGAGGGATTCACCTGGACCATATCCGCTACCCCGTGGACGGCCAGGGACTCACTCCGGACACCGGTGTCATCGACGGGAAGTATCGCTATTTCAACGCTTCCGATCCTGCCGAAATGAGGGAGTATCAGACCCTCACCAGGACCTTGGAAAGACGGCAACAGGCCCTCACCAGTCTGGTCAGCGACATTGCCGCCCAGCTTCCTCGACGCATGGCGCTATCGGCCGCCGTGCTTCCGCTCTACTATCGAGATCGCGACAACGGTAAATTCCGAACCAGCGGCTACGACTACTCGGCTCAGGCCTGGCTGGACTGGCCGGTCGACTTCGTGGTGCCGATGATGTACGAGTACCATCCTTATCTGATCAGAACTCTCATCGAAGACTATCAGACCCTGGCAAACGCGGCCAACCCGGAAGACCCTATCGAAGTCTATCCGGGAATTTCCAGATTGAGCTACACTCGAAACGGTAGCGTCAAGGCCGACGGCTGGGTCTTTTTCGACCTAACTCTTGCCAGAGACGTGAAGAACCCGCGCCAGGAAGCCGAGGACCTGGACTTTGGCGGAGAATAGTAAAAAGTCACAGAGAGCCTTCCTTGGTGGCAAGGAAGGCGGGGGTGGCGTCTTTGGGGCCAAAAAGGCGGAGCAGCATTCCGCCGGAGGTCTGCTGGTCAAGAAGAAGGGCAATCGCGCTCAAATCTGCCTGGTTTCCAAAAAGGGAGGGCGGGTTTGGGCCTTCCCCAAGGGTCGGGTGGATACGGGAGAGTCTCTTGAGGAGACGGCCGTGAGAGAAGTGCTGGAAGAGACCGGGCACGAGGGAAGCGTCATCGACAAACTCGACGTGATCGAGTACTACTTCTTTCTTAAGGAAAACAATACTTTCTATCATAAGACCGTCACTTTCTTTCTGATGAAGTTAGAAAACGAAGACGTCCAGCCTCGGGATGAAGAAGCCGACTCGGTCGGATGGTACGATGCCGGAGTGGCCAAGAAAAAACTCTCCTACCTGAATGAAAAGAAGATACTGAGCAAGGCCGAGAGCCTGCTGAAGTTTATCTAAGGATACGTAAGGAGTTTCCGAATGCTGATGAACGACGGGGAGATCGGGCTCTTCCCTTTCAATGAGAAAGATTCGCTTCAGTACCTGGATTGGGTCAACCGGCAAGAGTTCATCAGTTTACTCGGACGATGCCTACCGGTCACCGAACAAGAGCACAACGCGTGGTATCAAAGCCTTGTCAAAAGCTCGAGTAGCGTCGTTTTCGCGGTGAAGACCGTGGAGAGAGAGCAGTATCTCGGCAATGTTTGGCTCCACAACATCCACTGGATCAACCGCAACGCCGAATTGAGAATCTTTCTGGGAGGCTCCCAGGGCAAAGGCTACGGAACGCGAGCCAGCAAACTCTTGGTAGACTTCGCCTTCGCCAAACTCGGATTGCACAAGGTCTATCTCTACGTCAGTTCTGCCAATCCACGAGCTTGCCGCTCCTTTGAAAAGGCTGGATTTTCGACAGAGGGCGAGCTGGTCGACGAGTTCTTTCTAGATGGCCGATTTGTCGACGTCAAAAGGATGGCTGTTGTCCACCGGCCATCCGTTTGAAGACTTCTCGCGGGCCCACGACCTCCATTATTTGAGTCATCGCGCGATCGTGCGCGATCTAATCCCCCGCTGGCTTCGTGACGGTGTGCCCAACTTGGACGAGCGGATTGCCGGGGCTGCCTACGGCGAGACTCCCGAGAAGATTCAAAAACAGCTCCTCGAGCTGCTGGCTCTCTCCGAGGAAGACACGTTTCTGGATCTGGGTGCCGGAGCCGGCGGCTTCCTGGCCACGATTCTGAGCCTCGGGTTCAGAGCCCGGGGCATAGAGCAAAACCGAAGACTGGTGAAAGCCGGCCACGACTACCTGCGGAGCCGCGAGTACGACCCCGGGTCTCTGGTCGTCGGTGATTTTCTTCAGGATGCGTGGCCGGCTTGTACCGTCGTGTACTGCACCACCTCGAGACACAGCGACAAGGCTCTCCGCGAACTCGCCTCCAAACTGGACCGGCTTGACTCCATTCGCTGCGTTGGTGTCTTGGGAAAGCCTCTGGCTCTGTCCTCAGACTGGGAAACGATCCATCATTCCATCCATCAGGTGACCTGGAACCTGGATGAAACACCCGTTTCGGAGGAGTTGGTCTGTTGGGTTCGTCCTGAAACCGCTGTGGCTCAGACGTCGAAGGACACGACCAAAAGGAGCGCTCGGCCGCTTCGTTGAACATTGACGCTTCAAGGTGCTTTGGAGGGGGTCATGAAATCCAGAGAGACAAAACGCACCGCGAGTCGACTCGTGAACGAGTGGATTTGCGTTACGGGACAGTACGAAAAGACGCTGGGCCGGATTAGCCAAGATCTGTACAAGGCGTATCGCAAGGGCTTGCTATCGGATCAGGATGCCATCGACCATTGCAAGGTCCTGGACGGGATCTTCTCCCAGGCAAAAAGCGTCCGGACGGAGCTACAAATGGACCTTGCCACTGTTGTGGAGAAAAAGTCAGCCGACAGTAACAGGCAAGTCCGGGGCGCAAAAAAGAAAGTGGGAGGCTTCGTCTCTCGGCAGATTCTCGGATATTGGGACTCACTCAATATTCCCAAGTACAAGGAGGCTGCTAGCGGCGCCATTCAGGACCTCTCTCTTCGTGCTCTGGGCCGCGCCGATGCCGGCAGTCCGTTGATCGACTCCAAAGAGCATCTCAAACTCTGTCGACTGGCTCTGGCTCTGGAGAAAGAATGCCAGGCCGCATGGGAACGCTTACTCATCTTCAAGAAAGAGCACGCGAATAGCAAATCTTATTCTTTGAGCACTCTGACCATTCAGGTCTTGATGGGGATGGGGAAATTCGCCAAGAAGTCCAAACACGGGCAAAAGGTTGCCCGACTGCTGAACTACAACGAAACGGTTGAGAAGGCAAAGCTCATCGCCCGATTCGCAGGCCGGCCCGAGGAAGGCATCCTTCGCGTTCAGATGGGATTCGCACCAACCTAGAAGTCCAATAATACTCAAGAACGGTTAGACATGGCCTTTTGAAAGGCTTCGTAGTCCTGATAGTCGGGCAAACTGAACAAGACTTGGGTCTCACTCTCCGGATGGTCCCGAAAGAAAGCTCGGGCGGCACCCACCATAAAGCGAGCAATCTCCTCCGGGTCGGCCCGTCCTTCGCCCGTGGCCAGGCAAGAAAACGCAACAATGTTCGCCCGCGGGGGCAGGTCGACAAGAGCCTTGTAGACCCCCTCTCCCAACCTCTCCGGTTGGGGACACCAATCGCCCTGGGAGGTTTTAGTTTTGATGGAGATGAGGTGCCCGACATACACCGTACATTCGTGTCCGAAAGCGTGGGTATACACGACATCACCCACTTGCCGTGAAGTCGTAGCTAGCGCCTCTTGAGCGGCTTCCAGGATCTCAGGACCGCAGGATTGATAAACGGCCATCGCCGCACCGCCGCCCATCGCTCCGGTATCTTTGGCACCGTAGCAGATGGCGTCGGTGCGACAACTTTCTAATCGGTCCCTGGTCAGGTCGATGCGACCTTCCAACGTTCTTCTAGCTGTGCGTCGGCGCAGCCAAAGCCGTTTGGCCGTTCGGAAATACCAGTAGTCCTCCCAGCCTTGGTAGGGTACGATCCCAACATCGGAACCGTAGTCGAAGCTGAAGTAGTCCAAAATGACACTTCTGAGCCCTTGGGAAAGGGGCACTTCAGCGTTCTCACTCACCACTGCTTCGGGCGCGAACTCAAAAAGTCGGTCCCCTTTGTCCAAGCCTTCACGAAGAAGAGCTTTCAGTATGTCGGGCTCGTGCGGCCTCTTATCGAAGAGGATGTCCAAGACTTCCTCAGGACATTGATAGGTAGAACGCTTCTCGGGAATCCGCCAGCGTTTGGCCAGGAGTTTGTTTTCTGCTAGGTCGCCGGACTCCATGGCTTGGAGTACTTTCAGGTCGGGTCGGAACGTTTGGAGCTTGCGATGCCAGGTGTTGCAAATGGAGGCTCCTTCATAGCCATATTGGTCCAGCAGACGTTGCCAGGCTTCATCCGAGGTAAACCTTTGCAGCATCCAGTCCATGCACTCTTCTTCCAAAGAAAGCCGCCAGCAATAAGCCGACCAAGCTTTGTCCGAGCGTTTGGAAACCACGGATGTTCCGTGCAGAACATGGCGTTCCATGGGGCTTAAGTCTTCATCTGCTCGAGGGAGAACGGGGCAACCCATCAAAAGGCGCTTCTTCATTTTTGAAACCGCGTCCGGGTCTAGTATAGAAACCAAAACCGTGAGTTGGGGGACGACCCAGCTCTCGGTGTCGAGGGCGTACCATAGCAGGTCAAGGTACTGCTCATGGACATCGCAATCAAGCAAAGACACGGCTGCGACGAGCTGGGTTCGCCAGCCTAGTTTCATCATTTCAGAAAGCTCTTCGTAGGGAAACTCGCTCCTCTTGAGACACGAGCCGGCCAGGGATATGGCTTCCGGGTCCTGGAGATGGAGCAGGGCGCCATAGGCACCGAGTTCGCCGAACATCGGTTTGAAACTGGGAAACTTTTCGAAGGGGTCCCGATCTTGAGCCATACTAACCCTTGGACTTCCTCTTCGAGTGGGGAAACCTTGCAAAAGGAGGCGTTCGGCACGACTTGAAGTCGGGCAGATGAAAGTGCAGCAGACCCTCGGCGATCCGGCTTTCCGACACGAAGAGGAACTCTGGTCGTTAGAAGCGCCACCGGGGTTTATCCTGACGGCCCATCCTGGGTTCAGGGGGATGTACTTCCGGCTTTGGGCGGCCACCACAGGGGAGGTCGTGGGGTCTCTCTACTGGCCTGAGCTGACCAGGAACTACTTGCTCTCTCCCGCCCGACCTGAAGTCTTGATCTCTCACCAAGAGAAACTTCTGGTCCTCAACCTTGAGAGCGAGACCCGAACTGAGTTCCCGCTTGCCGATGTGGTCAATTGGTCGATTTCACCCGGGGGAAATCGCCTTGTGATCGCTTCAAAAGGTCGCCTGTGGGGATTCAGTCCGGAGCACGGTCGTACCCTTTGGGAGACTCGCCTGTCAAGTTCGCTTCAGAGCCCGATCACCTTTTCCACTGATGGGTCCCACTTCGTGGTTCACCACGAGGATCAATTCGAGGTGCTCCGGAGCGAGGACGGCACCAGGGTCTTAAGATGGCCCCGGCGCCAGGGCGAAGCTTGGGCCCTCTGTAGCCACCAACAACTCTTTTTGAGTGATCGCGAAGACGGTTTGCAGTGCTGGGATCTGAGGTGTGGACTGCTGAAAGCTTTCAACCCCGAAACGAAAACGCACAAACTGGTCCTCAGTCCTTGTGAACGGTTCCTGGCATGCCTGCAGCCCGGCGGGCATCAGCAACTGCTCCACACTGACACGCTAGAGGTCGTTCACCAGGACTCTTCGATTAACGTGCAGACTTTCTCAGCGGATGGTCAGCTCATCTCCAGTGGAGGCGACTATGGGGTCCGCTCTTTGTCCCTGACCGATCTTGAGTTGTCACACCCGCACAACGGTCACCGGCGGCCGGTCCGCGGGCTGGCCTGGCTACCCGACGGATCTCTGGTCTCATCCGGGTGGGACGGTCGTGTTCTGAGATGGGAGTCGGGCTCTTCGACAGAACTGGTCCGACTGAACGCTCCCATCGACGTAATGAGGATCTCACCAGATGGTTCTTTACTGGCCCTGGGAGGCTCGAACTTGGGAATCGTGCTTTGGGACCTCCGCGCTCACCAACCACTGGAGCTCGAGTCAGCGGGTCACTCCATGACAACCTGGGAGAGAGGCAAGGGCACTCGCGACTTCGACGGCTGGTTGACTCCCGCCGGCCTGCTGGACTTCTCTGACGATAGCTCAACCCTGATCGCGGTTCTAGGCTACGACTACCTGGCAACATGGGGCGTTAGCGATGGTCGTTTGCAACTTGTCGAGAACAAGCCCGCCGAATTGTATTACGCCGCCGGCGGCGTCATCGACCCGCGAGGCCTTCTCTACGTTGCTATGGGATTTCCAGAGACCGCTGAGTTCACTCTGTATAGCTGGCGTTCTGGCGCAAAGAAAGGTCTATGGAAGGTGCCTCTACAGCTTACAGAAGCTGTCATCGCGTCGGGAAGTGGGCGATTGTTCGTCGCTTGCGATGAGGGAAACTTGACTGCTCTTGAGGCCATCTCCGGGAAGGTGATCGACCGAGTTGAGCTGCCCCAAAAGTGCCTTTGCCTGGGCTGCACCCCGAAAGGTGAGGTCGCTATCGGAACCGAGCAGGGCAGCGTGTTTCTGTGGCGAGTGAACGAGCCGCTTCGAGGGCCCTATCACTTCCCAGGCGGGGGGCTTTGGTCGTCGGCCTTAGCTGTCTCTCCGTGCGGGGGAAAGATAGCCGTCGGACACGGAAACGGTGTGGTCAGCGTAGCCGAACTGTGATGGACTCTGATTCAGCATCCCCCTACACCGACACAGCCTCCGGCCAAACAGCCCGATAGCTCTTCCCTTCCTGGAGCGTGATAGGGTTGTCGGATCCGGCCACAAGAAAGCGTACCGGCAGCGACTCCCGATGGTGACCGTCTCTGGCTTTGAAGACCATGAAATGGAGGTGGGGCCCGCTGCTGCACCCGGTGTTGCCTGAGTAACCCAAAAGATCGCCGGCCTCCACCCTTTGTCCCATCTCCACCTTCACTCCGTCCGTTTTGAGGTGGAAGTACTCGGCCACGGTCTCGTCTTCGTGCTGAACCAGGACGTAGTTTCCGCCCGCTTCCACATTGACGCCCACGCTCCGAAAAGCGGACTCGAGATCGACGACGATTCCGGCTCGAGCGGCGGTCACGGCGCATCCCTTGGGCATATCGAAGTCGATCGCGTGGTAGGAGTCGCCTTGGTGACTGAATTTGCCTCCCGGTCCCTGGCTTACGGTGTAGCTCTTGGTCTCGGGATACGGCAAAAGGTAGACGGCTTGGGGGTCGTGCTCAGCCACGGCCGACCCCCAAACCCAACTCCAGTCTACGGAAATCTTGTGCGGCGGGCCTGTCTTCCAGAGCTTACAAACACTCACTGTTTGATGCCCTGGTATAACGGCACCTGGCAGCAGGCCGTTCTCGGGCTTGAGATGTTGGACGACCTTCCAATCGAAGGAGGCCGTGATATCGACCCCATAGCCGTTCTCCACGACTAGCTCCACGTACTGAGCGTGCTCGACCACTTCGATTCGGCAGAAGATCTGCCTCATCACGGGCCTCTTGTTCTCGCGAAAAATCAAATAGATTCCCCACGCGCACACCCCCAGGCTGATGAGAAACTCCAGCAAAGTCTATCTCCAGATCCGTCCCAATCATGTTTCTACCCTGGTCGACTCAGTCCTATTCAACTAGTTACTTTAAGGTTAATTGCTCGCCCGGCGCTCGAAGTATATTCGAGAGCGGTATCGAATAGCACATCATTCAGGGTCAAATTCGCCAAATCGGGAAGTGTTGTATACGAGTTCGCGGCCTGACTATCTTGGAAGTCATGCTAGCGATGGGTATTCTTGCTATCTCCGTGCTTCTTGTACTGGGAGTTCTGGCTCGATTCCTCACCTCTCAAAGCACGACCGCCGCCCAGACCGCCGCAAAACTCCTGGCCAAGGAAGTCCTGGACCAGGCTGCCGCCGTCGGGCCGACGACCTGGGGCCTGACCACCTCCGATCTCACCGGCGTACGCACTCTGACCCTCCCCAACGAAAAGAAACCGACCGAGTTTCGCTTCCAACTGTTTCCGGCGCCCCTGCGCGCCAACCCTCGGGATCAGGGAACTCTGTGGGAACTCGAGGTCGAAGTCAAATGGTGGAGCGACGACCATAGGACAGAGAGAGGCAACCTCTTTCTTCGAGCCCGGCGGGTGGTTTATGTCCAGAACTAACCGAGGTTTTTCGATCGCCGAAATGCTGATTGCGGCGTTCACCTTTCTTCTGGTTTTCGGTGTTGGCCTGTGGGCCGTGAGTCGAGGTATGAATATGCATTCCGAAGCTGCCGTGAAGCAGAGTCTCCAGCGAGAGATTCAGGCGATCGCCGCCTTCATGGAGGAAGACGGAAGCAAGACCAACTTTTTTCGAACCGCCAATCAGGCCCGGACGGTCACCGACGGGAGACGACGCGACGGTCTGGCGATGGTAGCCATGGACACCTGGCAAGGAGATATAGCCCTGGACGCGATCGGACTTCCAGCCTGGAACAACCTGGTCGCCTACGTAGCTACCCGGGATGAACCCCGCGGTCGACTGGTCCGGCAAGTCATCCAGCCCGGCATCACTCCGATCCAGGACACGCAGGTGCTAACACTTCTGAACTCCGCCCTATCCGGGGTCTTAAACGGAGGCGACACGATGATCAGCGAACGCCAACTCTCCGAATCTGTCGATCAATTCATCGTGGAACCGAGAGCTGGGTTAGGTCTGCTTGTTTGCGAAATCTCCCTCAAAGAAACTCTCGCCCAAACCGACGGGAAAGGCCTCCAAAGTGAGGTTCTCAATGTTCGAATCATGCTTTATCCCCAGAACACCTGGCCGAGAATAGACTGACAGCCGACTCGGTCGATCGACATTTCCTGCTATACTGTCTTGTAGATGGGTAATTCGGTCAGCAAAGAGCGTCGTGGCATTGCTTTGATTTCGGCTCTCATTATCGCCGTTTTCCTGGTAGCACTCACCGGCGCTTTCATGACTGTCAACCAGGCTCATTTCGCGATCCTTCGCAACAGCGAGGACCAGACACGGTCGCAGCGAGCAGCCCAAGCGGGCCTGGAGTGGGCGTTCTACAATCTGGAGCACGATCGTCGCTGGGGCACCACTAGCACCGATGATCTTCCCGCTCGACCGGGTGGCGTCAGTTCCACGGCATTCGACGATTTTAAGATCCTGGAAACCTCCAATAACTTCACCAGGGCCAAGTATGCTCCCGTGGACGCTGAACTTGAGATCACTATCGAAAACAACTTGACCGTGGCTCCCGTACCCGCCGAGGAGATTGACGAAGCGCTTTCCTTGGGCCAGGTACCGCCGGAGCACGCTCGGATCAGAGTCGTTGCCGAAGCCGGAGGGAGCCGTCATCAGGCGGAAGCCCTGGTCAGACTAGCTCCCCTCTATCAAGACACTTTCTACGCCAACGGAGAAGTCAACGTCGAAGCCGATGTTGAATTCACAATGGCCAGCAACGACGCTTTCCGCAACTCCGTGAAAGCGACCGGAGACATGTATCTCCCCGATATCGGCGGGAGCAAGACTCGATTTACCACCCCCGATGATTCGGCTCTCGATTCCAAGGGCATCATTCAGGCCAACGGCGAGATTTACAGCCAGTCGGCGGCCGGTACCGAAGACCTGGATCCCGCCGACATCAGTAAAACCGGCGGGCGAGTTATGGAGGAAGTCAAGAAAAAATTCTCTTTCTTCGACCTGGAGCCTAGCGATCTTCCGGTAGCGGGGGAGTCGTCTCAGACCCCGGTTACCGTGGCCTCGGGCGAGTATCGATTCACCCGTTCCAAAGCCGTATCTCAGTTTCGAGAACCCAATGGACTCGGAGGATACACCATTCGGGAGAGAACAGCGGACATCGACGTACTCGAGTATTATGCGAATCCCGGCGATACCACTCCAAGCGGTGTCTTTCGCTCCTATCAGAGGCTCCGCGATCTCGGTTCGGGCACTCAGATCTTGGATACCACGACTTTCCAATATTCCGACGGTACCTCCATCGGAGTGGAAGACCCGAACTTCGTGGAAGCCGATATCACCTCTTTCGTCGCTCTAGACGGTGGGGTACCTAAAGCCATACCCGCTAGCGACAAAGGGCTTTACAAGGTCGTGATCAATCTCGACGCTCAACTCTTGGACGTCGCCTCGGGCACCCAGGTCGTGCCTGAAGACACCCCGGGCAACTCCAACGACGGCACTCTCCAAGTGACGAATAAGTCGGGCCTCTATGCCGAAACGGAGGGAGCAGCCTTCGTCACTCCCACGGTGAAGTTGGGTGACGACGGCACGGATGTCAGTATCCGGGCAACCGGAGACGTCGAGCTTTCTAACGCCAAGACCCAGGGCGTAGGCACCATTATTTCAGAGCAAGGCAACATCTCGCTGAAGCCGATTGCGGACAGCTCCTTTAGTGTGACCGGCTCCAATGAGGGGCTCGCCCTCTATGCGAAAAAGGATGTCACGGTGGCCAATCCCGGACAGGCAAACTGGAATTTCCAGGGTTTTGTTTTCGCCGGTGACGACTTCGTCTTCGACGCCAACCCCAAAGATGACGGCAACAGCTACGACGTGGCCTTTCGCGGCTCGGTGGTTGCTAAAAACGAAGATACCTCCGCCGGAGACGAAGGTATCTCTATCAAGCACGGACGCCGAGTAAAGTTGATCTACGAGCCCGAGTACCTGAAGTTTCTAAACCGCAACCTGAACGGCCCCGACGGGGTACCCAGAGACATCGCTCTGGAGTACCTCTACCGGAAGCTCTAGTAGGCCCTAGTGCGGTATCTGGGCCGAGTGGCGGGGATAGTTCCCGACCGGCTCTTCTCCCGCAGCCAGATACTCGTTGTGGCTCTTGGCCGGTTCGTTGGGGTTCTGGACCACCATGCTAATGCAGCCGTCCACCGGACAAACCAGACTGCATAAGTTGCACCCCACACAGCACTTTTCATTGATGACCGGCACGCGCGAACCGTTTTCCCTGGGCAGCAGAATGGCCTGGTGCGCTCCGTCTTCACAGGCGATATAGCAGACCTGGCAACCGATGCATTTTTCGGGGTCGATACTGGCGACAACCCGGTGGTTCAAATCCAGATCGCCCCAGTCGGAAAGCTTGGCCGCGGAGAGACCGCTGAAGTCACCGATGGTTTTGAAGCCCTTCTCGTCCATCCATTTGCTCAGGCCGGTGACCAGGTCCGTCACGATTCGGAAGCCGTGCTTCATGACCGCCGTACAAACCTGAACAGAAGAGGCTCCCATCAGAATGAACTCGGCGGCGTCGCGCCAGGTCTCCACTCCTCCGATTCCGGAGATCGGCAGATCGAACTCTTTATGATGAGATAGGGACCCCACCATATTGAGAGCGATCGGTCGAACCGCCGGTCCGCAGTACCCACCGTGAGCCGATTTCCCATTGACCGCCGGATTGGGGATAAGCGTATCCAGGTTGACCCCGGTCACGGAGTTGATGGTGTTGATCAGACTCACCGCGTTGGCGCCACCTCGCTGAGCCGCCATCCCCGGAGGGACGATGTCGGCCACGTTCGGAGTGAGCTTCACGATGACGGGAATCTCAGCGGCCTCCATCACCCAGGTCGTGATCTGCTCACAGTACTGGGGCACCTGTCCGACCGCCGAACCCATCCCGCGCTCGGACATTCCGTGGGGGCAACCAAAGTTGAGTTCGATGCCGTCTGCCCCGGTATCGTTCACCCGCTTGACCATCTCGTGCCAGGTCTCTTGATTCGATTCCACCATCAAGGAGACGATGACGGCGTGATTGGGCCACAGCTTTTTGACCTGTCTGATCTCTTTGAGATTGGTCTCGATCGGGCGGTCGGTGATGAGCTCGATGTTGTTCAGGCCCATCACCCGGTGCCCGCGATAAGAGAGCGCACCGTAACGAGAGTTGACGTTCACGATCGGGCCCCCCAGAGTCTTCCACACGGCACCGCCCCAACCGGCCTCGAAAGCTCGGTTGACTTGATAGCCTGAGTTGGTGGGCGGCGCGGAGGCCAACCAAAATGGGTTCGGAGATTTGATTCCTGCGAAGTTTGTTGAAAGATCTGCCATCTATTTGCCTCCTTCGGATAGCACGCGGTGCATGGCCAGGGCCGCTCGTTTGGCGTGATAAACGGCGTTGACGACTTCTTTTCCGCCGTTGACGCAGTCGCCGCCGGCGTAGTATTTCGGGTTGCTGGTGCGATAGTTGTCATCCACCTTCACCAGACCCCATTGGAGCTCCACACCATCGATCCCCGACAGGAAGTCGTGCTTCACCTGACCGGTCGCTTTGATCACGGTGTCGGCCTCTATCACAAAGTCCGAGTCAGGCACCGGCACGGGCACCGGTCGACCCGATTCGTCGTGCTCTCCTGGAGCCATCCGATGACACTTCAGACCCTCCACCCTGCCGTTGCCGAGGACTTCGACCGGCTGAGTAAACCACTGAAACCGGACTTTGTCTTTCAGGGCTAGCTCATACTCAAATTCGTAGGCCGGCATTTCATCCTTACCTCGACGGTAGACGATGGTGACTTCTTGGGCTCCCAGACGGGCAGCTTCCGTGGCTGCATCGATGGCCGTATTCCCCGCCCCGACGACGATCACTTTGGGACCGACCTTGGTCGCGTGGAGCGGCTTTTTGCGGAGCTCTTCGATCCATTCCGTGGCCCCCACGACACCTTCTTTGTCCTCTCCATCGATTCGCAACATGCGACTGCTGGAAACTCCGACGCCGAGGAAAATGAAATCGTACTCTTGCTCGAGTTGGGCAAAGCTGATATCCCGACCGACTCGGACTCCGGTTTTGATCTCAAACCCCGTCATATCCTGAATGTATTTGATCTCTTGCCGGGTCTCTTCGTTGGTCAGCTTATAAGGCGCGATACCGTAGCGGTTGAGGCCTCCCGCCTCCTCTTTCTCCTCGTAGACGACAGCTTGGATTCCCAGCCTTCCCAGCTCAGCCGCACAGGCCAGACTGGCGGGTCCTCCACCGATCAGGGCGACCTTGCCGAGTGTCTTCTCCTTCGGCGTGTCAAAAACGTGAATACCATGGGTCATGACGTGATCGGTGGCATACCTCTGCAGCCTACCGATATCGATGGCGGGCGCGTCCAAATCCAGAAAGACGCACGAACCCTCGCACAAGACTTCGGTCGGACAAACTCGAGCGCAACTCGCGCCGAGAATGTTGCTGTCCAAGATCGTCTCCGCGGAACCCACCACGTTGCCCGATCCGATTCGCCTTATGAACTCGGGAATGTCGATGTGGGTGGGACAAGCCACCGCGCAAGGCGCATCGTAGCAGTAGAGGCAGCGATTCGCCTCCACCACCGCGTGGTCGTCGGTCAGCGGTGGTTTGATGTCCTTGAAATTCTCGTTTATCTGTTCAGGTGATAGCTCCATTCATACCCCTTCCGTATTTGAGCATCCGAAGAGGGAAGGAATAGCCGCTCCTACCACTCTTCTTCTTCGCCGAACGACGTACGTTCGAGAAGGCTTGAATCTCACCCTGTTGAACTCGCGGCCCGATGAGGAATAGGGTGATCATAGCTGTAGACCGCTTGTTTCAAGCCAAAGGACGATGGTGGTGTCACCTGCTTTGCGACGATTTTACTGAAGAAGGAATGGCTTTACTGCACCAGTTCGCAGCCGATATAGGGGTCCCGCGTCAGGCCTTCCACGACCCTCCCGGAAACCCCCGACCGCATTACGATCTTCGTCCCGAATTTCGGGAACTGGCGATTGAACACGGGGCCGTGGAATTGGCCGGTAATCGCGAACTGGTCGCTCTGCTGCACCGCGGCCGGGCCTCCCTGGAATGCGTAGAATGAGTCCCCGCTCAGGGCGGACCTAAGCGGGGGCCTCCGTCGCTACACCAGGGCGACCTTCTTCTGTGCCTTGAGAGCCGTGTACCCACCCAGTACGTCGACCGGATTCTTCCCGGCCCTCTGTAGAACACTTGAGGCGATCAAGGAGCGCGTACCACTACCGCAATGGACCACCGGCTTGTCAGGTACCTCTTCTATTCGATCCTGCAGATACCCCAGATGAATATGTAGCGCTCCCTGAAGATGCCCTTCGTCCCACTCCTTCTGACTCCGCACATCGAGAATCGCGTGTTCGCGCTCTACCTGGTCGGCTTCGATGCGCTCGCTCGACTGCATCTCCACCGCACCCAGGTCTTCGGGCAGGAAGTATCCTCTCACATTGTCCAGGCCGATCGAGCCCAGACCACGGAAGTAGGTCTCTAGTTCGCTCTCCTTGTCGAGAAGCAGATAAAGGTCTTCCTGATAAGAGAGAAGCCAACCGGCCCAGGTTACAAACGACGTTCCGGCCGGCAGGAAGAGGGCGTTCTCCGGATGCGCTTCGGCGAAGGCGTCGGAACCTCTCAAGTCCAGGAGAATTCCGCTCTCCTGAACTCCAGCGAGACGCTCGCTCTCAAGCCGAGGCGGTCGATAGCCTGCCACCAGAAGTGCGGGGCCTTCTTTGTTGAGCTTCTTCATCATGGCGAAGTATTTGGGCGGTTCGGGCTGACTGTCGAGAATGGCCTCCACAAACTCTTCCTCGGTCGTGATCTTGAACGCCCAGTTAGCAATCTTCTCATACCCTAAGACCGATGACGGGACGGCTCCGAGAGCTTTACCGCAAGCGGAGCCTGCACCGTGCGCGGGCCAGATCTGTAGGTGGTCGGGAAGCTGCTTGAAACGTTTGAGCGAATGAAAGAGCTGCACCGCGCCTTTCTTCATCGTATCCTTGAGACCGGCCGCCTTCTCTAGTAAGTCCGGTCGACCAACGTCCCCGACAAAGACAAAGTCTCCGGTAAAAGCGCCGATCGGCTCCTCTGAGGCGGGATGGTCGGTGAGAATAAAACTGATGTGCTCCGGAGTGTGACCCGGAGTGTGCATCACTTCCAAGGTCAAATTCCCGATCTTGATGACGTCGCCGTCGCCTACCATCACGTCGTTCTCCGACGCGAATTGATATTGCCAGTCCGCTCCGCCTTCTTTGGAAAGATAGAGCTTGGCGCTCGTTTGGTGAGCCAACTGCCGGGAGCCGGAAAGAAAATCGGCGTGTATGTGAGTCTCGGTCGCGGCCACGATCTTCAAGCCTTGCGCTTCGGCCTCTCGAAGATAGGGATCAATGTCTCGCCCCGGGTCGATCACCACCGACTCGCCGCTGGCCTGACAACCTACCAAATAGCTGGCATGGGCCAAGTTCTCATCATAAAACCTCTTGAGATACATGCTAAGACCTCCAAATTCTTTCGTAAAACTCTTTACATCTTATATTTATATCTATATATTTAGATTTGTCAATATGTAGAAAGATTCGATGGGCTTAAATGATTAGCTTTCTTATGGCTTCCCTGGTGGGGCTTTCCCTGGGTCTGCTTGGCTCAGGCGGCTCGATCCTTGCTGTCCCGGTCCTGAAGTACACCGCAGGTCTCTCAGCCAAGCAAGCGGTGGCAACGTCTCTCGCCACGGTGGGCTCGGTATCGCTGGTGGGGGCCCTGCTGGCTTGGCGAGAGGGCCGTGTCGCTTGGCGAGAGGCGAGTCTCTTCTCAGTGGTGGCTACCGTCGGCACCTACGGCGGCGTACAGATCGCTCATCGACTGTCCGACGCAACCCTGATGGGCATATTCGTCGCGGTGATGGTCTATGCAGTTGTCCGAATGCTGCGGGAAAAGAAGTCGACCGACGAGGCCACCGGTACGGCTGGTGCCGTGGGCAAAGCCCTGGGAGTCGGAATTCTGACCGGAGTGGTCGGGGTGGGCGGAGGGTTCTTGATCGTGCCCGCGCTGGTAGCTCTTTTCCATCTGCCAATGAAAAAAGCCACCGGCACGTCGCTGGTCGTGATCTCGATCAATAGTCTGGTCGGAACGTTGTCATATTCTAGTGAAGTGCCTTTGGATTGGCTCTTCACTGCCAAATTCGTGGCTGCAGCCGTGCTCGGTCTCTTGCTGGGGATGCGATGGGCGCAACAGATGTCCGAGGGCAAGCTGCAGAGAGTTTTTGCGGTCCTACTGGCCGTGGTCTGCATCTACATGGGGGTTCGGGAGTTCTTGATGTAGAAGACTCCCGCGGGGACGAAACGAGACAAGATCTCATCCGAACGGTTGATAGACTCATGGCCCCGATCCTGGAAGCAAAACAAGTTCACAAAACCTACACCCGAGAAGACGCCCCCGACGTTTTGGCGCTACGTGGTGTTGATCTGGTCGTGCAGCGGGGAGAGTTCGTGGCCGTCACCGGGCCGAGCGGATGCGGAAAGAGCACACTCCTCACCGTGTTGTCCGGGCTGGACTTGCCCACCAGTGGCCAGGTGAGCATTGCCGGCCGGGAAGTCACCAACAGCTCCGAGCAAGAGTTGGCCGAGCTTCGAAATAAAGAGATCGGCTTCGTGTTTCAGTCTTTTCATCTGGTCGCTTCCATGACCGCCCTGGAGAATGTGGCTTTCCCCGCCGAACTAGCGGGCCAGTCGGATGCCGAGGAAAGAGCTCGTCGCCTGCTCGACCAGGTCGGACTTTCCGACCGGATGGACAGCTTTCCCCATCAACTTTCCGGCGGCGAGAAGCAACGCGTGGCCCTTTGCCGAGCGCTGGTCAATAGAGCCAGCCTGATCTTCGCCGACGAACCCACCGGCAATCTGGACACCGCCAACGGCGAACAAGTCCTCGATCTCCTCATCTCTCTGCAAAAGGACGAAGGAGCCAGCCTGGTGCTGGTGAGCCACAGCCCTGATGTGGTGGCCAGAGCGGACAGGGTGGTCATGATGCGAGACGGTGTGGTTGTGGAATGAACTGGCACCCGCACTTCTTCTGGCGTGAAACAAGGGCCGGTGCCTACCAACTTGCCCTTTTTGCCATCTGTGTCTTTCTGGCTTCCCTGGCCCTCTCGGTCGTGAGCGGTTGGCGCCATTCGGTGGACAACGCTATGGCCGAGGAAACCAAGAAGGGCGCAGGAGGCGATGTCGTCGCGTTCTCCACCGAACCGTTTTCCGAGGATCTGGTGAAAGCCGCAGAGCAGTTCGAGCACATCCGCACCACCGAAATGTTCACCGTCGCCCTGGCTCCTAAAAACGATCGAACTCTGTTCTCGAAGCTAAAGGCGGTCGAGGTCGGCTATCCCTATTTCGGCGAAGTACCGCTCCGGTCCGGACGCGACCTTCACCAAGCTCTTAAAGACGGGCTGGTAGTCGAAGAGCGGGTCTTGGAAAGACTGGAAATGGAGGTGGGCGAGCAACTCAAAATCGGGAATCACGTCTTCACCATCTCCGACGTCGCCCTTTCCGAGCCCGATCGACCCCTGGGCATGTGGGGCGTCTCTCCTCGTATCTTCACTTCTTTCGAAGGGCTCGATGCGACCGGTCTACTCCGTCCGGACAGCTATCTAGAACGTCGCATTCATATCAGACTGCAAGACTCTTCCAAAGCCTCCGAGGTGGCTGAGCAGCTCCGCCAGGTCGGCGTCCCCGATCAGGAGCGTATCGAGACCTGGGAGCGGCCGCCGGTCAACATGGAGAGATACGTTGAAAACTTCTTCACCTTTCTCGATATGATGGCGGTTCTAGCCGTGGCGCTCGGCGGATTAGGGATGCGAAGCACTCTATCGGCGTGGTTGCGCAGCCGAACGCAGACCGTCGCTATCACCAGAACACTCGGTGCCGACCAGAAGTTTGTCCTCTTTCACTATTCGGGCATCGTTTTAGCCACCGCCCTGCTGGGATTCTTGCTGGGTTTAGGAGCGGCCGGATACACTCTCATCGCCTCGGGAGAGTATCTGAGCCAGATGCTCCCGGTTCAAGTGACCCCCCGGCTCTCCGTGGGTGCCTCATTCGAATCAGCCTTTCTGTGTCTAGCCGTTTCGCTCGCTTTCGCATCCTGGCCGCTTTATCAGGCAGGCCAGATACGTCCGGCCGCCGTGCTTCGCCAGGTGGAAACTCGCGCATCGAGAGGCACCCAATTCGTCTTCGGGAGCCTGTTGGTCGTGAGTCTTTTTGCCCTGCTCTACTTTATGGTCGCCGATCTCGGCAAAGCTTTCTGGATCACGCTCTCGCTCTCCGTCGTCGCCTTGATTTCAGCCGCGCTATCGTATCTGGTGGTCAAGCACCTCAAGAGACGAAAGCCTCGTTCGTTGGTGCTGCGCACCGCCCTGGGTTCTTGGCGAGCGCCCGAAGCGAGAACGGAGTTGGTAGTCTTCATACTCAGCATGTGCCTGGCCGTGCTCTACACCGCCGTCATTTGTGAGCAAGCCCTCCGTCAATCCTGGATCGACGCCATGCCTCCCGAGTCTCCCAACCTGATTTTGCTGGACATTCAGCCTCATCAGATGGCGGCGTTTCGCGACGATGTGGAGTACGAGTTGGAAATGTACGAAAATATGCGGGTCCGGGTCTTAGAGATCAACGGCCAACCGCTGGATCGGAGCGGGAAACGCGAATACTGGCAGCGTGACGGTCGCGGCAAAATGGACGCTCTACCTACACTTGAGATTCCCGTGAACGACGAACTCCTGGAGGGAGACACGCTCTATGGGGAAGTCGAGGAAGCTGTTTCTGTTCGAAAAGACATCGCGGAGAGACTGGGAGTGGCCGTGGGTGACAGATTGACCCTGGGTCTTCAGGGAGTGCCGTTGGAAGCCACCGTCACCAGCATCAGACGATCCAGTCGCAAAGGCTTCAAACCGCGCTTCGAGCTGCTCTTCCCTCCCCAACTGGTGGAAGGGGCTCCCCGCACCGTCTTCGCCACCGCGCGCATCCCCGAGGGCGACATCGGAGCCCTCCAGACCCGTCTGGCTAAGCTCTATCCCGGCGTAGTCTCTATGGACCTGAGCCTGACCATCAAATTGATCGCCGAGAGGCTGGTGCAGATGGTCGGTCTGGTCTCCTACTTTCTTTGGAGCGGAATCGCCGCCGGGATCTTGATCCTGGTGAGCGCAACCTGGTCGGCCCGACAGAGGCGCTCCCGAGAGTCGGCCTACTACAAAGTGATGGGAGCCGACGTGGCCTTTCTAAACCGAGTCATTTGGACGGAGAACCTCGTCCTCGGCTTCCTCACTTCGGGAGTTGGACTGAGCCTGGCTCTCCTGTCGAGCGCTATCCTTTGTCGCTGGCAGTTGGATGTACCGTTCCCCCAAATGGGGGAGCAACTGCTGTGGATGTTCGTCTTACCCGGATTCGGCGTAGCGCTTTTGGGCTGGGCGGTGAGTCGCAAGGTCGTGAGAGCCCGTCCCGCTCCCTACCTTCGAGAGGGATAGTGCTCCGACGCGTTGTTTGACCCATCCAAAGACCTTGTCCAATAGCAGAAACACCGGGTAGGCAAACAGACCTAGCACGATACCGGCCAGCAGGTTCAGACCCAGGCCCAGTGCCCCTTGAAGGAGAGCGCTGTCAGTGATTCCTTGAGTGAAGAGCTCGAACCCGTGCTCCAAGAACGGTACTCCGTGGACCAGAATCCCTCCACCCACCAGGAGCATCGCTGCCGTCCCGACAAAGGACAGGAGCTTCATAAACCGGGGTGTGTACCTCACGATGAAATCTCCCAGGCCGCGGACCCAGCCTCTCTCACTGTTCTGGAGGCGAAGTCCTACGTCGTCGGCCTTCACGATGAGAGCCACGGTTCCGTAGACACCCAGGGTCATAGCCAGCCCGATCACGGTCAGGGTGAGAGCTTTCGTGACCAGAGTAGCCTCGGCCACGGCTCCAAGAGCCACAGCCAGAACCTCGGCGGAGAGGATGGTGTCGGTACCGATGGCACCGCGTACCTTCTTCTTCTCCAGGGCTACCGGGTCGATCGCTTCCTCTCGGTGCTTCGGAACGGCCTTCTTCTTGTGAAAAATCTTGTGGAGTGCTTCGTAGCACAGGAAAGCGCCGCCGAGCAACAAGACCGGTCCGATAAATCGGGTCGGCAGCAAGAGAGCCAGAGGGATGAGCAGAGCTTTGTTAGCCAGTGAGCCCAAGGCTATCTTCCCCACGATCGGCAGCTCCCGTTTGGGGTCCAGCCCCACCACGACGTTGGCGTTCACGGCCAGGTCGTCGCCGATAAGTCCGGCCGTCTTCTTGGCCGCCACCTTAGACATGGTCGCTACGTCGTCAAGCAGTGCGGTGATATCGTCAAGTACAGTTAAAAGTCCGTGTGTCATCGTGTTTCGAGCATAGGCGAGATGTCCGCTCAATTCAGGATACGGTAGGCCGAATGTAGCCTATACAACCGGATACACGAGTCGATGCGGAGGTGTTTAGATTCGACCCATCACTTGCTGGATCATATCCCGAGCTTGAGGCGAGAAAGCAGAGCCCATATAGCCGCCTGCGCTGCCGGATTCGCGGCGCTGGCGATCCCAGTAGCCGTGTTCCATCTCCGCCAGACGACGACTCGAACCGTTGGACAAAGACTGACCGAACTCTTGTCGGGCTTCTCGGGAGTTGAAAACGTTGCCGATCTGGTCTTCACCGAAATTGCCGAGCAGCATATAGATTCCGCCGATGGAATTGTGAGCGGCCCGTCCCGTGGTGCCTCTCTCGTTACCGGCTGTTGCTTCGAAAGCGCCCAGACGACTGCTTCGGTCGGGATTGATCAAGCCGGTTTCCACTCCCACGAGAGTGGCCGCGCGGCGACCGATGGTCAGCGGGGCGGTGACAGGGTTGAGGATGGAGGCGGCGTCCAAAACGTTCACCACGTTACGAAGGGTCGAATTCGAAGACGAACCACGCGAACCGGCTTGTGAGGTGAGGCCTGTGCTTCCACCGATTCTTGCCCGAGCGCTCACACCGGCGTTGGAACCAAAGCTACCGCTGTTCTGGCGGGCGCCCAGGTCGGAGCTGTTTCGGGCTGTCGTGCCGGTAGTGAATCCTAGACCGTTCAGTACAGAGCGAACCTGGTCGGCAGCGGCGGCGGCTTGAGCTCCGCGGCTGAGCTGCACGCTGTCGGAGGAGCGGGCGGCTCCGGAGGCTCTAGTTTGAGAGGAACCCGATGAGTTGGCGGAAGCCCGTCTAATGCTGCGACCCCAGAAGGATTCGTTTCGATGGGTGTTCTGATTTTGAGAGATTGATTGAGCCATTTTCGTAATTCCTCGTCTCGGGTGATTCTATGCTCAAATCATAGTTCGAAGACTTCCGACTGAAAGCCGATAGAGAGTGGCACCTGTTACAAGCTTGTAACATTTGCCGGCGGTCTGAGGGTCGCGTGGGAACGATCTGCTCCGGCGCTGTGATCTGGTTCACAAAACCCAACCAAAGAAGCCGCTATAGTGTGTGAGTGGTGTCTCGGTGGAAAGGACGGACTTATGTCCCGCCACTCAACCTACCTATTCGCGTCCTCCCTATGGATGCTAGCGATAGTTCTTCTCATCTTTCGAACCAGCTTCCCGACCGTCGACCTTCACGGACCGGCGTCCCTACTTACGCTCGCCGTCACCCTCGGCACCTGGGTCGTCTACGTCTCGGCCCTGACCGGCTCCAACGCTCTCTGGCGCACCTCCCAAGCAGTCAACTTCGCCATCCCCCTAGTGTGGGCGTTGTGGGTCGACAATCAGGCTAATCTGATGCTCAACACAGTGGAATGGCTGGCCCTTGCCATGGTCTCCCTGCTGGGTAACGTTGCCCAAAACCCCTGGCTTAGCCGAGCTCATTTGGAAGACTTGATGGAGGAGGAGACCATACCTGAATCCCTATTGAAAGCCGTCGAACCCGTCGTCGCGCCTCTTCCGGTCTTGGACACCGGATCGATCCGCATTCCCGTGAACTAAGGACTCTATGTGGATACCCGCCGTTAGGATACCGCAACTTTAAGCTTTGGAGGGCTTTCTCTCGGTTCGTCCGGCGACATAATCAGCTCAGACCAAACGACGAAGCGAACTGGCTGGCGAGCCGGCGCTTTGGATGAGAATAAATTCAGAGGGTTGCGACCCTCGCAAGTTTAGAGTTCGGCACCTAGCCGCAACAATGACAAGGACCCGCATCGGCCCCCGGAGATCTCCGGGGGCTTCTTTCGTGGAAAGGCTTTTCTCCGAAGGAGACTAAGTTTGCCTTGATGCCTGAACATCTCCAACCATCCTGGCACGGCGCCGACCCTGATGCTCCCGACTTCCGAGCCGCTATTCACGAGCGCTATCGGCAACTGCGCGAAACGGCCCCGGTTAGCCTGACACCACGAGGAGCCTGGCGCCTGGCTCGCCATGCGGACTGCGAAAGACTGCTCAAACGAACCGCCGTGGGAGTGCGCACAATTGAGGGTAAGCTTCCTCAAGCCGACGAATCCGGAATGCCCCGACTTTTCATGCTAGAGCAAGACCCGCCCAACCACACCCGCCTGCGAAAAATGGTCGCTCGCTACTTCACTCCCCGGGCCATGGACAATCTGCACGAGCGGGTCAAAGTTCTCACCCAGGAGCTGATTGATCAGATACAGCCCGGCCAGGTCGACCTGATGAAGGCCCTGGCCCTTCCTCTTCCCACCTCCGTGATCTGCGAAATGATGGGTGTGCCGAAAGCAGACAGGCTCACTTTCATCCAGTGGACCGACGATATGACCTACTTTCTGCTCGGCAGCGCGGCCACACCCGAGCAGCAAAGCCGGGCCGGCACGGCTATCGGCCGGATGACAGCCTACCTCACCTCACGTATCGAAGAGCGAAGAGACAGTGAAGAGGAAGACCTTATCAGTGTTCTGGTCAGAGCTGAAGACGAAGACCGCCTCAGTCACGCCGAACTGTTATGGCAGTGCATGGGTCTCATCCTGGCCGGCTTCGAGACCACCACCGGCCTCATCGGAAACGGCATCCGTGCGCTGCTTATGCACCCCGAAGAGTTGGCGAAACTCCAGTCCGATCCGGCTCTGCTGGAGAGTGCCGTGGAAGAATGCCTTCGCTTTGATCCCCCTATCCTTGCCACCTGTCGGTATCTTCACGAAGAGGCAGAGTTCGGTGGTTACACGCTTCCGGTCAACACCGCGGTGACCGCCGTCCTGGCCGCGGCCAACAGGGACCCCGAGGTATTCGATCGTCCGGACCGCTTCGATATTACCCGCTCTCCCAACAAGCACCTGGGCTTCGGGGGAGGCCCTCACATCTGTCTGGGAGCCTACCTGGCCAGACTCGAAGCACGAGAAGCCATCAGCGCTCTCTTCCGGCGGCACCCCAAAATCAAGCTCGTTTCGGAGACTCAAAGTTGGACCAATTCGCTTTTCAGAACTCTTGCCGAACTACCGGTGATCGTGTGAAAAATCTCATCGCCGTTCTTGTCATCTTTCTCCTATTCGGATGCCAAACGACCCCTCCGCCACAGTCGACACCCTCGAGCACTCCCAAAGCTGCCCGACCCGTCCTGGTGGCGGTCGGCGACTCCCTTACCGAAGGCCTGGGCGTCCAACCCGAAGAGGCCTACCCGGCCCAGCTCCAGGCCCGGCTCTCGGAGGCCGGACTGGAGTGGGAGGTCATCAACTCGGGCGTCAGTGGCGAAACATCCAGCGGAGCCTTGACCAGGCTGGACTGGGTCCTCAAGACCAAGCCTGATGCCGTGCTCCTGATTACCGGAGCCAATGACGGCCTGAGAGGACTCGACCCGGAGCTTACCAGGCAAAACCTCGACGCCATAGTGAGCGAATTAAAAAGTCAGAACATCAAAGTCATGCTCGGAGGGATGAAGGCTCCTCCCAATCTCGGCGACGACTACACCTCGCAGTTTGAGAGCATCTATCCCGCTGTTGCCGAGAAGCACGGAGTGCCCCTCATCCCTTTCTTTCTCGAAGGGGTAGCCAAAGCACCGGAGCTCAATCTGGAGGACGGCAAGCACCCCAACCCCGAGGGATACGCCGTCATTGTTCAAAACATTCTAGAGCCGGTCAAAGTCTGGCTGAAGAACTAGGACGTGTCACTATGGATTTTACGGTCATATCTCCCATCGACGGTTCGGAATACCTCACTCGACGATTTCATGAGTGGAATGAGGTCAAAGCAAAGCTAGCCGAAGCTCGAGAAGCTCAAAAGGATTGGGAGAAGTGCCCTGTCGAGAAGAGAGTCGATATCCTTCGCCGATGGGTCGACCTGCTGGCCAAGCAGCGCGAGGAGGCCGCCGAAGAGCTCACCTACCAAATGGGTCGCCCCTGCTCCGAAGCCCCGTTAGAGATCGACGCTTTCGTAGAGCGGGCCGAAAGGGTGTTGAGCAAGACTCCTTCCGTTCTGGCTCCCGAAGACGAAGTCATCGAAGGTTCCCTACGCAGTTTTATGAGACACGAAGCACTCGGCGTGGTGCTGGTCCACGCAGCCTGGAACTATCCCTATATCATCACGGCCCATTCCGTGGTTCCGGCTCTAGCCGTGGGAAATTCCGTGCTGGTCAAGTTTTCCGCTCAGACCCCCCTTTGCGGACTTCGGCTGGAGAAGGCGTTCTTGGAATGCGGCGGGCCTCCGGGCGTCCTTCAAGCGTTGCTTATCCCTCGCAGCCTCAGCCAAAAGCTCTGGACTCACCCGGACATCGCTCAAGTCGCCGTGACCGGAGCGCTCCCTAATGAAAAGAAAAAACCAAGCCGACGACGCCACGTGGGCCGTGGGCTGGACCTTGGCGGCAAGGATCCCGCCTATATCCGGGCCGATGCAAACCTGGAAAACTCGGCCAGACAGCTCGTCAAGGCGGGGTTCTCCAACGCCGGGCAGTCTTGCTGCGGGGTGGAGCGGATCTATGTCCACGAGACGGTCCACTCCCGATTTGTCGAAGCACTCAAGGCGGAGGTCGAAGCCCTCCGACTGGGAGACCCCAGAAAGCCGGAAACCACTCTCGGCCCCATGGTTCGATTCCAGGCGGCCCTGGCGCTCTCCGATCAGGTCAATACCACCATCCGACAAGGCGCCACTCCCCTTCTTCCCAACAAGCCACCCGAGCGAGCCTACTTCCAACCTCAGATTCTAGTGGACGTCAATCACGAGATGAACCTCATGACCGAGGAAACTTTCGGGCCCGCGGTAGGCGTGATGAAGGTCGCGGACGATGAAGAGGCCGTCCGTCTTATGAACGACAGTCACTACGCCCTCGGCTGCTCGGTTTGGACCGCCGATGTGGAAAGAGGCGTCGAACTGGCGCAGAGAGTCAAAACGACGACCCTCCAGGTCAACCGCTGCGACTTCTTGGACCCGGCCATCGGGTTCCTGGGAGTCAACGACTCACAACGAGGTTTCACGCTCTCTCACCTCGGGTTTCAGATGCTAACTTCAGCGCGCTACTACTGGATTCAAGATTCCTAGTGTTCTCTCCGATGCTACACAAAATTCTTGCCCTACTCCTACTGGTCGCCCTTCCCCTCTCCGCCGAGACCCTCACCAAACTTAGCTTCAGAATGCTCGCACCTGAAGAAGAGACCGGGGCGGCCACCAAGCTCTACCGATATCAGGATACCCATTTTCGGCTCGAACGCGGGGAGTGGCTCGCCATTCATCGAGGGTCCGATATCTGGAACGTCGATCTAGAGACCAACCAGGCCGAGTATTCCGTCGATCCAGACGGAAAAACCAAGGTTTGGATTTTTCCTCCCGAGGAGATTCCCAGAGAATTTCACGGCCTGGAGTTTGGATACGAAACAAAGTTCATCGAGGAGCACCCTTTTGTGGCCGTCGGCAATGAGCAGATCGAAAAAGAGAGCTGTCGAATCCTGCAGTGGTCTCAGCCGAGTGGCACCGTAAGATTCTGGGTCAACTCCGACGACCTCCCCGTTCAGCTTGAGATGTCTGATAAAGACGACGTCATCTTTCGAATCCGCTACGAATCGTATCGACTTACCCCTCTCCAGGAAAGCCTCTTTCAACTCCCCGCGGGCATCGCGGTTGTCGTGGACGAGCAGGCGCTTCCCTCCTCTTCAGCTCTCTACGAACCGTGGCTCGGAGACACCATCAGAGGATACGGGAGCAAGAATTTCATCCGATTCTCCAAGAGCCTGGCCGAAGATCTCCCTCCCACCTTGGAGCAGCTCACCACACCCTTCGACCCTTGGCGAGCACTCTCCGACTCGGAACTGGACGCCTTAGACATCTCCCTTCGGAGTGAATCTGACTCGTCGGCGCGAGGCCGAATCTATCGCACCATGGCTGCCCACGGCCGGAAAGAATCGCTCCGCTACGGCCTTTTCGACAACTACCATTCTAATCGCTGGCTTTGTATGGAGCTTTTACAGGAGCCCGTCGCCGATATGACGCTTTTGCTCCCTTCACGCCCTCTCCATGTTTTCCACTTCAAATTCCTTGAGGACGCCCTCGAAAGACGACTCCCCCAACAGAGTCCGAGCGAGTTTTTCGCTCTTCCCAGCGCCGAAAGGGCCCGAAGAGTGAGCGACTCGGATTTCCAGCAATATCTGGCTTTGGCCAGAAAGGAGAAGAGCCGCCCCCTGGCAGCCGCCGTCCTTTTCCTGTTCGGCACATCTTCCGAGCAGTCCCAAGCGATTGAAGTTATCAAGAACGAACTCATTCAGCAGGGAGATCGGCCGGATGTCTTCCACGGCTCCGACTTCTGGCTCAGAGGAGACCTCCTTCTGGTGCTCTCCAACCACCCGCGCCCTGAAGTGTTGGGCCGGCTCTTCCGACAAACGTTGGCCGAGTACAGCAAAGAAAACGAGATGTTCCTCCTCGCCCTGGCCTACGCCCTGGATTACTCGGAAGCTTCCGTTCCCGGAGTCGCCGAAGACTTGAGTCGCGTGAAGGAACTCTCCACCGACAACTACGACCTGTATCTGGCAGCCGCGCTGGCGCTAAGTCGTCAAGACCCGGTGGCGGGGAAAGAGTCTTTGCTCCACGTGCTCTCGCTGCAACGCCAACCGTTCGCTACCATGGCTATCTTGAGGTTGGAGAAACTTACCGAAAAACGCACACCGGGGTGGGGCGAGTCCGACCTCCACCCCGATCCGAAAGCGGCCTATGAATTTTGGAGTCAGACCCGTTGAAGCAAAGCATCCGGAAGCTGCCCGTAGACGTGCTGGCATCGTTCCAGCAACTCTTCTCGGGAAAACCGGTGCCCCTGAGTCCCTCGAGCCTCCAACGCAAAAGCCGCAGCGGTACTGGCCAACATCGCACTGGTCTCCCAGGGCCAGTCTCTCACCCGGCCAAAACCGAAGCCGGCTCGAAAAGCATCGCCGGCCCCCGACGGGTCGATCGCCCCTTCTCTCAAGGGACAGGCTGCGAGATGATAGGGCTCTTCGCCACGCCTATAGAGGTGGCATCCTTCTCTTCCTTGAGTGATAACCATCACCGGTACGGTCTCCAACAAACGGTCCAGGCTCCATCCTGTCTTCTTTTCAAAGACAGAGAACTCATACTCGTTGCAGAAGGCGGCTCTTGCCCCTTGGACACTTTCCCGAAGCTGCTCTCCGGACAGCCACGTGACCATGGAGCCGAAGTCAAAATAGAAGGGAAGTCCCAGCTCCCGGCATTCCGCGGCGAACTTCACCATGGCCGGTACGTCGTCGGGTGTGATCAGGCATCCCACCACGCTCTCGTCCACCGCTAGCTTCAAACTGAGTTCCGAAGCCCGGTCGACAACGCCCCCGTGAAACGCAACGTATCTGTTTTGAGCCTGATCGTTGACGATAAGGCAAGTGGCGCTTCGCTCATCCTCCACTCGCCTCACATACTCACAGTCGACCCCGACCGCTTCGAGATGCGCCATGTACTCATCAGTATTCTGTCCGGCTATAGAAAGTAAACGGGGCCGCTCTTCGAGCAGGCCCAGAGTATACGCGACATTGCCACCACATCCGCCGTAATAACGGTCCATGATCTGGGTGTGGAAAAAGATATTGGTGTTCTCTTTTTCATGAAAATCTCTGAAGCTATCCTGCAGCAGGCCAGGGTACTCCATGATGAAGTCGTAGGCGAGGCTCCCGGTGACCAGTAGGCGTGACATCGTGGGCCACTGTTAGTGAAGGCCGGGGCCTTTTTCCTTCATGAGGACTAGATCCTCCACTAGTCAAATCACACCGGTACAGGTTGGTTTATCAGTTCGGCACAGATTAAACCGGACAAACCGCTGTGATCTCCCGGACCGGTCCCGGACCCACACAGATAGAGATTAGACAGCGGCCTGCGCAACTGCTCTCGCAGCGTGTAGGACTGCCACAGAGAGCGCTCGCCACCAAAAAGATGGCCACCGTGAGCGCCGAACTTCTCGGCCATATCCTCGGGCAACATCAACTCAGCTACTTCGCCCAGTTGGTGAGTCTCACACAGCGCTTTGACTTTTTCGGCGGCCTCTTCAGCTCTCAGATGCTGAACATAGAGAAGACCGCTCTCCGAATCGAACTCCGCGAAAGGCTTCTCCGAATCCCGTCCATATTTCGTGGGGTCGTAGGCTCTTTCCAGAGACTCCAGGTCGTCGCAAAAGTTGACCATCGCTCCCCCCCATCTCTGAGAGGGCTCAAGACGGGCAACAGCCGTGGTAGAGCGGGTATCCCAGTGAGAGACAAGCTCCGCTACGTCCATCTCCAACCTGGTGGGCCCGACCTTCCCTTGCAAGGTGCTCACCGGGTCATCGGAACTCACGAACAGGTCCGCTGCGACCTCCAGGCCGTCGGAGGTTCGCAAGCTTTCGACTCGGCCCAGCGACACCTTGTAACTCTCGACTTCGCCCTCGCTGACTTTGATATCTTGAGCGAGCGACCGGAGAGCCTCCTGATCGACTTTAGCGCGGCCAAAAACCTCCCCTCGTGCCCATCGTTGCAGCAAAAGAAAGGCGCTTCCGGGAGAGAACGGCCCTTGTCGTGCACCACGCAAAGCCGACGCTGCCAGAGTCGCTTTGAGCAGATCTCCCTCGAACCAGTCATCGAGTAGCTCGGACAGACTTTGACAGGGCACTCGCAGCACTTCCATGGCCTGACGTCGACCGAACTCTCTCCATCGTCCCACAACGTCACCGGCAGCACTTCCTTGAAACAGGCCTCTCCAAATCTCCGAAGCGTTGTTCATCACTTTCACGAACTCCGGCCAGCGCTCTTGGTCACGCTCGCTCACCTCACCTGAAATCTGACGGAGCTTCAGCTGAACCGATTTTTGCTCAGAAGAGACACCAACTCGACCCACGATCTTCAGCACCACCCCCAACTCGAATTCCGAGGCAACCTCGGGAGACAACGGAGTACCCGGCAAAAGCGATGACACTCCGCCTGACGTGGAGCCGGTCACGATTACGACTTCATGCCCGGCCCGCCTTAGCTTCAGGGCCGCAGCCCAAGCGTTGGCGTCGGACCCTACGACAACAACCTTCATATCGTCACCTGCTCCTTCGCTTCGGCTATGATTTCCAGGGCCGCATTTCGGCCCGGTGCCCCCGTGATACAGCCGCCGGGATGGCAACTCGAACCGCACATCCAAAGGCCCTGAATCGGGGTCCGATAGTTGGCCCATTGAGGTGACGGCCGCATAAAGAACAGCTGCGGCAGAGTCAGCTCACCGTGAAAGATATGACCACCGGTCAGCCCGAAGATCTTCTCCAGGTCGTCCGGCGTCATGATGTGCTTGTGCAAGATCTTCTCTTTCAGGTCGGGCGAATGCTCGCTGAGAGTGTCCACCACCACGTCTAAGAACTCCGCCTTCTTCTGGTCCGTCCAACCGCCTTTGAGGTCGGCGTCGGCGTACTGCACGAAAAGGCTCATCACATGCTTTCCTGGCGGCGCCATTCCGGGATCGAGAAGCGACGGCATGAGAGCATCCATGAAAGGCCGCTTCGACCAACCTCCATATTTCGCGTCGTCGTAGGCCTGCTCCAGGTAGTCCACGCTGGGAGCGATCTCGATCGACCCCCGCAAGAGAGCTCTCTTCGATTTCGGAATAGCCGGAAAATCCGGTAACCCGTCCAGTGCAAGGTTGACTTTGCAGGAAGGGCCCCTCGTTCGCCATCGATTGATGTCGGCCAGATAGTCCTCGGGGAGGTGCTTGGAGTCCACCATCTTCAGAAAGGTCGGATGAGCGTGGGCTGCCGATATGACCCGGTCGGCGCGAAACTCGTCGCCCTTCTGTGTGGCCACCCCCACGGCGCGACCGTTCTCGATGAGAATCTGCTCCACCGGCATGCCTTCGAAGATGTCCACTCCGTGGGCGCGCGCCGAGCGGGCGATGGACTGGCTCAGCCCACCCGTACCACCTTTGGCGAAGCCCCAGGCGCGCGGTACACCGTTCAACTCCCCGAGATAGTGGTGGAGCAGCACGTAGCCCGTGCCCGGAGACCGGACCCCGAGGAACGTGCCGATGATACCGCTGGTGGACTTGATCGCCTTCAGAGGCGCGGTCTCAAACCATTCGTCCAGGAAGTCGGCTGCGCTCATCGTCATGAGCCGGCACAGAGTGTGAAAGTCTCGACGCTCCATGCGGTCCAGAGTCCCTCGGACCCTTGCCATCTGGGCCAGATCGTGAGGGGCCAGACTGGTGGGGTCGGGCGGAATCATGTCCATGATCGGTTTCACGCCGAAGATGATCCGTCGCATGGTCGCGTTAAACTCATCGTAGTTCTCCGCATCCTTGCGACTGAATCGCTCGATCTCCAGCCGAGTCATGTCGTGATCGGGCCAATCCGCGAAATAGTTTCCATCGGGCAGCGGGGCCACCGTCGACTCCAGGGGCAAAATCTCCAGCCCGTGCTTGGGCAACTCGAGTTCACGAATGACCTGAGGTCGCAACAGGCTGATCAGATAAGAGCCGGTCAGATACTTAAAGCCGGGATGGATCTCTTCGGTGATAGTGGCCCCACCGACCACCGGACGTCGCTCCAGCAGGGCGACCTTGAGTCCGGCCTTGCCCAGGTAAGCGGCATTGACTAAGCCGTTGTGACCTCCGCCGACAACGATAGCATCATACTTTTGCATAGCTTTCCTTCTTTCTCGAGGTCTCGAAGACCGGTGTCTTCACCACCCGGCAGCAGAACCGATGGCGTCGTCTGTCCACCACGGCATCGAAATACAACTCCGAACCGACTTCGCTGTAGGCCGGCTCCACCTGAGCCAGCATGATGTACTTTTGGGTGGTGGGAGACCAGGTACCGCAGGTGGCGTATCCCGGCTGAAGGCCCTGAGCGTCAAACAGCGGATGCATTCCTCGCCAGGCCTGCACCGGGAGACTCGCCGCCAAGCCGGCCTCGGCAAAAGCCTGACGGTAAGCGACATCATCCAGCACCAAGCTTACGAAACGGTAAGGACTGGTGCCCTGTTCCTTCTCTTTAAGCAAGGCGTCTCTGCCCACGAAATCGCCCTTCTTGAAGTGCACGGACCAGCCCAAACCCAGTTCATAAGGGGAAGAAGTCTGAGAGACAGACTCGGTCCGAAGGGCGGAAAGGTAGTCTACGTCGAGCATAATAAGACCCGCTTCCACTCTGGCCACATCGAGGGCCCAGATTCCGGCCGGCATAAGAGCGTAGGAAAAGCCGATGTCGACCAGGCGGTCCCAAAGCTTTTCTGCCTGATTCGAAGGTATCCAGACCTCGTACCCGAGGTCCCCCGTATAGCCGGTTCGGGAAATCCAGAGCGGCATGGAGTCCACCTCGAAGGAAGCCGCCTCGCTAAATCCGAGGTCGTCCACTCCGGCCCCCACCAACTCCTTCAGCAGCGCTCGGCTGGTGGGGCCTTGGAGGGCCAGGATGCCGAAATCGTCGGTGATGTTTTCGATGCTCACCTCGAAACCGGCCGCCACTTTCAAAAGCCAGGCCTCTCCCTGCTCGGCAGCGGTCAGTTGAAAATGCTCTTCATCGAAACAAGCCAGAGTGCCGTCATCCACCACCTTGCCCCGAGGATCACACCAGGGCGAGTAAACGACGTGGCCCGGACCGAGCTTCTCGATGTTTCGGGTCAGAAGTTTCTGGAGGTAGGCGCGAGCCTCAGAACCGGTGATCTTGTACTTCGCCAGCGGCGAGACGTCGAACATCGCCGTACTGGAACGAACGGCGTAATATTCGCGGTCGGGCACCATCTCGTAGCAGCTGGCCACCTGATAACCGCCCCACCGCCTCCACTCGGCTCCCTGCATCAGAGCCGAAGTTCGAGAATGAAAAGGAGTGACTTTAAGACGTTGCATAGGCGTTCAGCCTTCTCTACTCGACAAATGAACCCTGGCCGGGCCGCCGGACAAAATGTATCCAAAACGTGTCCGGCCAGCGGCCTTAAGGGGGAGGCATTCAACAGCTCGAGGCAAATACAGTAGAGTGGATGAGCCTCTCACGGAGAACCTGAACCTCTCAACAGGACAGTTGCAAGGTTTTGAATTCAAGGAATCCTTTTGCCTGGTTGTCATGACCGGACCGGGCAAAGGTACTGTTCACAACCTCTCCTACGGCCAGACAACATTGGGACGCTCGGAGAGAACCGATCTTCCCGTCGTGGGCAAAGGTATCAGCCGGGTCCACGCTACGCTTCTGGTGGAAGACGGGAAGGTCACCCTGGTGGACAACGGCTCCACCAACGGAGTCTTTGTTCAAGGCGTCCGAGTCAAGGAAAAGCACCTTTTCCCGGGAGATGTTTTCGGTCTGGGTCCGGAGCTCAAAGTGCGGCTCGAGTCCACCGACGGAGGCCTTCACGAACTCATCGACGAGATGTACCGAAGTTCCAAGATCGACGCCCTCACCAACCTCCTGAATCGCCGCGCCTTCGAGGAGCGCATAGACGAAGAGTTTTCCGTGACCCGGCGTCACGGCTTGCTCTCATGCCTCGCCATTTTAGATATCGACCACTTCAAGTCGATCAACGACAACTACGGGCACGATGGAGGGGACGACGTACTGAGAGAGGTGGCTCGGATTCTGCAGAAAGAGGTCCGCACCGGCGATCTGGTCGGGCGCTGGGGCGGCGAAGAGTTCGTGGTCTACGTCCGTCAGTCCGATATCGACGGGGCAACAAAGCTTCTGGACAGACTGAGAAATATAGTTGGGTCCACCCCGGTCAAAGTCGAGGGAGGAAACGAGGTCAAGGTGACTTTCAGTGCCGGAGTCGTCTCCCTGGAGAATTCCAACGACTGGCGGAAATCGCTGACCCAAGCCGACGAAGCCCTCTACCAGTCAAAAGAACGTGGCCGCAACTGTGTCACGAAAGTGAGTTAGCCCGATGCTTACCCCCGGAACCCTGTTATCGTCTCGCTACCGGATCCAGTCTGTCCTGGGACAGGGTGGAATGGGTGCCGTCTATCTTGCCGAAATGGAAGCGCTCGGCGGTAAAAAGGTGGCGGTCAAGGAGATGGAGCTCAAAGGATTTAGCCGAGAGGAGCTAGCCCAGGCTGTCCAGCAGTTTAACAAAGAAGCCTCCTTCCTGGCCAACCTGGACCACCCCAACCTTGTCCCCGTGACCGACTTCTTTATCGAGGGCGAAAAGCACTATCTCGTCATGGCTTACGTCAAAGGCGAAACCCTACAGCAACGACTCAAGCGCTTCGGAAGACCTTTCAACTGGGAGCAAGTGAAAGAATGGGCTGAGCCGCTGGTGGAGGTGCTGAACTATCTCCATACTCAGAATCCGCCCATTCTGTTTCGTGACCTGAAGCCTTCCAACATTATGATAGAGGAATCCGGGCGCCTGCGACTTATCGATTTCGGCATCGCTCGAACGGCCCAGGCGGGCGACCGCACCAGCACATTTCTCCAGGGCACCGGAACCAGCGGTTTCTCGCCCATCGAACAGTACGGCGGAGGTCAGTCCACCGACCAACGCTCGGACATCTATGCCCTCGGAGCGACCCTCTACTATCTCTTGACGGGCAAGATACCACCCGACGCGGTGGCTCGGATTTCGCAGGGCAAGGAGCTCATACCGCCCTCTCAAATCCAGCCCGACCTGCCCAAAGAAGTCGATGCGTTGCTGGGGAAGTCTTTGGCCGTGAAACAGCACGATCGACAGAGCAGCATGGCAGAATTTCGCAGCCAAATGCAGGCGATCAGAGTGCCACTCGACACCGAAGGCGCTACCGAGGATTTTGGAGTGTTGCCTGCTGTAGGCGGTACCACCAACACCGTTCCACAACAGGCCGAGCCCTCGTCCGGGCCGGCCTCTATCAAGATCGAGATGTTTCCGACCGCTCCGCCGTCCGCGAAACAGACCCATTCTTACACCCCCTGGTTCGTGGGATTCGCCTCTCTAGCTTTAGCCGGGCTCACGATCGCCGGTGTTGTGGGCAAGTCTATCATGGGCGGTCCGGCCACCGCTGCGACCGACCCCACCCCGAGCCCCACCAGCGCCATCACCCGCGTCGTGGGCCGCGACGACGACGATAAACCTAAACCCCCGGTACAGACAGCCGAAGAGACCAAGCCTGAGAAAACGATCAGCGCCAAGAAGCCGCCCTCAAACCCTCAGCCCTACCAGTACATCAAGCCGTTAGCCAAGCCCACTCAAAAACCGGCAGCACAACCCGTAGCGACCTCCAGTACCGCCTCTGCTCGGCCGGCACCCCAAGCTGCGACCACAAGCAAGAAGCCGAGTATGGGTGGAGCCGCCTATCCTAAATCGAGTTACCCGACAGCACAAAAGACAGAGAAACCCGCACCTCAGCAGCAACAAATGATGGTGACCCAACCGGTAGCGACGCAACCTCGTCCGGCTCAACAGCCTCCACCTCCGGTGTATCACCAACCACCGCCACCACCACCGGGCGCACCTTACCCCCCGCCTCATCATCCGGGCATGCACCCACCGCCGCATCCTCCGGGTGGCGGGCCGCACGGGGGCCGGCCCAGCAGCGATCCTCTTAACTACAACGGCGGAAGATAGGAAGCTACCAGCGGAGCTTGTTAGCTCGCTCGAGATCGATATCTTTCTGATTTCGATAGACGGAGAGCACCAGGGCCACTCCGACTGTCGCCTCACAAGCCGCCACCGCGATAATGAAGAGACTGAAGGCCAAGCCCGTAATCTCCGGCCGGTAGTGAGAGAAAGCCACGAGGTTGATGTTGACGGCGTTGAACATGAGCTCCAACGACATCAGCACCGCCACAGCATTGCGGCGGGTCAGGACTCCGTAAAGCCCGATACAGAAAAGCAGTGAAGCCAGGCTCAGATAGTGAAAGAGCGTAATCACGGCTTCACCGCCACATCGTCGTTCTCCCAGGCCGCTCGGTCTTTCTCTTCCTTACGAGCGATCACGATAGCTCCCACCAGAGTCATCAGGAGAAGAAGAGAAACAAGCTCGAAAGGGACCAGGTAATCGGTCAAAAAGCTCTTGCCCAAAACTCCCAGAGGCACCCCCTCGGCAGCCTGACTCTTCAGAACCTGCCAATTGCTGGACATCGCAACCCGACCCAGAAAGCCCGCCAAGACAAGGCAAACCACGCCGGAAGCCGTTTGCTGAAATCGACTCGACTGCAACTGAGGCTGCATAATGTCGTGAGTCAACATAAAGGCAAACAACAAAATGACAGCTATGGCGCCCGCATACACCAGGACCTGCATAGCCGCCACAAACGGCGCCGACAGAGTGGCGTAGATGGCCGCGATGCCAAGGAAGCTGACGATCATGCAGAGCCCGGCGTGAAACAGGTTTTCCGAGAGCACGACGGCGAGCGCCGGAACGATGATAACCAGAGCGATAGCGTAAAACAAAAGTGGGCTCATTCTTTTTTCTCCGCGCCTCCTGCTGAAACGAGATGATAGGGTCGATCCTTTTCCTTAAACAAGGACAAGCCGCCCACAATCACAGCCAGGGAGACGGCTCCGACCAGCCAAACTGCCAGCCTGCTGACCGGCTGACCGGCTGCGGTCGCCTCGGCCTGCATCACCGCTACACCGGCGCAGATGAGAAGATTGAGGAAGGCGAGCGGCAACATGAATTTCCAGCCCATATTCATCAGATGGTCCGGGCGCACCCTGGGGAAAGTCCAACGGATCCACATCATCAAAAGAATCAGAGCGTACGTCTTCATGAAGAACACGACGCCACCAATCAAGGTGTAGAGGAGGTCCGGCTGCTCCGGCATCGGCATGAACGGCACTGCCCACCCTCCAAAGAAGACCGTGGCGGCGATGGCTGAGACCAGCATCATGTTGGAAAACTCAGCCAGGAAGAACATCGCGAACATCATTCCTGAATACTCGGAGACGTACCCCGCCACCAACTCGGACTCCGCTTCGGGAATGTCGAACGGCGGACGGTTCACTTCGGCGATGGCGGCCACGTAATAGATAACGGCGCCCAGAAAACTCGGCACCACGAACCAGACACCGAGCTCCCTTTGAGCCTCGATGATGCCTTGCATGCTCAGCGTACCCGCCATCAGAATGGGCCCGAGCAGAGCGAATAGGAGTGGAATCTCGTAAGAAAGCATTTGGGCCGCGGAACGCAGCCCGCCGAGAAGAGAGTATTTGTTGTTGGAAGCCCACCCCGCCATGATGATGGAAAGCACGGTCAGAGATGAAACAGAGATGACGTAGAGCAGGCCGATATTCAGGTCGGCGACCGACAGGGCGGGAGCCCACGGCACCACCAGAAAGGCGGCGACCGAGACTCCGAAAATCAAGACCGGTGCCATCACGAACGGCACGGGGTCGGCCCTTCCCGGGATAATGAGTTCTTTCAGCAACAGCTTGATAGCATCAAACGCCGTCTGAAAGCCCCCCCCGAACCACATCGAGCGGTTTCTGAGAAAGGCGGGACCGGAAAGCATCGGCCCCATTCGATTCTGGATACGGGCCGAGATCTTTCTTTCCAGCCAGATGAGAAATAGGGCCGAGACAGCGAGAAAGACTAGCATGATGGCCAGCATGATGACCATGAGCAAAAGAGCGGGAATCTCCCGCCCTAATGTCTGCTCGGAAAGCCGGTTTAAGTATTCACCGGCAGGACTATGTATCCAGGTGTTCCTCACGGAGGCCACCCGTTTCGCTCAGTTGAGCGTTATTGCCTTCCCGAGTTCTGGGAACTGTTAGAGCCGGAAGTTTGGATGTAGAACCTCAGCGGCCGAATTCTGTCGTTTCTGAACTGTTGGGTCTGGAAGGGGCGGTATTGAAAGCGGTTTTCCCAGAAGCGAATCGGGGTGAAGTTAGGACGACGGAACTGGAAATCTTGGGGAGTCCGACCGGTTGCGGGACTGCGAAAGACAGGGCGCTGGAACTGAACTCTTCGAAATCGAGGCGAGATGAAATTCGGGGAGTTGAAATTGGCTCCATTCTGTGCGAGGGCGGAACCATCAAGCGCGAACAACAGGGCCACAACCATGAATATCAGAGTCTTTCTCATTTTATCTATCCTAAACTGTGCTTTCTAGCACTTCAAAGCTAATCTATGCACTTACCATATCATGGAGATATTAAAAAAATCTTAACAACCCATGAGAAATAGCGATTTTTATCGATCCGTTTCAGGCAAAACGATATCGAAAGAGGCGCAGATAGCCATGATATCCGGGATGAGAACGCCCGGAAGAAGGTCCCGGAAAATCTGGATATGGACGAACGAGGGAGTCCGGAACTTGCATCGCCAGGGCATATCGCCGCCCTTGGAGACCAGGTAGCAACCGATATCGCCTCTTGGCGACTCAATATGCTGATAGGTTTCGCCTTCGGGAATCTTGATTCGATAGTTCAGCGGTAGAGTCGCCGGACCACCCGGGATCTTCTCGAAGCACTGGCGCAGAATACGAGCCGATTGACGCAACTCTTCCATCCTCGCCCGATAGCGAGCAAACACATCACCCTCGTCGAACACCGGGATATCGAACTCCAGGTCCTCATAGGCCGCGAAAGGCTTGTCCCTACGGACATCCATAGGAATGCCGGAAGCGCGGATATTGGGTCCGCTTACTCCATAGAACTTAGCCTTTTCTTGAGACAGGTACCCCACTCCCTTGGTCCGGTTGTAAAAGATCGGATTCTCGTCCAATAGCTTTTCATACATCGGCACGCGAGGTTCCCAGCCGTCGAGAAACTCCATCATGCGGTCCAGGAAAGCCTGGCTGAGGTCTCGACCGACACCACCGATGCGGATAAAGTTGTAAAGGAGGCGCGCGCCTGAGGCCATCTCGAACAGATCTAGAATCTTCTCCCGGTCCGCGAAGGCATAAAGGAAAGGCGTCGTGGCCCCTATCTCCAGACAAAACGTCCCGTACCAGAGCAGATGACTGGCGATCCGGTTCAACTCGGTCATGATGACGCGAATGTACTCCCCACGAGCCGGGGGAGTGATATCAGCCAGGGCCTCCACGGCCAGAACGTAGACGTAGTTAGACGTCATGGAGGTACAGTAGTCCAACCGATCTGTCACCGGAATCACCTGGCTGAAGGTACGATTTTCGGCCATTTTCTCGATCGAACGATGCAGATAACCCACGATCGGATCGCAGGCTACAACTCTCTCACCATCCATCTTAAGAACCATCCTGAGCACTCCGTGGGTGGACGGATGCTGGGGGCCCATATTGAGTTCAAACTCTTCGGTGGTTAGCACTAACTACGCTCCAATCCTAATCCGGACGCTTCACGACGTTGGGGTGAAGATAGTCTTTACGGAGCGGGTGACCGATCCAATCTTCGGGCATCATGAGCCGCCTCAGGTCGGGGTGGTTGTGAAAGACGACTCCGAAAAGGTCGAACACTTCCCTCTCGTTCCAGTCGGCGTTCGCCCAAAGGTCCGCCAGAGTCGGCAAGGCGGGATGGCGACGGTCCATAACAATTTTGAGGCCGACTCGATGTCCTTTCCCTAGTGAGCGCAGGTAGGCCACGAAGTTCAAGTTCTCCGGCGGATGATCGGCGCACGTCTGGAACTCCAAGTAGTCGAAATCAAGCTCTGCGTCGGCCTTCAAGAACTCCGCCACTTGCCGGTAGATCTCTTTGGGGACGACCAGACAATCGGCATTGGAGAGGTCCTCCACGATCATATGATCTGGGAAAGATGCTCGTATCCGGTCTCGGATCGCTTGTAGTTTAAGAGCCACGAATCTATTACCCCAAAATCGGAATTTCGTTCGGTCGAATCAAGGCGCCGCCGGGCGCCAAACTATTCACAGGCGGTTGCCCGGGAATTTGACGGGGGGTGATGATTCGAAGGCCCGGACGGTCGCGCTCGTGGCCGAGTCTCTCCGTGCGAATCAGGTTCTGCAGCTGAATACAGCCGTTCATCAGAGCCTCCGGGCGAGGAGGGCAACCGGCCACGTGGATGTCGACGGGAATGATCTTATCCACGCCTTTCAGCACGGAGTAGGAATCGTGATAAAAAGGTCCGCCATGAATCGTGCACCCGCCCATGGCGATCACGTACTTGGGCTCCGGCATCTGGTCGTAGAGTAGCTTGACGCGAGGGGCCATCTTCAGTGTCAGTGTGCCGGCCACGATCATAAGATCGGTCTGTCGGGGAGTGGCTCGAAAAATCATGCCCAGGCGGTCGAAGTCGTAGCGCGAGGCTCCGGTGGCCATCAGTTCAATAGCGCAGCAAGCCAGGCCGAACAGCATGTACCACATCGACGAGGCCTTCGCCTCGTTGAGAATGTAGTTCACGCCGGTCATCAGCAAACCGCCACCGGGAAATTTTTCTATGTGGGCCGGTAGTCCATCAATTATACCCATTCAAGTGCTCCTTTTCTCCAAGCGTAGACCAACCCGAGTCCCAAAATTGCCAAGAATATGACCATTTCGATCAGAGCCAACCAGCCCAGATCAAGCCACATCGTTTGAAAGCCGACCGCCCACGGCAACAGAAAAGCGGCCTCCACATCAAACAACACAAACATCATAGCAAATAGGTAGTAGCGTGCGTTGTACTGAACCCAGGCTTCCGATTGGGGAGCTTCCCCGCACTCATAGGTCAGGTTCTTGGCAAAGTGAGGGCGGTGCGCCTTGATCAACCTGGTGACGAAGGCAGCCAGAACAAGGTTGAAGCAAACGAATAGAAGGCCTCCGACAAAGAAGACTCCTACATATCCGTACTCTTGCATTCTACTTTTCTCGCTCCATCAGAAAATCCACCAACTCCGAGAGATCGTTTCTAGCTTTTCCGCCCGGCAATTTCTCGAGAGCTTGCCTGGCCAGGGTGGAGTATTCCGTGGCCTTCTGGCTGGCCAGAGCTCGACCCTGGTGCCGCTCCATCCAGCTTACGATCTGACTCAGGTGCTGTCCCGGATAGCTGCCGTTCTTAAGCAGACCCACTATTTCCGACTTTTCCTCTTCGCCGGAAATCCGATAACTGATCAGAAACGGTAAGGTGTATTTTTTCTCCTGCAGATCTGAGCCGACCGGCTTCCCTAACACATTCGGGTCTCCCCATATGTCCAGGATATCGTCGATTATCTGAAATGCAAATCCGATGTTGCGTCCGAAGTCTTCAGCTGCCTGTACCTGGACCGGGTCGGCGTCGCTAAATAAGGCCGCCAGTCTGCAACCTGCAGCCATCAGCGAAGAAGTCTTGCCGTCCACCACTTTCAGGTAAGACTCTTCAGTGGCGGAGACGTCGCCCTGCAGATGAGCCTCCAAGATCTGTCCTTCGGTCATATCGGCCACGCCTTGAGAGATGACCTGAAGGAGGTCGACCCTATTCAATTCAGAGACCGCCAACAGCGCTTGGCAGAGCAGAAAATCTCCCAGCAAAACGCTGAAGTGGTTGCCTCTTTGAGCATTCATCGTGGGTGCACCACGACGCACGGTGGTGTTGTCGATGACGTCGTCGTGAATCAACGAAGCTCCGTGAATCATCTCGATGGCAGCGGCGATACGATTCACTCCCGGTTGGACCGGTCCGAACAGCTTCGCTACCATCAACACAAGAGCCGGACGCAAACGCTTGCCTCCGGAACGAAACAGCGTCTCGGCAGAAGCTCGCAGCGAGCCACCGCGCTCGGCGATAACTCTTTGCAGTTCCTGCTCGACTCTCTCTAGATCTTGCTCTAATTCGGCAAGGGGCGCTATAACCACAGTCCTACCTCGTGCTCTCCTCTTAAGCCCTCAAACCCGCCAACGCCTTATCGGCAGCGGCTAGAGTCTGATCGATCTCCTGGTCCCCGTGCGCGGAGCCGATGAAGGCGGCTTCGAACTGAGAGGGGGCCAAGTAGATCCCTTCCGATAGCATCCCCCGAAAAAATTCTCCGTACATTGTCGTGTCGCTGGCTTTCGCAGAGGCATAGTCAACGACCGGGCCTTTCTGGAAAAACATCGTCATCATGGATCCTACCCTGTTACTGCAAGCCGGAACCCCATGCTTTCTAGCCAAATCCGACAGCCCATCTTGCAAAACCTTAGAACGCTTCTCGATTCGATCATAGACCCCGGGATCGTCCTTGAGTATCTCCAGCGTCGCCCGCCCGGCAGCCGTGGCGATGGGGTTTCCCGAGAGGGTCCCGGCTTGGTATACGGGGCCGGTGGGCGCTATGCACTCCATGATCTCCGCTTTCCCACCGTAGGCCGCCAGCGGCATACCGCCTCCGACAATCTTGCCGAGACAAGTGAGGTCGGGCATCACGCCGAACAGTTCCTGAACGCCGCCCAGAGCCACTCGAAACCCGGTCATCACTTCGTCGAAGATCAAGACCGAACCGTGCTTGGAGCACAGCTCTCTCAGGCCTTGAAGATACTCGACGCCGGGGTTGATCACGCCCATGTTTCCAGCGACCGGTTCAATAATGACTCCGGCGATCTGGTCCCCCTTCTCGGCAAAGACCGTCTGCAAGGCTTCCAAATCGTTGTAAGGCAGAATGATGGTATTCTGAGTAACGGCGGGCGGCACGCCCGCCGAATCGGGAAGCGCCAAAGTCATGGCACCTGAACCGGCCTTAGCCAGAAGACAATCGGAATGACCGTGATAGCAGCCTTCGAATTTGATGATATCGTGGCGCCCCGTGTATCCCCGGGCCAATCGCACGGCGCTCATCGTGGATTCCGTACCGGAGTTCACCAGACGAACCTTTTCCACCGAAGGCACCATGGCCACAATCAACTCAGCCAATTCGACTTCACAGGGATTGGTGGCGCCGAACGACAGCCCTGAGCGCACTGCTTTCTCAACAGACTCGATGACGTGTTCGTGGGCATGGCCCAACAGCATCGGCCCCCAGGACCCGATATAATCGATATAATCGTTCCCGTCGACGTCTCTGATCCGGCAACCAACGGCCGATTCAATCACGACGGGCTCGCCACCCACGGCTCGAAAAGCCCTGACCGGGCTATTCACTCCTCCCGGCATCAATCTTTCAGCCTGAACCAACAGGTCCTTTGAGCGGCTTCTCGTTAGACTCATTCGCTGCTCCTACTTTGTGAATTTTATCACAAGCGCGTTTCTTCCGGCAACGAAGTTGGCGATTTGGGGCGGCTCACCTTCATGTGGGAGTTCCATGAAGCCTCTTACTCCAGGCCAGGTATTCCCGTGCTTGCTTCTTCTGCCCCGCATGTTCGAGAAGGGCGGCAAGTCTTTTCAGCGTTAGTCCTAGCCGGAGGTCGTATTGACCGTGGGCTTGGCGGAGCATAGAAAGATGACGACCGAAGAGTTCTAGCGCCTTATCCAGATGGCCGGCTTCCGCTGCGATCTTGGCCCGCAACTCCACCGACTGCAATTTGTAGTCTTCGCTCTCAAAGGGAGCGGCTTCGTCGTCGGCCAGATGAACCTCCCGCCTGGCTTCATCCAGGCGACCGGCCCGATAGGCGCAAGCGGCGAGAGATAATCGGTGCCAGGCTCGCGAGAGTGCGTCCTGGCTTCTCAGCGCTACCAACCATCGATAACAATGCTCCTTGATCCAGTCCGGCGTGTCGGCGCGATACACCAGACCCTGCACTTGAGATTCAACAAGGGGAGTCGGAGCGAACGCCATCTCCGCCTTCAGCATGGACCATTGGGGCTCCATGGGATTCTGATGCTGCAATCCGTGAAGAAGACCCTGGGCCAGCTGGACTCGCCCCTGCCCGTGACCGGCCGCGCTCTCCATAAGGCCCATACGAAAGAGCGCCATGCCCTTTTCCAAACTGTTTTCCTTGAGAGCCAGGTACTCCGCCAGCTTTTTCTGATAGCTGTAGGCCGTCTCGCTCTGACCGGCCCGAAAGAGATGCTCAACCAGATCGTCAACGAGAGCTTCCGACCCAAGACACGGAGGTACGTGAGTCAAAAGCAGTTCGGTCGCTTTCTCCAGTTGTACCCGCAGTGCGGATAGCAAATTTCGGTAGTGCTCGTTGGCCAGGATCGTCTGCTGGGAAAGATCTTTCTTGAAGCGATCAGAGGCGACCGTCACATCGACTTGCCAGCCGGGGAGAGAAAAGGACCAGGGAAGCGAGCAAAGATACTCGCGTCCCAACGACACGATCCGAAACCGGGGTAGAAACCGACCCACGCGGATCAGGGCACTAAACGGCGCATCGACTGTCTTGACCAACCGATTTGGAAGGTCTGGTCCGCTCAGTATGGGGAAGGCGGGATTCTTGAGAAAGATCTGCAGACCCGCGCTAGGGTAGGCAATCGTCGGATCGGGAAGGGAAAGCCCGTTTATCTTGACGGGAACCGGGCACCATCGAAAACCCTGGTCCAACAGTTCGAGTTCGCGGTCCTTGCCGCTTTGGGCTAGTCTTGGTTTGCAGACAACGGTCAAGGAGCCGGAAGGCGGCACCTCATTGACCTCAATGCTCTCGGAAGTATATCTGGCCGATAGTTCAGCGTAAGTTAAGACGACCTCGCCTCCCTTCCGGCCGAGTATCGCATTCAAACCAAGCGCTAGCTCCGCCTGATAAGGGAGAGCTTTACTACTCAACAACACGGCGAACGGGCTGGCCATTGTTTCCCGATCGATCTCAGCTCCGGGCGCTTCGAATCTCATTTGAGAGCGAGTGGATGAGACCTGAATCGTTCGAGCTCCGCAACCCACCAGGAAGGACATGATATGAAGAACATAGTGGGCGGGTTCGGGGAGTTGAAACTGCTCCAACAACTCCCTGGCGCGGAGTGGATTGAGGGTGAAATACCCTTCCGAATCCACGCCTTCTTGTCTCAGCCCGTCCAGCAGACTCTGCAGGGAGTCGTATCTTTGTTGGGAGGACATCTTACGCCGATCATTCACGGAAGTATTTTTGCGCCCTCCATCGAAGTTCTCATTGGAGGAGGAGAGATTTGAGTCGTTGTTGCCAAGCTTGCGCCCAAGACGTGCCAGGAGGGCAGGAGATCTGTCCCCACTGCATGGCGCCGTTGGTCTCGTCCACATGTCGATTCACGGTGGAGTCGCCGCAATCGAGCCTCCCCTCTCCCGCTGCCCGATCCTGTTCCCCAAATATCGAGGCGGTCACGTTCGCCCCCGCCTCGTCCATTCACCGAGTCTGCCTCCAGCTAAGAGGCGGGATTCTATCGGCCCTGGTGGCTCTCATTTTTGTGGGACTTGGTGGAGCCTGGTGGGTCCACTCACACCGAAGCCTTGGCGCGGAAAAAATCGCGGTTGCCGAGAGTTGCTTCGAAAAAGAGAATTACGGTTCGGCCCTGGCTTTCTGGCAACAAGCTTTAGACGCCTATCATCAGGGTTTTGACAGATCGGGACAAGTCGACGCTCTGGTCGGTCTGAGCCGCTGCTACATTCGAACCAAAGATTTCTCAGAAGCCCTGGTCATGCTGCAACGGGCCCACAAGCTCGAGGCTAGCGAGTCGGTCGACGAAGCCCTGAAGAAGTGCCATCGTATGGCGGCCGTGGAGCACCTACGCCGAGCACAGCAGCTTTACACTCCGGACTCCTTCGGCAAAGCCTACCTGGAGACGGAGTTGGCCATCGACGGATTTGAGAACGGCGGCGGGTCCGGCCGGCAGAAAGCCGGCGCCTATCGGATGGCAGCTCGCTGCTCCGTGGAACTTGAAGACTTCGATGGGGCACAAAACTACCTGGAGAAAGCGCTGGCAGCCGAGGGAAAGAGCAAATCCAATCTTGCTCTTCAGTCCGAGATCAAAAAGCAGTATGCCCTGCATCGGAGCAAAATGCTGGCCGACTCCGGCGCCAACGGCTACATCCCCAAGGGAAAGCTCGACCCGATCGCCATCGAGAGAGCGGCTTCGAACAACTCCTCTCGTCGCTCTAGCTACCCGAGCAGCTCGTACAGCAGACGATCCACAACCACCAGCTACAACAGCTATCAACCCCTGAACTACTCTATTCCGAGCTACAGCCCGCCGCCCCGCCGCGTCCAAACCTCGCTCGGCTCGGGCTCCTCCTACCCCACCACCAACTCGCGGTACCAAACCAACGACGACTATCTGACCACTTTCCATCAGCCCCAAATCCCATCCGGTCTCCCCAAGGCTCACCGAGAGACGCTCGAGCGAGCCTACAGTCGACCCTCCAGCCTTCCCTATCGTCCACGCATCGTGGACCCCTCAACCGGCTACCGCGCACCATCCTTGCCCTCCAGCGGATATAGCCCCCCGAATCCATACGGACGCTAAACTCCTCCCGACGAGAATACAGAAAGGCTACCTTTTGTGCACGTGCTCAAAAGGTAACTCTCCGTCGACGCAGAAGCACTCTCCGGGGACGTCGGAACGGAAGACGAAAGTGCCGAAGTCGATAAAAGAGAAACTCGCTATTCTGGCTGACGCCGCCAAATACGATGCCTCCTGCGCCAGCTCGGGCTCCAACACCAAACGGGAGGGCGATGGCGTCGGGAGCACCGAGGGTATGGGGATCTGTCATAGCTACACACCGGATGGACGATGCGTCTCCCTGCTCAAGATTCTTCTCACGAACTATTGCATTTACAACTGCAAATACTGCATAAATCGCATCTCTTCGGATATTCCCCGAGCCCGCTTCACGCCCGAAGAGATCGTGCGTCTGACCGTGGAATTCTACAAACGAAACTACATCGAAGGTCTCTTTCTCAGTTCCGGCATCGTCCGCAACTCCGACTACACCATGGAGCAGATGATCAAAGTTGCCAAAGACTTGAGGCTGAAGCACGGATTCCGAGGCTACATTCACCTCAAAACCATCCCGGGCGCCAACGATGCGCTGGTGAGCGAAGCTGGACTTTATGCCGACCGACTTAGCGTCAACATCGAACTGCCTACCGAACACGACCTGCAGGAGCTGGCTCCGGAGAAAAAGCGACCCGTTCTGGAGCTGAATATGGCGTCCATCGAAGATCGCATCAACGAGAACCGCCACGAACGCAAAACCAGCAAAGCCAAGCCGTCTGTCTACGCTCCGGCCGGTCAGAGCACCCAGATGATCGTGGGAGCGACGCCCACTCCGGACAAAGACGTTCTGGAGACCGCTTCAACTCTCTACAAGCGTTACCGACTCCGACGCGTCTATTACTCGGCCTACAGTCCGATCCAAGACAGCCACGGAAGCCTGCCCTCCCAATCACCACCGCTGATTCGAGAGCACCGGCTTTATCAAGCTGACTGGCTGCTGAGATTCTACGGTTTTCAGGCTACCGAGTTGACCACCGTCGCTCGACCGAGCCTGCGCCTGGACCTGGACCCGAAGACCGCTTGGGCGGCCGAAAACAGAGAATTTTTCCCCGTCGATGTCAACCGAGCCAGCCGAGAGGCTCTTCTCAGAGTGCCGGGCCTGGGTGTGAGGTCGGTGCAAAAGATACTTCAACTTCGACGGCACCAAAGCGTGAGATGGGCCGACTTGAGAAAGATGCGTTGCGACACTCATCGAGCCCGACCGTTCGTCATTTGCGGGGATCGCCATCCTGGAAGACTCCTGGAGAAGGAACATCTTGAAAGCTATCTGCTGCCGCCCGGCGAGCAGTTGAGCCTGACGTTTTGAACGCCCTTAGACCAGACGACTTCGAGCATTGGCGGCGCCTGGCGCGAGCCCTGATCGACCGGGGGATCCCGCCGGCCGAGGTGATGTGGGCCGACCCGGATGAAGGCTTGCTCTTTTCTTCCGACGAGGATCCTCATTCGACCCAAAAGAGCGGTTTCACGGTCCCCAAACATTTCGTCAAGCTCGCGGTCAAAGCGTCTCTTTACAGGGATTCGCAAAAATGGGACGTGCTGTACAAGGTTCTCTGGCGTCTGGTGAACCAAAATAGAGAACTGCTCTCCATCCGCACCGATCCGGATGTCTCCCGGCTTCATCTCATGGAAGGCGAAGTGCGCCGAGATTGCCACAAGATGAAAGCGTTTGTCAGGTTTCGCAGAGACGAGCACGACAACTACGTGGCCTGGCACCAACCGAGCCACCTCGTGGTCAAGGCAGTGTCGCCGTTTTTCGCCCGTCGCTTCAACACCATGAACTGGGCCATCCTCACCCCCGACTGTTGCGCCTACTGGGACCAGGAAAGTCTCCGTTTCGGCCCGGGACTCAGCCGGGCCCACGCTCCTGACTTCGACGAACTGGAGGATCTCTGGAAGACCTACTACGCCAACATTTTCAATCCGGCTCGGGTGAAGATATCTGCCATGGTCAGTGAGATGCCCAAGAAATATTGGCACACCATGCCCGAAACCGCGATCATCCATGAGCTTTTGATGGATGCGCCTCAGCGAGTGGAAAGGATGCTGGAGACACCCGCTCAAGACTTGCCTGTTCACCTCGCGAGAGAGACCCTCGGAAAGGGCGGAGGGTTAGCCGCCCTTTCCGAGCGAGCGGCCGCATGCAGAGGTTGCGACCTTTGCCAGTCAGCCACTCAAACGGTCTTCGGGAAGGGACCCGATTCCGCCAAGATCGTTTTTGTCGGAGAACAGCCGGGCGATCACGAAGACCGACAAGGCCACCCGTTCGTCGGGCCCGCCGGGCAACTGTTGCGACGCTGCCTGCGCCGGATCAACCTCGATCCGGAAGCGGTCTACCTCACCAACGTGGTGAAGCACTTTCGATGGGAACCGTCACCCTCGGGAGGCAAGCGTCGACTCCATAAACGGGCAACCTGGAGGCAAGTCGAGAGCTGTCGACCGTGGGTGGAAGCCGAGTTGGAGCTTTTGAAACCAAAGGTCGTGGTGTTGCTGGGAGCGACGGCGCTCCAAGCCCTGATCAGCCCGGACAGTCGAATCGGCTCGCTACGCGGTAGACTGCTCGACTCCGAACTAGCTCCGCACGTCATGGCCACCGTGCATCCCTCCAGCCTGCTCCGGATGAAAGATTCGCGTCAACAGCAACTGGAGATCGACAGGTTTTGCCGAGAACTCCAGGTGGCGGTGGACCTGGCTTCCTCTACTTAGGCAGCAGCAAAACCACCGGAATTTCGCGATCGGTCTTCTTCTGGTAGTTGTCGTAGTCGGGCCATACTTTCACCATGGCTTCCCAGAGACGCTCGCGCTTCTCCCCGTCGACCACCTCGGCTCGGGCCTTCATCTCGTGAGTAGAGACTTGAATCTTCACGCTCGGATCATCCTGGATGTTCAGATACCAGGAAGGGTGGTCAGGCGCCCCGCCCTTGGAGGCGATAATGACGTAGCCACCATCCTGAAAAGAGTAAATCAAGGGAGTCGTCCGCTCTTTTCCGGACTTGCGACCCGTCGTCGTCAGCAGAAGACAGGGCACTTCTCCCGGTCCACCGACCACGGAAGAATCCCACATGTGCCCCTTCTCAGGATTCTTGCGATACTCTTCAATATGTTCTTTGACCCAATCAGGTTTCGACATGGCTTGCCTCCAAAATCATTCTGTTAGGAAACATTCCAGCAAGCCTGGAGCGCCTCCTACGAAGCGTAGCTCTCTAAATACCCGCACTCTCTGCAACGGTACGTCACAACCGGCTTCAAGTGCCCGTCTTCGATCTTCAGAGCCCACTCTTCGAAGACTTTCATGCCCAGAAAGGTATCGTCGCGGCTTTCTGGTGGGCCAGGCGCCCATTGGCCCTGACGATAGGACGCTCGGTCGAATCCATCGACTAGAAATCCGGGCTCCATCTCTGACTCACATTTGGCACAACTCTTCATCGAATCGGCATTGGCGAGTCAAGTTTTCTTTCCCTTCGAACACAAGATTTCGGCGACCTGAAAAATCGACGCTTCGCCTCCGATTTCTGTCTCCTGACGAAGAGCCCGTGCCCGTGGGCACTCTTTAACTGGGGCGGGGGTTACGTCAGGCCACCCTGGTCGACAAAGCGGCTCTCCGCGGCGACCGATATTCCAGCAATTCTCGAACAAGCTCCGAGTCCGGCGACTGTACAAGGTCCAGATTTTTCACAATCTCATCGAACTGGAGTCCCGCGGACGTGAGCCGGCCCTGACGATGAGAGTCAATCACGATGGAGAGCATTTCGGTTCTCTGCCTCTCCGCAATAAAAAAATACTCGTCTAGTAGACTTTGAAGTAGCTGGTGGAGTTCCACGCGCTGGTGCGGGTCGTCTTTTTCCACCAGACTGCGCAACCAGCTGAAATGGTTGGTTGTCAGGTGTTCCGGATAGAGAGATTTCAACTCATTGAGGCAAGAAGTGTTGGATTGCGTTACAGATTCCATGACCTGAGACTATCAACAATCTGTGAATGAATTCTTCAGGATGTGTGCAGATATCTTGCACTAGGGTTCAAACGCGACCTCTTTCGCTACCTCGCCCCTTTAGAGCTTCGCTTCAGCGGCCTCAACGCCCGTAAAACGTCTTCCAGATCTTCGGCGTCGCGCAGAGCATCAAAAGCGTCCACCAGCTTGCCGTCTAACAAAATGGTCTTCGATTTGGGTCCACGTATCATCTCCGCCACCTGACGGAGCGCCGGTACAACCTTGTCGCCAAGCTCGGACATCGCGGCCGAGGCAGCGGGAGACGACTCAATCGGGTCAATAGCCTGGTGCGGAGGCGGCATCGTGGGTGCGGGTGGAGGTGGCGGCGGGGCCGCTGCAGCCGGCGGAGGAGCGACAGGCGCAACTCCCTGAGGCAGTTCGGCTTGTACGGTCACATTGGGGACGGGTCGTTCAGCTATCTTCGTGATAGCATCCTGCAAGCCTTGAAGGTACTTGGCGAATTCAGGCCCGTTACTACTGGATTGAGGAACCGGTGCGGTCACCTCGACCCGGCTGTTCTCTCCAGCCTTCACAATGCTGGTTTGAATCTCTTCGAGCCTCTCCCCCAGTACGGCCAGCACGCTTGTCATCTTCATGACAGGGTCGTTCTCATCCCCGCCCACAATCTTGTTGCGGGTGAAGTCTTTCTTGATGGCGTTCCATCGCTCGGCCTGGGCTTCCGTCATCGTGCCCCGCAGCTCGGCTAACTTCAGCAAGTTCTGCTCGGCCCCGGTGGTCAGAGTCTGGGACTCACCGACATAATGATCTTCGATCAGACTTTCCAGCTCTTTCTCGTTCATCACCGGGACAACTTTCTCAGCCATCTTGTTCATATTGCGGTAGGAGCCCTGAAGCTTAAAGGGTGGCTCCGTGCGATATTTGTCATCTTTGGAAGCGCTGCGAATATACTCCTGATTGACCAACAGCACCGACTCCTGAATCTTCGTCATCTTCTTCAGAACAGTGACCACTTCATCGGCCTCCGCAGCGGAATAGCTGTGTTTCATTTCGCTTATCGGAATCGGCGTCCCCTCGGCGATCTGAATGAACTTGTAGAGGTCGTCCTGCTCTCGAGCCGCGAGTGGAGCCAGGGTGGGGTTGCTGGTCAGCGAGTTCTCGATGTACGACATCTCGAACACCTGCTGTTTTCCGGACAGGATATCGCCCAGGTTGTAGGTGTCGGCCCGGTTGGCCAGCATGTCCGGTATCTGAAATTTGGATCCGGTCTCCGTGTAAGGGTTACCGGCCATAATGATACAAAACCGCTTGCCCTTCATGTCGTAGGTCCGCGTGCGACCCTTCCAGACACCCTCGATCCGACGTTGGCCGTCACAGAGGGAGATAAACTTCTGCAGAAACTCCGGGTCACAGTGCTGAATATCATCGAGATACAGCATCACGTTGTTGCCCATCTCCAGCCCAAAGTTCACTTTCTCCACCTCCTGGGCGGAGGTGGCGTTGTCGGCCTCGGCGGGGTCCAGCGAGGTCACGGAATGGCCGAGAGCCGGTCCGTTGACCTTCACAAAGACGAGACCGAGACGACTGGCCACGTATTCCATCAAAGTCGTCTTACCGTAACCGGGAGGAGAGATGAGGAGCAGCATGCCCATCTGATCGGTCCGCTTGTCGGCACCGGCGGCGCCCATCTGCTTGGCGAGATTGTCCCCGATCAGGGGCAGATACACTTCGTTGATCAGTTTATTGCGAACGAAAGCACTCATGACTTTGGGCGAATACTCGTCCAGTCGGAGCCGGTAACGCTCTTTCTCCAACAGGCCATGACGCGCTTTCTGATACTCACGGAAAGCGGGCACTTGAAGGTACCGAAAGGTCTCCAGCCGGCTCAAGAATTCATCCAATCGGATTTCGAGAACCCCGTCCTGGATGGTGGGATGTTGGCCTAATATGCCTTCCACCTTCACCACCGTCGCCGCCGACGACAGCTCCCGGTCGACGAGTCCGTCGGTCATCATCATAACCGCCGCCTCTTCTTGCACCAGCAGAGCCCGAGCCAGGGTCTTGTCTTTCCCTTTACCCAGGCTCTCCACGAAGCTTCGAACCCAGGTCAGACAGAGATCGTACTGTCTTTCAATCTGCCCTTTGAGCGCCTCCAGATGAGAACGGAAGACGTCTTCGTGATGGCCCTTTTGAAGATGAGCCTGAAACCCGTTCTTGATGCGAGCCGCATCTCCACTGGTCACGAAACGCAGGTCCTTCTCTCCCAGCTCCGCAATCAGATATTCAGCCGATTGGTCGGCCAAAGCCTCGGGAAGCTCGAAGCCTTTGCTGTTACAGAACTCAAGAATCTTTTGGGCCACCTCTTTCTCGAACGACTCGGAGTCGCCGGCGCCGCTAAAGACGGTCTTGAGCAAAGCCAGACTGCGGGCCTGATTCAGCCAAACATCCTTCCCCTTCGGATGAATTCCAAAAGTCCAGGTAAGAATGGCGGCCGAGCGCGCTCGGGCCGTATAGCGGAGTAGCCCGGCAGCCTTGTAGACCCCCAGGAGGTTGTGCAAAATCTTGACTGCGTCTTCGTCGTGCACACCGCGGTCGTAGCCTTCATCGTATCGCTCTCCGGAATAAGCTCTGACGATTTCCAGCAGCCTGGCGTCGCCCTCCAGATGGGCCTTCATCAGCTCTCGCATATCCAGCTCGGGATGCTTATTCTGACGAACATCGTCGAGCAGACAGAAAGCCAGATACTCGGAGCGATAGACCTCCTTACTCTCGGAAACAAATTCCTGGTCCCAAAAGTCCTTGGTACCGGCGAACGTCTCGTCTTCCACCTTCTCAAAGAAATCGGTACCGGTGATGTGGAAAGCCATTCCGCCTTCCCTGGGCACCAGGGACAGGTCCATGGGCTCGGTGTTGACATTAAAGCGATGACGCCCCAACTTCACCAGGTTGTCGCCACCCTCGAAAAGCTCCTGACGATCGCGCAGGCCGCGAGCCGAATCCTGGCGAGCCACCTTGAGCCGAGCCAGCAACTCCTCGGCTTTCACGTCGCTGTTCTGGGCCCTCAGTTTGTCGGCGAGATCGCGGACCTTCATCACCATCGGGTCGGAAGCGAAGAAGGTATTCAACTTTTCATTGTCCTGAAGAGTGGAAGCGCGACGAACGATACCTTCCAGGACTCTATCGGCAGCCGACAGCAGTTGATCCACCCGGCGCTGTCGCTGGTCGCTGAGCAGCTGCTTCTTGGAGCCGAAGCTGGACATGATCTCTTCGCGTTTTTGATAGAGATCTTCTAGAAAGACGTCAAATTCGCCGAATTTCGCTTCCAGCTCTTCCAGGGAGAGCAGCAAGGAGGACAGCGTCTCGTCGACCTTCTCAGGAGTATCGGCCAGAGACAGCGCGCTCTGAACATTCTGGCTAAAGAGCTTGAACTGGACCGAAAATTCGGCCATCGACTCCTTCTCGCCGAAGCTCTTCTTAGCGTTGGTCACCTGGGCCCGAACCCGGTTCAGGAGACTGGTCACTTCCGAAATCTGTTCTAAAATCTGGGTCCGCAGGGTGGGGTCGTCCACCTTCAACGTCGCCACAATCTCCTGAAGGATCTCCAGCCCCTTGGATACGTCGGCCAGCTCTTCGGCCAGAGGAGTGACCTCGGTGGCCTTCTTGACCTCCGCGACCTGGGTTTCCACCGCCTGGATCCGCTCTCGGTATGGCGCGAAGGCATCGTTCTCAATGAGGAAGCTGACCGCAGCGGCGCTGATCTCGTCGAATCTGTCGACTACCTCCTTTTCGTTGGCCTGAAGCTGCTCGGTGAGAGCGTACTTCTGCTCCGCCACGGTGATGATCTTTCCGCGCATGGAACGCAGACCATCCAGGGCCTGAACGAAGGGATCGAGTTCGGTCCAGTCTTCGTGACGCCAGGTGCGCCTGAGCTTAGCCAGCTCCGCTTCAATATCTTCCGCGTCTTTATGGGCCTGCTTCTTAAGCTTCTCGACCTTGTCGAACTCCTGCAACACCAGCTCGGCGGTCTTGCGGATCTCCTTGAGTATCTCGTCGATCTGACCAACCTCTTCGTGGTTGAGCCAGTGATGGGTGTCCATCGACTTGGTGACGGAGCGGATCAGATCGTTGTAGGTGACGGTGGAAGGCTTCTGCTCCCGAATTCGTCGGGCTACCGAAAGAGTGTCGGACACACCTCGCACCAGTTCAGAGTTTCCTATCTTTTCCAGATAAGCTCCCGAACGAGGCGCCAGCTCATAGTTTTCGGCCGTCATGTAGGGAGTCTGCCAAATTTGGAGGGGGTGGACTTTGGAAGCCTCCTGATTCTCATCAGAACGGAAGATCACCATGGTCCCGTCGTCGAAGATGGAAAATCCGTGACAGCGGATCGGTGTGCTCATCTCCCGCGAAACCAGGTTGTACGACAGGATCACCGTCTCCGTCGTCTCCTGATTTCGAAACACGTAAAGCACATCTTCCCCGTTCGGCGAGGCCAGCGGCTGACGAGACAGCGTGAGACCCTCGAACTCGCCCTCGAAGAGCTTCAGAGACCCTTCTAGAAGATAGTAGCCTCCGGGGAAAACGATGCCGTGGTTCTCCGGCAACATCACGCAAGAGTTCCCTATCTGATCTATCCGAATGACCGATTTGTTTCGGGTGTTGTAGACCAGATAGCGCCATTGCTTCTCACGATAAGGGAGAATCTTCAACAGGATCAGCTCTTCGGCGTCGTGGTAATGAATCTGGGCGTCATGAAGAGCCTGGTTCGGCTGCTCCACCGGCTCCCGGTACACACCCATGCCGTCTTCGGTATTGTCCTCGATCTTGACGGTCAAATCGCCGCCCACGCACTCAACGAACACCTTGTTGCCGATATTGACGTGAGGGTGGGTCCCCGAAGTGTGGTCTTTGCGCGTTGTCTCACGCCACTTGAAGTCATGACTACTGGGGTAGACGATCTCGCCCTTATCGCCGTTGTAGACCACACCCTTATCTCGGGTCATGGCCCATTCCAAGACCTTGCGATCGGTCTTATTTTCCCCGGTTTGTAGACGGGCCAGAATCGAAGAGCCCTGCTGACGCAACATGCGCACGTTCAGCATCTTGTTGTACTTCACCAAATCTTGAAATTCGGTCTGGAATTTCGGATCGAGAAGAAAATTGCGTTCGTCGTCTTTGCCCAACGGAGGAAAAGTGTACGTGTCGTCCTGGGCCTCGAAACGATGGAGCGCGAAAAGATCGGCAGGCGTCTTGTCCGCCCTCACCAGCTCCACGTTGTAACCCAGCATCAACAGATCCCCTACCGACGTAATGTCGACGGGTAGACAGTTGTTCTCGGTCCGGATCCTCTCAGTGCCGAGCACGGTGAGCTCGCGCCCACCGAATAGCTCGGCCCGCTTGGCGTTCAGAGCGTCGACCTTCTTTTTGAGTTCGACGGCCTGACTCTCCAGACGAGATTTGAGGAGGTCGTAAGCCCCTTGCTCAATCTCCTCGGAGGATCCGTCGTCGTTTTGGACTTCCTCCTCGGCCACGCGTTACTCTTTTCCGGTGGATTCGGAGCTCTTGAGCATCACGTCCGAAAGTCCCATCGTGTTTACGGCCTCCAGGACTTTCTTCAACTTCACTCTTTCCGCTCCCGAGCTGTCTTCGGACAGCTTGGAGAGCAGCTTGGCTAGAGATAGGTTGCGGATATCGTCCGACTTGACGTTGCTCAAGACATCTTTGATATCGCCGGCCAGACTGCGAGAGCCGTTGGCGTACCCACTGACCAGAGACTGGCTGACCTTGCCGCCGTTGGAGAAGGCATCCAGAGACTTCCCTAAAGAGGCGGCCTGATAGATCTTGTCGATCATCGCCCCGTCTCCACCGATGATATCGATCTTGGCGGACTTAAACGCTTCGCCCAGTACTCGAGCCTGAGCTTCGGCGATGTGCATCTCGGCTTCGATCCGCTCCAGGGCCACTTCTTTCTCCATTTCCAAACGGAGACGATACTCTTCGTGAGCCTGAGTGGCTTCGGACAGCTGCTTCATGGACTCCGCCTTCTTGGCGATCCCTTCCGCTTCGGCCAGCGCCTTGAGACGTGCACCTTCGGCTTCGGCGGCCAGTTTTGCTTGAGTCCCTTCGGCTTCGGCTCCCATCTTCTGACGGGTTCCTTCGGCGTGAGTTTCGAACTGCGCCTTCTGAACGGTGACTTTGGACATCCCGAGCTTCTCCTCGGCGGGAGCTTGCGCTTCCATCACCCGAGCCTTAGCCAGGCCTTCTTTCTCCTCGGCCATGGCCATGGCTTCTTTCACCCTGGCTTCCGCCAGTCCCGAGGCGGCTTGTTCGGCCTGAATACCTTCGGCCATGCGAATCTTGGCCTGCGCTTGGCGCTCGGCGGCTTCCAACTCGGCTTCCACCTTGGTCAGCTGAGCCCGAGCGTTTGATTTAGCCACCACTTCCGCGGCCTCGGCGGCACGAGTCTGCGCAATCGCAAGCTCTTCGGCCGTTGCTTGAGCGGTGATGACTTTCGCCTCTTTGTTCCGACGAGCTTCTTCGAGGAGTCGCAGCTCTTTGATCCGCTCCTCTTCCTGAGCCACGTTTTTCTCCACCGCCACCCGCTCGGCGATCACGTCTTGAATGTTCTTGCGCTCGACTTCGAGCTCTCGCTCCTTCTCGATACGACGGAGTTCCACTTCGCGCTCTCGCTGAATGGCTTCCAGAGCGCGGTCCTTTTCCACCCGCTCTTCTTCCACCGCCACGATGCGCTCGCGGTTCTTCTTGGCTACTTCCACTTCGCGAACTTTGTTTTCGTTTTCGATCTCGATCTTCTCTTGAGCTCGAATGCGAGCTTCCTCGGAACGCGCCATCTCTTCGGCCTGAGCTACCCGAGTGGCCGACTGTTCGGCCGCCGCTTTGGTAGCAACCAGTCGCGACTGTTCGGCTTCCTTGTCTTTCTCCTGGCGCTCCAACTCGAGAATGACCTCTCGAGCCTCGGTATCTTCGCGCTTCACTTCTTTCTCAGCAGTACGACGAAGCTTGTTGGTTGCCACGTGCTGTTTGGCCGTGCGGTCGGTGATCTTGGTGATACCCTCGGCATCCAGAATGTTTTCCGGATCCAGGCTCTCCAGCGGTGTCTGTTCCAGATAGTCGATGGCAGCGTCTTCCAGGTGGTAACCGTTCAGGTCTTTGCCGATAACCTCGATAATGGTGTCCCGAAAGACGTCCCGCTTAATGTACAGCTCCTCGAAATCGAGCTTCTTACCGGCTGTTTTCAGTGCCTCCGAGAATTTCGCGGCGAACAGCTCGCGCATCGTATTAAGGTCCGAGGCCCGCTCGCAACCCACCGTTTCCGCTACACCGAGTACATTCTCCTCATTGCGAGGGACCTTCACATAGAAGCTCACACTGATGTCGGCCCGAATATTGTCTTTGCATATCAGGCCGTCACGCCCACGCCGGTCGATCTCGATGGTTTTTACGGAGATGTCCATAAATTCCCAGATATCGAAGGCCTCGATGACATAGGTACCGGTGAAGGAGACCTCCACCCCGCTGCCCGGCATCCATTTCAAAGGGCGGCTTCGCACAATGGCGTTACCTTGCTCCACTTTGACCAGTGTCGGTTTGAATTTCTTGAAGGCGATCAGGACTGCGATGACCAGTACCGCTCCTATGCCTAAAGTTATGGGATCCATTTATCTACTGTTCCTCCACCACGTCGCCGTTCTCTTCCGGCGCGCCCGTTTGTATCTGCTGTTGTTCCAAATTCTCATCTATCTTGACGACCCAGAAGTATCGTTCTTCGGGGTTAAACTCTTCCAGTAGCACCTTGCAACCTCGAGGGGTGATAATACCGGTTCGCGCTCTCACCTCCACCAGGTGGTGTTGGTCCTCGCGGTCTCCCCTGCGCACGTTGGCCCAGCCGAAAGTGGTGGTGACTTTGTCCACATCGGTCACGCCGACCCATCCCACGAGATTGGCCAGCTCCCAAGCCGGTTTGTCCGAGAGCAGTTTCTTGAGCGGCTCCACCAGGAGCCTGACCGCGGGAATAGACGCTGCAAGCGCCACCAGGGCTACAGCGCTTTTGGCCCAGAAGATCGGTGCCATCGGCCCGTACTGCATCTTGCCGTGCATTGCTCCTCCCACGTTCGTCAGGGCCCCACCTTCTGTGTCGTAGCGAAAATCCATTCGTGGTACAAAGTATTGGGTTCAGATGTCCTCTTGAAGTCATAATTTGTTTCACTATATTACATTTTTCGCAAACCGTAAAGGGAATAAATGCAAATTTCTCCAGAAGGTTTTTCGCGCTATTCGGGGTAGCGACCATTCATGATCGGCGTGGTAAAGCTTGAAAAACATTTCGGAGGGCTCACCGTCCTTGATGGCGTTTCGTTTACAGTCACTCCCGGCGAGAGAGTCGCCCTGGTAGGAGCCAACGGCTCCGGCAAGACCACGCTCTTCAAGATCATCGCCGGTCAGGAAGAACCGGACGCGGGCGAGGTCATCCTCGGTCCCGGGGCTCAGATCGGCTATCTCGGGCAAGAAGGCCAACTCACTCCGGGCCGCACCCTGTACGAGGAGATGATGGACGTTTTCGGTCACGTCGAAATCCTGGAAAAGCGGATGCGCGAACTGGAAGAAGAGATGGGGAACGTCCAGGGAGAGCAGCTTGAGAGGGTGATGGAAGAGTACGCCCGGGTGCAGACTCGATTCGAACACGCCGACCCATCTACCCTCGACGCGCGTATTCACAAGGTCACGGGCGGACTCGGATTCTTGGCCGAAGACCTCCAAAAGGACTGCAAAGTCTTTAGCGGGGGTTGGCAGATGCGGGGAGCCATGGCTCGTCTGCTCCTGCGAGCCCCGGACTGCTTGCTACTCGACGAGCCTACCAACCACCTCGATCTGGAGGCCATGGAGTGGTTGGAAGAGTACCTGATGAGCTACTCGGGAGCCGTTCTGATGGTGAGTCACGACAGAGTCTTTCTAGATAAAGTAGCTCAACGAACTCTTGAGTTGCGAAGCGGAGACATTGAAGAGTACGCCGGCAACTACAGCTACTATCTGGAAGAGTCTGAAAAGCGTTATGAACTCCGGCTTCAGCGCTACAAAAACCAACAGAAGAAGCTGGAGCAAGAGCGTCGCTTCATTGAGCGCTTTCGATACAAGGCCACTCTCTCCAGCCGAGTTAAGAGCAGAGAGAAGATGCTGGCTAAGCGCGAACTCGAAGACCTGCCCGAGGCTCGAAAGAAGTCGGTGAGGATGACTTTTCAGGAGGCCGAGGCCTCCGGCTCCCAGGTGCTCCAAGTCAAGGGTCTGGGCAAATCCTACGGCACCAAGACCGTCCTCAAGGATCTCGGCTTCAAGCTGCAGCGAGGAGAGCGATTGGCTCTGGTGGGGGCCAACGGCTCCGGCAAAACCACTCTACTGCGAATCCTGGCTGGTGACGAAAAACCCGATGACGGGCGAGTCAAATTTGACGAGTTCGCCGAACGAGTCTATTTCGCTCAGCATCAGGCTGAAGCGCTGGACAATAGCAAAACCGTTTTGGACGAAGTGGAGTCGATAGCGCCCGCCACGGTGACCCAAACCGACGTCCGCACTTTGCTGGGCTGCTTTCTCTTCACCGGTGACGACGTCTTCAAATCGGTGGACGTTTTGAGCGGCGGAGAGAAAAGCCGGGTAGCTCTCACCAAGTGCGTGCTGATGTCGAGCAACGTCTTACTGCTGGACGAGCCGACCAACCATCTCGACATTGAGTCGCGGGAAGCCCTCCAGGACGCTCTCGATCTCTACGACGGTACTATCATCTTCGTCACTCACGACCGCGCCCTGATGCAACATCTGGCGACGAAAGTGCTGGACCTCTCCGCCGTGGAGCCGGACCTTTTCGACGGAACCTTTGAGGAGTACCGGAGAAAGAAGCACAAAGAGATGCTTCAAGAGCAAAGCCGCGCCAGGGCGAGCCAGGAGAAGAAGGCTACCACAAAGCCGTCTATCCCCGCGCAACCGACCTTTCAGCCGAAGCAAGACAAAGCAAAAAGGACTCCCTGGAAGTTGGAAGCCCTTGAGAAAAAGATTTTCAGTTTAGAGGAGCGCCTCGAGGAGTTGACCGAGGCACTCGCTGATCCGGAGCTCTATTCGAATCCGGAAGAGCAAAAAAGGGTGAGCGATAGCTATGAGAAGACAAAGAGAGAGTGTGAAGAGCTCACTCTCTTGTGGGAAGAAATGGCTTAGAGGTCTGCCGGGGGGGCGTGAAAAGCGATCAGGGCGCCGATTTGGCCTGAGTTGATGAGGTTCATCAACGCCTGCTCTTCGTGGGTAAGTTTGGGGCGAGGCTTTCTCGCGGGTCGCTTGGTGCTGACCCGGGCGGTGGTGCCGGCGTCGAGCGAGCCCAGCGTCACCGTGTTTTTCACTTTACGAGTGGTCTTGTGCGTTTGCTGATAGTATTCGTAAGCGGCTTTCATCATCTTTGTGTCTGCTCCTCGATGTCTCTATTAATAGAGTATGGAGAATCGAGAAATAAATAAAGGGCTGGCAATTACAATTTCGCTACAAATGTGAACTCACTGTAAACACTTGTTGCGAAATTGTTGCCAAGCCCCTGACTTTTTCTAAACCGGCTTAAAGATCTTGAAATCTGGCCGGTGATTTTGAAAAAATCTTCTTAGTAGTAGCCGCGACCCATCGGGAATTGGGGAAAACGGTTTCCGTAGTTGAATCCACCATGTCCGCAGCCGCAGCCGTGGGGGTATCCGCCACCGAACCAGGGTCGGTTAGGAGTGGTGTGGGCGGTACGGGAGTGGGGGTCCACGAAATCCAGACGGGAGGTTCCGCGCCGACCCCAAGAATCGTTTGAGGGAACGCTGTAGGGGGAGTGAAGTTCGTGACCACCGACGCGACCGTTTTGGTTGCGGTCGACCCAGACACGTCCGCCGCCGGCGGAAATCTCGTGAGCATTCAGGCGACCGTCGCGGTTGCGGTCCAACTGGTTGTACTTGTTTTGCAAGCCACGTCCGCGCATGCGCTCGAACAAATCGGTGCGGCCGTCGTTGTTGAAATCATAGTTGCCGGTGGCGGCTTTCATCATATCGTTGGTCTCTTGGACAGCCTTACGGTTGTAGCGACCGCGAGAGTCAGGGAAAACGAGTGCGCCGTCTTGTCCGCGCTGGTGGCCCGGGCGCTGATTCAGGTTGATACCGTAGCCTTTGGTGCCGTGCCCGCCGCCGAACCAGTGACCTCGACGTCTCCAGAAATGGCTGCCGCCTCCCATGTGGATGTCTTCGCTGGTCTGATGGAACTGACCGGGGGGTCTGAATCCGCCGCGCATCCTCATTTGTTGCATTCTGAAGTTGTTAAACGAGTTCATCTGCGACATATAATTCTCAGCAGCGTACATTCCACTCATTGATCCCATTGCCATATTCTGTAATCCTCCGGTCTGTTCTGATACTGTTTTCACGCGGTCAAGCGTCTGGTAAAGGGTTCGTTTGTTAACAACGTGTAAACTTTACAAAACCGCGTCAAGTGAAATCAAAGCTCGCGCCAGACCGCCAGTTCCATCCGGATCCGACTGGCCGTGTTTCGGGCAAGAATAGAATCCAGAAGTAGCGGGTTGTAGATGAAGTTGACATCCTTGCCAGACTGGACAGTTACATTGCCGTCTCGGGCAACCACCGCTCCCTCGATCCTCACGTTGGCCGGGTCTTTGACGTTAGGGTCCACATCTTTATCCGCCTCAATTAACACGTCTTCACCGGCGAAGACGAGGCCACGGAAGGCCGTATGTCCCTCTGCCGAACTGTCCACCGTGCCGGTTTCCTCATCAAACCACTTCTGCTTTTGCGGACGGATGGTCACATTCTTCCCCGCATAGATCGAAAGGTCGCTGTCCTCACCGTCCGAGTCAACGTTGGCGAAGGTGTTGCGAATGGTAACGTCACCCTTGGCCAGGAGCTTGCCGCTTCCGATGATGGCTCCCTGAAGATAGATCGATCCCGGCTTGCCTTCGCCCGAGCCCAGGGCTGTGATGGTGCCGCTGTGCTTTCCGCCGACCTCCCCCGTGATGGGGTCCCGGAACAAGATGACCGGATCGTAGTTGCCGCTGGCGGACATGATCCCGAAATCACCGTTGGCCACCAGGTCGACATCGCTGTTGAGAACGATGTGAGGGGGCTCCGGAGTTCCCCCATAGTAAGGGTTGAGTGAGTTGAAGTGGACGTGGACGCCGGTGTCCAGAGAAAACTCGTTTGAGTCATGTCGATTCACCTTGTTCTCAGGGATGCCGTAGCGAGCAGCAATGCCATCCGTCGCCCCGGTGGGCAGCCCGTCGTTGACAAGCCAAACCTCTTCGACATGATCTCCCGTGACCTCCCCCGACACCGGATCGATAGCCCAATCACGCCGTTCCAGTACCGGGATATCTCCGTGGCTAGTCTCCAACCTGTTGAAGACGTAGACCCCCGATTCGACCTCCACCTTTTGTTCGTCCGCCTCCACCGGTCCCCAGTTGACGACCTCTTCCAGTTGCAAATCGTAGACGTCGTGGTGGGTGGCAGCCCGAGGCAGAAAGCGACCCCCCGTCGCCTCCGCCGCATTCTGGGCGTGGGTTGGATTCTCGAGATCCTTACCGCCCATCCTTATGCCCTTCTGAGACCATAGAAGCCCTGTTTCGGTCGCCGAGTCAGCCGGATTAAATCGGAACGGCCCGTCGTAGTCGGGGACCTCGATATTTCCCTTAGCTCGAATTCTATTGCGAAAAGGATCGGTACTGGAAATGGTCAGACTCTCGGCGTCGATATTGATGTTCTTCGAAGCCACGACCGCACCGTCGAAAATTGGGGCGGTACCCAACAGAGCCTCACGTCTTACCTCGGACCTACCACGCGACGCGGTGACTCGCAAACGACAGTATCCACCCGGCACCCCGTCGACATCGGCGGTCCCGGAGATATTGTTGGTGATCCGAACCCGGAATTCCGCACCGGATGCCAATACTTTTCCATCCACTCGAGTGGTGCCGGTGCGCTCCTCGATCTGCAGAGTCGCGATGTCAGGCTTGGGGGCTCCGTCGAACTCCGCGGAACCCCATTGTCGGTGTCGCTCCAAGCGAAACTGGCAATACTCGAGCGCCGATCGGGCTGCTTCCTCGGCCGCCTGATGATGCTCGTCGTTTTGCATGAGGTGTAACTGCTTCTGGTGGATGCTGGTAAAGCTCGCCACCAACATGGCTAACACGGTCAGCAAGACCAGAGTAGTGAAAAGGGCTATTCCTCGACGACTTCTACGATTCAACGGTGGCTCTCCTACTCATATTGGGGGATAACTGTTGAGCGGCACGACCACCACTCGAGTCTCTTTGTATTCTTCGTCACGCTCCTGAGAGGTCATTCTCAGGCCCGGGTCGGCGAAAGTCGTCAAATGAACCTCCACCGATTGGTGTCCGTCATCCAGCGCAACTTCAAAGGAATGAACGTTGCGGGTGAGAGTCTGGCTTCGCAAGATTCCGGGAAGGGCGGCCGGATCTCCAATCATCAGGGGAAGGACGTCGCCTGCGGTTCTGGGTCGGAGAGGATAGTAGCTCCCCGAAGCCACCGGGCGTCTCTCCAGCTCGGAACGAAAAAGCGTTCCCACATCCTCGCGATTGGCGTGAAACAAAATCCAACGGTCCCACTTCGGGAGTCCGGTCGCGACTTCAAACCGAGAGTCGTCTCCCCAGTCGGACAACCCAGCCAGAGAAAGCCCCTCGCGGTCAACGGTTCCTCGGCTGGTATCAGCTGTTCTCATGACTGTCGACACCGAGTAGTAGTGGGTGAGCTCGAGGTCCCGCTTAATCAATCGAGCAAAAGCTTGAAAATCGCTGAGTGTCTGGCTCTGTGACAGGCCCAGATTAAACCCCCTGGCCCCCACCGAAAAAAAATAGAAAACGCCGCCGAAGACCACCAGAAGAAGAGAACAGGCGACAATCGTCTCGATCAACGTAAATCCACGGCGAGCCCCCATCCTCACGTGCGGCCTCGAATGTAGACGATACGAGTCAGCTCTCGGCTAAGGCGACCCATTCCTTGCCTCGTTTTCTTGGTATCAACCTGTTCGCCCCACCAGGAAACGTTGACGGTCACCTCCCAGAGCTCTCCCATCTTATCATCCGTATGGACACGGTTCGGCTGGACTTGATAGTTGTAGCCTGTCTTTTTCTCCTCGGAGGTATAGAGAGTGGCCTTGCCGCCATTGACGGAAAAATCTCCCCCCACCCCCCAGTTCGGAGGCCCTTCTCGAACGGCTTCTTCCAAAATCGCCTTACAGAGAAGATCGGCCGTGACGACCTGGGAACTCTTTTGAGTGGAAATCAGTAACTTGCTGAAAAGCCCGATGACGGTCAGAGAAACCACGGCCATGACACCTAACGCCACAATAATTTCTGACAACGTCAGACCCTTTGTTTGGTCAGTTCGTCTTCTCGGAGTGCGAAACGTAAGCCAAGTCACTCTATAATCATAGTATAAAAAAGAAAACCTGCGATGGAATCTCAGGCTTTCTTGTTAACTTTTTGTAAACTCTTGGTCTACTTCATCTGCTTCTCGGCTTCTTTGATCCAGGCACTCGGTCCGCCTTTGAGATAGCCTAACTGGCCAACCTTCTTGCCCTGGGCATCAGCCACGACGACAGTGGGAAAGCCTTCGATACCGTATTTTTTCGCAAGCGCTTCGTTGGCGCTCTTCTGAGCGTCGGTCATGTTGCTCTTGCGAGGAAAATCGACCACCATCAGCACCGCGTTCTTGGAGGCCCAAGTTTTGAACTCGTCCTTACTGAACACCTCGTCGTGGAGCTTGATACACCATCCACACCAATCGCTGCCGGTGAAATCCATCAGGATCGGCTTATTTTCTTTCTTGGCCGCGGCTGCGGCTTTGTCCCAGTCGGTGTACCAGGTGGGACCGGAATTGTCGGCCAGAGCGAACCCCGTCAACAAGAACAGAGTGAGTACGGCGGAAATAATACTTTTTGCTTTCATGAGTCATCCTTTCGGGTTATGCGTTCCCAAATCCTAACCGCAAGCCTTCCGCAAAGTTCCCGAAATTCGATATGCGGCTTTCGATCAGTCCTGTTGCGCCAAATACTAGGGATGACACGTCTATTCGAGGAATGTCAAAAGGAAGTCTATCCGGCCATGTCCAGTGACCAACCCCCACATAAGTCCGATAAGGTCCCGCTCTTCAAATTCACCGCTATCGAAGAAGACAGGACTCCCGCGCGTGGTACGATCCGAGCCCACAGTCGTGAAGCCGCTCGAGAGCAGCTACACCTACGTTTCGCCCATCTACTGACGCTGGAAGAAGTCGTTGAGAGCGACTGGCGCCAGCATTTCGCCCACTTTTTCCGCAGCAACGAATCTCTCCCCGTCTACACCAAGGGCATGGCGGTCATGCTTGACGCCGGACTGCCCCTGGCCCAAATCTTCGAAGTGTCGGCCAAAGGCGAGGACAAATTCCTCAACAGCGTCATGATGGATATCGGTACCTCCATCAGGATGGGCCGCAGCCTCTCCGCCTCTCTTTCCCGCTGGCAAATGGTGTTCGACCACTCCTTTATCGGAATGTGCCGGGCTGCCGAGCGTTCGGGCCGCCTCCACGTCACGTTCAAGCGACTGGCCGATCTTCTGGAGAGGCGCTGGGCGTTAAAAAAGCGTCTGCAGGCGGCCATGACCTACCCCGTCCTTATTTCCGCCGTGGCACTGGCCATCTTCTGGATTCTGGTAGCGATCGTGGTGCCCGGCCTGGCTCCATCTTTCCGAGAGATCGGCGCCACTCTCCCTATGCCTACCAGGGTGCTTATCTGGATCAGCGAGTTCTCAACCTCTCTCCCGATTATTATCAGCGTGGCGCTTCTCTTCTTCGTTTGTGGATTTCTCTTCTATCGTGTCGTCCTGAAAGGCAGCCAGTTTCCGACTCTCCAGCTCTACTGGGACGTCATGCTCCTCAAGATTCCCCTTTTCGGCAAACTGTATCGTCTCGCCATCCTTACCCGAAGCTTGGGAACGATGTCCGCCCTCATCGAAACCGGACTACCGATGACCGAGGTCTTGGGGATCACCGGAGAAGTGGGAGGAAGCCCGGTTTATCAGCGTCACTACACCAGTGTGCTGATCCATATCAAAGAGGGGACTCCTATGGCCGAATCGCTCTCGTTGGCCGGTGGATTCCCCCCCCTGGTCACCGGTGTCGTGTTGCTGGGCGAAGAATCCGGCAAACTTCCCTACCTACTCTCTAAAATCGCCGAACTGTACGAAGAAGACTTCGAGACCAACCTGCGCACGTTGACCACCTTTGTTGAGCCTGTTCTGCTCGGGATTATGGGGATTGTGATAGGGTTTATCGTGCTCGGCACCTTTTTGCCGATGATCAATTTGATTCAAAACCTTTAAGATTTGGAGGCCGCTCCCGTGGATGAATGGGAGGAGAAACAAACAGACTTTCTTCGCTTTTTGCAAGAGCACGGTGCCGAGCAGGCACCCTACCGGGTCGATCTGGAGAAACGCAAGATCTACTGGGTGGACGAGCACGACCTGTCTCTGGTCGTCGCCGACTGCCGAGTGCTTTTGAGCTACGCCCTCTCCAACAACTCGGTGCTGATGGGATGGGCTAACCGTTCGCTTGCCCAAGGATGTGCAGTTGAACAGGTCCCGGACATCGACGATCTCTACGTCGATTGCGACACCGACGAAGTCTGGGCCCTCACTACCTATATCGCCGGACACGCGGGTGCGGAAGCCATCTATCGGACTCCTTCGCCTCAGTCCTGGGTCATGCTCGGGTTATGGAATCTGCGGCCCGGTGGAGCCGAGCAGTTTACCAGCGGCTCTCCGAAAGAACATGTCCTACAAGTGATATCCAGTCTCTTGCATTATCCCGATTTCGACGAGAAGCAGGTGCTGTTGGACAACTACGCCGAGAGCTTTTTACAAATGGCGAGCCACCCGTACAAGCAGTCGCAATTCAACAGTGCCCTGAAAGACACCGCTCGACAGTTTCGGAATCTCCTGGTTCATCGTGATGAGGAGAAACAGAACAGCGGACTGGAAGAGCTCCGCGAGCGCTGGACGGGGCTAGACTGAAGCGTTTCTGTCGACTCGCTTTCAGAAAAGAACAGATCTGGAACGACCTCTCGGTTATCCACAGTCATGATGTGAACAAGGAAGAGGTAACCTTCGATCAGAAAATCTTGACCTAATGAAGAACGTGAAAGTATTTGTAGCCTCACCCGGTGATGTTTCAGAAGCTCGCGAGCAGGTTGAGGTCTGTGTCGGTCAACTAAAGAGAATTCCACCGTTTTCAGATCTCTCCATCGAGGTGGTCAAATGGGAGACACACACCTACCCAGCCATAGGTCCCGGTGACGCCCAATCTATAATTAACTCCCAGATAGGGTCGTACGATCTTTTTGTAGGGATTCTTGGAGCCCGATTTGGCTCACCAACAGATAGAGCTGACTCGGGTACCGAAGAAGAGTTTAACAGAGCCTTTGACTCATACAAAGAAAACCAGAAACCGCAGATCATGTTCTATTTTTTTAACAAAACGGCTAGTATTTTCAATTTAGATTCTAGTCAATTACAAAAGGTTTTAGCATTTAGGTCCAAACTCAAGAAGCTACGTCCTGGAATTTTATACAAGGACTTCCACAGTATCTCAGAGTTCTCGACAGAATTCCTCGTAGATCTTAGTCAGCAGTTAGCCTCGCTGCAGAAGTCAGAGTCGCGGAGTGAGAGCCCGGAAGACCGTCCTTCTGAAGAACATTCCGGATATTTCGACGCGGTAATGGCCTATGCTGAGGGGTTTTCTCTCATGACTGCCGACTTAGTCTCACTTGGCGAATGCATCAGTAGATTCTCGAACGCTCTCCCCTTTTTCTCCGCAGAACTGGAAAGACTGTCGCAACAGAAAACAACACTCGATAATCTTGTTGATCGGCAAAAAGTCTTCGAACAACTCGCGGTTGCTTTGGACGAAATGTCAGGAGGCTTTGAAGAAACCAACCCCAGGGTCGAAGCTGCTTTCAAAGAGAACATAAATCACTACATTCAAGCAATATCACTAAATCGAGATCTCTTCCCTTCTGAAGAGCCAGCGATCGCCGAGTCAATAGAGAAATTTCGCGAAATCAGAGAACTTTGCATCAACATGGATGGAATTGAATCCCTTCGAGCACGAATCGATGGATTCCCCAACTTTTCAGCGGTGATAACGACCTCCAAGAAGAGAGCTAGCGCAAACCTCACTAATTTCTTGGTTTTAGCAAACCAAATGGGACGTCACGTAGAAGAGATGCTGGACCAGCTTCAGGTGAAGCGGTCCAGTGGTGGCGGTTTCACGCCAGAGAGTGAAGTGCGCCGGTGGCGTCTCATACTAGAAAAATGGGTCGACAACGCCGGCGTAGAGGACTGGAATCGCTGGACAAGCTTCTTCATGGCACCTGTGCCCAAGTACCAGCCAGAACAACTTGAGCGACTCGAAGACCTGAGACGCTGGCTATTCTCTATTTCATTCCCCGCTCTGCCAGAAGAACTACTCTGGGCGTTCGAGAACTTTCAAAAGGTCCTCAAGGCTCTGCTATCGCTAATTGGAGAGCACACTGAACAGTCCGGTGATGTTTTCGTTTTTAGACGATATCGGAAGGACTACCGACACAACTCCCCAGAAAGAGAGCAAGGACTAGCCTTGGACAACTGGATCGGGGCCTGTCATCTCGACCTAATGCTTGAGCTGACCCGAGCCGCGAATCTAATTGTTTTCAGATATCGAAGATATATCGATCCTGAATTTCGGGTCGGAAACGGCGAACTTATCGTTACTCAACACTGCCTTTCGGAAGAGATTAACCACAAGCCAATTTACTCTGAAGAGGAGCAGTTGCTACCTCAACCTTTCATCTCACTGCAGAACTTTCTAGTTCATCGTGACTCTCGACAGATTCATTTTGGCTCCGGAGAAAGGCCAAGACTTTAGCATTGCCGTCAAAGAGCGTTCGACCCCCAGGCGGAGATAAGGACCGAATCTTGGACTGGACGAACTCTCAACTCCCTCCGCGACGGGAGCATTTCCGATTCGGGCACCCCCAAATCGGTGAGATGACGGTTGATATTCTCAGCGACCATCCGCTTGCCCAGCGGCTTCCAGTGCGCCGAGGCCTCCTCCTTCGCTCTCTTCACAGCTTCGGTCTTTGACTCAGGGAGGGCCGAGAAGTAGTCGACCAGCTGCGGTTGCGACTCACAGCTCTCTCAGGCACGCTTCCTCGGAAATCTCTTCGCTTGATGAGGGGTGCCAATGACCAGAGAGAAAAAGAACACCGGCCGGGCTCCGCCGCCCCGCATCCGCTCTGCCATCTCCCGGAGGATGGGTGTCGTTATCTCCTCCTCCCCCATCTCCTCGACTCGTCCAGAACGAACCAGGACGCTCCACTGAAGAACGGCGGCAAAGTCCACTAAACGGACCCGGAACCAACTCTGTCCCAGCAGCGCTCCGGGCTGTTGGTGAGAAGCAAAGCCTTCTCGGCCAACTCAAATTTCGGCTTGACGTAGTCGCGGAAAGCCACGACGTTGCGACGGCGATCAATGGTCAGGTAGCCCAGAAAGAGCACGCGCGGTCGCGGACCTGGCTCCGGTGGATAGTCGACGGAGCCCCTTAGACCGTCACCGTTCGTGCTGACGGTCTTACCGTCGAAAGCGGGGACGACTCTGAGGCTGGGCTTCGAAATCCACCCCAACTCGAGGTGGTACGTGTCGAAGCTGTAGATAAAGGCTTGCTTGTTGCGGCGGAGAGCTAGCCATCGATAGTAGTTTGCCGCTTCACTGGTGTCCAAGCGCTCCAGCAGAAACGATTGAGTGAAAGCGATGCGAAGTAGAAGCTCCGACAAGACCACCGCCGGAAAGAGGCGAGGTAGTCTATATCGGAGCTTCTCCAAGGATCTGTGTCCTAACGGTCAGCCCGCTAGTGACACCCGCAAGGCACGCCGGAATTGAGGGCGCACTCCAGGTCTCGCTGGAGATCTTCGTAGGCTTCGATCCCCACGGACAGACGAATCAGGCCGTCGGAGATTCCGATTTCACGTCGTCGCTCCGGGGGGATGGATGCGTGAGTCATGATGGCGGGATGCTCGATCAGTGACTCCACACCACCCAGGCTTTCGGCCAACAAAAAGATCTTGGTGCCCTCGAGGACCTTCTTCGCTTTTTCCAAGCCGCCTCGAACCACGAAGCTCACCATTCCGCCGAATCCGCTCATCTGTCGTTTTGCCAGTTCGTGCTGGGGATGGGAGGGCAGTCCGGGATAGATGACCCGTTCCACCTCGGGATGCTCCGAGAGCCACTGTGCGATCTTGGTAGCATTCGATTGGTGCTCTCGCATACGGATGGCCAGCGTCTTGAGGCCTCGCAGCGTCAGCCAGCAATCAAACGGGCCAGGCACGGCGCCTACCGATTTTTGGCAAAACTTCATACGTTCGTGGATTTCCGCATCGTTGGTCACGAGCGCGCCGCCGATCACGTCGGAGTGGCCGCCGAGATACTTTGTCGCCGAGTGCACTACGATGTCGGCTCCCAGATCCAGCGGCTTCTGAAAATAGGGACTCATGAACGTGTTGTCCACGACCATATAAGCTCGATGACTCTTGGCCAGCCCGGAGAGCGCTTTGAGGTCGGCTATCTTCAACAAAGGGTTGGTCGGGGTCTCTACCCAGATCATCCGAGTCTGGGGAGTGAAAGCTTGCTCCACCGCTTGCAGGTCCGAGGTGTCCACGAAGCGAGCTGTGATACCGAATCCGTCCATCACCTTCGTGAAGAAGCGGTAGGTTCCGCCGTAGACATCGTCACCGACTATCACTTCATCTCCCGACTTCAGGAGATACATGCAGTTATTGATGGCGCCCATTCCGGACGAGTAAGCCGTCCCGTAGCGACCGTTTTCGAGAGCGGCGATGCAATCTTCATAGGCTTTTCGGGTCGGGTTGTCCGCTCGGGAATAGTCGTATCCCTGGCGAGGGTTTCCCAGCGACTCCTGAGCATAGGTGGAAGTCTGGAAAATGGGAACAACCACGGCCCCCGTGGTTGTTTCAGGCTCCTGACCGGCGTGAATGGCCAGGGTTTCAAACGAAAATTCGCCTGGTTTAAAAGACATAGTTGAGACCGATGCTCATAGCGATAAAGACGATAGCGATCCAGTTGGTAATCGTGTCGATAGTATCGTCTTTGCTCTTGGCCCCTTTGAAGCTGGCGGAGTCTCCGCCGCCCATCATTCCACCCAGACCGTCGTTCTTGGGAGTTTTCATCAGGATGGTGCCGATCATAGCCAGACACACCAGGGCGTAGACAAAGCCAAACAGGTATTGGACCGGACCCATGGCCGCGGCGGGTTCAGCTTGTGCCAAAAAGAGAAAGTTGTTCACGATATTGTCCTCACACTCGGTTCTCTGCTTTTCTTACCCCGGATCGGGTAAGCAAAACCCCCTCATAAAGAGGGGGTTCGATAAGCTAACACGGTCTTGCGACCAGAGTCAAGCTGGATGCTATTTCGCGTGGACTTGGAAATTCACGATTCGCGCAAACGACTGGGCTTCCAGAGAAGCTCCACCCACCAGGGCGCCGTCGATATTGGGCTGAGCCATCAACTCGTCCACGTTGTCGGGCTTCACCGAGCCTCCATAGAGAATGCGCACCGAATTGGCGATACGCTCACCATATTTCTCCGCCAGTCGCACGCGGATGTGCTTGATGGTCGCTTCAGCATCGGCGGCCGTGGCCGTCTTGCCCGTACCGATAGCCCACACCGGTTCATAGGCGATGACCAGGCGGTCGCCGGAGGTGGGCGTGAAGCCGGAAAGCGATCCGTTCAACTGAGTGTCGATCACCTTGGTGGTGGAACCCGACTCCCGCTCTTCTAGCGATTCTCCGACACAGAGTACGGGCACCAACCCGAAAGCATCGGCTTGGATGACCTTCTTGGCACACATCTCATCGGTCTCGCCGAAGATAGCGCGACGCTCCGAGTGACCGATGATGACGTAGCTCGCGCCACTTTCCTTCACCATTTCCGCCGACACTTCGCCGGTGAAGGCGCCCTTGTCGGCAAAGTGCATGTTCTGGACGCCGGTGGCGATCTTGCTACCCTGACAAGCTGCCTGAACGGTGTCCAGCAGCAAGTTCGGGGGGCACAACAGCACCTCGTTGGTCGTACCTTCAACGGCTTTTCGCAGGTCTTCAACCAGCATCTTAGCTTCTCTTCGATTGAGATGCATCTTCCAGTTGCCTGCCATAAGAGGTGTTCTCATTGTTCTTATCTCCTCAAGAATATTTAGCTAACAGCTTTGGATTTCAGGACGGCCACGCCCGGGAGTTCCTTGCCTTCCAGCAACTCCAGAGAGGCGCCACCGCCGGTAGAAACGTGAGTGATCTCGTGGTCCAGACCCATTTGACGAATGGCCGCAGCCGAATCGCCGCCGCCCACAACGGACATGGCGTTGGAAGCCGCGATAGCTTGAGCCACTTTGAGCGTACCTTCGTCGAAAGGCTTCATTTCGAAGGCGCCCATCGGACCGTTCCAGCACACGGTACCGGCATCGGCCACAATCTTGCTGAACTCCTCGATAGTCTTGGAACCGATGTCCAAACCCATCTGGTCCGACGGAATACTGTCCATATCCACTTCCTTGCGGCGGTCCATGGCCTTGAATTCCGGAGAAATGGCCACGTCGACAGGCATGTGGACCTGAGCGCGATTCGAATTCGCCTCATCCCAGATTTCTTTGCAAAGCTCCAGGTCTTTCTCACACAGCGACTTGCCGATCTCGTGACCCTGAAGCTTGGCGAAAGTGAAAGCCATTCCGCCGCCTATCAGGATATGGTCGGCGATCTTGGAGAGATTCTTCAGAACGCCGATCTTGTCGGTCACCTTGGCACCGCCGAGAATGGCCACGAAGGGACGCTTCGGTTCATCTAAGAGACGACCCAGTTCTTGCAATTCGCGCTCCATCAGCAGTCCGGCTCCGGCCGGCAACAGCTTGGCTACGGCGTGGGTCGAAGCGTGAGCCCGATGAGCGGCACCGAAGGCGTCGTTCACATAGACGTCGGCAAGCTCGGCCAACTGCTTGGCAAACTCTTCGTTGTCTTTCTTCTCTTCCGGATGAAAGCGAAGGTTCTCCAGGACCACGATGTCTCCCGACCCCATGGACGCCACCAAGTTCTTCACTTCTACTCCGACACAATCGGGCGCCATCTTGACCTCGCGGCCCAAAATTTCGCCTAGCTTCTTGGCTACCGGTGCCAGAGACAGCTTCGGATCAGGCTCTCCCTTGGGACGTCCCAGGTGAGACATGAGCACCAGCTTGGCGTCCTTCTCGACGAGATACTTGATGGTGGGTAGAGCGGCCTGAATTCGGTTGTCGTCGGCCACCTCTCCATCTTTCAAAGGACAGTTGAAGTCGACACGAACGAGAACCGTCTTGCCGGCTACATCCATATTTCTCATGGAATTGAACATTACAGTCTCCTTTACGAAAACCGACCATCTCGAAGTCCAGGCATAAGGGCCATAGTTTCGAGATGGTCAGTTAGAGCGCGAGCGCTATTTTAGGCGTTAACAACCAGTTGACGGCTGGACATGAAGTTGATCAGGTCGCCGACGCGGTTGGAGTAGCCCCACTCGTTGTCATACCAGGTCACGACTTTCACCAGTTTGCCCATGGTGCTGGTGGAGAGACCGTCGATGATGGAAGAGGCGGGATGCCCTTTGTAGTCCATGGAGACGAGCGGCTCATCGGAATAGGCCAGGATGCCCTTCAGGTCGCCTTCGGCAGCTTTTTTGAAAGCGGCGTTGAGCTCTTCGGCGGTCACTTCTTTCTTGACGGTGGCCACGAAGTCGACGATGGAGACGGTGGGGGTGGGTACCCGCATGGCCATTCCGTCGAATTTGCCTTTCAGCTCGGGGATCACGAGAGCCACAGCTTTAGCCGCACCAGTGCTGGTGGGGATGATGTTCAGGGCTGCGGCGCGAGCGCGGCGAGGGTCTGAGTGAGGCAGGTCCAGAATTTTCTGGTCGTTGGTGTAAGCGTGGATGGTGGTCATGTAGGCTTGCTCGATGCCCCATCCGTCGTTCAGCACCTTGGCGGCCGGAGCCAGGCAGTTGGTGGTACAAGAAGCGTTGGAGATGATGTGGTGCTTTTCGGGATCATAGTCGTTGTGGTTTACGCCCAGAACGATGGTGATGTCCTCGCCTTTCGCGGGGGCCGAAATCACGACTTTCTTGGCGCCGGCGGTCAGGTGTTTGCTCGCGCCTTCTCTATTGGTGAAGATTCCGGTGGATTCCAGAACCACATCTACACCCAGCTCTTTCCAGGGCAGGTTGGCCGGGTCGCGCTCCGCGGTGATGCGGATGTGTTTGCCGTTGATGACCAGGTCGTTTCCGTCAGTTTCAACCGTGCCGTCGAAACGGCCGTAGTTGCTGTCGTACTTGAACAGGTGGGCGTTCGACTCGGTGTCGACCAGGTCGTTGATGCCGACCACTTCGATGTTCTTGTGGTTTTCCAACATGGCCTTCAGGGCCTGACGGCCGATACGGCCAAATCCGTTGATTGCAACTTTAGTGCTCATAAAACTTTGTTTCCCTCCAGGCGACCGTTCTCTTTCGTGGCTCTCCACGAGGGTCGCTGATTGTCGGTGGGACACTTACCCCCCAAAACGCATGGCAAAACCTGGCAAAAGCGAGAAGTCAAACCGGGGATATACCCGATCAGCTACCCCCGATTTAGACAATCAGACCAAGGAGCTGGAGCCCCGGCTGACGACTCATATAAGTATGAAACGATTTTTGTACATCTGCTTAACACTGACAGTAGCAACTCTCTGTGGCGCTACCTACGCCACGGCAGACGAGCATGACGGACACAAAGCCGTGGCCGTCATCTACACCACCAACGCCTGGCAGGCGCCTCAAGACAATGTGATGGGTGTGGTCTATTTCGAAGAAATGGGCGACGTCGTGCATGTGACCGGCCATATCAAAGGCCTCGAGCCCAACAGCGTTCATGGCTTTCACATTCACCAGTACGGTGACGCCAGCAAGGAAGACGGCACCAGCGCCGGCGGGCACTTCAACCCCCACGACAAGCCTCACGCGAGCCCGGACGCGGAAGCCCACCACGCCGGTGACCTGGGCAACATCACCGCGGACAAAAACGGTGAAGTGAAGCTCGACATCAAAGCCACTTGGCTACAGATCGATAAGGGCCCCCACGCCGTTCTGGGCCGTTCCGTCGTCGTTCACGCCGGAGCGGACGACCTGACCAGCCAACCTTCCGGTGCGGCCGGTCCTCGTATCGGAGTCGGTGTCGTGGGTTGGGCCAACCCCAAGCCGTAGAGACCGGACAACCCAAAAAAGCGCCGCGGTGACCGTGGCGCTTTTTTGTTGTCCGGAGCTGATAACGCCGTCTGACGTCGTCACCTTTTCAGGACATGACACTCAACGCGCGGCCGCCGGCGTGGTAGACTAAAGGCAACTATGGAGTTGTTCCAGTACAGCGGATTTCAGACCATTGAATTCGCCCTCACCGTGATTCTGGCCATACGCCTACTCATCACGCGCTCTTGCTCCGCTTCGTTCTTGATCGGCTTGGCGACATTAGCCGTCGCGAGCTTGACGTTGCTGCACTTGCGGAGCGAACTTGTCCCCATTTTGCCATTCTTCGTGAGTGCGTGGCGCATCCTGGCGACCCTATTTGGAGCGACTTTGGTGGGTGAATTTGTGGAGGAGTGGAGAAAATCTCCGGGGGGTCTCGGAACGGCTCACACTCTGGGAGTAGCAACTTCTCTTGCTGGAGTAGGGCTCATCTGGCTCAACAACGACCCGGTCTCCGCGACTTGCCTTCTCATGGCCGATTTTGTCGTTCTCGGCTACTGCGCGCGTGAGAATCGTTTGTCGAAGGGCCCTTGAAACTCGCGGGCTAACCGACCGAGGTCAACCGCCGCCCCAGCTCCGCGGCCAACTCCATAAGCGTCTCTCCGTCGTCCTTGGAAAACGCCCCGGTCTGAATCCGATTGTCCGCGTAGAGCAGAGCGAGCACCTCGCCCGATTCACCAACGTACGGTGCGCACGCCACAGAGCGAATGCCGGTCAGCACCACACTGGCCCGGGCGCCGAACTCGTCCGAACTCCCGGCGTCCATTAAGAGAACCACTTCTTTGGTGTTCACCGCCGACTCCAAGATGCCAAGACTGATGGGAGCCATATTCCAAAAGTCGTCTGTCGGCACTTCGTGGCTGCTACCGACCCTCCACGCGCCATCGATTTTGGCGAAGGTCAGGGCCCTCTCGAGCTTCAGAGTCAGCAGCACTTCGTCCAACATCTGGTCGGACGCACTCTGCAGCTTGTCGGGGAGAGGTTGGTCGGATGTGGGCAGCTGAAAGTCTTCCATCCTACCTAAATATTGTGCCGAGCCGGTTTTACCCTGTTTGAGGAGCGCAAAGATCCATGATATGTTGGTTTCACGCGCCTTGTCTCGACGAGGCGCGGACAATCATTTTATGTCCGCCGGAGGAACCGACGGAAGAAAGGTCAGGATAATCGGTAGAAGAGGAAGACGTCATCACGACAAAACACCCAGGTTTGAACACAGAATCAATCAGAGGATTCGCGCCAGATCAGTCAACGTAGTGGACGAAACCGGACAAAATCTAGGCGAGATGCATCCACGCGAAGGCGTAAGACTAGCCCAGGAGCGAAAGCTGGATTTGGTGGAGGTTTCTCCCAACTCAAGACCACCCGTCTGCAAAATGATGGATTACGGCAAGTGGAAGTACGAGCGCGATAAGAAGAAGAAAGGCTCCAACAGCGACCAGAGTCAGAGCCTGCGCGAAGTCAAGATGCGTCCCAAGATCGGCGAGCACGACTTCGAAGTCAAAACCAAGCAGGTGGCCCGTCTCTTAGACGGTGGCGACAAGGTCAAGGTGGTACTCAGGTTTCGCGGACGCGAGATTGTGCACCAGGAGCTGGCACAGAATCTGCTACAACGGGTCGGTGATGAGGTTTCCGAACACGGAAAGATTGTATCCCAGCCTGCCATGCAAGGCCGCACCATGTCGGTGACATTGGCCCCGAACTAGGCACGACAGTCCTTATAGGCTTATAGGCTTTTAGGCCGAGCGGAGCCCCGCCAATCGCGGGGCTTCTTTCATTTTCCGCTGCACGACGGCGCTCGTTTTCAGGACATCCTCTTTGCTGAAGCCACGCTCCGCGGCGAGTTGCGAAACCGCCTCATCAGAGTAGTGTCCGCCAACCAACTGATTGTAGTAAAGAAACTTCTCCATGGAGAGATCGATCGCCACGTCCGGAGCTTTGAAAAAGAAAGGCGTATACTCCGCGAAGTCCTCGCATGGATCGGAGGCGCCGTAGCTGGTGGCGACTTGCTCACGCTTGCCTACCTGGACGGTAGGATCGTAGTAGTATTCGAAACTACCCATTCTGCCGTCGGCCAACAGCTGGTCCGGCTCTTTCCATTCGGAGAGGGCCGACCACTCGGCCATGAGCGTCTGTTGCTCCAGATCTCTCTGGGCTTTCTCGGCGCCGGGAGTACCGCCCAACTGGATGGCGTGACCGAACTCGTGAATCAGGGTGCTCTCTCCGATGGTCACCGAATCGGCGCTGTCGGCGTTGGTGCCTTTGAGAGCATCGTCGCAGAAGTAGACCAGGTCGTGACCGCTGCTGGAGTCGCACATTCCGAAGTATCCGCTGGTACCGGAAGCGTGAGACCAGGCTCCAGGCTGGTTCCAGGGCCCGACCGGGTCGTTGTCGATCGGCTTTGGGCCGACCGCCATGGAGGGAGTGGGAGCGCTTCCCTCCACATAGCTCACTGTGGAGTTTCCTCTTAGTTCGTTGGGCAGACGTCCGTTCTTGGACATTCCGCTCATCGCGTTGTAGAGGTCCACGAGGCCTTGGACCGGCCAATCTTTGATGTAGGGGTTGTCCTCTCCGCTGCCATCCGGAGCTTTTCCGGCCTCGCGATGCACCTCGATCCCAAATCTCTCTTCAATCAGTTTTTCCAGGGCGTCTCGAGCCCCGTCCTCACCCTGGGCGAAGGCGGTCTTCCGGACCTCTTCGGGCATCTTGCTGAGAGCGGCGGTAAAGTTGGCTCGCTGCATAGCGCCCATCTTACCGTAGGCGGCGCCTCCCGTCAGGGCGGCGATTCTTCTTCCGAAGTGGCTCTTAAGCTTTTTCTCGGCATCGATCAGGTTCGCCTCGGTCCGGTCCAGCTCGGCGATAGCACCCTTCCGCTCCTCGGTGGGCAACACTCGCAGCAGATCCCTCAAGACTCGAGTCCGCACGGCGCGCGACTCGCGAGGCAACACCTTGGGGAAGGCGTCCGTAAGCTCCTCATTGGTAACTTTCATGGCTGCCAGTGCTCTCTTCGGCATCCCGATATCTCTCAAGATAGCCTGGTTGGCTAGAGTACTGAGACGGAAATAGTCTTTCACACCTTTGGCCAACGATTTGTTGACCGTCTCTTTAACAGTGGCGTTCGTGCGAGGGCCTTCCCCGTCGATATCGCGCAGCAGACTGAGAACGGTATCGAGGTCCAGAGCTTCCAGGCCTTCATAGCCGTGAGAAGCCAGCATGGCCCGGGCCATGGAGTCGCGATTTGATTCGAAATTCGCTCCGCCGGCCAGATTCAGAAACTTGCCTCCCTGACTGGTGGACCAGGCATCGGAAAAATCCCGGACCTTCTCCAGATCGTTGAGGTCGCGCCCGGAGTACCTTTGTTCGAAAACCTCATTGGGGACACCGCGCTCCGAGAAGAGGTGCTTCTCTGCATTGAGGGTGAGCACACTCACCTGTTCCTCACCGTCGGCGAGGGAAGCGTTCATGGAGCGAACAGCGTCGGCCACGTTGTTGGTGCTTGTCTCTTTCTGAATGTATTTACGCAGGGCGCGCATTTCACGAGCGTCTAAATGCGCTTCGACCTGAAGTCCGTGCCCCTGCAGATAGCGAGCGTTCATCACTCGACTCAGATCTTTTCGATAGGCTTCGGTCGTGCGGTCGGCGTGGAACGGGGTCAGGTCTTCCCTGGCTTTCTGCAGAGTCTCTTCACCAAGCTGTTTGTTGTTCCGAAAACCGGCAAAATCCACGTTGTCGAGGTTTTCGAAAGACTGGTTGCCGGAGGTGACCAACTCATCCACCGAGCGATAGGCCGGAAGGTCACTCTTGAAAAGGCTGTTGCCGGAAGAGGGCGGTTCGGGGAAGCGTTCGACCGATTCGACAGATTTGCGGTGGGCGTTCTTGAGCATCTCCAGGCGAGCCTGGACTTGACTTTGATTGCTGCTATGTTGCCGGTTGAGTTTCAAAGATGAGATGCCCCACTTATAAGTTTATCTGAGCATCTCGGGATCGGTTGTTAAGTTCTAGTTAACTCTCATCAGGCTTAGTAATAACGGGCGTAAATTCGATTGCGAATTTGCGCCCGCTGTCACTTACCGACTTCGCGAATCAGCCACTGCACAGCTCCCCCACACCCTAGCCCGTAAAGGAAGTTGGCCAACACAAAAGCACTCAAAATCGCGTAATCCGGACCGCTACCTGAGTATTGTGAAAGAAGATCGTGACCGTACGCCAAACCGGCCCAGGAGCAGAGGAAGGCCGCTCCCGCGCTCAGCCGGTCGTTGCCTTTGCAGACAATCAGGCAAGGAATGCTTGCGACAAAATTCAGGAGCGCAGCGGCGCTGAAGCGGAAGAACAGGATCATGACATAGAGCCATAGCAAGATCTCGTGGATTTGAGTCAACTCGTTGGGGTCTCCGATGAGCTCAACCCCTGCAATAACAATGAGTAGAATGAGGCTGCTACCACAGATTAAGTGGGACAGACCCGACCATACATTGCCGTCTCGCTTCTTGGACATATACTCCAGGGCCGGCCTGACTCCGCCTAATCCCACGTATGCGGGAACAAGAAGGAGCAGTGCCAGCAGCGCGAGACCAGCCGCGTAGCCTAGGGCCGGAGCCAGAAAAATCAGGACAAAATCGAAGATCAAACTGAGGACGATGATTTGGAGAAAGTCGGGTCTTTGCATTTCAGAGTGAGCTTCGGGGAATTCTCGCAAATTCCTCAAAGCTATCACCATGCATACCGTCATCACAGGAGCCAATCGAGGGATCGGACTGGAGTTTTGTCGCCAGTGCCGGGAGGCCGGTCATTCCGTCACGGCACTCTGCCGAGAGGCTTCAGAAGAACTCCAACAACTGGGCGTCGACATTATCGAGAACGTGGATGTGCGCAATCCTCCCGACTTGAGTGAACTCTCCAAGATCGACTGGCTCATCCTCAACGCCGGCATCTGGAGAGACGAGAGTCTAGACAACCTGAACTTCGAGACCATCACCGAACAGTTTGAGGTCAACACTTTGGGACCGCTCCGCATCCTGGAGAAGACGCTGGACAGACTTACCGAGGGTTCGAAGGTTGTTCTTATCACCTCGCAAATGGGCTCCATTGCCGACAACACCAGCGGAGGACGCTACGGCTATCGTATGTCGAAAGCCGCCTTGAACTGCGCGGGAGTCTCTCTGAGCCACGACCTGAAGCCCCGGGGAGTAGCGGTAGGCCTCTTTCACCCAGGCTACGTGGCTACCGACATGACAAGCCATCAGGGAACGATCTCGCCTGAAGAGTCGGTCACGGGCTTACTCCTTGGCATTCGAAGTCTGACCATCGAAAACACGGGCTCATTCTGGGACTACAGATTTCAAGAATTGTCTTGGTAACGGCTTTCACAATGTGAAACCGCTCATAGTCGCCCTTTCCGGCACTCCCGTATCATGAACTCCAGAAGCCGCTCTCCGCGTCTTCTATGAGGGAGCACTCTATGAGCACTGTTTGGAATGAACTTCTACGAAAGGGCGCTGAAGCCCGGCCGTTCCGCCTCCGTAGGACAGACATCAAATGCAGGCAATGCCTCAAGCCACTCTCCAGGCCCCTTGTCCGTTTCAGGTTTCCCGAGGCCGTCGACTACATCGGACTGCCTCAGGGCACTTTCTGGCTCAGCCGGGACGACATCTACAACAACTACCGAGCGAGCGACAACTGGAGCTATGTGACCTGGGAGGGCTATCCCGAGGAACTCCACCTCAACCCGAAAGACATTTTCAGCGGTGCAGCGGGTTGCGAAACATGCCAAACCATTCGAGAAAACGCCGTCGTCACCGATTGGGAGCACACTCTGTCTTTTCCACTCTCCAGCGTGATCATCGAAGAGCTTGGCGAAATCCGATTTGCCGGTGTCGACGTGATGGTGATCGGTGGGAAGCAGCCGTTATCCAGCGAGGTCGAGCTTCAAACAGCCCTGCGGGCCGTACTCGCGAGGGCGGGGTGGGCTCCGGAGAGCCTCTTGATACGTGGCACCGACAGTTCCCTTACTGTATTCTGGTTCGCAGCCGTAGAAAGCTTCTATCACGGCCTTCCCTTACCCGAAATTGTTCGGCGGGCCGCTCATTTCCGGCAAATCGGTGCCAATCTGGCCATTATCCCGGTCAGCTCCCTCGAACTTGTTCCGGACGTGCCTGTAATTTTGCCCCAGGCTAACTAGCGAGTCTTGTGGTCAATAGGAGAACACTCCTCACTTCTCTAAAAGACGTCAAATGAGACAAATTGCGCTTCTCGCCCTCTCCATACTGCTCCTATCAACGTTGTCGGGAGCCGAAGAGACGCCGACGGCCGGTACCTTGAGAGTGGGCAAGAACCTCCACTACACCCGGGGGACGGCCCGGGCCAAAGAACAGCTCCTGGAGTTTCCTTACAAGCACACCAACAGCAGTCGTGAGTGCTGGGCCTATGTGGTCCACGAAGGTCAGGGTGTCCGGGTCATCTTCAAAAAGGACGAAGTCGAGGGCAACAAAGACGAATCGGGGGATCTTGTCAACGAGGATTTCGACATGGACCATCCGTTTATGAAGGTCCTCGACCAGATCAAGCTCGACGCGCTCTTGAATGTCTACAAAGAGCTTCAGAAAACCAAAAAGATAGATGAAGAAAACTGGCAGGTCCTCAGTGGGGATAGCGCCGTGCACAAACTCTACTTCAAGAACAGTCAGGCGCGCTACTACTGTATCGTAGCCGTCCACGACCCCACCACGAAAAAGATCAGCCAACCGATTCTGTTGAGTTTTCAGCGTTCCAAGCAAGGCCCGATGGCAACTCTACTGAGTCCTCAAGGCACCTTTGCCTCGGCCCCTCAACCGGTCGGCCCGACGATCAACAACGGCACCCACCAGGTCTTTAAGTATCTCGAATCGAGGAAGGGTTTTTAGGCTATGAGTGTCGACCGCAGAGCAAACTTGTCCTTAGAAGAGTTCCAAGAAGAGTACGCTCGGCCGGGCCGGCCGGTGATCTTGACCGACGCCACAAGGGGCTGGAAAGCTCTCGAATGGACCCCCGAGTATCTGGCCTCGACCGCTCCCGAGGTCCAGGTGTCCGCCGTGCCGACGGCCGCCAACCATTTGGGAGCCGCCGTCAAAATGAGCATGAAAGATTACGTGGACTACTTACAAGACCCGGACGAGCGCAAGCTTTATATGATCAACTGGGCCTTCGAGAAAGACAATCCGGAGCTGTTGGAAGGGTTCCAGATTCCACCCTACTTCAGCGACGACTGGCTGCTTGAGCTGGGTGAGCCTCTCCACCTCATGTGGCTGTTCTTAGGACCCGCGAACTCAGGACTCTTTATGCATCTCGACGTGGGTCACACCGCCGCCTGGAACGCTCAACTCACCGGGAGCAAGCTATGGAAACTGTGGGCTCCCGGCCAAGAGGAGTGTCTCTACGAGGGCAAAGTGGACGCCTTCAACCCGGACCTGGCGATATACCCTCGCTTCGAAGAGGCCGAGACTATCGACTGCGTGGTGGAGACCGGAGAGTGCATCTTCGTCCCTTCCCTATGGTGGCATCAGACCAAAAACAGAGAAGCCGGACTGGCTCTGACCGCCAACTACGTGGACCAATTCAACCACGAGATTTCGCTTGAGTATCTCAAAAAGATGCCCGAGTACGAGGACGTCTATCGAGGGCTGAAGCGAGTGGCCAGACGAAAACTACGCCGTCTTGCCGTTTGATGACCAGTCCAGATAAGCAAAGCCTTTGGGCGGCAGCTTCACCTCAAGGAAGCCGTCCTTCGCCTCCAGAGCTTGATCGTCTAGGAGCGAACGAACGAGCTCACCGTCTGTGACCTGGCTCATCTCCAGAGGTATCTTCAAAGTCTGTTCTTCGTCGGCGTTGTTGAAAGCGCAGATCACTTCCCGCTCGGGAAGAACTCTGGTGAAACAGTAGGCCTCATCTTCGGCCAAAAGCTCCGTCTGGGTCCCTAGCTGGAGCACCTCGGAACTCTTCCTGGTCTGGATAAGTTTCTGGAAATGGTCGTGCAGTTCGGGATTGGCCCCAAACTCCATGTCCTTTCTGTTTTCGCCCATCTGCCCTTCAAGTCCGACCTCCGTCCCGTAGTAGAGACTGGGTGTGCCGCGGATAGCGAAGAGAAAGGCTCCGGCCAACTTGAGCTTGGCCGGATCGCCGCCGGCGTGGGTCAGAAAGCGGTTGGTGTCGTGATTGTCGAGGATAGTCGAGAGGACGCGTGGATTCTCGTAGGCGTGGTCGTGGGAAAACACCTCGGAGAGCTTCTTCATCGAGGAGCCGCCCTGTTTGGTCAGGTCCATGAGAGCCTGGCCCATATTGTGTTCCTTCGTCTCGTTAAACCTCGTCCAGCGGTCCTGCAAACTCTGCTCCGGATTTCCGCCGAAGACATCCTTGAGAGCTTGCATTAAGGGAAAGTCGAAAAGGGAATCCTGAGTCTCTTTTTGATAACGCGCCAGGTAGTGGTGATCGTTCCAGAAGACCTCACCGACAGTCAGGAAATCTTCCTTACTCTCTTTCATCTCCCGGTCGAAGTCTCGCAGAAAATCGGACGGCACGTGACGAATCGCATCCACCCGAAACCCGTCTACCCCCGTCTTTCCAATCCAATCCTTGTGAACATCGATGATATGACGGGCTACCGGCTCTTTCTCCAAGGCCAGGTCGGGTAGCCCTCCCAGAGAACCCCTTTCAAGCTGATACTGGCTAAACGGGTTGCGGGCGCCGTCTCGGTGAAACCAGTCGTGAAACTCCGGGTCTCGAGCCGCGGGGTGGTTGTATCCGGTGTGGTTGACGACCACGTCCAGGATCACTTTCATGCCGCGCTCATGGGCCTTGTCCGCAAGTTCCTTAAGCTTGGCTTCACTTCCAAAACCGGGCTCGGCCTTCTCAAAGTTGTGAGGCCAATAGCCGTGGTATCCGTCGGAGCCGAGAAAGTCGCGGTCGTTTTCGTAGGGACAGGAGAGCCAGATGACATCCGTGCCGAGCTCTTCCAGATAGTCCAACTTATCGATCACACCCTGCCAATCGCCCCCGTGGAATCGGTTGGGATTGTCAGGGAAGGTCTTCTCATCGTTGGTCCGGTCGCCGTTGTGGAAACGGTCGGTCACGATCTGATAGATAGTTTTGCCTTCCCATCGGAAGAGATTGCCGGAGGCGCGGTCGACGGTGGAGGCCTGAATTTCGTCGAACTTCTCGTTCCCGTTGAGAGTAGCGGCCTTCAGCTGGAGCGGTTGTTCGTCTTTCCAGCCGATATCTCGAAGCAGAGACTTGTCCACTTCCACGATCAACTGGTTGAACTTCACCGAATGGTTGGCTCTGATCTTTTCCGACTCGGCCGGTC
>Ga0208701_100009_pt1 | contig 103398 bp, 85 predicted proteins | sample DeeseametaMP1482_FD_184188 | JGI IMG/M metagenome (GOLD analysis project Ga0208701, IMG submission 184188) | Marine microbial communities from the Deep Pacific Ocean - MP1482 (SPAdes) | ecosystem: Environmental > Aquatic > Marine > Oceanic | place: South of Fiji, South Pacific Ocean | collected... | reverse complement strand
GTGGTTTTGCGACTCTCCGTCCAACGCCGGTACGGCTACCGTTCGAATTTGGTAGCAGCCCTGCTTGAACGGTATCTTCTTTTCCACTTCGGTGAAATCGGAGGAGAGTCCGTAGAAGGTCTTTCGCCCAGCCGCTAACACACGCACTTCCTTGACCTGGCCGGAAATTTCGGAGACGGCTTTCTTCCAGTCCCCATTCCCCGAGCTTTGCTCCCCGTCTTTGTCGGTGTAGCGGAGCCAGCTAACGTTCTCGTCTTCCCATAAGAAGGCGAGACAACAATCGGATTGTTTCTGTCTAAATAGCGATATCAGACCCTGCAGTTTCAGGACGAGTACCCCCTTTCAAAATTTGTTCGATATCGACCGCATCAGCCGCGGTCCGTAGGCGCGTATGCCAGGGACCCCAACAGCTCGGGTTGGCTGATTCTTCTTCGAGCGCCGAGGCGCAGCGGGCCATTTCACTCAGGCCCACCGTGGCGCAGGCGCCCTTGAGCCGGTGTGCCGTCTGGTGCACGCCTGTCTGGTCTCCGGCGACGATAGCGCCCTCTAGATTGGCTAGCATGGAAGGCAGATTCTCCTGGAAGGTTTGGAAGAGTCGTCGCATGGCCGGTGCCCCGAGGGCGGATAGTCGTTCCAGTCGTTCCATGTCGAAGAAGGGACACTCCGAAAAGGCGGATTGCAGGAGTTCGGCAAGCTCCCGCGTGCCGATCGGCTTGCCCGCGATGTGGACACGGCGATCGGATTCCCGAACCCTGCCTCGCCACGACTCCGGATCACCGGTGACGATCAGGACCACCGTCTGGTCCGAGATGAAGCCTTCCCGCCGCATTCGCCGATAAAGAATCGGACCCGTCGTATCACCCAGATGACCGTCGAGCGCGAGGAGGTCATACTTCTGCAGCTCGGCTTTTTCCAAAGCGTGCTGACCGTTTTCGGCCGGGTCGACCACAAACCCGAGTCGGGTCAACTCGTGGACCAGGTAGTTGCGACAGATGATATCGTCGTCGACCACCAGTGCTCTGCCGCGATAGGTCGCTACAGGCTCCGCGTTCTGTTGTAGGTGCGGTGTCGCTCTCAGGAGCTCGGACATCCGATGCGGATAGCAACTGCCTTCGATCTGCCAGGTCCCGTCGGCGAGTTGCTCTTCGTAATCGCGGCCGTAGACAAACCGATCGGCGATCTGTCCGGATGTCTGAGCCAGCAGTGCGGCGCACGCCGGATGTTCGGTGTCCACCAAGAGAACGTCCACCGCTTTGGCAGGCCAGTCGGTGGAAAAGAGCTCCATGACCTGGCCGCCGAGAGCTCTGACACTTTCTTTGACGTATTCACGGGCCAACGGATTGTCGTCCACGATGGCCACCCGTTTCCCCTCCAAAGGCTTGTCAAGGAGTGTCCCCGCGCGGTCTTTGAGCACGGCCAGATCGGCCCAAAACACGGTGCCCTGACCTTCGATACTCTGGACCAGGAGCCGGCTTCCCATGACGCTAAGCAGTTTGCTCACAATGGCAAGCCCCAGTCCGTGGCCGCGGCGGCTATCCTCCGCGCGAGCCTGGCAAAACGGCTGGGTGATGGTATCGAGTTTGTTGCTGGGGATGCCGATTCCCGAGTCCTCGACGGCCAGCCTCACTCGGAATCCGTCGCTGTCCTCGTCGAGTCTGCGTAGCAGCAAAGCTACCTGACCTCGGGTGGTGAATTTGAGCGCGTTTTGGGCGAGATTTGAAGGCTACCTGACGAAGCTTTATCCGGTCGCCGTAGATGACACTGGGTAGACTGGGGTCGCAGTGAGCGATGACCCGGACTTCGGCATTTTCGTTCTGTCCTCTCAACTGTCGCTCGAGATCGAGCATGAGTTCAAACGGTGAGAAGGCGGTCAACTTGGTAGACACGACTCCTTGTTCGAGCTTGGTAAAGGAGAGAAGATCCTTCACCAGGGCCCCCAGCGACTGGCATGAGGAGCGTACGGAGGAGACGTAGGACTTCTGCTGTGCTGTCAACTCGGTTCGCTGGAGAATATCCAGGTAACCCAGAATACCGGTCATGGGGTTCAATATTTCGTGGCTGACCATACTGGCAAAGTCGGCTTTCGCTTTGGCCAACTCTTCGGCTTCCTTTCTCAATCGCTCGGCTTCCAGCCGGCTGCGGTGCCGATGGAGGGAGAAGAGCACGGAGCGAGTGAGAGTGGCGGCGGTGAGGTCACCCTTGAGAAGGACGTCCTGACACTGAACGCGGGTGGCCAGGTGAGAGAGCCGGCCGTCGTCGAAGTCGTCCAGCAGGATAAGACCGCATCGCGGTAGCTCACCGCGAAGATTCTGGAGAACATCGAGGGAGGTACTCTCCATACCGGACAGGCTGACCAGTAAAATATCGAGCGGTTCGCTCTGACGATTCTGGAGAACGTCGGTTAGGGAGCCAAACTCTTTGAAGCAGACGCCATCCAACGGAATCCGGTCCATGAGCCAGCGTCTTTCCACCGCTTCGTGGTCCACGATCCCAAGAATGAATCGTTCTTGAAAGAGCTGGCGAAAGATCACGCCATCACCGACATAAGGTTCATGAACGGGACGCCCAGAGCGATCACGACCAATCCGATGAAGCCCCCTACGGCGATGATCAAGATCGGCTCGAGGAACTTCAGGAGTGCCTGCAGTACGAAATCTACCCTGTTTTCGAAATAGTCGGCTACGTGGTCGAGCATGCTGGACAGATCGCCGGATTCTTCACCGGCGGCCAACATGCCGGCCGCCATAGGAGGAAAATAAGGAGAGCACATGAGGGGGAGCGACAGCTTGGCCCCGTCTCTCACGTCGGTAGCGGCCTGACTGAAGAGGTCTCGGTAGATGAGGTTGCCCGAACTGCGTCCTGTGAGTTCGAGAGCCTTCAATATCGGAACGCCGTTCTTGTAAAGTACCGACAGCGTGCGAGCGCAGCGGGCGGTAGTGGCTTGCTGAAAGAGCTCGGATGTGACCCCCCAGGTGAGCAAAAACTGATCGACCGTCTTTCTCACCGCGGGCTTCGTCCAGGCGATTCTCGCCACCGGCGCACTCAAAAGGAGCAGAGCGCCCATAAAAAGCATGAACTGACCCACGTAGCTGCCGCAAGTAATGACCAGACTGGTAAACCAGGGGAGCTCCGCACCGGCCGAGTGGTACATCTCCTCTAAAAGAGGAGTGCCGTAAACGATCATTCCGGTGCCGACGGCGATTCCGAACAAGAGTACGAACAAGGGATAGAGGAGCGCTCCGATGACCTTCTGTTGAAGTTGGTCTCGTTTTTCCTGAAAGTCGGCCAATCTGGTCAGCACTTCGGGGAGTTTGGCCGAGACTTCTCCGGCTTCCACCAGAGAGACGTAGAGGTCGTCGAAGACGTCCGGTCGAGTAGCCAGAGCCGACGAGAGCGGCTCACCGTCTTTGACCCGTTCGGCCACGTCGGCAACCATCGAGCGGGTGGCCGGCCGGTGGACTCCGGGCAGGAGCAGAATCTCCACCGCGGCGGCGAAGGATAGGCCGGAGCCCAACATCGAGGCGAGCTGATGAGTGAAGGCGAGAAGTTCTTGGGACCGGACCTTTTCACGCCTCCACCAGCTCGATTTCGGTAAGGCTCGAGCCGGCTCGGTTCGTACTTCCTCCTCCTCGAGCTCAACGGGCTTTGTCATAAATTGCATTCTTGTCATTCCTCTCCCAACAGATTGAAGTATTCGCTCACCGAACTCACACCCGCCGCCACTCTCCCTCTCGCCGACTGGGCGAGGGAGCCGAAGCCCTTGTGGCTACACAGCTCCGCGAGCTGGTGTGCATCGAGTTCCGAGCCGCGGAGCCGCCGCATTTCGGAGGTGATCTCCAGCAGCTCAAAAACGGGAACCCGTCCACGAAAGCCGATTCCGTTGCAGTTTTCACAGCCGGACGGCTTATAGACTACCTCTGGAGGAGGCTCTGGGAACGACTCCCAATCGAGACCGCTATGTTCGGGATGGATAGGCGTTCGACAATGGGTGCAGAGTCGTCGCATGAGTCGTTGGGCCAGGACCCCTCGAAGAGCGGTCATGACTTGATATTCTTGGAGGCCCATATCGAGCAGCCTGGTGACGGCTTGGGCCGCGCTGTTGGTGTGAAGTGTGGCAAACAGAAGGTGGCCTGTCAGAGACGCCGCCACGGCAATCTCGGCTGATTCTTTGTCCCGTATCTCTCCCACCAGCATGATATCGGGGTCGTGACGCAAAGCGGACCGCAGGCCGGAGTGGAAACTGAATCCCAGTTCCGAACGAATAGGGATTTGCAGGACGCCCTCCAGGCGAGCTTCCACCGGCTCCTCGAGTGTGAGAACTTTCTTCTCAGGAGTCAGTATCTCTTTGAGGGTGCCGTAGAGTGTCGTGGTTTTTCCCGACCCTGTAGGGCCGGTCACCAGAATGATACCGTTGGAGCCACGGGCGATTCTCAGCCAGTTGGCTTTCAGGTCCGCACAGAAACCGAGGTCGTCAAGCCTCAATGGAGCCTTGTTGCCTCCAAGCAGGCGGATGACCACGCCCTCTCCGTCTAGGGCGGGCATCACGGAGACCCTCATGTCGATCTCCTGGCCCTCCAACTCAAAGGAAGCCCGACCGTCTTGGGGTCGTCGTTTTTCGGCGATGTCCAGCTTCGCCAAGATCTTTATTCTGGAGATGACCGCGTCATAGAGGCGTCCCGGAATCTCCCCCTGGTCGATCAGAACCCCGTCGATCCGAAAGCGCATCCGACTGCGACCCTGGAAAGGCTCGAAATGAATGTCGCTGGCTCGGGTGCGAATCGCTTGCATCAGCGCGTGTTGCACCAGTTTGGCGACCGGGGTCTGGGCATCCGTGCTTTCTTTGCTCTCCTGTACATAGCGGCTAACCGACTCGCTCGCTCTGGCCTGGAGTTCCTGAGCCGTCTCAGTGTAGTACTGCTCGAGACCCCATTCCATCGACTCCCCAGAGACGAGAACCGGAATGACGTCGCCGTCCAAGAGCCTGGAGAAATAGTCTTCCATCTCCGTGGCTCCATCCACGCAGGCTAGAAAGACTCTGTCTTGGCATCTGCCGATCGGGATGACGCGATGCTCCCGGGCCACATCCGCGCTGATCAGAGAAAGAACGGACTCATCGAAATCCATCTCTTCCAGCAAGGCTACGGGCAGCCGTTTCTGCCGCCCTTTGGCGATCAAGTCGCTCAGCGCTTCCTGCATAGAGACCTGATCTCAATGACGTTATCCACCGCCGTCTGATTGATGACCATGAGACTGGCAATTCCGGTCCTGTAGCCTGACTTGCCGCCTCGCAACGGCTCCGGGTCCTGGACTTCCAAGATGTCTCGACCGTCGACTCGCAGCCAGATACGTTCTTGTTCGGCTCCTACCTCAATACGGTGAACCACTCCCAGAAGCCAGGCGAGACCGCCGAGTCCGAGTTCGAACCCTTTCTTTTCTCCGAGTCGTTCCACGGTGTTTCCCTCGACTTTGTCTATTCTGAATGTGCCGCCTTGCAGAGGGTGTTCCAATACAGAATAGGAGGCGAGGTAGCCGGTGATGCCGTCGGGGCCGCGGCGGGCTCTTATCCAGAAGCCCATGAACGTTCCCTGGGCGAGAAGGACGTCGCTGGTAAAGGTGTGGTTGCGCCAGTCGTCCGACCCGAACAAGATGCTGCTCTCGCTAGAGCCCAGGTTTTCGATCAGGAGTTGGCCCACGGCTTCCAGCGAGAGATTGAGCTCACCGGCGTCGTAGTCGAGATCCAGGGCGAGCAGTGAAAAATCGTCGGTGCGGACATTTTCCCCGACACCGACGGCCGCCGTGATGATCGACCGGGAGCCGTCGATCTCACTCTGGCCGTCGAATTCAATATAGGCGGCTTCGGAGACCAGGGCGCCTTGTTGCACCCGCTCTTCCAACTGAAGTTGGACCTGTTCCAGGGCCCGTAGGTCGGTTTTGAGGCGGTTTTGCGTGCGTACCACAAAAAGCCTATCGGCCGAGACAACCCGAGCGAGTATCAGGCTGGAAAGGAAAGCGAGCGAACAGGTACCCAAAACCAGTGCCAATAAATATCCACGCTTTTTCATAGGGCCTCTCCTTGTCCGGCGGTGAGAAGAAAGTCGAGTTCTACCTTGCCCTGTTTGGTGTTGAGAACTAAGTTCAAGGTGACGTTCTGGTCGCCACTCTCGGTCCAAGAGCCGGAGCCCACACCGTCCACCACCGTACGAGCGGGGTCCCACTGGGAGGGCGGAAGCATCAGATTTGAGTCGTCCAGGGGGAGTGAAGCTCGTCGTTTCAGCAGGCGTGAGTCTTCGATCGCATACTCCACCCAAGCCCGCCAGTCGGGATAGCCCTGAGTGTCTTTTTGGAACACACCTTCCTCATCGAGTGCACTCCTGTGAACGCAAGCGGTATCCGTGACGACTCGCTTCCTCGAGCCCATGTGGAAAAAGTCGTCGTCGAGTTTGGTAAACAAGATGGCGCCCAGTCGGGTGGCATCGGAACGCTGAGTTCCCGAGCGGTAGAACGAATTGGCCGTGGTGAGCAAGCCCAGTGTCAAGGCCGCCATGGCTGCCATCAAGCCCATTGCGACCACTGCTTCGACCAAGGTCATTCCGCGTCTACTCATTGCGATATCCTCCGGAGAGGAATCTGACCGTGTTCAGTGTTGTCTTTTGGCCCGACGCGGAGTTGGTGACCTCAACTGTGAGCGGCACCTGGTCTGTCTCGGAATCGCTTATTTCCAGAACCCATTCCAGTGTTCTGCTTGAATCGGGGCCGGACTGAGAATCGAGTCGGCCGCTCGTGGCCCGCAACTCGGACGCGGGCACCAACATGGCTCGTTTCAATATCTGATGAGCCAGAAACTCACGCTGCTGTCGCTCCCGATTGAGTTCGGTTGCTTGATTGGCGGACACCAACGGCTGCAAAGAGAAGAGCAAAAACAGCCCCAGCACAAAGCCTGACACCACCACTTCGACCAGGGAGGCTCCTCTCATGATCTCACTCCGACCGGCACGGTCAAATGAATGGCGCAGCCTCCTTGTCGACTCTGGCCGGCCCAGACCTCGCCTCCCCAACCGCGAGCGAGGTGAGAGCAGGTGTAGAGTCCCAGTCCACTGCGTTGCTCGGAGTCAGGTTTGGGCAGCTTGTAAAAGGCGGTGAAGACTTTCGTACGGTAGGCGGCCTCTACGCCCGGGCCGTCGTCGCTAAAGACCAGATGATGAAAGTCGGCGTCCTCGGTGTGTTCGACTTCCAGTGCCCCACCGCGTTTCCCGTGAACGACGGCGTTGGTAAGGATTTCGGAGAACATCGTGTTCCAAGCTTCTTCCTGGCCCAGGACCACCGGAAGACGGCAACGGGTGAGAGTAAAGTTGCGAGCTTCGAACAGATCCTTGAGACGCTCCTGGGCTTGGAAGAGCGCGGCGTTTAGATTGACCGGTACCGGCTCGCCTGTGGAAGCCACCGAGCGCTTCGCTAATCGACCGGCCACCTGGGAGGCTTCCGCCGCCAACCGGCGGATGTTTTCTCGGGTCTCGTCGGGAGTGCCGACGGCCGACTCCATCTTGCGGGTAAGGCGACAGAAATAACTGGTCAGGCCGTGGGCGTAGTCGGCCAGTTCGAGATACTCGTTTTCCCAATCCCTGGCTTCGTGGCGCGTATCATCGAGAGTCTTGATGAGATGATCGACCTGGCTGGAGAGCTCTTTGATGCGGTCTTCGGTCTCCTGGAGACGAAGCTTCCCCTGAATCAGAGTGGCCGCGAGTTGGAGCTCGGCCAACTCGGCTTGAGTGTAGCTGTAGGTCGGGCGTCCGATGGAAAGGCACAACCGTGTCTGGGCCTGTTCACTAACCAGAACGGTTTCATGCCGCCAGTCCTCTTCCAGAACTTTTTTCTTGAGCTTTCGCACAACGGTGGCCAGGGTGGACGTCTGGTCATCCCTGTCGGAAGAGAAGAGAATCGCTCGCGAACTTCGCGTCTCCCGGACTAAAGCTACCAGCATCTTGTCAAGCGCGCGGTTCAGATCGTCCTGGAGTTCTATGGCGTATGAGTACTGTTGTAAAGAAGACATTGTTCGCCCCTCGCTCGAAAACATCTACTCACTCTGTTCACCCGCTTAATACGTTACCGGCTTTGGAGAAAAATGTCAGGTGGCTATACATGTACTATTTGTGAAGAAGCCTCCATAAACTGACCTAGATCATTCACAATCATGAGGGTGTTGCCAAAGAAGTAACAGCCATGTTATGGTTTTGTGGGATAGTCGTGGCGTCATCAAAGGGGTCTTAATGGACTATCAAAACGCGTACGCGACTATTTTACTCGCCGGCCCGGAAACGGAGCGTCGGGCTGTTGTGTTGGAGCGCCTTGCTAAGAGGGGCTACTCTTGTGTGACCGCCGACACCGGCGTGGAAGCAAAAAAACAGTGCCGAAGCAGTTCGTTTGATCTGCTCCTACTCGAGCTGTACATGCCGGACGGCCACGCCGCGGACTTTTTGAAAGAACTCCGAACTCGCAGCGATATTCCGGCCCTGGTCGTTTGCGATAACTCCGATCCGTGCGATGAGCTTTTCTGTCTGGAAGCCGGAGCGGACGACTTTTACACCTTTCAACACGACAACGCCATTCTGTTCGCCCGAATCCGATCGCTACTTCGCCGGGCTCTCGCGGTCGATCGGCGCAAAAACAAGCGCAACTTGGGTGACGTGGAGATGAACGATTCTCTTCAATCAGCGACCTGCCGCGGCAGGTCTCTCAAAGTGACCCCCACCGAATTCAAAATATTGAGAACTTTGGGCCAAAATCTCGGAGAGCCCGTGAGTCGAGAAGAGATCTTGAAGTCAGTCTGGCAAACCGAGTATATGATCGACAACAGGTTGGTCGATAGCCACGTCCGCAACTTGAGAAAAAAGCTCTCCGACGGCCGTTCCGGGCTGGTGGTCGCCAGCGTTCGCGGGATTGGCTACAGGCTGGCCACGACCCCTCGATACGGTGGGGCGCAAGGACCGATGAATTAAAGCTGGGCTCTGGCTCTCAGAGCTTCTTGCGAACCGACTTTCCTCGAAGGATATTGGCGATGCGAGCGTAGTCTAAGTCGCTTCCGGGAGTACCCATGTCGCGAAACATCGGGGATGTCGCGTCTTCGGCTAGTTGCAGAGGGGTGCGGGATGTTCCGCCACTGTTCTCCACGTCGGCTCCCTTTTGGAGCAACATCTTCACCATGTCGATCTGAGCGAAGAAGACGGCGTATTTGAGAGGAGTGGAACCGGTTTCGGCACTTTGTGCTTCCAGGTGTGCCCCTCGATCAAGAAGGAGAGCGGCTAGGTCGAGGTCGCCCGACTGGGCGGCGACGTGCAGCGGTGTCAGCGATTTCTGCTCGCGCATGTTGGCGAGCTCGGGGTTTTCGTCCAACAGCTGTCGGACGGTGGTCATTTTGCCCATCCGCATGGCGTAGAAAAATCGCTCGCAGTAGTCCACGGAGCAACGATTATCCCCAGATCGGAGAAATGCCTCTTTGACCGCCTCTCGATATGTGATATACCGACTCTCATGGCAAAGGGCCCCAAATCGCGGATAGATAAGCTGTTGGTCGAGCAGGAGTTGGTGGAAAGCCGGGAGCAAGCCCAGAAAATGGTGATGGCCGGCCTGGTTTACGCCGATGGACAGAAGATGATCAAGGCAGCTCAATTGGTGAAGCCTGATGCTCACTTGGAAGTCCGGGGTCGGGAATGTCCTTACGTCTCTCGTGGAGGCCTGAAACTCCAAGCTGCTCTGGACCAATTCCCGATCGACTTATCGGAGCGAAACTGTCTCGATTTGGGGGCCAGTACAGGCGGCTTCACCGACGTGATGCTGGAACGCGGTGCGCGACGAGTAACCTCCGTGGATGTGGGTAAAGGACAGTTACATTGGAAACTGCGCAACGACCCGCGCGTGGTGGTCATGGAAAAGACCAACGCTCGCTACTTGAAGCCGGAACAGTTCGAAGAACGGTTTGATTTTCTGACCGGCGACCTCAGCTTTATCGGACTGCATCTGATCCTGCCGGCAGCCTTCGGGCTGGCCAAGGTGGGAGCCCAGGCCGTCTTTTTGATCAAGCCTCAGTTCGAGGCGGGACGAGAACAAGTGGGCAAAGGCGGAGTTGTACGGGATCCGGTGGTACACCGTGAGGTTCTTTTAAGGGTGCTCTGTCAAGATTATAGTGAGCCCGGATTCTATCCCTGTGGTTTGATCGCCAGTCCTCTCAAGGGTCCGGCGGGTAATGTCGAGTATCTGGTGCATTATGGAGATTTGGAGAAAAGCGAAGGTTTCAGTTTGGAGAGTAGCGTGGAGAGCGCTGTTCGTCGAATGGAAGAGCTAACCGGATGAGCAAAGATGCCAAAATAGGGTTGTGGACGGTCTTCGTGCTGGTCGCTTTCGTGCTTTTCAGTAGCGTCAAGGAGTCGGGGTTGATCGATTTCAACGACGAGATCGGCCTTATTTTTACTCAGGTTCACGGGCTTCGCGCCGGAGACCCGGTCACCATAGGTGGAGTCCCTTCGGGAAGGGTCGTCAGCATTGACTTTGCTCCCCAGGAAGTCCAGGACTCCCTGGCTCCCATTACCGGGGGACGAACTCTGGTTCGAGCCATGGTGAGCATCGATCGGCATATTCCTCGAGAATCGACCTACGCCGTCAGGGTGGACTTGAACGGCCGGCGCTGGCTGGATATCACCTTGAGCCCCAGTAAAGAGAGGATCGGGCCGAACGAGAACTTCTTCGCCGAGGTTCCCATGGGGCAGGACGACCAACTGCAGAGAACGATCCGAACCTTCAGCACCCTGAGCGAGCAGACCAAAGAGTTGCGAGAGCAACTCACCGCGCCCGACTTTCTCTTGCGAACCAAAGACGCGGCCTCTAATCTTCGTTTTTACAGCCGGGAAATTGTGGCCGCCAGTGAGCAGGCACCGGCGCAACTTCTCGATCTCGAGAACGCCATGGACAAACAGGAGTACGCCCTGCTCCAACAGATTCAACTCTTCGACGAGAAAGCTCAGGAAGTTTCTCGCAGAATGGTCGAGATGGCGCCTCAACTCTCGGAGAATCTCAAAGGCTGGACTTTGCGTATGGAGCGGCAGAGCGACCGGCTTAGCTCCACCCTACAGATGGCCAGTGCCAAGAGCGCCGAGTATCAGAAGCTTCTCGACGACGCCCTGGCGTCCAATCTTTCACCCGAGGGCACCGAGAGACTGATCCAGCAGACCAGGAAATGGAGTCGCCAACTCCAGGAATACCGTTACATGGCCGAAGATCTTCACTCTCTGACCTCGGATCCTACTATCAGAGCGGATCTGAAGAAAGCCGTCGACGATTTCCGGGTCAAAACGGAAGAGTTGAACGAGCGTTTGTTGAAGCTAGAAGAAATGCTCAAGGCGAACCCCCTCACCGGTCCGCTGGTTGAAGACGAAGAAGCGACGGAAGAGAAAGACGAGTGAAACATCATCTCCTAGAGAGAGCCCTCCTGGGCACCTCGGCCTTGGCCAGGCGCTTCTCACTGCTGGTTTTGGCAGTGGCTCTTCTAGGTCTGGCGGCAAGTCTTTTCTCCGCCTATCACCTCCTTGAATTTCAGACCGACCGCGAAGATCTGATCAGCTCCCAAGACGAACTCTACGAGAACCAGAAGCGCTTTCTCGACGAGTTCCCGAGCGCCGACGACGTCGTTGTGATGGTGGAAGGCGGGGTCACCGAAGAACGTGAGGAGTTCGTGGAACTCCTGGCCTCGATGCTGGAGCGTCATCCCGACCATTTCTACGCTGTGTTTCCCAAGGTCAAGGTGCCGTTTCTGGCTCAGCAAGCGTTGATGTTTCTCAGTGAAGAGGAGCTGAACAGCGTGGTAGAGTCGGTGAAACAAGCCGAGCCTTTTTTGCGGTCGTTGCGTCAGAACAGTGACCTGGCCGGTCTCTTTAGCGATCTCGACCAGGGGGCGAACGGCGACGACGGACTGGCTCCCATGCTGCCTTTCCTCAACGGCGTCTTCTCGGAACTGGAGCGCTCCGTGGACACCCGCGGGCGCTCCCCCTACCGATCACCCTGGAGCGACGTGCTCTTTCCTGAAGACGGAGAAGAGTTCGCCCAAGCGGCGGAGGAGATGAAGTCCTCCGGTTACTACCACACGGTCGACGCCGGTCGTACTCATCTCCTGTTGCTGAGACTCAAGAAGACCGATGCCGACACCATCAAGCTCCTACGCGAGACAGTACACCTTGCCGGCAAAGCCTACCCCGAACTGGCGGTGGGCATCACCGGCGAACCGATTTTGGAGTATGACGAAATGGTGAGTTCCGAGCGAGACAGCCACCGCTCGGCCGTGTACTCCCTCGTCCTGGTCGGGCTTCTTTTCGCCATTTCCTTTCGTCAAGTCGCTCGCCCGCTGGCGGCCATTTTCTGCCTGGCTCTGGCTGTCGGTTGGACGGTCGGGTTTACGACCTTTGCCATCGGACATCTGAACCTTCTGACCATCAGCTTCGCCACCATCTTGATCGGACTCGGTATCGACTTCGGAATCCATCTTCTCTTTCGCTACGAGCAGGAGTTCCGGGCTTCAGGCCAGACCGATCAGGCCCTGGACAATGCACTTTTGGCGACCGGTTCGGATATCGTGGTAGGGGCTCTCTCCACGGCAGTGGCGTTCTGGGCGGTCGGCTTCACCGATTTCAAAGGAGTCTCCGAGATAGGGATTATCGCCGGTACGGGCGTGATCTTCTGTCTCATCTCCACCCTGGTCGTGCTTCCGGCGCTGATCGCCAGAATGGACCGCAAACGTAAGTTCGATCCGGCGGAGTCTATCCCGCTGGGAAGTCGTATCTTGCTGGCCCGAGGCGAGGCCTCGCTTCTGAGCAAGGCCAAGTGGGTCTTGCTCGCTACCGTTGGCTTCTGTGTTTTGGCCTGGCCGTCGGCCTCTCAGGTTGGTTTTGACTACAACCTCTTACGATTGCAAGACCCCTCTCTCGAGTCGGTTCAAACGGAGTTGGCCCTGATCAAGAAGGGGGGCAACACCGTGCTCTTCTCAGTCTCCGTGGCTCAGGATTTCGAGGAGGCTCGAGCCAAGAAAGAGGCTTTCGAGAAGCTGCCCGCTGTGGCCAGGGTGGACGTCATAAGCGATCTTTTCCCGATGAGAACGCGGGGTAAGGTGGAGGCGCTCCGAGAGTTGGCGGCGGTGGTCAAGACGATACCGGTGAAAGACCTGGCTGATTCAGGAGACGCCCTGACCGGGAAGAAACTTCAGGAGGTGGGGGAAGGGTTTGAATCTTTCAACCGTATCTTCGAAGAAGAGAAAGTCGAGCTACTTCGTCATCAGAGCCCGGAAGTTCGAGAATCCGCTCGCCAGTTTCAGGCCAAGATGGACGAGCTTTTTGATAAACTGTCGAAGCTCGGTCCCGGCCCCATCGAAGACAGCCTGGGTTCTTTCCAGTCGGCTTTCTTTGACGACTTGAAAGAGATGATCGTCTTCTTACAGGCCCAGAATCCGGAGATGGACCTTTCGGTGGCCGACCTGCCCGAGAACCTTCGACTTCGCTCGGTGGGGGAGACGGGGAAACTGGTCGTACGAGTCTATCCGAAGAAGAATATCTGGGAAAGAGAGCCCCTGGAAGAATTTGTGGGGCAGGTGCAGTCGGTGGACCCGGAGGCTATCGGGGCCCCGGTGATGATTCGCCATCATACCGATGTGCTGAAGGGCGCCTTCGAGACCTCCGGCTTATACGCCCTGGTCGCCGTGACAGTGCTCCTCCTAATCTACTTTCGCTCGGTGAAATGGACGGCGCTGGCGTTGCTTCCCCTGGCTCTCGGCGTCTATTTTATGTTGTGGGTGATGGGAGCCAACGACGTTCACTTCAATCCCGCGAACTTTATGGGTTTGCCCCTGCTTCTCGGCATCGGCCTGGACTTCGGTATCCACGTCTTGCACCGCGTCAAGGAAGACGGTCGAGCCAACATGTTCGATCATTCAACCGGTCCGGCTACCGCTGTATCCGGGCTCACCACGATTTGCGGGTTTGGGACGCTGGCGATGGGGGGGCATCAGGGTGTGGCTAGTTTGGGCCTGATCCTGGCTTCCGGCGTTTTCGGTATCTTGATGGCGGCACTGGTGGTGTTGCCGGCCTTACTGACGGTACTCGGGTTGGGCAAACGGATTCAGGTAGACGAGACGGAGCAGATTCAGTCCGAACAGCATCAGCTTTCCGCCTAGCGACCTACTAGGACGCTACCGTGTCCGTACCCATATCGCCCTCCTGAGAGAGAGCCCTGACCAGCGCGTTCACGCAGCTTCCGATATCGGAGAAGCGGCTCTCCGAGTTCTTGGCCATAGCTTGCCTCACGACGTCGTCCACGAGGGGGCCCAGGTCTTTGTATTCGCTGACGCAGGGTATGGGGCTGTTGAGGTGTTTCTGTAGGATCTCTAAGCCGTCGAGTCCCTTGTAGGGTCGGGTGCCGGTGAGTAGCTCGAAGGTCATGACTCCCACGGAATACTGGTCGGAGGCGGGCACGGCTACACCTCGGGCTTGTTCCGGCGCCATGTAGTGGGGAGTGCCCATGGCCGTACCGGCTCGAGTCAAAGGGGCCGTGTCATCGCCTTTGGTGATGCCCAGGTCCATTAGCTTGATGTTCGACTTCTTGGTCAGAAAGACGTTGTCGGGCTTGACGTCTCGGTGAACGAGCCCCTGCCGATGGAGGTACTCGAGTGCGCCTCCCAACGATTGTAAGATTTCGCAGATCCGGGCCACGTCCACGGGCTGGGCGGACATCAGTTCTCGGAGGGTCACGCCGTCCAGAAACTCGGTCGCCAGGTAAAGGCGTCCGTCGTCCGACTCTCCCCAGTCGTAAACTTTGACCAGGTTCGGGTGGTCCAAGGACAGAGACACTTTGATCTCTTGCTGAAACCGCTCTTTGCTTTGGCCGTCGAGCGTCTCGCTGTCTTTCATGAGCTTGATAGCCACCGGTAGGCTGCCCGGGTCTTCCTCTGAAATAGCCTTGAAGACCTCGGCGGTGGCCCCCTGTCCCACCTTGGTCAGCAGAGTATACCGTCCAAGCTTTTGTGCCTTCGGAGCCGACTCTTTGCTGTTCTTGAGCTTCAGGGCAACAGCTCCCAGCACGCTCACCCCCAGAAGGATGGTGGTGACGAAGGCTGACGTTTTGTACTTGATAAAATCGCTCAGGCGCGTGACCAGTCCGTCGGCCGGAAGCTGCAGCGCTCCGTCCTCGGGATAGACGCCCTGGGAAATTTCGCGGTAGCTCAAGCTTCTGACTACGGGTTTGTGATTGTCCAGGGAGAGCTCCAGTTGAAGCGTCCCCTTGGCTCTCGACCAATCCAGGGTGACCGGCTTCCCGCTTCGGCCCAACTCGTTTCCGAACTGATCGCGCATCGAGGCACCTGGAGGATAAGTCTGTACCAGCAGTTCCATGGGCTCCGCCGCGGCCGGGAAGAGGCAGGCGAGGAGAGCGAGGGACGCGATCAGACAGCGAGTCATAAAGATTTTTTCGGGTGACGGTGAGGCCGTCCTTCTCTTTTGTCTCGCGCCGGCTAATAAGAATGCCTATTATCCTTCAGTATGCTATTATCTCAGAGTGATCGAGCACCGTTTTCGTGGTATGACCGTAGGAGGTACCCTCCTGGCGGTCGCTGTTTTGGCAGCCTTGGCAGCAGCTCTCTCCAGTCTCTGCGTCACCCATATACGGACCTCGAATCGCGCCGAATCAGCCCTCCACGCCTCGAACCTCGCCCGCTCCGCCATCGCTCAGGCGATCGCCGAAGTGCTGAATAACCAGGAATTCGGTGTCGGGCAGTTGCCGGAAGAGACGGTAACTGTGGAGACCGAGCACGGCACCGCCTACTTGAGTTTCAATCCGGACCTGGCCGATCAGCAGGGTGTGCTACACAGCACCAACAACTCGGCGGGAACGACGACGGCGGAAGGTGGTGAGGGTCGGGTGGTGCCCGCGAACTCCGTCCATTTGGTGGCCAGGGGTTACTCCGGCGGGGTGGTCCGGCAGGTGGAAACCGTGCTTTCCGTGCCCAGCTTTCCCTGGGCGTTGGCCGCCAACGGAGAGGTCGTGATCAGAGAGGGTGCGATCGTCGGCTCTTTGCCGGAAGGCGTGTGGCCGCCCACCCCTGGTGATCTCGAGCCGGCCGACATCGTCTCCAACTCCACTTCGAGTACGGCAATACTGTTGGGTTCGGGAAGCCGGGTGCTGGGCAACGTGGAGACTCCCGGGCAGGTTGTGCTGGCCGACGATACGGTACAAGTGGACGGGCAGATTCGTGAATCGGCCGAACCCAACACGCTTCCTCAGATGAAAGTGGAAGACTTCGACCCGGAAGTACTGGGAATCGTATTTGACGATGTCACCGGCCTTTCGGCGGCCGGGTTGACTTCCGCCACGACCACGGGAAATGGTGCCGGTGCCGCGACGAGCGGGTTCTCCGTGTCGGGAGCGGCTCGACACGCCGGCGACATGACGATTACGGACAACGTCACTCTGGAGGGCGGAGCGCTTTTTGTAGATGGAAACCTGACGGTCAACGGCAATATTCAAGGGACCGGGATTCTGGTGGTGGATGGAGACATAACGGTCACCAGTGGAGTGACCCTCGACGGGGCGACCAAGGTGGCCATTGTTTCGGCCGGTAAAGTCACCCTTCGAGGGGTGGGGCCCACCAGCAGTTCGATTCGAGGACTTTTCTACGCTGAAGACGGCTTATTGGCCGAAGAGATCACCGTGGTCGGTGCCCTGATAGCGGCCGGACCGGATGCGGGGGTGGAGCTCGTCAACTCGCGAGCACTCAGCCAGTCCGTCCAGGCCACATCTTCGGGGACCACGGGGACCACGGGCGGCTCCTCGGGTGGGGGTTCCGTGGGGGGTGGTTCGACGGGAACAATGACGACCATTTTCAAGGATTTCTTTGATGGTGGTGGTGGCGGCGATGGTGGCACTATTCAGCCGCCCTCAACCACCCCGGGAACGCCCGGTTCGGGAGGCTCGGACGCTTCCAACTTTATCCCCCTTAAGGAGCGAATCCGCGTCGTCTCGTGGTTCGAATCATGACGAATAGAGTCCCTCGCGGGATCACGGTAGGGGGAACGCTCCTGGCGGTCACGATTTTGGCTGCCTTGGCAGCCGCCCTGGCCAGTCTTTGTGTGACCCACATCCGTACCTCGAATCGTGTCGAGTCGGCTCATCACGCTTCTAATTTGGCTCGGTCGGCCATCGCTCAGGCGATCGCGGAGGTCATCGAAAACCAGGAGTTTGGCGTCGAGCAACGGCCTGAAGCGACAGTCACAATCGAAACCGAGATGGGAACGGCCTTTCTCACCTTCAACCCTGAACTCGCCGAACAACAGAGCGTTGTCTGCAGTACCAATAACTCGGCCGGAACGACGACCGTCGAGGGAGGACAAGGTCGGGTCGTCCCGGCTAACTCCGTCCACCTGATTGCCCAGGGCTCCTCCGGAGGGGTTGTGAGACAAGTTGAATCGATCATTGCGATTCCGACCTTCCCCTGGGCGCTAGCCGCCGAGGGCGAGATCGTGATCCGCGACGGAGCCATGATCGGCTCTCTTCCCGAAGGGGTTTGGCCGCCGGATGAAGGCTCTTTGGAGCCGGCCGACCTGGTTTCCAACTCCGACTCGGAAAGTGCCATCGTGTTGGGAAGCAAAAGCAGGGTCATGGGCGACGTGGAGACCCCGGGTAGGGTCGTTTTAGTCGACTCCACGGTGCAAGTCGACGGCCAGATCCGAGAGACATCCCAACCGACCGCCCTTCCTAGCCTGGAAATGGATGATTACGATCCGAAGGTGCAGGAGATTGCTTACGATGACCTCACCGGGGAGTCCGGTTCTCGTTTTGGGGCCTCGACCGGACCCGGCGGCGGAAAGAAGAGCGGCTTCTCTTTGAGTGGTGCTGCTCGCCACGAGGGGGACTTCGTCGTCAATGAAGACATCGTCCTCGATGGCGCCATCCTTTTTGTAGATGGTAATCTTACGGTGAACGGCGGTATTCAGGGCACCGGTTTGCTGGTGGTCGACGGAGATATCTCCGTGAGCAGCGGAGTCTCTCTGGAAGGCGCCACCGAGGTGGCTGTGATCTCTGCCGGAAAGGTCGTCTTGAAGGGAGCCGGACCCAAAAGAAGCTCGATTCGCGGACTTTTCTACGCCGAGGGAGGGCTTCTCGCCGAGGAGATCACTCTGGTCGGTGCGATGATAGCCGCCGGTCCGGAGGCGTCGGTCGAACTCGTCAATTCCAGGATGCTGGGTCAATCGATCGGCCCATCTTCGGCTTCCGGGGAGGAGCCGGGTGGGAAAAAGACCGGTCCGGGTGGCGGCAAGTACTACGGCTACCTGCTGAGAAAGAGAGCCGCGGAATCCGGTAAGGGCGGCGGCTCCGAATCCAAGGGAGCCGGTGAATCGGAAGCTTCGAGCTTTATCCCTTTAAAAGAGAGAGTGCGTGTCGTGTCGTGGTTCGAATCCTAAGAAATCGCAGGCCCGAGGGGTTGAGCATAGCGGAAACCGTGGTGGCGGCGAGCCTCCTTTGCCTGCTCTTAATCGGGGTTCTCAACCTCCTTCCCTCGGCTTTGACGACCGTGGGTTATATTCAGCACAGGCAAGCGGCCGCGCTCCTGGCTCAGGACGCTCTCAATGTGGTCGCCTCGCGGCCTTTCGATACTTTGAATATCGGAAACCAGGACACCTCGCAGATCACGGTGCCCACGAATATGACGTTGACGGTGACGGTGAGCGAGGTGGCGGACTACTCTTCCGACTTTCTCAAATCCGTTACCGCCGAAGTGAGCTTTGAATACCGTGGGAATCTCAAGACTATCAAGCAAGAGCTCTATGTTCACCCGGCCAAGACCTGAGCGAGGATATACGTTGGTGGAGATCCTGGTGGCGGCGTCGATGGCGCTCCTCTTGCTGGGCGTCGTAGCCAACCTGATGGTCTCTTCCGGCCGGGTCTCTCGAAAGGGGATGACCAAGGTCTATCTGCAGCAACGGATGAATCGCCTGAACTTCGACTTGCAGCGAGATCTCGGCCTCTCCGCACCCCAGGGAGTCGCCGTGGGTGAGACCGTTCCTACTCCCATTTCGGTTCATCGTCGAGTGATGGAGACGTCGACCGTGACTTGGGAGCCGAAAGTCATTGTTTATCACGTGACCGGCGAGACCTTAAGACGAGACGAGGTCGAACTCAGTCCGGCCCCGACGGGTCCGTTTAAACCCACCTCACCCGGAGAATGGTCACCTCTTCTCTCCGACGGCGACTCCTCGTTTCTCTTCGAGGGTCTGGAAGAGTTTGAGGCGACGCTCGAAGCGAACGGGCTGATCCGAATCAAGATCGCTCTCACTTCGGGCTCGGAGAGGCTATCGACCGAGCGCCTACTTCGCCTTCGCCAGGGCGGATAATGTAACAAAAGTGTAAAAGCCGGGATGACGGTTTAGAATCGATTCGGAAGAGTGTCCGGTAGATTGGACTTATGAAGATTCAGCAGTCCACTACGAAATTGACCTCTCCCAAAAAGCCCGTTCCTCAAGCTCCCCAGCCCGACCAGACGACCTCGACCGACTCGGTGGAACTAGGCAACCAGACCCGCGAACTGGAGACAGACATCGGACGGATGTATTCGCTTTATCGCACCAGCAACTCCCAGTACGATCAGAAAAATCTGAAAAGGGAGATGTTGGCCAGACTGGATTCCTCCACCGGCACGCTGCCCGCCAAGATCCAGTTGCAGGACCTTCTGACCAGGCTGTTCACGAAGAACGACAAGGCCTGGGAACTCAAATCCCAGCAGGGCAAGCCTACTCCCGGGACCGACGTGGAGTTTAACTCAGGCAAGTTTGATGTGGCCAAAGGGCAGCCGCTTTGCGGAGACAACCTGTTTAATTTAGGAGAATGGCAGCGTCGGAAAAACCTGATTCCGATACTTCAGCCCCAGGACGAGAAGCGAGACCTCAACTTTATGGGGGGAAGCTCGACGAAGCGCAAAATTGAAGAAGATCTTGATCTCATGGGTGGGCGAACCCGGAAGGGGGATGGCTCCGTAGCGGATATCGTGAGAGAAGATATCGACCGGGGAGCGGCGACTCCTCGGGACGCCATGAAGTCTCCTGCGGACGACATCAACAACGATATCAATCTGATGGGGACTCAAAAACCTGCTAAGCGCCTCCACTCCGACTTCGCGGCACACCTGTTCAATCGGCTGGCTTAGGAACTGTTAGAGCCCCATGCGAGCGCGGTGGTAACATTTGAGAAGTTCGACGGAAGGCTCCAGGCCCTCGTTTTTCAACTTGATTTCGAACCTCTCGTAGAACTCCACGGCTTCTTTCGGCTCGGCCTGTCCAAGAGCGGCTCTCATTTTCAGGAGCGCGGCTTCTTCGCTGAGGGGATCGAGTTCGGACAGGTGTTCGGCAGCCGCAGCGGTCGCGGCGTACTCACCCTGGTCCAGAAAATAGAGGCCGCTTGCCATGAGAGTCTCCGTGAGAGCCGACTCCAGGTTCTGGCGCAGGTCGTCGGCCCAGTTTTCATAGCAGGTAGGAAGAAACGAACCCTGATGAAGCTTGATGGCTCTTTGCAAAGCAGGGGCCGAGGTGAGGGCTTTGCCGGAGCCTACCAGAGTGAAGAGCTCCACGTAATCGTGTTCTCCCAAGCGGTCCGGTTTCAGGCGGTATTCGCTCGGATTGCGCAGGAGGTAGTCGTCGAGATCCACGCCTGCCTCCCGAAAAGACTCCCGGAGTTGTCGGAGAGTGTAGCTCAGGTTCTTGCGGCATTTGGTGCGGTCTATGCCGGGCCAAAAGCTTTCTAGCAGCGGTTCGATAGGGAGGGCGGACGTCCAAGAGGTGGCGACGTAGGCGAGTAGCCAGCGAGCCTTCTCGGTGTCGATGAGCACTTCGGGACCGGTTTCGCTCCCTAAGGTGACACGGAAGGACCCGAGAGTCTTGATAAATAGGGCCGACTCTTGGAGAGCGGTCTCCGAACTGCTCGAAAATCGGAACTGCAGGCGGCCAAAGCCTACCAGGTCTCCCTGAGAGAGTTCCTGGCTGAGGCCGGCCTGGAGGACTTCCCCGTTAACGGTCGTGGGGCTTCCCGCCGCCTCTGCGAGCAGCGAGATTCGACCTGAAGGGTCGACCGAGAGAGTCGCCTGGGTACGAGAGATGGTCGGGTGATCGAATTCCAGATGGTTCATTCTCTTGCCCTGGCGGCCCACCCAGGCCAATTGATTCTTGATGTGCCAGACTCGACCGGCCACTTCGGCGCTCACGCCCTCCAAGGAGCCCTTGGGCGGCTGCCGGACGTCGACCAACCACACCCTGCGATTGTCGATCTTCACACTCTCACCCACCGCGAGGGTCAACTTTTCTCCGCTCTGGCTGTTGTGCAGTTCGGCCCCAAAGTCGGTGAGCGTGGCCGTCCAATGAACACCGCCTGAAAACGCCTCGGTGGCGTGCTCCTGGAGATTCAGTGTGTCCAGATAAAAGGGGATCCGAAACTCACGCAAACCTTCCTGAACGATGTGAAGCTCCCAGTGAGCGTGGCTCAGGGTCAGGTCGTGGACATCCGTGTTTTCGGTGGGGTCTCCGGTGAATTCGATTCCGCTCATGAGGGTCGTTTCTGCGGAGTGACAACCGCTCCCTGGAGAGAGGACGGTTTACAACCCGGCAACAATCGTGGCGGCCGGTTCGAATCTGTTTGGAAGCTCACCGACTAGGCTTGAAACGTGAAGGCGCATCTACGACTCAAACCTTGGGAAACAGCGTTCTCGATCGCAGGTTCTTCGACCGGAGGATGGTCGTGAATCCCGAAGAAACGTGACAGACTAGTGCCCCCCTCCCGAGAAAAAGAGCTCGATCAGAAACTCCTTGCCTGGTTGCTCGACAACCTCCGTGCCGGACGAGGCTCCATCTTTAGCAGTGAGTCGGCGGGGCTAGTGCTGCGGGCGACGTTAGGTGTGAATGAAGCCTTTTCCGAGGAGACCCTGGAACGGCTTGAGGCAGTGGCCCAGACCAGCCGAGCCGAAACTCTGGAGGATCTCGTCTGTGTTCCGATCTTCGGCCCTCAAAGGGCCGTGGAAGGTGTGCTGGTCCTGGACGACCCCTTCGACGGCGAATACTTCACCGAGCACGAATGGAATTTTTGCCGCCGCTGCGCGCGCTGGTTGGAAGTGGCCCGAATGGGTCGGGCCTCCCAGGAACTTCCTCGGATATCCGATGTCAGGGCCCCCGCCGTCGCAGGCCCGGAAAAACCGCCCGAGCGGAAGAGCGAACCCGAGGAGCGGTTGGGCAACGAACGGTTGGCTCGGCCGGAGGTGTTCTTTCGATCGCTTTTCACCATGATCAACGCTGGTTTGCCTCTTCACGAATCGCTTTACTTCTTGGGCGAGTCGGCTGATGACGAGGGCTCTCGAACGGTGGCGACCGAACTTGCCGATGGAATTTCCAGAGGACGGCGGCTGAGTGTGGTGATGAACGATTTCCCCCGAGCGTTCACTCCTTATCACCTCGGATTGGTCCGAATAGGGGAGAATACCGGCTCGCTCGCTCTGGTCCTTAAGATCACCGCCGAGCACCTGGAAAAATCGCGCAACTTGAGCCAGAAGATCAAATCCGCCCTGACCTATCCGATGGTCTTGATCAGCGGGACTCTATTGCTTCTTACCGTCGCTCCGAGCTGGCTCTTGCAGGGGCAACTGGAAATGTTGAAGAGTTCGAAGGTGGAGCTCCCGGCCCTCACTAGAGGACTGCTGGCCTGGTCGGATTTTTGTCAGTCCCCGTTTTTTTTACTGTTGGTCGCGGCCGTTGTCGTCCTGGCGGTAACGCTAGCGCGAAAGCAGAGTTGGAGGCGGAAGGTGGTGGCCTGGAGTCACGCGGTTCCGGGTCTGGGTAAGATCGTCCGCACGGCCGGAGCAGCCCGTTTTGCCAGGGCGCTGTGTATCTCCATGAAGGCGGGGGTGAGTCTCCTGGAAGCGGTCTCGCTTTCCGCGCAATCCACCGGAGATCCGGTGCTCGAGGAGACTATGGACAAGGTGAAGCGACGGCTGATGGAGGGGGAGACTCTGGCCGAGTGCTTTGGAGGAGTGGAAGTCCTGCCGGACGGTTTTGCCCAGGTGATGGCGGCCGGGGAGCAGTCGGGGAAAGTCGTCTCGTTGCTCGAACTGATGGCGGACCTTTATGATTTGGAGGTGGAAGCGGCGATCTCAAGCTTGACGGTGATGTTAGAGCCCGCTCTCTTGCTTTTTATCGGCATTTTCACCGCTATCGTCCTCATGGCTACGCTTCAGCCCACCATACTGGTCCTGCAGACGCTCTAGCTCCATTTTCCGCGTTCGCACGACCTATCAGACTTTTCAGACACTCTCTCCCGGTTACTCTAACAAGAAGTCGTCGGATCCTTGCCCCTCTCGAAAGTTTCTCGACGAAGTACAGTTTGCCTCGTACATTGCCTGGAAACGGCTTGAAAGCTCGGTTTGCTCCGTGCACCAGAGGCAGAAACGAGCTTCGGTCCGCTTTCTTCCTCAAAGACTTTAGGGGCAAGGATCCGACGACTTTTCATTAGGCCGTTCCGATATGGAGTGGAGGAGCCGTCCTTCGCGTGTTAATTAGTTCTTGACTTTTTGGAAATGAGTTGGCAATTCTTCGCCATTCTAGACTAACGGCCGGAGTAGTACGGCAGCAGATCCTGGACTCGGTAAAGACAGTCGATCAACTCTTCGGAGAAGTGGCCTCCGGCCTGTTCGTTGAGGTGGGCGAGAGCCTGCTGATGGGGAATCGCGGGATCGTACGGACGGTGAGTGACCAGATGATCGTAGTAGTCGGCCAGTCCCACCAACTGAGCTAAGAACGGAATGTTTTCTTCGGCCAATCCCTGGGGAAACCCCGTGCCGTCCCATTTCTCATGATGACTCAAGATGATAGGGTGGACGCTGATCCCGTCGGGCACGGCAAACTTCGGCAAAGCCTCGGCACCGTCTTCCGGATGTCCGATAAGGAGATCCACCTCTTCCTCGGTCAGCACATCGTCGGCCTTGTCGAAGATATCGTCGGGCAAGCTGACTTTACCCAGGTCGTGGAGGAGGCCGCCGATTCGCACCGATTTGATTTCGTTGTCCGAGAGCTCAAAATCGCGGGCGAAACAGCGAGCGATATCGGCTACCCGCAGCGAGTGTTGATAGAGCGCGTCGGGGTAACCCTGCAACATCCGAAGCACCAACTGGTAGAAGTCTTTTTCTTTTCGAGTGAGCGACGGGTCTTCCATCTCCCCACCGAACTCGACCAGGACCTCACCGATCCCCTTGGCGTCGCGGCCGACGGCCCGGGCCAGTGGAGTGAGACCGAAAAAGTCTCCTTTGTTGGGCGGAGCTCCGTTGAGCAACAGAAACTTGACCACATCCAGATCGCCTCTCTCCACGGCGATATGAAGCGGCGTCCGACCGTCGATGTCGGGCTTCTCAAAGCTAGCTCCGGCGGCTGCCAGCGCCTGGATGATCGGTTTGTTGCCGGTACGGACGGCGGCATGAAAAGGAGTGATACCGAGCCGGTTCTCCGAGTCCGGCCGGGCTCCGTTGGCCAGGTGGCGCTGAACTTCCGCCAGATCTTCGGTCAGCACGGCGTGATAGAGGCGAGTGGAGCCGAACTGATCGGTGGCCAGAGTGGCCATGCGGAGCACGATGATCAGCTCCTCGCGACAACTTCCCAAAAGCTGTCCGAGCTCCGGCGAAAGTAACATTTGAGGTCCCGCGATATGAAAGCCCTCCTGGCCGATGGTCACGCGAATCTTGGACTTCTCCAGATCCTCGACCAGGTCCATCAACCGGCCCGACTGCACGTGTTGTTGGAATCGTTGGATCAATCCGTTGGTCATGGGGTGGCTTTCTGAGGAGAGACGGCTCGGCCCTCCATCAGTCCGGGCTCGATCAGGTCCGAGCCTTTTGAGAAACGCGCTCACCAATCATGAGTCTCTCTGAGAAGACAATCTCCCGGCGGATTCCGCCCTTTGGAGTTTCTTCACAATCCGGTAAAGTCGCCCCCGTTCCGCTAAGCTAAACTATTTTCATCTTGCTGGAGATACTTCTATGGCTCACCCTATGTCAGACGAAAGGCACCACGATGTCCACCGTCACTGAAACACCCCACTATACCTACTATCATCGCGGCTCGACCCGGGACGTCCAGAGCGAGACCCGAGGTGGAGTGGCGCTCATGGGCGGCGCAACCGACGTGGACCAGGTCTTCACCTGGATGGCCGATCAAGGCGGCAACGGAGACTTTCTCATCTTGCGGGGTAGCGGTGGGGACGGGTATCAGGAGTACATAGACGATATTGCCGAGGTCAATTCGGTCAGCACGATCGTGCTCAAGGACGCTGAAGCGGCTCGGGACCCCTTTGTCTTAGATAAGGTGCAGAAAGCTGAAGCTGTTTTCTTTGCCGGTGGAGACCAGTGGAACTACGTCGGCAAGTGGAAAGATACGCCACTCTTGGCTGAGCTGAATAAGTCGCTCGCCAGAGGAGTGCCGATGGGTGGGACTTCGGCTGGTCTTGCCATTCTGGGAGAGCACGTTTTTACGGCAGAGAAGAACACGATCACCAGTGAAGAAGCGCTTCAAGACCCCTATCACTCCGCCATCACCCTGGAGAGCGATTTCTTGAAGACGCCGCTATTGGAGAATCTTATCACCGATAGTCACTTTTCCGAAAGGGACAGGATGGGACGTCTGATAACCTTCATGGCCCGACTTCAGGTGGACAGAGACAGCGACCTAATCAAAGGCGTTGGAGTGGACGAGAAGACGGCCGTGCTCGTGTCGCCGGACGGCCAGGGAGTGGTCGTGGGAGAAGGAAAGGCTCATTTTGTGAAGGCAGATAAGAGGCCGGATGTCGTTCGGCCTGGTGAGCCTCTGACCCACCGCTCCCTGGAGGTCCATTCCGTCTCTCCCAACGAAAGCTTCCATCTGGGCGAATGGAAGAGCGAAGACGTGCGACCTAAGGACCTCAAAGTGGTGAAAGGAATGCTTGGCGAAGAAGGCTGAGCGACGGAATAAACTGATGGGGCAAGCAGCCAAGATCAAATCAGTAGAACTTATCCTGGACGAGGCCGGCAAGCGTGGCGACTCGGCCCTTCCTCGTGTCTTGAAGGCGAAAGACCTGGTTATGCTGGGGATTGGAGCCATCATCGGGGCCGGAATCTTCGCCACCACCGGCACCGCCGCGGCCGGTACCGACGGCCGTCCTGGGGCGGGACCGGCTATCGTGCTCTCGTTCATCATGGTGGCCGTAACTTGCGGGTTTTGCGCTCTTTGTTACGCGGAGTTCGCCTCCATGATCCCGATCGCCGGTAGTGCCTACACCTACGCCTACGCCACCATGGGCGAACTGGTGGCCTGGATCATCGGTTGGGATCTGATCTTGGAGTATGCCGTGGGCAACGTGGCGGTGGCGATTTCCTGGGCGGGATACTTCAAGACGCTGCTAGCGGGGCTGGGAATCCATTTACCGGATTGGCTCAGTACGGCTCGTGAGCACGTCACCCCTGAGGTCTTGGAAGCGGCTCCACATTTTCTAGGCATTCCCATTGTGTTCAACCTACCGGCGATGGCGATCGTCCTCTTCATGACCTGGATCTTGGTGAGAGGAGTGCGAGAGTCGACCACGATGAACAACGTGATGGTGCTGTTGAAGCTCCTCATCATCATCTTCTTCGTGGTCGTGGGCATCTTCTACATCGAACCGGCCAACTACGTGCCGTTCGCCCCCAACGGTCTGAAAGGGATCCAGGTCGCCGCCAGTCTGATCTTCTTTTCCTACATCGGATTCGACGCCGTTTCCACGGTGGCCGAGGAGACGGAGAACCCTGGCCGCAACTTGCCCATTGGGATCATAGGCTCGCTCATCGTTTGCACTTTTTTCTACGTGGCTGTTTCCGGCGTACTCTGCGGTATTGCGAACTACACCACTCTGGGGACGGCCGAACCGATGGCCTCGGCCTTCGAAGGTTTAGGACTTCACTGGGCCTCGGGGATCATCGCGGCAGGGGCCGTGATCGCCCTGACCGCGGTTCTGCTGGTCTTTCAACTGGGCCAACCGCGTATTTTCTTCTCCATGTCCCGAGACGGTCTTTTACCGCCGGTGTTTGCCAAAGTGCATCCCAAATATCGGACCCCCCACGTCACCACCATCGTCACCGGAGTGGTGGTGGCGATCGCAGCCGGTCTCATGGACATCGGTGTGGTGGTGGAACTGACCAATATCGGTACGCTGTTCGCCTTCGTGCTGGTTTGCATCGGGGTGATCATCTTGCGTCGCACGAAGCCGGAGCTGGAAAGACCCTTCCGGACTCCGATGGTACCGCTGGTACCGATTCTGGGGTGTCTCTCTTGTTTCTACCTGATGCTAGGTCTCCCCACAATCACCTGGGTGCGGTTTGCCATCTGGCTGATTATCGGAGTCGTCATCTACTTCGTCTACGGTGTTCGGCACAGTCGCTTGCGCGACTAGCAGGCTCACTCTCGACTCTTGACTATCATGACCGGTAGAGGACTGTGGTGTACCACGTGAGCGCTCACCGAGCCGAGGAGCAAGCTCCCCACCCCACCCAATCCGCGGTTGCCGATGACAATGAGGTCGAAGCCTTCCTCATCGGCATAGTCCACGATAGCTTCCGACGGGTGTCCGACGACTTTGTGGAGGCTAGTAGGCACTCGGCAGACCGCGCGGGCGGCCTCCAGATGCTGGTCGGCCTGAGCGCCTAGTCGCTCCTCCAGTTGCTCGGAGAGGAGGTCGCTCTCCATCATCGTGGGGCGGTACTGAAGCAGAGCCAAAAAGGAGAGCGGGACCACGTGCATCAGACAGAGTTTCGACTGATGAATCTCCGCCAACTGAGAGGCCTTTCGGGCTGCCTCCAGGGACGCTTCCGACCCGTCCACCGGTGTTAGAATTTTGGAAAACATCACCTAGACTTCCCGCTCCTTGGGTAGGCCCCTTTCGGAAAAAGCCGCCGCTCAAACCAACTCTCGCTAAACTTTGGTCTTATCGATGCCGGTCCCGCCACACCACCCCGTACAACTCGTGTCGGCGGTCCTGCCGTGACCCGGTACTCCGAGTCTGGTTCAAAGAGTCCATCCGTAAGTCGGCGATAGCTACAGCCTCGACGTTGGGCGTGGTGTCACTAGCGACACCGTCGCGGGCGAAGAAGAAGTCGCACGGTGTGAGGATGCAGCTCTGAGCGTACTGAACCTCCATGTTGTGGACCAGGGGAAGGTTACCCACGTTGCCTGCCAGCACCACATAGACCTGATTTTCTACCGCTCGGGCTTGGGCGCAGTAGCGGATTCGCAAGTAGCCTTGCAGCTCGGCGGTGGAGAAGGGGACGAAGAGGATATTGGCCCCCTGGTCGGTGAGGTGGCGAGCCAGTTCGGGGAACTCGCAGTCGTAGTCCACCAGCACCCCGATCGGGCCGCAGTCGGTGGGGATGGCGTCCAGACCCGAGCCGCCCTCGATATTCCACCAAAACTGCTCGTCGGCCGAGGCGTGGAGCTTGGCTTGAGTGTGGGCGGACCCGTCGCGGAGATAGATGTGGCAGGTGTTGTGGATGGCTCCGCTCTGCGAGCGGGTAGGGTGGCTGCCGGCGATGATGTTGACGTTAAATTTGATGGCCAGACGATGAAACAGTTCTTGCAGCTGATCGGCGTAGCGAGTCAGATGTTCAATCGCCTTCTCCGAAGCGACAGGTTCGTTTTCAATCGAGAGCAGTTGGAGAGTGAAGAGTTCGGGAAAAAGCACGAAGTCGGCTTTGTAGTTGCTGGCCACATCCACGAAGTAGGTCACCAGTTGGTCGAACTCTTCGAAAGACGTGATGCCCCGCTGCTGATACTGAACACTCACGACCCTCACGTGGTCCGGCGTCCTCGCCGCCGGTTCGTGTTGGGAGCCGGCGGCCGGATCGATATCGGGGTTGCGCCAGACCATCAGGGCGCCCATGCCCAGAGACTCATGGTCTTCAGGTGCGTAATTCTTGAGAATCCTCAGGTACTCAAACCCCTGGCGAGCCTGAAAATTAAAGGTGGGGTCTTTAATCTTCTTGGCTTGAGCCAGTTTGACATAATCTTCCGGCGTACCGACTCTCTTGAGGCGTTTGGAAAGATGAGGAAGTCTACCGACGATCACAATCCCTTTCAGGCGATAGTGTTGGCAGAGGTTTCGGCGCTCTCGGTACAGCCGGTCTCCGATTCTCAGGCGCCGGTAGCTCGGGTCCACGAACACTTCGTAGCCGTACAGCCAGGGTGCCTTTGGGTCGTGAGTCGTACCGTAACCGCCCCCCGTGACCTGCTTCCAGGTATGCTTGCGGAACGCGCTATGCTCCGAAATCCTAAGGGTAGCGCAGTATCCCACGATCTTGTCCTCGTAGACGGCCACGAAGACGCCTTCGGGGAAGTTGTTGATCTGACCACGTAATTCGGGAGCGGTGTAGGGCTCTTTTCGATACACTTTGGCCGAAAGGGCGGCTATCTCTTCGGCGTCCGAGGGGACGGCGTTTCGGGTAAACAGTTTTTTGTTGGCGGTTTTCACCCCGAGGGATTTATCCGCAAAGTTGGTGAGGCCTCTCTAAGAGCATTCAGGGAGTGAACTTTGCTAACCAGGCGTTAGCCACGCTTCCCACCGAATAGGCCAGTAGGTCGAGCCGGCTAAAGGTCCGCCCGACCACCACGCTCAAAACCGTATAATCGGCCAGTCCAAACCGCCCGATCGGGTCGAAGAACTGGACAAACTCTACGGCGAAGGCGAACAGGCAAACCGCGACCACCAGTTTCAGAGAGCGGTTGTCCCAAAAGACCCGCAAAAAACAGTAGATCAGGACGACCACCAACACGTCCCCGAAAAACGGTCGAAAGAACCGGTCGTGCACAAAGAGAGCCAGGAACACCTCCACCGCGAAGAGTCCGATAGTCAACATAGCGAAACGTCCGCTGAACCTCACAAAAAGGCGCTTCTACGCCAGATCCGTTTCCTCCCCGAGCGATTTGGGATATATTGAGCGCGGATGCAGTGGAAGATAACAGAAAAAGCGCGCCGGCGAGTGGCCGAAGAGATCGCGCTGGTGAGTCCGGCGGGCGGTGGTGATATCCACGTGGCCCTCGGCTACCCCAACACCTATCGGGTGGGAATGTCTCATCTCGGTATTCAGCTGATTTACGGCTTCTTAAACCAGATCCCCGGAGTCGTGTGCGAACGCTTTTTTCTTCCCGACGAAGATGAGATGGAATGGTATAAGTCTTCCGGCACACCGCTTCTCACCCTGGAGAGTCAACGACCGGTCGGCGATCACGATCTGGTAGCTTTCACTTGCGCCTACGAGCCCGACTACGTGAATATCTTGAGAATGCTGGAGCTCGCCGGTCTCCCACTCTGGCAATCGGAGCGGACCGACAATCAGCCGCTCGTTTTGCTGGGCGGGGCGGTCACTCTGCTGAACCCGGAGCCGGTGGCCGATTTTTTCGATTACATCTGCGTGGGAGAAGGGGAGGAGATGATGGGGCCGATGATCGAGAGCCTCCGAGCTTCCCTGGGCCAACCCCGCGGCGATCGCCTCAAGGCCCTCTCGGCGGAGGCTGGATTCTACGTACCCAGCCTCTACACTCCCGGTTATGAAAACGGCTTACTGAAGAAGTTGGTGCCCGACACCGGCTTGCCCGAAACCGTCAAGAAGAACTACATCGATCGCGAACTTTTCGCCTCTCAGGATACCCACTCCGTGGTGTTGACCGACGAGACGGAGTTTGGCAAGTCGTTTCTTATCGAAGTCTCGCGCGGATGTCCTTATATCTGCCGCTTCTGCACCGTCGGATTCTCCTATCCCAAAGTCCGCTGGCGATCGGTAGAGCAGCTTTGGCGTTCTATCGAGAAAGTACGGCCTTACCATCCGAAAGTGGGTCTGATCTCGGCCACCGTGGGAAACCACCCCGAAATCAAAGAGCTTTGTCGGAAGCTCATGCAAGCTGATCTTGCCGTGGGTTTCAGCTCACTTCGCTCCGATCAACTGCCCGACGAGATGATTGAAGCCATGGTGAAAAGCGGAGCCCGATCCATGACTTTGGCCCCTGAAACCGGTTCCGAAGCTTTGCGCCGTTCCATCAACAAACGTTTCAGCGACGAGTCCTACTTTGACGCGGCTGAGCGGGCTTTCCGGGGCGGCATCACCAATCTCAAAATGTATAGCATGGTAGGCCTACCCAATGAGACGGAGGACGACATCCTCGCGCTGGTCAGCCTGGTCAAGAAAACTCGGGCGGTGCAACGCCGCAGCGGCATGGCGGCCGGAAGGATTACTCTCGGGATGGGGCTTTTCGTGCCCAAGCCGCTGACGCCGTATCAGTGGGCACCCCAGTTGGGGATCAAGGAAGCCAAGCGCCGGATGCAGATAGTCAAGAGGGCCCTGGGAGGGGAGGGAGGAGTGCGAGTGACCTCGGAGAGCCCCCGAATCGCCACCCTTGAGGGTCTTCTCGCCCGCGCCGACAGGCGGATGGGAAAGGTGCTGGAGGAGGTCAGATGGGATCCGAGCTTCGGTGCCTTCAAGAAGGCGCTGGCTCGTCACGGACTCAGTTTCGAGCAAGAAAACTACCGCACCCGAAGCTCCGATGAAACTCTTCCCTGGGGGCATATTCAGGCGAGCTGGCCGAAGGACAGACTGCTCAAGGACGCTCTCAGAGCGCAACGTGAAAAAACTCGAGTCGTGGCGAAGCCCTAAGGACGGCCGGCTTTCACGGGACGCCCGGCCTCTTCATCGTCCCCGTCTTCAAGAGTAACCTCCAAGACGTAAGAACAACCCATAGCTCCGGCCTTCACGAACAGTTTGTAACGGTCTTTCTTCGGTAGCACGAGATTGAGAGCGTCTACCTTGGTCAATTTGCCGAGCCCGCCCAGGACCGAGTCCCCGTCGCTATCCAATAGCTCGAGCGTGGCGCCCTTCTCGATGCCCCTGGTCGCCAGATTTGCCTTGAAGACCTGACCCGCCAATCCGTCTAGGAAATAGGCCTTTCTCTCACCGGCCTTGATACCGCCATGAATGGTCGTCCCATAGGCGCCGTCAGGTAGAAGCTCTTCCTGAGCCATACCAGCGGCGGCGACGGACACCGCTAAGAATATTGTGAGCCACAAAACCTTCACCTTGAAACATTTCGTCAGAGGCAACGAAACTCCGCCCTTTTTTTCGCCTCTCCTGGAACTTTTTTTACCGCTTGTCATCTTCAAGGTATGGTCTTTGCGGGAAGGTGATCGGAGCCGGTGGATCCGAAGGAGTCCCCATGAAAGCAACTCTCACACCCGTCGGGGAGACCAAAATCGTCTCCTTCGACCATATCTCCGTACCTCACGGCTGTTCGACTCGTGTCGGAGGGGTCTCCACCGGACATCTGGAGAGTTTGAACACGGGATTCACCGTAGGGGACTCTCCTTCCAACGTCTGGCAAAACCGCGCCCGATTCGCTAGGCATCTGGGAGTCGAGAACTTACCCTGGCTCCTCTCGATGACTCACGGTACCGAGGTGGTGGCCGTCGAGAAGAAGACCCCCGTTCCCACAGATCTTACCTCTCGACCAGGCACGACTTATGAAGCCGACGGCTGTATTACCAACGTCAGAGGGTTGCCCTTGAGCTTGACCATCGCGGACTGTGTGCCGGTCTTCTTTTTCGACCCCAAAGTCGGGGCTGTCGGTGTCACTCACGCCGGCTGGCGAGGAACAGTCAACGGGATCGTCAGACGGACCGTCGAGTGCTTGACCGAGCACTACGGGAGCGATCCCGCCGATGTGCGGGTGGGTATCGGACCTTCTATCGGGCCGGAGGCCTTCGAAGTGGGGGCGGAGGTGGTGGAAGAGTTCGCCGCCGCTTTCCCCGACGACGAGGGAGTCATTCGTCCCCACCCCGATGAAGATCTTCGAGCAGCGGGAAAAGCCTTCGTCAATCTGTGGCGAGCCAATCAGCTCATGGCTCTTCGAGCGGGCGTGCCGGAAGAGCGGATCGAGATAAGCGGTTGGTGTACGGCGAGTCACCCGGAACTTTTCTTCAGCCACCGTCGGGATAAGGGCAAGTCCGGTCGGTTGCTGGCCGGAATCGTTCTCGATTAGTCGCGTACTTGTCCTCGTGATAAGAGGATATGAACCCCTCCGTCCGGAAGCCAGAAAAAACCATCCGTGAGTGGGTCCAGGGGGCACACGAGCAGTTTTTTTTCGCCGAATTTCAATTGGAGGTTGCATGGCCAAAGAGCGTATTCTAGTTGTCGATGACGAGCGCAATATCGTCGAGCTGATCAAGTACAATCTTGAGAAGGAGGGATACGAGGTCATTTGCGCTTACGACGGGATCGAGGCGGTCAACATAGCCAAGCAGGACCGGCCGGACCTGATCATCCTGGACATTATGCTTCCAGGACAGGGAGGGTTGGAGGTCACCCGGATCCTTCGTCGAGAGATGAGAACTCCAATCATCATGGCGACTGCGAAAGGCGAAGAGATCGACAAGATTCTGGGTCTCGAATTGGGGGCCGACGACTACGTGCCCAAGCCGTTTTCACCCCGCGAACTGGTGGCTCGAGTGAAAGCCGTGCTGCGACGTACCAGCGGCAAAGCCGAGGAAAAAGATGAATTGACCTTCGGCAACCTCTCTCTAAACCTGGTCAAGCACGAGGTTCGTAAGAACGGCAACGAGGTCGAGTTGAAGCCCAAAGAGTTCGACTTGCTGAAGCTCATGAGCACCAACCCCGGTAAGGTCTTTACCCGAGACTTCCTGCTCGAGCAGTTGTGGGGCTACGACTACCTCGGCGACACCCGAACCGTCGACGTTCACATGAGACGTCTGCGACAGAAGATCGAAGACGCTCCGTCTTCTCCGGTCCTTCTGAAAACCGTTCACGGTATCGGCTACAAGTTTCAGTACGAAGAACCCAAGTAAAAAGAACGAGGCCGGACCATGGCACGACGAATCCGTGGACAACTGCTCGACGGTCTCCTGGAGACCACGCCTCAACCTACTGTAGGATTGGACCGCAGCGGCGCGGTCCGATTTGCTTCCGATTCCTTTCTAGCCCTCTATCCTGCCACGAAAGACGGCAAAGTGCTGTGGCAGTGCCTCGACTCCGACGATCTCGTTCGGTGGGTAAGCGACTGTCTCGATTCCACCGATCCGGCTCCCCGCGAACAGATCATGACTCATTTCGCCGAAGCTCTATTTATGGCTCGTCTGCAGCCGGTGAGCGGAGAGGCGGGTCGATGCTCCGGTTGGATCCTGACCCTTCAAGACATCGCCCCGGTGGAGCCGATGAGCCAAAAGTTCGACTCACTCTTGCACGAGGTGAGAGCGGGCCTTTCCAGACCGCTTGCGGGGATCAAGAGTCGTTTGGAGCTCTTGCTGGAAGGCGCCTACAAAGATGAAGAGTTGACCGTCGAGTTGCTGCACCAACTGAATGAAGACTCCAACCAATTGGCGCGTCTCTTGTTCTCACTAGAAAACCCCGGTGGCCAGGAGCCCGCTGCTCTACCTGACGACACCGCCACCTCTCTGAAATCGCTAGCAAGTAACGTTCAGAGAACGTTTGAGCCTCTAGCTCGTAGTAAAAATCTGGCCTTGAAACTCAGCCCGGGCCACGCCGCGCCCGAACTCAAATCGGTAAGCGAAGAAGAGTTTAATCTGTGTCTCACTAACCTGGTGGACAACGCCATCAAATACACTGCGCTCAACGGCTACGGCGAGGTTGTCATATCTTGGGATACCGATCTGAACGGTGTGACAGTTAAAGTCGACGACTCCGGACCTGGTATTCCCGCCGCCGCCCGAGAGGTTGTCTTCGAACAGTTTTATAGGCTTTCCGAAGGGCCGACGGCTCAACTCGGCGGGACCGGTCTTGGTCTCTGGCGCGTTCGTGAGATCGCGGAAAAACGTGGTGGCAAAGTCTGGGTGGAGGATTCCCCCAAAGGTGGCGCGGGGCTCCGATTGCGGTTCCCCCTCTAGGACACGCCCTAGTACTGCTCTGCTAAGAGAGTCTAGCTTAAGCCCCCGACCAGCATCGTATCACCCGTCTCCCTGGCTAGATCAACCGGAGTTTTCCCGGTTTGGTCCTGAATGGAAACATCCCCGCCGCCTCGTCGAAGGATCTGAGCGATCTGGAGACGGGCTTTCGGGTCGAGGCGGTCATCCTTGACGGCCGCACACCAGTGCAGGGGAGTGCGTCCCTGGGCGTTTCGATGGTTTGGATCGCCCTTCTTGGCCAGCATCATCCCCAGTAGGTTCGGTTTGTTCGACTGGACCGCCAGGTGCATCGGTGTGAGGCCGCCGGCCATTTCGCCGTTGGGAGAGAGACCCAGCCGAATCAGCATATCGGTGACCTGCATGTCGCCCACCAGGGCGGAAACGTGCAAGGCGTTCATACCGTTCGGTAAGACCTCGTTGACGTCCGCGCCTTCTCTGAGGGCTTTCTGGACCAGGTCTGAGTCGGCCAACTTCACGGCTTTGAAGAGGTCCGGCAATTCGTCGGGAATCACGGCCAACTCCGAGCCTTCGAAGGAGATCATGGTCAAATCTTCGGCAGCGTGAGTCACCACCGGACCTCCGCCGCTTCCCGAGGTGTAGGAAGTGACCGGAGCCCCCGGAGGTGGAGCGTCCGCGGGCGGAGCAACATCGCCGATCTGCACCCCTCCCGGAGGAGGTAGCGGGGCGTCGAAAGGTGAGTCGGCGGCCGGAGCCGGCGAGTCGAAAGGTGAGGCCGGGGGCGCCAGGTTTGGAGTGGGACGCTTGTGTTTGGCGTCGGCGTCCATGTCTCGGCGATGAGAGGTGTAGGCAACCCCCCAGTGACCGTTGGGAAATTCGAAAGAGACAAAGTGCCTTTCGATATTTGTCACGCGGATAGCGTTCTTGCGGCCCAGCGTCCAGAATTGAAGAGTTTCTAGGATGAACACTCCCAGCAACATTCCTCCGGGGATGTAGAGGTTCTGGGGTATGCCCTGGGGCTCCTGAACCACCAGGTATCCGATGTAGCAAAGAGCAACGAACTGCACCGTCTTCCAAATGTCGGAGAAGACCCGCTCGGCGAGAAAGCTCGACTTGCAGTCGTCACAGACGAGCACGGTCATCGGCCATTTCTTGAAGGCGAGAACGTACTTACCAAAGATTCCGAACAGGTTAGCCGGAAATCCGATATAGCGAGCCACGTGCGGCACCTGGGCTGTCGGCTTTTTGGTTCCGCAGATCATACAGAGCATCGGCAGATCGTTCTCCGCCAACTCTTCTTTCATAATCTTGACTCTAGCCAAAGGTTCTCCTCGCTACTTCTTCGCCGCCGCTTGGACCTTGTCCAGCAGCTTGTCGGACTGGTTCTTTCTGTATTCATCATAGAGCTCGACCGACGCGTCGACAAACTGCTTTCGGTCCTCGTCCGACATCTCGAAAATTTTAATCCCCTCGTCCAGAGCCAACTGCTTCACGCTCAGATCGGCTTCTCTTTGCTTTTTCCTTTGTAGGACCCAGGCTGCCTGGGCGGACTGGCGCAAAGCATCTTGATACTCTTTGGAGAGACTCTCATAGAGCTTGTCGTTTACCAGAAGCATTTTGACCGAATAAACGTGCCGAGTTTCTGAAATAAAACGGTGAACATCGTAGAGCCGGAAATCCCAATAGGTTGGATAGGAGCGGTCTGCTCCGTCGATATAGCCCTCCTTGCCCATGGCATAAATCTTGTTCACGGGCGCGGGCACAGGGTCGCCACCTATCGATTTGACGAATCTGGAAAGGGTCACGCTTTGCATCACGCGCAGCTTCTTCCCTTTAAACGACTCATAGTCTGGCATCGGAATACTCGAGCTAAAGATCCTGAAGCCCACTTCCATGTAGCCGAGACCTTGCAGGTTGTGCTCCTTCAGGCTATCGAGCAGCTCTTCGCCGACCTCGCCGTCCAGCACCGTGTCGACGTGTTCAAAGCCGTCGAAGAGAAGAGGTAGGTCGAAGATGTCGAGGTTGTGGTTGAAGTTGCTCAGAGGGCTGGTGGTGGACAGTGCCATCGCGAGGTGTCCGTTCTTGACCGCTTCCACTAGCTCACGTTCAGCGAGTTTCCGGCCGTCGACCAGGCCTCCCGGTAGAAGCTCCACGACCAACTCACCGTTGGTGCGCTGCTCCACTCCCTTGGCGAACTCTTCCATGCCGATAGCGAAAGTCGAGTCCTTGGAGTCGACGAATCCGCATCTCAGGACTTTCACGTCTCCGTTGCTCCGGGGGTCGTCCGGCGATACCGAGGCAAAAGGCTGGGGAGTGGCGGTCCCGTCGAGACGATTTCCCGGCTCGGGAACAGGTGTAAAGATGAGATAGACGCCCAGCACGGCGCACAGAATACCCACCGCGATGGAGGGCCAGAATACTCCGGTGGAGGAGGGGATGGCGGGCAGGTTGCCCCCCCAGTCCATCTCTTTGTCAGCCGGAGATGCAGACACGGTTGCGCCCTCCTCGCTTGGCTTCATACAAAGCTTCGTCCGCGCTGTTGATCAGTTCATCTCCGTTGGAAGCGTGGAGAGGATAGGCCGCGACACCTATCGAGATGGTGACTTTTCCGCTGGGCTGATTCTCGCCCCCGGGGAAATGCCTCGTCTCCACGGCCTCCCGGATACGTTCGGCCACTTCGCCGGCTCGCTTCATACTCACGCCGCGAAGGAGGATCATGAACTCTTCACCACCGTATCGGGCCACCAGGTCAGGGACTCGATCACCGGCCTGGCGGCTATTCTCCATACAGAGTGAGGCCACCCCGACCAGACAAACGTTGCCCAACTCGTGCCCGTTGACATCGTTAAAATTCTTGAAGTGGTCGATGTCGAACATCAACAAGCAGAGGTTTTCCGAAGTCGCTTTACAGTCGGCTATCAGCCGATCCAGCTGCTCTCGGAAGTAGCCGTAGTTATAGAGCGACGTGAGCCGATCGGTGATGGCGTTTTGGTAGGTACGGGCGTTCTGGATACTAATAGCGGCTAGCTGGGCCAAAGCCATGAGCATCTTGAGATCACCGGAAGTGAACGGCTCGCCGTTGCGCTTATTGTTGACGTTCAATACTCCCAGGATACGGTCCCGAACTCTCAAGGGCACGGAGATCAAGCTGGTCCACTCTTCTTCGGCTCGAGACGGCCGTTTGTACTCGGGATGGCTTGAAAGGTCTTCTATCAAGATCGGCTTGCCGGTCTGGGCCACGGTGCCGGAAATCTCTTCACCCACCGGCACGGTCACTTTGCCCACGGTATCTTCCCGCATGCCGCGCGCCGCCACGACTTCCAGGAGGTCCCCCTCATCGTTCAAGAGCATCAGAGAGCCCTGAGAGACCTCCAGTATCTCCGCGGCCTGCTCCAAAATGAGTCGACTCACGTCCTCCAAGTTCATGACAGTGGCCACGGTCTCGGCCGACTCGTAAAGGACGGTCAACTCTTCGTACTTAGAGATAAGCTCTTCCAAAGTGTTCTGCATCTCGTACCGAAGCGCGGCCTCGGCTTGGATCTGCTCGGAAGCAAGCTCGATAAGCGGTTTGGAGGCCGATTCTTCCAGGATGCAATTCTCCGAGGAGACGGTGAGATGGCCCAGCGTTTTCCCCGAGACGACCATGGGAGTCGAGCCTTCCAGCGGTTCCTCGGAAAGGCTGAATTGGAGCCCGAGAGGCTTCAGCTTCTCGTTGAACGATTCCAGCGATTGGACTTCGAACAAGAAACTCAAGGTCGCCTACTCACCCAGAATCTCTTTAACTCGTCCAATCAGCTTTCTGGGCGAGTAAGGCTTGGTGACATATTCGTTGGCCCCGCTCTCCAGGGAATGCAGGCGGTCGGCTTCTTGCCCTTTGGCCGTGATCATCACGATATAGAGATCCTTATACTTCGGGTCGTCGCGGAGATGTCGTAAGACCGAGTTGCCGTCCATCTTGGGCATCTGGATGTCGAGAAAGACCAGATCCGGTTCGTTCCCTCGAACCTTTTCCAGAGCCTCTTCTCCATTCACCGCAGTGACTACGTTGTACCCCTGCTTTTTGAGAATGAATTCTAACGACCGCAATACGTGCGGTTCATCATCAGCTATGACGATCGTCTTCGGCATCAGTTCTCCTCGGCCTTGGCTCCCTCGGATGGATTGGACTTCATCGCCTGCAGGCTTTCCCTCACAAGCTTGGCCAATTCTTTTTCGGTGAACGGCTTAGTCATCAGACTCTCAGCTCCCCCTTGCAAAGCACGGATTCTCTCGTCCGGTTCGGCTGCCGTCAAAATCATCACGGGTATCTCGGCGGTGTTGCTATTCTGTTTGAGGGCCAACAGCACCTCGTGTCCCGTCATGATAGGCATCATGAGATCCAAGATCACCAGATCCGGCGGATTTGCCTGCGCTTTCTCCAATCCGTCTTTGCCGTTTCGCGCGATTTCCACTTCAAACCCATGGTTTTTCAAAATAGTGGAGAGAGCTTTGAGCACACTGTCGTCGTCGTCGACCGCCAGGATGCGATATGGGCCGTCCCTATCCTCGCGCTTACCAATGGCGATAAGACTGGTGACACGATCGACGAGTCTCTCTCGATTGATCGGCTTGGGGAGATAGTCACTCGCCCCCAGCCTGAAACAACGTTCCTCGTCTTCGATGATGGAAAGGATGATGACCGGAATATTCTCGGTTTCCACCTTGTCTTTCAAACGACTCAGCACCTCGAATCCATCGATGTCCGGCAGAACCAAATCCAGCAGGACCAGGGCCGGCAGTTCGCGGCGAGCAATCGCCACCGCATCCTCTCCGCTACGCGATTCGATGACCAGAAAGCCCTCTGCTTCCAGAATGTGGCGTAGGAAACGCCGGATAGACGGTTCGTCGTCCACCACCAGCACGGTCTGGCCGGGGGTCAGATCGACCGGAACCGGCTTTTTCGTCTCCTGGCTCTCAGGGGGCGCCTCCTCTTCCACATGGAGCGGGAGCTCGACGATAAAGGTCGAGCCGACGCCCGCTTCACTTTCCACGAAGAGCTTCCCACCGTGATGCTCGGAAATCGAACGTGCGATGGGTAGTCCAAGTCCGGAACCTTTGATATCTCGGGTCTCAGAGGAGTCTACCTGAGAGAACTTCTCGAAGATCGACTCGTGAAACTCGGGTGCGATCCCGACCCCGGAGTCGGCCACCTCGATGCGGGCGGTCAGCAAGTCTTTGCGGTGAGCCCTGACCACGATCTTTCCGCCCTCGGAGGTAAACTTGATGGCGTTGCCCAGAAGGTTGGTGACAACCTGAATCAGCTTGTCCTTGTCTCCCACCGTGGGAAGGTCTTCCTCCAAGTCGGCCTCCACGATGAGGCCTTTCTTTTCTGCCGAACCTCGCAGGGCGTTGAGGGCCGATTCCGCGATTTCGTGGAGATCGAGCTGCTCGCTGTCCCACTTCATACGGCCGGCTTCAATACGAGAAAGGTCGAGTAAGTTGTTGATCAGGCGGGTTAACCGGTCGGACTCTTTGTTGATAATCTCCAGAAATTCGGTTTGGGTCTCGACGTCTTCGCCTACGTTGTCGAGGAGAATTTCGGCGAACGCTTTGATCGAAGTGAGAGGCGTCCTGAGTTCGTGAGAAACGGTGTTCAGGAACTCGCTCTTCATCAAATCGAGTTCTTTGAGCTTGTCGTTAGCGGCTTCCAGCTCGGCCCTGGATTTTTCGAGGTTGTCCCGCATGGAACGCTCTTCTTCCAGGATGATTCGGAGATGGCGCACCATCTCGTTGACGGCCATGGTCAGCTGACCCATTTCATCGTCTTCCCCGGCAGGCGCCTCGCCGGTGAGATCGCCTGCCTGGACACGGCCGGCAAACTCCAGGAGGTTGTGGACTCGCATCTGAAGCTGCTTGCGGGCCGTCTTTTCTCGCTCCAGCATGGTCTGTAGTCGAGTGGCCATCCGGTTGATGGTTTTGCCTAACAAGCCGAGCTCGTCGTTGGAGTCCTCTTTAGCTCGGGCCTGGAGATCGCCGCTGGCCACCTGGCGCGCGGTGGTCGCCAAACGTAGGAGTGGCCGGGTGAAGCGCCGGGCCAGGAGCGCCGCGAAGATGATGGCGCCGCTCAGCAACAGCAGAGTGAGACCCTGAAGGTAACGTCGCGACTGAGCCAGTGCTTGATGCAGAGCGTCCAGGCCGAGTCCGATCCGGACCGTGCCGAGTCGTCTGCCCGCGACTAAGATCGGCTGCGAGACATCCAGCACTTCCTGGCCCTGGAAATCCAGCTTCCGGGTCCGCTCGGCGGACGCCTCTTGGGCTGAAAGGTTAATGGGGTCGTCGGGGGTGAGCCCGAGCTGAGAGTTGTCGGTGGAGGCTACGATGCGACCGTCTTGATTGAGTATCAGGGCGTATCGCACATCTTTGAGCTTGGCGAACTGGTCCAGGTTTTCTTCCAGCTGGAAATCGGAAAAGGTGCGCATGGCTTCGCCGGAAATGATAGCCAGGCCCGCAGCCAGGCTTGAGCCTCTGAGCCTTGTCTCGCTCTCCAGGATGTTCGTCTCGTGACGCAAGACCACGAAGAAAGAGAACATCATAAAGAAAAGGATCAGAGGAAACATGGCCAGCGCCAGTTTCATGTTCAAGCTGACGAGGCTTTCTGTAGAGCGCTGTCCACTCACAGCCACGCGCTTCGGCGCCTATATAGATATCGCCTTTTGTCGCCCCCCTTCAATTGAAGGGAGTGTCAAAAGGCGATAGATTGAGAGCCATGTAGCCGAAGGTTTAGCTGGCACGCTCTCCTTTGGTAGGCTTGCGGCCTTGGATGGGAGCCGGTTTCGGGCCCGGTTGACGGCACTCGGATTGAGGCTTTAAGGGTCCCGAAGAGAGGGACATAACAGGCTTGAGAAAACCGACCAACCTCTGGTCTATGAGTAGCTCCACTCGGCGGCGTCGTTTTTGTAACAGTGACATTTTGGTTTTCCTTTCATTGGGACTTAACCCGATCCGAAAGCAGTATATATTTTGAAATAGTCAAGTGCTTTTGAATAATTCTAAAATAAAATTTCGCTTTTGACAAGGAATCTACAAAATGGACATTGTTAGGGCATCCGAAAGTATATTTCTTGGACATAATTCAATGAGAGCCGAGTTTGGGTTTTTCAGCAAACTTTGAGAGTCGTCGACTAAATTGAAGTCAGTTAGCAGCTGGAGGAACTATGTCCATTTCTTATTCGCCCGTCGTTGAATCGCCCCAAGCCCAAACCGTAGCGGCCCCGAGCCGTCTGGAACTAAAGCAAAGCCGCACCCAGGAAGTTGGGCGGCGTATCCTGGGGCTTCTTGCCCGTCTGGCCTTGGAAACTCGCGCCTCCCGGCTGTGGTTGGTGTCTGAAGAGCAAACGATTGTGGCCCTGGGTAAGCGCGATGACGAGTGGTCGGTTCTGATGAAGCACACGACTTTTCACGCAAACGCCGTGCTCGACGCTATCGAAGAACTGAGTCCGAACGGCGTACTGACGGTGGAGAGCCACGGAGTCGCGTCGCTCTGGCAAGTCTCTTTCGGTCGTGTGGAAGGCGGCGAAGAAGTACTTTTAGTAAGGCTTTAAACGGATTGGTCGCCGAGAACGCGGCTCCCTAGAGACCAGACAGCGGCTCCCGGTCCTCGGAACTCAGCGACATCCGCTGCCGGTCAGAGATTTGTATTCCGGCGATTCCTCGTCGAGCTCCGCGAACAGATTGGAGTAGAAGTGCCAAAAGGCGGGAGCGGTGTTCGGAGTCGTTTGTTGCCAGGCGAGGATGCGGCCGTTTTGGACGGCCGCCGTGACGTCCAAACCCCCGAGGTCCGGTTGGAACCTCAGTCTCACGAACTCTCGCTGGAAACGCTCCGCCTGTCCTGTGGCGAAAGCGCCTTCGGGCACCACCTGAGACTCAAGCCGGTCTCGATAGTAGAGCCAGACGCTCTCGCTATCCTCCTCCATTCTTGGAAGCGCAATAAAACCAAGCTTGCCTTCCAGGATTGGGGCAAGCGACTGTTCTATCCGGGCGTAGAAGGCTGCTCGGGCCTCCGGTGAGTTGGCCTTCAAATCCTTTTGAAACGCCTTCTTCACCTTAGGAAGCTCCGCCCGCTCGTCAAGCAGGTAGCGAACGATGTGATACCTTTCGATGTCGCCCGAATCGAGCGAGTCCCGCTCTTTGGCCCAGGTCGGCAATGAAAAGAGGGCGTTCTGAGCTCTTCGGTAGCCCGAAAGCCCTGCTTCGATAGCCGCTGCTCGCAGGGTCCCAAGCGCCTGATCGGATTCCATTTCTTGAAACCCGGAAATGAAGTCGTCTCCGAGGTCGTACTCCAAGTAGCGAGATACCAGTCCTGCATACCAGTCTAGCGTCAGGTCTCGGCGCTTTGCCGGCGGGCAGGCTTCAAGGCACTTGAGAGCTAGCTCGGCCGGCGCCCAAGAAGGGATCGGCTCCTCTGGTAGAAGACCGGCTCCCGGCGTCGGTCTCTCGAAGCCGATGGATGCCAGCCCCGCCTCATGACGCGACATGGTGAAACTGGTGTCGAAGCGTTGCTGAAAGGCGTAAGCAGCTCTTACGATTTCTCGCTTTTCTCGTGGTGGCTTCTGACCGGCAAGGACGTCGCCGACCGTCTCGTCGACCAGGTCTTCGATCGCTGTGTCAGACATTGTTTTTCCTCAGATTTTCGGCCTGCTCCCGAATTTCGTCCATCTGCTGAGTCGACTTGCGCTTCAGATTTCTGAATTGAAACCCCATGCGGTGGTTGTCGGCTAGTTTTTCCTGGTGACGGTCCAAGAAGTCCCAGTAGAGAGTGGTGAAGGGGCAGGCTTTGTCGCCGGTCGCCTTCTTGGGGTTGTATCGGCAGTTGGTACAGTAGTTTCCCATTTTCTGGATGTAGTTGCCGCTGGCGCAGTACGGCTTGGAAGCCAGAAGACCGCCGTCGGCGAATTGGGACATCCCGATCACATTGGGGGTGGAGACCCAATCGATGGCGTCGCAGTGAGTGGCGATGTGCCAATCGTTGAACTCCTGAGGCTCCACTCCGTAAAGCAGGCAGAAGAGACCGGTGATCATCAGACGCTGAATGTGGTGAGAGTAGGAGTGTTCGTGGACCGCCCGGAGTGTCTGCGAGAGGCAGTTCATCTCTGTTTTCCCGGTCCAGAAGAATTCCGGCAGGGGAGCCGTGTGCTCAAGAAAATTCTTGGCCCGGTAGTCCTCATCAAAGTGCCAGTAGACCCCCCTGATGTACTCGCGCCAGCCAAGAATTTGGCGTACGAACCCTTCCACCGCGTTGAGCGGTGCCTTACCTTCGTGGTAAGCGGCCTCCGCTCGTCGACAGATCTCCATGGGGTGCAACAGTTTCAGGTTCATGGCCGACGACAGACGAGAATGGTAGAGGAAAAACTCTCCTTCCCACATCGCGTCCTGGAAATCGCCGAAGTTGTTGAGTCGATGTTCGATAAAATCGTCTAGAAGTTGGAGCGCCTGCTCCCGAGTCACGGGAAGGGAGAAGTTGTCGACCTGTCCGGGATGAGCCGAGTATCGACTTTCCACCAGTTCCATGACCTGTTTGACCGTGGAGGTCGGAGAAAACGCCCTGGGCATAGGAAGATCGTCGGGAGGACCGTCTTTACCAAATGTTTCTCGGTTGTCGTGGTCGTAGTTCCAGTCGCCTCCCAAAGGCTCCCCGGCGTCATCCATGAGGATGTCGTACCGCTGTCGAAGTTCGCGATAGAAGTACTCCAGTCGAAGCGTCTTACGACCCTCCGCGTGTTCCGCGAAATCGGAGGGTGTGGTGAAAAAATGGCTGTCTTCGAGGACTTCCAAGTCCACCTCGTGGTCCGCGCACGCTGCTCGTATCATCTTGAGCACCCGGCGGTCACCCGGCCGAACAACTCGCACCTTGTCGGGGCGGTGTTCGGTCAGGTCGGCACCCAGCACATCCCCCAGTTCCCGGCCCCGGTCGCGCCGGCCGTCGGCCGGGAGTTCGGTGTAAAGGACCTCACGACCAGCTGCTCTCTGAGCTTCCGCAAAATGTCGCATGGCGGAGAGAAACATCACGATCTGATGCTTGTGATGTTTCACGTGAGTATTCTCGCCATTGACCTCGGCCAACCAAAGGCGGTCTCGCGATTTGTCGTAGTCGTTGAAGAGGTTTGATTCAAGGTCGAGCTGATCGCCTAATATCAGGTTCAGGTTCCTCAAAGAGCTGTCCTTACTGTCCACGCGCCCAAATAAAAAAGGGGCTCCCAAGAGGGGGGTGTTTGTACCGGGAGCCCCTTCGACCTTTCGGTCTATGTTGATTTTGTCACAGCTTCGGGAGTGTTAAAGTGTCCATTTTGGTTGAATAGCCCCCTCCTAATGGACCCCACCCTTGTTTTAGAACGAGACTCCGAAGTTGACGTTGAGGTTGTCGTTGCTACCCTGGTCGCTCTGCAGGTTCGGCTGGATGACACCGTTTCCGAAGTTACCGTTTTGATACAGCAAGCCGAGCCACGCGCCTTTCCAGAGTTGGAAGTCAGAGCCCACGGTCCAGGTGCCCAGACTACCCCCGTCGTTGGCCCAGGTGTGGAAGTAGCCGCCACGGACTCGCCACCAATCGTTGATGATTCGGTTGTAGTCGAAGCCGATGGAGTGGGCGTTCAGGGCGCGAGGCGAAAATCTCACGATGGGGTCCAGAGTCTGAGTGTTGGTCTGGCCGGAGTAGACGTAGCTCAGTTGAAGCTCTTGTACTCCCGGTTCGAAGACCAGCTGGTAAGACGGGCCGATGTTATAGATCGTCTGGTCGATGCCGTCGTTGAACTGGAAGAAGTCGATGTCGCCGTCGATGCTCCAGCGTTCGCCGATGGAGATGCCGCCGAAGAGTCCCTGGCGATTGAAATAGAGGTCGGTACCAAGGGCACGGGGTGTGAAAGCCCAGATGTCGCGTTGGAAGAGGACTCCTCCACGGAAGATATCTCCCTCGTAAAGCGCGGTGACGTCGTAGAGACCTTCCGTACCTACGTACGCTTGAGTGCTCCACTCTTTGTTGAAGTTGTAGTTGAAGCCACCGTAGATATACTCGCGGCTGGCTGAACCGGCGAAGCTGGAAACGTCTCTCCAAGAGTGACGAACCCGCAGGTCCAGTTCGGTACCTTGAATGGGAACTCGAACCATATTATCGATGAGAGTGTAAGAGTTGACGTCCTGGTTGCCGAAATCTCCGTCGAAGAGATACTGGGGACGCATCAAGAGTCTAGCCGACTCTTTTCGCTCGTCGAGCGTGCCGCCGAGGCTGTTGAAGCCGGCTCCCCGACGATAGAGTCCGACTCCGCCCCCCGGGACGCTGGCGTTGGTATCGAAGATCTGGTCGGGAGAGTTGACCGTACCTTTGTAGAAGCCGACCGTTCCGGTCTCATCATCTTCGGTCTTTCCGGTCTCTTCGGCTTTGTCGTAATATTTGAGAGCCGTGTTGGCACGACCTCGGACCAGGTATTCGTCGCCCTGTTGAGCGTAAATCTGGGCCAACTCATCTTTGAGGCCCTGGTCGTCGGGCGATTCCGATTGCAGTTCGGAGAACACCTCTTCCGCTTTCTTCAAATTGCCTTGATTGATATAGACACGGCCCATCGTATTTCGATACTTCGGGCTGGTCGGCTCGGCCGCGAGAGCTCTCTGGGCAGCTTCTTCGGCTAGCGAAGATTTGTTGAGCTCCAAGTAGAGTTCCGCGATTTCGTTCCAGGTGTCGGGTCCGGCGTTGCTGCTTTCCGCGTAGAGTTCGAGCATCCGGGCCTTTTGCAGGGGATTGTCTTCAATGCCGTACAGTTCGGCCATTCGCTTGAGGGTGGCGTCGTCGGCTTCACCGAGCTTCACCAGCATCTCACCCGAGGCGAGAGCTTCGGCGTAGGCATCGTAGGCGTCGTAGAGACTGAAAAGGACTTTTCTGTAGTCTACGTTGCGCGGCTCTAGCTCGGCAAGTTTCGAATACATCTGAATGGCATAGGCGAAGTTTCGCTTGTCCAGCATGAGTTTGCCGAGTTCTTCGTACGGTGCGGGGTAGTCCGGCGCTATCTTAAAAGCGTCCTGATACTTCACCACCGCGGAGTCGAAGTATCCCTGGTTCAACAACTCCCGAGCCTTTGCCATTTCGTCATCGGCGCGTTGCCGCCGCTCTTGAGGGGTGAGGTTCTCGGGGCTGGTTTCCTGAGCCCAGCCCTGCCCCGAAACGAGGAGCAGGAGTAAGGCCAGGAGCATGATGTATCTATTCACTGGTTTGCCTTTCTGATGCGTACGATTTGGCTTTTGCGGTATCCGTCGAAACGGCCGCGCCACTCAATTTTTCCTTGGTCGTCTGCTTTGACGACAGATTGTTCGGAATCGGTCTCTATCCTGTAGGTTGAAGACGGTGCAAGGTTTTTGATGCTCAAATAGACGGGACCTTGGCCCCGCGTCTGGATTTCAACCAGCTCTTTTGAAGCTTGCCATCCGGTGACGGGGTGGGTGAATTGATCGAGGTAAGGCTGCTGAGGAGGTTGCTCACTCAGGGCCACTCTCGCTTCTCCACTTCCGTCGAGATGGACGTAAAGGTCGCCGTTAGCTCGATTGAAGCCGATGACTCCCCTCGATTTCGCCAGGTCGGGGTATCGGCTATCCCGGTCGAACCGCATCGTAGCTGCCAGTCCTTTGTTTTTCATCCAGGCTCGTCCCTCTGAATCGGTACCGATTTTCGTTTCCAGAGCGTCTTCTAGGAGATTGGCGTACTCGCTGGCAAACATGGGAGCCGGAGTTCGGCGCAAAACGTCGTCGTAGGCCACGTGAAGACCGTCGATGCCGAGTTGGCGCTCGGCCAGGTAGAAGTGATAGTACACATTCAGGCAACGGAGTCGTCGAGGCGACTCGGTCCGGTTCCAATAGTCGGGCAAGTTCTTCATGCCGTCGTAGTCGGCAGTCCAGGACTTGGTGAAGTAGAAGTCACCGGCTGCGCTCACGTGAAATTGAGTCTCGTGATCGGCGTCTCGGTAGAGAGGGAGAAGGCCGGCCAGATGAGGGAAGTTGCTATCGTAAGTCGGTTCGGCACCGTTCATGTTGATAATTCCGACATCTTTCCTGATGTACTCCAGCGCTTCCGGTGTCGGATTACAGCGGCCGCTCCAGAGGAGAATCTCGCAGCGTTTATCGGGGGGGCACAGCTTGTCCACGAATCCCACCGATCTTTTCAGCTCTTGCTGCAGGTCGACCGGTTTTCGGGCCAACTTGAAGGGGTCGTTGGGGTCGCCGGCCAGGGTCAGGTCGCCCTTTCTCCAGTCGAAAGGGTGGCTGTAGGTGTGAGAGGCCGCTTCGATATTAGGAAGTCTCAGAATCTCCTGAGCGACATCTAACTCCCGTGAGTAACGTTCGTTGAGTCGAGATTCGATATCCTTGGTCACGAAGCTGACGGTCACGGGGAGAGGAAGGTCACGCAGCATTCGCTTGTACATCATCTCCCCGTTGAGACTGCTCCGGTCGATGAGAGAAAGTCCACCGAAAGCGTCACCATCGATGTGGGAATAGTAGATCCGAGAGCCGTTGAGAGTCGTCACGTCGACTTTGGGGCTATTCTCGATTCCTAACGCCCGGGCAAAGAAGACGAACGGATCGAGACGCCAAGGCTGTCCGCCAACTTCCTGGGCGCGCGCCGTGTGCTTATGCTCCGGGTCGGCGCTCTCCACCAACTTCTCGCGCTCGTTCCCTTTGTTGTAGATCGGAAAAGGACCGACCGCGGCTCCGCCGGTTCGGCTCACGATGATGACGTCGCTCACGCCTTGAGCTTGCTTGACCGTGAGCGCCACTTCGGTGTCCGGCCAGAGCGAATGAAGAAGGTGCCAATTGCTCTTGAGATCCTCGTCTTCCCATTGCAGTTCGCGCTCGAACCCAAGGAACTCGGGATTCTGTTTGACCACCTGAGGGTTTCGGGGAGCAACGCGGCGAGTATTGGACATTCCTTTGACGCTGGTGAGCAGGGGGGCGTTGCCGAGCGGGTCGTAGTGCAAGCCGAGAGCGGCGTAGAGACCCTGAGGGTTGATCAAGCTCAAAGTGTCTTTGTCTCGAATCTGATAATCACCTAGAAGCACCAGTTTTCGTCCCGCCACGACGTTGGCGATCAGCCAATCGTTGAAGGTACGGGCGTCTTTGACCGCACTGGAGGAGATCCAGAGGACAATGCCTCTGTACGACTCCATCGTTTCCATCGTAGGGAGATTGGGAGAATCGAGATCGTGAAACTCCACCGTCAGTCCGAGATGCTCCAGCATGGTCTGGGCGGAGAGAAAAGTCTGGTTCTTTCCCGGTGTCTCCCCCACGGAGGATTGGTAGAAGGCGAGAATCCGGCGCTTAAAAGGCTTGACATCGCTGGGAAACTTGCCGTCGCCCTCAGGGACGACCCGAGGTAGAGGAGGGAGGGGCGGCTTGGCTTGCAGTTCGTCCAGGGCCGGCTTCATCTCGGCGACTCTCCCTTGCAGGGTCAGGGAAGTGGAGAGAAACTTCTTCATATCCAGGTGCATCCGCGGCTGCTGGGTGGCCGGGTCGGTGCTCAGAACGTAGCTCTCCAAAGCCAATCCGCCGTTAGGCGTTGAGACCACAACCGCGCTCTCGCCCTCTTGGAGGTCCTCCCGCGTCACGGTCAGGAACTCCTGATTGTCGGGATGAACCGAGCGGATCCAGTAGTAGTGGCCGACGTGCCCCGGCTCTAGCCAGGTCATCATGGAGGGGTCTTTTTTGGCCACCTTCACCGACTTCTTCTCCGGGGTCCAGGCTCCCCGAAACTCTAGTCCGAACGGAAAAAAAAACCTGTTGTATTCCGGGGATTGGAGGTAACGGCGAACGTCGCCGGCAGAGGAGCTGATATCTTCGGCGAAGGCTCCGAAGTTGCCCAGGATGATGACTCTCCGCCCCGCATCGATCTGGGTGGCCAGCCAGTCGATGTAGTCGGCTGCCTTGGCCAACTCAGGGGTTGTATACCAGCTGATAACGCCGGTATAGGCTCCCATGCGGTCGGCCGACGGCAGTCCGGAATCGATGTCATGGTAGTCGATCCCGTAGCCCAGATCGTAGAGAGTGGGCGCCACGAAGCGGGCCAGAAAATTGGTCCGCGCATCCACGCCCTCCGAAGATTTATACAGTCCCAGAAGCTTCTTGTCGCGACTGGCGATCTTCTTTTGGGCTTTGACAATGCCGGTCAGGAAAGCGGCAAGGTCCAGTTTGTCGACATAGGTTTCCTGGGCCATCCCTCCGTAGGGCGTCTGCACCACCAGCGCGCTCTTGCTGTTGCTTAGATCGGAGCGTTCGACTTCCAGAAAGACCTGATTTTGAGTGTTCTCGCTGGTAAACAATAGGTAGTAGTTAAGAGGGGACGGGGCGGCGGCCGGAGCTTGCTCCTTGGTCACTCTGAGTAGCGAGGTGTCGCCGGTGTAAGCGGCTCCGTATCGTAGGCCGAAAGGGTAGAAAAACCGATTCAGGCTCTCGTTGGTCATCCAGGTGCTGCCGTCGGCCGTGTGAGCTCCGAAATTGCCGAGGATGACCACTTTGCGGCCGGCCGAGATCTGATTGGCCATCCAGTCGATGTAGCTCTCCGGATCGGCGATCTTGGCCGAGGCGTACCAACTGACGATGAGATCCGCCGAACCGGTCGGCAAACCTTTGTCCACGTCGTGGTAGGTGGTCTTCCATCCCAACGACTTCAGGATGGGCTCGACGTTGGTCGCGACGCGAGAAGCCGAAACCCCTTCCTCCGAACTCTTATACAACAAAAGTGCCGTGCCGGACTGAGCCACCGACGGGCTCCACAGGGCACCAAGGATGATACTGACCAAGACGACAGATCGGCAAAAACGAACCACGCTAACCTCCGAAGCCGCCCGTTCGGTTTGGGCTCGGCTCCTCCTTTTGCTTGTCCCGAGCCCGGGGAGATGTGGTATATAAGACCCGATGAGCGTTCAAAGATATCTTCTCAAGGTCCGCTACGACGGCCGAGGATTCGCGGGCTATCAATTCCAACCCGGAGTGCGCACCGTGCAGGGCGAGCTGGAGCGAGCCCTGGAAGAGCTGCTTTCCACGAAGGTTTCCCTGACTTGCGCGGGCCGAACCGATAAGGGGGTACACGCCCTGGGCCAGGTTGTTCGCCTCAAGCTTTCCAGGCAATCACTCTCCGGACTTCGGCTGAGCGAACTCAATCACAAGCTGTCTCCTGCCATAGAGGTCACCCAGATGACCACTGCACCCCCCGACTTTCACCCCCGCTATTCGGCCCTCAGCCGAACCTATTCCTATTTCGTGCGGTCAGATTGCCAGGTTGACGACACCCTGGGCGTTCTCGCTGTGCCTGACAGCCTCGACCTTGGCAAAATGCGAGCGGCCGCTCGCCTTTTCGAGGGAGAACACGATTTTTCCACTTTCAGCTACCGAAGTGGGCGCACCGGCAACGTCCGGGAGCTCGACAGCATCTCGATCGATTCTCAGGCCGGCCTCACCCGTATCCGCTTCCGAGGCAAGGGCTTCCTCCGCAAGATGGTGAGGCTGATGGTCGCCGGATTGCTGGATTGCGGCCGCGGCCGTCTGCGGGTTGGCGAGCTGGCCCGCCTGCTGGAGGCTCGCAACCCGGAGCTGGCTCCCCACCCCGCGCCGCCCCATGCCCTCTATTTGGAGTCGGTGGAGTACGATCCCGATCCGTTTGCCGGAGTCAGCCCTCTGGAGGCGGGGATCCACCCACGAAGAACCGAAACGGCAAGGCATGGCTCAACGTAGCAGCAGGCTGGTATGGACCCTGGCCCTTTTCTTTTTTTCCGGAGCGACCTCACTGGTTTACGAGGTGCTCTGGACACGTCGTCTTTCTCTGACTTTTGGTCATACCGTCTTAGCTGTCTCCACGGTCTTGACGGTCTTTATGTCGGGATTAGCCCTCGGCTCGTTTTTGGCCGGACGCTGGTCGGACAAGGAACGGGCACGGCTGGAAAAGGAAGACCGCTCCGGGGGGCCGCCGCGGTTTCTGGCTCTCTACGGAAAGCTCGAGATCTTCATTGGGATTTGGGCCGTGCTTTCGCTTCTGTTGCTGAACGGTGTCGAGTCTCTCTATCTCAACGCGGCTCAGGCAGGTTCCGGAGCCAGCGTTCTTTACTCCATCGTTTTTCTGGGTTCGTTCGCGGTTTTGCTTCCACCCACCACCGCCATGGGAGCTACCCTCCCCGTGTTCACTCAGCTTCTCGTGGCGACCCGACAAGACGTCGGGTCCTGGCTTTCGCGAATCTACGGCTGGAACACCCTGGGTGCGTGCTGCGGAGCGGGGGTCGGTGGGTTTATTTTGCTTCCCTTGCTGGGCCTCAAGTTTGCCGTGGGAGTGGCCGCGCTCGGAAACCTCGCTATCGGTGTCGTAGCCATCAAGAAAGCCGGAGAGTTGAAGCTGAGTTCGGCTGGAGAGGAAGAGTCTTCGGACCAGGAGGGGGGAGACGAACTGGAGCAAGAGCAATCCTCGGGCGGTTGGTTCCTCCCCGTCGCCTTCGGCCTTTCCGGCTTCGCCGCTATGGTCTATCAGCTCGGTTGGACGCGCGGTCTGGTCCTATCCATCGGCTCTTCCACATACTCTTTCGCCATCATTCTGACGGCCTTTCTAGCCTCTTTGGGTCTCGGTTCGTTGATCTACAAACGACTGATGCAATCCCGCACGCCCCGCGTCATGCACCTGGCCTACTTGCAGTTCGGCATCGCGCTCTCCGGGCTTTTGGCCACCGTCCTGATCGGCAAACTCCCCCAGGTGATGGTCCAGGCTATCCCGGCCCTGGATTATCAGTTCGGCAAGATCCTGGCTTTCGATTTTTTCCTGTGTGTGCTCTTGATGATCTTGCCCACGCTCGCCATGGGCTTGACTTTCCCGCTGGTCACTCATCTCTATACCGACAAGCTTTCCTCGCTGGGCAAACGGCTGGGTGAAGCGTACGCGGCCAACACGCTCGGAGCTATCATCGGCTCTTTTCTGGGCGGGTTTGTCTTTCTGCCTCAATTCGGTGCCCAGAACGCCCTCTTCGGGGCGGTGATCCTCAATCTCACGGTTGGGCTCGCCCTAGCTCTGGTGAGTCAGGGATCCAAAGTGCCGGCTCTCGTGCTGTCCGCCGTCGGTGCCCTGGCCTTGGTCGTTTCCCCTACCTGGAAAGCGACCGAGCTTTCCGCCGGGGCCGGAATTTATGCCAAGGCCGACAACTTTCTCTTTGAGCCCGCCTACTACAAAGACGGCCTTTCCGCTACAGTGACCGTCGGGTACAACGGTCCCCAGGCGCCTTATCTGAAGGTGAACGGCAAGACGGACGCCTCGGTGAGTATCCAGGATATGGCTCACCAGGTTTTGCTGGGGCTGCTGCCGGTGAGTCTGCATCCCAACCCCAAGACGATCGCTCTGGTAGGGCTGGGCTCCGGTGTCACCACAGCCACGCTGGTGGCCACCGAGTCGGTCCAGGAGGTGCAGTGTTCCGAGCTTGAGCCGGCCATCGTGGAAGTCCAGGAGTACTTCGCACCCTTCACCGAGCACGTGCTGGACAACCCCAAGCTCCACATGTCGGTGACCGACGGTCGGACCTTTATTCTGGGAAGCCCGAAGAAGTACGACCTCATCATCAGCCAGCCTTCCAACCCCTGGATCGCCGGAATCGGCAACCTCTATACCGAGGATTTCTATCTGGCTTGTGTGGAGCAGTTGGAAGAGGGGGGACTGATGTGTCAATGGTTCCAGCTCTATTCTGTTTCCGAGTACGATCTGAATCTGGTTTTGGCCACCTTCTATAAGGTCTTTCCCGAAGGGATGGTCTTCCAGACCGGACCGGGAGACATTCTGCTGGTCGGTGCGCAACAGCCCGTTTCCCTTGAGTTGAGCAGAATGGAGGAACTCTGGAAAGAGGAGGACCTCAGCTACTGGTCTCAACTGATAGGGTTGCTCGAGCCGAGGTACTTACTGGGCTCCTATGTAGCAACGCGTCAAGAGGTGATCGACGCTCTAAATCTGACGGCGAAGGTGGGTCATCTCAACACCGACGACCGGCCACTCCTGGAGTTTCAAGCGCCCCGTTCGCTCTATCTGCGCTCCAACGACGCCACCGGATTTCCGAGCATGTTTCCCAACGTGGTTCCGCAGAATTTTGCTACCGACCGGGAAGCCCAAGGTAAAGCTCTTCTAGGACGAATCCAACTGACCAGAATGATCGGACTGGATGAAAAGGTGGAACTGGCCCTGGAAAACCAGATTCCTTGGTCTCCTCTAGCCGCCGCCTTGTTAGACCAGCGGGCCGGCGACCTGGCCGATGCGGAGGGTCTGCTCCGAGCTTTGGCGCCGGAAAGAGCCGCTCAACCGGCAGCCCAGATTCTGATCGGAGACTTGCGTATGCGAGCCCAACAGTGGGATCTCGCCGCTCTCCACTTCGAGAACGCTCTGCAAGATCCACCCAGCGGTTCACGCTATATGACCCTGATGAAACTGGGCGAGTGCGCGGTGAATCTTCAGGAGTACGATCGGGCTCTGGTGGCATTTCAAGAAGCCGCCGAACTCACCACTCGTCCTGACGCTCACTACTTGTTGGGCCACGTTACCTTTCTTCAAACCGGCGATCCCCAGCAAGCTCTCATCCATTTTGAGGAAGCCCTGAAGCGAGACAAGTACGACCACGCGACTCTTTACCGAGCCGCCTTCCTCTACGCCCAACTTGGAGAGCTGGAGAAGGCGCTCTCTTACTCCGAGCGCAGCTACCAAGCGTTTCGCGAAAACCATCACAATGTGGAGCTCTTATCCAAGCTGATGGGTCAGGCCGGGCGCGAAGCCGAGGCCAGGAAATATCAGGAAGAGGCTCTCCGGCTCAAGCAGATGGAGGCAGCCAAACGCGATGCCCTGATGAGAAAGACGGGAACTACGGAGCAGCCTTGAAGCGGCCTAGTTCTCTGAAGTAGGGGGAGATCTTGTTCAGCTGGTCCAGAGCGGCATCGAGTTTCTCCACTGATTCCGGTATCTCCAGATCCAAGTAGAACATATACTCCCAAGGCTTGCCTGCGATAGGCCTTGATTCGAGCTTCTTCAGGTTGATCTCGGCCTGGTGAAAGCATTCCAGGGCCTTGTAGAGGGCACCGGGGGAGTCGGGCGTGTCGAAGACCACGGAAGCTTTGTCGGCGGAACTCGCTTCGGCTTCAGCCGAGCCCTTCTGCGTCACAACCAGGAATCGGGTGAAGTTGCGAGGGTGGCTCTCGATGCCTTCTTGCAAGACCTGGAGACCTAGACGCTCGGCCGCCTCCAGGCTGCTGATAGCGGCCGAACGGACCAGAGAATTCTTGACGATATGTTCGGCCGAACCGGCGGTGTCGTACATGTTCACGACTTTCCAGTCTCGGTTCGAGCTGAGGAAGCGAACGCACTGAGCGGCTGCTTGGGGGTGGGAGTAGACGGTTTCGATATCGCCGATATCCACTCCGGCATTGGCCACCAGGTTGTGTTGGATACGAATCTTGATCTCGCCGACGATGGTGAGATCTTCGTGTTCCAGCAAAAGATCGTAGTTCACGTGAATGGAGCCGGTCAGGCTGTTCTCTACCGGAACCATGGCGAAAGAGACCTCACCCGATTGCACCCCTTCGAACAGCTCTTCGAAGGTCTCGTAGGAGACGGTGTCGGTGTCGCTGCCGAAATACTGGTGAATCGCTTTCTGCGAAAAGGAACCGGAAAGGCCTTGCAAGCCCACCTTCGTCTCTTTCGAGTCGGGAGGAGTCATGGTAGAACGGATAGGGCGGTGCATCCCCTCCATCTGCTTGCCCACCACCGGAGCGATGACGGCCAGGTCTTTCATCAGCCTCTCCAACTGCTCCGGATAGAGCGATTGGGCTCCGTCGGAAAACGCTTCTTCCGGGTTTTGGTGGCACTCGAGCATCAGGGCGTCGGCACCCGCTGCCACGGCCGCCATGGCCATCGGGGCGACATACGTGCGGACCCCGGTTCCGTGACTCGGGTCGACCAGGATAGGAAGGTGGGTCAATTTTCTCAAGACCGGAATAGCCGAGAGGTCCAGGGTGTTGCGGGTGCTGGACTCAAACGTCCGGATCCCTCGTTCGCAAAGAATGACCTGAGCGTTTCCGGGGCCGCTCAAAATGTATTCGGCCGACATCAGCAGCTCTTCGATGGTGGCGGCCAATCCGCGCTTGAGGAGCACGGGTTTGTCCTGTTGGCCAATCTCCTTAAGGAGCTCAAAGTTCTGCATATTGCGGGTGCCCACCTGAAGGACATCGGCGTACCTGTTCACCAACTCCACCTGGCTGGGCGACATGACTTCGGTGACGGTGGCCAAACCAAACTTCTGGCCTGCCTCTTGCAGAATCTGCAGCCCTTCCTCACCCATGCCTTGAAAAGAGTAGGGTGAAGTGCGCGGTTTGAAGGCGCCCCCTCGTATGACGCCCGCGCCGGCCTTCTTCACCATGCCGGCGATCTCCAGAAACTTCTCTCGACCTTCGATAGAGCAGGGGCCGGCCATCACCACGACCTGGGGCCCACCGACCACGGGACCGTTGGGTCCCAGGCTGATCTTGGAGGTCTCCGAACTGGCTTCTCTGGAAGCTAGCTTGTAAGGCTTGGAGACCCTCATGACCTGGGCGACGCCGGGAAAGAGTTGGACTTCGCGAGGATCGGGAAGTTTAGTGCCCACGACCGCCAGGACCGTGCGTTCCTCACCGGAGATCGAGTGGAGCTCCAGGCCTCGCTCGGTGAGTTTCTTGGTAATCCAATCGATCTGCTCTTCTTTGACGTCTGATTTCAGTACTACGATCATGGCTTAGTTTTGTTTGACTTCCTCTACCAAATTCTTCATCTTCTCGTGTAGGTCCGCGATAGTCGAGTCGTTCTCCAGAACGCGGTCGTAGGTCCAGTTTTCCGAAGCGCGGTCCGAGACGTGCTCGTTCACGGGACCGTAGCCGGGTCGGGTGATGCGGACCAAGAGGCCGCCCAGTTTCTTGATCAGGCGAGCTTCGTTGGGAAAGCGCACGTCGGTGACCACGGTGTTGCCTACCGAAAGTTGGCTCAAGATCTTCGACTCGGCCAGCTTCACCCAGATCTCCGGGTCGAAGAGGTTGCGCCCCACTTCTGTTCCGAGGATCTGCATGAGTCTTCGCACCTCCGGATACTCTTTCACTTCCGCCCAGCTGCGCTCTTGGCAGAATTCGGAAAGGCGCAGGTACTGGTCTTCCCCGGGCCCCGGCACCAAAGGGTCTAAAGCCAGAAGGGCCGCCTTGATCGGGTCGGCGAAGGCCACCCGCTGAAAAAAGAATTCGTCTATCAACACTCGGGCCGCCGTATCCTTACCGGCAGCGGCGTACCCGCAAAGTCCTATCAACACGCTTCCCGGCTTCTCAGCGGACCGGAGAGGGACCTCCTAGACTTTTGTACCGTTGGAAAACTTTTCACGGAAAACCGGTTAAAATAAAAAGAGTCTGGGAAAAGGATGGGGGGACATGAGTAGCAACACCTCCGAGAATAAGAAGCGGCCGTTCTGGCTTCGCTTGATCCGCCTGCTGGTGCGTTGGGCTTTCGCTCTCGCGGTCTTGGGCGTGATGGCCGGCGCCGTGGGTTTTTACTACGTCTACGATAAGTACGGGAAGAACTTGCCCGACATCTCCATCCTGGAAAACTATCGCCCGGCCGAGACGACCAAGATATTAGCCTCCGACGGCACCGTGGTGGCCACACTGTATCAGGAGAATCGAGTTTGGGCGCCTCTGGACAAGGTCAGCCCGTGGGTGGTACCTGCTTTGTTGGCGACCGAGGACAGTCGCTACTTCGACCACCGCGGCGTCGACCCCATCGGTATCGCCCGGGTGCTCTTCAACACCGCCGTGACGGGGGAGGCCAGAGAAGGCGCTTCCACCATTACGATGCAGTTGGCGCGGAACGTCTTCCCCCTGTCGGAGAACGACTACGAGCGCAAAATAAAAGAGATTTTCTTGAGTCTGGAGCTGGATAAGCGCTACAGCAAGGAAAGGATCCTCGAACTCTATCTGAATCAAGTCTACTTCGGGGCCGGTGCCTACGGGATTCATTCCGCGGCGCAAGTTTATTTCCACAAGGCGCCCGCCGAGCTCACTCTCGCCGAAGCAGCCCTTATCGCGGGTTTGATCCAGGCCCCCTCCCGTTTCAACCCTCTCGACACGCCGGAGAGAGCGTTCGTCCGTCACGATGAAGTGTTGGGGCGTATGTTGGCGGTCGGCGCCATTACTCAGACTCAGCACGATGAGGCTTTGGCGGAAAGGGAAACCTGGAAATTCGAACAGGTCTCCGACCAGCGAGCCCCGGAGATGGACAAATATCCCTATTTCACCAGCTACGTGATTAAGGAACTATCCGCTCGCTACTCCGAAGACGATCTTTACCGAGGCGGACTGACCATTGTCACCACTCTGGACCGCGGTCTGCAGGACCACGCTCAGGTCGTGCTAACCGAGGAAGTCAACGCCCTTTCCTGGGAATTGCGAGTCGACTCCGGTGCTCTGGTAGTCCTGGAAAATGAAACCGGCTATATCAAGAGCATGGTGGGCGGTCTGGGCTGGACCAGGGAAAACCAGTTCAACCGTGCCTACCAAACCAGACGCCAGCCCGGTTCGTCTTTCAAGCCCGCTACCTACGGCGCGGCGCTGGAGGCTGGATTTACTCCGGAGAGCAAGATCAACGACGCCAAGGTGACCTACCAGGACGGAAGTGCGGGCGGATGGTCTCCCAAGAACTCCGACGGCAAGTTCCTCGGCGTGATCACGTTGAGGGAAGCGCTTCGCGGGTCACGCAACGTGCCCGCGGTTAAGATTCTCGATGGTGTGGGAGTAGAGAAAGTCATCGATCTCGGCTACCGAATGGGGATCCGCGCTCCCATCCCGGCCAATCTTTCCATTGCGCTCGGTGCGGTGGATGCGAGTCCCCTGGAGATGGCCGAGTTCTATTCGGTGATCGCTAACAAGGGGACTCGAATTACACCCACCGCCATCAAGATGGTGACCAACGCCGCGGGGGAAGTCCTCGAGGACCGTCGCCGAGTGACAGGGCGTCGCGTCATCTCCGAATCGACCGCGCTCGGGCTGATCAGCATGTTGAGCGACGTGGTTCGTGCCGGCACCGGCACCAACGCACAGGTCGAAGGATGGCCGATCGCCGGAAAAACCGGCACGACCGATGATTTCAGGGATGCCTGGTTTTGCGGTATCTCCCCCTATCTCACCCTGACGGTCTGGGTCGGCAACGACGACAACTCCCCGATGTATCGTTCCTACGGAGGCGACTTACCCGCCACCGTTTTCCGCAGAGTGATGACATTCGCTCTTCGCGATCTCACCCCTAAGGCGTTTCCCGAGTATCGCCCACCGTCAGACGCTCCCGATCTCTTGAACAAGGATGAAAAGACGGCTTCCCCCTCCCCTTCAGCCAGTCCGGAGGAGACACCCTCGGACGTCGAGTTGGTTGAGGAGACCGAAGCCGAGACCTTAGAGGGCGATAGCGCCGAGTTTCAACCTCCTGAAGGGCAGAGTTATGTCCTGCCGGAGACGCTCGAGGGCGAGCCGAGCCAGGAGGGCTACGAGTTCTCGGAAACCAACGGAGAGCCCATGCCGATCGTCACACCGGCACCGCTGCCGGACGATTTCTCTTCCCAAGGGGGAATCGATAACGGCGGGGGGCAATATATTGAACAGAATTCAAAGGCCCCGCCTGCTACTCGAGTCGTGCTTCCGCCGGAGTAGTCCGGAGCTGAAAAGGGAGTAGATGAACACTCTGATTGCGACCGAAAAGATGGTGCCCCTGGCGCCTTTCACTACTTTAGACTTGGGGGGGCCGGCCTCCCAGTTTTTGGCCGTGACGAGCTTTGAACAGGCTCTCAACGTCATCGAATGGTGGCGAGCTTTGCCCCGGGACGAAAGACCGGAGCTTCTGCCACTGGGCGGGGGCAGCAACCTGCTGATTTCCGACGACGGTTTCGACGGCCTGGTTCTCAAGATGGAAAACCGGGAACTGGCAGTGGAGGAGCAGGGCGACTCCCAGGTGCTGGTCACGGTGGGGGCGGGTATGGTTTGGGATGACTTTGTCGCCTACACCGTCGAGCAGGGTTGGGCGGGGGTAGAATGCTTATCGGGCATCCCCGGTTGTGTAGGCGCGTCCCCGGTACAAAATATCGGTGCCTACGGTCAAGAAGTGGCCGAGACCATCGTGGGGGTCAAAGGCATCGACCTTCGAACCGGCGAGGCGTTCGTCTATGACAACGCCCACTGTGAATTTTCCTACCGCGACAGTCGCTTTAAGCGAGCCGGACGAGGCTCCTACCTGATTACCTCGGTCACCTTTCAACTCGTCCCGGGCGGGGAGCCGACCATCCGATACCGAGATTTAGAAGAGCAATGTCGAAAATCCCAGAGTCACACTCTCGCCGACGTGCGCAGCCTGGTACTGGAGATCCGGCGTAGCAAGTCCATGGTTTACGACCGCACCGACCCGAACCATCGCTCGGCGGGCTCCTTTTTCACCAACCCGATCGTGACCACTGCTCAAGCCGACGCGGTGGCGGAAAGCTTGGAGCCGAAAGTGGAGATGCCGCGCTTCAAGGCGGGTCCCGGTCTGGAGAAGCTCTCCGCTGCCTGGCTCATCTCTCAGAGCGGACTTCCCAAGGGGTTCAAGGCAAACGAAGATTCCCACGTGGGACTTTCGACAAACCATGTCCTGGCGCTAACAAATCGGGGCGGAGGGACCTCCACGGAGCTTTTGGAGCTTTGTCAGTACGTCCAGGAGCGAGTCAAAAGTCGTTTTGGAATAGAGCTGGTGCCGGAACCTGTGTTCGTGGGATTCTAGTTCTGTCGACGCCTTTTCTTGATGGGAAAAATGATAGTGCTATCATTGAGACATGAAGTTAGTCCTCATTAGAAATCTTCCAGAGGCAGTCGTCTGGTTGGCAGATGAGGTCGCAGTCGGACGTACGCTACGATACCGATTTCGATTCAGGCAAGCCCTCCAGCGGGGGCTCTTTTTAATTAAAAAAAGCCCGTAGTGACGGGCTTAGTCGGGAGTTCGTTCAGGGGGCATCGCTCCTGAACGAACTCTATTCCATCGAAGCGCTCAGGCTCCTGAGATCTCAGCTAGTCGTCGATCTCAACGACGTCGATTTCCATGACTTCAACTACCGGCTCAACGTCCAGAGCGTAGAGAGTTCCAGCCTTATCTTTCCAGAAAGTGACCACAACAGTGTCATCGACATTGACCTCGCCTCCGACGGTCGTCTTTTTGGCGTCCATACCCATGATCCACTCGGCACCACCTTGTCGAACGACGATCTTGGTTGGGTCAAATTTCGCGACGGTACCTAGAACTTGTCCGACCTGGGGAACGAGTTCATTGCCAACAGTCTGCCCCATGTCTTCCACCAACAGTTTCATCAGCCAGAGGTTGCCATCTTTGGACTTCTTGTACCAGCAGGTGGCGTGCACGTCGACCCGAGGATGACCATCGAGTTCGGTCTTGTTCTTGTCGTAGGCGAACTTCCAGTCTTTGCCGTCGGCTCTGAGGGTGAGACCTGATTTGTCCCAGTGGGTGATAACGCCATCGATTTTAGTGCCAGCATCGGCCAGGGATGGAACGGCCACAATAGCCATCAGTACCACGGCGGCGATAAGTTGTTTCAGTAAATTCAAAATGTTTCTCCTTATTGCTTGGAAGGAATTTTTGCGGTGCCCAGAGGGCCTAAAAATCCTGGCAGGCGCTTCTGGCCAACTTTGTCTCCACCTTCTTGATGAATGGATTTGAAATTCTTGAGTTCTGGCGCTCAGCGGATTATCCGGCCGCCACCGCAAACGGATAAGTGGTACGCTCGTCCGATTCCGTAAAGATACGAGTCCGATTTTGAAATCAGGACGGGAGAAGACAGAGTGCGCTAGGGGATCTTCTCGCAAGTAGGTCCGGAGCTGAGGTTACGTGTTGGCGTTACGGTAACTTGATCTGGTCCGGATACTCTCTCCGCTGAAATTCCCAAGCATCCCCTTTCCTCACCGGCAGCAGATAAACCGAGGTCAGGGTGGCTTCCCAACCGCCCTCAGTGGGCACGACGTCGATTTCCAGATGCCCGTAATGACGACCGCCGGAACGGAGAGTCCCGTTTTCCCATACTTCTTCGGAATCTTGATAAGCCAGGAACTCTCGAAACTCGTTTCCACGCCTCGGACCGCGAAGCCCGTCGCCACCGATGCCTACGTCGTAGACCTGAAGAGTGGTGGGCCTCTCACTGCCGTCGGGGGTGATTTCAGTGCCGCTAATCCGGGATCTTTCCATCATTTCATCGTGACCGGTAAGCAACAGATCTACCCCGTACTTAAGAAAAAGCGGAGTGAGGGCTCTCAGCGGCTGTCCAGATTGCGGATCCAGTTGCTCGCCTTCTCCCGGTGGAAATCCGTGAACTCCACTGGAGTAGGGACAGTGATGAAACATCACCACCACGAACTGGCCTTTTTGCTGGGCTGCGGCTAGCTCTTTCTCCAACCACCGGACTTGCTCGCTGTCGGAATGGAAGGAAGGGGCGAAGTCTCCGGCGGCTTCCAGGTAGTGGTTGCTGTCCGCGGAGCTTTTATGAGGAAGGCTGTCGTTGGAATCGAGACTGATCAGAGTGACCTTGCCTAGTTCCTTGGAGTAGTACGGCTTGGGGAAGTAGGTTCGATACTTGGCGATAGCGGCGCGACTGGCCTCGGTGCTGTAGCCGCCGTGGTTTTTGGGGCCGGCGTAGTATTCGTGATTGCCGGGTGCGGTCAGAAAGGGGATGGTTCCGGCGATGGAGCGTTTGTGCTTCCAGAATTCGTCCCAATCCCTTTGCTCACCGCCGGACTCCACCAGATCGCCTGCGATCAGCACCGCGGTGGGAGCTCGTTTGACGATGGTCTCCAGGTTGGCCCGGTATCCTGTGGTTTGGTCGACCAGGTAGCGCCGTCCCGGTTCTTGAGGGATGCCCCACTTGGCCGGCTTGCCGGTGCTTTCCGGTTCGGTCTCGCTATCGGCGTAGGCGATCAGCCTGATACGGTCCTCGGAGGAGGGAAGAGTCGCGAATCTGTTGCGATACGGCTCTTCCGGAAAGTCCACGTAATACTCGACTTCGGTGTGCTTCTGGATGTCGTCCAGGGTGACCGAATGGAGAAAACGCGGCTCCGCTGAGAGAGTGGGAAACTCCGTCAGTTCCACCGGGTGGTAGTCGAGAGCGGGCGCCGGGATAGCATGTGACAGGGTTTCTTTGTCGAGCCAGCGGACAGGCACCGGTTCGGCCTCGTGACTCACCCAGGAGATCACGGCCTGGTTTGGGCTTAACTCCTGGATATAGGGATAGGTGAGCACATCGGCTCGCGCCGCTCCAAAAGAAAACAAAAGGAGAAGAAACGATAAGAATTCGTCGGAAATCAAGAGTTCATAACCCGAGGGAAGTAACGGTTAGGCGCAGGGGCTCAAGAGCCACTCGTCTTGCAACAACGATTGGGGCTGATTTGCTACCTTAGGCTGGGCTGTGAAAGTCTCGGCGGAGGGAGCTTCCGGAGCGGCATCGCTACCGAGGCCCAGGTCCTGGACCGAAGGCGCGAAATCGGCTTGTCCGCCGAATTGGTCGGCTACCAACCAGTTCAGGGGTGCGTTGGCTCCGGTCGTACTCTCGGCTCGTGCCTTCTCAATCGGACATTCCGGTTTTTGAGTCTCTTCCGTCTTCGGCTTCTTCAGCTGAGCGCGGAACTGGGCAGCGCGGCTGAGGTAGACGCTCAGCGGCACGCTTTCGCCGTCTCTCGAGCGCTCCTGGCCGGCCAGCTTGACCATATCCGAGGAACGAGAAGCACCGTCTAAAGCTTCATTCTGGTCGACGGTCGCTACCTGGTTCGAGAGAGTCATCTCTCGGATACGCGCGGCGTTGAACGCCTGGTAACGTATGCTTCCTATTCCTGTCATAGATACATCATAGGAATGATAAAGAACGTTTTTGTTGCCGGGATGTTAACGCCCGTTCAAGCCTCGGACATGCTATTTTATAGCGTGTCCGTCAGACGGTGCGGTCTCTTTTCGGGCCATGCTGTCCAAACGTTTGTCCGAACGTCTGACCCTTTCGGAGAGAACGCGGAAGATAGTGAAGGCGATTTCGGGCATGACGTAGATCAACTCTTTGAGCTGCTCACCCTTGAGAACGAAAAGTCGCGCGTCTTCCGAGACTCTGGCGGCGGCACTTCGCGGGTCCTGGTCGAGGACCGCCATCTCTCCGAAGTAGGAGCCTTTTTCGACGGTCGTCAAAAGGAGCGGCTCGGGGGTGTCCATGTTCAGCAAGATCTCCACCTGACCGTCGGCCACGATGTACATCTCGTCCCCGATGTCACCTTCGTTGAAGATAACTTCGCCCTTTGTGTAATGCTGCTCTGTCAGGCAGGAGTGAATGGCTTCCAGCTGTTCTAGCGCCATAGAGGAGAACAGCGGGACGCTCTGCAGCATCAATAGACGTTCCATGAGCTGGGACTCTTCTGAGGAGAGTTCCTCTCTCCCTGGCTCCTGACGAGCACTCCTGGCCGCCAAGACCAACCAGCGGTCCTCGGAAGCGGCCAACTCGCCGACCAGAGTCTCTCGCTCTCGAGGCGGAGGCACCTTACCGGTGAGCGCGTGCGCCCGCTCCACCAGGTCTCCCTCTTCCAACAGATGCACCAGCAGCGCCGTCGCTTCCCTCACACCCAGGTTGGAAAGCACTTCCAGCGCATCGGAGCGGATACGAGCGTGAGCAAAACGGAGAACGTTCTCCACCGACTTGACCACCTTCGTCTGCTCCAAACCCTCGAGCAACCGAAAACAGGTCGTCAGTTCCCGTTCGGCGGAGTCCTCCAGAGCCATGACCAAAAAGCGCTCGGACATCGTCTTCGGTTTCGGATGAGACAGAATGGCGGCTTCCAGACGGTGGCACCAGGCTCTCTGGGCCCGCGAAATACATTCCGAGGCGAACAGCTCCTTGCTGTCCTCGTCGTTGATACCGGCCAGGGCCGAAATGGCACAGTGGCAAACCGTGGAGTGAGTGGAATGGACCGTGCGAGAGAGAATCGGCTTGGCCTCGCTGCCTCGCTCGATAAAGAAGTTGACCGCTTCCTGACGGACGGCTCGATTAGAATCGTGGAGGGCCTGATGGAGGAACTCCAGGACCTGTTCGGAGTCTTCCTGTCGGTAATGAGCCGCGCTCTTAAGCACCGCTTGCTTTACCGTGGTGTTGCCGTCCTTGAAGAGCACTCGGAGCTTTTCCAGGCTCAAAGGACAGTCCCAGCGGTCCAACACGGCCAGGGCGGCCACCACTTCGGCGGGGGAGTCGGAATGGACAAAAGACTCCGCGCGCTCCGTCATACTGCGAGGCAGGCGGTGAAGCGCCGCTAGACGTGCGACGTTGTCGTTGGAGTCGAGCAGCTCTTCCAACACGTCTTCTCGGATCGGAGTGGAGCGCACGGCCGCCTCGGCCCTGACCTCCGCGGAGTCGTCTTGCAGCGCCTGCTCCAGGACTTCCTTGTGGCTGGGGTTGATGGTGCGCACCGCGTACAGCCTCACCCGGGGATCCGGGTCTCCGGTCGCCTGCTCTAGAAACGGTTCGGCAACGGCGGGTGTCGTCTCCACGAGCGCTTTGAGCGTGATTTGACGTACTCTTGGGTTGGTCGAGAAGAAGCCTTCCTTCAGAGGGCCCCAAAGGTTTCTCTCTCCCAAAGTATGGGCCAGCTTCTCCAGCAACGGACTCTGGCTATTGCTGGCGATGACGTTGTTCCACAACCCCAGTATCCTATCGGTGGGGAGAGTCTCTAGAGTGGACCCGGACTCACCCAGCTCGATGCGACCGTCTCGGATGGCGCGTACAAGCTGTTCGAAATAGTCGCGTCGCAATACGAAATTGGTGGTAAAAAAGCCGAATCCCAGAGCGAATCCACCCAGTGCGAGCAACGTCTCCGACACGTGGGTTGCCGGACGATACCCTTCCCAGAAGAAGAGAAAGATCCCGGCGAAGGCCATCCCGGAGTAGACCACCATGCCCTCGAGAAAGGCTCGCATACGGCCACGGAGCCGGGAGGGGAGGGCGTTGAAAAGAAGGTTTCTGACCGGCGCACCTACCGCGTTTTCTAATGTTTCTCGGTTGAGGCGCGCAAAGACCGCGGCTGGTACTCCGGGGAAGAAGCCCAGGCAGAGAAAGCCGATCATGGTGAGAAAAGGATGGAACAGGTTGGCGTTGGCGATTCCGAAGCGGTGCAAGAGCATGGGAGTGACGGCCAGTTCCAAGACCAGCTCCAGGGCGTTGGCCGCGGCCAGGAAGAGGCCGAAGAATTTGGCCAGCTCATCGGGCTCGGGATAAGCCTCCACGAAGAGTTGAGAGTAAAGATACTGGCTGACGAAAAGCGAGGTCACCATAAAGAGGGCCGAGAGTACAAGGAGCTTGCCCAGCCGCGAGCTCCTCAAGAATCGAACGGAACTGCGCATGCCGTCCCAAGAAGTTTCGTCGGACTCCTCGATTTCGAGAGGCCCCCAGCGCCGCAGTTCTCCGCGATGGGAGCGCAACCAGAAAGCGGCCAGCACAAAACTCGCGACCCAACCCCACAGAAGCTCTTCGGCCCCGCCGGGGCGACCTGCTACGACACCCGCCACACAACCGCCGGTCAATCCGCCGAGACTCGCCCCCACGGTAAACATGGGAAACAGTCTTTTGGCCTGAAGAGAGTCGAAGAAGTCGGCCGTGAAGGTCCAGAAGTGGTTGGTGGAGATGGCGAAGTTGGCGTACCAGAGACAAAAAAGCGCCGCTAATCCGAATTTTTGAGCCCCCGGGACATGCCCCGCCAGGAACGTCATGGAGGCGATCGCGGACCCGAACAGGAGCAAGATCTGAATGAAATAGTTGTCGTTTCGGGCCCGGTCCACGCCGAACGCATAGAGCAGACTCAGCACCACCGTGACGACGCTTGCCAGGATAAAAACGGGCGGTAAAACACCGGCTCCCAGGTGAGTCAGCAGGAGCGACTCGGCGCCTACCAGACCGAGGGTCTGGCCGAGGCATAGGAAACCTGAGAGCAGAAAGAAAAACTTGAATCTCTCCCGCTCGGCCTTGCGTACCGAGGGAAAGAGACGGGTCCAGATCACGTGGCGGCGCGTCTCCTTCGGACCAGAACGATCAACCAAACTACCACGGCCAAGCTGGCCAGACCAAAGATGAGAGCCAGTATCGGCAACAGAACGGACAAAGTGATGGCGCCGGCGGCACCGGCGTCCTCGGCGAGCGAGAGGGCGGGACTTCCGAAGCCGGCCGTCGTCACGTGGCTACCCAGCCGGAGAATCCCTTTGCCAAGGTGCACGGGAAGAGTCGCTCCGCCTGCCAGAACAAATCCGGCCACGTAAGCCAGCAGAGGATCCTGAGAACTCATCACGGCGAAGACGGAGACCGCTCCCGCTCCCGGTCTGATAAAAGTCATCACGCTATCCAGAGTGCTGTCGATGGCTGGGACTTTGTCGGCGGTCATCTCAAGAACCGTTGCGATACCTAAGGTAAGAATGGCGAGATCGCTGGTGAGCCACTGAAAGCCGTCGCCCAGGCTGAAGGGAGCCAGGAGTTGAGCACGTTCCAAGACGCCAAGCAGGAACAAGGGCAGAAAGGCCCTGAGACCCGCAACGGCGGCCAGGGTGGTTCCCAGAAACAGGCTCAGTAGAATCACCATCATACGAATTTACTCCTCAAGGCAGATTTTCCCCTATTGCTTTTTGTGCAGTGTTTTGCCAGGGTCTGTTTTATTATATGAAAAACCGGTCGTCATGGGAAGTATGTAGGAGAGCAGACCGGCGTTGCCAACCGCAGGGAGCACCGAGTAGAATGGTCGAGTGAGTTGGCGGCGGTGGATGATTGTGCTCGGTGTATTAGGAACATTCGTGGTTGGTGGATATGGAGCGATATGCGGTCTGGTCTACAAATATCAGGACAGCATGATCTTTTTCCCCAGCGACTACATGGCGACCGATCCCGCGGCCGCGGGATTGAATTTCGAGGATTTCTCGGTCGAGGTCTCTCCCGAGGTCACTGTCACGGGCTGGATCGTCGAGAAGGACCCCTCCGCGCCGTGGATTCTTCAGTTTCACGGAAACGCCGGAAATATTTCGAACCGGGTGGACCACCTGCGTCTGTTCAACGAGCTGGGGTTCAACGGGGTCGTCTTCGATTATCGCGGATATGGAAAAAGTACCGGCACCCCCAGCGAAGCCGGTCTGGTCGCGGACGGCCTGGCCGTCGTCAAGTATCTTAAGGAAGACCGCGGAGTCGACCCGGACTATCTCATCTACTGGGGGGAGTCGCTCGGTGGAGGAGTGGCGGCGGCTGTCTCTGTTAAGGAAGAGCCGAGAGCCTTGATTTTGAAGTCCACTTTTACCTCTGTTCCGGATATGGCCGCGGAAGTTTACCCGTTTCTTCCGGTGAGAATGCTCGCCAAGACCCGTTTTGATACCAAAGAGCTGGTCCCGAACTTTCTTTTCCCGAAGCTTGTGGTGCACGGTCACGCCGACACGGTCATCCCTTATCAGCACGGTCAGCGACTTTTTCAGCTCTGTCTAGAGCCGAAGACCTTTTTACGAGTGGAGCGAGGACACAACGACAGCCCCATGGAGTTGGGCGACGAGTTTAAGGCAACGGTCAAGAAATTCGTCTCTGAATCGGTCCCTCAGGAGTAGCCTTGCGGAATGCGGCCATCCTTTACGGGTGTTTCGTGGCCCTGGTTTTTGCCCCGTTTCTTCTGCGCGGCGAAGTTTTTGTGCCCGGTGACTCTCTCAGCGTGTCTTATCCGTGGAAGGGTCAGGTAGAGGAGAGGCTCCACAATGTCGAGCTTTCCAGCGCAGCGATCAACGACTATCCCAGAGACCATTTCTTCAACCAGTCGTTGAAAGCGGGGGTTTTCCCACTGTGGAATCGCCATCTTTTTAGCGGGCATCCAACCATCGGCGGCGGGCAGTCGGGCTATCTCTACCCTCCAAGGGTGCTGTTGCACCGATTCTGCTCCACCGGTGTGGCGAAGACCCTGCTCCAACTTGGACATCTCCTGGTCATGGGTATGGCCATGTTTTGGTTTTTCCGAACCAGGGGCCTTGGGATGGAGGCCAGCGCTCTTGGCGGTCTCGTCTGGATGGGGAATAGTTTCGCGGCATCCTGGCTTGAGTTTGAGGGCGTGGTGACGGCGGGGGCGATCCTACCGCTGCTTCTTGCCTGCTTCGAATACACGCTCTCTCGGAGTGCCCGCTGGTGGCTCGCTATTGCTCCGCTCAGTGCGCTCTGCGTGTTGGGTGGTGATAGTCAGGCGAGTTCCCTGACGCTGTTGCTCTTTGCCGTCTACCTCTTGCTGCGGTCGATGTCCCTACGAACGTTCAAACCGATCCTCTGGGGAGCCGGCGCCGTTGCCCTGACTTTGCTGCTGTCGGCACCCGAATGGCTTTCGCTCCTTCAGCTCTGGAGTGAATCGCCGGTTAGTCCGGGGACCGTAGCGAAGCACTCCACGGGACTGGGCAGTGCTTTGCTCTTTCTTCTCAACCCCGATCTCCTCGGCAACCCCACCACGGGCTTGCTGTTCCAGGTCCAACACAGCTTCCCCGATTTCGCGGTCTTCGTGGGCCTTGTGCCGTTGATCCTGTCGGCCACCGCCAGGGGACGAGAGGCCAACCTCTTGAGAATCGCGGCCACGGCCTCCATGCTTCTTGCCTGCTACCTACCACCGGTCTCTCGAACGGTCTTCTTCAGTCCGGGTAAGTGCTTTCTCCTCATCTGCTTTTGCCTTTCCTATCTCACGGCAATCGGCTGCCAACAGCTGTTGGAGGCGGAAACGAATCGTGTCTGGTGTCGAAGATGGGCCGGATTGGCGGCCCTGCTTTGGCTCGGGCTTTGGGTAGGTATTATTTATCTCTCCCGCCGTCCGGACGCTCTGTTTGATTGGTGGCAAGCCAATGCGTCTATGTTCAAACGGCCCGAAGTCGGCAGTTCGGAGCAGGCTGTGGTGGCCGCTTTCAACCGTACCTATCTTCGAAACCCCCAGATTTTGGCTACGGCGGTCGCGGCTATCATCCTATTTTTGAGACCTCGAAATATGAAGCTTCTGACTGGTATCACCCTGGTAGAGTTGGTACTTTTCGCTAGCGGATTCCTCACCACGACACCGCCCGAGCAACTCTACCCGGAGACTCCGGAGATTCAGGAATTGACGGCCGCCGACGGCCGGGTGGTGGCCCTTGACTGTGCGCGTGGAAACAGCCTGACGGCTTTCGGTTTGTCGCTCGTCAACGGCTATCAAACCCTGGTTTCAGACCGCTACCGGAAGGCTCTGGCTCAAGCCGAACCGGCCGCCGTCCTTCCTTCTCGCACTCTCTCCTTTCGGCGCTTGGACCGGCCGATTCTAGACGCTCTGAACGTAAGCTATGCTCTTCTGCCTCCGGACCGAGAACCCGGCGCGGACGGATGGAGCCTGCTCTTCGAAGGGCCGGGCGGAAGGGTGTATCGGAACGAGGAGGCTCAACCTCGGTTTTTTCTGGTGGGTAGAGCGGTGCCGCTTCACAATTTGACGCCGATACAGATCTTCGACCCTTCCCTTGAAGCGTTCGTGGAGATTCAACCACCCGCCAATCTTCAAACCGGACCCGGCCGGGTAACCAGAGACAAGGAAACAGCCAACTCCCTGGAGCTGTTGGTGGAGACGGAGACTCATCAGTTGCTGGTTGTGAGTGATGCCTATCACCCGGACTGGAAAGTCTGGGTCGACGAGGAGCGCGGCGAAATCGTGGTGGCCAACCTGGCCTCCCGGGGAGTTTATCTCTCTCCCGGGGTGCATCGAGTGCGGTTTGAGTTTCAGCCGACTTCCGTGATATGGGGTGGTCGATTGGCTCTCCTGGGGATTTTGATCTTGCTTGTCGGTCTGATCGCCAGTTTCTTACCAGCAGGAACATCTCCGAGCTAGAGGGTAGCAGAAGCTCGTCGTGCCTCGTCCCAGCAATACCGAAACCCGCCGCCAGCAGATCGTGGACGGCCTGCTTTGTGTCATGGCGGAAAAGAGCTACGAGAAGGCGACCATCGCTTCCATCGCTCGCGCAGCCAAGCTGACGCCCGGAGTGGTGCACTACCATTTCAATTCCAAGCAAGAGATCTTATTGGAATTGACCCGACAACTGGCGGAGAAGCTGAGCCGGCGGTATCAATCGTTGACCGGGGACGGCAGTCCTCAGGCTCGCCTGAACGCTTTCATCGAAGCTCGACTCGCCACCGGACCCGGCTCCGATCCGCGAGCGGTCGCCTGCTGGGTGGCTGTTGGTACGGAAGCCTCTCGACAGGAAGAAGTCGGGGAGATCTACCGACGCGTCATGGGGGAGCAGTTGGAGGAACTCTCAGAGATACTAGCTCCGATGCTGGAATCCCAAGCAAGAAGACGTGAAGCGGCCGTGGCCATCTTGGCCGCGATCGAAGGCTGCTATCAGGTGGCGACGGCCGCTCCCGGGCTGGCTCCGGCCGGATTTGGCGCTCGCTCGGTGAAGGCGATGGCGGTGGGCCTTATTGATGCCTGAACTCTTCGGGAGAACGGGTTCGATCGAAGGGTAGTAGACGGACCGTCCAGCTCAGAGATTGGTCGGTAGGAAGAAAGCACTGGCTTTCGGTACAGACCTGATACTTCACGGTCCCCACAATTTCCAGGGATTGGTCTTCTTCCAGCTTGGCGACATCCCGCGAAGCGACCTTGACCGGAACGCGCAGAAGAAGGCGTCCCTCGTAGACTGGAGCTGTCTCTCCAATGGCCGGTAAGAAGAGTGCTTTCGGCTCGGGCAAGACAACCGGACCGAACTCGAGCCACGGATGGGGCTCGAGCTCAAGCTCGAGCGGCACGTATCCTTCGGCACCCTCTCCATAGAGATGGGAACCGTCGGGGATCTGGATCTCCAGAAGCAGGTCGGTCTCGCTACCCATAATGAGGTCCGAACCGGCCACCGCTGTGCGAAATTGGACCTCGCCGGACTTTGAGTCGAAGGGAGCATCGGACATCACCAACTCCGGAAACATACGACCCAGAAGCGTTTCGGCGGTCAGTCGGTCGCGGTACGACTCCTCGAAAAACTTCTCTTTCAGTCGGCCCTCACCGTCCAGCCAGAGAATGCCCGGGTGGGCCACTCCGCGGGCCATATCCTCGGCCTCGGTGTTCACCAAGCCCAGTTGGCTCAAGACTTTTGAATCGGGATCGGCGAGAAGCGGAAACTCAATACCGCGCCGCTCGGCGAAACTGGCCAGAATTTCCGGAGAATCGTAGCTCAGGGCGGCCAAACCTAATCCCTGGTCGACAAATTTCTGCCGAGAACTTTGCAGCTGAACCAGCTGCTCTTTACAGAACGGTCACCAGTCGGCCGAACGAAAGACCACCAATACTAGACCGTTCGGGCCCTGGAGGTCTTCCGAAGAATGGAGAACTCCCTTTTGGTCGGTCGCCTCGAACGCCGGAATCGGCTCTCCCTTGCGGAGATGGTCTCCGGGTTCGGCGAAAGCCGCGGTCACAAGCAAACAAAAGAGAAGTAGATGTCTCATTGTCATAGTCAACTGTAGCCCTTCCTAAAAGTTCCCGGTTTGGGGAGAAAGAAAAAGAGCCCCCGAAGGAGCTCTTTTCGTTGATCCCGATTCCGACTAGCGGCGACCGCGCCGGCGAGCGGGGGGCTCGGTGGTGTAGAGGACCTTGCCGTCGTCACCCAGGACTCGGTAGTTCTCAACGCCGTCCATTCTGATGACGGAGCCTTCACCCTCACCCTGAGAGTAGAGGACCTTACCGTTGGCGTCGACCACCTGGAAGACGTCTCCGCTGTTGGAGCGGATAGTAGCGTTGTCGGTACCCCATCCGCCGTTGAGGTCGGCCCGGTCGCGACCGGCGCTCACAGTGTAGTCGAGGTTGTCGTTGCCCAGACCGCCGTTTTGGACGATTCGGTCGTTTCCACGTCCGCCGTTGGCTTTGAGGGTATCGCTACCCCAGCCACCGTTTTGAGTAATATTGTCGTTGCCGCGTCCGCCGTTGGCGGTCAAATTGTCGCTACCCAGGCCACCGTTTTGAGTGATCTTGTCGTTGCCACGTCCGCCGTCGGCGTACTGGGTGTCGTTGCCCCAACCGCCGTTTTGGACGGTGGTGTCGTTGCCGCGACCACCGAAGTCTCTTTGAACGTCGTTGCCGGTACCGCCGTTTTGAGTGGTACGGTCGTTGCCGCGGCCGCCTACGTTGGTTTGATTGTCGGCACCCCAGCCACCGTTTTGAGTGGTGACATCGTTGCCGCGTCCGCCCCAGTTTTGCTGAGTGTCGTTGCCGGTGCCGCCGTTTTGTACGGTGGTGTCGTTGCCGCGACCGCCCACATTTTGCTGACGATCATTTCCGGAGCCGCCGTTTTGCACGGAAGTGTCATTACCGCGACCGCCCCAGTTTTGCTGGGTGTCGTTGCCGGTGCCACCGTACTGGTAATTTCGGTCGTTCCCACGGCCGCCTACGTTTTGCTGATGGTCGTTCCCCGCACCGCCCACTTGAGTGGAGGTGTCGTTGCCGCGTCCACCCCAGTTGCGCTGGGTGTCGTTGCCGACTCCGCCGTTTTGGTAGTTGGAGTCGCGTCCGCGTCCGCCCACGTTGGATTGATAATCGTTGCCGTGTCCGCCGTACTGGACGCTTCGGTCGTTGCCGCGACCGCCCCAGTTTTCCTGGGTGTCGGAGCCGGTTCCGCCTACCTGACGGTTGTAGTCGTGACCGCGTCCGCCCACGTTGCTTTGATAGTCGTGTCCGTGTCCGCCGTACTGATAGTTGCTGTCGTTGCCGCGACCGCCCCAGTTCAGCTGGGTGTCGTGACCGTTGCCACCGATCTGACGGCTGTAGTCGTTGCCGCGTCGGCCGACGTTGCTCTGCCAGTCGTTTCCACGTCCGCCGTACTGATAATTGTTGTCGCTCCAGTTGCTGCCGCGACGAATCTGGGTGTCGTCGTAGCGGGTGCCGTACTGAGAGCCGCCTCCGTTTTGATAGGAATAGTCACCTTGAGGCTGACCGCCCCAGAAGTCGCCGGGGCACTGGCAAGGGCACTGGCCGCCACCGCCGTAGGGGGGCATTCCGCCGCCGAAGGGAGGCATCCCCATCATCGGGCCGCCCATACCGGGCATTCCGCCCATCTGGCCCATCATCTGCATCATGCCCATCATCATCTGCATCATGTTCATCATCATCATAGGGGAGGAGAAACCCATCCCGCCCATCGGGCTGAACATGCTGTCGTAGCCTTGATTGTGGAAGTTGGGGCCGCTGTGGCCGTATTGGCCGCCGCCCGTGCCCTGCAGGTATCCGAACTTGACGTCCATGATACTGGGGCGATACATTGAAGGATTAAAACCGATTGATGCCATCTGGGTGACGTTCTCCTACTTGGTTACTGTGCTCTCACTTGATTCTATTCGGATTATGTTACAAGAATGTTGCCGGATGTTTAAATACATGTTTCGCGTTTCAAGCAGGGAGTCCCTCAGCCGGTTTGCAACTTTAGAAGGTGAACTCTTTGCTTGAAATCCTGACCGCCCACCGGCAGGGAACGGTCGGCCTGGAAGAGCTGATGAAGGCCATCCAGGCCAGTCGTCAGGAGCTCGCCGTTCACCAGCAAGACATCTCCGGTTTGATCAAGGACGTTCCGGATTTCATGGTGAGTGTCGAAAGGGCTTCCTGGCTTGCCGCCTTCAGTGAGCTCAACCGTCTCTTGAAGGAAGCGGAAGAGATCGTTCGTGATACTTCCAAGGTAAGCGCTCTTTCCGAAGAGTTTCCCCAGCTATCCGAACAGCTGATCGGTCACTCTTTGGCCCTTCGCGAATGCGCCTGGGCGGCCCGGGGTCCCACTGTCCACGGCGGGGTCAACGAGCTCCTCTATCTCCTCGATCAGCTCGAGGTGGACCCATCGGACGACAATGTGGCCCGCCTGCAAACAAAGTTGGACGTGGAGTTCACCAGACTGGAAAATCAAGCTCAGATGCTGGGTGAGTTACCCGAGTTCATGCAGCCGGCGATGCAAGAGCTGCTACCGGAGTATCAACAGCTTCTCAATATGGCGGGTGCCTTTCTCGAAATGGAAGAGGAGGAAGCCGAAGAGTACATGGGCCAACTCGAAGAGTGGGCGGCCGCCTACGGCTCCTACGATCTGGATTTTCTGATCAAACGCTACTCCCAGCTGCCCACCCCGATCCCGAGTTTGAACCTGGCCCTGAATTCGCAGCTGCTTTATCTCGACGAAGTGGTCGTGGAAGAGATTGTCGACTACGCCGTCAACAACGCCATCGAGACTCTGCAGTCGGCCGGCGAGGAGTTTCTCCAAAGGACCGGCCTCACCGAGGTTGTGCGACACCAGTACCAGGAGCTGATGGAGCAGATGACCGATCTCCTGGAAGGATTGCCGGAGGTCGAAGACCGGGATATGCTGCGTGAAGAGGGAGGCAAGTTGGTTCAGCTTACAGGAAAGTTTGTCTCCCTTCAGGGGCAGAGCGAGAGCGAGTCGGGCTCTCGACTGGACTACAAAACGGAGTAGATGTGGAACAGGCTCTCGAATCGTTAAGAGAACATGGCTACTGGGCGCTGTTTGTGAGCGTCTTACTGGAGCAGTTGGGAGTACCGATACCGTCCATTCCCCTCTTGCTCGCCGCCGGAGCGCTGGTGGGTCTCGGATACTTATCTCCTATCCCCGTGATTTTGATCGTTTTGCTGGCCTGTTTGATCGGCGACCTGCTCTGGTACGAGCTAGGCCGTCGCAAAGGCGCTTCGATTCTCAAGCTGTTGTGTCGAGTCTCTCTAGAGCCGGAGTCTTGTATTCGGACCACCGAGGGTGTCTTTGACAGATACGGTATCAAATGTCTCCTTTTTGCCAAGTTCGTTCCAGGGCTGTACACCGTCACTCCGCCGGTAGCCGGAATGGTGGGGCTGAAGCTTCGCCGATTCGTCATTTACGACACTCTTGGTATCCTTATCTATACAGGAGTCTTCACAGGCTTGGGCCTGGTGATGAGAAATCAGCTGGAGTGGTTGCTCTTTAAGGTGGAAACCTGGGGAGCGTCCATCTTCCAGGTGGTTCTGCTCATTCTTGGAGTCAATCTTGCCTACAAGTTCATTCTCCGCCAGCGATTCGTTCGGAGTCTGCGGGCAGCCCGGATCACGGCCGAACAGCTAAAACAGATGTTGGACAGTGGGGAAGAAGTCATGATCGCCGACCTTAGACATTCCTCCGAGATCAAGAGGGAGCGGATGATTATACCGGGGGCCCGAGTGGTGCCTCTGGATGAGATAGACCGAGCCCACGAAAGGCTGCCTCGGGACCGCGACATCATCCTTTACTGTAGTTGACCCAACGAAGCTACCAGCGCCCGTGTGGCGCTGAGACTGAAGAACCGCGGGGTGGAGCGAGTCCGACCCTTGGAAGGTGGTTTGGAGCGGTGGAGAGAGTTGGGGTTTCCTCTTCAAGAGCATACCTGCGAGAGCTAAAAGAAAACCACCACTGCCGGGCGTGGTGGTTGGCGGGGAGGGTGTGACCCCCGGCTGTCTGTTTTGAGAGTAGGGGTTGATGTCTCTCTAGATCGCAGAGTAGCTCTTCGAGTTAAGGGGAGGCTGAAAGGAAGATGAGCGTTGAATGAATTCTCATCGCGAGAAGGGGTCGGGTTCATCGACATAGAGCCGTTTCGGCGCTGCGGGTCCGACTTTTCGGTCGAACCAGCGCCGCGAGCCGTCCTCCCAGAAAATCTCGATTTGATAGCGGTCGCCTGGCTTCAGCTCTTCGAGAGTGGTGAAGGCGCCGGAGCGATGATCGGCAGTCGCTCTCGACCGACCGGAGCGGGCGGGGCGTCCGGATTCAGGTGACTGGGCGCAGCCGGCGGGACGGCGGCGTGGCTCCAGTCCAGTTGATATCCTCCGGTGTAGGAGGCGACGCAGAGCGCGACCACTGCCAGGATGGGAAGGAGCAGGCGTGCGTCACCGGGGCCTGCCCCTACTCCGAACAGTCACCCTGGCATCCGCAAGAACTCGGGGCGTCCCAGTGAGTGCCATGGGTGACCCCTTCGAGGCACTGCTGGCCGCAGATGACGGACTGCTCCCCAAAATGGGTACAGCGGGTGACCGCGCAAGCTCCGTCACTACGACAGTCGATGGTGACTCGCACGTCTTCGCCGTGTTTCGGGCAACGCAAGGTGCATTCGATATTGGTGGGTTCCATAACCCCTCCCGTTTTCAAAGAATTGGCCTCTCGGCTAATTCGAATTAAATCAAAATCGGCCGCGGTCCCATATGATCCGGATCAGGTTTGCCTGATCCAGATCAGGGAAATCCGGCGGCGGTCGATTAACATGGAGTCTATGAGCACTTTGATGAGCGCCCAACCAACGTTAGTCAGGGCCCTGATGAAACCTGAAGCCTATCCCCATCGGTGCGATGAGATCAAGCTGGTGGAGACCCATATCTCCTATGTTTTCCTGACCGGTGATTACGCCTATAAGGTGAAGAAGCCGTTGAATCTTGGCTTTCTGAATTTTTCAGACCTTGAGAAGCGCGAGTTTTTCTGTCACGAGGAGGTCCGTCTGAACTCGCGCACCGCCCCGGAGATCTATCTTGAGGTGGTCTCGATTGGCGGCAGCCCCGAGCATCCGGTGATCAACGGGCCGGGCGAAGCGTTCGAGTACGCTGTACGGATGAAGCAGTTTCCGGAGGAGGGCTTGCTGGACCGGCAACTGAGAGAAGGAACCTTGGTGCCGGAGAAAGTGGTGGAGTTGGCGGAGAGAGCAGCTGAGCTTCACAAGATGGTCGCCGTTTCGCGGGAGGCCGATGTCTTCGGCAGCCCCGATTGCGTTTCCAAATGGGCACTGGAGAACTTTCAGCAGTTGGAGTCCAAGCTGAGTGGAGCCGAACGGTTGGCTCGACTGTCTGGATTGAAACAGTGGACCGAAGATTGGTTGACAGAGCATCGAGAGCTTCTCCAAGCTCGCAAAGATAACGGGTTCGTAAGAGAATGTCACGGCGACCTTCATCTCGGCAACATCACCGAGATTGAGGGAGAGGTTGTCCTTTTCGACGGCATCGAATTCAACGATGAGATACGGTGGATCGACGTGATAAACGAGATGGCGTTTCTGTTTTCCGACTTTGAGCACCGGGGCGCCGAGGGTCTGGGCTGGGTGGCGCTCAATCGATATCTGGAGGAGACCGGCGACTACGCCGGACTCGAACTATTCGCATTCTATCGTTTGTACCGCCTGATGGTGAGAGCGAAAATAGATTCGTTGCGTCTGGCACAAGTTGGGTTGGACCGGGACGAGCGGGAGGAGTTGGAGTCGGAGGTCGAGGTCTACCTGAAGCAAGGCGAGGCGGTGACCGCCCTCGGGAAACCGATTCTGGTCTTGATGAGGGGGCTCTCCGGCTCCGGGAAGAGTTTCATCAGCAGTCGCTTGATAGGCGGACTGCAGGCTGTTCGCATCCGCTCGGACGTGGAGCGCAAGCGTTTGTTTCAGGTGGCCGAGTTGGCCAGTTCCGACTCGGAGGTAGACGCGGGGATCTATTCAGCCGATGCAAGCCGCAAGACGTTTGAGCAGGTGGAGGCACTGGCTCGGACTGTGCTGACCTCCGGCTATCACACGATAGTGGACGCTACTTTTCTGAAGCCCGACCTTCTGGCACGTTTTCGGGCACTGGCGGTCGATTGCGGTGTGCGAGTGCGTGTCCTGGACGTTCGAGCCCCCGAAAAGCTTTTGCGAGACAGACTTCGTCTGCGGGCAGAAAAGGGTCGGGATGCTTCCGAGGCCGATCAGGGCGTCTTGACGGAACAGCTAAAGAGGTATGAGGAGTTGGAGGGTCCGGATGTGATCGTGGTCGACGGCGAGAATCCGCCCCCGGCTGCCGAGTTGTCTCGACTCTTGAGCTGGGAAACCGCTAAGGAGCTCGACGACAAGTAACCTCTCTGGCAACATTTGATGTTGCCAAATTCTTCAAAGTCGTTAACATCGCGGACACATTCGGGGCTGACGTTCCTCTCCCGTTCTACCTCCCTGTGAGATTCTGCCTGCAAGACTTCCGCTCTTGAAGGAGAGACTCACAATGCTCGGCTCACAACAAGTTTCGATGGGTTTTGCAACCCCCAACTATCAGCCCCTTGCCCCCGGTTTGACCGGCTTCAACAACCCGATGGGTGGCTTGGTCTCGCCCCAACCCGACATGAGCACGATGCTCAACATGATGATGAGTGTCATGGCGATGATGAGCCAGATGTTCATGGTCGATCAGATGCAAGCCATGGTGAGTCCGATGGCCCAGTTCGGCTCTCCATCGGCCGGCGCGGGTCCGGGCATCGGAAACTTTCTAGGTTCCCCTTCAGCGGGCACCGCCGCGGCGAGCTCGATGGGTGGTTCATCCGCTCCGGTTGCCACTTCCTCGGACTTTGGCTCCGTCCCGGCCTGGGGAGCGGCCCTGGCGAAGGATGCGGAAAAGAACGCTAACGGTCCTGGAGGCTACTGCTTCAAGTGGGTTCGTCAAGCGCTTGAGCGCGCCGGCGTGAAGGGTGTCGGCGGAGCTAGCGCTTATATGGCAGCCGACCAACTTGCCAAGAACCCGAGGTTTCGAGAGATTCAGGTTGCCCCTAAAGACCTGCCTAAGCTTCCCGCGGGTGCCGTCGTCGTTTGGGACCGCGGCGGTTCCGGTGCTTCCAGTGCGGGCAAGACTCACGGACACATCTCCATCTCTCTCGGTGACGGACGCGAAGTGAGCGACCGAATTCGTAATCAAACCACCTCCATGGGTAGCAAGGTTCGGGTCTTTCTACCGAAGTAACATTCGGACCGAAACAAGTTCGCAACAAATCTCGACAGACCAGCCTCTAGAATCATGCTGTGAATATTGCTCCAATCACTTCGTCGGTTCCACTTTCCAGGCCCTCGACCACACGTTCCGTAGAAACAAAACCTGCAATCGATTCAGCGCCGGACCGCTTTGAGTGCGGCCACGACCACGATGCAGGGGTTCAGCCCGACTGGGGCTTTCAAGGTCACGGGCTGGTCCAAGAAGTGGCGGCGGAATCGCTCCCGGCCGAGATGCCGGAGTTTTTCAGGGGGGCCACGGACCGTTTGGTGGGGTTAGCCTCCCAGCCCGACCGTTGGAAAGCGCGCGATCTGAGCTATCTCAAAGAAGCGACCGCCGTGGACCACTTTATGGCCTATGAACAGATCCAAGGACACGAGTTGCCGTCCGATCGTTTTGAATACGTTTTGATGATCGAGCGAGAAGGTATCAACGCGCCGGGTCAGCCTCCCAAATGGGTTGGCACTCTTCCCTACAAGGTCGCCGAGCAGTACCAAAATCTGATGCTGGACTTTGCCGTCTGGCGTAACGAGGGCCGAAATCTACCGGCCGACAACCCTCGTAGGAAGGCCCTGGAAGAGAACGCGCTGGTCAGTGCCGGCCTCTTGGGTCACTATGTCGGAGATGCAGCCCAACCGCTTCACAGTACCATTCATCACGACGGCTGGAATCGACATCTTCCGAATCCCCACGATTTTCGCACGCGGCGCGGATTGCACCGAGAGTTTGAGACACAGTTGGTAGCGGCCGTTGCCAAAGAAGAGGAAATCAAGGAGCGAGTAGCCTCTCCCCGACAATGGAGCGGAGACCCGTTGAATTGGGGGCTGGGCCTGATCGCGGAATCAAATAGTCAGGTCGAGCGCCTTTACCAGTTGGAGAAGGACGGAGACATCGACCCGCAACGGCCATCCGAAGCGGGAATCGACTTCTTGCACGATCGGATGGCGATGGGTGCCCAGAATCTCCGCGATCTCTGGTTTACCGCCTGGAAAGAGTCTAAGAAGTTGGCTCGTCGTATCGACCGTCCGAAATGAGGTTCTTGCGGACCATCGTTTCCGGCTGGAACAAGCCTCGGATCGATCTCCGAAGTCCCCTGACTTTCCGCAACGCCTTTCTTTTCCCGCTGCAGTGCCCAGGTGCCGTGTGGGGCGTGTTGGTGGGCGGCTTCTTGCTCTTGATCCCCGTCCTCGGCTTCGCCCTGAATATGGGTTGTCGTCTTCGCATGGTCGGTCGAATGCAGCGTGGATTGAGTCCGTGGCCTTGCTGGAGAGAGCCGCTGATACTTTGGAGGAAGGGGCTCCTGGCGACGGTCACTATCGTGGGCTACCACCTCCCGGCACTGGCCGTTCTGGCACTCGCGCTTCTGTTGCGCAGGCTGGACCTTCTGCTTCTCGCACTCTCTTTCGGTATGGCCGCCACCTTTCTTCTCCCGGGCTTTATGACGTTTTACGCCCACGACGGAAAGGTGGAGCACCTCAAGAGGCCTGATCGTGCCCTGTTCCGTGTACTCAAGGGAGGGAGGCTCTATTTGAAAGCCTGGGGCATTGGAATCGTGGCCTGTCTACTGAGCTTCACTGGACTGCTTTTCTTCGGGGTCGGTTTTGCCTGGACCAGCGTTTGGTTTTGGCAGGTGGCGGCGTTCTGTTTCTCCAGAGTCTTCAGCGAGCAGTACGATCTACTGACCTGAAAACTCATGCTGAACCGACCGGAGAGCTTCCTCCGCATTCAGACTACCCTCGCCGATGTCGCTCTTCGGCCCTCGGGTAGGATCTGCCGTCTGCTTTAAGACCTCCTCAATCTCCCTCGGACTGAGGTCTGGTCTCAGGGTCGCCAGTCGGGCTGCCACGGCCGAAATGGCGGGCGCGGCCAGCGAGGTACCGGAGGCGTTGGTCCAATCGCCGTCTTGAGCGGTGACGTCCAGGTTGACGCCCGGCGCGGCCAGCTCGGCGCCGGCCCGGGGGGAGTTGAACCCGGCTGAACCTGGCGGTGCTAAAGACTGGTCTACAGCGGCCGCCACGGTGGTGTGGTCGTTGATCAGGGCGCTGTCGTAGAAATCGTCGTCCACCTCCACCCCCAGTTTGTCCCACTGCCTGGCGAAATCGCCCAGGTTGCCGCTGGTGACGACGTGAGTAATCCCGGCCTCGGCGGCCTCTTGGGAAGTCTGATCGTAGCGCCTCTTGGCTTTGCCGATCTTCTCGCTTTCAGAAACGGTTTGATTGATCTTCTGGGTGAGCGCCTCAGCCAGTTCTCGATCACTGACTTCACTCTCGAAGCCCAAAGAGCGGGCCAGGTCTTCCCGAAACGGAGCGTCTTCGGTCTTGTCCCAAATGTCGCGTGCGAGCCGTCCTCGCGCCTGGCTTTGAGACTGGTTGACGGTCCGGATCTTGGACCCGTCGTCGTCTAAGACTTCTTTCAGTGCGCCGGTAGTGCTGTCCAGACTGTTGGTGTAGCTGCTCTCGATGAAGTCTTCCAGAGCGTTTTTGTCTCCTTGAGCAAGGTTCTCTTCAAACTCACCAAAGTCGGCGCCGAAGTCGGTTTGATAACGTTGCACGTCTTCATCCCCCAAATTGCCCTGTTCCTGGAGACGACCCTCTACCAACTCCCCGTGCGTGAATTGGCCCTTTTCGTCGGCGTTGCGGAAGTCGTCGAAGACGGCCACCGTAGCGTCTGGTTCGTGCGCTTCGGCCTTTTGGGATACTCTCTCGTCGGTCCCCGGGACGACATCGAGTCCGAGGGAGTCTTGTAGAGCCCGCAGACGGGTCGCTGAAAGCCCGGCTTCTCTCGAACCCGGAGTCTCCCCGGTGAGTCGCACCTCGTCGTCGGGAAGCTTTTTCCATCCTGAAACTTCAAGATCGGCTCCGTGTCCGCCGGTTGCTGGAAAGGCTCGCCCAGTTGTCGAGGGCCTCATGCTTGCCCTCATTGGACTCGAAATTGACGCGTCGATGCTCATAAACTCTCCTCAGGCCCGAGCATAGCCGAGGGATTGATTCTCAGCCTGTGCATGAAGGCCGGGGATGTTACAATTTACGCGTCTTGAAAGAAGAGTTGCTGTCTTTCGCCTTCCGGTCTTTTTCGATCGGTGTTGAGATAAGCTAGAGTCGTGCCGTCCGGAGAGAAGGAGGGGGAATGCTCATCTCCCGGCAGGTTGGTGAGCTGAACCACCGAGAGATCGTTCAGGTCCATCTTGAAGAGGTCCAGGTTGCCACGACCGCCGTGGTTGGACCCAAAGACCAGGCCCTTGCCGTCGGGCGTATATATCGGGTCGACCACATCGGCAAACTGTTGCATCAACAGTTTCTCTCGGCTCGTGTCCGATTCCACGGTCCAAAGGCTGGCGGCGGGAAACTGCTTGTGACGTCGCTCGAACGCGATGGTCTGCCCCGTAGGCGACCACATCGGAGAGCGATCCCAATAGGCTCCGCCGTCGCCGTCGGAAAGCAGGCGTTCGGTGCCTGTTTCCACTTCCACGGTGCGGAGTTGGTAGCCGGTTTCAGCTGCCGCTTCGTAGGCGATTCGAGTGCCGTCCGGAGACCAGGAAAAATCGGTAGAGTGCGGGAGTTGGCTTACGACCTTGTCGTCGGTACCATCGGCGTTGACAGTGGAAACCTTGGTTTGGAAATCGTCGGTGTAGGAGCTGTAGGCCAGCTTCTTTCCATCCGGACTCCAATGAGGGTGACGACCATGGTCGACCACAAATCGGGGGCTTTCCCCGGAGGCCGAAGCGATCTGGATAGCCCACTGCTTTTTGCCGTCGTCGGTCTGGGTGTAAATGTCGTAAGCCAGGCTTTTGCCATCGGGGCTAAATCTCGGTGCACCGATATTGGCCCCGTCTTCTCCTATTTGGAGAGCCACTTCGCCGGTTGCCCGGTCGACTATCTGAGCCTTCTGATTCAACTTCACGGCCACCTGGCGGCTATCTGCCGACCAGGAGGGCCGCCCCGGCGAACCGAGGTATCTGGCGGGGCCCACTATTCGGCCTTCAGCTTTTGCAAGTAGATCTCTTTATCTCCCTCGCGGCTGGAGATAAAGACGATACCCTCACCGTCGGGGGTGTAGACGGGATTGCTGCTGGAGCTTTCACCGGCCGTGACCTGTCTCAGCTGCGTTTCCTCACCGCCTCGGTTGGCTTCGAAGACTTGGAAACGGCCGTTCGGGTCGGTGTCGACGAAGGCCACTTTCTTTCCGTCAGGAGAAATGCTGGGGGAAAGGGCGAATTCGGCGTCCACCATCAGCTTGGCGGGCTCCTCGCTATCCAGTTTGGCATCATAAATTCCGATGCGACCGTCTCCCTTGGTGGCACTGAAAATGATGTGACCGTCTTTGGAGACGGCGGGTTTGCCCATCAAGATAAGGTCGGTGCTGTAGGCTCGGAAGTTTTCTCCGTCGGCCTGAATAGAGCAGAGGACGGCCGGGCCAAACCCCGGGGCCAAACCGAAAACCACGTGAGAGCCGGTGGGAGAGAAGACGGGGTTGTCGACCTGATAGCCGACTTTGGTCAGCTGGTTGGTCTCTTTCGAGCCGTCCGCCGCTACGGTGACGACTTCGAGGTTGCCGAGCTCGGTGTCTCGCGAGGTAGTGGCGATAGTTTTGCCGTCGGCCGACCAGCTGGGATACCAGTATCCCTTATTGGTGTCGGTAAGGTTGACGTTTCCGGAGCCGTCGAGGTTCATCACCTGCAGATCGGTCTTGCCTTGTTTCTCCACGACGTAAGCGATCTTTTCCCCGTCAGGAGAGATCGACGGCTGCCAGGAAAGGTTGACCTGACGATTGGTGAGTTGCTTTTGGCCGCTCCCGTCGATGCCGACGGAATACATCTCTCTGACCAGCGGCTGGGTGGTGCCGGCGGCAAAGACCACGGTCTCACCGTTGGGACTGATGACCGGAGCGAACGGTTCACCGTCGAGTTCGGTCAGTTTTTGGGCCGGAGGGAGGGTCTGCGGCTGATAGGGGATTCTTGGCGTAGTGTTGATCTGCATCGAGTTTATTCCTCGAGCATAGTTCGTATCTTGGACGTCGACACAATATACCGGAGCGTCCGCTTAAATGTTTCCTGGTTGTTAATATCTTCGGAGGGTGCTTGGACAAGACCGGCCGCGACAAAAAAGAAGGCCGGACCACCTGAGTGGACCGGCCTTCTCCCAGAGGAGAATCTCCTACGGAATGGTGCAGCCTCCGTCAGAGATGGAGTCGACGGCGTCATTTTGCACGACGATACCTCCTCCGTTGGTGAAGGTATTGAGGGTGGCCAAGATGTCACCCATCGCATCCCCAAACTGCTCCACGTCGAACATTCCCGAGGTCTGGTTGTCGAACACCAGGTCGCCACCAAATGTGTTGCCGGTGATCTCGGCGCACAGGTTGGCGCCACCGTCGGCGTCGAGATTGCAAGCGTCATCGTTCACAGCGTCAGTCGGTTCGATAGTGTTGTTGCGAAGAGCCAACTTCAAGGAAGCGGTGTCGCTGACGTCGACCTGGACCCCATCTTCGTCGCAATCGGTGATTCGGTTGTTGTCTAGCACGATAGTGGCCTGAGACGTATTGAAGAGATCGATATCAAAATCCGGCTCGCCTTGATTTTGGTCGGACACGTTTCCGGAGAGGGTCGCCGTTAGCTGCGCCGTATTGTTGACACTGATTTCGAAGCTGTAGAAGTGAAACGACAAGTTGTTTCCGTTAGCCACCAGATTAGCTTCGGCATTTCCGAACAAGTCCAGATCGCAGAAGGCAAGAAATCGACCGGTGGAGGTACCGAGATAATCGTTGTCGTTCAGCTGTAGAGTGGAAGTACTGTCATCGTTGATGTCGATAATGAACGCGCTCTCTCCGCTAGCGGCCGGATCCGAGAGCTGGAAAGTGTTGGAATTGGCCGTGATGGTGCTGGTCCCGGCAGTGGTGAGACCTATCGAACTGATGAATGAGTCCTGATTGAAAGTGTTTTCGCTGATCGTGATCGCACCGGAAACATTGGTGAGATTGATCTGCAAGTTGTTTGTCAGACCGCCCATAAAAGTGTTGTTCACGATAGTCAGGTTGCTCACATTATTTCCGGTTATAGCGTCGTCGAGATCCGTGAAGCTTATGCCGGAGATAGTGTTGTCTCCGCTCACCGTGACGGTGGCATTAATGACCGGTGCCTGACCCTGGGGAACGATGGTTTGGCCGAGAATGAGTCCCTGTCCCTCACCGATCAGATCGACTCCCTGGGGAAGGGTGATGTCATCGGACAAGCCCGTGTTCGAACCGTCGCCTCGGGCCACAAATATGGTGTCACCCGCGCCCGCGACGGCTACGGCATCAGTCAGAGCGTCGAACGGATCGGCTTGAGAGCCGTCTCCGGTCGTACCTGCCTGATTATTGACGAAGAAGCCTTCGCCGGTCGAGGTCATGGTCACGGTGGCTGTGGATGAACCGTCGCCATTTGTGAGGGTATAGTCGAACGTTTCCGAGCCTACAAATCCGAACACGGGAGTGTAGCTGAAGCTGCCGTCCGCGTTGAGAACGACCGTGCCGCCGTTGCTGCCGGTGGCATCGAAAGAAGAGATGACGGCGCTGTTGACGGTGTCGTTGATCAGGACGCCGTTGGCCGCAGAATAGGTCACGGTGGCGTTGCCCAGGGCGTTGTAGGCGTCGTTCGCAGCGACCGGAGCGGCCGGTACAACGGGGGTAAGGGGTGTCGAACCAGTGTTGGTAAACACAAAGTTTTCACTGTCTCCACATCCAGAGGCAAGCAGACTTGCAACCAAGGCGGTTCCGATCAGGACTTTGCCTCGAACAAAATACTTTTTCATTGAATAAATTCTCCTGATAACATTAATGGACTGGCAGTTCTAGTACCTCCCCCTCCGTCCTTCCCACTGGGAAGATTGAGTCCTTGGGCGAGGCTGATCCACGTCATACCGTCTTTCTTTTTCCAAGCCTAAGATGAAGTCACGAGACGGAGTAGTGATATGAGAATAGTGGTGCCGCTAGACGGCTCGAGTTGCAGTGAAACGGCGATCGCCTGGGCCAACCTCGTAGCAGAGAAGACGCAGGCCTCGGTGACCTTGCTGCGATCCTACCAGCCTCTGGAGAACGTTCATCTCTCTCCACAGCTACCGATCACCGTCGCTGAGTTGGTGAACAACGAAGGGCAGGAGAAGGAGATTAAGGAGTATCTTCGCGAGCAGAGTCTCAAGTTCGGGGATACCGATGTGGCCGTGACGTGTATCCAAGGTCAAGCTGCTCACAGCATTCTCGATGCCTCCACTAAGGCGGACCTGATTGTGGTGGCGAGTCACGGAACCAGCGGAATAGACCGATGGCTACTGGGCAGCGTGGCTACCAAGGTCGTGAGAGCGAGCGAGACACCGGTGCTGGTGGTCAACGCGAGGGACAACGAGACTCCACCGCCGGTTCGCATGGAGCGGATTTTGGTGACCCTGGACGAGTCCGAGCGCGCCGAAACAGCGCTGACAGAGGCTGCCAAGTTGGCTCGAGCGTTCGGCTCGACTCTCATTCTCTACGAAGGGATTGTGAATGTCTGGAAGACTTCGGGCCCGGACACCTGGGCCGGTGATCGAGCCGCCGAGTATCTTCGCTCCAAGGCCGAGCAGTACTCCGATGTCCAAACCGAGCAGGTCGTGCATCGTTCCAGCATCGGGCCTGAAATCGTGTCTCAGGCCGAGGCGTTGAAGGCGGACCTGGTGGTGATGTGTAGCCACGGCCGAAGCGGGCTTTCCCGTTGGGTGCTGGGCAGTGTGACGGAGAGCGTCGTGCAGCGAGCCGAGTGTCCCGTGCTCGTGTATTACGACCGTCCTACCTAAACTCGTAGTAGCTCCATCCACCGGTTTGGTACTCCGGCGAATCCCCGACGACGGTAGAAGCGCTGGTGGTGTCGTAGTCGTAGCTTGAGACCTCTTCATACTCCAGCGGTCGATTGGTAAGGACGGTCACCTCTTGCCCACCGTCGCTGTAGTTGTACGCTCTGATCGGCGTGTGGTTCCATTGTCGTGCCACCACACGCTGTTGCTCCGGAGGATGGAACGCCAGAGGCGTCTGACCGTCTTCAGCCGCAGCCATGACCTGGGAGAAGATTTGAGCCGGCAGAGAGCCTCCCGACACTCCGAGAGTGGGCGACCTGTCATCGTTTCCAACCCAGACCGCCAGCGTATAGCGGGGAGAGAAGCCGACAAACCAGGCGTCACGGTAGCTGTCCGTGGTGCCGGTCTTGCCGGCCACCTGGTAGCCGGGGACCTGAGCGGCTCGACCGGTACCGGATAAGACGACCTGTTCCATCATCTGAATCATTTCTCTGGAGGTTTCCACCGTGAGCGCTCTTTCGGTCGACGGGAGCATCGGAGCCCGACTCTCTCCAAGAGGAGTTCGAATGGACTTGACGGCGTGGGTCGCGATCGTTTCGCCTTCTCGAGCGAAGGTGGCGTAGGCGCGGGCCATCTCCAACGGAGTCACTTCAGCTGAGCCGAGAGCGAGCGACGGATAGGCGGGCAGGTCTCCGGAGAGACCCATGCGAGAGGCCAGGTCGGCCACATTTTCCGGCCCTACGCGCGTGATCAGATTGACGGCGACCACATTTCGTGAGAGACGAAGAGCGTCGGCGAGGGTCATGACTCCCATGAACTTGTGGTCGTAGTTCTGGGGTTGCCAGGTCCCCCCGGTCGATGTGGGACGGTCGACGACCAGGCTGCTAGGATGGTATCCGTCCTCCAGGGCTTCGGCGTAGACGAAAGGTTTGAAGGCCGAGCCGGGTTGGCGGAGAGCCTGCCAGGCACGGTTGAACTGGTTGTCATCGCTCCAACCTGTACCGCCGACCATGGCTCTGATCGCCCCGCTGTCGTTTTCGATCAACACCAGGGCGGCGTTGTCGACCCCGTAGCCGGGGCCCGCCGTGCCGATCGCCGAGGACACGATCGATTCGGCTTCTCTTTGGAGATCGAAATCCAGAGTCGTGTAGACCTCCAGACCCTGGCGATAGAGATCTTGCTCGGGCACGATCTCGGCAGCTTCTCGAATCGCATAGGTCGTGAAGTACGGGGATTTGAGAAGTCCGCGGGAGGCGGCCGTCTTTTTTGATGATGGGAAAGTCATCGAGGCGGCTTCTTGACGCGCCTTCTCCAGTTCGCCGCCTTCGAGATATCCGAGTTCGGCGAGGCGTTCCAGGACTTCATCCTGCCGTTGCTTGGCGGCCTGGGGATGCTCGAACGGACTGAGGTGAGCGGGTGCCTGCACCAGGCCCGCCAGAAGAGCGGACTCGGCGGAGTTGAGTTGGGATGGGTTCTTGGAAAAGAAGGTGGAAGCGGCGGCGTCGATACCGTAGGCACCGTGTCCGAAGTAGACCTGGTTCAGGTACAGCTCGAGAATTTGGTCTTTGCTAAAAAGCTTTTCCATGCGGCGAGCGAGGACGGCTTCTCGCAGCTTTCGACGGAAGGTCTTTTCATTGGAAAGGAAACGGTTGCGGGCCAACTGCATGGTAATGGTGCCGGCACCCTGACCGAGACTCATGGAACGCAGATTAGCGAGGAACGCTCTCAACACTCCTCGTCGATCGACACCGTCGTGCTCGTAGAATCTACTATCCTCGATGGCGACGATCGCCTCTTTCATCGGTTGTGAGATCTGGTCGAGTCTCACCGGTGTCCTGTTTTGCTCGAAAAGAGTCGCTACCAGACGTCCGTCTCTGGCAAAGACTTTGCTGGTTTGGGGGGAGCGATAGGAGAGGATCTCTTCGTCGCTGGGAATATTACCGACAAGAGACCAGAAGAGTAGGAGACCCGCCAGCATAGAAACGGCGGCGACGAAAAACGATAAAGACCTGTGGCTGTGCCACCATTCTCTGATTCGGACCTTCATATAACCATCGTCGCCCAGGGCGGCCGTTCAGGCACCGTTCAGGAGTATAACGAGTCGGTATCCCGTGGATAGTTAGTGAGTAATAAGAACAGGACACTCCGCGGTTTGCAGAGTTCGCTCCGTTTCGGATCCCAGCATCCATCGCTCGAATCCGCTCTTGCCGTGGCTGCCCATGCAGATGAGGTCGGCCTCGATCTCCCGGGCGTAAGTGTCTATGCCCGAGCGTCCGTAAGTCTCCACGACTTTGTATTCGGTCTCGATATCCGAGTTGCCCGCGACTAGAGCTTCAACGGACTCCAGAGCCTGCCGGACGCCTTCCTGGTTGGTCTTGAGAGCCAGTGCGTCGCCGAGCTCGACCTGGCTGACTCCACGGTAAAGAAAGAGCTTGGATCCAAAGAGCTTGGCCAACGAACACGACGTTTCGAAGGCCCTCTCCGAGGCCTCCGAGCCGTCTAATGCGCAGAGGATGTTCCGAATTCTTATGTTCTTGGCCGGCTTGGCGACTTTGCTGCCCACGACCAGCAACGGTATCTGGATTCCACGGGCTACCTTAGTGGCGACAGACCCCATCAACCACTTGCCCAGCCCACCTCGGCCGTGGCTTGCCATGACCACCAGATCAGACTTCTCGCTCAGCTCTAAAATCTCCGAGGCCGGGTCGCCGATCAACATTTTGGAATCGACTTGCAGACCTTCCAGACGCCCTTTTATCTGATCCAGATAGTTGAGGATAGTGTCTCCTAAATAGTCGTCGCTCAGAATATGCGAGGTGGGGATGGCCAACTCCGGAAGGAGATAGACGCTGCCGGGAGGCTCGAAAGCGCGTACGACCAGAAATTCAGGCGACGGCTTGATGGTGTCGGAGAGGAAACTCACCCAGGGAAGGACCGACTCGGAAAGCTCCGAGCCGTCTAAGGGGACAAGAACTTTAGCGAACATAACTCTTTCTACGGAAAGACCGCCTCAAGTTCCTGGGGGATTCAGTTCCAGCGAGTGGAAGCTCTGGCTATGATTTTTCATCCAACAGGGGTAAGGTAGTGCTCTACGCTGCCGGTGCACTCACTCTGATGCTGACGGCTATCGGGAGCGCCTTTTTCGCGACCCAGCGGGCCAAAGCCGCCCACGAGCAGGCTCTCCGATCAAAGCCGTTTCCGAGAGAGTGGGAGAAGTATCTCGACGATAACGTCAAGCTCTACGGGCGTTTGCCTAAAGAACTCCAGGATGAGCTGAAAGGGTACGTCAACCTGTTTGTGGCCACCAAGCATTTCGAGGGTGCCGGCGGGCTGGAAGTGACCGATGAGATGAGGGTGACGGTGGCGGCGCTGGCCAGCCTGTTGCTCCTGAATCGCAAGACTCGCAACTACCCGAAGTTGAGGACGGTCATCCTGTACCCCTCGGCTTACATCGCCGATCCCGAAACCGATACCGTTCGTCTGGGAGAGTCCTGGAACGACGGAGAGGTCGTCCTCTCCTGGAATCACGTGACCAGTAGCTCCCACGACGTGAGGAGCGGAACCAACCTCGTCCTGCACGAATTTGCCCATCGGTTGGACCAGGAAGACGGGGCCGGCGACGGGGTACCGGACCTGGAAACAGAAGCTCAGTATTACACCTGGGCGGAAGTTATGAGCAGCGAATTCAAGCGACTCAAGAGCAGCGTGGAAAGAGGGTACAAGACTCTCATACGCCCGTACGGCGCCACCAACGCAGCGGAGTTCTTTGCCTGTATTACCGAGAATTTCTTCGAGCGACCCCATCAACTCAAGAAGAAGCATCCGGAGATCTATCGTGAGTTGCAAGCTTTCTACCACCTGGATCCTGCCGGCTGGACCGCTCATCAAGAACACTATCTCGATAGTCCTTTCAAGAAGCCGAAGAAGTAGGGTCAACGGACTTCCAGTCCAGGAGGTCTCCTGAAAGGGCAGAATGGTGCAACCATGAGCGAACTTACCGAAATGACTTGCGAAGCGTGTCGCTTCGACGCCCCCAAGGCCACCGATGAAGAACGAGCGGAATTCTCCCGCCAGATTCCCGACTGGGAAGTGGTCACCGTGGATGGTGTGGAAAGACTGAAGCGCCAATACAAACTCAAGAACTACCGCCAGGCACTCGACTTCACCAACCGGATCGGCGAGATGGCCGAGCAGGAAGACCATCACCCTCTGATCGTCTTGGAGTGGGGTAAAGTGACGGTGGAATGGTGGACCCACAAGATCGGTGGCCTCCATAGAAACGATTTTATCTCGGCCGCCAAGACCGACAGTCTCGCCCCCGAAGAGTAAAGCTTGCGATTCTTATCTCTGCTGGCCGAAGGCCGCTCCTACAGGGAGTGTCTGGACGGTCTCAAGGCCAAGCTTTCCGAAGAAAAATCTCCCGATCTGGTCTTCGCCTTTTTCTCCGAAGCGTATTCCCCGCACTACCAGGAGTTTGTGAACGGGCTCCAAGAGATGATAGGTGAGGGCACCCTACTCGGTTGCTCGGCCGGTGGCCTGAGCGGTGACAAGCGGGAGACGGAGTTTCGTCCGGCAGCTTCTTTGCTCTGCGGTTGGCTCCCTGAAGTACAGATAGCCCCCTTCTATCTGAAAGACATGCCCGACCTGGACGGCCCGCCCGGGGCCTGGAAAGCTCAAGTGGCTCCCGACATCGACGAAGTGAAAGGTATCCTTCTCCTGGGCGATCCTTTCAGTCTGGAGTCGGAGGCGCTCCTGAGAGGGCTCGACTTCGCTTACCCGGATTGTCCCAAAGTCGGGGGCCTGGCCAGTGGCTGTCAGCGTCCGGGTGAAGCCGCCCTTGTTCTCGGAGATAAGCTCTATCGCCGAGGCTGTGTGGGAGTGGCCTTGGGAGGAGCGATTCAGGTCTCACCTTCCGTCGCTCAGGGCTGCGAACCGGTCGGTGAGCAACTGGTCATCACCGAATGTCGAGGCAACGTCATCCTCGAGTTGGACAACAAACCGGCCACCCTGGCTCTCACCGAAACGGTGAGAGCGCTCGGCCCCGAACAGCGCACGGCCGCTCAGCGAACGATCTTCGTCGGTTTGGGAGCAGGCAAACCGGCTCTCAAGTACGAGCCCGGAGATTTCCTGGTCCGACAGGTCATGGGACTAGATCCACGGACGGGATGTATCGCGGTGGCTTCAAGACTTCGCAAAGGCCAGACGGTGCAGTTTCATCTCCGCGACGCCGAGACGTCCAAGAAAGATTTGCGGAATGTGCTCGGCAAAGCCACCGCCGACAGTGCGCCCGAGGGAGCTCTGATTTTCAGCTGTCTCGGTCGAGGACAGAATCTCTATCAGGAGATCGGCCACGACACGAGAGTCTTTCACGAGGTGGTCGGAGAGGTACCGCTTGCCGGATTCTTTTGCAACGGCGAGTTCGGCCCGGTGGGTGGAGAGAGTGCTCTCCACGGATTCACCTCCAGCTTTGCTCTCTTTCGTTCAGCTTGACGACGAGGCGCTCAGTTCGCGCTCCAATCCCGTGAGAGCTTGCGGGTCGAATACTCGAACTTTCCGTGTACGTAATGGCTCCAGCTTAGCCGTGCCGACCGGACCGCTGAATGATCCAGCACAGGATTCTTTACCTTGAACGCCAGGATAGTCTCAGGGCGGGGCCAATTAATTTAATCATGGCAACGTCGACGGGGGGGCATCCCAAGCTGGAAAAGATGGGTTCGAACCTGATGGAGCAGATTCCGGCGGGCGCGCGGGCCTATCTCTTCATGGAGATTTCGGACAGCCTCCCTCTACAGGAGGTGTGGCGGAGCGGATGTCAAGAGAAGGGTATCGGCGGAGACGGCAAGCGAGTTTTGGGCGCCTGCCTGAAGCGCGAGAGGTCCGTCCTTGTCCACGAAGCAGAGAAAGATCCGCAGATGCAAGGCATCAAGTTTCGTAGCTTCACCTCGGCTCTCGGGGTGCCGATTTTCGAGGACAAGAAAAGTCTGGTCGGGGCTCTCTTTCTGGCCTCCGACGAGGTGGGGACTTTCACCAACGAGCACAAGTTTGCGGTCGAACGGATGGGGCGAGACTACGGTGTGACTCTGTCCGGTATGCGCAGGCTGACGACCAGCGAGCGAGAGATCCCGGAGAAGGGCAAAGAAGTCGGTCTTTTTTCACCGGCCGCCCTGGTCTCGGCGGGCTTCGGGCTGATGCTCTTACTCATCTGGTCGATCGGCCCTTCGGAAGGCACCGTGACCGTGAAGGAGCCTGAGAAGCCGACCTTTGCCGTCAGTGCCAACAATCTGGCACTGGACGTCTCCAACGATTTTTTGAAAAGTCTGCGAACCGAGCAGTATGATCAGGCCTGGCAGATGCTCGACTCCTCCGTTCAGTCGACCTGGCCGGTCGACAGGTTCACCGCTGAAGCTTCCCGCTGGTGTCAGTCCGCCGAGCACAAGCAGATCCTGGAGCAACGCTTTGCGAACCGACTGCAGAAGAAGTACAGCCTGGCCCAGGTCGTCCTCGAGGCAAGCTCCGTGGAGGGTGATAAGGACGTCTGGATTTGGGAGTTGGCTCCTCGTGGAGAAAGCTGGGCTATCGTGTCGTTAAGCGGTCCCTTCAGAATTCCCTGAGCCGGTTCTTCTTACATCGCTGTAACAATCCATAGGCTCCATTCCTCTCCGGCCCCACCGCTTCAGGATAGTTTATTGCCAGGAGGATCTCACTATGATTCGAGACGGTATCAGGGCTACCCGCGGAATCTTTCGGCAAACACTTGAGACAACCAGGGCTGTAGGCCGAACCCTCGGAGTGGATGTCGACACCGTTCAGGAGACGGTCGAGAAGCTCCCTCTCATCAAGGATACGGTGAGCCGGGCAGCCTCTCTTTCGCAGAAGGTGGCACCGGACAAAGCTCCTCTGTACAAGCAAGATGCCGGTCCACATCAAGTGGGTACTCACCAGCAAGACTTCGTGGACCCTACCCGTGGCCGGAAGATTCCCATGACCGTCTACTACCCGATGGGTGAAGAGACCGAGGCTCATTCCTCACCGGTCGTCGTCTTCAGTCACGGACTGGCCGGAAATTCCAAGACCTACCGCTACCTGGGCCGCCATTGGGCAAGCCACGGCTACACCGTGGTTCAACCGACCCACGTCGGCAGCGACACCAAAGCCGTGCTCACCAAAACGCCTCTGGGAGCTTTCAACAAGGGCGAACTGATCGAGCGGACCCGAGACGTCAGCTTCGCGCTGGACAAGATGGAATCGGGGGAACTGCCTGAGGTCGTGACCAGGCAAGCCGACATGAACCACGTGGGGTTGGCCGGTCATTCTTTCGGAGCCCTGACCACGGAAGCTATGGCCGGAGTCAACGTGAAAGACGGAGAGAAGCGGCTGGAGCTAGGGGATGAGAGGGTGGACGCCTTCGTCGCCATCAGCGGTTACGGAGATGCTCTCCCCACACGACTGCTCGGCTTGGACGCGGACACCTATGATCAGGTCGACCAACCGATCTTGTTTGTGGCCGGTGAGAAAGACACTCTGTTCACTCTCGGGAAGGGTGCGGGAGTGCACACCGAACCGTTCCACCAGACCGCGACTTCTGAAACAGGAGCGGTGGTGGTCGGAGGTACCAGGCACAACGACTTCGGCCAGGTTTTTGGCTACGCTAATAAAGATGCAGCCGACCTGACCAGGAGCTCGACGCTAGCCTTCTTCGACGCTCAACTCAAGGACGACTCTGAGGCCCGGTCATACCTGGTGGAGGACCTGCCCAAGGTCGCCGCCAGTTGGGATTCCGAAGCGACCTACGGAAAGTCCTAGAAGTCTGGCTTCTAGGTCAATAAGACGATTTTTCCACCCGCCCCGGGTTCCATGACGAGCTTGTGGGCAAGGGGAGCCTCTTCTAGCGGCATCTCTTCACGGATGACCGGTTTGAGAGTGCCGTTGGCCAAGCCCGCGCCGATCGCCGCCTGAGCTTGGGCCCGTTCCTCCGGCGTCGCGTTCACCAGCGCAATCCCACAAATGGTGAGGTCTTGAGTCATGGTTTTTCTGGCGTCGATCTCGGTGGGGCCTCGATTTCCTACGACCACCACTCGTCCTCGCGGTTTCAGCATCTCGAGATCGCGGTCAAGGTTTTTGTTGGCCAGCATCTCGATGATGAGATCGTACGGTCCGGCGAAGGAACTCTCAGCATGGGGAAGAGCCACCTCTCCACCATGCTCTAAAATCAGATTGCGACCTTCTTCGGTGCTTGCTGTGGCCACCACCGTCATCCCCAGGCCCTTTGCCAGCTGGATAGCAGCCAACCCCACACCTCCGCTTCCTCCGTGAATCAGAACTCTCTGGCCGGGCCTGGCCAGACCCTTGAAGAAAAGCGCGTAGTAGGCTGTGGTGTAGGGTATGCCGATCGCCGCTCCCTGGCTGAAGCTCGCTTCGTGCGGGAGTCTGAAGAGTTGGCTCTCTTTGCAGTTCGCCTCCCGGGCGTAGGTCCCGGTGATGCTCTCCACCATGTACACTCTCTCGCCCACCGGAGGTCCTTGATAGTCCGGACCGACCTCGAGCACCACTCCCGCACCGTCGCGTCCCGGAGTGTAAGGAAGGTCGGGTAGGCGTCCGTAGGCTCCGGAGCGGATGTAGGTGTCCACGGGATTGACTCCGGCGGCTTCCACCCTGACTCGGGCTTCTCCAGGTCCGGGGCTCGGGAGCTCCACTTCGCAAACCTTCATAACCTCCGGATCGCCGAACTGTTGGACGCTGATTGCTTTCATATGCTCTCCCTCAGGCAAGTTGTTTGGTCTTACCTTCAGGAGGTGTTCGTGATTACCTCGGATCAGATCCCGCCGAGATCTTCAAAATTTCGAATGGCGCGAAAGTAGGGATTTAAAGAGAGCGGGACAGTCGGCAGAAAAAGATCTTGATCGATCTCGGCTCGAAAGGTGCGAGTGGCCAACGGATTGGTGGGGTCCGGGCCGGAGCGCCCTTCCGAGGTGACGATCAACAAGAGATAAGGGGGATCGCGAAACCTCCCGTCGATGGTCACGGTGTAGTACCCCAGTATCTCGTCGTCGATCCCTTTGACCGACTCGGTGTAAGAGAACTCCGATTGGTCTAGCGACATTTGAGGAAACTCGAGATCGCGGCGGAATTTGATCATAGCGTCCTCCATCCCCGCTTCGGCCAGGGCTCTGGAGTGGGCCGACGCTTCCAGCATCGCCGCTCTTCGATATTGGACGGCCCTCTTACCTAAAAAGGCCAGTCCGACCGTGATCAAGACGATAGAGATCAGCAAGACGCTGACCAGCAAGAAACCACGACTTCTCATAGCTGTTTGACCCACAACTTGGCATCCAGGGAGAAGTGTCGATGTCGTCTTACCTCTTGAAAGGAAAGAGTGGTCTGCAGATAGGTCGGGCTCACCTGGGTGATGTTGAAGCTGTTGATCTCCGGAACCACGGTTTGCGCCGGCGTGCCGGACGCGGTTCTGGTCAGGGCGGCTCCGGTTTGCTGATAGCTGACCGTTGTAAGGTAGTCTTCCGACCAGGCGTCGTAGTCGGCGGGGAGGGCGTGGAAGGGCGGAAACCGGGCCTCCCTATCGGCGGATCTGAATTTGGAGAAGGCGATGCTGTCGCCAAGATTGACGCTCCCGCCGGGCGGTAAGTCAGCCTGAAAGCCTGGGGTGAGAATATGCACGGCGCCGCCCAACTCGTTTCGTATTTGCCGCAAGGCGTACTGAACGGCGTCCATGGTGTTGTCTCTGGCTGTTGCGTGTCGGGACATATCGCTATACTCGCGCATCAAGACCGACATCAATCCGAGCACCAGAAAGACCAGCCCCATGGCGATCATCGATTCCATCAGACTGAATCCACGTCGAGAAGTGGTTCCGGACCTGGGGCTCAATAGGATAACTGTTCCTCCGGTCCGGCTGCCGTCATCACGTGGCCGTCCAGAAGAGCCGTGGCCGTGATTTTGCAAAAGCCTTCCAGCTCCAGCAGCTCTCCTTCCACGGTTTGCACACGATTGCCAAGGACCCCGATGGAGCCGTTATGAGACTGTCTTACTCGGCCCACAGCCGAGTTCTCTCCATAGACGGGTACCACGTTCCAAAGAAAGAAAAGATCCTTGATCTCGCGGCCGTCCTCGTCGTATCCGGTGGCCACGTATCGTATCGACTGGCCGGGCCGAATCGGTGAAGTGCCTTGATCTCTTTTGATAACGATCGGGTTTTTGGTTCTCCATCTTCGGGGCGGCTGATTGATAAAACTCGTGAGGGTGAACCTTTTGCTTTCGCCGCGTCCCCAACTCACGATAACACTGACTTTTTTGGTGGACTCACCGAGGCTCCGCCTGTTGGAAAAAGGGAAAGCCTCCTCCAATTTCTTGCTGGGTGAAAACAGACGAACCCCGTCGAAGCGGACATCCACTTTGTACTCGCCGTGCTCGGGAAAGTCGGCGGCCGGGGCGATCCAATCACCGGTATCTTCCACCGATCTCCGAACCCTCGCCATCTGTTGCTCGGCGATGTGGACCGCGGTGACTCGCTGGTTGACAACCGAACTGTATTGCAAGCCTCGATGAAACATCTTGCCCACCAGCAAGAAGACCCCGATCAGAAGAAAGCTTGCCAGGATAGCCTCCATCAGGGAGTAGGCTCGCGTGCTATTCTTCATCATCGCCCAGGTCAATCGAATTGTACTTAAACCACCAGGCCGGTGTGGTCCAGGCATGCATCGAGTCGGGGCTGATCTTCAACGGGCTGAAGTCTTTGTTTCTATCGACCTCGACCCGGAAGAGTTCTCCCTCGAGGTGGGTGTTGTAGAGAAGCTCGTCACCGGTCGGCGCCCAGCAAAAGTAGTGGAGGTCGCCCGTGTGGTCGGCCTTATTTCTTTTCACCAAAGTGAGCTTGCCGTCTACCTCGTCTAGATAGAGGACGAACAGCTTGCCACGACGCTGGTCGACGAAAGCCACGTTATTGCCTTTGCGGGAAAACCTCGGAGTGGAAGGGTTGACATTGAGTACCAGGTCGTCGGTGCTGAAGTTTTCGTTCTCTCCCTGGTCGGGTTGCAAAGGTCCTTTCAGCCCGCGAAAAATCCTGTAGTCGTCTTGGATTCGAAAGGTGTCGCGATTGACGATGACATCAGCCACTCTCAGATTGAAACCGTTTTTGGTCACGTAGACGATTCTCTTTCCGTCCGGAGACCAGTACGCCTCGGCACCCCTGCGGTCGCTATCGACGTCGGCCACCTTGAAGAGGGATTCGTCGAGGATTTCGGCGTTGTCGTTGGCCCTTTTCACCATCAGCACGGACTCTCTGCCACCCGCCCCGTCGGAGCGTTCGCGCACGAACAAGATCCAGTTGTGCTTGGGGTGAAAGCGGACGTCGCTGTCGATAAAGTCGTTGCTACGCACGTCGCCCACGCTGTTTCTGCTGTTGGAGATCGGCACCGGTTTGGGAGCGTTAATACCGAAATTCTGGCCCCAGGCGGAGTTGTCGTCATAGACAGGCACTTTATACGCTCTGGCGTTGACGGTGGGAGCCGACGGAGATCCTGTCACACTGTAGGCGGAGAACGCCACGTAGGTGCCGTCGGGAGACCAACTTGGACCTAGGGCTAGTTCGTTGAAAGTACCTCGGACCTTGTAGAGCGCACGGAGGTCCAAGCCGTCGTCATTGACCACGAAAAGAGTCGCCTCTATCGGCTCGTGGGGAGTGTAAGGCGTGTCTCTTCGCACTCCTGAAAAGAAAGCTATCCGTCGACCGTTAGGTGACCAGGAAGGAGTCAGGTTTTGTTCTTGGTCGGCGTATCCGGGAAGGGTCAGTCGTTTGATGTTGCCGCCGCTGGGGTTGAGGGAAACGACCTCAAAGTCGTCGTTCAGGCTCTTGTTGACGGTGGCGATTCTCTGATCATCTACAATCTCCACCAACAGGCCCGCGCCCAATTTAGCTTCGGTTCGATTACCCGCGCGGTCTTCGACAGCGCATTTCAGCAAAAACCGCTGGCCTGGTTCCGAATCTCGGTTAGGGGTCCACATCCAGGTGCCTTCCCACACCTGTTCTTTCGAATTCCAGGCCATCGGGGTCGGCTGTTCTGCCGAAAAATATCCCTCTCCACCGCCCCCTTGGGCTCGGCCTTCCCACATCAGAGTCAGTCTGTCGCTGTCGTCTTTGGCACGTACTTTCAGCAGCAGATAGCCTCGAGTGGGCACTCGAGCTTGAACCTCATCGCTGGACGACATCCTGATCGCTTTCGGTTCCACCGAGATCTTCAAAATCTCGGGGCTTTTGTCGCTGCGGTTGGGCTTCAGTTGGGGCAGCTTGGCGGCTCGCACCTCCAGGCGAGATCTGGTGCCCACGCTCGGACCGCCCGCCACCCCCGTACTCAGCGACACAGCTCCGGCGCGGCTGATGTGGATGGTGAACGGAGAACTGACCTCGCTGAGCCGGCCTCCCGATTCTCTGACCCCTCGACTGGTCAGCAGGCGGAACTCTCCGCTGAAGCTCGGAATGTTGGGACTGACCGCCGTACCACCGGGAGTGAAGATCAGCAAGTTGTCCGTGAATTCAGCCGGCACCCAGCTCTCGACATCAAAGTCCTGATTCAGTCCAAAATCATCTACGCTACTGTCGGTGCCGCCCCAACTCCCCCAGAAGAGACAAGCCTCGGGAAAGTTGCCCGAATAGTCGACGGCACGAACCACCTTCGCCTCGGCCAACCCTTCGAGCTGGTAGAACGACTGGCTGGTGCCCACCGAGCCGCCTTCGCTCGGAAAGGCGAGTGCCACCGGAGACTGGGTGGCCACAGCTTGCTGTCGAGCCGCTCGCAACTCTTCCATCATGGTCTCGGCTAGAGCTCGAGACTGGGCCGATCCCCGGGGATGTTGGAAAGAGAGGAGGGCGAAGGTTCCGATCACCGCCAGTATGGTGGTGGACAGAATGAGCTCCAAGAGGCTCAGTCCTCTGTCTTTTCTCACGAACGCTTCTCCGCGGGTGGGGCTTTGACCAAGATCGTTCCAAGATCCACGGCGCTGTCGTTGCCCAACGTCTTTTGCTCCACCTCCCAGCGCTGCCGGTCGGTCTCCACTTCGATCACCAGCTCGCGAGGGACCTGACGGGTCTCGAATTCGAAAGATAACTCAAACCTTCCGGTATCCGGATCGAGCCGGCCCTCGCGTTGCAGAAATATCTCCGGCATCACACCATACAGCCTCAAATCCTTCAACCTGGCATCTGCCAGTTCGGTTCGCAGAATACCGGTGGCCTGCAAGCTCACCTGAGTGATCGGGGCTTCGGTCTTGGAGACGTTTTGCGGCCAAGCCCAGGCTAGAACGCAGAGAGCGAACAGCAAGCCTCCTACCGCTGTGGCCAGGGTCCATAGTCGCCCGGAGCCTGGTGAGACGGGCTCTTCGAAACAGGGAGTCAGGTGGCCGCTGGACGTCATTTCCCAGAGGTTCTTCACACTCGCCAACTTGGCCCGCAGAGCCGTGCGGACGGCCTCGGGGTTGGGAGCTTGAACCGTGCCTGTACGCTCACGGCCCTGCTGATCTATGATCACATAACGATACTTGGGCACGACTACTGGATAATATACCAAATAAGTGGAGCCGCACTTACCTGCGAGAGGCACTTGTTACAGAACTGTTACATTTGCCGGTGTGTCCTGATTCGTGAGTTGTTAACATTTTCAAAACTTCGCTGTCCGGGCAGCCCGATAGGTTGGGTCTATGCTCATTTCTCAGAACAGAACCCCCCGTTTTCAGCAAGCCCGAAATCCACGGCCCACGCCCCAGGACTATGTGCAGCCGGATGTCGACGATCTCTTTGTGGACGGTAGCCCGCAATGGGGACCGAAATACGACAAGTACATCGCCTCCACTCAAGTGCCGCATCCTGTCGCGGAAGCTTCCTACTACGACGAGGCTGGAGACGCTGCGGCGCAAGCCGACTACTACGCATCGGTCGAAAATTTGAACGGCTCGGAGCGCACTCAAGCCTTACGCTCGCTGGTTCAGGATTCTCACAAACCCGATCCTAAAGGCTATCACTACGTGATTGCCAAGGACCTCTACACCAAAGTCGACCGACGCCCGGACGGCACGGTTCGTTCGATCTACGACGACGAGCCCGTGAAGTTTCTGAGATACCCCGATATATCACTCTCTACTCTGTCGGAAGAAGAGCTTTGCTCTATTCAAGGAGCCTGCAGCTCCTCCCCGGAGGTGGTGGGAGCTTGGTTGGGCTTTCAGAAGGGCAACGCCGAACTCAACTGTGAACACACCGTACCCCAGTCGTACTTCGACAAACAAGAACCCATGCGAAGCGATCTGCATCACCTTTACTCCTGTGATTTTCAAGACAACTCGCGTCGTGGCAGCACGAAATACGGCAGCTTCCGGCCCTCGGGAGGAAAAGGCGAGGTAGCGCGAGCGACTCTCTATTTCATGTTGCGCTATCCCAAGATCAATCTTCCCTACAACTCGGGTGACGTTGAAATGCTCAAGCAGTGGGCAGCCGAAGATCCGCCCAGCCTGCACGAAAAGCACCGCAACGCGGAGATCGCTAAGATTCAGGGAAATCGAAACCCTTTTATCGATCGTCCCGAGTGGGTTGCCGACTTTCGGCGCTGAGGACATATCAGGAGGAGAACTTTTCGAGATCACGCCTGTTAGAGCAGAGCGTACCAAGAGGGTAGGGAATCTTTCCAGGAGAGTCACCCCCAACAGATGAGGAGTTTTACCTCGGCGGTCCTCGTGCCGTTGTTCTTTTCCAGTATCATATCCATGCTACTTGTCGCGGCGCTGGTTTCGACCGACCGCGAAGTGCTCGAAGACGTGAGCCAGAGCATACAAGCCGCCATCAGCGTCTTCACCCAACCGGAGCGACTCTTCGCGGTGGAGACCCCATCTCGGATGGTGTATCCGCCTCTCCCGGCCGGAGAAATGGTGGAACGCTCTCAAGTCGGCCCCTATCGAGGCGACTTACCCGCCCACGCTCCACGCTACCTCAGCGCCGGCCAGAGTTTCGATTACTACCGCGAAATGGCGCGGCTCCACGGACTTTCCGTCCAAGGTCCGACGGTCTTGGGTCTGCGTGGACTCGCTCCGAACGGAGCCCGTCACTCTTCCGACGAGAACGCTACTCCCTATGACGACACCTTTGTGTTATTACTTCCCGATAGCGAGCGAGCGGTGGAACTTCTGGGCGCGACTCACGCGGGCGAAGCGTCCAATCCTCTCTCGCCTCAGGGGATCGCCCAAATCGAGCCCGGCCTTTATCGAGCCACTCCGTCGGGTCCTTACCTCGGAATGTCGTCCTGGTACGTCACCACTCGATTTGGCAGCGGATACCTGAATTGTCGACGCGATGTGAACGGAAACGGCTACATCGACGAAAGCGAGAAGCGTGTCGACTTCAGAGCCTCGGAGATACTGTTTCACAACGGTTGTGGATACTACTACGGAGCATCGAGGGGCTGCCAGGTGTTGCCGCCCGGAGAGATGCAAAGGTTCATCGAGGTGATCGGCGCGAATACTGGATTCGACTATCTCCTGATCGACGCCAACGTCAAGCTGTAGGGGAGTTGCCATTGACGACTCTGTCGCTTTGACCAGAGGCCGTTTAAGGGTGTTTTACGTGGCTTTGGATAACCTGGAGTCACGATGATGATCAACTCGCGGACTTCGGTCCCGGCTCTCTCCACTACGGCCACCATCAGGGGTCTTCAGTCGGCGCGTCCTCAGACAGAGGACCCGACGGACGGCTTCGATTGGGCTGCCAAGCGCGAGT